>Ga0164290_1000229_pt1 | contig 215379 bp, 208 predicted proteins | sample Micstemetagenome_FD_108782 | JGI IMG/M metagenome (GOLD analysis project Ga0164290, IMG submission 108782) | Contaminated culture microbial community from soil near Moab, Utah, USA - Microcoleus steenstrupii SON62 (Illumina Assembly) | ecosystem: Environmental > Terrestrial > Soil > Soil crust... | reverse complement strand
GACGAGGCCCGCCACGACGACCACGACGACGACGGTGCCGGCGACGACGACGACGGTGGCGCCGATGTCGGGGGTGGTGCAGGTGTCGGACCTGGCGCCGGTGTCGGCGGTGAACGGGTGGGGCCCGTTCGAGCGGAACCGGTCGAACGGGTCGACGGGCGCGACCGATGGTCGCACGATCACGTTGAACGGGGTGACGTACGCGACGGGGTTGGGCGTGCACGCCACGTCCGACCTCGTCTACGCCGTCCCGGCGGGCGCGGTGACGTTCCGCACCGACCTGGGCGTGGACGACGAGGTGGGCACGTACGGCTCGGTGGTGTTCCAGGTGTGGGTCGACGGCGTCAAGCGCTGGGACAGCGGCCGGATGACCGGGACGTCGGCCACCGCCCGCATCAGCGTCGACGTGCGAGGCGCGCGTCAGCTCCGGCTCGTCGTGACCGATGGCGGTGACGGCAACGGGATGGACCACGCGGACTGGGCGGCACCGGTGTTCGCCGGCACCTGAGCCGCACCGCCGGCGCAGCCTCAGATGAGCCGGCGCTCGCGGGCGGCCTGGACCGCGGCCTGGCGGCCGCTGACCGCGAGCTTGCGGTAGATCGCGCTGCACTGCGTCTTCACCGTGTTCGGTGACACGTACAGCTCCCGAGCGATCTCGGGCAGCGAGAGCGACGACGGCAGGTAGCGCAGGACCGCGACCTCCCGCTGGGAGAGCGGCTCCACGAGGTCGCCGGCGGGCCTCGGGCGAGGCCGCTCGACCCCGTGCCGCGCGGCGACCCGTTCGAGCAGTGGCAGGGTGATGCCCGGATCCGGGCACGTCTCGATCTCCCGCCGCGCCTCGTCCAGCAGCTCGCGCCCGTGCGTGACCCCCTGGCGCAGCAGGACGTCGGCCGCGAGCGTCAGCACGAACACCAGGCCGAGCCGGGTCGTGGCGCGCCGGGCGAGCGCGACGGCGTGGTCGACGTCGGCCGTCGCGGCGGTGGCGGCGTCCGTCGATGCGCGGATGGCGAGGACCGGCGCGATGCCGTGGTACTCGCCGAGCCCGGAGCTCGACGCGAAGTCGAGCGCTCGCCCCACGGCGGCGTGCACCGCCGCGCCGGCGCCGGCGTGGAACTCCACGATCGCTGCGGCCACGAGGGCCATGGCGTGCGCCGTCACGCGGTGCTCGGCCTCGGTGCGTGCGAGCGCCACCCCGAGCGCAGCGCGCGCCTCCTCCGGCAGGCCCGCCCAGGCGAAGGCCGCCGCCGTGGCGGTCGTCAGCTCGCTCGCGCGTCGCTCGAGGTCGCCCGCGGCGACGACGTCGCGAGCGCCTGCGACCGCGGCGCCGACGTCACCCGTGCCGAGGGCCAGGTTGATGCGCAACGGCATCGTCCGCATCGGGTCGACGTCCGGCGGCAACGTGGCGGTCGCGCGCGCCAGGAGGTGCGCGGCGGAGTCGTACCGCCCCGTGAGGTAGTGGTCCCAGCCGGCGAGGATGCAGCAGATCGCATCGAGCTCCCCGGACTCGGAGAGGCGCCCGAGGATGTTCCGCAGGGTCCGCAGCCGGCCGCTGCCGAGCAGGTCCGGACCGACGATCCGCATCAGGTGCATCGCCCGCTCGCGGTCGCCTGCGGCGAGCAGGTGGTCGACCGCGGCGGCGGGGTGGCCGGAGGCCTCGAACCAGGCGGCCGCTCGCCGGTGCAGGTCGGGCAACCGGTCGGGGATGCGGCGGCGGGCCTCGAGCAGGAGCATGTCGCGGAACAGGTGGTGGTACCGGTACCACTCGCCGACGGTGTCGAGCCGGATGACCAGCTGGTTCCTCGCCGCGAGCCCCTCCAGCCAGCTCGCCCCGTCGTCCGAACCCGTCACCGCGTCGAGGAGCGGCCCCGAGAGCCGGTGCAGCACCGCCGCTTCCACCATGCGGCGCCGCTCGTCCTCGCCGAGGACCGCCAGCAGCTCGTCGGTCAGGTACCCGGCGACCAGCCGGTCGTCGCCGCGGAAGGTCTGCACGAACCGCCCCCGATCGCCCGTGCGCTCGAGCGACAGGCCGGCGAGCACCAGGCCCGCGGCCCACCCCTCGGTCCGCTCGCACAGCTCGTCGAGGCGCTGCCCGTCGAGGCCGTCGGCGGCAGCGCCCAACAGCGCGGCGGCCTCGGACGGGACGAACCGCAGATCGACGGCGCGGATCTCCCGGACGCGCCCGCGGACCCGCATCCGCCCGAGCCGGAACGGCGGGTCGGCGCGGGTGATGAGCACGAGCGTGAGCTGCGACGGGCACAGGTCGACGAGTCGCTCCACGCCCCGGTGCACCTCCGCCTCGTCGATCAGGTGGTAGTCGTCGAGCACGAGCACCCGCCGCTCCGGCAGCGCCGCCAGCTCGTTCACGAGCGCCGGCACCACCGCTCGGCCCGCGCCCGCCGCGCCGGCGACCAGGGGTTCCAGCGTGGCTGCGATCGCCGGGTCGGTGCGCCCGATCGCAGCGGTCACGGAGACCCAGAAGCGCGCCGGGTCGGCGTCGGGCTCCTCGAGCTGCAGCCACGCCACGCGCTGGGGGTGCGCCGCCGCCCACGCCGCGACCAGCGTCGACTTCCCCGAACCCGCGGGCGCGCTGACCAGCACCAGCGGCACGTCGCCCGCGTCCGCCTCGTCGAGCGCCTCGCGGAGACGGGCGCGCTCGACGAGCTGGGCCGGCGGCACGGGTGGCCGGAGCTTCGTGGCCGCCAGGCGGTTCGACGGGTCGCCCATCGGGGCGAACCTAGCGGCGTTCACCGGGGTGATCCGCGAGACGGGGTGACGCCCGTTCACCCCGCCCGGTGGGACCGTCCGTGCATGCCCGACGCCCACACCCACGAGATCCTGATCCGGGGCCGGATCGGCGGCCGGCTGCTCGGCCCCTTCCTGGACGACTTCACCGTCGACCACGACGAGGCGGGCCTCACCCGGCTCGCCGGCACGGTCCGCGACCCGTCGCACCTGCACGGTCTCGTGGCCTACCTGGCGTCGATCAACGCCGAGCTGATCGCCATCACCCCGGTCCCCAGGACCTCCGACACGAGGAGCACCTCATGATCACCGTCTCCCACCTCACCAAGACCTACGGCCGGCGCAGGGTCGTCGACGACCTGTCGTTCGAGCTCGCGCCGGGCCGGATCACCGGCTTCGTCGGCCCCAACGGGGCCGGCAAGTCCACCACCATGCGGATGATGGTCGGCCTCGCACGGCCGGACGCCGGCGACGTCAGCTACGGCGGCGTCAGCTACGCCGACCTGCGCGACCCGGCCCGGACGGTGGGCGTCGTCCTCGACGCCCGGGCGATGCACCCCGGGCGGTCGGCACGCGAGCACCTGCGTGCCATGGCCGCCATGAGCTCGCTGCCGCCGGCCCGCGTGGAGCAGGTGCTGCACGTCGTCGGGCTCGACGCGGCCGCAGGTCAGCGCGTCGGCGGCTTCTCGCTCGGCATGCGCCAACGCCTCGCCATCGCCGGGGCACTGCTCGGCGACCCGGAGGTGCTGATGCTCGACGAGCCCGCCAACGGGCTCGACCCGGACGGCATCCGCTGGTTGCGCACGATGCTCACCCGCTTCGCCGGTGACGGCGGGACGGTGTTCGTCTCCAGCCACTTCATCGCCGAGCTCGGGACCTTCGCCCACGACCTCGTCGTCGTCGGCAACGGCCGCCTCATCGCGGCCGAACCGCTGGCGGACACCCTGGGTCGCGACCCCTCGCTCGGCCTAGAGGACATCGTCCTCGACCTCACCCGTGACGCCGCCCGCTACGCCGCGGCCTGAACCCCGATCCAGAACCCACGAAAGGACCTCCGATGCACACCTCCACCCACCTCCACCCGGTCACGACCCCGTCCCCGATCGCCCGCGACCTGCGGGCCGCCATCCGCAGCGAGCGCATCAAGCTCCGCTCCGTCCGCTCGACGCCGATGTTCCTGGGGCTGACCGCCGCCATCGGTGTCGGCATGTCGATCGTGCTCGGCAGCGTCGTGAAGACCGACCCGTACGACCACCTGCCGTTCACGATCGGCAACACCTTCCTCGTGTCCAGCTGGCTCACGACGCTGTTCGCCGTCGTCGCCGGCACGCTGCTGTTCACCTCGGAGGTGCAGCACGGCACGCTCGCCGGATCGCTCACCGCCCGGCCGTCCAGATGGGTCGTGGTCGGTGCGAAGGCCGTGGTCGCCGCGGCGCTCGGGTTCGCGATGGGCGCGCTCGGCATCGCCGGCGGCCTCGCCGGCGGGATCGCGAGCGGGATGGACACCGGTGACACCTCCGGCGCCGTGTCCGGCGTCGCCTGGGCGCTCGTGCTCACCACCCTCGCCTCGGTCCTCGGTCTGGGCGTGGGGCTCGTCCTGCGCCACAGCGCGGCAGCGGTCACCTCCGTGCTCGTCTGGGCGCTCGCCGTCGAGACGCTGGTCCGCGGCATGGTCCCGCCGACGGTGTCCCGGCTGCTGCCCTTCACGGCGGCTCACGGGCTGCTCGGCACCCGTTCGGCGGCCGACACGCCCGAGAGCCTCGCGGCGGCGCTGTCGAACGTCGGCAACACGTTGGTGGTCGGGTGCTGGGCCGCGGTGGCGGTGGCGATCGGCACGGCGCTGCTGGTCCGCCAGGACGCCTGATGGAGCGCTTCGCCGCCTTCCGGCACGACGGCTTCCGGCGGTACTTCGCCGGGCAGGTGATCTCGAGCGTCGGCACCTGGCTCCAGGCGCTCGCGGTCACCTGGCTCGTGCTCGACCTGACGGGCCGCAGCGACCGCCTCGGCGTGGCGGTGGCGCTGCAGTTCCTGCCGCTGCTCCTCCTCGGGGCGCCGGCGGGTGTGCTGGCGGACCGTGTCGACGACCGGCGGCTGCTGATCGCGACCTCGGCGCTGTCGGGCCTGCTGGCGGTGGGGTTCGGCGTCGCCGTCTCGACCGGAGCCGCCGACCTCCGGCTGATCTACGGCCTCACGTTCCTGTCGGGCCTCGTCCTCGCCGTCGAGCGGCCGGCGATGCAGGCGCTCCTGTTCCAGCTCGTCGGCCGCGACGCCCTCCCCAGCGCCGTGGCGGCCAACAGCACCATCGCTTCGGTGGCGCGGCTGGTCGGTCCGGCGCTCGGCGGTGCGATGGTGGCGCTCACCGGCGTCGCGTCGTGCTTCTACGCCAACGCCGCGTCGTACGCGGTCGTCCTCGTCGCCCTGGCGAGCATCCGGCGCGGCGGCCTCGTCCCGCGGCCGACGGGCACCCGGGCCGGGAGCCTCCGGGCCGCGCTCGCCTACGTGAGGACCCGACCCGAGGTCGGCCGTCCGCTCGTCGTGATGGCGGTCGTCGGGCTCGTCGCGCTCAACTTCCAGACCACCTTCCCCTCGATGGTCCGCTTCGGGTTCGACCGGGGTGCGGGCGCGGTCGGCACGGCCATGAGCGTCAGCGCGATCGGCTCGATCCTCGGCGGCCTGTACGCCGCCGGCATCACGCCGAACCCGCGCCGGACGCTCGGCCTGGTCCTGGTGGGCTTCAGCGTCGTGCTGGTCGTGTTCGCAGCGGCGCCGAGCTATCCCTCGTTCGTCGTGCTCGGGATCCCGCTGGGGTTCGCCTCGGCGTGCTTCCAGTCGATCGACACCGTGGCGGTGCAGCAGGCCACGGAACCGTCGATGCAGGGGCGGGTGATGGCGCTGCACCAGATGGCGTGGTACGGCAGCACGCCGATCGGCGCGGTGGCGATGGGCTGGGTCGTGCAGGCGAGCTCACCTCGGGCGCCGTTCGTGCTGGGCGGTCTCGCCGCGCTCGGGTGTGCCGCGTGGAGCTCGCTGCGGCGCGCGCGGAGCTGATCGGCGGGCCCGGGCGGGCCCGATCAGGCGGCCGCCGAGCGCCGGCGCCGGACGGCGAGGCGGGCGAGGATCCCCGCGGCCAGCACGAGGGCGGGCGCGAGGAGCGAGGCGCCCGAGCCGGTGGCGGGCAGCGTGCCGCCCTGCACGACCGACACCGGGAGCGACACGACCACGGGCAGGCCCCCGGCCGAGGTGCCGACGAGGGTCACCGTGTGCGGGCCGACCTCCGTGGAGGCCGGCACCGTGACGTCGGTGCGGATCGTGCCGTCGGCGCCGGCGGTCACCGTGGTGAGCAACGTCGGCGTCGAGTTCAGCCAGACCTGCACCTGCCCCGCGGGCGCGAAGCCCCACCCGACGACCGCCAGCGAGCCGCCCTGCAGCACGACGGACCGCTCGGTCAGCGCGGACGGGTCCGTCCCGAAGCCCCCGCCCGGCGCGGCCGGCGCGGGGCGTGCGGGCGCCGGCACGGCGGTCGAGGTCTGGGCGGGCGCCGGCGCCGGCGCCGGGGTGGTGGAGCCGGCGGTCGTGGCGGGGGCCGGCGGCGCGGTGGTCGATGCCGCCGGCGCCGTCGTCGACGGCGACGTGGAGGTGCTCGAGGTGCTCGAGGTGCTCGAGGTCGCCGGCGGCGCCGTGGTCGTGGTGGTCGTGGTGCTCGTCGTCGTGGTCGTGGTCGTGGTCGTGGTGGTCGTGGTCGTGGTCGGTGTGATCTCGGGTGACGCCGGGAGCGGCGCGTCCAGGAAGACGGCGGCGGCACGTGCCGGCTCCGGCAGCGGGTCCGTCGTGGCGAGGTCGGCACCTGCGTGCGCGAACGTGAACGAGGTCGCGTCGAGCACGTCGAGCACCGCTGCGGTGTACGAGCAGAAGTACCACATCGTCGTGAAGATCGCCTGGATGCCGCAGATGCGGACCGTGTCGCCGGCCTCGAAGCCGTGGGCGGTCCCCGTGCGCATCGTGACCACGTTCGACGAGCGGGAGTAGGCGCTCACGTCGGCACCGGTGCCCGTGGCGATCGAGCACCCCCACGACGTCCCGAAGCTCGTCGCGCTGACGGCGGCGATGCCTGCCGCCGCCGTCCTGGTGCAGCTGCTGATGGTGCTGTCCGCGATCGTCGCCCACGTGGTGTCGAGCGAGAGCCCGATGGGCGCGGCGCCCTGCTCGATCGTCACGCCGGACATGTCGAACCTGCTGTTGTTGAGGACCGAGACGCCGTTGCCGACGAAGGTCGAGTCGGTGAGCGTCATCGGCATCCCGATGCCGCCCATGTGGAGCGCCTCGGTCGGCCGCCCGGTGACGAGCACGGAACCCGTGAACGTGGAACCCGAGATCGAGCTCGGGAGCCACGTCGCCACCGGCGGCCCCCACGCGCTGACGTTGTCGGTGAACGTCGAGTCGGTGATCGCCATGGTGGTCCCGTTGCCGTCCCCCATCGCGATCGCGCCGCGGCAGTGCGATGCGTTGCGGGCGAAGGTGCTGCCGTCGATGATCAGGTTGCCCCGGTCGGCGCGGATCGCACCGCCGCAGTGGACCCCGTAGCCGACGGTGTCGATCACGTCGACGTCGACGAGCGTGGCGGTGCCGCCGCCGGAGACGGCCACGGCCGCGGCGCGCTCGGCCACGAAGTCGGCGATCGTCAGGTCGCGGATGGTGGCGACCCTGCCGTTCACGTTGAAGGCGCGGTACTGGGTGCCCGCGTAGCCCACCGCGATGCCGCCGGTGACGGGCGTCTCCGGCGAGTCGGCCGTGGTGCGGGCGATCGTGAACGTGGTGCCGGCGACGCCGGTGACGGTGGAGAACCCGGTGACCGGCGAGTCGAAGCCCCACACGCCGACGACGGTCGAGGCAGCGAACGGGACGGCGGACGCGGTCGTGAACGTCACGACGTTCGAGCTGACGGCGACGCCCACGACCTCGACGTCCACGCGGGACCCTCGCACGGTGAGCAGGTCGCGCCCCGGACCGTCGATCGTGACGGACTTCAGGTCGATCATCGAGCCGAGGGTCAGCGTCTGCGGTCCGTCCACGAAGAGGGCGGGGTCGAAGGTGATGGTGTCGCCGTTCTGGGACGCGGCCGATGCCTCGCGCAACGACAGCAGGCCGTCGGCGCCGTTCACCACGTCCGCCAGCGTCGTCACCACGTGCGTGGCGGCGAACGCCGGCGACGCGGTGACGAGGGTGCTCCCCACGGCCGCGCCGAGCACGGCGGCAGCGAGCGCTGCACCGCGGTGGCGTCGCACCGGCGATCCGCCGCCCGCTCGCGCGCCGTCCGGTCCGTCGCGTCGCGTGCCGTCCCGCCTGTTCCGTCTCATCGATCCCGCCCCGTCGATCCGCGTGCCGGCATCCGCCGGTCGGTGTCCGATGGATACTCAACACCACGCTGCGCAGTCTGTCAACCACGCTATATGGCGACCTTCCGCTACCCTGCGGCCATGGCCCCCTCAGCGAACGCAGCGCGTGCCCGGCCGACACCACGGGACGAGGCGATGGAGCGCATGGTCGACGCGGCGGTCGCGCTGCTCCGCGAGCGGCCGCCGGAGGACGTCACGGTCCGCGACGTGGCGCTGCGAGCGGGGCACCACCACCGTTTCGTCGTCGGGTGGTTCGGCAGCAAGGTCGGCCTCTTCGTGGCCGCCTTCGAGCGGATGGCTGCCGACGTCGCAGGCTCCGTGCGGTTCCCGGGCGTCGTCGACGAGGTCCACCCCGACGCGGAGCGCGTGGTGCGGCTGATGAACTGGCTGATCGCCAAGGATCCGGCGGCGCTCGCCGGGCCGCGGGGGACGCCCCTGCTGGACGTGCTGCGGCGCGCGTACAGCGACCTTGGGGTCGACGACGACGACGCGCGCCTGCTCGCGCAACGGCTGGTCGCGACCGTGATCAGCCTCGTGCTGTTCCCGGGGGCCATCGGGGTGCAGGAGGGCGACGTCCGGCGCCAGGTCGAGCTGGAGCGGCGCCTCGTCGCCGCGCTCGTGACCTCCGCCCCGCACGGCTGACGCCGCGCCGTGGCCGCGGTCCGGCGGTGCCGGTATGGTCGCTCGGGTGCCGGCCGCCGACGATCCCGCTGCCGCCGACGTGCTCGCCGCCGGTGCGCGCCTGGCCGCCGAGGCGGCACGGTTCGCGGGGCTGGGATGGATGCGCGGCACCTCCGGCAACCTGTCCGAGGTGATCGGGCGCGACCCGCTCCGGCTGGTGGTCACCGCGAGCGGGCTCGACAAGGGGGAGCTCGACGCCGCCGACGTCGTGGTCGTCGGCGTCGACGGGGCGGGGGTCGAGCTGGACGGCGTCGCGCCGCGCCGGCCATCGGCCGAGGCGGCGCTCCACGCACGCCTGGCGTCGGTCACGGGCGCCGGCGCCGTCGTCCACGTGCACGCGCTGTCGGCCGTGGTCGCCGCCCACCGCTGGCCGACCGGGGTGGTGCTGCGCGATGTCGAGATGCTGAAGGGCATCGGGCAGGCCGCGCACGAGGACGCCGTCGTCGTCCCCGTCGTGCGGAACAGCCAGGACATGGGCGAGCTCGGTGATCGTGTCGACGCGGTGCGGTCGGCGCAGGTGCCGGCGGTGCTCGTCGCGGGCCACGGCATGTACGTGTGGGGTGCGGACCTGCTCCAGGCGCGCCACCACACGGAGTCGATCGAGTGGCTGCTCTCGTTCGCGCTCGCGACGGCCGGCTGACCGCGGCTCGTCAGGTCGGCGGTGCGGAGAGCCGCAGCGAGCGCTCGTGCACCTCGCGCGCCGCGGACGCGACGTCGACCGTGAGGCACCCTCCATCGCGCACCACCTGCGCGCCCTCCACCCACACGTCCCGGACGAGGCCCGGCGACCCGCTCCACACGAGGCCGGCGAGCAGCTCGTCACCGCCGATCCCCGGCGCGAGGCCGGGCCGGTCGAGGGCGACCGCGACCATGTCCGCCCGCGCGCCCGGCGCGAGACGGCCGAGGTCCGGCCGGCCCAGGGCGAGCCCCGCCTCGGCGGTCGCCATCCCGAACGCCGTCCGCGCGTCGAGCTGCGCGGCGTCGAGCACCGAGATGCGGGCGTAGCGGATCGCCGTCCGCATCTCCTCGAACGGATCGAGGCGGTCGTTCGACGCCGGCCCGTCCGTCCCGAGTCCGACGCGGATGCCCGCGTCGCGCATCGCCGCCACCCGCGCGATCCCGCTCGCGTGGCGGCCGTTCGACACGGGGCAGTGGGCGACGGCGGCGCCGCGGCGGGCGAAGCGGTCGATGTCGTCGTCGGTCATCCAGACGCAGTGCGCGCCGAGGGTGCGCCCCGTCAGCAGGCCGAGCTCGTCGAGGAACGCGGGGACCGTCAGCCCGGTCGCCTCCAGCACGCCGGCACCCTCGTGCGGCTGCTCGGCGACGTGGATGTGGAGCAGCATCGGGTCGGCGTCGACCAGCTCCCGGACGGCCACGAGCGCCTCACGGCTCAACGCGTACGCCGAGTGCGGCCCCACGCCGACCTCGACCAGCGGGTGATCCGCCCAGGCCGCGCGCAGGTCGCGGATCGCGCCGATCTGCTCGGCGACCGTTCCGAGGTGCGCGAAGTCCGGCGCCTCGATCAGGGGCGCGGTGACGAGGCAGCGGAGGCCCGCGGCCACCGCGCCCTCGGCGATCGCCGCGCCGTGGAAGTACATCTCGCACGTGGTGGTGATGCCGCTCAGCAGCATCTCCGCCGCGCCGAGGCGCATCGCCGCGCGCACGTCGTCGGGGGTGAGCCTCGCCTCGCGCGGCCACATCACCTCGGTGAGCCAGACGTCCGTGGGGAGCCCTTCACCGGTGCCGCGCAGCAGGACCATCGGCGTGTGGGCGTGGACGTTGACGAACCCCGGCAGCAGCGCGCCGCCGATGTCGACCGCCTCGCCCTCCCACGCCGGGGCCTCGCCCGCCGCGCCGGACCAGGCGACCCGGCCGTCGACGACGTCGACCACGCCGGGGGAGTGGACGGCGCCACGCTCGGGGCCGGTCACCACGTGGTCGGCGCGGTAGCGGGTCGGTGCGGCGTGCTCCACCTGGGCTCCGATCGTCAGGCCGATCGACCGGTGAGGTCGATCAGGCGGGAGAACTGCTTGCGGGCGAGCAGCAGCGCCACGAGCGTCACCACCCACGGCAGCGCGTCGGTGATCTGCACCGCGAGGCCGTTGCCCTGCAACCGGAAGCCGAGCCCCTCCGCGAGGCCGAAGAGGGCGCAGGCGCCGAGCACGCCCCACGGGTGGGCGCGCCCGAGCAGCACCGCGACGACGGCGATCCAGCCCCGCCCCGACGACATGTTCTCCGCGAACTGCACCACGTTGCCCAGCGAGAGCTGCGCACCGGCCAGACCCGCGAGCACGCCGGAGGCGAGGACGGCGAGGTACTGGTAGCGCACGACGGGGACGCCGCGGGTGGCGGCCGCGCCCGCTCGCTCGCCGACGCCCCGGAGGCGGAGCCCGAGCGGGGTGCGGAACAGCACGACCCACAGCGCGGGCACGAGCACGAACGCGGCGAACGCCGGCAGGGTCATCCTGAACAGCGTCGGGCCGACGACCGGGATGTGGGAGAGCAGCGGGAGGCCGAACCGCCGCAGCCCGACGATCGCGGGGTCCTGGAACACGCCGCGGACGTCGAAGAACTGGGGCAACAGGAAGCCGGTGATGCCGACGGCGAAGAGGTTGATCGCGATGCCGATCACGATCGGGTCGCCGCGCCGCGTCACGCAGCCGACGGCGAGCAGCAGCGAGAGCACGGCTCCAGCGGCCATCGCGGCGAGCACGCCCAGGTACGCGTCGCCGCTCACGTACGAGACCGACACCGCCGTGAACGCGCCCACCAGCATCGTCCCCTCGAGCGAGATCTGGAACACGCCGGCGCGCTCGCAGATCAGCCCGCCCAGCGCCGCGAGCAGGATCGGCACGGTCGCCCGGACGACCGAGTCGAGCAGTGCCGCGTCGAAGAGCTGGTCGAACATCAGGCCGCCCCGACCGGCACCGGCGCGGGTGCGGCCTCGGCGCCGTTCGCCGGCGATCCGCCCGCGCGCGACCGGCGGCGGACGAACACGATCCGCATCGCGAGCGCCAGGATCACGACGGCCTGCAGCACCTGGGCGAGCTGGCCCGACACGCCCGCGTTGCGCTGCATCGCCAACCCGCCGACCTGCAGCGCGGCGAACAGCAGACCGGCGACGAGGATCGGCAGCGCGCGGTTCGCCGCGAGGAGGCAGACCAGCAGCCCGGTCCAGGCGAAGCCGGTGCCGGGGAGGTCGCCGTCGACGAAGCGGAAGGCCTGGCCGAGCACGAGGTGGGCGCCCACCGTCCCGGCGATGGCCCCGCCGGCGACCATCGTGACCAGCGTCTGGCGCTCCGCGTCGACGCCGCCGTAGCGGGAGAAGCGGAGGTTCAGTCCCGACATCCAGCTCTGGTAGCCGGGGGCGGTGCGGGCGTTGACCAGCGCGATCGCGACGACCAGCGCGAGCACGAGCAGCGCCGTGCCGGTGGCGCCGTCGGCGAACCCGAGGCCGGGCACACGGACGTCCGGGTGGATCTGGACCGTCGACGTGGAGGTGGCGGCGGGGTCGGCGAACGCGTTCTTGGTGAGCCAGCTCGTCAGGGCCCGCGCCGGCTCGTTGAGGAGCAGGCCGGAGATGAGGATCGGCAGGTGCAGCCGCGTCTGCGCGAGCGCCGGGATCAGGGCCCACAGCGCGCCGGTCGCCGCGCCGGCCAGGAAGGAGGCGATCATCACCAGCGACCCGGGGCCGTCGAGCTCCACCGCGACGACGGCGGCGCTGAACCCGCCCACCACCATCGCTCCCTCGGCGCCGATGTAGACGATGCCGGCACGGAAGGGGATCGACACGGCGAGCGCCATCCCCACGATCGGCACCGCGCGGTCGACGACGGTGCGCGGCCCGTTGCCCGTCACGGCCCCGCGCCACATCTCCGAGTACGCCGTGACGGGGTCGGCCCCGGACACGGCGATGATCGCGGCCGCCACCACCACGGCCAGCACGAGCGAGGCGGCGACGGGGCTGGCGAGGGCGTCGAGCGAGCGGCGCCGGGCGCGGGCGGCGAGCACCCGCCCGTCAGGCACCGGTGACCCCGGCCGTGGCCGCGCCGGTCATGTGGAGCCCGATCTCGACGTCGGTCGTGGTGCGCGGATCGAGCTCCGCGACGATGCGGCCACCGAACATCACCAGCACCCTGGTCGAGAGGGCCAGCACCTCCCAGAGCTCCGAGGAGATCAGCAGCACCCCGCGGTCGGCGTCGCGGTGCTCGATGATCCGCCCGTGGATGAACTCGATCGCGCCGACGTCGACGCCCCGCGTGGGCTGCTCGACGATCAGCACGGGCGCGTCGTGCGCGAGCTCGCGAGCCACCACGACCTTCTGCAGGTTCCCACCGGAGAGCTGCCCCACGGGCTGCGCCGTGCTGCTGACCTTGATGTCGTACTGGCGGACCAGCTCCTCCGCGCTCGCGCCGATCGCCCGCCGGCGCAACCAGCCGCGGCGCTGGAAGCGCGGCCGCCACTGGTGGCCCATCAGCAGGTTGTCGCGCGTGCTGGCGGGAGCGGCGGACCCGGCGCCGTGGCGGTCCTCCGGTACGTACGCGATCCCGGCGTCGCGCCGCTCGCGCACGCCGCCGCGCAGCTCGGCGCCCTCGAGGCGCACGAGCCCGGCGGCCGCCGGGCGGAGCCCGACGAGCGCCTCCACCAGCTCGGACTGGCCGCTGCCGGTGACGCCAGCGATGCCGACGATCTCACCCGCGGCCACCGTGAAGCTGGCGCCACGCACGCGCCGCGCCCCGTCGTCGTCGTCCACGTCCAGGTCGACCACCTCGAGCAGCGTCCGGCCGGGCACGTGGTCGGGCGGTCGCCGCGCCGTGTCCACCTCGCGGCCCGTCATCGCGAGGGAGAGCGCCGCGGGCGAGGTCGCGGCCGTGACCTGCTCGTCGACGACGCGGCCGCGGCGCATCACCGTCACCCGATCGCTCAGCGCCATCACCTCGCCCAGCTTGTGGGTGATGAACACGATGGTGCGCCCGTCGTCGCGGAGCCGGCGCAGCACGGTGAAGAGGCTGTCGCGCTCCTGCGGCGTGAGCACCGCCGTCGGCTCGTCGAGGATCAGCACCCGGGCGTCGCGGAACAACGCCTTCAGGATCTCCACCCGCTGGCGCGCGCCCACACCGAGCGCCTCGATCCGCACGGTCGGGTCGATCCCGAGGCCGTAGTCGTCGGCGAGCCGGGCGACGCGCTCGTCGGCGCCGCCGCGGTCGAGGAACCACCCCCGCCGCGGCTCGTGGCCGTAGACGACGTTCTCCGCGACGGTCATCGTCGGGAACAGCTGGAACGACTGGTGGACCATGCCGAGCCCGGCGGAGATCGCGTCGAGCGGCGAGCGGAACCGCACGGGCCGGCCCCCGACGAGGACCTGTCCCTCGTCGGGCGCGACCAGCCCGTACAGCACGGACATCAGGGTGGACTTGCCGGCGCCGTTCTCGCCGACGATCGCGTGGATCTCGCCCGTCCGCACGGTGAGGTCGACGCGGTCGTTGGCGACGACCTCACCGAAGCGCTTGGAGACCCCGCGCAGCTCCAGCTCGACGGACATGCGTCCCGCGCCGGCAGCCCGCGTCAGCCGGCGGTCACGGGATCGGGCACGACGATGCTGCCGTCGACGATCCCGTCGCGGGCCGCCTTCACCTGCTCGATCACGTCCGGGTGCTCGGCGATGACGCACCCGCTGTCGGCGACGTCGTCCTGCAGCGCGACGACGCCGACGCCGCCCTCGGCGAGCCCGAACGAGACGATCGGTCCGGCGGTGCCGGCGAGCACCTGGTCGATCAGCTGCTCGGTGAGCACGTCGACCAGCTTCAGCGCGTTGTCGACGATGTGGCCGGGGGCCAGGCCGCACTGGTTGACGTCGGTGCCGTAGGCGAAGAAGCCCTCCTCGGCGGCCGCCTCGAACGTGCCGCCGTTCGAGCCGGAGGCGCCGGCGAAGATGTGGTCGGCGCCCTGCGCGTGCAGCGCGAGCGCCTGCTCCTTGGCGGTGGCGGGGTCGTTGAACGCGTTGTCGCCGCCGATGAACACCTGCGAGTCGACCACGTCCGGGCGGACGGACTTCGCGCCGAGGGCGAAGCTGTCGGTGAAGCGGTGGATGAAGGGGATGTCGAGGGCGCCCACCGACCCGATGCGGCCGCTCTCGGTCAGCGCACCGGCCATGACGCCGAGGAGGTACGACATCTCGTTCTCCCGGAACACGCCGCAGTGGAGGTTCGCCGGCGGCGCCTCGGGGCAGGTGTCGATCAGGATGAACTCCTGGTCCGGGTTGGCCGCCGCGAACTCGGCGGACAGGTCGAGGAAGTCGAACGTGGTCAGCACGATGACGCTCGGCGCCTCCTCGACCGCGGCCTCGAGGTTCGCTCGGCGGCTGTTGAGGTCGGTCGACTCGAACGTCTTGGCCGTGCCGCCGAGGCGCGCCGCAGCCGCCTCGGTGCCGATCTTGCCCAGCTCGAGGAACTTGTTCGGCCCGATCGTCGTCGGCGTGATGTAGATGAAGCTGGGCGCCTCACCGCCGTCACCGCCCGGGTCCCCACCGGCGCCCGCGTCCGTCTCGGGCGCGCTCGACGCGGCCGGGGCGACCGAGTCCGCCGTGTCCTCGTCGTCGTCACCGCACGCCGCGGCGAGCAGGCCGAGCGCGAGCACCGCGCCGACGGTGGAGCGCAGGCTCCGGGTTCTGGTGGTGGTCATCGCTGCTCCTGGGTGGTGTCGGAGGGGATCATCGCACGGCGCGCGGCGCGCCCCACGGCTCATGCGCCGGTGATGGTGTCGCCGTCGCGGAAGCGCACGACCCGCCGCTCGGTCACGAGCGCGTCGATGAGCTCGACGGGCGTGACGTCGAAGGCGGGGTTGATCGTGCGGGTGTCCGGCGGGCTGACGGGTGTGCCGCGGAAGCTCCGGATCTCGTCGTCGCGCCGATCCTCGATCGGGATGTGCTCGCCGCTCGGCGTCTCGACGTCGACGGTCGACTCGGGGGCGACGACCACGAACGGGACGCCGGCGTGCCGCGCGCCGAGCGCCAGCGAGAACGAGCCGATCTTGTTCGCGGTGTCCCCGTTGCGGGCCACCCGGTCCGCGCCGATGACGACCGCGTCGACGGCGCCGCGCGACAGCAGGAAGGCCGCCGCGGAGTCGACGATCAGCCGGTGCGGCGCCCCCATCCTGGCCAGCTCCCACGTGGTGAGCCGGCCACCCTGCAGCAGCGGGCGCGTCTCGAGCGGGATCGCCTCCTCGAGGAGCCCCCGCTCGTGCAGCGTCTGGACGACGGCGAGCGCGGTCCCCCGCTCGACGGTGGCGAGGCCGCCGGTGTTGCAGATGGTCATCACCCGCAGCGGCCGGTGACCGGCCAGCTCGAGCAGCAGGTCGGCGCCGAGCTCGCCCATCGCGGCGGAGGCGGCGAGCTCCTCGTCGCGCACGGCGTGCGCGGCGTCGAGCAGCGCCGCCCGCCCGCGCGGCGCGAGCGCCGCCACCCGGTCCACCATCCGCGCCAGGTTGACGGCGGTCGGCCGGGCCTGCCGGATGCGACGGACGTCGGCGGCGAAGGCGTCCGGTTCCGTCGCCGGGTCGTGCGCCTGCGCGGCCAGCGCGACGCCGTACGCCCCGGCCACGCCGATGGCCGGCGCACCGCGCACCACCAGGCGCTCGATGGCGTCGACCAGCGCCCCGACGTCGGCGCAGCGCAGCACCGCCTCCACGTCCGGGAGCATGGTCTGGTCGATCAGCTCGACGGCTCCGTCCACCCAGGCGACGGTCGGCGTGCGGACCGCTGCGGCGGGGTTGTCAGACAACACCGGCCCGAGGGTACCGGTTGTCGACCAGAACGGTCAAGAATCCGGAGGGGGCCTCGCGCTCAGCGGACCCGGACGAGGTCGAACCGGAAGCGGCCCTCGATGAACCAGGTCCGCGACCAGGCGACGGTCCTGCCGCCGGCGTCGAAGTGGGTCTGCTCGAGCATCAGGTACAGCGTGCCGGGGGGCTGCTCGGCCCAACCGATCTCCTGCCCGAGCGAGGCGTGGAGCTCGGCGACGGCCGAGACCGGCACGACCCCGTGCTGCTCGAGCACCGCGAACAGCGACCCCGTCACGGTGCGCGCGTCGAACGCGTCGCCGAGGACGTCACGGGGGAGGAGGTCGTGCGAGTACGCCACCACCTCCCCGTCGGCGGTGATCTCGCGCTGCGTCGACAGGACCGGCCCGCCGGTCGGGAGCAGGAGCGCTGCGGCCTCCGCCGCGTCCGCCGGGCGGACGCCGATGGACCGGAACCTCGCGCCGGGCCGGCGCCCGAGCCGGGTGATCGTCTGCGAGATCGACTCGAGGCGCTGGAGGTCCGCGGTCACCGCGCCGGTGGCCGCGGTCGCGAACGTGCCGACGCCGTGGCGCGTGACGGTCAGGCCGCGGCTCTCGAGCGTGCGCAGCGCGGTCCGGATCGTCGCCCGGGACACCCCGTACTCGGCGGAGAGCTCGTGCTCCGTCGGGAGCCGCTCGCGCGGCCGCCAGTCGCCCCGCTCGAGGCGCTCGCGCAGGCGGTCGGCGACGGTCCCCGACAGGGTCCCGGCGCCGCCTCCCGGCCTCGGCGCCGGTTGCGGTGGGTGCACCGCGCGCACGATAGCCGTCGGGCGCCGAGCGCCCTCCTGCTACGTTGTCTGACGACCTGCGGAGGGTCATGCGGAGGGTCATGACGACGATCGACGTGCGGACGGGAGCGGCGCCCTGAACGCGGACGACGAGCTGGACGGGTGCGTCGCCGCCTCACGCTCGATCGGTGCGGACCCGTCGCTCGTGCTCCACGGCGGCGGCAACACCTCCGTCAAGGCCCCCTGGGTCGACATCACCGGCGAGGTCGTCGACGCGCTGTACGTGAAGGGATCCGGGTGGGACCTCGCCACGATCGAGCGTGCGGGCTTCGCGCCGCTGCCGCTCGCGCGCCTGCACGCGCTGCTGCACCTGGAGTCGCTCTCCGATCCCGACATGGTGCGCGAGCTGTCCGCCGCACGACTCGACCCCGCGGCTCCGCAGCCCTCCGTGGAAGCGCTCCTGCACGCGTTCCTGCCGCACCGCGTCGTGCTGCACAGCCACGCGGACGTGATCCTCACCCTCACGAACACGCCGCGGGGCGAGGATCGCGTCCGTGCCTCGATGGGCGACCTCGTCGTCGTGGTGCCGTACGTGATGCCCGGGTTCGACCTCGCCCGGGAGGTCGCGGCGCGCTGGGCCGCCGACGCCCGCGAGGGGACGATCGGCGTGGTGCTCATGAACCACGGGCTGTTCGCGTTCGGCGACTCCGCCGAGGTCGCCCTCGCCCGTCACCGGCACCTGATCGAGCTGGCCGAGGCCCACGTCGCAGCGGCGCCCGCGCCCGCCGTGGCCGCGGTCGACCCGCCGGCGCCCCGGGCCTGCTGCCGCATCGAGCTCGCGTCGCTGCGGGCCGCGGTGTCGGAGGCCGCCGGGCGACCGATGATCCTGACCCGCGACGCGAGCCCGTCCACCATGCGCTTCGTGTCGCGGCCGGACCTGGCGGAGGTCGCCACACGCGGTCCCGTCACGCCGGATCACGTCATCCGCACCAAGCGCGTGCCGCTCGTCGGCCGCGACGTCAGCGCCTACGCCGACGGCTACCGGCGGTACTACGAGGAGCACCGGCACCGGGCGCGCACGCCGGTCACGATGCTCGACCCCGCGCCCCGGATCGTGCTCGACCCGGAGCTCGGGATGCTCGCGGCCGGTCAGCGGCCGGTGGACGCGGCGATCGCGGCCGACATCTACGAGCACACGATGGCGATCGTGGCGACGTGCGAGGACCGCCTCGACGGGTGGGCGCCGCTCGCACCGCACCACCTGTTCGACCTCGAGTACTGGGACCTCGAGCAGGCGAAGCTGCGCCTCGCCGGGCCGCTCCCGCCGCTCGCGGGCCGGGTGGCGGTCGTGACGGGCGCGGCCTCCGGCATCGGGCGCGCCTGCGCCACGGCGCTGCTCGCACGGGGCGCCGCCGTGGTCGGGCTGGACCGCGCGCCCGCGGTGGTCGACGCCCTGTCCGGCCCCGGCTGGCTCGGCCTCGTCGCCGACGTGACGGACCCGGCGGCGCAGGACGCGGCCCTCGACGCCGCCGTCGACCGCTTCGGCGGCGTCGACATCGCGGTGCTCGCGGCCGGCGTGTTCGGTGCGACCGCACCGATCGGGGAGCTGGAGCGTGACGCCTGGCGCGAGGTGATGTCGGTCAACCTCGACGCCGTCGCCACCGCGTTCACGGCGCTGCACCCGTTGCTCGCCCGCTCGCCGGCCGGTGGGCGCGTCGTGCTGATCGGGTCGAAGAACGTGCGCGCTCCGGGCGCCGGCGCCGCCGCCTACTCGGCCTCGAAGGCGGCCGTCACGCAGCTCGCCCGCGTCGCCGCGCTCGAGTGGGCGCGCGACGGCGTGACGGTCAACGTCGTGCACCCCGACGCAGTGTTCGACACGGGGCTGTGGACGGAGGAGGTGCTCGCCGCCCGGGCGGCGAGCTACGGCCTGAGCGTGGAGCAGTACCGCCGGCGCAACCTGCTCGGCGTGGAGATCACCTCGGATCACGTCGCTCGGCTCGCCGTCGAGCTGTGCGGCGATGCGTTCGCCGCCACGACCGGCGCGCAGATCCCCGTCGACGGCGGCAACGAGAGGACCCTCTGATGGCCGTGGACCCGTCGACGACGATGCCGATCCTGAACGTCCGTGCGGGCGACGTCCCGCGCCGCGTGCTCGTCGTCGGCGATCCCGCGCGGGCGGAGCGGATCGGCGCGCGGCTCGGATCACCGCGCGAGATCTCGCGCAACCGCGAGTACGTGCTGTTCGGCGGGCGCCACCGGGGCGAGGAGATCGGCGTCGCGTCGCACGGCGTGGGCAGCCCCGGAGCCGCCGTGTGCTTCGAGGAGCTGTGCCGGAGCGGCGCGCGCCGGCTCGTGCGGGCCGGCACCTGCGGCGGGATGCAGCCGCACGTGCGCGACGGCTCGATCGTCATCGCCCACGGCGCGGTTCGCGACGACGGCTTCACGCCGCGGGTGGTGCCGCTGTCGTTCCCGGCGCTGGCGGCGGTGGACGTCGTCGTGTCGCTGCGGGCCGCGGCGGCCGCCGCCGGGGTCGCCGCCGTCGAGGGCGTCGTCCTCACGAGCGACCTGTTCTACCCGCACCCCGTGCTCGGCGGGGACCTGCCGATGTGGCAGCGGGCGGGGGTCGTGGCGGTCGAGATGGAGTGCGCCGCCCTGTTCGTCACGGCCGCGCTCCACGGGGTCGAGGCGGGCGCGATCCTCACCGCGGACGGCAACCCCTTGGAGGAGGCGGACCACGACATGTCCGGCTACGACCCCCACCGCACCGTCGTGCGCGACGCGGTGGACGCCATGGTCGCCGTCGCGCTCGACGTGGTGGCGGCGCCGCTGCCGTGAGCGCGCGGAGCTTCATGGAGCGCGCCCGCGACGAGCTGCGCGCCCGAGGGATCGATCCCGCGCGGCTGCCGCCGGGGCAGTACGTCACCGAGCGGTTCCCGGTGCTGCACGTCGGGCCCGTTCCCGCCGCGCCCGACCTCGCGTCGTGGACCCTGGAGGTCGGTGGCGACGCGGTGGCGCGCCCGCGCGTGCTGACGTGGGACGAGCTGCGCGAGCTGCCGGTGGTCGAGGTGACCGTCGACGTCCACTGCGTCACCAAGTGGACCCGCCTCGACGTGACCTGGCGCGGCGTCGCGCTCGCCGACGTGCTGGCCGCCAGCGTGCCCTCCGCCTCGGCGGCGACGCTGCTCGCACGCGGCGAGCACGGCTACGCCGCCTCGATGTCCTGGCCGGAGGTGCGCGAGCGGACCGCGCTCGTCGCGTTCGAGGTGGACGGCGCGCCGCTGACGGCCGAGCACGGCGCGCCGGCGCGCCTCGTGGTGCCCCACCTGTACCTGTGGAAGTCGGTGAAGTGGCTCCGGGCCCTGGAGCTGCGCTCGGATCCGCACGCCCTCGGGTTCTGGGAGGAGCACGGCTACCACGAGCACGGCGACCCGTTCCGCGAGGAGCGGTACTGGGGCGACGGCGGGTGACGGTGGGCGGCGACCTCGACGCGTCGACGGTGGCGGAGCTGCTCCGGCTCGATCCCCTGCCGTTCGAGGGCGGGTGGTTCCGGCGCACCTGGGCCGACGAGCGGTGCTCCACCATCCTGTACCTGATGGCCGCCGGCGACGGGTTCTCGGCCATGCACCGCCTGGACGCGCCGGAGATCCTCACGTTCGCGGCCGGCGCGCCGGCGCGCAACGTGCTGCTCGCCCCGGGCGGGAGCGTCGAGGTGCGGACGATGGGCGCCGATCTCGCCGCCGGCCACGTGCCGCAGGTCGTGGTGGTGCCCGGCGTCTGGCAGGGGACCGAGACGCTCGGGGCGTGGACGTTGATCACCGCGACCATGGCGCCGCCGTACGAGCAGGAGATGTTCCACCTCGGCGACCGGGACGAGCTCGCGGCCGCGTGGCCGTCCGCCGCCGAGCTGATCGGACGTCTGACGCGCGCCGGCCACACGAGGTGACGCCGGCGCTGACCCGGCCGGTGGTGGCGCTGCTCGAGACGGCGCTCGCGACGCCCTCGCCCTCGCTCCACGACGACGTCGGCCGGCTCCGTGACGCCGTGGCGGTGGCGCTCGGGCGCTGCCTCGCCGATCCGCCGTCGTCGCCCGGGTGGCCGGAGCTGGTCGTGCTCGCCGGCGACCGGGGCGGGTGGGACCGCTGGCGCGTGGCCGCGCTCGTCGCCGCGGGCGATCCCGCGTCCGACCCCGACCCGGCGGCGACCCGCGACGCGCTCGCCACCCTCGCGGGCGAGCTCGTCGCCCGACGCGGCCTCGTCGCCGACACCGACGCGGACGTGACCGCCTCGGCTCGCTCGCGCGCGGGGCGCGACCGGCGTGAGCTCGTGTTCGCGATCGAGGCCGCTCTCGACCACGCCGCCCGTGGCGACGCGGCCGGCCTGGTCCGCTCGGCGGAGGCGGTCGAGCGGCGCGACCCCGCCGGGACGATCCGGCCCGGACTCGCCGCCGCGCTGCGGGCGGGCGCGCACGACGTGGAGCGAACCGGGTGGATGCGGGCCAGCTCGCTCGCCCGGCTGCGTGCGGCGCTCGACGGGACGCCGTTCGCCGCCGCGGTCGACCTCCTGCGCCGCCCTTGACGGGTCGCATACCGAGCATGCATACTCGGTACTCATGGGTGTCCGTGAAGGCCTGCTCGCGCTGCTCGACGACCAGCCGTGCTACGGCTACCAGCTGAAGACGAGCTTCGAACACGCGACCGGCGGCATCTGGCCGCTCAACGTCGGCCAGGTGTACACCACCCTGGACCGCCTGGCCCGGGACGGCCTCGTCGAGGTCGCCGCGCGCCAGGACGGCGACGGCGCCGACGCCGCCGGCCCCGCCCAGAAGGTCTACGCGCTCACCGCGGCCGGCCGGGACGAGCTCGGTGCGTGGTGGACGGCGGTCCCCGTCGACGAGCCGCCGCCGAGGGACGAGCTGATGCTGAAGGTCCTGATGGCCATCGACCACGGGCGCGAGCACGCGCTCCAGGTGATCACGCACCACCGCAGCGCGCTCACGTCGCTGCTGCAGCGTCACCGCCGCGAGCTGCGGCGCGTCGACGCAGGCGACGGGCGCGCCGGCGCCCGCGCCGCGGGTGGGGAGGCGCTCGCGGCGGCGCTCGTCGCGGACGCCCTCGTGGTGCGGGCGGAGGCCGACCTGCGGTGGCTCGATCGTTGCGAAGCCCGGCTCACCGCCGGCACGAGGAGGAACGGATCATGAACCAGGTGCTCGACGAGACGACGGCGGTCGCGATGCCCGCGCCGGCCGGACGCCCCGCTGCGGTGGAGTTCCGCCACGTGGTGAAGCAGTACGGCTCCGGCCCGACGGAGGTGATGGCGCTGCGAGGGGTCACCCTCGCGGTGGCCGCGGGCGAGTTCGTCGCGGTCATGGGACCCTCGGGCTGCGGCAAGTCGACGCTGCTCCACCTCGCCGGCGCCCTCGAGCAGCCGAGCGCCGGCCGGGTGCTGGTGGAGGGGCACGAGCTCGACGCCCTCTCCCCCGCGGCGCAGGCAGAGCTGCGCAGGACCGCCCTCGGCTACGTCTTCCAGCGCCTCAACCTCATCCCGGCGCTGACCGCGATCGAGAACGTGATGCTCCCGCTCGAGCTCGACGGCGTGGCGACGCGGGTGGCGCGCGAGGCGGCGCGCGACGCGCTCGACGCCGTGGGCCTCGACCAGCAGGTCGACCGCTACCCGGACGAGTTCTCTGGCGGCCAGCAGCAGCGGATCGCGATCGCGCGGGCGATCGTCGGCGACCGCCGGCTGCTGCTCGCCGACGAGCCGACGGGTGCGCTCGACACCTCCAACAGCGACCAGGTGGTCGAGCTGCTCGCCGGCCTGTGCGAGCGGCGCGGGACCGCGATCGTCATGGTCACCCACGAGCCCCGCTTCGCCTCCTGGGCCGACCGCGTCGTCTTCATGCGCGACGGGTTGGTCGTCGACGAGAGCGCGCCGTCGCGGGTCGCGCCGTGAGCGTCGCGCCGATCTCGCTCCCGAGGAGCGGCGGATCTCGCCGCACCGGCGGTGCGACGTTCACCACGTGGCGCTTCGCCGGCCGGCTCGCTCGCCGCGAGGTGCGGCGGCGGCCGTGGCGCACCCTGCTCGTCGCGATGCTGGTCGTCGTCCCGGTCGCGGCGATGGCGGCCGGGAGCGTCCTGTACCGCACGGCGCAGGGGACGTGGGCGGAGGACTTCGCCCGGCGCGCCGGTCAGGCGGACGTCGTGGTCGAGTCCGTCCTCGGCGACGAGGTCGACCTGTCCGCCGTGCCGGCCGTGAGGTCGTCGTCGCACGTCGAGGCGTGGACCGGCATCGAGCCCGTGGCGGCCGTGGGTGCGACCGACCCGTACGTCTGGTTCACCGACCTGCGCATGGACGACCCGCTCGCCGCCGGGATCGTCGAGGTCCGCGACGGCCGTGCGCCCGTGAACCCCGGCGAGGTGCTGCTCGACGGCGGGACCGCCGAGCGCCTCGGCGTCGAGATCGGCGAGACGTTCGAGCTCGCGCAGCCCCGCGGCTCGTGGACCCTCGTCGGCACCGGACGGCTGGCCGACCACCACGACGTCGGGGTCCTCGTCGCGCCGGGCTTCGACCGCGCGCGGCTGCGCGACGCCAGCGCGTCGGTGCGGACCCTGATCGAGCTGCCGGACGGCAGCGGCCCCGCCGACGGCGCATCGGCGGTTTATGCGCTCGAGCGCGCCGGCCTCTTCGCGCAGGACCGCTGGAACGTGCCGGCGTCGGCCGGCGAGGAGACCGCGGTGCAGGCGCTCGCCTGGGGGTGGGTCCTCCAGTTCCTCGCGCTGGTCGTGGTCGGCGTCGTCATCGCCGCCGCGTTCGCGACGAGCGCACGCCGCCAGCTCGTCACGATCGGGCAGCTCTCGTCGAACGGCGCCTCGCCCGAGCTGGTCCGGCGGACGCTGGCGCTGCAGGGCGCGTGGAGCGGCGGGATCGGCGTCCTGGTCGGCCTCGCGCTCTGCGCCCCGGCGGTCGTCGTGGTGCGGCCCCTCGCCGAGCGCGTCGTCAACCGCACGCTCGGCGGGTACCGCGTGTCGATCGCCGACATCGTGCTGATCGCGGCAACCGCGCTCGTCGTCGCGACCGTCGCGGCGTGGGCGCCGGCGCGTGCCGCGGCACGGGTGCCCGTGCTGTCGGCGCTGGCCGGGCGGCGCCCGCTCCCGAGCGCGCCCAGGCGCCTCGTGCCCGCCGGCGTCGCCCTCTTCGCCGCGGGCCTCGCGGTGCTGTTCGTGGCCGCGAGCGGGGCGCGCGAGGCCACCGCCGACAGCGACCTGTTCGGCCTGGTCGCCGTCGTCGGCGCGCTGGGCGTCGTCGGCGGCATGTGCTGCGCCACCCCGTTGCTGGTCGACGCCGCCGGGCGGGCCGGCGCAGCGTCGCGATCGGCGACGCTGCGCCTCGCCGCACGCAGCCTCGCCCGCGTTCGCACCCGCTCGGCCGCGGTCGTCACCGCCGTGGCCGCCACCGCGGGCTTCGCGTTCTCGGGCGCCACGGTCGCGGGCGTCCTCGTCGACGAGGAGTCGACGTCGATGCGGATCCCGGCCGACGTGGTGTACGTCGAGCGGGGGGTGGCGCCCTCGACGGTCGACGCCGGTGCCGACCCCGGACCGCTCGAGCCGTTCCAGCTCGACGCCGATCGCCGCGCCCGGATCGACGCCGTGCTCGACGGGCCGGCGGCGGTGCCGGTGCGCGCGGCGACGATCGACCCGGCGCCCGTCGCACCGGCGGGCGCGGCGACGGACGACGTCGCGGGGACGGAGACGTGGGACGGGTCCTTCGTCGCCACCGTCGCGGATCCCGCGGTGATCGACCTGATCGGGCTCTCCGAGCGCGACCGCCGAACGCTCGCGGCGACCGATGTGCTGGAGCTCGTGCGTGACGACGCCCCGGACGGCGCCGAGCGCGAGGTGCGCCTGCGGGACGAGCGCGGCGACGTCACGATCCGCGTCGCCACCGCCCGCGACGCGACGCGCGAACCCTTCCTCGTGCTCATCACGCCCGAGCGGGCCGAGGCGCTCGGACTGGACGTCGTCGACCTCGGCGTCCTCCTCGACGCGCCTCGCGACGTCACCGCCGAACAGGCGAACGCGGTCGCGTCCATCCTGTTCGGCGGCTCCGCCGCGACCGTCTTCGCCGACGCGTCGCCGGCCGACCTCGGCGCCGGCGCCGGGCTCGGCGCCGAGGAGGGGTTCGGGCTCGTCACCCCCGACACCGGGTGGGAGCTGTCGCGCCGGCTGGTCGACGCGCTCGCGGTGCTGGTGGCGCTGGTGCTGACGCTGCTCGTGGTCGCGATCGGCCTCTCCCTGTCCGCGTCCGAGGGCCGTGACGAGCGCGACGTGCTCGTCGCGGTCGGTGCGCCGCCGCGCACGCTCGCGCGGGTCGCCGGCGGGAAGGCGCTCGTCCTCGCCGCCACCGGGCTGCTGCTCGCCGTGCCGACGGGGTTCCTGCCGGCGTGGGTGGTCCTCGGCACCGTGAGCGACGGCGAGGTGCGGTTCCCGTGGCTGGCCGTCACGGCGACGCTCGTGATCGTGCCGGCGGCGGCGGCGCTCGCCGCGTGGGCCTCGTCGGCGCTGGCCCGCCGGCTCCGGCCGGTGCAGATGTCGGGCGCGACCGCCGACTGACGCGGGCTCAGGCCCAGCCGCCGGCGAACGCGACGAACTGCCCCGTGGTGAAGCGGCTGGTCCCGTCCACCCACGGCGCAGCGAACCTCGCCAGCTCGGACATCGTCCCCAGGCGCCCCATCGGGACGGCCGCCTCGACCCGTGCCCGTCCCTCGGCGTCCTCCGCCCTGTTCGCGCGCAGGAAGTCCGGGAAGTCCATGAAGTTCGTGCCGATCGCGTTCACCTGCACGTCCTGGGCGGCCACCTCGGCCGCGACGTTGCGCACGAGCATGTTCGCCCCCGCGCGCGCGGCCGAGTAGAGCGGCGCGCCCGGCGTCGGGCGGGCACCTGCGGCGCTGGTGAACACGAGCACCTGGCCGCCGCCGTCCTGGGCCACCATCACCGGCACCACCGCCCGCAGGAAGTGGTACGGCGCCTCGATGCACCCGCTCGTGACGGCGCGGAGGTCCTCGATCGAGGACCGGAGGAACCGGCCGACCGCGATCCTCCCCGTGAACGCGGTCGCCGAGTCGATCCGCCCGAAGCGGTCGAGCGCGGCGCGGACCAGGCGCTCGGACGCGGCGGGATCCGTGAGGTCGCGGACACCCGTGACGGCCTCGACCTGGGCGCCGGCACCGAGCAGCTCGTCAGTGAGTCCCGCCTCGGGGTCACCGAGGACCACGTCGTGCCCACGCTCGACGAGCACCCTCGCCAGCTCCGGCCCGACGTACCCCGCCGCGTCACCGATCACCGCCACCCGTCGCGCCATCCGGCGACGGTACCGCTCACCTGCCGGCGTCCGCGAGGATGGCGACGTGTCCGACTCGGGAGGTGTGGGCCGACCTCGGGTGGTGTCCGTGAACGTCGGCCGCCCCCGGACGGTCACGTGGCGCGGACGGGAGGTGTCCACGGCGATCTGGAAGGCGCCGGTGGACGGCCGCGTGGTGCTCCGGGGCGTCAACCTCGCGGGCGACGACCAGGCCGATCGCCGGGTGCACGGCGGGCCCGACAAGGCCGTGTACGCGTACGCCGTCGAGGACCTCCGGTGGTGGGCCGCGGGCGACGGCGGTGATCCGGCGCGGTTCACGCCCGGCGCCTTCGGCGAGAACCTCACCACCGCCGGCATCGACCTCGGCGGGTGCGCCATCGGCGACCGCTGGCGCGTCGGCGGCGCCGTGCTCGAGGTGGCCCAGCCGCGCGAGCCGTGCTTCAAGCTCGGCATCCGGATGGGTGACGACGAGTTCCCCGGTCGCTTCGAGCGTGCCGGCCGCCCGGGCGCCTACCTCCGCGTCGTGCACGAGGGCGACCTCGGGGCCGGGGACGAGATCACCGTGGAGCCGGCAGCGCCGCCCGTGGTCCGCCTCGCCGAGCTGACCGGGGAGCTCGGCCCCGGCGTCCTGCGTCGCGTCGCCGCGGACGAGCGCGTGCCGACCGGGTGGCGACGGGCGGCGGCGCGCGAACTGGCGCGGGGCGGCTGAGCGCGCCGGGCCCGTCTCACCGTCCTCTCACCTCGGCCGCAGGCGGGCGCAACCTCCGCTCCGCACGATGTGGGCGCACCTCCCGACGAGGTGCTCACCCACGAAGGAGCGCACGATGAAGAAGAAGATGGTCGCCGCCGGTCTCGTGGCCGGCCTGGTCGCCGGCACCGGTGCCGGCCTCGTCCTCCAGGAGATCGGCCAGGCCGGCGCCGCGCCGGTCGTGCTGCAGGACGACGCCGACGGCACGGGTCCCGCGGACGCCGGCACGGAGGTGGACGTCCGCGTCGACCGTGGCGGGAGGATCGCCGAGGTCCTCGCGCCGCTCGTGGCCGACGGGACGCTGACGCAGGTCCAGGCCGATGCCGTCGTCGCCGCGCTGGTGGCCGAGCTCCCCGAGCGCGGGCCGGGCGGTCCCGGGGGTCCCGGGGGTCCCGGCGGCCACGGTCGGGGCGGGCGCGGTCTGCACCTCGGGGTCATGGCCGAGACCATCGGCGTGACCCCGGAGGAGCTGCGGGAGGCGCTCGTCGCCGGCGACACCGTCGCGGAGGTGGCCGCGGCCAACGGTTCGAGCGCGCAGGCCGTGGTGGACGCGCTGGTGGCCGCGCTCGGGACGAGGCTGGACGAGGCGGTGGCGGCCGGCCACCTGACGCAGGCGGAGGCCGACGAGGAGCTGGCCGACGCGACGGCCCGCTTCGGCGAGCTCGTGGAGCGCCGGCTGCCGGCGCGCGGCGAGCGGCGGCTGCCCGTCGACCCGGGGCCGCCCGCCTCCCGGGACGGCGGGGAGACGCCCGACCCGGAACCGATCGCGTCGACGGCTCCCACCACCACCGAGGCGGCCGGGAGCTGATGCCGCCGGCGGCGACGCCAAGATGGGCGTGCCAGCGACCTTGAGGAGGTGACGTGGGTCCGAACCCGAGGGTGCTCGTCGTCGACGACGACCGTGCGATCCGCGACTCGCTCGGCCGCGCGCTCGGCCTCGACGGCTACGAGGTCGAGCTCGCGCCGGACGGCGCGGTCGGCCTCGCGGCCGTCCGGGAGCGGCGGCCCGACGTGGCGGTGGTCGACCTGATGATGCCGAACATCGACGGGCTGACGATGGTGCGGGTGCTGCGCGCCGAGCGCGACCGGCTCCCGGTGTTGATGCTCACGGCCCGGACGGAGACGCCCGACCGGGTCGCGGGCCTCGACGCCGGCGCCGACGACTACCTCCCGAAGCCGTTCGAGCTCCCGGAGCTGCTGGCACGGCTGCGGGCGCTGCTACGCCGGGCCCGCCCCGACGAGGAGGTCCCGGAGCGCGAGGTGCTGCAGGTGGCCGACCTAAGGGTGGACCCGGCGTCTCGTCGCGCCTGGCGCGCCGACGCGGAGGTCGAGCTGTCCAAGACCGAGTTCGACCTGCTCGAGCTGCTCGTGCGCAACGAGGGCATCGTCCTCGACCACACGCTCATCTACGAGCGGATCTGGAACTACGACTTCGGGCCGGACTCGAAGAACCTCGCGGTGTACATCAGCTACCTCCGCCGGAAGATCGACGCCGGCGACCTGCCGAAGCTGATCCACACGGTGCGGGGCGTGGGCTACACGGTCCGGGCCTCGTCGGCACGACCGTGAGCCTGCGCACGAAGCTCGCCCTCGCGATGGTGCTCCTCGCGGCGGGTGCGACGATCACGATCGGCGCCATCGGCTGGGTCACGACGGCTCGCGACCTCCGCCAGCAGGTCGACCTGTCGTTGCGGGGCGCCGTCCGCGAGCTGCTCGCCGGCGGGCCCGTCGTCTTCGGCGACGGTGAGGGTGACGGTGCCCGGCCCGGAGGGCCGAGGGGGCAGCCGGGCCGCGACTTCAACCAGATCCGGTTCCAGCTGCTCGCTGCGGACGGGACGGTCCTGCGGCCGGCGATCGGCGGTGCCCTGCCCGTGTCCGCCACGGCCCGGGCGATCGCCGACGGCAGCGCGCCCCGCCTCCGCGCGCACGGCGAGGTCGAGGTCGACGGCGAGCGGTTCCGCACGCTGACGGTCCGTGCCACGAACGGCGGGGCGCTGCAGGTCGCGCGGTCGATGAAGGAGACCGACGACCTGCTGGCCCGGCTCCGCACGCGCACGTTCGTGATCGTCCTCGGCATGTCCGCGCTCGCGCTGGTGCTCGCCCTCGTGATCGCGCGACAGGTGACCCGCCGCCTCGTCCGCCTGACGGCGACGGCGGGCGGCGTCGCGCGCAGCGGTGACCTGGACGTGCAGGTGCCGGTCGAGGGGCGCGACGAGGCGGCCCGCCTCGCAGAGGCCTTCAACGGGATGCTCGCCTCCCTCGCCGCGTCGAATCGCGCCCAGCAGCAGCTGGTGCAGGATGCCGGGCACGAGCTGCGCACCCCGCTGACGAGCCTGCGCACGAACGTGGCCGTGATGCGACGGTCGGCCGAGCTGTCCGCAGCGGCGCGGGCGCAGCTGCTCGACGACCTGGAGAGCGAGACGCGCGAGCTGTCGTCGCTCGTCGACGAGATCGTGCAGCTCGCCACCGACCGCCGCGACGACGAGGTGCCCGGCCCGGTCGACGTGCCCGCCCTCGCCGGACGGGTCGTCGAGCGCGCCGCGCGGCGCACGGGGCGCGACGTCCGGCTCGTGGTCGACGGCGACGTGACCGCCGACGTCGTCGGGCGTCCGCAGTCGCTCGAGCGAGCGGTGACCAACCTCGTCGAGAACGCGTTGAAGTTCAGCGGCGACGCCGTGGAGGTGCACGTGGAGCCGCTGCCGGGCCGGGTGCGGGTCTCGGTCCTGGACCGGGGAGCCGGTGTGGACCCGGTCGACCTGCCGCACGTGTTCGACCGCTTCTACCGTGCCGTCGGCGTCCGCAGCCTGCCGGGGAGCGGCCTCGGCCTGTCGATCGTGCGCGACGTCGTCGAGCGCCACGGCGGCACCGTGAGCGCGGGCGCCCGCGAGGGGGGCGGGGCGCGGTTCACGATCGACCTGCCGGCGCCCGCCGCGGCCGCGCCCGGTTCGCTGCCGCCGCCGGTGCCGCCGCGCGAGCCGCCCGTGTCCGGCGGCACGTCGCCGAGGGGTTGACATGCCGCGCCGGCAGACGCACACTCGCCTGTAACGCTGTTATCAGCGTTGCCGCACCGACGGCCGACGTCCGGGGGGACGGGATGACCAGCGACACGACGAACGCACGGGTCGACGCGCACGTCGACTACCTGCAGGGCAACTACGCGCCCGTCGCCGAGGAGGTGACCGCCTTCGACCTCCCCGTGATCGGGGAGCTGCCGGCGGACCTGTCCGGGCGCTACCTGCGCAACGGCCCCAACCCGCTGCAGGTGGGCGACCCGACGATCCACCACTGGTTCACCGGCGACGGCATGGTCCACGGGGTGCGCGTGGTGGACGGGCGAGCCGAGTGGTACCGCAACCGGTACGTCGGCTCCACCCGCCTCGCCGGCGCCCGCGGGATCGACGACATCCCCGGCCGCAACTGGAACGACTCGCCCTCCGGGCCCAACACGAACGTCGGCGGGTTCGCCGGCACGACGTGGGCCATGGTCGAGGCGGGCGGCTGCCCCGTCGAGCTCACCTACGAGCTGGAGACGATCGGGCGCAACGACTTCCACGGCACCCTGCCCGGCGCCTTCACGGCGCACCCGAAGGTGGACCCCGTCACCGGCGAGATGCACGCCATGACGTACGCCTGGGCCCAGTGGCTCGACCACGTCCAGTACGTCGTCGTCGCGCCCGACGGGCGGGTCCGGCGGACGCTCGACATCCCCCTGCCCGGGATGACCATGCTGCACGACATGTCGCTGACGGCACGGTTCGCCGTCGTCTACGACCTGCCCGTCACCGTCGACCTCGACCTCGCGTTCGCCGGTCGGTTCCCCTTCCGGTGGAACCCGGGCTACGGCAGCCGCGTCGGCCTGCTGCCTCGCCACGACGCCTCGACCGCGGCCGACATCACGTGGGTCGACGTGCCGGTGTCGTACGCCTTCCACCCGATGAACGCCTACGACACCGCCGACGGTCGCGTCGTGATCGACCTCTGCGTCTACGACCGGATGTTCGACACGGACCTCCTCGGGCCGTTCGGCGACGGGCTCGCGCGGCTCGAGCGGTGGGAGATCGATCCCGACCGGCGCACGTGCGCCGTGACCGTCCTCGACGACCGGCCGTCGGAGTTCCCGCGCCACCGGGGGTCGCTCACGGCCGCCGAGTACCGCTACGGCTACTACGCCAACCCGAGCGCGGGGACGACGTGGACCACGTCGAAGATCGACCTGCGCTCCGGAGCGGTGCAGGTGTTCGACCACGGGCCCGGGCGTGCGGGTGGCGAGCCCGTCTTCGTCTCCCGCCCGGGCGCGCAGGCCGAGGACGACGGGTGGCTGATGACGTTCGTGCACGACTCGAACGACGCCAGCGCCGAGCTCGTCGTCATGGACGCGCAGGACCTGCGGCGCGGGTACGTCGCGCGGGTCCTGCTGCCCCAGCGGATCCCGCTCGGGTTCCACGGCAACTGGGTCAGCGACCGGGCCGTCCCGCCGCCGGGCTGATCGCGCACTGGCGTCGCGTCATCGGGCAGGTGCCTGCGCCCGCTGCACCACGCCCGGGACGAACCGGCGCGGCAGCAGGCGGGGCGCGAACGCCTGGAGCTTGCCGCGTGCGCCGAGCACCTCGACGGCGTCGCCGCGCTCCATCGCCCGGAGCGCGAGCCTGGCGCACGTCTCGACGTCCATGATCCGCCGCCCGCTGACGAGCTTCGAGCGCTCCATCGTCGCGCCCGCCTGGAAGCCGGACGCCACCGGGCCCGGGCAGACGGTGGTCACGGCGACGCCGAGAGGTCGCAGCTCGTGGGCGATCGCCTCCCCGAACGACAGGACGTACGCCTTCGACGCGTAGTAGACGGCCATCAACGGGCCCGGCATGAACGCAGCCGTCGACGCGACGTTGAGCACGCGTCCCCGACCGCGCGCGACCATGCCGGGGACGAGCGCGCGGGTCAGCTCGGTGAGCGCGACGACGTTCAGCTGCAGCATCGCCGCCAGCTTCACCGGATCCGCCTCGTGGAACGAGGCGAAGTCGCCGACGCCAGCGTTGTTCACGAGGACGTCGACGGTCGAGCCGGGCAGGTCGGTCGCGAGCTGCGCGGCCAGGGCCGCGGCGGCGCCGGGGCGGGCGAGGTCCGCCGCCACGACGTGCGCAGCGGCCCCGTGCTCGGCGCGCAGCTCCGCCGCCAGCGCCTCGAGCGTCGGCGCGCGGCGGGCGACGAGCACGAGGTCGTGGCCGCCGGCGGCCAGGCCGCGGGCGAGTGCCTCGCCGATCCCGCCGCTCGCGCCCGTCACGAGCGCGAGCGGTCGTGACGGGGTCCGGTCAGCGTTCATCGATGCTCCTCCGTCGTGGCGGCGGCGCACAGGGCGCGCGCCGCGTGGTCGAGCTCGGCCCGCAGGTCGATGCGCAGCGCCGCCAGCTCGTCGGCGGCGAGCGCCGCCGCCACGCTCGGCGCCGGGTGCGCGTGGTGGTACAGCCCGATCGCGCTCGCGTGCAGGTGGACGAGCAGGCGCATCGCAGCGGCGTCGTCCGTCCCCGTCGCGGCGGCGAGGAGGGGGGCGGTCGCACGGGCGCGGCCGAGCAGCGTCGCCTTGAACTCCGCCGCGGTGGCGCTCGGCACGTTGCGCTCGAGCACCGCGGGGACGAGGGAGAGGAGCCGCAGGAACCGCGGCTGCGCGACGAGCGCGTCGACGAGGAGGAGCGGGACGTCGCGGCGCCCCGCGCGCAGCCCGGCGTCGACCTCGCCGAACCAGCGCGCGTACTCCTCGTCGACCAGCGCGAGCAGCAGGGCCTCCCGCGTCGGGACGTAGCGGTAGAGCGTCCCCTTCGCGAGGCCGAGCGCGGCGGCGACGCCGTCCATCGTGAAGGACTCGAGCTCGCCGGCGTCGAAGCCGGCCCGGGCGGCGGCGAGGATGTCGTCGCGCCGCGCCCGCTTGTCCCCGTCGGACCGCGCCCGGCGGGGCGCCGCTCGCCCGCTCGCTCGCGCCTGCATCGCCCCGATCGTAAGTGACGCAGCGTCACCCCACAACTCCCAACTCGCACCACCACCCCGCCGCCGCCGCGGGGTTTACGTAAATCGGGAACAGGCCTGAGCTGGTGCGGGACGTCGCGGCAGCGCGACACGAACAATGCGCCTCGCCGGCCGTCGGCGGTTCGTGTACGGGTCCGCCGACGCGAACCCGCAGCTCACCCCGTTTCCCCTTTTACGTAAACCGAGGGGGGTGCGTAGGGTCGGCGGCGTGATCGACGTGGGGGTGGCGCGGGCGCTCACGCCGGGCTGCGAGGGCGTGGTCCACCTCAACAACGCGGGCGCCTCGCTGGCACCGCAGCCGGTCCTGGACGCGGTCGTCGGGCACCTCCGGCGCGAGTCCGAGCTCGGCGGGTACGAGGCGGAGTGGGAGGCGGAGGCCGCGATCCACGGCGTCTACTCGTCCGTCGCCCGACTGGTCGGGGGACGCCCCGACGAGGTCGCGCTGGTCGAGAGCGCCACCGTCGCCTGGGACGCGGCGTTCTACGCCATCCCGTGGCAGCGCGGCGACCGGATCCTCACCGGCCGCGCCGAGTACGTCAGCAACGCGCTCGCGATGTTGCAGGTGCAACGACGTCACGGCGTGGTCGTCGAGGTGATCGACGACGACGAGCACGGCCAGATCTCGCTCGCGCAGCTCGCGGACCGGCTGCACGACCGGGAGGCCGGCCCCGTTCGGCTGGTCGCGCTCACGCACGTCCCGACCGGTGGCGGTCTGGTGAACCCGGCCCCCGAGGTGGGCGCCCTCGCGCGGGACGCCGGTGCGCTCTACCTGCTGGACGCGTGCCAGAGCGCTGGGCAGCTGCCGCTCGACGTCACCGGGCTCGGGTGCGACATGCTCTCGGCCACCGGCCGGAAGTTCCTCCGCGGGCCGCGGGGGACCGGGTTCCTGTGGGTCCGCGCCGAGGTGGCGGCGCAGCTCGAGCCGCACGTCGTCGACCTCCGCGCCGCCGAGTGGACCTCGCCGGACACGTACCGGCTCGCCCCCGGGGCACGCCGCTTCGAGACCTGGGAGCGCAGCTGGGCGAACGCCCTCGGCCTCGGCGCGGCCGTCGACCACGCGCTCGGATGGGGCCTCGCCGAGATCGAGCAGCGCAACGCCTCGCTGGCGGGCGCGGTGCGGGCGGGGCTCGCGGCGATCGCCGGCGTCACCGTCCGCGACCTCGGCCTGCGCCGCTCGGCGATCGTGACCTTCACGGTCGACGGCCGGCCGAGCGCCGAGGTCTCGGCGCAGCTGCGGGCACGCGGGATCAACACCTCCGTCACCACCGCCGGGAGCGCGCAGCACGACCTGCCCCGCCGCGGCATCACCGACATGGTCCGGGCGAGCGTCCACTACTACAACACCGAGGACGAGGTCGCCGCCCTGCTCGACGCGGTCGGTGATCTGGCAGCGGCACCGGGAGGGCGCGCGAAGCTCGGCGGATGAGCGAGCCCGCACCCGCCACCCCGCACACGCCCGCCGACCCGGAGGCGCTGCTGGCGACGCTCACGCTCGAGCAGGCGGTGCAGCTGCTCGCCGGTCACGACAGCTGGCACACCGTCGAGCTGCCGGGGATCCCGCCGATGCGCTGCAGCGACGGCCCGGCCGGGGTGCGCGGCACGTCCTGGAACGGCCCCGCGTCCGCCTCCTTCCCGTGCGGCAGCGCCCTCGGCGCGACGTTCGACCCGGAGCTGGTCGAGGAGGTCGGGCGGGCGCTCGGGCGCGAGGCGCGCTCGAAGGGCGCGCACGTGCTCCTCGCGCCGACGGTCAACCTGCACCGCACACCCGTCGGTGGCCGCAACTTCGAGTGCATGAGCGAGGACCCGCTGCTGACGGCGCGGCTCGCCGTCGCCTACGTCCGTGGCGTCCAGTCCGAGGGGGTCGCGGCGTGCATCAAGCACTTCGTCGCCAACGACACCGAGTTCGAGCGGATGACGATCTCGAGCGAGGTCGACGAGCGGACGCTGCGCGAGCTCTACCTCGTGCCGTTCGAGGCGGCCGTCGCCCCGATCGCCGACGGCGGTGCCGGCGTGCGCGCGCTGATGAGCAGCTACAACCGGGTCAACGGCACCTACGCGAGCGAGCACGGGCCGCTCCTGCGCGACGTGCTGCGCGACGAGTGGGGCTTCGACGGCGTCGTGATCAGCGACTGGTACGGCACCCACAGCGCCGCCGCCTCCCTGGAGGCGGGCCTCGATCTGGAGATGCCGGGCCCCGCCCGCCTCCGTGGCCGCCGCCTGCTGGAGGCGGTCGAGGCCGGCGAGGTCGCCCGGGCGCGCGTGGACGAGTCCGTGCTGCGCCTGCTGCGGCTGTTCGTGTGGTCCGGGGTGTGGACGCGCTCCGCGGACGAGTCGACGGAGGACGCCGCGGAGACGCGCGACGTGATCCGCCGCGCCGCGACGGCGGCGACCGTGCTGCTGACCGATCGCGGGCGCCCGGGCGCACCCGGATCCCGCCTGCTGCCGCTCGGCGACGACCCGGGGAGGATCGCGCTCGTCGGCCCGTACGCCGAGCTGGGGCGCGTGCAGGGCGGCGGCTCGGCGAGGGTCCGCCCGAACCGGCCCGTGGGGCTGCTCGGCGCGCTCCGCGAGCGGGGCCTCGACGTCGTCTCGGAGCGGGGGTGCTCGATCGCGAAGCGGTTGCCCGCGCTGCGCGGCAGCTTCGCGACGACGTACGTGGGCGCCGACGGCCAGCGGGTGACCGTGCCGACCGACCGGCTGCAGTTCGTGTGGATGGACGACCCGGCGGAGGGGATCGACCAGCGCGCCTTCGGCGCGACCGTGACGGGCGACTTCACGCCGTCGGTGTCGGGCGACTGGGAGCTGGGCCTGACGTCCGTCGGCCCGGCCGTGCTGCGCATCGACGGCGACGTCGTCGTCGACCTGTCCACGCCGCAGACCGGCGGGGCCTTCTTCGGCATGGGCAGCCCCGAGGTGCGGGCGACGCGCCGGCTCGACGCCGGCGTGACCCACCGGGTCGAGGTCACCTACGACCACCGCGACGACGCGACGCTGCGCGGCCTCCTCGTGGGGGCTCGGCCGCCGGAGGTCGGCGACGAGATCCAGCGTGCGGTCGACGCGGCGGCCGCCGCCGCCGTGGCCGTGGTGGTGGTCGGCACGGACGACGACTGGGAGACGGAGGGCGAGGACCGCGCCTCGATCGGGCTGCCGGGCCGCCAGGACGAGCTGGTCGAGCGGGTCGCGGCGGCGAACCCCTCGACGGTCGTGATCGTCAACGCCGGCTCGCCCGTGGCGATGCCGTGGCTCGACCGGGTCGCGGCGGTCCTGCAGGTCTGGTTCCCGGGGGAGGAGCTCGGCAACTCCGTGGCCGACGTGCTCCTCGGGGTGGCGGAGCCCGGCGGCCGGTTGCCGATCACGTTCCCCCGCCGCCTGGAGGACACGCCGGCGTTCCTCTCGCACCCCGGAGAGGGCGGTCTGGCGAAGTACGACGAAGGGTTGTTCGTCGGGTACCGCTGGTACGACGCACGCGAGATCGAGCCGCTGTTCCCGTTCGGCCACGGCCTCGGGTACACGACCTGGGAGCTCGGCCAGGCGACGGTCGACGGCGGCGTCGCCGACGGCGTCCGGGTGAGCGTGCCCGTCACCAACACCGGCGAGCGGGCGGGCACCACCGTGGTGCAGGTGTACGTGGCCCCGCCCGGCGAGGGACCTCCGGACGCGCCGCGCCGCCCGCGCCGGGAGCTGCGCGGGTTCGCGAAGGTGCACGCCGAGGCGGGTGCGACCGTCGAGGCCGTCGTCGAGCTCGGGACCCGCGCCTTTGCGGTCTGGTCTCCGTCCGAGCACGGCTGGGTGGTGCCGCCCGGGCAGTATGAGCTGCTGGTCGGCGAGTCGTCTCGCTCGCTGCGCCACGCGGGCACGGTGGGTGCCACGAGCGGGAGGGGAGCGGTGTGACGGAGCAGCCGCAGGGGTCGCCGGGCGAGCCGGCCGGTGCCGGGCGGGTCCGCCGGTGGTCGGCCGTCCTGCCGACCACGGAGATCGGCGCCGACGCGGGCGCGGTCCGCGCGTGGGCCGAGGGCGTCGAGGAGATGGGCTTCGACCGCATCGTCGCCTACGACCACGTGCTCGGCGCCGTCCACGCCGACCGCGAGCCGAAGCTGTGGGGCCCGTACACCGAGCGCGACCCGTTCCGCGAGCCGCTCGTGCTGTTCGGCTTCCTCGCCGCCGTCACGTCCGAGGTCGAGCTGATGACGGGTGTGCTGGTGCTGCCGCAGCGCCAGGCGGCGCTCGTCGCGAAGCAGGGTGCGGAGGTCGACCTGCTCTCGGGCGGCCGGTTCGTGCTCGGGGTCGGGACCGGCTGGAACTACGTCGAGTACGAGTCGCTCGGCCTGCCGTTCACGAACCGGGCGAAGCGGATGGACGAGCAGATCGAGGTCATCCGCCGCTTGTGGAGCGAGCCGGTCGTCGACCTGACGGGCACGCACCACCGGATCGACCGGGCCGGGATCGCGCCCCTCCCGGCGCGCCGGATCCCGATCTGGTTCGGCGGCTCGGCTCCGGCGTCGCTGCGGCGCGCCGCGGCGGTGGGCGACGGCTACCTCTTCGGCACGGCCGGTCCTCGTGTCGACACCGCGCTCGGTCTGCTGCGCGACGAGCTCGCCGCGGCGGGTCGCGAGGTGGACGCGTACCCGGCCGAGGCGATCCTCCACGCCGGCAAGGGCGTCGACGCCGTCGCGGGGGAGGCGGCCTCGTTCCTGGGCGGCGGCGGCAACGGCCTCGCGGTGTCCACGATGACCAGCGCGATGCTGGGCGCGACCTCTCGTCCGTGCGCCTCCGTGGACGACCACCTCGCGCTGCTGGCGGAGGTTCGGGCGGCGGTGCGACCGTAGAGTGACCCCGTGGAGGTCACCGTCGCCGCCGTCCAGATGTCGATGACCGCCGAGGTCGCCGAGAACGTCGCGACCGCCGAGCGCCTCGTGCGGGCCGCGGCGGGCGCGGGCGCCCAGGTGGTGGTGCTGCCGGAGCTCTTCGAGGGCCACTACTTCTGCGTCGACCAGCTCCCCGAGCACTTCGCGAAGGCGCACCCGATCGAGGGCCACCCGACGGTCGAGCGCTTCCGGCAGCTCGCCGCCGAGCTCCAGGTCGTCCTCCCCGTCAGCGTGTACGAGCGCGCCGGCCAGGCCACGTTCAACACCGTCGCGATGGTCGACGCCGACGGCGCGCTGCTCGGGACGTACCGCAAGAGCCACCTGCCCGACGGGCCGGGCTACACCGAGAAGTACTACTTCAACCTCGGCGACACCGGCTTCCGCGCGTGGCCGACCCGGTACGGCACGGTGGGCGTGGCCATCTGCTGGGACCAGTGGTTCCCCGAGGCGGCGCGCGCGATGGCGCTGCTCGGGGCCGAGATCCTGTGCTACCCGACGGCGATCGGGAGCGAGCCCCCGGCGCCGGACTACGACTCGAGCGGCCACTGGCAGCGGGTCATGCAGGGGCACGCAGGTGCCAACCTCATGCCGCTCGTGGCCGCGAACCGGATCGGCTTCGAGTCCGGGCGTGCCGAGCGGTCGATCACCTTCTACGGCTCGTCGTTCATCGCCGACCCGACGGGCGAGAAGGTCGCCGAGGCGAGCCGCGACCGCGAGGAGGTGCTGACGGCGACGTTCGACCTCGAGGCGCTGCGCATCACGCGCCACTCGTGGGGGCTCTTCCGCGACCGCCGCCCCGACCTGTACGGGCCGCTGGCCACCCTCGACGGCGTCAGCCGGCACCGCACGCCCACGTGAGCGGCGCGCAGGCCACGCCCGCGCGGATGCCGGCGGAGTTCGAGCCGCACGCGCGCACGGTCGTGTGCTGGCCGGTGCGCGACGAGATCTACCCGGGCCGGCTGATGGACGAGGCGCGGGACGCGCACGCGCAGGTGGCCCGGACGATCGCGGCGTACGAGCCGGTGACGGTGATCGCGCCGCCGGGGCTGGGCGACGATGCCGCCGAGCGGTGCGGCGGCGGTGGCGTGGAGGTGGTCGAGCTCGCGATCGACGACTCGTGGTTCCGCGACAGCGGTCCGATCCACGTCCTCACGGCGGCGGGCACGCGGGTGGCGCTCGACTGGGAGTTCAACGCGTGGGGCGGCAAGTTCTGGCCGAGGGCCGCGGACGAGACGATCGCCCGCCGGTGGGCGGAGCACGCCGGCGACGAGGTCCGGTCCGTGCCGATGGTGCTGGAGGGCGGCTCGATCGCCGTCGACGGTGCCGGCACGCTGGTGACCACGATCCAGTGCCTGCTGCACCCGAACCGGAACCCGACGCTGTCGATGGCCGACATCGAGGCCCGCCTCCGCCACGAGCTCGGCGTGGAGCGGGTGGTGTGGTTGCCGCACGGGCTCGCGCTCGACGACGACACCGACGGCCACGTCGACAACGTCGCCGCGTTCTCCCGCCCCGGGGTGCTGGTGATGCAGGGCTGCGACGACGAGGCCGAGGAGGACCACCTCCGGCTCCACGTCGACCGCCGCTGCGCGCTCGGCGCGCTGGACGGCCGGGGCGAGCCGATCGAGGTCGTCGACGTCCCCGTCCTGCCGTTCGTCGAGCGCGAGGGCCGGCGGGTCGCGGTGCCGTACCTCAACTACTACGTCGTGAACGGAGCCGTGATCGTGCCGGTGTGCGGTCACCCCGCCGACGACGACATGGTCGCGATCATCGCCGACCAGCACCCGGGCCGCGAGGCGGTGGCGCTCGACGTCGGCGCGATCCTGGCGCTCGGCGGCGGCGGGATCCACTGCATCACCCAGCAGGTGCCGTCGCTCGCGAGCCCCGCCTGACGGGCCACCGGGCCCTCAGGACGGGATCGACCAGTCGATCGGCGCGAGACCCGCTGCCACGAGCGCCGCGTTCGCCCGGCTGAACGGGCGGCTGCCGAAGAACCCGTTGCGCGCGCTGAGCGGCGACGGGTGCGCGGACTCGATCACGACGTGGCGGTCGAGCGGCAGCGACCGGCGCTTCGCGCGGGCGGCGGCGCCCCACAGGACGAACACGACGGGATGCTCCTTCGCCGCGACCAGCTCGATGACCCGGTCCGTGAAGCGCTCCCACCCCCGCCCGTGGTGGGAGCCGGCCTGCCCGCCGCGGACCGTCAGGCACGTGTTGAGCAGCAGGACGCCCTGGCGCGCCCACGTCCGCAGGTCGCCGTGCGCGGCGATCTCGACGTCGTCGCCGAGGTCGCTGCGCAGCTCGGCCTTGATGTTCGCGAGCGACGGCGGCACCGCCACCTCGCGGCGGACCGAGAAGCACAGGCCGTGGGCCTGGCCCGGCCCGTGGTACGGGTCCTGGCCGAGGACGACGACCCGCGTGTCGGCGTGGCTCGTGAGGTGCAGCGCGGCGAACACCTCGGGGGCGGGCGGGTACACCGGGTGGCGCGCCCGCTCGGCGGCGACGAAGTCCATCAGCTGGGTCCAGTAGGGCGCATCGAGCTCGCTGCGCAGGAGCGGGTTCCAGTCCGTCGTCGGCACGATCGACAGTGTGCTCGGCCGCCACGCCCTCGCGCCGACGGCTGCGTGTGGCCCGCCCCACGGGTGGGAACGGGTGGCCCGATGTCGCGGGCGCCCTCGCTCCCATGGCGACCGACGTGGCGGCGCGAGGTCGCGCTCGTCGGCGGGTCCTTCCTGCTGTTCCCGCTGGTGGCGCTCGTCGCGCCCGGGGACCTCGCCTCGGCCCTCGCCCGCACGGAGCGGCTCGTCGCCGTCGAGCGCGCCCTGCACGTCCACGTCGAGGACGACCTCCACCGGTGGCTGGTCGGGCACCCGCTGCTCGAGGCGCTCGCCGGCGTGGTCTACCTCGGCGCCCACGTCCCGATGCTCGTCGGGACGTTCGTCGTCCTCGCCGTGCGGCGCCCCGAGCTGTACCGACGCACGCGCGACGTGTTCCTCGTCGCGCACCTGCTGACCATCGCGGTGTACGTCGCCCTCCCCACGGCACCGCCGCGCCTGCTGCCGGGTGCGCCCGACCGCGGCACGCCGGGCACGAGCGGCGGCATCGTCCACCACCTCCAGTACGAGCTCGCGGCCGTGCCGAGCGGGCACGTCGTCTTCGCCGGGGTGGTGTGGTGGGGCCTGCGCGCGAGCGGCGCGAGCCGGTGGCGGCGCGTGGGCGAGGTGCACCTGCTCGTGACGCTCGCGCTGGTGCTGCTGACCGGCCACCACCTCCTGGCGGACGCGCTGGCGGCCGGTGCCGTGCTGGGCGCGGCGGTCGCGCTCGTGACGGCGGCCGATCGAGCGGATGCGCTCGATCCGGCTGCGTCCACGGGGTGGTCGCCGACGACCACCCGGTGGATCCAGCGCGGCGCCCGGGGCGGGTGACCGCGCCGCGTCGCGGCGGCCGGGTCGCGGCGGCCGGGTCGCGGCGGCCGGTGCCCGGCCGGGGGCCGCCGCTACGGTGTCGGGCGATGAGCAGCAGCCGCGACGCCGGCCGCGACGTCGTGCTCGCCGTCGACATCGGCGGGACGAAGTTCGCCGCGGGCCTGATGACGATGAAGGGCGAGCTCATCGACCGGACGAAGGTCGACGTGGACCACCGCTTGGGCGCGGTCGACCTGTTCGACTCCCTCGCCGGCATCGTGCGCACCATGGTCGAGCGCGCGCACGAGCACCACGACGTCCGGCCCGTCGTCGTCGGGGTCGGCAGCGCAGGCCCGCTGGTGTCGAACGTCGAGACCGTCTCGCCGTTGAACATCGCCGCGTGGCGGGACTTCCCGCTGCGGACGCGGCTGCAGGCGATCACGGGCCTCCCCGTCTACGGCGACCTCGACGCGAAGTCCCTCGCCCTGGCGGAGGGGTGGCTCGGCGCGGCCCAGGGCCACTCGAGCTTCCTCGCGATGGTCGTGTCGACGGGCGTCGGCGGTGGCGTCGTGCTGAACGGCCAGCTCCTCGACGGCGCGACCGGCAACGCGGGGCACATCGGCCACGTCGTGGTGGAGCCGAACGGGCGCCGCTGCGCGTGCGGTTCGCGCGGCTGCCTGGAGGCGGAGGCCTCGGGCCGGGCGATCGAGGCCATCACCGGGCGACCCCCGACGGAGCCGAGCTACGAGATCATGCAGCGCACCGGCGACCTCGTCGGCCGCGCCGTGGCGTCGGTGTGCAACCTGCTCGACCTCGACCTCGCCGTCGTCGGCGGCTCGGTGGCCCTCGGCTTCGGCGCGACGTTCTTCAACTCGGCGCAGTCGGCGCTGGACCAGCACTCTCGGCTGGAGTTCAGCCGCGGCGCCCGGATCATCCCGGCGCGCCTCGGCGACAACGGGCCCCTCGTCGGTGCCGGAGCGGTCGGCATGCGTGGCCTGCGGCGCGCGGCGCGGGCGGCGAAGGTCGCGCCGGCCTGACCCGCGGCGCCCCCGCCACCCGTCCGGGTCGGGCGCCCTCGCTACCATCGCCGCCATGGCGACCCTCCTCCAGGCCGTGCTCGGCGCAGATCCCTCGGCGGCGCACCGCCCCGCCCTCACCGACGAGACGGGGGCGACCTCGTGGGCGCAGCTCGACGAGCGGGTCAACCGCCTGATCCACCACCTGCGCAGCGAGCGTGGCGTCCAGGCGGGGGAGCGCATCGCGCTGCTCTCCGGCAACCGGCGCGAGGTCTACGAGGTGCTCACCGCCGCGGCGCACGCCGGCATCATGGTCGTGCCGATCAACTGGCACTTCGCCGCCGACGAGGTGGAGTACGTGGTCGCGGACTCGGGCAGCACCCTGGTCGTCGTCGATCCGGAGTTCGCGTCGGCGGCCGCGGGGGTGGCGGTGCCGGTCCTCGAGCTCGGTGAGCCGTACGAGGCCGCCCTCGCGGCCGCGGACCCGGCCGAACCCGCGGACCAGACGATGGGCGGCGTGATGTTCTACACCTCCGGCACCACCGGACGGCCGAAGGGCGTCCGCAACACCGCCTTCGGCCCGGGCGTGCCGCCGGAGGTGTACCAGCTGATGGCCGCCGGGATGGTGAACATCGGCTTCCCGACGCGCGGCCGGACGCTGCTGTGCGGCCCGCACTACCACTCGGCGCAGTGGGCCTTCTCGTTCTTCCCGCTCGTCGGCGGCTCGTCGATCGTGCTGCAGCGGCGGTTCGTCCCCGAGCGGACCCTCGAGCTCATCGACGAGCACGAGATCACGAACGTGCACCTCGTGCCGACGCAGTTCGTCCGGCTCCTGCGCGTCGACCCCGAGCGGCGTGCCCGCTTCCGCGGCGACTCCCTCACGTTCGTGCTGCACGGCGCGGCCCCCTGCTCGCCGACGGTGAAGCGGGAGATGATCGAGTGGTGGGGGCCGAAGATCACCGAGTACTACGGCGCGACCGAGGGCGGCGTGGTCTCCCTGATCAGCGCGGAGGAGTGGCTGTCGAAGCCCGGCTCGGTCGGGCGGCCGATGGCGAACATGGTCGTCAGGATCGTCCGCGAGGACGGCACCGACGCCGGGCCGCTCGACGAGGGCGTGATCCACGTGCGCAACACGATGGGCGCCGACTTCGAGTACCTCAACGAGCCGGAGAAGACCGCCGAGGCCCACCGCGAGCCGGGCATGTTCACCCTCGGCGACATCGGGTACCTCGACGCCGACGGCTACCTCTACCTGTCGGACCGGAAGATCGACATGATCATCTCCGGCGGCGTCAACATCTACCCCGCCGAGATCGAAGGCGTCCTCGCCGCCCACCCGTCCGTGGTCGACGTCGCCGTGTTCGGCGTGCCGAACGAGGAGTTCGGCGAGGAGGTGAAGGCCGCGCTGCAGCTGACGCCCGGCAGCGCGTGGACCCCGGAGCTCGAGGCCTCGGTGGTGGCGCTCGCCCGGGACAAGCTCGCCGGCTACAAGGTCCCGCGCAGCTTCGACGTGGTCGAGTCGATGCCGCGCAGCGAGGCCGGCAAGCTCCTCAAGCGGGAGCTGCGGGGGCCGTACTGGGAGGCGGCGGGGCGGCGAATCTGAGCCGCGCCTCGCACGCGCCGGCGAGCCGGGTCTGAGCGCGGTGCCGGCGAGGAACAGGTCGACATGACGAAGGTGCGGTCCAGCCGGAGCGGCAACATCCAGGACCGGCGTGGGCGCGGCGGTGGCGGCGGCCTCGGCGGGCTCGGCGGCCTCGGCGGCGGCATGGGTCGTGGCGGGTTCCCGATGCCGGGCCGCATGGGCGGCGGTCTGCTCGGGATCATCATCCTCCTCGCGGCCACGGTGCTGCCCCGCCTGCTCGGCGGCGGCGGCGGTGGCACCTCGAGCCAGGCGGCCGACGTCGCCGACGGCACCTGCAGCAGCGAGATCGAGCAGGTCGTCTGCGGTGCGACGGACGACGTCCAGGCGTACTGGGAGACGGCGCTGCCGCGGGCCTTCGGCGTGGACTACCCGGCCACCCAGCTCGTCTTCTTCTCGGGCGGGACGAACACCGGGTGCGGGCAGGCCAGCTCGCAGACCGGGCCCTTCTACTGTCCCGCCGACGCCCTCGTGTACATCGACCTCGAGTTCCTGCAGCAGCTCGAGAACCAGCTCGTCGGCGCGACGAGCGACCTGGCCGAGCAGTACATCGTCGCCCACGAGTTCGGCCACCACGTGCAGAACGTCCTCGGCACCAACCGCCAGGTCCAGGAGGCGCAGCAGAGCGGTGCGGCGAACGCGAACGAGTACTCGATCGCGCTGGAGCTCCAGGCCGACTGCTTCGCCGGCGCGTGGGTGGGGGACATCGCCGCCCGCGGCCTGCTCGAGTCCGACGCCGAGATCGACGAGGCGCTCGCGGCGGCGGCGGGCGTCGGCGACGACCGGATCCAGCAGCAGACACAGGGCCGCGTCGACCCCGAGTCGTGGACGCACGGCTCCGCCGAGCAGCGCCAGGAGTGGTTCACCCGGGGGTTCGAGACGCGTGACCCCGCGCGGTGCGACACCTTCGCGGAGCTCCTCTAGCGCTCAGCCGCCGAAGCGCCGGTAGACGGCCTCGATCGGGCCGAGCGGCGTGAGCGACAGCCACACCGCCGCCAGCGCGACCGCGTGCACGCAGAACAGGCCCGCGAACACGAGCGCCGTGTCGAGCCCGGTCGGCCCGACCCACCGGTGCGTGTCCACGACGAACCGGAACACGAGGACGTGGAGCACGTACAGGCTCAGCGTCGTGCGCCCGGCCCGGCGGAGCAGCTCCACCGGGGCGGCGCCCGACCAGCGGTCGGCGATCGCGGACAGCAGCCCCACGGCCACGAGCGACGAACCCAACGTCCCCGCGGTGTAGAGCACGCCACGGTCGAACGGGCGGGTGGAGAGCACCGTCGACCGCACGGGGCCGCCACCGCCGGCGGCGGTCGCCACCGCGTACGAGGCGGCGAGGAGCACCGCGCCGGCGCCGACGACGCGGGCGGTCGGCAGCCGCGGGAGCATCCGGCCGAGCACGATCCCGCCGCACAGGAACGCGAGCCACGGCAGCAACGGGTGGCTGCCGTTCACGAAGGTGTCGAACAGCAGCCCGCGCGGCGACCCGGTCGGCAGCGTCGCCGGGCAGAACAACCAGTCGGCCGGCCGCCCGTCGGCGCGCCGCACCGCGCCCCACCAGGCCACGCCGGCGCCGGCGAGCGCCGAGCCGGCGGCGAGCGTCACGATCCAGCGCGTCCTGAGGTGGAACACGAGCGCACCGACCACGAACATCGCGCCGTAGAAGAACAGGATCGTCCCCGGCCAGATCCAGTCCAGGACGAGGCCCACCAGGTACAGCAGGACGCCGCGGCGCACCAGGCGCCAGCGGTCCTCGCGGACCGCCACCGGGTCCCCGCTCGCCACGCTGCGGCGGGTGAGCAGCGCGACGCCCATCCCGGCCACGACCACGAACGTCGCCGCGAAGCGCGTCGACAGCACGCCCTCGTAGGGGTCGAACAGCCGCTGCGCCCACGTCGCGCCCTCGCCCGCCTGTGCGTCGGGGCCGTTGAGGTAGCCGTGGTAGTTCATGACGACGACGCCCACGAGCGCCACCGCGCGCGTGACGTCCGGCCCTGCCAGCCGCTCGCCCTGCGGCGCCGCCGTCATCGCCAGCGGATCTCGTCCACCGCGACGGTGATCAGCGGGCGCTGCACGTCGACCCAGTCACCGATCGACGGCGCGTCGTGCCGCGCGCCCGCGAGCGCCATCGACGTGTGCATGTGCGGCGGTTCCAGGAGCGTGAGGCGCTCGCGGTGGAAGTGGAACGGGCTGAGCCCGCCGTCGAGCGGCGTCACCCCGTGCGCGGATCCGGCGCCGATCATGAGGAGCGTCCCGCCGTCGGTGACGCGCACCAACCGGTAGCCCGCCGAGGTGTCGCGGCCGATGGGGCGCGCGTCCAGCACGTCCGCGGCGAGGTGGAGGAACGACTTGTCGCCGTGCCACAACGTCGTGCCGAGGCGCAGCGAGAGCCGTCGCGACGGGTGCCGCTCGCGCAGCGCGAGCAGGTCCGCGAGCGGCAGGTGGCTCACCGACACCTCGAGCGACGGGTCCACCACCGCGAGCCACGCCTCGAGCTCGTCGCGCGCGCGGGCCGGGTGGGCGGCATCGTGCAGCGGTGGGTGCAGCACGCACGTCGCGACGTCGAACCCGGCGCGCCGGACCTGCTCCATGAGCTCCGCGAGCCTCGGCGGGTCGACGCCGTACCGGCGCATCGACGACGCCAGCTTGACGTCGACGCGCCCGCGCCAGCCCCCGGCGCGCAGGGCATCGACGTGGGCCGGCGCGGCGACGGTGGCGACCAGCCGCCCGGCCCCGCCGGAGTCCGCCCGCAGCTCGTCGGGGACGTGGAGACCGGGCGTCAGCACGTGCACCGCCTCGAAGCGGTCGGCCCACCCACGGCCGACGAGGTCGGCGGCCTCGTGCAGCGTCCCGACGGCCAGCTGGCGCGTCCACGCCGAGCACTCCCGGACGAGGACGTCGCAACCGAAGCCGTAGCCGTTGCCCTTCACCACGGGGACGACCGCGCCGGCGGCCGTGACGACGTGTCCGACGTGTGCCCGCCAGGCCGCTCGGTCCACCGTCAGCCGCAGCGTCATCGACGCGGGAGACTAGTGGTGGCTCCCGCGCCGAGCGCGGGTGGCGCCGGCGCTCAGCGCCCGTCGAGGAGCAGCTGGTCCACCGGCGCACGGTCGTCCGTCAGGACCGTCGCCCCGCGGGCGAAGCTCGCCACGTCGGGCAGCACCGCCCCGTGGTCGCGCGTGCGGACCCGTCGCTCGTCCCACGCGCTCGCGTCGAGCGGCTCCTGGCCGGCCGCGATCACCGCGTTGCCGCCCCCGCCGTCGACGAGCGAGCCGCTGCGCATCACCGCGACGTGCGGGAGCACCTGCGCGATGGTCGCGATCGCGGCGCGCAGGAAGCGCTGACCAGGCCCGTCGATGACGTTGACGACGTAGATCCCGCCGGGTCGCAGCACCCGCGCGAGGTCCCGCACGAACTCCACCGTCGTGAGGTGCCACGGCACGGCGCGACCGCCGAACGCGTCGCCGACGATCACGTCCGCGCTGTCGTCGGGCAGGTCGCGGAGCGCGGACCGGCCGTCGCCCGTGACGACGTCCAACCCGGGCGCGGCGGCGCGACCGAGCTCGTCGGCCACGAGCTCGACGAGGTCGGGGTCGATCTCCAGCACGACCTGGACGGAGCCCGGGCGGGTCGCCCGGATCCACGTCGGCAGCGTGAGCGCCCCGCCGCCGATCGAGACGACGTCGAGCGCACCGCTCGGCGCGAACGCGTCGATCGCGTCGGCGGCCCGCCGGGTGTACCAGAAGCCGAGGTGGCTCGGGTCGTCGAGATCGACGTAGCTGTGGCGGAGGTCGTCGAGGACGAGCACGCGGCCCGACGCCCGGTCGTCGGCCGGGACGATCGAGGCGCAGTAGTAGCGGGTCTCGACGTCGCACGGGGAGTCGGTCACGGCGGCACCGGCGAGCGCGAGGGCGACCAGCGCCAGGGGTGGCGCGAGACCGCCCCGGGTGCGTGGGCGCAGGGCCACCCACAGGACGGCGCCGGCCGCGGCGAGCAGCAGCCCGACGACGACGATGAGCGTGGTGACGGCCGCCACCGCGACGAGCACGAACCCGGTCACGAACGTCCCCGTGATCGCGCCGGCGGTGCTCCACGCAGACAGCCGGCCCACCGTCGTGCCGGTGCGGGAGAGGTCGCGCAGCTGGAGCTTCACCACCACCGGCGGCACCGCGCTCAGCACCGCCGCGGCAGGGATGAACGCGAGCGCGGACACGGCCAGCGCCCCCGCCGCGGCCTCGGTGCGCCCGATGTCGCGCGCGACGCTGCGGACGATCGGGATCGAGGCGATCGCGAGGCCGCCGCCCACCACGAGCAGCGCCGGGAGCAGGCGCCGTGGATCGGTGCGATCCGCCGCCCATCCGCCGGCCGCGGCGCCGAGGGCGATGCCGGTCAGCACCGTGCCGATGATCGCGGTGTACGTCTCGAGGCTCACGCCCACGTACGGCGCGAGGAGCCGTCCGGCGAGGATCTCGACGACGAGGACCGCTGCCGACGTGCCGGCGACGAGCACCACGGCGAGCCAGCCGGGCAGCGCTCCCGGCGCCGGTGGGGGGTCGGGCGCCGGCGGCTGCTGCACCCCACGTGCCTACCGGATGCGCGGCCGACACGCCAGCGCGGCCCCGGAGGCCGCCCGCGCCGCACGCGACGCCTCGTCGCGGGGCACCGGTCGGGCGGGCGGCGCGCCGTCAGCTCGCGTCGCGCCGTGGCGGCCAGTTCGCGAACGAGGGGAGCAGCGGGGCCCACGTCCGCGAGGTCACCGCGCCCCACCAGACACCGGCCCCGTAGGCGACGTCGTCGAGCAGCCGCAGTCCCACCTCGACGGCCCGCGGCAGGTCGCTTCGCGTCGATGTTCCGTCCAGGAGCGACGCGACGGCCGCCACGGCGATCACGGGGCGCGCCCGCCGTGAGGCGAGGGCCGCGGCGGCCGCTGCGGGCCACCAGGTGCGCGTCGCCGCACGGGCGAGCAGGCGGCCCGCGTGCAGGTGCCCGAGACCGGCGAGGCGGAGGGACTCGGTGGCGGGGACGTCCCCCAGCTTGCGGACCAGCGCCAGCGTCGTGGCGATCCCCACCGCGACCCCCGTGCGCCGCCACCCGAGGGTGATCGCCCCCCAGGCGAGCGCGCTCCAGCCGCTCATCCGCACGGGCGCGAGCGCACCCGGGTGCCGCTGGGCGAGCACGGACGCCGAGGTCCCGTACCGGAACCGCTGCTCGACCCACGCGTGCACACCGGCGCGCGTCCGGTGACGAGCGGTCACGCCGGGCTCGTAGCGGCACCGCCGGCCGGCGCCGACCAGGCGCCAGACGAGGTCGACGTCCTCGCCCCACCGCAGCGACGGCTCGAACCCTCCGAGCCCGCGGACGTCGTCCGTGCGGCACACGAGCACCGCGGCCGGCACGTACGACACGCGCGACATCGGCGCGACGCGGGCGGCCACCGGGCCGAGGTCGAGCGGCGACCGGCGCGCCTCGTAGCGCTCGAGCGCCGTGCGCGCCGTGGCGGGGCCGACGACGCGGGGAGCGACGAGCGCGACCGCCGGATCGTCCAGGTGCGCGGCGAGCGCGAGCAGCGAGGCCTCGTCGACGTCGACGTCGCTGTCCACGAACGCGACGAGCTCCGTCGTCACCCGTTCCAGACCTGCGTTCCTCGCGCCACCCGGCCCGAGGCGGTGGGGGAGCCGGACGAGCTCGGCGCCGGCGAGCTCGATCGGCACCTCCCCGGCATCGTCGACGAGGATCGTGCGGGCGCGGCCCGGCCGGTACGTCGGTGCCGCGCCGCGCGCCGGCAGCACCACCGTGAGGCGGTCCGGGTCGGGCCGGGCGCGCGGCAGCTCGGGGTGCAGCGCCCCCGCGTCGATCAACCGGTCGAGGAGCCGGCGCGCGCCGGCCGTGGCCGGCGCCGGGTCGCCCCGCTCGACCGCCTCGACCACCGGCACCGCAGCGGGCGCGAGCCGGAACAGGCGCAGGGGCGATCCGCCGATGACGACCGTGCCGCCGCGCGGCCGGCGGTAGGACGGGTCGAGCCGCAGCCGCCGCCCGGCGTCGGTGTTCAGGTCCACCACTCGTCGACCGCGTCGACGAGGTCGATCGTGAGCCGCGTCAGGAGGGTGCGACCGGCCCTCGTCGTCGCCCGTCGCGGATCGCCGAGCACGCCGTTGCGGCTCACGGCGCGGATGCCGCCGGCGCGCATCTCGTCGAGGAGGTCGGTCACGTGCTCGAGCCGCCCCGCCTCGGCGCGCTCCAGCTGCACGAGCTCCGGTGCGACCGCGAGCATGAGCGACGTCTCCGTCTCGCCCGCGTGCGCGTCGCCACCGGCGACGTGGGGGAACCAGGCCAGCACGCGCCGGCCCTCGGCGGACGCCCTCGCGACGGCCCGCCGGACCGCGTCGGCGTTGCCGCCGTGGCCGTTGACGAGCACCACGCCCGAGCTCCAGTCCGCCGACCGGACGAGCTCGAGCAGCATCAGCTCGACCACCTCCGTGCCGAAGGACAACGTCCCGGGGAAGCCGGCGTGCTCCCCGCTCGCGGAGATCGTGATCGGTGGGGTGACCATGATCTCGCCCGGGTCGAACGACTGGACGAGGCCGTGGGCGAGCGCGACGGCGATCCGGGTGTCGGTGTCGAGCGGCAGGTGCGGCCCGTGCTGCTCGCAGGAGCCGACGGGCACGGCGAGGAGCGGCCGGCGGCGATCGGTCGCGACCTGCGGCCACGCCACCTCGCCGAGGCGGGCGCTCACCCGCCGGCCGCCAGCCCCGCGAGGAGCGCGGCGCACGCAGTGTCGTACACCGCCGCCCAGTCGAGCACCTCGGGGCCGACCTGCTTCAGCTCGAGGCTCATCACGCCGTGCGTCATCGCCCACAGCGCGGCAGCTCCGCTCAGCGGCTCGATGGGTCGCAGGAGCCCCGCGTCGACCGCGCGGGCCACGCGCGCCGCGAGGAGCCCGAGGGTCTCGCCGGCCTGCTCCATCGCCTCGGCCGACGGCTGGTAGTCGGCGACGACCTTCTCGAACATCACGGAGTAGTACGTCGGGTGCTCCAGCGCGAAGCGCCGGTAGGCGAGGCCGCAGGCGTGGATGTCGGCGAGGGGGTCGTCGGACTCGGGGACGGCCTCCATGGCGTCGCGCAGCCGTGCGAACCCCTCGACGAAGAGGTGCTCGACGACCCCGTCCTTGCCGCCGAAGCGGGAGTAGACGTTCATCGTGCTGACACCGGCGTCGGTGGCGATCCGCCGCACCGTCAGCGCCGCCGGGCCGTCCTTCGCGAGGACCTCGCCGGCGGCGCGCAGCAGCGTCTCGCCGACCTCGTCCACCCGAGCCATGCGGGGCACGCTAGCGGCTGGCCCCCGGTGTGGCTGCTGTCATGTTGACGAGGGACAACGCTGCAATAACAGTGTTCTCGATGCGCACCGAACCGCCCCCCGCCACCGCCGTCCCAGCCGCCGCACGCCCGAACCCGTGGCTCGTCCTCGCCGTGCTGTGCACCTCGGTGTTCGTGATCGTCGTCGACGGCACGATCGTCAACGTCGCCCTGCCGACCTTCGTCCGCGAGCTCGGCGCGACCACGTCGGAGCTGCAGTGGATCGTCGACGCCTACGTCCTCGTCTTCGCGGGGCTGCTGATGGCGGCCGGCAGCCTGGGCGACCGGTTCGGGCGCAAGGGCGTCCTCCTCGTCGGGATGGCGGTCTTCGCCGTGACCTCCGCGGGGGCGGCGTTCGCCGCCGACCCCGGCGAGCTCATCGTCTGGCGGGCGGCGATGGGCGTCGGCGCCGCGCTCATCTTCCCGGCCACGCTGGCGATCCTCGTCAACGTCTTCACCGACCCGAAGCAGCGCGCGATCGCGATCGCGGTGTGGGCCGCCACGTCGGGCCTCGCCGTCGCGCTCGGCCCGGTGACGGGCGGCCTGCTGCTCGAGCGCTTCTGGTGGGGCTCGGTCTTCCTCGTCAACGTGCCGGTCATCGTGGCCGCGGTCGCTGCGATCGCGCTGCTCGTGCCCACGTCGCGCGACGAGACGATGCACCGGTTCGACCCGCTCGGCGTCCTGCTGTCGATCGCCGGCATCACCGTGCTCGTGTGGGCGGTGATCGAGGGCCCGCACCACGGCTGGCTCTCGGCGACGAGCGTCGGCGCGTTCGCGCTGGCCACCGTGCTCCTCGCGTGCTTCGTCGCCTGGGAGCGGCGCATCGACCACCCCATGCTCGACGTGGGCGTGTTCACGAACATGCGCTTCACCGCGGGCAGCCTCAGCATCACGTTCGCGTTCTTCGCGCTGTTCGGGTTCATCTTCATGGTCACCCAGTACTTCCAGTTCGTGCGCGGCTACGACACCCTCGAGGCCGGCGTCCGCACCGTCCCGTTCGCCGTCTTCACCGCGATGGCGGCGCCGCTGTCCGCCGCGTTCGTCGGGCGGTTCGGTACGAAGGCCGTGGTGACCGCCGGCCTGTCGTCGATGGCGTTCGGGTTCGCGTGGACCACCTTCGACGACGCCTCGACGAGCTACTGGCTCATCGTCGGGCAGATGCTGTTCATGGGGTTCGGCCTCGGGCTCGTCAACGCCCCCGCGACCGAGGCCATCCTCGGCTCGCTCCCGCCCGAGCAGGCGGGCGTCGGCAGCGCCGTGAACGACACGGCGCGCGAGCTCGGCGGCACCCTCGGCGTCGCCATCGTCGGCAGCCTGTTCGCCTCGGTCTACGCCGGGCGCCTGGGCGAGCTCCTCGCCGGCGCCGGCGTGCCGGACGACGTCGTCGACCTCGCGCAGGAGAGCGCGGGCGCAGGCTACGCGGTGGCGGACCAGGCCGCGCAGCAGACCGGGCCCGCCGCCGGCGAGGTCGTGCGCCTGGCGGTCGAGCGCTCCTTCGTCGACGGCTTCCGCGCCGGGTCGTGGGTGTCCGCCGGCGTCGTCGCCCTGGGCGCCGTCCTCGCGCTGCGGTTCCTGCCCAGCCGGGCGGTGCCCGCGACGACGGACGCCGAGCGGGTCCTCGAGGACGCGTTCCGCTGAGCGGAGCGCACTTCCGCGAACGCCGCCGGTCGTCCGTCACGCTCGTCGGCGGCGGGGCACCGTCGCCCCGCCCGAACGATTGGAGCACCATGAAGCGAACGATGCGACGACTCCTGCCGGTGGCCCTGGCCCTGACCGCGCTGGGGGGCGCGGTGGCGTCCCCGACGGCCGCGGCCACGACGCCGCCCGACGGGCACCAGCCGTCGAACCCGCTCAGCTGGGTCGAGACGGTGAACATGGGCCCGGCGGCCGGCGACGTCGTCTTCACGCCCAACCCGTGCGGAGCCCCCTCGCCCACGTGCGACCCCCGTGGGGTCGGCAGCTCCTTCACCTCGAGGGGCCCGCTGACGCGCGCCGACGGAACGCGCCCCGGCACGGTCACGGTGTCGTGTCCGACGGTGGACGCGAAGCTCAACCCCGCCTTCCCGCCCGTCCAGGTCGCTCCCGGGATCTGGGTGCCCGCGACCGACTACTACGGCAACTGCACGGTCGAGATGGTGTTCTCGAACGGCTCGATCACCGCACGCGGCGTGATCAACGAGACGGCGCTCGAGCGCTACGAGGCGCAGGTCGTGCAGGTCGTCGCCGGCAGCGGTGCGTACGCGTACCTCGCCGCGGCGCGGTCGCTGGTGACGATCGACCAGCTCCAGTACCCGAACATCTTCAGCCTGACGGTGACGGACGGGGCGTTCAACCCCGTCGCCCCGCGCCACTACGTGTGACCCGCGACCGGCGGGATCCGCCGCGTGCGGGTCCCGCCGGGATCACCCGCGTCGCCGCTCGGCGCCGAGGTGGCCCCAGTCCTCGAGGGCGCGGACGATGCGCGCCGCGGCGGCGGCCGGATCGAGCTCGACGGTCTCGCCTCGCGAGGGCGCCGCGCCGGCGTCCGTGAGCGCCCGCAGGCGGGCCAGCACGTCGCCGCCGGCGGGCGCAGGCATCGCGCGGGCTCGCGGCCGGAACGGCGCGACCGCGGCGAGGGGCGGTTGCACGTGACGGCGGGCGACCGCGCGCACCTCGACCGGCGCCGACGCCGTCGCGAGCTGCGCCCGCAGCGGCGCCCGCCGGAGCTGCGCGACGGATCCCTCCACCGACACGACGGCGGGCAGCGGCACCCGCAGGACCTCGCGCCGGCCGCCGTCCAGGCGGCGCACCGCGTGCAGCGCCCGGGCGAGCGCGCCGCCGCCGCCGACGCCGAGGTCGTCGAGGCGGACCGACAGGCACCCGAGCGCCTGCGCGACCCCCAGCTCGCGGGCCACGAAGGCCGGCACCGACCCGGTCCCGCGATCCATCGAGTGGTCACCGCAGACGACCAGCTGCGCCGCCGCCGAGCGGGCCACGCTCGCGAGCGCGTCGGCGACGTCCGCCGACGCCGGCTGGTCGTCACCGGCCGGCGCGTGGCACCGCACCGCCGCGACCGCGCCGCACGCCAACGCCTCGCGCAGCGCTCGCTCGGCCGGCTCGGGGCCGACCGTCACCGCCGTCACCGGCAGGCCCGACTCGACGCCGAGGCGCAGCGCGACCTCGAGCGCCGCCCGGTCCGCCTCGGAGGTGCCGGCGAAGCGCTCGTCCGAGGCGCCCACGTCGCCCGCGAGGTCCGGACGCGTCGTCCACTTCAGGCAGGCGACGATCACGTCGCGCTCACGTCCGGCGGAACACGACGCCGTGGCCGCCCGTCGGGTACGACCAGCTGATCGCGCCGGCCTCGTTGCACACGAGGTAGCAGGTGCCGCACTCGAAGCACAGCTCGTGGTTGAAGACGATGCCGCCGTCGCTCGTGGGGACGAACAGGTTGGCCGGGCAGGCGACGACGCACGCCCGGGTCGTGCACCCGCCGCAGACGTCGCCGTCGACGACGATGTGGGGGCGCTCGTCGACGTCGAAGCGCGCCGTCGCCATCCGGTCCTCGAAGGAGAGCTCCGGCCAGGTGGGGTGGCGCGGCGTCGTCCAGCCGTCGTGGGCGCGGCGCTCGGCGAGCGCCTCCTCGCCGGGCCAGCGGTGGTCGGCGGCGAGCTGGTGGTCGGTCGAGCGCGTCTCGCTCATCCGAACGTCCTCAGCGCCGTCCAGCCGTCGCGGGCGAGGTCGCGCCGCCGGACGCCCGCGCGCCGGCGCTCCTCGGCGAGGATCCTCCGCAGGCCCGGCTTCGGGTGCGGGTTGTCGACCCGGAACATCCGCTCGACGACCGACGCGACGAGCTGCGGGTAGCGGTGCTGCACGCGGTCGCTCAGCACGAGCTCGGGGGCCCGGCGGAGCCGGCGGTGGTCGCGCAGCACGAACGTCTGGGCGAGCCGCCGCTCGTACCCGGCGAGCCCCGCCCGGCTGGTGTCACCGGTCGCGAGCGCGCGGGCTGCCGCCTCGCCGGCGTACATCCCGCTCGCCATGGCGAAGTTGACGCCCTCGAGCCAGATCCCGGCCGCGAGGCACAGCGCGGCCGCGTCGCCGGCGACGAGCATCCCGTCGGTGCTGAGCCCCGGCAGCATCGACAGGCCCGCCTCGGGGATGAGGTGCGCGGAGTACTCCTTCAGCTCGCCCCCGTCGACGAGCGGGGCGATGGCGCTGTGCGCCTTCATCCGCATGATGATCTCCTCGGGGCGCAGCTGCTGGGCCGCGAGGGCCGGCAGCTTCAGCACGACCCCCACCGCGACCGTGTCCAGGTTGGTGTACACGAACCCGCCACCGTTGACGCCGCTGGTGCAGCCGATGATCTCGATGTCGACGCCCTCGCGCCCGCGGACGCCGAAGCGCTCGTCGATCACGTCCTTCGGGAGCGCGATCGTCTCCTTCACCCCGAGCGTGTAGTTCTTCGCGTCGGTCGCCGTGTACAGCCCGGCCTCCTTCGCGAGGAAGCTGTTGACGCCGTCGCACGCGATCACCACCGTCGCGGTGAGCTCGCCGTCCGGGCGGTCGGTGCGGACGCCCACGACACGCCCGTCGGCCTCGCGCAGCAGCCCGGTGGCGGTCGTGCTGCAGACCAGCTGGGCACCGGCCGCCTCGGCGTGGGAGGCGAGCCAGTGGTCGAAGTCCGGTCGGTACGCGGTCGCGCCGTTGTACGGCGGGGCGCCCCACGCGTCGTTGCGGACGTCGACGGTCATCGCCTGGGTGTCGGTCACCACCATCGTGGAGCGGCGGGTGACCCACCGCTGCACCGGCGCCTCCTCCCACCACCCCGGGATCAGGCGGTCGAGGATGCGCGGGTAGACGACACCGCCGTACATGTTCTTGCTGCCGGGGAACGGTCCGCGCTCGAGCAGGACGACGGAGCGGCCGGCGCGGGCGAGGGCGATCGCGGCGCACGCGCCGGCGGGCCCGGCACCGACGACGATCGCGTCGACGTCAGCCACGCGCGGCCTCCTGCGCCCGCGGGGTGGGCGCGGCCGGCGATGTCCAGACGAGCAGCGCCAGCAGCTCCTCGAGCACCTCGTTCGCATCCGCCACGACCGCGAGGTCGGCCATCTGCATCATCGGGCAGTGCGGGTCGGTGTTGACGCTGATCACGTGGTCGGGGCGGCCGAGCCCGCTCGTGTGCTGCACCGCCCCGCTGACGCCGAACGCGACGTACAGACGCGGGTCGACCACGACCCCCGTCGTGCCGATCTGGCGGTCGTGAGCGATCCAGCCCCGGTCGGTGATCACGCGCGTGGCGCCCACGCTCGCCCCGAGGGCGGCGGCCAGCTCGGCCAGCTGCGCGAACCGCGCCGCGCCGTCGAGGCCGGCGCCGCCACCGAGGATGCGGGGCGCCTCGGCCAGGTCGATGGTCGCCGCGTCGGCGGGGAGCACGTCGACGACGAGCGCGTCGCGCTCCCCGCCGACCGGGAGCGACACCTCGAGCTCGGCCGGCGTCGGCGGCTCGCCCGCACGCGGCTCGGTCAGGCGGACGCCCGGTTGCAGCGTGGCGACGAACGGGCTCGTCGGCACGACGGTGTGCAGCTCCAGACCGCCCATCCGGGCCAGCTCGACGCGCCGGGGCTCGACCCGGGTGGCCTGCGCGAGGAGCGGCCGCTCGAGTGCCGCCGCCAGGAGCGGGGCGAGGTCGCGCCCGTCCGGCGAGGCCGGCAGGAGCACCACGTCGTCGGCGGCGAGGTGGGGGGCGAGCGCCGCCGCCCAGGCCTGCGGGGCGAACGCTCCCGCCTCGACCAGCGCGAGCTCGCCGGCGACCCCCGAGAGCCCCGCCGCGGCCTCGCGCGTGCCGGAGCCGACGAGGAGGGCTCGCCCGCCGCACTCCGCGACGGCTTCGTCGCCGCCCATGGGCAGCACGCCATCCCGGACGACCAGCACCGCGCGCATGCGGGGCAGGCTACGAGGCGGGCCCGCCCGCCGCACCCCGGCGCCGCCGGAGGGCCGTCGGCTCCGCTACGGTGTCGTAGCGGAACGGGAGGAGGAGCGATCGTGACCCACACCACCCAGGACGGTGCCGGCGGCGCGCCGGACCTCGACGGGATCGACCCGGAGATCTACGCCCGCCGCCACGGCGTCCTCGCGACGATGTGCCTCTGCCTCGTGCTGATCGTCGCGACCGTCAGCTCCGTGAACGTCGCGATCCCCAGCCTCGCGTCGTCGTCGATCGAGCCGACCGACACGCAGATCCTGTGGATCGTCGACGCCTACGCGCTCGTGTTCGCGGCGCTGCTGCTGCCGGCCGGCGCCCTCGGCGACCGCTTCGGTCGCAAGGGGGCGCTGCTCGTCGGGCTCGCCGTGTTCGCCACCGCGTCCGCCCTCTCGGCGGTGATGGACAGCGCCGAGGGGCTCATCGCGATGCGCGGCGTCATGGGCGTCGGTGCCGCGCTGATCATGCCCTCGACGCTCAGCCTGCTGCAGTCGGTGTTCCCCCGTCGCGAGCGGGCCAAGGCCATCGCGATCTGGTCGGGCTTCGCCGGGGCCGGCGGCGCGATCGGGCCGTTGATGGGCGGCTTCCTGCTCGAGCACTTCTGGTACGGCTCGGTGTTCTTCGTCGCCGTCCCGATCGCCGCGCTCGCGTTCGCCGCCGCGGCCGTGCTCGCTCCCCGGTCGAAGGAGGGCGCGGGCGCTGCGCTCGACCCACCCGGCGCAGCGCTGTCGATCCTCGGCTTCGGCGCCCTGCTGTTCGCGATCATCGAGGGTCCGGAGCGGGGGTGGACCGACGCGCTGGTGCTCGGCGGGTTCGCGCTGGCCGTGGCCGGGCTCGGGGGCTTCCTGCTGCACGAGCGGCGCACGGCCCGGCCCATGCTCGACCTGCGGTACTTCCGGGCGCCGCGGTTCGCGATGGGCAGCCTCGGCATCACGTTCTCGTTCCTCGCCACGTTCGCGACGTTCTTCGTCCTGACGCAGTACCTGCAGTACGTCCAGGGCTACTCGCCGCTGGCGGCCGGGGTCCGCGGCCTGCCGTTCGCGGCCACCATGATCGTCGTCTCCCCGCGCTCGGCGGACCTCGCGGTGCGCATCGGGGTGCGGCGGATCGTGGGCGCCGGCATGGCGCTCGTGGTGGCCGGGATGGTGCTCCTGTCGCTCGCGGGGGTCGGCACGCCGTACTGGTACGTCGCAATCTGCCTCGTCACGATGGCGGCCGGCGTCGGCCTGGCGATGCCGTCGCTCAGCGCGGGCATCGTGCAGTCGGTGCCGATGCACAAGGCGGGCGTCGGCTCCGCCGTGAACGACACCACCCGCGAGGTCGGGGGCGCGATCGGCATCGCCATGATCGGCACCGTCGTCACGAGCATCTACCGCGACCGCCTCGAGCCGTCGCTCGACGCCCTGCCGCCGGAGCTGGCCGAGCTCGCGCGGGACAACGTGGCGAAGGCGCTCGCCGCCGCCGAGGGTGCGGGCCCCGCGGGGCCGGCGCTCGCCGAGTCGGTCCGGCAGGCCTTCGTCGACGGCTCGCAGATCGGGCTGCGGATCGCGGCCGCCCTCGTCGGCCTCGCCGCCGTCGTCGTCGTCGCCCGGATCGGCGCGGAGCCGCGACGGCCGAGCGGCCACGAGGTGCCCGTGCCGGCCGAGGGGGACCGCAGCGGTGACGTCGCGCCCGTGTGACGCGCGGGTCGACCCGCGGGCGACGCGCTCCAGGGAGCGGGTGCTGGCGGCCACGCACGAGCTCCTCCGGGAGCGAGGAGCCGACGGGCTCACCGTCGATGCCGTCAGCGCCCGCAGCGGTGTCGCGAAGACGACGATCTACCGCCACTTCGAGGACCGCGACGACCTCATGTTCTCGGTGTTCGAGTCGCTCGCCGAGCCCGCCCAGGTGCCCGTGGAGCGGGGCGTCGTCGCCGACGTCGAGGCGTGGCTGCAGACGCTGGCCGACGCGCTCGGCGCCGCCGACTTCGCGCAGCTCGTGCCGGTGATGATCGCGGTCGCCGAGCGCGACGACCGGGGGCGCGAGCTGGCCGAGGCGTTCGCGACCAGGCGCCGCCGGTGCCTCGGCGCCCGCCTCGAGCGCGCCGTCGCCGACCGGGAGCTGCGCGATGACGTGGACGTCGACCTGCTGATCAGCCAGCTGGTCGGCCCGCTGTTCTACCGCCGGTACATCAGCCGCCAGGCGACGCCGGCGGACCTCGTCACTCGGCTGGTGCGGTCGGTGCTGCCGCCGGTGCTGCGGCCGGGCGATGCGCCCGGTGGCGGAGGTGGCGCACGACCTCGATCAGCACGTTGATCGACAGCGCGGTGCCGAAGGCCACCCAGAACGCGAGGGTGTGGTCGTCCTTGAAGCCCTCGCCGACGAGGCGGGCCAGCCCGGCCGCGTAGGTGGCCCAGATCACCGCGGCGATCGCCGTCCAGCGCAGGAACCACAGCCGCGGCTGGCGGGTGATGCCGCTCGACAGCGTCAGCACGGTGCGGCCGCCGGGGATGAAGCGAGCGGTGATCAGCAGGAGCCCGCCGCGCTGGCCGATCTGCGCGTCGGCCCACTCCAGGCGCCGGCGGAACTTCTCCTTGCGTCGGGCCCGCCGCTCGAAGCGCGGCGCGAAGCCCCGACCGATCGCGTACGCCGCGTTGTCGCCGAGGAACGCCCCTGCCGCGCCCGCGAGGATCACGAGCCACAGGCCGTAGGGAGCGGACGGATCACCCTTGGCCGCGTTCTCCGCCGCGGTGGCGACGGCGACACCGCCGACGATGACCGTCGTCTCGCTGGGGACGATCGGGATGACGGAGTCGAGGAAGGCGATGCCGAAGACGACCCCGAGGAACCACCAGTTCGCGGACCAGTCACCCAGGCGGTCGGTCAGGTCGTTGATCACGTCGAACGCCCCGGCCAGCATCGGATCTGCAGGCTAGTGCCCGGCGGGCCGCGTCCTCCGCGGTGCGGCCCGCCACCGTGACGTGCCCCATCTTCCGCCGCGGGCGCGCCTCGGCCTTGCCGTAGAGGTGCAGCCGCGCGCCGGGATCCGCGAGCGTGGCGCCCCAGTCGGGGTCACCGCCGTCCCACAGGTCACCGAGGAGGTTCACCATCGCGACGGCCGGCGCCGTGCGCGCGGGATCCCCCAGCGGCAGCCCGCAGGCAGCACGGACCTGCTGCTCGAACTGGCTCGTGATCGCGGCGTCGAGGGTCCAGTGCCCGCTGTTGTGCGGCCGGGGCGCGAGCTCGTTGACGAGGACCCGGCCGCCGACGACGAACAGCTCCACGGTCAGGACGCCGACGTAGTCGAGGGCGTCGGCGATGCGCGCCGCCGTCGCGTGCGCCGCCTCGACCACGCCGGCCGGGGCCCGCGCCGGGACCACCGTGAGGTCGAGGATCCCGTCGACGTGGTGGTTCTCCGCGAGGTCGTGGTGGACCACCCGGCCGTCGGCGGCGCGGGCGAGCACGACGCTGACCTCGAGGTCGAGGTCGAGGTGCTGCTCCAGCACACACGTCACACCACCGAGCTCCGCCCAGGCGGCGTGGAGCTCCTCGGGCGACGCGACACGGCGCTGCCCGCGACCGTCGTACCCGAGGCGGGCCGTCTTGAGGATCCCGGGCAGGCAGCCGGCCAGCTGCGCGCCGTGCGGTGCCGGCGCGCCCGCGGTCAGGACGAGGTGCGGCGCGACCTCGATGCGGTGCGCCACCAGGAACGCCTTCTCTCGCACCCGGTCCTGGGCGACGGCGACCGCGCTCGCCGCGGGCCGCACGACCGCGGCAGCAGCGATCCGCTCCAGCGACCGCACCGGCGGGTTCTCGAACTCGGTGGTCACGACGTCGCAGGCGTCCGCCACCTGGTCCAGCGCGCGCCCGTCGTCGTAGCCGGCCACCAGGTGGCGGTCCGCCACCCGTGCGGCGGGCGCGAGCGGGTCGGGGTCGAGGACCACCGTCCCGAGGCCGAGGCGCCTCGCCGCGAGGACGGCGTACATCCCCAGCTGCCCGCCGCCGAGCAGCCCGAGCACCTGCGCCGGCCGGGACGAGGTCACGCCGGCGGCAGGACCGCCGCGGCGGCCTCGTCGTGACGGCGGAGCCGGTCCGCGTCCAGCGCCGCGGCCAGGTCCGGGCGCTCCGCCGCCAGGAGGGACACCGCGAACAGCGCCGCGTTGGCCGCACCCGCCGCACCGATCGCGAACGTCGCGACCGGCACGCCCGCCGGCATCTGCACGATCGACAGCAGCGCGTCCTGCCCCTGCAGCGCGCCGGTGGGCACCGGGACGCCGAGCACCGGCACGGTGGTCTTCGCGGCGATCATCCCCGGCAGGTGCGCCGCGCCGCCGGCACCCGCGATGATCGCCCGCAGGCCGCGACCTCGTGCCCCGGCGGCGAACGCGAACATCTCGTCCGGCATCCGGTGCGCCGACACCACCTGCGCGACGTGGGGGACGGCGAAGCCCTCCAGCACCTCCACCGCGCGGCACATGGTCGCCCAGTCGCTCGACGATCCCATCACCACCGCGACGAGGGGTTGCTCCGGAACGGGTGGGGCGCTCACGACCGCCCAGTCTGGCCGGTCCCCGGTCGGGGGGCGGCGACCCCGCGACCGGGGTGCCTCACACCGCGGCGCCGGCCCGCTCGCCCTCGACCACGGCGGCGTGGGCGCGGCGCGGGGCGACGCAGTCGCCGGCGCGCTCCACGCTGACCCCGGCGGCGCGGAGGTCGTGGTACAGCCACTCCACCGGGTTCGGCGGGATCGCGAGCACGATCCAGTCGGGGTGGCGGGTCACGTCGGTGCCGGTCGGGTGGTGGAGCAGCGTGAGCTCCCGGCCGGCGAGGCCCATCGGCACGAGATCCGTGGTCTGGGCGATGCCCTTCGCGCCGGCGCGCATGCACCAGTTCTCCATGTCCAGCGTGATGCCGAGGTCCTGCCCGACGACCATCCCCGGCGTCACGATCTCCACCTGGCAGCCGCGGTCCGCGAGCAGCTCCGCCACGCTCGTCGCGTGGTGGAAGCCGATCTCGTCGACCACGACGACGCTGCCCCGTGGGTCGGCGGCGCCGGTCAGCACGTCCCGGACGTCGCAGACGTGCTCCGCCTCCGCCGGCGCCCACCAGGGGCGCTGCGGCTCGGCGCCCGTCGCGACGATCACGTGGTCCGGCGAGCGTTCGGTGACGAAGCCCGGCCAGACGCCCACGCCGCACTCGATCGTCACCCCGAGCCGCCGGCACTCGGTGAGCTGGTTGCGGATCATGTCGCCGAGCTCCGCGCGGTTGGGCACCGTCGCCGCGAGCCGCACCTGCCCGCCCGGTTCCGGACCCTGCTCGTAGACCGTGACGTGGTGACCGTTGCGGGCGGCCGCGATGGCAGCCTGCAGCCCGGCGGGACCGGCCCCGACGACCATGACGCGCTTCGCGACCGGCGCGGGCCGGGCCTCGCCGACCGAGGTGGCCTCGCGCCCGGTCCGCGGGTTCTCGATGCAGCCGAGCCAGCGGTTCAGGCCCATCCGACCCACGCACTCCTGGTTGCAGGACAGGCACAGCCGGATCTCGTCCGTGGCGCCGGCCCGCGCCTTGGCGGCGAAGTCCGCGTCGGCGATCTGGGCCCGGACCACGCCGACGAGGTCGCAGTGGCCCTCCGCCAGCGCCCGTTCGGCCTGGAGCGGGTCCTTGAACCGCCCGACGCCGACCACGGGGAGCTCGACCGCCTTGCGGAACGCGCTCGGGACGAACAGCGCGTAGCCGGGCGGGACGTGCATGCTCGCCTCGATCATGAACAGGCTCGCCGTCGCGACGCCGATCGAGGTGTTGATGTAGTCCACCTGGCCGGTGGCCTCCACGAGGCGCGCCACCTCGACGGCCTCGTCGATCGTCGCGCCGCCCTCGATCAGCTCGTCGCCGCAGAGCCGCACGCCGAGGGCGAGGCGGTTGCCGACGACGCCGCGAACGGCCCGCACGATCTCGGTCAGGAGCCGGGTGCGGTTGGCGAGCGAGCCGCCGTACCCGTCGGTCCGCAGGTTCGTCGCCGGCGAGAGGAAACCGCGGACGATCGACGAGTGGCTGCACTGGAGCTCGATCCCGTCGAAGCCGCCCTCGGCGCAGTGCTCGGCCACGAGCGCGTACCCGGCGACCACCTCGTCGATCTCGGCCTGCGTGACGGCCTTCGGGACCTCGCGGAACAACGGGTCGGCCACGGGCGACGGCGCCCACACGGGCAGCCGGGAGTACATCGACGACGCCTGGCCGCCGTTGTGGTTGATCTGGGCGAAGATGGGCGTGCGGTGGCGGTGGACCGCCTCGGTGATCCTCCGGTAGCCGGGGACGACGTCGCGGTGGAAGCCGTGGATCAGCTTCTCGTACGGCCAGTCCGTCGGGTGGGTGGAGTGCTCCTCCGTGATGATCAGCCCGGCGCCTCCCGCGGCGCGGGCGCCGTAGTAGGCCGCGTGCTGCTCGGTGGGCCGGCCGTCGCGGGCGTAGTTCGTGAGGTGGGCGCTGAACACGATGCGGTTCCGCGCCGTCACCGGGCCGAGCGCGAGCGGGGTCCACAGGTAGCGGTACGCCATCGCCGTCGAGCCTACGGGCGACCCCGGCGGGCCCGCGACGCCCGCGCCGGTGGGCTCCGTCGGTGGCGGTCGGCGCGGGCGCGGGTCCGCGCTCAGCCCGGGAGCAGCCCCGCCCGCACCACGAGTCCGGACAGCCGCGCCCCGATCGGCAGCAGCTCCTCGCACGCGGTCGCGCCGATCGCGCCGAACGGCCCGGCGGCGGCCGCGTCCGTGGCGTGCTCGATCCGGTCGCGCTGCGCCCGGCCCTCGACCGTGGCGGAGCCGTCGTCGTGCACGAGGCCGCGGTCCGCCATGGCCGCGACGCCCGCCCGCCACTCGTCGTCGCTCCAGGCGCGGGTGGCCTGCAGGACGCGGGCGGGCACGTCGCCGGACGCCGCGTGCGAGATCAGCGCGCCGAGGCCGTCGAGGTCCTCGAGGACGAGGGCGGCGACGTGCCCGTCGCCGCGGAACTCGCGCAGCAGCGTCTGCGCGTGCCACAGCACCAGGTGGTCCTCGTCGGGCCAGGCGAGCGACGCGTGGCCGGCGAACAGCGGGCGCCCCTCCGGCCGCTCGCAGGCGGCCAGCGCGACCCGTCGCAGCTGCGCGGCCGCGAGCGCGAGCTCCTCCGACGCGAGCACCTCGTCGCCGAGCGCCCGCCGCAGCGAGACGTCGGCGGCCCGCAGCCGCGCCTCCACGAGCGCCGCCGGCGAGGTGCGGGTCCACACGCCGTCGGGACAGGAGGTCCCGGCCGCCATCGCGTGGCGGACGAGCCCGGGGTGGAAGTTGTGGAAGGTGGCGATCACCACCTCGGGGCCGACGGGGCCCATCGGCGCCGAGCGCGACCCGAAGTAGCCGGTCCGGGGCCGGTCGACGCCGACCTCGGCGTAGGCGGCCGGCGCGTCCGGCGTGAAGTAGATCATGCCGTGGACGGCCTCGAAGCTGCGCCAGGTGCGCCTGGCGAGCTCGGGTGGGACGCGTCGGGTCATCGCCGCACCCTACGAGCGCGCGCGGCTGGCACACTGGGCCGATGGGCGAGCTCGACATGACCAGCGAGGAGCGCGAGGCGTTCCTCGCCGACGTGCACGTGGGGATCCTCGCGATCGCCGACGGGAGCAGGGGACCGCTGGCGCTGCCGATCTGGTACCAGTACGAGGACGGCGACGTCGTGATCGGCATGTCCGGCACGTCCGCCAAGGCACGCCTCCTGCGGGCGGCGGGACGGGCGACGATGACGGTGCAGACCGAGGAGCCGCCGTACCGGTACGTCATGGTCGAGGGCCCGGTGACGGTGTCGGCCGACGAGCGTCGTGACGACCTGGCGATGGCGACGCGCTACCTCGGCCCCGAGCTCGGCGCCTGGTACGCCGAGCACAACGCCGGTGGCGACGGGCAGGTGGTCGTGCGGTTGCGCCCGGAGCGCTGGCTGACGTCGGACTTCGGCAAGATGGCGATCGGCTGACCCACCGGGTGGGAGGAGACGCCGAGGCGCGTCGTGCGCCCGCCTGGCTCGACGAGTTGCGCCTCGAACCGGGCCCGCCGTTCCTGGCGATGGGCACCCGCGCGCTCGATCCGGCGACGTGGCTCGTCGTCGACGACGACCACCCGCGCGACCTCGAGCGGAAGCGCCGCCTCCTCGCCGGCCGGCGGGCGCACGTGGTCGCGCTCGGCGAGGGTGCCGACGACGCGTCGGCGGAGCTGCTCGACCTCGTCCGGGCGTGGCTCGCCGCGCACGCAACGGGGGTCGGGCGAGCGCCGGCCGTGGCGGGGGAGCACCCGCTCGTGGCGGCGGCGCTCTCCGTGCAGGAGGACCTCGTGCTGCTGCGGCGCCGGGAGGACGCGTGGGTCGTGGCCGCGGGCGCCGTCTGCTTCCCGTCGAGGTGGTCGATCGCGGACAAGGTCGGCCGGCCGCTCGCGGGCGTGCACGCAGGCGTCGAGCACTACGACCGCGAGCTGCGCGAGCGCGTCGACCGCTTCCACGACCGGCTGGCGGTGGACCGGCCGGTGTGGCGGCGCAACTGGTTCGTGTACCCCACCGACGAGCTGCACCTCACGCCGGACGTCCACGTCCCCCCTCCTTGCGCGGTCGCGGCGGACGGCTCACCGTTGTGGATCCGCAGCGAGCGCCAGACGTTGCGCCGGCTGCCCCGCAGCGGTGCGATCGCGTTCACGATCCGTGTCCAGCGGGCGCCCCTCGGCGTGCTGCGCGACCGTCCCGACGTGGCCCGGCGCATGCTCCAGGCGGTCCGCAGCTGGGACGCGCCCACCCGGGCCTCCGCCTCCACCGCCGAGGTCCTCGCCCCCCTCACCACCTGGCTCGAGGGGTTGACGTAGCGCACGACGGGCTTGGACCGGGGGCGCGACGCCGAGGATGCCCCACACGGATCAGCCGCGGGTCGGGGGTGGCAGCGGTTCGCGTGGCGGGCGCGTCACGCGCAGCACCAGGTCACCGCCGTTCCTGCTTTACGTACATGATCCTCGGAGGGGGGTGAGGGTGAGGGTGAAGCGGGCGTCGTGCCAGGCGCCGAGCGCGTCCAGTGGCGGGTCCTGCGACACGAGCAGGTGGCGGGCGAGGCGGCCCTTCGCCGCCTTCGCGTCGTGTCCCGCGACCTTGCCGTCGCGCTCGACGAACCCGACGGACACGCCGGACATCCGCGGCCCCGGGCGCCACGCGGCCCGGTGCTCGGCCGGCAGCAGGTCCACCACGAACCGCCGCCCGATCCAGGCGTCGAGCGCCGCCGACAGGTCGTCACGCCACCAGGTGGACAGCTTCCCGAGCGGGGGCAGCGACGCCCCGAGCTTCAGGCGGTGATCCGGCACCGGGTCCTCGAGCGACGCCGCCCCCAGCAGCCCCGACAGCACCGCGACCGAGCGGCTCGCGCGCCGCCTGGCCTCCGCGGGGAGCGTCTCGACGTCGAGGTGGTCCCAGACGACACCGGTGTAGCGCCGCCACGCAGGCATGGTCGGTGCGCCCTCCAGCGAGGTGTTCGCGGCTCGGGCCCGCTCCAGGGTGGAGCCGCGGACGCCGAGGAGGTGCTCGTCGCCGCCGCCGCACGCGGCGAGCGCCCGGGCGACCGCCGCCCGCCGGTCCCCGAGGGCCGCGCCGAAGGTGCCGGTGGCGGGCGACCAGGGGCGCGCACCACGCCCGCGCCCGGCGCCGCCCTCGGCCTTGCCCTCCGAGGGCGGCAGCAGCAGGACGATCCGGGGCGGCGGGGGCACGGCCGGTAGTGAACACGTAGATTGAGCCGCATGCGAGTGGAGATCGATCCGGACCGCTGCCAGGGGCACAACCGCTGCTACGCCCTGGCGCCGGAGCTGTTCGACGTGGACGACTACGGCACCGCGTTCGTCCTCAACGGCGGGCTCGTGCCGCCCGGGTCGGAGGACGCCGCACGGCTGGCGGTGGCGAACTGCCCCGAGTACGCGATCGCCGCGCTCGACGACGCCTCGCCGGCGGGTGGTGCGGCGTGACCGAGCAGGCGCACGTCAGCCTCTACGGACCCGTCACCGACTGGACCACGGACTTCGACCACGCCGATCCGGAGTACAACCTCCGGGCCCACGAGATCTGGGCGACGCTGCGCGAGACGTGCCCCGTGGCCCACACCGACCGCTACGGCGGCGCCTGGCTGCCCGTGCGCCACGAGGACGTCAGCCGCATCGCGTACGACACGGAGCACTTCACGTCGCGAGCCGTCGTGGTGAACACGGGCGAGGTCCTGGCCGAGGCGCCCATCGGCGGGGCGCCGCCGATCACCAGCGACCCGCCGTTCCACCAGCACGCGCGCCGCCTCGTGCTGCCGCCGTTCTCGCCGAAGCAGATCGACCCGTGGGAGGACGACGTCCGCTCGCTGTGCACGGGGCTGCTCGACGCGATGGGCGACACCGACGTGATCGACGCCGCAGTGCAGTACGCGCAGGACATCCCCGTCAACGTGATCGCACGGATGCTGGGCTTCCCGCTCGAGGACGCGCAGCTCTTCCGTGGCTTCGTCCACGACGTGCTCGAGGGCGTGAACGTCGCGCCCGAGTCCCGGGTCGAGGCGTTCCAGCGGCTCGACGCCTACCTCGACGCGCAGATCGAGGACCACCGCCTGCACCCGCGCGACGACCTCACCGGGTTCCTCCTGACGACGACGATCTTCGACCAGCCGCTGAGCCACGAGCACGTCCGCGGCACGATCGTGCTGCTCCTGCTCGCGGGCATCGACACCACGTGGAGCGCGATCGGGTCGAGCATCTGGCACCTCGCGTCGCACCCCGACGACCTGCGGCGCCTGCGCGCCGAGCCCGAGCTGTGGCCGACGGCGGTGGAGGAGTTCCTCCGCGCGTACGCGCCCGTCACGATGGCCCGGCTGGTCGCGAAGGACGTGGAGATCGGCGGCTGCCCGATGCGAGCCGACGACTGGGTGCTGCTGCCCTTCCCGGCGGCGAACCTCGACCCGGACGCCTTCGAGCGGGCCGACGAGGTCCTGATCGACCGGCAGGTCAACCGGCACGCGGCCTTCGGGCTCGGCATCCACCGCTGCCTCGGCTCGAACCTCGCGCGGCTCGAGGTGCGCGTCGCGGTGCAGGAGTTCGTGCGCCGGTTCCCCGCGTTCGAGCTGGCCGATCCGGGTGCGGTGCGGTGGAGCGTCGGTCAGATCCGCGGGCCGCGGGAGCTGCCGATCAGGATCCTCGAGCGGGCCTGAGGCGCCGCAGGCCCACGGGCGCCGGCACCTCGGCGACGGCGTCCGGCGCGGCGTCGTCGTAGATCCCGGCCCCGCCGGCGACGGCACGCGCGAGGAGGCAGACGGCGAGCGCGGCGGGACCTGCGGCCCAGCCGTAGAGCTCCACCGCGAGCACGGCGCAGGTGAGCGGGACGTGCGCCGCGGCACCGAAGACCGCGACCAGCCCGAGGCCCGCCCCGGCCGTCACGGAGAGGTGCAGGGGGTCGGCGAGCACGCTGCCGAGGGTCGCGCCCACGACGAACAGCGGGGTCACCTCGCCGCCGACGAAGCCGGATCCGAGCGCGAGGACGGTGGCGACCAGCTTCAGCAGCGGGTCCGACCACGACGCGCGCCCGGCGAAGGCATCACCCAGCAACGGCAGCGACAGCCCGAGGTGGTCCCGCCCCGCGAGCGCCACGAGCACGAGCGTCGCCACGCCGCCCGTGACGGGCCGCAGGGAGGGGAGGGGGACGAGCCGGCGGACCACGTGACGGCACAGGCCCGTCGCCCGGACGAAGCACCGCGCCGTGAGGCCGAACGCGACCGCCGCCGCGACCAGCCCACCGAGGACCGCCGGCCGGGTGCCCACGGCGAACGACGGGAAGCGCGCGTGCTCGTGCCCGAGGACGTGGACCACCGAGCACGCCGTGGCCGCCGCGGCCAGGCAGCCAGCTGCCGCGGCCGGCGAGCGACGCCGCGCCGCCTCGAGCGCGAACACGGCGCCTGCGAACGGCGTCCCGAAGGTACCGCCGAAGCCGCCGGCGAGCGCCACCTGCGCGAGCGACGCCCGGCGTGCGCGGCCGACCCCCGCCGCTCGGGCGACCGCGTCGGTCAGCGACGCGGACATCTGGACGCCGACGCCCTCTCGGCCGACGGAGGCGCCGACGACATGGCCGAGCAGGCTCCCGCCCAGGATCATCGGCGCCATCCGGCCCGGTGCCCCCAGCTCGTAGCGGCGCGCCTCGGCGACGGCGAGCGGCGTCCCACCGGCGGCGCGACCACCGAGGTGGTGGTAGGCCGCGCCGATCACGAGCCCCGCGGCAGGCAGGCACCACACCAGCCACGCGTGGTCGAGGCGCAGCTCCGTAGCGGCGTCGAGCAGCTCGAGGAAGGCGAAGGCGGACGCACCGCCGAGCACCCCCGACAGCGCGCCGGCCACCACCGCCGTCGCGATCGCGCGCGCTCGGTCGCCGGCGCGGCGGAGCCGGGTCACAGCTTCGTCAGCGGCGCCCAGGCCAGCGCGAGGTGCTTCGTCCCGACGTCGCGGAAGCGGATCGTGGCCTCGGCACGATCGCCCTCGCCCCGCACCTCGATGATGACGCCCTCGCCGAAGGTGGGGTGCTCGACGTCGTCGCCCACCCGCAGGCCCAGCCCCTGCGCGCCCGAGGGCTGCGGCGCGCGCTGCGCGGACCTCAGCGCCGCGTCCACCACGCGCTCGCGGTGCTCGTCACTGTCGCGGTCGCGCGCGCCACGACGGCGGTACGGCGGCGGCTCCGTGTCGCGGGCGCGGTAGCTCTGGCGCCCCGACCGGCGCTCGGTCACGTGGCCCGCCTGCTCGACGAGCTCGTCGGGGATCTCCTCCACGAAGCGGCTCGGCGGGTTGTACTGGGTGGAGCCGAACAGGGTGCGGCTCCACGCGTGCGTGACGTGCAGCCGCTCCTGGGCCCGCGTGATGCCGACGTACGCGAGCCGCCGCTCCTCCTCCAGCTCGTCGGGATCGCTGAGCGCACGCGTGTGCGGGAAGACCCCTTCCTCGAGCCCCAGCAGGAACACGGCGGGGAACTCCAGGCCCTTGGCCGAGTGGAGCGTCATGAGGACCACGCGGTCGTCGCCGTCGAGGTCGTCGGTGTCCGCGACGAGCGACACCTGCTCGAGGAACTCGTCGACGCGGGTGTACTCGCGCGCCGAGCCGATCAGCTCGTCGAGGTTCTCGATCCGACCGTGCGACTCGACCGAGCCCTCGGCTTCGAGCTCCGCCACGTAGCCGCTCCCGTCCAGCGCGGCCTGGAGCACCTCTGCCGGCCCCACCGGGGGTGGCTCGTCGCCGCTGTCGGCGTCGGCGCCGCCGGCGAGCGGCGGGCGGACCAGCTCCGCCAGCTCGTCGAGCAGGCGGACGAAGGACTCGATGCCGCGCGCCGCCGGCCCGGTCACGCCCGCCTCGGGCGCCCGCCGCATCGCGTCGGCGAAGGGGATCGACTCGGCGGCCGCGAGCGCGTCGAGCTTCGCGACGCTCGTGTCGCCGACGCCGCGCTTCGGGACGTTGAGGACGCGCTTGATGCTCACCTCGTCGGCCGGGTTGACGACGGCGCGCAGGTACGCCATCGCGTCCTTCACCTCGCGCCGGTCGTAGAAGCGCGTGCCGCCGACCACCTTGTAGGGGATGCCGAAGCGGATCAGCTGCTCCTCGACCACCCGGGCCTGCGCGTTGGTGCGGTAGAAGACCGCGATCTCGCGCCAGCGGCGGTGGTCGGTCTCGTGGGCGCGCTGCACCGTGCGGGCCACCCACGTCGCCTCGTCGTGCTCGTCCTCGGCGTGGTAGCGGACGATGCGCTCGCCCGAGCCCTTCTCGCTCCACAGGTGCTTGGGCTTGCGCGAGGGGTTGTTGGAGATGACCGCGTTCGCCGCGTCGAGGATGGCCTGCGTGCTGCGGTAGTTCTGGTCGAGCACGATCGTCGTGAGGTTCGGGAACGTGTCCTCGAACTGGTTGATGTTGCGCACGTCGGCGCCGCGGAAGCGGTAGATGCTGTTGTGGACGAGGATCCCGCCTGCGACGTACGTGTGCGTGCCGGCCACCTCGAGGTCGTGCACCGGGCCGGTGTGCTCGACGCGCTCGACGCGTTCGACGACATCGGGGACGAGCGCACCGTCTGCGAGCACCACGACCTCCATCCCGGGGTGGACGTGGCTGATCGGCATCAGGTCGTAGACGACCGAGCCGATCGCGATCCGCCGCCGTAGCTGGAGGCCGCCGAACAGCGCCGCCCGCTGGGCGAGGGCGATCGCCTCCTCCCAGCTCTTCCTCGACGTCTCCAGCCGCACGCTCGAGGACTTCCCGCCGCGGATCGCGAACCCGCCGCGACGCAGCCGGTCGGCGACGTCTCGTCGGTTCGACGACCACTGCACCCGGTGGTAGCCGATCGTGCCCCGACGATCGGAGAACATGGTGACGTTGATCGTCTGGCGCCGTCGTCCGTTCTGTGGACGGTGGTGCGGCGCGTCGAGGTGCATCGCGAGATCGTGGAGGAGACGCTTCGCTCCCAGCTCGGAGTCGATGGCTGCGTGCAGCTGCTCGAGCTGTGCTTCGTCCATGGCGAGACCGCCTCGGCCGCCGGCGTGGAAGCACGCCGTCGGGATCCCGTACCGCGCCGACAACAGCGACTCCCAGAACGACGCGTCGGCGCGGGAGCCGACGACCCTGAGGATCCACAGCGCGTCCGCGTGCTCCTGGTTGCAGCGGACGAAGAAGCCGAGGGTGGGCTGCCCTCGGTCGTCGGAACGGATCGCCTTCGTGACGCCGATCCGGTAGCCGCGGTCGCTCCGGTGCATCAGGTACACGAACCACGTGCCGGGCGCCGCGGCGAGGCGCACGGGCAGCACGTGGTTCGGGGTCGCGGAGACGGAGGCACCGGACCTCGTGGTCACCGTCACGAGCGGCCCGCTGTGGTGGCGGCTGACGCGGCGCACGACCTCCCCGCGCGCCGGCACCACGTCACCGCCGGTGCCGGGGAGCCGTGCGCCCTCGCCGACGTCCTCGACCCGCCGTCGGAGATCGCCCTCCACGACGACGGCGGTCCCACTCGGCAGGCACTGGTCGTGGTCGCCGACGACGGTGATCTCGCCGCTGCGCGAGGCGAGGAGGACCGCGAGCTCGTTCTGGGCGACGTTCGTGTCCTGGTACTCGTCGATCAGGACGTGCCGGAAGCGGTCCTGGTAGCTCTCGAGCACGTCGGGGTGGCGACGCAGCAGCTCGACGGTCTGCATCAGGAGGTCGTCGAAGTCCATCGCGCCTGCCCGGAACAGCCGGGTCTGGTACTCGCGGTAGACGTCGGCGTGCTTGCGGTCGAAGATGTTCCCCGCGCGGGTCGCGGCCTCGTCGGGTGCGACCAGCTCGTTCTTCCACAGGCTGATCACGCCGTGGACGCCGCGGGGCGGGAAGCGCTTCGCGTCGAGCCCGAGGTCGCGCACCACGTACCCCGTCAGCCGTTGCGCGTCGGCCTGGTCGTAGATGCTGAAGCTGCGCGGGTAGCCGAGCCGGTCGGCGTTGGCCCGCAGGATCCGCACGCAGGCGGCGTGGAAGGTGCTGACCCACATCCTGCGGGCCACGGGGCCGATGAGCGCCTCGAGCCGCTCGCGCATCTCGCCCGCCGCCTTGTTCGTGAACGTGATCGCCAGGATCTGCATCGGGTGGACGCCCTCGTCGATGAGGTGCGCGATGCGGTGGGTGAGGACCCTCGTCTTGCCCGAACCCGCGCCGGCCACGACGAGCAGCGGGCCCCCGCGGTGGACGACCGCGTCGAGCTGGTCCGGGTTCAGCCCCGCCAGGTCCGCGCGGGGCGGCCGGGTGCCGGCGGGCCTCGCCGCGTCGGCGGGCTCGTCGGGAGGGGCGGGATCGGCGGCAAACATGGTCGGGCCATCCTACGGAGGCGGTCCCACAGGGTTCCGGCCCCGCCCGGCGGTGTGGTTCGATGAGGGCATGAAGGCTGCGCTGCTCATCGAGAGCCTGACGGGCAACACGTGGAAGGCGGGCGAGCGGATCGGCTCGCTGCTCCAGGAGGAGGGGTGGGAGATCACCGGCCTCGACCCGGTCCGTGAGCCGGACCACGCCGCGATCCAGGCCGCGGACTTCGTGCTGGTGGGCACGTGGACGCACGGGTTGTTCGTGGTCGGGCAGGCGCCCTTCGGCGTCGGGGCCATCCGCCAGCTGCCGATGATGCGCGGCAAGAAGTCGGCCGTGTTCTGCACGTTCGCGCTCGCCCCGGCCAGGACGCTCGACAAGCTGACGCGCGCGGTGACGACGCGCGGCGCCGACGTCCTCGGCGGGCTCGCGCTCAACCGCTCCAAGCTCGACGAGCACAGCGAGGTGTTCGTCGAGCGGTTGCTGGCGAACGTGCCGCCGTCGATGCTCGCTCGCTGAGCGTCGGGCGGTCGGGCGTCGGGCGTCAGCCGCGCGGGTCGCCGACGCGACCGAGGAAGAGGACCGCGCCCGTCGGCCGGTCGCGCACCGCGAACAGGAACGGCCGGTCGATCACGAACGGGATCGGCTCGTCCTCGATCGGCGCCGCGCCCGCCTCCACCACGACCGCGGTCGCGGCGGCCGCCTCCGTCCCCTCCTCGTCGACGGTGATGGTCGCCTGGTGGACGACGTCGCTGATCCGGAGCGGCTCGTCGGTGGTGATGCCGGTGAAGTCGGCGCGGTCGGTGAACGCCGTCGCCACGCCCACCTGCTCGAGCACCTCGCGCAGCTGGATCGTCGACTCGATCTCGAACCTCGGCATCGCGAGGTCGACCAGGGTCGGCTCCACGTACGGCACGGCGTCCGTGAGCAGGAAGATCTGCTCGAACTCGGCGAGGAAGCCCGGTTCCGGCAGCAGCACCGTCATCGTCAGCTCACCGCCGTCGTAGTCGAGCTCGACGGCGCGCCAGCCGTCGCCGGTCGCGTACGGCAGCACCCGCTGGAGCGCCATCGTCGGCACGTCGACCACCTCGCCGGTCGCGGTCGTGAAGGGCCGGTCCGACGTCCGGGCGGGGGTGAACTCCTCCGCCCACCGTGCCGTCATGTGGATCGCGTTCACGAGGGTGAGCCGTGCCTCCGCCGACAGCGTCCCGGGCGCGAGCAGCGCCGGGACCCGCCCCTGCGTCCGGTCGTCCACCCACTCGTTGATCCGCCGGCGCGCGCCGTCCGCGTCGGCCCGGTAGTCGACCAGCTGGAGCCCTGCGCCGTACTCGGCCGCGAGCAGGTCGAGGAAGGCGGCGTCGAACGAGGTCCCGCGCTGTCCCCACAGGGAGCTCGCGATCGCGAGGGCCTGGTCGTCGCGCGTGCGCGCGTCGAGCTCGGCGATCAGCGCGTTGGCGCTGCGGTGGATGCCCGCCGGATCGTCGGCGTGCAACGCGGCGGCGAGCTCGGATGCGGTCGCGCCGCGAGCGCCCGCGAGCGCCATCGTCAGCGCGAGACCGATGCTCACGGGCGACGTGACGACGTTGCCCGCCGGCTGCCGCGCCGCGAGCACGCGGTGCAGCTCGATCCCGAAGCGCTCCGTGGCCAGGGCGGCCGGCGCGGCGTCGCCCGCCGCGACCGCGATCCGCTCGGCGTCCGAGCGCGCCTCGGCGACCTCGCCGTCGCCGGCCCCCTCGTCGTGCGCCGGCTCGGAGCCGTCGGGCCTCGGTGCGCCGTCCGGTGCCGCGGCGTCGTCGGCGTCGTCGCCGCAGGCAGGGAGCCACGCGAGCGCGGCGGGTGCGGCGAGCAGGGCCAGGAACCGGCGGCGATGCATCACCCCTCCGACGACGCCGGCACGGCGGTGGTTCCCGGCACGGTCGTCCCCGTCGCGCCCCGCAGGTCGATGATCACGTCCTCGCCCACGATGGGCACGACCCCCGTCGCGGGCGCGAGGTCCTCGACGGCGAGCTCCGTGCCGGCGCAGTCGACGAACCGACGGGTGCCCGGGACCTGGGTGACGCGGCACGTCGGGTCGCCCTCGGCCGGGTGCGCGAAGTACACGCGCCAGCCCCGGTCCGCCACGTCGCCGGTGTGGTCGACGACGATGCTGCGCGCCGCGTCGTCACCCACGAGGCCCTGGAGCAGGATCGGGCCGCTGTCGGCGATCACGTCGGCGTACGCCTCCGTGTCGCCGAGCTCGAACGTGGTCGCCGCGAGCTCCTCGGTCACCCGCTGCGGGTTCCGCGACAGGAGGGCGGCGATGCCCCACGTCGCGAGCCCGAGGAGCACGAAGAAGGCGATGCCCCCGGCGACGGGCACGACGGCGCGCTGTAGGGGTGTCCGCAGCCGCGGCGCGCGCCCCGCCCGTGCGGGCGGTGGTGCGGGAGGTGCCATGCGCCCAGTCTGACGCCGGCGCTCACCGCCTCCAACCGCACGCCAGCCTCCCTCCCGCGACCGGTCGGCTGGGCGGTCCACCGGTTGGAGCGGGAGCCGCCGCGCCACGTAGGGTCCCCCACTCGTGGAGCGTCCGTACCGAGTCGTCGTGGCGAAGCCCGGGCTCGACGGTCACGACCGCGGCGCGAAGACCATCACCAGGGCGCTGCGCGACCACGGCTTCGAGGTCATCTACACGGGGTTGCACCAGACGCCCGAGCAGATCGCGGAGACCGCGCTGCAGGAGGACGTCGACGCGGTCGGCCTCTCGCTGCTGTCCGGGGCCCACCTGACGCTGTTCCCACGGGTCATGGACGAGCTGCGCCGGCGGGACCTCGGCGACGTGCTCGTGTTCGGCGGCGGCGTCATCCCCGACGCCGACGCGCGGGCGCTGCGCGACCAGGGCGTCGCGGAGATCTTCGGTCCCGGCTCGTCGCTCAAGGCGATCGCCGCGTGGCTGGAGGCGACCCTCGACGAGCGCGAGCTCGCCGACGGGCCCGGCGACGGCACGGATCCACCCCGCGACCCCCTCGGCTAGCGATCGTCCCCGGCCGGGGCGGCCGGGGAGAAGGAGACACGCATGGACCTCTTCGAGTACCAGGGCAAGCAGTACTTCGCCCGCTACGGCATCCCGGTGTCGCCCGGCGACGTCGCGACGACCGTCGACGAGGCCGTCGCCGCCGCGGACGCGGCGGGGTACCCCGTGGTCGTGAAGGCGCAGGTGCAGGTCGGCGGCCGCGGCAAGGCCGGGGGGATCAAGCTCGCCGACGACGCCGACCAGGTCCGCCTCCACGCCGGGAACATCCTCGGCATGGACATCAAGGGCCACGTCGTCAAGCGCGTCTGGGTCGAGCGGGCGAGCGACATCGCGAAGGAGTACTACGCGTCGTTCACCCTCGACCGGGCCCGCAAGCAGCACCTGCTCATGCTCTCCGCGCAGGGTGGCGTGGAGATCGAGACGGTCGCGGAGCAGGATCCGTCGGCGATCGTGATGCTCCACATCGATCCGGTCGACGGGCTGACGCCCGAGACGGCCCGGCAGGCGTGCGTCGACGCGAAGCTCGATCCGGAGGCCGTCGACGGCGGCGCCGAGATCCTCGTGCAGCTCTACCGGTGCTTCACCGAGGGCGACTGCGACCTGGCCGAGATCAACCCGCTGATCCTGCGCCCGGACGGGGGCGTGCACGCCCTCGACGCGAAGGTGAGCCTCGACGGCAACGCCGCGTTCCGCCACCCCGAGTGGGAGGAGTACCGGGCGACCGAGGAGCTCGACGAGCGCGAGCAGCTCGCCCGCACCCACGACCTGCAGTACATCGGCCTCGAGGGGACCGTCGGGATCATCGCCAACGGCGCGGGGCTCGCGATGAGCACGCTCGACGTCGTCAACCAGGTCGGCGGCACCGCCGCCAACTTCCTCGACATCGGCGGCGGCGCGAACGCCGACGTCATGGCCGCGGCGCTCGAGGTGATCAACTTCGACCAGAACGTGAAGAGCATCTTCGTCAACATCTTCGGCGGCATCACCCGTGGCGAGGAGGTGGCGAAGGGCATCGTCGAGGCGCTCGGCCGCGTCGAGCTGCGGGCGCCGATCGTGATCCGCCTCGACGGCACCAACGCGGAGGAGGGCCGGGCGATCCTCGCCGCCGCCGGGATCCCGGAGTCGAAGCTGATCTCCAAGCCCACCATGCTCGAGGCCGCGCAGGCGGCCGTCTCGATCGCCACAGGAGCCTGACATGGCCATCTTCGTCAACGCCGACACCAAGGTGATCGTCCAGGGCCTCACGGGTGGCCAGGGCAAGTACCACGGGATGCGGAACAGGGCCTACGGCACCCAGGTCGTCGCCGGCGTCACGCCGGGCAAGGGCGGCACCGACGTCGAGGGCGTCCCCGTGTTCGACTCGGTCGGCGAGGCCGTCGCCGCCACGGGCGCCACCGCCTCGTTCGTCGCCGTGCCGCCGAAGGCCGCTCCCGCGGCGATCCTCGAGGCGGCAGCGGCCGGCGTCGGGTTCGTGGTGTGCATCACCGAGGGGATCCCGGCGCAGGACGAGGCGCGGGTCTACAACACGCTCGTGCGCGACCACCCGTCGACGCGCCTGCTCGGCCCGAACTGCCCCGGGATCATCAGCCCCGGCAAGTGCAACATCGGCATCACCGCCGGCGAGATCGCCCAGCCGCCGACGGCGCAGGGCCCGAACGTCGGGATCGTCAGCCGCTCGGGCACGCTGACCTACCAGGCGCTGTACGAGCTGAAGCAGCGCGGCATCGGCGTGTCGACCTGCGTCGGCATCGGCGGCGACCCCGTCCCCGGCACGAGCTTCGTCGACTGCCTGCGCGAGTTCCAGGCCGACCCGGAGACGCACGCGATCATCATGATCGGCGAGATCGGCGGCTCAGCCGAGGAGGAGGCGGCGGAGTTCATCCGCGCCGAGGTGACCAAGCCGATGAGCGCGTACATCGCCGGCGTGACCGCCCCGGCGGGCAAGAAGATGGGCCACGCCGGCGCGATCGTCTCCGGCGGCAAGGGGACGGCCCAGGGCAAGATGGACGCCCTCGCCGCCGCCGGCGTGCAGGTCGGGCTCAACCCGACCGAGGCCGGTGAGCTGATGGCGAAGATCGTCGCCAGCCTCTGACGACACCTGCGCCCGTGAACGCACGCACCGCCCGGGTGCCGGCGTCCACGAACGTCGAGGCCGGCGGGACCTCGGACCCGTCACGTTCGCCCCGGCAGCGGCGTCCTCCCCGGCGCGCCACCGGTGGCGCGCGCGACGAGGAGGCATGGATGCGACGGACGAGGACCGTGGTGATGGTGCTGCTGGCGCCGCTGCTCGCGAGCGGCGCTCTCGCAGCCGGACCGGCGCGCGCGCAGACCGGCGCCACGTTGGAGCTCAGCACCGTCTGGGGACCCGTCGTCATCAGTGACGCGAACGGCGACGGGGACGACGACACCACGGACTACGACACGTTCGTCCAGAACTTCGAGGTCACCGGCGCCGGCATCGAGCCGACGCACGCCGCGCAGCTGCTGTGCAGCTACCTCGAGCGGCCGACGGAGGCCGAGTTCCTGGACTGGCCGGCCGAACCCGGAGATGCCGTCTGCCACCTCGTCATCGACGCGATCGTCGGGGACTCGTCGGACGTCGCTCGGCTCGCCGCGCGCGCCGAGGTGGACCTCGCCGCCTTCAGCTGCGTGCGCACGTCGCTGGTGCTGACCGTCTTCGACGCGACCGGGGGCTTCGAGCACCTGCTGCGCGACCGGGTGGTGCTGCACTGGACGTGGGACGTCGGGTCGCGACCGCCCGCCTGCGACCGACTCGCGGACGGTGAGCAGGTCCGCCCGTCCCACCTGCAGCCGCCCACCGAGTTCGAGCTGAGGCTCCCCGAGCCGCTGTGAGGGCTCGCCGTCGCGCCCGTGGACGGAGGCACCGCCACGGGGCGGCGGTTCACGAACGCAGCTCGTCGAGGGCTGTCTCGGCGTCACGTTCGCCCTGGCGGCGGCGTCCAGCCCGGCGCCCCACGGGTGACGAGACGAGGAGGGACCGATGCGACGGACGAGGATCGTGATGATGATGGTGGTGCTGCTGGCGCCGCTGCTCGCGAGCGGCGGCCTGGCGGCCGGATCGGCGCACGCGCAGGTGGGCGACGAGCTCCAGCTCCGGACCGTCTGGGGGCCGGTGGTGATCAGGGACGCGAACGGCGACGGGGTGGACGACACCGAGGACTACGACACGTTCGTCCAGAACTTCGAGGTCACCGGCACCGGCATCGAGCCGACGCACGCCGCGCAGCTGCTGTGCAGCTACCTCGGGGACTGGACGGACGCCGGCCACCTCGGCTGGCCGGCTCGCCCCCGGGACGCCATCTGCCACCTCGTCATCGAGACCGTCGTCACCGACACGGCGGACGTCTCCCGACTGGCGGCGGTCGCGGAGGTGGACCTCGCGGCGTTCAGCTGCCGGCTCAGGCACCTGGGGATGACGGTCTTCGACGCGACCGGAGGGTTCTCGGACCTGCTGGGCGACGGCGTCGCGCTGGCGTGGTCGGAGGAGAGCGCGGCAGCGCAGCTCGGGTGCGATCTGCTCGCGGGCGGCGGCGCCGTCCTCCCGTCCCTCCTGGCGCCGCCGACCGACTTCGAGTTGGTGCTGACGTCGCGCCCGCTGTGAGTGCCTCGTCGCGCTCGTGAGCGGAGGCACCGTCACGGGGCGGCGGTCCACGAACGCCGCGAAGCGGCCGTGAACGACGACGGGCCCCTGCTCGCCGGGTCGTGACACCGGCGGGCAGGGGCCCGTTCGAGGACGGAGGGCGATCAGACGCTCGGCGGCGGCGGGGGCGGAGGCGTGCCACCCGTCGACGGCGGGGGCGGCGGCGGCACCGTCCCGCTGGAGGTCGTGCCCGTCGAGGTGGCGCCGCGTGCGCCCCCGAACGACGTCTTCAGCTTGTTCACGTCCTTGAGGTCGTTGATGTCGCCGCCCGACTCGCGGAAGGCCATGAAGGCGCCGGCGAGCGCGGCGAGGGAGGCCAGGAAGCAGACCCACATCCCGAGGCCGCGCCCGGCCTCGATGCCGTCGAAGCCGCCGTCGTCGATGGGGTTGAACACGATCCGGATCAGCATCAGCAGCGCCGCCAGCGCCGTCGCGGCGAGCAGGACCAGGTCCCACGGCACCCCGCCACGCTTGATCGTGCCGAGCACCAGCAGGACGGTCACGACGGCCGTGCCCACGACGAGCAGCCACGGGATCGTCCCGGTGAAGAAGAAGTCGAACGCGTTGCCGCCGCCCGCGACGTCACCGAAGCCCGCCACCTCGATGGTGACCCACTCGACGAAGCCGAAGATGAGCATGGCGATGCCGGCGCCCACCTTCAGCCAATCCGACGTCTTGAACTTGCTGAGATCCACGAGTGCCTCCCGGGTCTAGATCGAGTACGAGCTCAGGTGCGCGTACCGTAGTCCTGAGCACAAGTTCGCTTGTGCGATGCTCGGGCCATGCCCGCACCGGCTCCCACCGCCCTCCTGTCCGTCCACGACAAGGCGGGGATCGTCGAGCTGGCGCAGGGGCTGCACGACCTCGGCTGGCGCATCGTCAGCAGCGGCGGCACGGCCCGCGCGGTGGCCGCGGCGGGCATCCCCGTGGTCGACGTCGCCGACCTGACGGGCGTCCCGGCGATCCTCGGTCACCGCGTCGTCACCCTCCACCCGGCCGTCCACGCAGGGCTCCTCGCCGACCTCGACCAGCCCGACCACGTCGCCGACCTCCAGCGCTTCGGCATCGACCCGATCGCCCTCGCCGTCGTCAACCTGTACCCGTTCGACACCGCGCCCGGCATCGAGCTGATCGACATCGGCGGGCCCACCCTGGTCCGCGCCGCGGCCAAGAACCACGCGCACGTCGGCGTGGTCGTCGACCCCGCGCAGTACGGCGACGTCCTCGCGGAGCTGCGCGCCGCGGGCACGCTCGCGCCCACGACGCGCCGTCGCCTCGCCGCCGAGGCGTTCGCACGCATCGCCGACTACGACGCGTCGATCGCCCGCTGGTTCGCGGCGGACGAGCCGCAGGACGCCGTCGCCTCCGGTGACGAGCTGCCCGCCACCATCGAGCTGTCGCTCGAGCGCGCCCAGACGCTCAGGTACGGGGAGAACCCGCACCAGGCCGGCGCCCGCTACCGCGTCCTGGGCGCGCGCAGCTGGTGGGACGACGCGGTCCAGCACGGCGGCAAGGACCTCAGCTACCTCAACCTCTACGACACCGAGGCGGCGTGGCGGCTCGTGCACCGGTTCGACCGGCCCGCCGTCGTGATCGTCAAGCACGCCAACCCGTGCGGCGTCGCGGTGGGCGACACGATCGCCGAGGCGTACGCCGCGGCGCACGCCTGCGACCCCGTCAGCGCGTTCGGCGGCATCGTCGCCGCCAACCGGCCCGTCGACGGGACGATGGCCGCCGCGCTGGCGCCGGTGTTCACCGAGGTCGTGGTGGCGCCGTCGTTCGAGGAGGCCGCGCTGGACGTGCTCGCGGAGCGCAAGAACCTGCGGGTGCTCGAGGCCCGCGCGCCGTCAGCGGGGCTGCTCGACGTGCGGTCGATCGACGGAGGTCTGCTCGTCCAGCACGTCGACCCGGTCTCCGTCGAGCGGAGCACGTGGCGGGTCGTCACGCGCGCGCAGCCGACGCCGGCCCAGTGGGACGACGTGGTGTTCGCGTGGCAGGTGTGCGCGGCGGTCAGCAGCAACGCGATCGTCCTCGCACGCGACCTCAGCGCCGTGGGCATCGGCGCCGGGCAGCAGAACCGGCTCGACTCCGCACGGATCGCCGCCACGCGCGCGGCGGGTCGTGCCGCCGGCGGCGTCTGCGCGAGCGACGCCTTCTTCCCCTTCCGAGACGGCCTCGACGTCGCCGCCGAGGCCGGCGTGGCCGTGGTCGTGCAGCCGGGCGGCAGCGTCCGTGACGACGAGGTGATCGCCGCGGCCGACGAGCACGGCCTGGCCATGGTGCTGACCGGCGAGCGGCACTTCCGCCACTGACGCCGGGGCGCGCGTCAGCGCCGCCGCGTGGCGGGATCCGGCGGCGGCCACGGGGTGCCGGTCCCCGTCGCCGTCCCGGGGAGCGCGAACGGGATGACGCTCGAGCGCCCCATCGGATCGACCTGCTGCACGCCGTCACCTGCGACGACGTGCTCCGTCCAGGCGTCGCCGTCGTGCCAGCGCTGCGCGAAGCGCCCGTAGGGATCCGGCCGCCAGCCGGCCGCGGGCCCGGGTCGCTCGTCGACGCTCACCAGCCGAGGGTACCCACCGCTCGCTAGCCTCGAACCGGCATGGCCCGGATCCCCGACCTCCTCGCCGCAGGCCGGACGTTCTCGTTCGAGTTCTTCCCCCCCAAGACCGACGGCGCCCAGCTCACGCTCGGCCGTACGATCGCGGAGCTCGAGCCGCTCGGGCCGAGCTTCGTCAGCGTCACCTACGGCGCGGGCGGCAGCACCCGGCAGCGCACGCGCGAGGTCGTCACCTGGGTCCGCAAGGAGACCGGGATCACCCCGATGGCGCACCTCACCTGCGTCGGGCACTCCCGTGCGGAGATCCGCGAGCTGCTCGACGGGTACCGCGCCGCCGGCATCGAGAACATCCTCGCCCTCGGCGGGGATCCGCCCGTCGACGGGGCGGAGCGCCCGGCGAGCGACTACACGTACGCGGTCGAGCTGATCGACGAGCTGGACACCTTCGACCACTTCTCGATCGGCGTGGCCGCGCACCCCGAGGTGCACCCGAGGTCGCGCGATCGCGAGGCGGACCGTCGTCACCTCGCGGCCAAGCTGCGCCGTGCGGACTTCGCCATCACCCAGTTCTTCTTCGAGGTCGAGCACTACACCCGCCTGGTCGACGAGCTCGCCGCGCTCGGGATCGACAAGCCGGTCGTGCCGGGCATCATGCCGATCACGAACCTCGCCCAGGTCCAGCGCATGGCGCAGCTGAGCGGGTGCGCGGTGCCGAGCTCGCTGACCGACCGCCTGGCCGCGGCCGGCGACGACGCCGAGGAGGTGCGGCGCCTCGGCGTCGAGGCCGCGACGGAGCTGTGCGGGTCGCTGCTCGAGGCGGGGGCGCCGGGCCTGCACTTCTACACGTTGAACCGCAGCACGGCGACGCGGGAGATCTACGCCAACCTCGGCCTGCCCACCCGGGCGTGACACGCCCCGGTGGCGCACCCGCGCAGCGGTCGGTACCGTGGCCGTCATGCGTGCCTACGACAACGTCTACGTCAACGGGAAGTGGGTGCCCTCCACCGGTGAGGGCGTCCTCGAGGTCACCAACTCGGCCACCGAGGAGGTGATCGCGAGCGTCCCGAACGGGGCCGCCGCGGACGTCGACGCAGCCGTCGCCGCGGCTCGGGCGGCGTTCCCCGGCTGGAGCGAGCTCCCACGCGCCGAGCGCGCCGCGTACCTCATGCGCATCCACGCCGGGTTGGAGGCGCGCACCGACGAGATCGCGCAGGCGATCGCGCAGGAGGTCGGGATGCCGCTGACCTTGAGCAAGATCATCCAGGCCGGCCTGCCGAAGGCGAACTTCGCGATCGCCGCCCAGCTGCTCGAGTCGTACGAGTTCGAGTCGAAGGTGGGCAACTCCGTGGTGGTGCGCGAGCCGATCGGCGTCGTCGGGTGCATCACGCCGTGGAACTACCCGCTGCACCAGATCGCGCTGAAGGTCGCGCCGGCGCTCGCGGCGGGCAACACCGTGGTGCTGAAGCCCAGCGAGGTCGCGCCGGTGAACGCGTTCATCCTCGCCGAGGTCGTCCACGAGGCGGGCCTGCCGGCCGGCGTGTTCAACCTCGTCACCGGCGTCGGCCCGGTGGTCGGCGAGGCGATCGCCGCCCACCCCGACGTCGACATGGTCAGCTTCACCGGCTCGACCAAGGCCGGCAAGCGGGTGGCCGAGGTGGCGAGCCAGACCGTGAAGCGGGTCGCGCTCGAGCTCGGCGGCAAGAGCCCCAACGTCATCCTCGACGACGCCGACCTGCCGAAGGCCGTCGCCGACGGCGTCGGCAAGTGCTTCCTCAACTCCGGCCAGACGTGCACCGCCCTCACGCGCATGATCGTCCCGCGCGACCGGCTCGACGAGGTCGAGCGGATCGCCGCCGAGGCCGCCGCGGCCTTCGCCCCGGGGGACCCGTTCGAGAAGACGACCCGCCTCGGGCCCCTCGTGTCGGCCGCCCAGCGCGACCGCGTCCGGGCCTTCATCCAGAGCGGCATCGACGAGGGCGCGACCCTCGTGACGGGCGGCGTCGAGGCACCGGAAGGCCTCGAGACCGGCTACTTCGTGCGCCCCACCGTGTTCTCGAACGTCACGCCCGACATGACGATCGCGCGCGAGGAGATCTTCGGCCCTGTGCTGTCGATCCTGCCGTACGACACCGAGGACGAGGCGATCGAGATCGCGAACGACACGATCTACGGCCTCGCCGGCGGCGTGTGGAGCGGCAACCCCGAGCGCGCCCAGCGGGTCGCGCGCCGGATCCGCGCCGGGCAGGTGGAGGTGAACGGAGGCGCGTTCAACGTGCTCGCGCCGTTCGGCGGGTACAAGCAGAGCGGCCTCGGGCGCGAGGCGGGGACGTTCGGCCTCGAGGAGTTCCTCGAGGTGAAGGCCCTCCAGCTCTGACCGACGTCGAGGTGCGGGCGCCGGCGCGCCCCGCCGCGGCGCCGAGTGGCACGACTTCGCCGCCCGACGCTGGGATACTGGTGCCCCGATGACGGGCTCGGCTCCACCACGCACGTACCCCGGGCAGATCAGCCGGGTGCCGCAGATGCCGGGCCTCGACGGCCTGCGCGCGATCGCGGTCGTCGCGGTGATGGTGTACCACGCGGATCCGGGCTGGCTCCACGGCGGGTTCCTCGGTGTCGAGGTCTTCTTCGTCATCTCCGGGTACCTCATCACGCTGCTGCTGATCGCGGAGCACGAGCGCAGCGGGCGCATCGACCTGCGCCAGTTCTGGCTCCGGCGGTTCCGACGCCTGCTGCCGGCGCTGTTCGTGATGCTCGGGTTGCTGATGGTGTACCTGGCGATCGGGTTCCGCCAGGCGCAGGGCCGGACGCGCGGCGACATCGTCGGCGCGATCGCGTACGTGAGCAACTGGTACCAGATCTGGGTCGGTGCCGGGTACACCGCCGCGGAGGCCTTCGCGCCGCTGCGGCACCTGTGGTCGCTCGCGGTGGAGGAGCAGTTCTACCTCGTGTGGCCGCTCGTCATGCTGGCGCTGATGGCGCGCGGGCGCGACCGGTTGCCGAAGGTCGCGGTGTGGCTCGCGGGGATCGCGCTCGTGATCACGGTCGCGGTCGCGGTGCTGTTCGTGCCGGGCGACATCGACTCGTCGTGCGATGCGGGTGACGCCCGCGGCTACTGGCAGATCGCGGGGCGGTGCATCAGCGTCAACGACGCGCTGTACCTCGGGACGTTCAGCCGGGCCGGCGGCATCCTGCTCGGCGCGGCGTTCGCGATGGTCTGGCGGCCGTTCGCGATCGCGCGCGGCCCGCTGCGGGGGAAGGGCCGCCAGCTCGACGTCCTGGCCCTGGTGGGGCTGGTGGTGCTCGGTCTGCAGGCCTGGCGGCTGCACCTCGCGGAACCGGCCGAGACGATCCTCACCGGATCCCGCTTCGACCCGTGGCTGTTCCGCGGCGGGTTCCTCGTCACGGCGCTCGCGACGCTGCTCGTCATCGCCGCGATCACCCACCGGGGCGCGATCACGGGTCGGCTGCTCGGCGTCGGGCCGCTCGCGTGGATCGGCACGCGCAGCTACGGGCTGTACCTCTACCACTGGCCGATCTACCAGATCATCCGCAAGCAGGCGGGCCGCTCCCTCGATCTCGGCGAGTTCCTCCTCGCGCTGGCGATCACGATCCCGCTCACCGAGCTCAGCTTCCGCCTGGTCGAGATGCCGGTGCGGCAGGGGCGGATCGGTCAGTGGCTGCGCCGGGAGCGGCGGCGCGCGAGCCGGGTCACGCTCGCCCGCCGGCGTCAGGTCGCGGTGCTCGCGCTGGGGTCCGTGTCGCTCGTCGGGGTCGCCGGCGCCAGCATCGCCATGGCGCCGAACGAGTGCGTCGGCGAGGTCGAGTGCGCGAGCGAAGCGGGGCGCGAGGCGGTGGCCAGCCTGCCCGTGCCCGCCACGGGCGGCGCCGCCGGCGACGTGACCGGAACGACCACCGCGACGACGCCGGCCACCTCCGAGGCGGGCGGTCCGACGTCAGCCGGACCCGGCAGCACCGCGGCCCCCACCACCGTGACGACGGTCGCGCCGACCACCACGCTGCCGGTCGAGCTGCGGCCGCCCGTCGCGTTCGGCGAGTCGGTGATGCTGGGCGCGGCGCGCCAGCTGGCCGCCGGCGGCTTCCTCGTCGTCGCCGAGGAGGGTCGGCAGGCCGACTGGATCATCGAGCAGATCGCGACGTACAAGCGCAACGGGCTGATCGGCACCAAGGTCGTGATCCACGCCGGCACGAACGGCAACGTGAGCGCGGCCCAGTACGACGAGATGATGTCCTACCTCCCCGCCTCCGAGGGGATCCAGGTGGTGTTCCTCACGGTCCGGGCCGGCAACCTCGGATGGATCGAGCCGAACAACATGCTCATCTACTCGCTGCCGGGCAAGTACCCGAACGCCACCGTGCTCGACTGGGGCGGCCTCGTCGGCAGCGGCCAGATCCCCGGGATGGCGAGCGACGGGATCCACCTCGGCAGCGCCGCGGCCCAGACGTACGCGAACTACATCTTCGAGATGATCGGCGCGCCGGGCGAGGTCGTACCGGTCGGCTGAGCGGCCCGACGGCTTTCGCTCGCCGCGACCACGCGACGTACGCTCGCCGCCATGACCTCTCCCGTTCGCGTCGCCGTCACCGGGGCCGCCGGCCAGATCGGCTACAGCCTGCTCTTCCGCATCGCGTCCGGCTCGATGCTCGGTCCGGACACGCCGGTCGTGCTGCAGCTGCTCGAGATCACCCCGGCGCTCGGCGCGCTCAACGGCGTGAAGATGGAGTTGGACGACTGCGCGTTCCCGCTGCTCGCCGACGTGGTGTGCACCGACGACGCGGACACGGCGTTCGGCGACGCCGACGTGGCGCTGCTCGTCGGCGCGATGCCACGCAAGGCGGGCATGGAGCGCAGCGACCTGCTCACCGCGAACGGCGGCATCTTCAAGCCCCAGGGGCGGGCGCTGAGCGCGAGCGCGAAGAAGGGCGTGAAGATCCTCGTCGTCGGCAACCCGGCCAACACCAACGCGCTCATCGCGCAGCAGAACGCACCCGACCTCGACCCGGGCCGGTTCACGGCGATGACCCGGCTCGACCACAACCGCGCGATCAGCCAGCTGGCCGCCCGGGCCGGCGTGCCCGTCACGAGCGTCCGCAAGATGACCATCTGGGGCAACCACTCGGTGACGCAGTACCCGGACCTGTTCCACGCCGAGGTCGACGGTCGCAACGCGTACGAGCTGGTCGGCGACCACGGGTGGGTCGACGGCACCTACATCCCGACGGTCGCGAAGCGCGGGGCCGCGATCATCGAGGCCCGCGGCGCGTCGTCGGCTGCGTCGGCCGCGAACGCCGCCGTCGACCACATCCGGTCGTGGGCGCTCGGCACGCCGGAGGGCGACTGGGTGAGCATGGCGGTCCCGAGCGACGGCTCGTACGGCGTCCCCGAGGGCCTGATCTCGAGCTTCCCGTGCACCTGCTCCGGCGGCGAGTACCGGATCGTCCAGGGCCTCGACATCGACGAGTACTCCCGCGGCAAGATCGACGCGTCAGCGGCCGAGCTGGCCGAGGAGCGCGACGCGGTGCGCGAGCTCGGCCTGATCTGACGGACGCCTGCGGCGCTACAGCTCGGCGACCGCGATCTCGCAGGCGACCTCCATCATCGCGTCGACGCCGCGGCGCAGCTCGTCGTCCGAGATCCGCTCGCTGTCACCGGCCTCGCCGATCAGGTCGCTGATCGTCATCAACGCCAGCGTCTCGACGCGGTGGATCGCGCCGAGCGTGTAGAGCACCGCCGCCTCCATCTCCACGGCCAGGTGGCCGCGCTGCTTCCAGCGCGCGATCATCCCGGGCCGCGTGTCGTAGAAGACCGCGCTCGTGACGATCGGGCCCACGTGGACCGTCGCGCCACGAGCTCGCGCCGTGCGGCTCGCGAGGTCGACCAGTCGCCAGTCGGCCGTCGGTGCGTGCGCGTCGCCCTCCGTCAGCACCGACACGATCGGGTCGTCGGCCGTCGCGCTGACCGCGACGACCGTGTCCCCCATGGACAGGCCGTCGGCGAACCCGCCGGCCGTGCCGACGCGGATCACACGACGTGCGCCGAGCTGCGCCATCAGCTCCGTGTAGTAGATGGCCGCGCTCGCGCCACCCATGCCGACGCTCTGCACGCTGAGCGGGCTCCCTCGGAACGTGCCCGTGAACCCGAGCATGCCGCGCTCGTCGTTCACGAGACGCGCCCCGGGGTCGAAGAACGTCTCGGCGATGTGCCGAGCGCGCCTCGGGTCGCCGGGCACCAGCACGGCGGGCGCGTAGTCGGAGGGGTCGGCGCGGAGGTGGACGGGCATCGCCGGCACCGTAGCCGGGCGGCTACTTGAGGAACTTGGACGTCGTGTTGTCGGCGAGCAGCTTGCCGCCGGTCTGGCACGTGGGGCAGTACGCGACCGTGTAGCCGCTGTACTCCACGGCCCGGACGGTGTCACCGCACACGGGGCACGGCGACCCGGCGCGGCCGTGCACGGCCCCGGGCCGATCGGCCGACGAGCTCATGTCCGGGCGGGTCCGCTCGTAGGCGAGGGCGTCGTCGACGGCGGCGTGGATCGCTGCGTGCACGGCGGCCGCGCCGTCGCGCCCGAGCTTGCGCGTCATCGCGAACGGCGACAGCCTCGCCCGGTGGCACACCTCGTTGGCCAGCATCCGGCCGATGCCGGCGATCAGGTGCTGGTCGCGGAGGTACCCGTGGAGGCGCATGTTGTGCTCGGCGAAGCTGGCGGCCAGCTCGTCCACCGACACGTCCAGGGCGTCGGGCCCGAGGCGATCGAGGGGGGCGACGTCGAGGCCGCCCGCCGTCGGGATGCACCAGACGCCGGCCCGCCGCTCGGAGCCGGCCTCGGTGAGCAGCAGGGCCGGCCCGTCGGCGAACACGAAGCGGGCCTGGCCGCCGCGCGGCTTGGCCGCCTGCTTCTCGTCGACCAGCAGCCTGCCGCCCTGCATCAGGTGGACGACGAACGTCACGGGCTCGAACCGCAGGAGCAGGTACTTGCCGCGGCGGCCGACGTCGAGCAGCGGACGGCCGTATGCCTCGTCCGGGCGCGGCACGGCGGTCTTCAGCGCGGTGAACGTGAGCGGCACGAAGCGCTCGAGCAGTACGCCGCCGAAGCGCTCGGTGAGCCGCTCCGCGTGCGCCTGGACCTCCGGCAGCTCGGGCACGGCGCTACCGGTACTCGGTCCGGGCCCGCACCGCGCCGAAGACGGCGTCGAGCGCGCCGAAGACCGGTTGCGCGTCGATGAGCCGCTGCTGGTCGCCGGTGAGCAGGATCCTGCCGCCGATGAACGCGTCCTGCGCGTTGAGCGCGCCCGTCGCGACCGCCGCAGCCGTCTCCCACGTCTGCTCCATCCGCACGTGCTCGGGGTACGCCGCGCCCGGACCGAAGCTCGCCGCGCCATCCGCGACCTGCAGGTGGTACACCACGTCGCCCTCGGGCCCGTCCGTGACGACCTGCGTGACGCCGATCTCGTGGCGGCCGGCGAGCTCCGCCAGCACCGGATCCGCGGCGACCTCCGCGGCGAGCGCGTCGATCCATTCGAGGCTGAGGTAGCGGACCACGGCCACGTAGTCTGCCCGATCGTGGACGACGGCGAACCCCTCCGCGAGATCGCCCGAGGCGCGAAGGTCTTCGACGCCGCGCCCGTCCGGGGCCGCTTCCTCGCGATCGAGACCCCCGACGACGTGCTCGGCCTGATGGACACCGGCGCCAGCGGCGTGATCGCGCTGGTGCGCGACGCGGGCGCCACGTTCCTCGCGCCCATCTACCACGAGCTCGCCGGCGTCATCTGCACGGGCGGCACCCCCCGCAGCCACATCGGCATCGTCAGCCGGGAGTTCCAGGTGCCGTGCGTGATGGGCGCCGCGTTCGCCGCCGGCGAGCCGGCTGCGGGAGCCACGGTCGAGATCGACTGCAGCGGCACCGAGGGCGTCGTCCGTGGCTGACGGCGCTGCCGGCGGCGACGAGCGGGCGCGGGTCGATGCCTGGCTCGCGTACCACTCGGGGATCTCGCGGCGGCTGACCGAGGAGCGGACGTCGCTCGAGAGCAAGCTCATCCCGGTCAGCGCGTACATCGTCGTGTCCTGCATCGAGGCCCTCCTGCGCTACCCCGAGATGATGCGGCGGATCGACGCCGCCGTGCCGGCCGAGGAGATCGGGCGGCGGGCGCGCCGGCCCGGGTGCCGGGTGAACACGGTCCACCTCTGGAGCATCGCCAACCTCCCCCTCGTCGGGCGCAAGGTCCTCGAGATGGTGGACCCGGAGCGTGCCCACGACGTCACCGCGCTCGCCACGATCGCCGACTTCTGGGAGCGGGCGGCGACGTCGTTCCGAGCGGACGGCACGCGACAGGCGTGGGACACCGGGAGCGCGACGCCGTACGACGCCGACGTGGTGGAGGCGTTGCTCACGGCCGTCGAACCCGTCGACGACGACGCCCGCGCGGCGATCAAGCGCTTCAACGCCACGCTGGTCGCGTACCTGTTCCTGCTCTACTTCGACACCCGCGTCGGCACCGGCGACACCGGTCCGTACCCGCTGGCGGACGGGCGGGTCCTGCTCGTGCGCGACTACTACCAGATGGCGCGCAGCGACTTCCCCTGGAGCGAGGTCGCGGCGGAGGTTCCCTACCCGGACCTCACCGCCGCCTTCGTGCTCGACGGCGTCACGATCGACCGCGTCTCCGACTTCGGGACGTCGAGCACCACGCCGGAGGACTACCTCGACCACGTCGTCGGCTTCGCGCTCTGCGCGCCCGATCCCGTGACCGGCGACCTGGAACCGGTCCCGCACGACCGCCTCGACGACATCGTGCGCGCCGTCCGTGCGGCTCAGGCGGCGCACTACCGGGCCATCGCGGCGATGTCGCGCGACGACAAGATCCGCTGCGGCGCGTACGTCTACTTCAGCTTCCTGCGCCCGTTCGCCTGCGAGGCCGGGATCGAGGACGACCTCGACTGGACGGTGCCGCGCGACATCGACCCGATGCTGTACGAGGTGGTGGCGGCGATGGAGGGGGACAACGCCGGCCCGGCCGACGACGGCCCGTACTACTCGCCCCTCCCCGGCTGAGCCCCGTGGGCGGTGACGGGACCGCCGTCGCCGCGCGGGGGTGGTCGGCCGCCGACGAGGGGCGGCACGCGGACGCGCCGGTGGAGGCGTGGTGGTTCTGGGGCGCCTCGGCGGGCGCGGACGCCGGCCTGTTCGTCGGTCTCGAGCTGCGCGGGTCGCGCTTCGACTGGTGGGCGGGGCTCGTGCGCGCGGGCGAGCCGTACCTGTACGTCGAGGAGCTGGACGGCACCGGGCTGCGCGGCGGGCTCGAGATCAAGCCGCCCGAGATGTGGGCCGACCACGTCTGCGACGTCCCGTTCCGGCAGTGGAGCCTCGGCGTCGAGGCCCACGGCGTGCTCCTCGACGACCCGACCGAGGCGTGGCGGCGCGCGCACGGCATCCCCGTCCCGCTCACGTTCGACGTCGAGTGGTACGCGACCGCCGAGCCCCAGCCCGAGCCCGCCGGGCGGGGTGCCGGCTACCGGCAGGTGGGCGAGGTCGACGTGCAGGTGCAGCTGCTCGACGGCGTCCTGGCCTTCGAGGGGCCGGCCGAGCGGGTGCACGTCTGGCCGGTGCCGCACCTGCCAACATCGTTCGCGATGCCGAACGACGCCCGTGGCCTGCGAGCCCCGTACCGGCGCACCGACGGTCGCCGCGTGGACCAGGTGCTCACGCCGACCCGCTGGTGGGTCGCCGCGGTCCCGTGAGGGGCACCTCGACGTGACCTACGAGCGCGACATCCTCGACGAGCTGGAGCAGCAGCGCCGCCGGCCGAGGTTCCCGAGCGTCGTCGCGACGATCGGCCTGGTCGTCGAGGACCGCGCCAGCGGCTTCTGCGGCGACGTGGTCGAGATCACCAGCGCGGCGGTGACGCTGCGCGACCGTCGCGGCGCGCACCGCCACTTCCGCTACCGCGAGGGCGGGTTCCTGCTCGACGGCTCGCCGGTCACGCTGGTCCGGGCCGTCGACGCGCCGGCCCGGCCCGGCACGCGCACGAGCGCGAGCGGCTCGGTCGTCGCCGCGCGACCCGCCCCCGCGCAGGTCGCGCGCGCCAGCCGGATCTGGGTCGAGGGGCGTCACGACGCCGAGCTCGTCGAGCACGTGTGGGGCGACGACCTGCGCGAGCTCGGGATCGTCGTCGAACCGCTGCACGGGATCGACGACCTGCCCGCCGCCGTCGCCGCGTTCGCACCCGGGCCTCGCCGCCGCCTCGGCGTCCTGGTCGACCACCTCGTGCCCGGATCCAAGGAGCAGCGGCTCGCCGCCCGGGTGGCCGGCGACCACGTGCTGGTGACGGGCCATCCGTTCGTCGACGTGTGGGAGGGGGTGCGGCCACGCGTCCTCGGGCTGGAGCGGTGGCCGCAGGTGCCGCGCGACGTGCCGTGGAAGGAGGGCCTCTGCGCCGCGCTCGGCACCGAGCTGCACGCGTTCTGGCCCGCGCTCCGCAACCGCGTCCGCTCGTACGCGGACCTCCGGCCCGAGCTCGTGGGGGCGGTCGAGCGGCTCGTGGACTTCGTCGCCGACCCGCCCGAGGCCTGACGCTGGGCGCCGACGTCTCGGCCGCCGGCGGCCCGGGCACCGTGGGGCGTGCTCGACGTCCCGTCCCCGGCGCCCGCGCCCCCGCCCGTCCAGGCGGGACCACCGCTCGGTCCGGGGCTCCTGCTCGGCGTCGGCGCCGGCGGCTTCGTCGACGGCATCGTGCTGCACCAGATCCTGCAGTGGCACCACCTGCTGAGCGACACCGGCGACCACCCCGTGGACACGGTCGACGGGCTGGAGGCGAACACGCTGGCCGACGGGCTGTTCCACGCCGCGACGTGGCTGTTCGTCGCCGCCGGCGTCGTGGGCCTGGTGCGCACCTGGCAGCGGGGGAGGCTGGCACCGCCCTGGCGGGTGCAGGTGGGGGCGGTGCTGATCGGCTGGGCGCTCTTCAACCTGGTCGAGGGGCTCGTCAACCACCACCTCCTCGGCATCCACCACGTCCGTGACGACGTCGCGGACCCGGCGCCGTGGGACCTCGGCTTCCTCGCGCTCAGCGTGCTGATCGGCGTGGCCGGTGCCCTGCTGGTCGGCCGCCGGTTGACGCGCCGACGGCACGGGTAGGTCCTCGTCATGCACGCGCCGCACCAGTCCGCCCCCGCGCCGGGGACCACCGCCGCACCGCTCGCCCGAGCGGTCTGGGCGATCCAGGGCAACGCCGGCCTCGACGCTCCCGTGCGCCGCGTGCGCGCGCTCGTCGACCGCGCCCTTCCCTCCCCGGAGCTGCGCGCGACCCTGCGCGGGGAGCAGCTGGGCCACGCGCTGCACCCGCTGATGACCGACCTGCCGATCGGCGCCTGGACCAGCACCACCCTGCTCGACGTGTTCGGCGGGAAGCGCTCGCGCCGCGCCGCCACCGGACTGCTCGCGTTCGGCTGCGCCGCGGCGCTCCCGACCGCGGTGACGGGGTGGGCCGAGTGGCGGGAGGCGGACGAACCCGCCCAGCGGGTAGGGCTCGTGCACGCGGTGTCCAACGTGATCGCCCTGGCCCTGTTCACGAGCTCGCTGCGTCACCGGCTGCGCGGCCGCCACGCCCGTGGCGTGCTGGTCGCGCTCCTCGCCGCCGCGGTCGCGAGCGTCGGCGGCTACCTCGGCGGGCACCTCAGCATCGCGATGAAGGTCGGCACGGTCGACCCGGCGATCGTGCCGCCGGCCGCGCACGACGAGATCGTGGTCCCGCCGCCCACGGAGCTGATGGACTTCTCGGACTGACGTCGCCCGCCAGCCGGCCGGCCCTCCGGGCGTCGCGCCGGCTCAGTCCGGCGGCATGGGCGTGCGCCCGAGGCCGGGATCCGTCGCCGGCCCGTCGTCGAGCAGCCCGCCGTCCGCCGGCACCTGCTCCTGCTCCGGGAGCGGATCGTCGCCCTGGATCCCGTCGTCCTCACCCGGCATGTTCATGTCGCTCATGGACGCGCCCTACCCGCCGGGCCGTGGGTGCACACCGCCACCGCGCACCTCCGCCGCCGTCGGCGCACCCTGCGCACGGAGCCACGCGACCAGCTCGACGTGCCCGTCACGGACGGCCACGTCGAGCGGGGTGGCGTCGAGGTGACCGATCCGGTCGAGCGGCGCCCCGTGGGCGACCAGCAGCTCGACGACCTCGACGGACCCGCTGCGACACCCGTGCCAGCACGCGTTGGCGACGTCCTCCGGGGCCAGGCCGGGCTCGGCGAGCCGTCGCGCCACCTCGTCGCGCAGGCCGAGCGCGGCGGCCTGCCACACCGTCGTCCGTGCGCCGTGCTCCAGCAGGCGCCGGGCCGCGGCCCACTGCGCGAACACGACCGCGTCGGACATCGGCGTGCCGCCGGTGAGCACCGCCCCCTCGGCCTCCAGCTCGGCCCCGGCGGCCACGAGCGCGTCGATCGCATCCACGTCGTCCGCGCTCGCCGCCCAGTGCAGCGGCGTCTCGGCGTTCGGGCCGGCGAAGCGGGCCGACGGATCTGCGCCGCGCTCGACGAGGAGCCGGATCGTGTCCGCCACGTTCGGGAGGTGCCCCGGCCAGTCGGTCGCGCGGTGCAGCAACGTGCGCGAGGTGCCGCCGCCACCGATGCGGGCCGCGGCGAGACCGGGGTGCGCGTCGAGCACCACCCGCAGCGCGGGGAGGTCTCCCGCGGCGATCGCCGCCTCGGCGGCAACGACCTCGGCCGCATCGGGCGGGATCTCCGGCGGTGGCAGCACGGCCGGCACGCTGCCACCGCCGGAGATGACGGTCAGACCTTCGACGCGCCGCTCGTCAGCGAGCTCGACCGCTCGTCGATCGACGCCGTGATCGTGGAGCTCTGCCGGCTGCTGAACACGACGGCCGCGATGAGCACGAGGAGCGCCGCCGCGGCGATCGCGTACCGGGCGCCGTCGTTGTCCTCGAGGTTGATGACCGCGGGCAGGATCAGCAGGCTCACGAGGTTCATGACCTTGATGAGCGGGTTGAGCGCCGGCCCGGCCGTGTCCTTGAACGGATCGCCGACGGTGTCGCCGATGACCGCCGCCTTGTGCGCCTCGCTGCCCTTGCCGCCGTGGTGGCCGTCTTCGATGTACTTCTTCGCGTTGTCCCAGGCGCCGCCGGCGTTGCTGAGGTAGTTCGCCATCAGCTGCCCGACGAGGATGACCGCGGCGAGGAACGCGCCCAGGGCGTAGAAGTTGATCCCGAAGCCGATCACGACCGGCGTCAGCACGGCGAGCAGCGCCGGCGTGGCGAGCTCCCGCAGCGAGGCTGCCGTGCAGATGTCGATGACGGGGCCGTAGTCCGGCTGCTTCTCGCCGCGCATGATCTTGCCGTCCGCGAACTGCTTGCGGACCTCCTGGACGACCACGCCGGCCGTGCGACCGACGGCGCGGATGGCGAGCGCCGAGAACAGGAACGGCACCGCGCCGCCGATGAGCAGGCCGATGAACACCTTCGGATCGGCGACGTTGATGAACACCTCGTCGAAGACGCCGCGCGCCGTCTGCTGCAGCTCCTCCACCCGCTCTGCGGGCAGGATCTCGTTCGCCGCGGTCTCGATGAAGCTGGCGAACAGCGCCACGGCGGCGATGACGGCCGAGCCGATCGCGAAGCCCTTCGTGACCGCCTTGGTCGTGTTGCCGACGGCGTCCAGGCTGACCATGATCCGCTCCGGCTCGCCGTGGAACTCGCCGCTCATCTCCGCGATGCCGGCGGCGTTGTCGGACACCGGGCCGAAGGTGTCCTCCGAGACGATCACGCCGGTCGTCGCGAGCATGCCCATGCCGGCCAGCGCGACGAGGTAGAAGCTGAACTGCAGGTTGCCGCCGCCGAGGGTGAGGGCGACGCCGATCGCGATGGCGATCGCGATCACCGCGTACACGGAGCTCTCCAGGCCGCTCGCGGTGCCCGCGAGCACGACGGTCGCGGGTCCGGTCTCGGCGCTCTCCGCGATCTCCTTCACGGGCGTGTAGTGCGTGCCGGTGTAGTACTCCGTCAGGCGGCTCACGAGCTGGGCGAGCACGAGGCCGATGGCGACGGCTCCGAAGCACTTCCACCCCTCGTTGTCGAAGTCGTTGCCGACGTAGAGGAGGGCGACGAGCAGCGTGCCGATGAGCGTCAGCGACCCCGCCACGAGGAAGCCGCGGTTGATCGGCTTGAGCGCATCCGTCTCGTCGGCGCGCGCCTTCACCGCGAACACGCCCGCGATCGAGGCGACGACGCCGATCGCGCGGGCCGCGACGGGGAAGATGAGGCCGAGGGCCGGGTTCGCGCCGATCGAGTTGAACGCGGCGACGCCGAGGATGATGGAGGCGACGAGCGTGACCTCGTAGCTCTCGAACAGGTCGGCGGCCATGCCGGCGCAGTCGCCGACGTTGTCGCCGACGTTGTCGGCGATGGTCGCCGGGTTGCGCGGGTCGTCCTCGGGGATGCCCGCCTCGACCTTGCCGACGAGGTCGGCGCCGACGTCGGCGGCCTTGGTGAAGATGCCGCCGCCGACCCGGAGGAACAGCGCCAGCAGCGATCCGCCGAAGCCGAAGCCGACGAGGATGACCGAGCTGGTGTTCTGGAAGACCATGATGATCAACGTCGCCCCGAGCAGCCCGAGCCCGACGGTGAACATGCCGGCGACGCCGCCGGTGCGGAACGCGACCGTGAGGGCTCTCGGCATGCTGCCGGTCAGCGCGGCCGCCGCCGTGCGGACGTTCCCTCGGGTCGCGAGCGTCATGCCGATGTAGCCGGTGGCGCCGGAGGCGACGCAACCGAGCACGAAGGCGATGGTGCGCCAGAGCCCCGCCTCGCCGAAGCCGAGCGCGTCGGTGCCGTCCGGGCGCTTGATCGCCGTCGAGGTGATGAACACGATGGCGGCCAGCGGCACGAGGATCACGGCGATCGTCTTGAACTGCCGCTTGAGGTACGCGTTCGCGCCCTCCTGGATCGCCCGCGCGATCTCCTGCATCTTCGGGCTCCCGGCGTCGGCGGCCAGGACCGTGCGGGCGAGGCCGAACCCGACGGCGATCGCGAGCAGCGCGGCGGCCACGGACAGGTAGAGCACCGCCCACTCGCCGCCCTTGAGGTCGAACACCTGGTAGCCGCCTTCGGCAGCAACGATTCCGAACACGTGGACCCTTGATTCGTCGGGGCGCGCCCGTGATCGGGGCCGCCGTGGTCTGGGACGTGCGAAGTGTAGGGAGTCGCGGGTGTGACGGACGAAACGTCCGGTGCGCCGCCGTGCGGACCGCGGGAGTTCTCGGCCGGGGCGTCGCGGAGGTACCGTCGACCACGCGTTCTCACCGACCCGGCGAGCAACCCGGCCAGCTACAGGGGAAGATCGACGACACATGGCGCAGGCACTCGCTCCCGAACCGACGCGTGGACCCGTCTCCGGCACCGCCGTGCGGACGAGGAAGCGCAAGCCGTTCCTGCTCGACCTCTACGGGACCGCCGTCGGCAAGAAGTACGTGATGGCGATCACCGGCATCATCGGCATCGGCTACATCGTCGCCCACATGGTCGGCAACCTGAAGATGTACATGGGCCGCGAGGCCGACGGCGTCTACGCGATCGACCACTACGGCGAGTTCCTCCGCGAGCTGCTGGTGCCGATCCTGCCGCGGACGGTCACCCTGTGGCTGCTGCGGGCCGTGCTGATCGGCGCGCTCGTCCTGCACCTCCACGCCGCCTGGTCGCTGACCGTCATGAACCGGCGTGCCCGGCCCGTGAAGTACCAGAGCGCCCGCGACTACCAGATCGCGAACTTCGCCAGCCGCACCATGCGCTGGACGGGCATCATCGTGCTGCTGTTCATCGTCTGGCACCTCCTCGACCTCACCGGCGGGCAGGTGAACCCGGACTTCGTGCGCGGCGAGGTCTACCGCAACGTCGACGCGAGCCTCTCGCGCGTGCCGGTCGCGGCGTTCTACATCCTCGCCAACATCGCCCTGGGCATCCACCTCTTCCACGGCACGTGGAGCCTGTTCCAGTCGATGGGGTGGTCGAACCCCCGCTTCAACCGCTGGCGGCGCTCGCTCGCCGTCGGGCTCGCCACCGTCGTGGTGGTCGGCAACGTCTCGTTCCCGGTCGCGGTCCTGGCCGGCATCGTCGAGGTCTGAGAGCGACCGAGGAAGGCACACGATGAGCACCGTCACCACCAGCCCGCCGCCCACCCGACACCCCCTGCTCGACGCGCGGTCGCCCGCCGGACCCGTCGAGGCGAAGTGGGAGACCTACAAGAGCGACGTCCGGCTGGTCAACCCGAACAACAAGCGCAAGTTCAAGATCATCGTCGTCGGCACGGGCCTCGCCGGCGCCTCGGCGGCGGCCACCTTCGCCGAGCTCGGGTACCAGGTCGACGCGTTCACGTTCCACGACTCGCCGCGCCGTGCCCACTCGATCGCCGCCCAGGGCGGCATCAACGCCGCCAAGAACTACCGCGGCGACGGCGACTCGATCCACCGCCTCTTCTACGACACCATCAAGGGCGGCGACTTCCGTGCCCGCGAGTCCAACGTCCACCGCCTCGCGGAGGTCAGCGTCGACATCATCGACCAGATGGTCGCGCAGGGCGTCCCCTTCGCCCGCGAGTACGGCGGCCTGCTCGACAACCGCAGCTTCGGCGGCGCGCAGGTGAGCCGTACCTTCTACGCCCGTGGGCAGACCGGCCAGCAGCTGCTGCTCGGCGCGTACCAGCAGTTCTCGCGCCAGGTCGGCCTCGGCGGCATCCGCCTCTTCAACCGCACCGAGCTGGTCGACGTCGTCACCGTCGACGGGCGCTGCGCCGGCATCGTCACCCGCGACCTGCTCACCGGCGAGGTGCAGTCGCACGCCGCGCACGCCGTGGTGCTGTGCACCGGCGGCTACGGCAACGTCTTCTACCTCTCCACCAACGCGATGGCCTGCAACGTCACCGCCGCGTGGCGGGCGCACCGCAAGGGCGCCTTCTTCGCCAACCCGTGCTACACGCAGATCCACCCCACGTGCATCCCGCAGGCCGACGAGACGCAGTCGAAGCTCACGCTCATGTCGGAGTCGCTGCGCAACGACGGACGGGTGTGGGTGCCGAAGGACCCCGACGAGACCCGGGCGGCGGCCGACGTGCCCGAGGACGAGCGCGACTACTACCTCGAGCGGCTCTACCCGAGCTTCGGCAACCTCGCGCCCCGCGACATCTCGTCGCGGGCCGCGAAGCGCGCGGTCGACAGCGGGCGCGGCGTCGGACCGCTCAAGAACGGCGTGTACCTCGACTTCGCCGACTCGATCCGCCGGCTCGGCAAGCCGGTCGTCGAGGAGCGCTACGGCAACCTGTTCGAGATGTACGAGCGGATCACCGGCGACGACCCGTACACCGCGCCGATGCGCATCTACCCCGCGAGCCACTACACGATGGGCGGGCTGTGGGTCGACTACGAGCTGATGACCACGATCCCCGGCCTGTACTGCGCGGGTGAGGCGAACTTCAGCGACCACGGCGCGAACCGCCTCGGGGCGTCCGCGCTCATGCAGGGCCTCTCCGACGGGTACTTCGTGCTGCCGTACACGATCGGCAACTACCTCGCGCCGATGCTGAACAAGCCCATCCCCGGGCCGGACCACCCGGCGTTCCGCGAGGCCGAGCAGGAGGCCCGGCAGCGGTTCCAGCGGTTCCTCGACGTGAAGGGGACGCGCTCGCCGAACTGGTTCCACCGCGAGCTCGGCAAGATCATCTGGGACTACTGCGGCATGGAGCGCACCGAGCAGGGCCTCGAGAAGGCCATGTCGGAGCTCCCGGCGCTCTACGACGAGTTCCAGAAGGACCTGAACGTCACCGGCGACGACCGGTCCGTCAACCAGACGCTCGAGGCCGCCGGCCGCGTCGACGACTTCTTCCAGCTCGGCATGCTCATGTGCCGCGACGCGCTCGAGCGGCGCGAGAGCTGCGGCGGCCACTTCCGCGCCGAGTACCAGGACGAGGAGGGCGAGGCCAAGCGCGACGACGAGAACTTCGCCCACGTGGCCGCGTGGGAGTGGACGGGCGATCCGCTCGCCGCCGTCCGCAACGTCGAGCCGCTCGAGTTCGAAGCCGTCCACCTCGCCACCCGGAGCTACAAGTGACCGCCACCAGCACCACCACCGGCACGTCGGACCAGCCGGTCGGCACCACCCGCACGGCGAGCTCGCCGTCGCAGGGCACGTCCCACGCCACCCACCTCACCGACATCACGCTCAAGATCTGGCGCCAGTCGGGCCCGCACGACCGTGGGCGGTTCGAGACGTACCTCGTGCCGTCGATCAGCGACGAGGCGTCGTTCCTCGAGATGCTCGACGTGCTCAACGAGCAGCTGCTCGCCGAGGGGCGCGAGCCGGTCACCTTCGACCACGACTGCCGCGAGGGCATCTGCGGGACGTGCTCGCTGATGATCGACGGGCAGGCGCACGGCCCGCAGCGCGGGACGGCGACCTGCCAGCTGCACATGCGCAAGTTCCGCAGCGGCGCCGAGATCGTCATCGAGCCATTCCGTGCCGCGGCGTTCCCGATCATCAAGGACCTGATGGTCGACCGGGCGGCGCTCGACCGCATCGTGGAGGTGGGCGGGTTCATCACGGCGCCGACGGGCGGTGCTCCCGACGCGAACCTGATCCCGATCCCGAAGCCCGTGGCGGACGCGTCGATGGACGCCGCCGCCTGCATCGGGTGCGGTGCGTGCGTGGCGGCGTGCCCGAACGGCGCGGCGAACCTGTTCACCGGCGCCAAGGTCGCCCACCTGAACCTCCTGCCGCAGGGCCAGCCCGAGCGCTACCAGCGCGTCGAGGCGATGGTCGAGACGATGGAGGACTACTTCGGCTCGTGCACGAACCACGGCGAGTGCGAGGCGGCGTGCCCGAAGGAGATCTCGATCGACAACATCGCGCTCATGCACCGCGACTACCGGGTGGCGAAGTTCAAGAACCGCAAGGAGCTCAGCCGCTCCTGACCCCCCGCCATGGGGTTTACGTAAACTGCGAACCGCGCTGAGCTGCGCTGACGCGTCCGGGGATCGCGACACAGATCTCGTCCGCTCGTCGTCGCAGCCGCCGCCGTCAGAGGTAGCGGCGCAGGACGGAGTCGACGACGTCGATGGATCGGTCGGGGCGGACGGCGAGGTCGTCGTAGGTCAGCTGCAACGGCACGAGGCCGTCGGCCAGCATCTGGTTCATCCGGTCGGCGTCGCGTTGCATCTGCGCCTTCGAGCGGTGCCACCGGTGGCCGAGCAGCTCGACCACCACGGGCGTGCCGGGGTACCGGCAGTCCACACGGATCGTCCGGCCGTCGACGCGGCCGACGTCGTGCTGCACCGACGGCCGAGGGAGGCCGCGTGCGGACGCGAGCTCGAGGAACCGCCGCTCCAGCCAGCTGTGGCCACCGCGCGTCGGCTCCGCGCCCTCCAGCACGGCCACCAGCTTCGGCATCGCGTAGCGGCCGGACGTGCGCAGGGCCTCGATCCGTTCGAAGAGCTGCGTCTCGGTCGTCAGCCGGTCGCGCAGGGCGCCGTCGATCACCGTCGTCAGCTGCCGGCGGGTGAGCTGGTACGCGAGGTCGATGATCGTGCGCGTGGGCGTGGTCACCGGGTAGCCCTGCGCCACCGTGACGTCCTCGTCCTCGATCGCCTTGGAGGTGTGGACGACGACGCCCGGGCGGCGGAACAGCGTGCCGCGCCGCACGGTCGCGTGGTACGGCGGCGCGAGCGTGCACCCCTCCAGCCCGGTCAGGGCGCCGGCCGTCTCGAACGAGAACCACATCTCGGGGCGCACGTCGAGCACGAGCGCCGACAGGTCGGTCCACGACGACGGGGGAGCGGTGGCCGCTCGATAGGTCCTCACGCCGGTCCGTTCCAGGAGGCTGCTCGCGACCCAGCCTCGAAGCACGCGGTCGGGCACACCCGACTCCCGCGCCTGCTCCGCGGAGAAGGCGCCGTGCTGACCGTTCGCTGCCGCCCGGAGGCGACGCACGGCGTCGGTCACGGCGAGCGAGTGTGCCGGGTCCGTCGCCCGACGCCAACGCGCGGCACCACACGGCCGTCTGCGTCGCGATCGCGGACGCAGACCTGCAGGCCACGGCGTTTCGCGTTTACGTAAAGGGGTGGGGGCGGCGGGGGGTGCGGCGTCGGCGGCGGGCGGTGGCGGCGGGGCCCCCGGGGCCGGCGGTGTCCGGGACGGCGTCGCTCGCCGGTGGCGCGGCGGGCCTCGGTGCCAGGATGGTCGCCTCGTACCGGTTCGTGGCCACCTCCTCGCCGTGCTCCACCGCCAGGTCGAGCCACAGCTCACCCGGCGCATCGGGCACCAGCAACTGGACCGTCCCCACCCGGACGCACTCGTCGGGCGGCACGTCACCGGTCCAGCGCCACGTGTGGCCGCCGCCCGCCCACCGCAGCGACGCCGTGCACACCATCCCCTCGATCAACCGGTGCACGTCGCTCACGACGTGCACGTCGAGCGCGAGCGCGGCGCCGGGGACCACCAGGGCGGGCAGGCGATCGGCCACCACCACCACGGGACGGCACGCGTCGGTCACCGCCTGGAACGCGAGCTTCGGCCGGCGCCGGTCGTCGAGGATCCCCTCGCCGAACATCTGCGTCGAGTCGCCGAGCATCGAGCAGCAGAAGCCTCCCGTCGGGCGGTACTTCAGCCGCCGCAAGGCCTCGATCTGGAACCGCAGCACGTCGGCCTGGTGCCGTTGCAGCGCGTGCGCCCACGACGCGTACGTCGGGTGCTCGTCGGCGGGGACGTGCCGGAGCGCGACCTCCGGGTCCAGGCCGTGGTCGTGGCGGAGGCGCGCCCAGTCGAGGTCGGGCCAGCGCTCGGGCTCGACCCAGGCCGCGTCCTCCGGCGCCGAGGGCGCGCCGAACCGCCCGACGAAGCGGACCATCCGCGGCATCACCGCGGCGAAGCCGGGCAGGTCGCGCTCGTCGCCGTGCTCCCACCCGAAGCGGAGGTGGCTGTCGGTGCCGTCGAGCCGGGGCAGGTGCGGCGGGATGCCGCTGTGCGCGACCACCGGCCGGGTCTCGTCGGCGCGCTCGAGCGCCCGCTTCACCCACCGGTCGAGCACGGACGTGTTCCACGTCGGCACCTGCTGGCGGACGCCGCCGGGCTCGGGCGCGTCGTGACCGCACCACACGACGATCGACGGGTGGTGCCCGAGGAGGTCGACCGCCGCCCGCGCCTGCGCCACCGCCTCGCGGCGGACGCTGCGTGCGTACCCGCCCTGCAGCGGGAGGTCCTGCCACACGAGCACGCCCAGCTCGTCGGCCGCCTCGTAGACCTCGCGGCGGGTCACGTGGCCGCGCACGCGGACCAGGTCGAGGCCGACCTCCCGGGCGAGCGCGACGTCGTGGCGCAGCTCCTCGGGCGTCGCCAGCGCGAGCGACTGGCGGGTCGGGCCCAGCTCGATCCCCTTCGCGAACAGGCGCTCGCCGTTGACGGTGAACGTCCAGTGGTCGAGCGCGACCTCGCGCAGACCCGTGCGCGCCACGTGCCGGTGGCTGACGACGCCGTCGACCACGATCTCGACTCGGACCTCGGTCAGGGGTTGGTCCCCCATCGTCCACGGCCACCACAGCCGCGGATCGGCGATGTCGAAGTTCCACGCGACCTCGTTCGACCCGCGCGCGAGCGACTGCTCCTGGTCCGCGACGACGACGTCGTCGACGAACGTGCGCACGTGCGCACGCCGCGGCGCGTCGCTGTCGAGCCGGGCCGACACGCGCAGGTGCGCGCGGGCGTCGTTCGCGTCGCGGCACAGGACGCGGCAGCGGTCGAGGCGGACGGGGCCCGTCCGCTCGAGCCGGACCGGCCGCCACAGCCCGCCCGGGTTCCAGCCCGGCTGGACCGCGTCGCTCCGCTGGAACGCACCGGTGAGCGTGCGCTTGCCCCGGTCCCCGCGCTGCGGCGGGCAGGTGACCTCCACGGCGAGGACGTGCTCCGCGCCGAGGCGGGCGAGGCTCGTCACGTCGAAGGAGTGCGGGGTGAAGTAGCCCTCGGGATCGCCGAGGTAGGCCCCGTCCAGCCAGACGTCCGCCTGGTAGAAGACGCCCTCGAGGGTGACGAAGAGGCGCTCGCCGTCGCCCGGCGGCTCGTGCTCGAACCGGGTCCGGTACAGCACCGGACCGTCGGAGCCGGCGAGCGCCGGGTGGTCGCGCCAGTGCGACGGGACCGCCGTCTCGGCCCATCCGCGATCGTCGTAGTCGATGCCGATGCCGACCCTGCGGAGCTCGTCGTCGGCCGGAGCCACCCGCCACGAGCCGCGCAGTTCCACGCCCCGAGGCTAACCGTCCGCGGCGCCACGGCGCCCGCTCCACGGGGATGCGGCCGGGGGCGAGCGGGGTAAGGTCGATCCATGACGACCCATGTGAGCGAACTGCCCGCCACGCTCGGCGGCCTGCGCGCCTCGGGCTGGCGGTCGACGCCCGTCAAGGAGGAGATCCGCCGCAACGCGGTCGCCCGCATCGCCGCCGGCGAGCCCCTGTTCGCCGGCGTCATGGGCTACGAGCAGACGGTGATGCCGCAGCTCGAGAACGCGCTCCTCGCCGGCCACGACGTCATCTTCCTCGGCGAGCGGGGCCAGGCGAAGACGAGGATGATCCGCTCCCTGACCGGCCTGCTCGACGAGTGGATGCCGGTCGTCGCGGGCAGCGAGATCAACGACGACCCGTACCACCCGGTCAGCAAGCACGCGCGCGACCTCGTCGCGGAGCTCGGCGAGGAGACGCCGGTGGCGTGGGTGCACCGCGACGACCGCTTCGGCGAGAAGCTCGCCACCCCGGACACGTCCATCGCCGACCTCATCGGCGAGGTCGACCCGATCAAGGTCGCGGAGGGGCGGTACCTGAGCGACGAGCTGACGCTGCACTACGGGCTGGTGCCGCGCACGAACCGCGGCATCTTCGCGATCAACGAGATCCCGGACCTCGCGGAGCGGATCCAGGTGGGCCTCCTCAACGTCCTCGAGGAGCGCGACGTCCAGGTCCGGGGCTTCAAGATCCGCCTGCCGCTCGACATCCTGCTCGTCGCGAGCGCCAACCCGGAGGACTACACGAACCGGGGTCGGATCATCACGCCCCTGAAGGACCGCTTCGGGAGCCAGATCCGAACGCACTACCCGCTCGACACCGAGACCGAGGTCGCGATCATGCGCCAGGAGGCGCGGCCGTCGTCGGTGGGCGGGGTGCAGGTCGCCACGCCGGACTACCTCGAGGACGTCGTCGCGACGTTCAGCCAGATGGCCCGCTCGAGCAACCAGGTCAACCAGCGCAGCGGCGTCAGCGTGCGGCTCTCGGTGAGCAACCTCGAGGTCCTCGGCGCCAACGCGCTCCGGCGCGGGTTGCGCGCCGGCGAGAGCGTCGTCGTGACGCGGATCTGCGACCTCGACTCGCTCGCCGCCTCGTCGAGCGGCAAGATCGAGATCGAGTCGCTGGAGGAGGGCCGCGACGGCGTCATCCTCGAGAACCTGGTGAAGGGCGCGGTGCTGACGGTCTACAAGCAGCGCGTCTCGCCCGAGCTCACCCGCGACGTGGTCGCCGCGTTCGAGGAGGGCGTCGTCGCGCACACGGGGGAGGACATCCCCTCGGCCGACGAGGCGCGCCTCGTCGAGCAGGTGCCGGCGCTGCGCTCGGCCGTGGTCGCGCTGACGGCGGGCGACGAGTCCCCGGCCGCCGTGGCGGCGGCGGTCGAGTTCGTCCTCGAGGGGTTGCACCTCTCGAAGCGGCTGAACAAGGACGCGTCGTCGGCCGGCGCGACCTACCGCAGCCGCAGCTGAGCCTCGTCAGCTGCCGCCGGCGAGGAACCGCCGGGCGCTGTCCTTCAGCTCCCGGTCGCGGGTGACGATGCCGCGAGGCTCGACGCCGGGATCGGCGTCGTCGAAGGCCGGCCCGACGCCGACGGACGCCAGCTCGACGCCCGACGCGGCGTCGTGCACGCCCTCGAGGAACCGGGCGATCGCCGTCTCGCGTGCGTCGTCGGCTCCGGTCGGCAGGCGGTAGGTGACGGCGAGCGGGCGATCGGGGCTCTCCTCGGCCGCCCGGTGCAGGAGGCCCAGCACGTCGCGCTCGTGCCGCACGACGATGCCCACGACGTCGCAGGATCCCGCGAGGTCGGGCACCTCTCGATCGGCCCGCCCCGGGATCGACACGGTGCCGTCGCGGAGCCCCTGGAGCCAGACCCGCCAGCGCAGCTGGTCCATCCGGCGCGCGGCCTCGGCCGCCTGGACCGTCTCGTCCGCGGCTCGCACGACCTCCACCCCGAAGGCGGTCGCGACGGGAGGCCCCCCGCGCAGGATCCGCCAGGTGTCGCGCCACGCGCTGACGAGCGTGTCGACCACCTCGCCGTGACGCCGCGGGTCGCCGGGGGCCACCGAGTTCGCGATCCCGAGCGGGTGCTCGAGCGGCACCCAGCCCGAGACGAGGTCGCCGAAGGCGTCGGCGCAGGCCTCCACCCAGCGCGGCCACCAGTGGAGGGCCCAGCGGGCGTCGGCGAAGCCGCCCTCGTCGTCGAACCACCGCGGGACGGGCCCGTCGAGCAGCGTGAGGTGCAGCTCGACGCCGAGCTCGCGGGCGCTGCGGGCGAGGCCCACGTGCAGCTCGACAGCGTCGCCGTCGAGCGTGCCGGGGCGGGGCTGCGCCCAGGCCCAGTCCACGCCCACGCGCACCTCGTCGAACCCGGCCTCGGCGAGCAGCGCCAGGTCCTCGACCGCACGCCGGCGGTCGAGCTGCGCGGCCGGCACGACCACCGCACGCCGCGCGCGCCGGGGCACGCGCTCGCTGTCGGGCGGACCGTCCGAGCCGCTCAGCCGAAGGGGGTGCGAGTCCACAGCTCGCCGGTGTCGTTGAGCGCCGAGTTCACGGGGGCGCCACCGAGCTCGATCACATCGATCGGGCCGGGGAAGCCCCGGAGCTCCACCTCACCGTGAGGGTTGGCCGTGACCCCCTCGGGCAGGCGCTCGAGCTGCATCGTCGGCAGCAGCACCTCGAACGGACCCGCCGCGTCGCACAGGCGCGAGGCCATGTTGACGGCCGAGCCGATGTAGTCGTCGCCGTCGAACAGCAGCGCGTAGCCCGTCGCGATGCCCACGCGCAGCGCGAGCGGGGCGCAGACCTCGGCCGAGCGGCGCTCGAGCTCGAGCGCGAAGCAGATCGCGTTCGTCTGGTCGACGGACACGACCATGCACCCGTCGCCCAGCCACTTCGCGATCCGGACCCCGCGCTCGCTCGAGATCTCGCGCACGAGCGAGCGGAAGGCGGTCAGGATCCTCCCGGCGGCGTCGTCCCCGAAGGCCGCCGTGTAGTTCGTGAACCCCGAGAGGTCCACGAAGGCGAAGGTCCGGGGTACGCGCATCGGCCACCCACGCTAGCGTTGGCCCATGGCAGCCAGGTTCACCGCGGCACGGTTCACCTACTCCCGCTGGGACGGGACGCAGAAGGGGTTCGACCTCGACGCGGACGCGCTGTTCGACGAGCTGAACGACGACCTGCTCTACCACGGCGACATCAACAGCGCGCTGCGGCGACTCATGCAGCAGGGGATGCACGACCGCAACGGCGAGCGCCTGCAGGGCCTGCGCGAGCTGATGGACAAGCTCCGCCAGCAGCGCCAGGAGCGCCTCGACCGGTTCGACCTCGGGGGCGTCTACCAGGAGATCGCGCAGGAGCTCGACGACATCGTCGACGAGGAGCGCCACGCCGTGGAGAACGCGACGCGCGCCGCCGAGGCGAGCGGCGACGAGCGTCGTGCGCAGCACGCTCGCGACGCCGCGGCGGAGCGGGGCTTCCGGCTGGACATGCTGCCGGACGACCTCGCGGGCAAGGTGCGCGAGCTGTCGGCGTACGACTTCGAGTCGGCCGAGGCGGCGCAGCGGTTCGAGCAGCTGATGGACAAGCTCCGCCAGCAGCTGACCCAGCAGATGGTCGACCAGATGAGCGGCGCGATGCAGAACATGACGCCGCAGGACGTCCAGCGTATGAAGGACATGCTCGCCGGGCTGAACGAGATGCTGGAGCGTCGGGAGCGGGGCGAGGACCCGGGGTTCGAGGAGTTCATGGAGCGCTTCGGCGACTTCTTCCCCGAGCAGCCGAAGGACCTCGACGAGCTCCTCGAGCAGATGGCCCAGCGCATGGCGGCGATGCAGGCGATGATGAACTCGATGACGCCCGAGCAGCGGGCGCAGCTGCAGCAGCTGAGCGACCAGCTCCTCGAGGACATGGACCTGCGCTGGCAGATGGACCAGCTGGGCCAGAACCTCCGCTCGATGTTCCCGCAGATGGGATGGGGGCGCAGCTACGACTTCGAGGGCCAGGACCCGATGGGGATGGCGCAGGCGATGCAGACCATGCAGGAGCTGGGCGAGCTCGACCAGCTCGAGAACCTGCTCCGCAGCGCCACGGCGCCGGGCGCGCTCGCCGAGGCCGACATGGACCGGGTCCGCGACCTCATGGGCGACGACGCGGCGCGCTCGCTCGAGCGGCTGGCCGAGCTGACGAAGATGCTGCAGGAGGCCGGCCTGATCGAACAGAAGGAGGGTCGCCTCGAGCTGACGCCGAAGGGCCTCCGGCGCATCGGGGCGAACGCCCTGCGCGACCTGTTCGACAAGCTGTCGAAGGACAAGGTGGGCCAGCACCAGATGGACCGGCTCGGGCAGGGCCACGAGCGGACGTACGAGACGAAGGCCTACGAGTACGGCGACCCGTTCCACCTCGACCTGCACCGCACGATCCGCAACGCGCTCCGGCGCGACGGGACGGGCACGCCGGTGCGGCTCTCACCGGACGACTTCGAGATCGAGCGGATGGAGCACGTCACCCGCTCGTCCACGGTGCTGATGCTCGACCTGTCGCTGAGCATGCCGATGCGGGACAACTTCCTGCCGGCGAAGAAGGTGGCGATGGCGCTGCACTCGCTGATCACGTCGCAGTTCCCCCGCGACTACATGGGCATCGTCGGCTTCAGCGAGACGGCCCGGATCCTCACCGCGGCGCAGCTGCCGGAGGTGAGCTGGGACTTCGTGTACGGCACCAACATGCAGCACGGGTTCATGCTCGCCCGCCAGCTGCTCGCGAAGCAGACGGGGACGAAGCAGATCATCATGATCACCGACGGCGAACCGACGGCGCACATCCTCGCCAGCGGTGACGTGTTCTTCAACTACCCGCCGGTGCCGGAGACGGTCGAGGCCACGTTGCGCGAGGTCGTGCGGTGCACGCGCGACGGCATCCGGATCAACACGTTCATGCTCGACGCGAACAGCTACCTGAAGCAGTTCATCGAGCAGCTCACGTCCATCAACCGCGGGCGCGCCTTCTTCACCACCCCGGAGACGCTCGGCGACTACGTGCTCGTCGACTTCATCGAGCACAAGAAGCAGCTCGCCCGCGGCCGGGCCCGGCGCGCCGGCTGATCGCCGGATCGGGACCACGGCTCGTGGTCGCGCGGGAAGCGGGCGGAAATCACCACTTGCGCACACGTGATGTGATAGGGGACAATCACACCGTTGTAATTACAACGGAGGCAGCCCGATGCACATCGAAGTCCACACCGACGAGCGGAACTGGCAGGACGAGGCCAACTGCCTCGGCGTCGATCCCGACCTCTTCTTCCCGGAGCGCGGCGCGTCCACGCGCGAGGCGAAGGAGGTCTGCCGGGGCTGCGTGGTCCGGGAGGACTGCCTCGAGTACGCCCTGACGAACGGCGAGAAGTTCGGCATCTGGGGCGGGTTGTCCGAGCGCGAGCGTCGCCGCCTGCGTCGCCAGCGGGCGCAGGCGGCACGACGCGTGACGGCCTGACCTCGCGGCGGCCCCTCGGGACCCGGTGCTAGCCTGACCGCATGCTCGCTTTCCTCGATCCGCCCGAGATCATCTTGATCGTCGTCGTCATCTTGGTGCTCTTCGGTGGCTCGCAGCTGCCGAAGCTGGCCAAGAACCTGGGCAAGGCCCAGCAGGAGTTCAAGTCCGGGTTGGCGGAGGGTCAGAAGGAAGCCGACCGCGACCGCAGCTCCGGCGGCGCGACGGCGACCGACGCCGACCGCACCACCTGACGCCATCCACGACCCGCCGACAGCGAGGGCGCCCGGCACCGACCCGCGGGGGTGGTGCGGGCGCCCCTCGCGCGTTCGGCGCCGCGCTCAGCGCACCGACAGGTCGATGCGGCGGCGCTTGAGGATCCGGCGCCGCTCGCGCTCGCTGCAGCCGCCCCACACGCCGTGCTCGATGCGCTCCTCGAGCGCGTAGTCCAAGCAGGCGTCGGCCACGGGGCAGTCAGCGCAGATCTTGCGGGCTCGGTCCACGCCCACGCCGTCGCTCGGGAAGAACACCGCCGGGGGGTAGTTGCGGCAGTTGCCGGCGCTCATCCAGGCCGTGGCGCTGTCGTCGTCGCTCGGCCGGGCCTCGTTGTCGCGGCTCCCCAGCTCGAACGGGACGGCGGGCGGCTCGTTGCTGTGCATGCGTGCTCTCCTTTGCGGCCGCGACGGATCACGGTCTGGTCCTGCGCCCGCACCACACCCTGTCGACGGCGGCCGCGGACGACCGCCGGCGAGGCAGGGCCGCCCCGAAGGGTGGCTTACGACCGTGAGGTACCTCGAAGCTCGACGTGGTAGACGTGAACGATCGCGTCATATGACGTCGTCGAGGGCTCGGCGGTTCCACGCCGGCGGGCAGTGTACCCCGAGCGGCCACCGCGACGACGGCGCCCGTTCACCGGACGGACACGGCCGGTACACTCGCCGCGGCCACCATCGCGGCCGAGATGCACCGGGAGAACGACGAGTGAGCATGACCGACACCCCCACCGAGCCGCCGCGTGCGCACGCTCGCATCGTCTACCTGGGGCCGGTCTCTCCGCACTGGGAGGTCTACGGTGACTACGGCGAGCGCACCCTCCTCGACGAGTTCCGCGCCCGCGTCCTCGCCCGGCTCGTGCTGCTCCCGCGGGACGACCCGCAGTTCCGGCGCAACCGCGAGCGCGTGGTGCGCGACGCCGAGCGCGAGGGCATCAGCATCGAGTGGGACCTCGGCATCCCGGATCCGGGCCTGTGATCGGTTGATCCCGTGACCGAGCCGCTGCTGCTCAACCGCGAGCTCAGCTGGCTGCAGTTCAACGACCGCGTCCTGTCCCTCGCGGACGAGGCCGGCATCCCGCTGCTCGAGCGGGTGAAGTTCGTCGCGATCTGCTCGAGCAACCTCGACGAGTTCTTCCAGGTGCGCGTCGCCGCGCTCAAGGACCAGGTCGCGGCGGGGCTCACCGCCCGCGCGCCCGACGGGATGACGCCCCTGCAGCAGCTGCGCTCGATCGGCGACGTCGTCGGGGGCCTGGTGTCGCGCCAGGAGCGGCTGCTGATGGGGACGCTGCTGCCGGCGCTGCGCGCGGAGGGGATCGAGCTCGTCGACTGGGCCGAGGCCGACGACGCCGACCGCAAGGAGCTCGTCGAGATCTTCGAGCGGCGGATCTTCCCGGTGCTGACGCCCCTCGCGGTCGATCCGGCGCACCCGTTCCCCTACATCTCGAACCTCGCGCTCAGCCTGGCGGCGATGGTCTCGGACCCCGAGACCGGCGAGCGCCGCTTCGCGCGGGTCAAGGTGCCCTCGGTGTTCCCGCGCCTCGTGGCGCTGCCCGGCGGGCGTCGGTTCGTCCCGGTCGAGCAGGTGATCGCGGCGCAGCTCCACACGCTCTACACGGGCATGGTGGTCGAGGAGGTGGCCGCGTTCCGCGTCACGCGCAACGCCGATCTGACGCTCGAGGACGAGGACGCCGACGACCTGTTGGTGGCCGTCGAGCTCGAGCTGCGGCGCCGGCGCTTCGGTCGCGCGGTGCGCCTGGAGGTGCAGCGCGGCACCAGCGACGAGATGGTGGAGCTGCTCGTGCGCGAGCTCGACCTCGAGGCGACCGACGTCTCGTTCCACGACGCGCTGCTCGACCTGACGTGCATGTGGCAGCTGGTGGCCGTCGACCGCCCGGACCTGAAGGACGCGGCGTGGCCGCCGGTCACCGCGGGTCGCATCGCGGCGGCCGAGGACGCGGGCCGGAGCATCTTCTCCGTGATCCGTGAGCGCCCCCTGCTGGTGCACCACCCCTACGAGAGCTTCGCGAGCAGCGTCGAGAGCTTCATCGACCAGGCCGCCGAGGACCCGAAGGTGCAGTCGATCAAGATGACGATGTACCGCGCCGGCGGCGACAGCCCGATCGCCCGCAGCCTGATCAAGGCCGCCGAACGGGGCGTGCAGGTGGCGGTGCTCGTGGAGCTGAAGGCCCGGTTCGACGAGGCCACGAACGTCAGCTGGGCCAAGGCGCTCGAGCGGGCGGGCGTGCACGTGGTGTACGGGCTCGTCGGTCTGAAGACCCACGCCAAGTGCGCGCTCGTCGTGCGCAACGACGACGACGGGCTGCGGCGCTACTGCCACATCGGCACGGGGAACTACAACTCGAAGACGGCGCGGATCTACGAAGACGTCGGGTTCATCACCGCCGATCCGGACGTGGGCGCCGACGTCACGCAGCTGTTCAACCACCTCACCGGCTACAGCCGGACGCTCGAGTACCGGACGCTGCTCGTCGCCCCGCGCGAGCTGCGCCACCAGATGATCGACCTCGTGGAGCACGAGGCGTCCTACGGCGAGGACGGCCGCATCGCGCTCAAGCTGAACTCGCTCGCCGACCCCGACCTGATCGGGGCGCTGTACGCGGCGAGCCAGCAGGGCGTGCGGATCGACCTGCTCGTGCGCGGCATCTGCTGCCTGGTGCCGGGCGTGCCGGGCCTCAGCGAGACCATCCACGTCCGCTCGATCCTCGGGCGCTACCTCGAGCACTCGCGCATCATCCGCTTCGCCCACGGCCAGCCGTCGGTGTCGCCGCACGGCGAGATCCCGGGCGCCGTCGACGTGCCGTTGCACCTGATCGGATCCGCGGACTGGATGCCGCGCAACCTCGACCGGCGCGTCGAGGTGCTGGTGCCGGTGACGCACCCGAAGCACCAGGCGTGGCTCGACCAGGTCTTCGCGTTCGTGTTCTCCGACGACGTGGTGCGCTGGGAGCTGGGCCCGAGCGGCGCGTGGACCCGGCGCGGGCCCGAGCGCTTCGACGTCGGCGACGCTCAGGAGCACCTCGACCGCTGGGTGCGCGAGACGCAGCGCCGCTGACCGGCGCCTCGCGCCGCTTCGCCGCCGGTTCCGCTGCCGTTCACCTGCCGTTCACCCGGCAGGGGGTGCAGCGTCATCTCGCCTGCCTACCTTCCTCGCCGGGCGATCCCCCGATCAACCGAAGGAGAAACGCAGCGTGAACAGTTCCAAGTGGCGACTGGCCCTGGCCGGCGTGCTCAGCCTCTCGCTGATCGCCGCCGCCTGCGGCGACGACGACGACGAGGGCACCACCACCACCGAGGGCGCGGCGGCCACGACCGGTGCCGGCGCCGAGACGACCGAGGGCGGCGCGGACACGACCGAAGGCGGCGCGGCCACGACCGAAGGCGGCGCGGCCACGACCGCCGGCGGCTCGCCCACCACCATGGGCGGCGGCGGCGAGATGGAGCTCGCCGGCGGCGAGGTCTTCGTCACCGGCTCGTCGACGGTCGAGCCGATCTCGGCGCGCGTCAGCGAGCTGGCGGACGAGATGAGCGGCGGCGAGCTGGCCGTCAGCGTCGAGGGCCCGGGCACCGGCGACGGCTTCCAGAAGTTCTGCGCCGGCGAGGCCGACATCTCTGACGCGTCCCGCCCGATCCGCGACGAGGAGGCCGAGATCTGCGCCAGCAACGGCATCGAGTTCGTCGAGCTCGAGGTGGCCATCGACGGCCTCACCGTCGCGACCAGCCCGAACAACACGGCCGTCGAGTGCCTCGACATCCCCGCGCTCTACGCCCTGATCGGCCCGGAGTCCGAGGGCTTCGACAACTGGAGCGACGCGGCGGCCCTCGGCGCCGAGCTCGGCTCGACGTCGGAGTTCCCCGACGCCGACCTCCTCATCACCGGCCCGGGCGCCGAGAGCGGCACGTACGACACGTTCGTCGAGTTCGCCATCGCTGACCTCGCGGAGGAGCGCGGCCAGGAGGAGACCACCCGCGCCGACTACACCCAGAGCCCGAACGACAACGTGATCGTCGAGGGCATCGAGGGCAGCGACACGTCGCTCGGCTGGGTCGGATACGCCTTCTACGAGGCGGAGCAGGAGAACATGAAGGCGATCCAGATCGACGCCGGCGACGGCTGCGTGGCGCCGACCGCCGAGACGATCGCCGACGGCACCTACCCGTTCAGCCGCTCGCTGTTCATCTACGTCAGCACGACCGCGATGGCCGAGAACCCGGCGATCGGCTCGTTCGTCGACCTGTACCTGAGCGAGGACGGCATCGCCGCCGTCGGCGACGCCGGCTACGTGCAGCTGCCGGAGGACCGCCAGAGCGCCACCGCCGACGCCTGGGCCGCGGCCAAGGGCTGAGCTCGGCGCCGCCACCCTCTACGATCGGCCGGACCGCTCGGGCGGTCCGGCCGCATCGTGGGTGCGCACCTCGAAGGGAACCCTGACGCACATGTCCCCCTCCCGTCCGTCCCGGCGATGACCTCGGCGCTCCTCGCGAACACCGAGGTCCGCTCCGTCGCCGACCTCCGCGGCAGCCAGCGCCGCGTCCGCCGCGAGCGCCTGATGCGCGGCCTGTTCTTCCTCGCCGCCGGGCTGTCGATCGTGATCAGCGCGCTGATCGTGGTCACCCTGTTCCGGGAGGCGTGGACGTTCCTCGACGGCCTGATCGCGGACGCCGGCATCGGTGCGCTGATCGACGACGGGGCGCGACCGGGCTGGTACCCGCGCAGCGGGCGCTTCGACCTGCCGACGATCGTGCTCGGGACGCTGATCGTCAGCGGCGTGTCGATGGTCGTCGCCGCCCCGCTCGGCCTCGGCGCGGCGATCTACCTGTCCGAGTACGCCCGGCCTCGGGCCCGGCGGGTGCTCAAGCCGATCCTCGAGGTGCTCGCCGGCGTGCCGAGCGTCGTGTTCGGCTTCTTCGCCCTGCGGGTGCTCGGTCCCGACCTGATCCAGCCGCTGTTCGGCACGCGGTCGCCGACGAGCCTGCTCGTGACCGGCGTGGCGATCGGGATCCTGGTGACGCCGCTGATGGCGTCGATCTCCGAGGACTCGCTGCGCTCGGTGCCGTCGGCGCTGCGCGAGGCGAGCTTCGGCATCGGCGCCCGGCGCAGCACCACGGTCCTCAAGGTGGTCCTCCCGGCCGCCGTGTCCGGCATCATCGCCGCGCTCATCATCTCCGTCTCCCGCGCGATCGGCGAGACGATGGTCGCCGCCCTCGCGTCGGGCGCGCTCGGCCAGGCGCCTCGCACCGCGAACCCGACGGACACCGGCCTCACCATGACCGCCGCGATGGCCCAGCTGGCCCAGGGGAGCGACCAGGTCGTCGGCAGCGGCCTCGCGTTCCAGAGCCTGTTCTTCGTCGGCGCCGTGCTGTTCGTCATGACGCTCCTGCTCAACATCATCGCCGACCGCATCGTCGTGCGGTTCCGGAACAAGTACTAGGAGGCACGCGATGGCGCTCACCCTCAACGCCCGCACCTCCAGCGCCTCCGCGGTGCGCGCATCGCTGACGAGCGGCAAGCGAGACATCCGCGGGATGCTCTTCGCGGCGATGCTCCTCGCCTGCATGCTGCTCGCGCTGCTCATGCTCGTCGTGCTCCTGTGGGACGTCGTGACGCAGGCGATCCCCGTGTTCGACAAGCGGGGGACCAGCTTCCTCACCGGCGAGCTGGGCACGAACCCCGACCGGGTCGGCGTCAGCCAGGGCCTGCGCGGCTCGTTCCTCATCGCCCTGTTCGTGATCGTCCTCGCGTTCCCCATCGGGATCGCGGCGGGCGTGTACCTCGAGGAGTACGCCAAGCCGACCCGCCTCACGCGGTTCATCCAGCTCAACATCCGCAACCTCGCCGGCATCCCGAGCGTCGTCTACGGCATCCTCGGGCTGATCGTGTTCGTGCAGGGCCTGGACTTCTTCACCGGCGGGCGCAGCGTCATCGCGGCCGGGATCACGCTCGCGATCCTCGTGCTGCCGATCATCATCATCACCACGGCCGAGTCGGTGCGCGCGGTCCCGGCGGGGCTGCGCGAGGCGGGCCTCGGTGTCGGGGCGACCCGTTGGGAGAGCACCCGGGACCACGTGCTGCCGTACGCCGCCCCGGGCATCCTCACCGGCACGATGCTGGCGATCGCCCGCGCGCTCGGCGAGGCCGCGCCGCTGCTGCTCATCGGCGCCATCACCGGCACGCTCCGCAACCCCCCCGGGACCTGGTTCATCGACCAGCTCCAGTCGAAGTTCACCGCGATGCCGATCGTGATCTACGGCTGGGCCAACGAGGTCCCGAAGCCGGGCGCGAGGACGGGCCTCACGTTCGAGGACCTGAACGCCGCGGCGATCGTCGTGCTGCTGGCGGTCGTGCTCCTCCTGAACGCCGCGGCGATCCTGCTGCGCAACCGCTTCGAGAAGGGACGCCAGGGATGAGCGCATCGGACGTCGGACGAAAGGACCTCGGTACCATGAGCTCGCAGGATCCCGATGGGACCGCCACCGAGGAGCGCGTCATGCAGAGCAGGGAGACCGTGGGCACCGACGCAGCGGTGCCGTCCGAGGTCGCCGCGCCGCTGTTCGCGACCAAGGGGCTGTCGGTGTACTACGGCCAGTTCCGCGCGGTGCGCGACGTCGACCTGGAGATCCGCCAGCACGAGATCACCGCGTTCATCGGCCCGTCCGGGTGCGGCAAGACCACCGTCCTGCGGTGCTTCAACCGGATGAACGACCTGATCGACATCGCTCGCGTCGAGGGCACCGTCGCGTACCACGGCGTCGACCTCTACGACCCGCAGGTGAACGCGGTCGAGGTCCGTCGCCGCATCGGGATGGTGTTCCAGAAGCCGAACCCGTTCCCGAAGAGCATCTTCGACAACGTCGCCTACGGGCCGCGGCTCGCGGGGATCAAGCGCAAGGGTGACCTCGAGGAGATCGTCGAGCGGTCGCTGCGGGGCGCGGCGCTGTGGGACGAGGTGAAGGACCGGCTCAAGGCCAGCGGCCTCGGGCTGTCGGGCGGTCAGCAGCAGCGTCTGTGCATCGCCCGCGCCATCGCGGTCGAGCCGGAGGTGATCCTGATGGACGAGCCGTGCTCCGCGCTCGACCCCATCGCCACCGCCCGCATCGAGGACCTGATGCAGGAGATCAAGCAGAAGTACACGATCCTGATCGTGACCCACAACATGCAGCAGGCGGCGCGGGTCAGCGACCGGACCGCGTTCTTCACGACGGAGGTCAACACCGAGAGCGACCGCCGGACCGGCGTCCTCGTCGAGTTCGGCCGCACGGCGAAGATGTTCTCCACCCCCGACGACGAGCGGACCGAGCAGTACGTCACCGGGAGGTTCGGCTGATGGAGGACCTCCGCAAGACGTTCCACGGCGACCTCGCCGACGCGAAGAACCAGCTCGTCCGTCTCGCCGCCTCGGTCACCGAGGCGATCCCGCGGGCGACGGCCGTGCTCCTCGACATGGACCTCGAGGGCGCCGACCTCCTGATCCGGGGCGACGACGAGATCGACGCGCGCTCGCTCGACATCGAGGAGCACTGCTACCAGATCCTCGCCCTGCAGGCGCCCGTCGCGACCGACCTCCGCCAGGTGGTGGCGCTGCTCAAGATGGTCGCCGAGGTCGAGCGGTCGGCGGACCTCCTGTGCAACATCTGCAAGGCCGCGCGGCGGATCTACGGCCACGAGCTCGACCCGAAGCTGCGCGGCATCATCAGCCGGATGAGCGAGCAGGCCCAGGCGCTCTACAACGCGGCGATCGAGTCCTTCGTCGAGAACGACGCGGCCAAGGCCGCGGCGATCGACGACATGGACAGCTACCTCGACGGTCTGCAGAAGCAGTTCGTCCAGGCGATCTTCGAGAGCCACGCAGCGGGCCGGATCGACCTGCAGGTGGCGGTGCAGCTCGCGGTCGTCGCCCGCTTCTACGAGCGCATCGGCGACCATGCCGTCAACATCGGCGAGCGCGTCCGCTTCGTCGTCACCGGCTGGCTGCCGGAGCACAAGGGCGCCGACCGGTACCGCCAGCGCGAGGCGACGGGGGAGATCCCCCGCGCCGACCTCGGTGCCGCCGGCGGCGCCGCCGAGACGATCTGAGGGCCGGCGGCGTGGGACTGCTCCAGCGCCGATCCGGTCGCCACGACGACGACGCCGCGGCGCAGCTGCTCGAGGCGCGCGCGGAGGTCGCCCGCCTCCGTGCCGAGACCGACCGGCTGCGGCGCGCGCTCGACTCGCTGCCGGTCGGCGTGGTCCTCGTCGACGCGGCCGGCGTCGCCCGCACCACCAACGCCGCCGCCTCCCGACTCGGCGGCGCCGCGCACGGCGACGTGCTCGTGCGCGAGGCGGTCGACAAGCACGTCGCGCAGGCGCTGCGCGGCGACGCCGCCGGATCGAACGTGGAGCTGTTCGGTCCGCCGAAGCGGGTGCTCCACGTGCAGGCGATGCCGCTCGCCGACGGCGGTGCGCTCGTCGCGATCGAGGACGTCTCGGAGCGCGCCCGCCTCGACGCCGTCCGCACCGACTTCGTCGCCAACATCAGCCACGAGCTGAAGACGCCCGTGGGCGCGCTCGCCGTGCTCGCCGAGACGCTCGCCGAGGAGGAGGACATCGAGATCGTCCACCGGCTCGCGGCGAAGGTGGTCGACGAGGCCCACCGCGCGGCGACCTCGATCGACGACCTGCTCGAGCTGTCGCGCATCGAGCTCGGCGGCCGTGCCGTGCGCGAGCCCGTCGACGTGTCGATGGTGCTGCGCGACGTCGTCGGGCGCGTCGGCGCCCACGCCGAGCAGCGCTCGATCTCGATCGCCGTGGACGACCCGTCGGCCGGCGCGGGCCGCGACGAGCAGCTGGCGGTGCTCGGCGACCGCCGCCAGCTCGTGTCCGCCCTCGCCAACCTGGTCGAGAACGCGGTGAAGTACAGCGCGGAGGGGTCGGAGGTGCAGCTCGCGGCGCAGCGTGCAGGCGCGTGGGTGGAGTTCGTCGTGGCCGACCGCGGGATCGGCATCCCCGCCAAGGACCTCGACCGCATCTTCGAGCGCTTCTACCGCGTCGACCGCGCCCGCAGCCGAGGCACCGGCGGCACCGGCCTCGGCCTCGCGATCGTCCGCCACGTCGCCACCAACCACGAAGGGGATGTCCGCGTGCGTTCGACCGAAGGTGAGGGCTCGACCTTCACGCTCACCATCCCCGCGGCCACATGAGCTCTCCCACGGTGCTGATCGTCGAGGACGAGGAGAGCTTCGTCGACGCGCTCATGATCGGGCTGAAGCGCGAGGGGTTCCGGGTCGAGGTCGCCCGCGACGGCTTCGAGGCGCTCGAGCGCTTCGACGCCGTCCGACCGGACCTGGTGCTGCTCGACGTGATGCTGCCGCGCATCAGCGGCATCGACGTGTGCCGGCAGCTGCGCAAGCGCAGCCAGGTGCCGATCATCATGGTGACGGCGAAGGGAGCGGAGATCGACACGGTCGTCGGCCTCGAGGTGGGCGCCGACGACTACGTGACGAAGCCCTACCGGATCCGCGAGCTCGTGGCGCGCATGCGCGCCGTGCTGCGCCGGACCCCGGGCGAGCGGTCGAGCGCGGGCGACGCGCCGGCCGGATCGATCGTCGTCGGCGACGTCGCGCTCGACCCCGACGAGCACATCGTCACCGTCACCGGCCGGCCGATGAGCCTGCCGCTCAAGGAGTTCGAGCTGCTCCACATCCTGCTCGCGAACGCCGGCCGCGTGCTCCCGCGCGAGGTGCTGATCGACCGCGTGTGGGGCAGCGACTACGTCGGCGACACGAAGACGCTCGACGTCCACATCAAGCGGCTGCGCGGCAAGATCGAGGACGATCCCGCGACGCCGACCCGGATCGTGACGATCCGGGGGCTCGGCTACAAGTACGAGCGTCAGAAGGCGGGCTGAGCCGGCCGCGTACGATGCCGGGCGTGACGAGTCCGGCGGTGGTCCCGCGGTTCACGCGGCTCGCGCGGGTCCACGCGACCGCCGCCGCCGGCGACGCCGCGATGACGGTCGCGCTGGCGGACTCGGTCCTGTTCAGCATCGACCCGGACGCCGCACGCTGGCGCGTGCTGCTCTTCCTCGGGATCAGCTTCGTCCCGTTCCTCTTCGTGGCCCCGCTCATCGGGCCGGCCATCGACCGGATGCGGGGCGGCCGGCGCCTCGTGATCCAGGTCGTCATGCTCGTCCGGGTGGCGCTGTCGCTGCTGATGGCGTTCACGTTCGAGTCGCTCCTGCTGTTCCCGCTCGCGTTCGGCGCGCTCGTGATGCAGAAGACGTACGCGATCTCGAAGAGCGCCCTCGTCCCCAGCGTCGTCAGCACCGAGGAGGAGCTCGTCGAGGCGAACTCGAAGCTCGGGCTGATCTCGGGCCTCGTGGGCGCGGTGGCCATCGTGCCGGCCGGCGTGCTCCAGAAGTCGCCGCTCGGGGCCACGGGCACGCTCGTCTACGGAGCGCTGATCTTCCTCGTCGCGTTCCGACACGCCAGGCGCCTGCCGCAGGAGGTCGTGGCCGCCCGGGGCCCCGACGTCGTCGAGCGCCAGGAGCTGCACTCGCCGAGCCTCGTCCTCGGCGCGACCTCGATGCTGCTCGTGCGGGCCAGCGTCGGGTTCACGTTCTTCCACCTCTTCTTCTGGTTCCGTCGCCAGGACACCGGCCTCGCCTGGTTCGGGGTGTCGCTCGCCGCCTCGAGCCTGATGATGATGACGGGCAACGCGCTCGCGCCGAGGTTGCGCGCCCGCCTGCGCGAGGAGACGATGCTGTTGCTGGCGCTGGGCGTCGTCGCCGCCGGCGGCCTCGGCACGGCGCTCCTCGGCGGCGTGCTCGGCGGCGTGGTGCTCGCCGGCTCGGTCAACCTGGCCGCCGCCCTCGCGCGGCTCGCGTTCGACTCGATCGTCCAGCGCGACGCCCCGGGCGCGAACCGAGGCCGCGCCTTTGCCCAGTTCGAGACGCGGTTCCAGCTGGGGTGGGTCGCGGGCGGCGTGATCCCGGTGCTGGTGACCATGCCCGGCCGGCTCGGGTTCCTGCTCGTCGGCCTGGTGGCGACGACGGCCGTCGCGTTCTCGGTGGTGGGCGGGCGCGCCGTGCGGGAGGGGCGGACGCCGCCGAGCCCGCTCGGGGCGGTCGCCGTCAGAGCTCGGTCCGGGCGAGCCAGAGGCCGGGAGCGTCGAGCTCGGACGGGGTCGGCAGGCCCGCCTCCGCCGTGAACATCGTGGGCAGCACGCCCTCGCCGGCGCGGTCGACGACGCCGGCGACGAAGGCCTTGCCGCGCTGCACCTGCACGGCAGTCAGGTGGAGGCCGAGCAGTCGCTCGATGAACACGTCCTCGGCGCTGGCCTCCACCCGCCGGCGACGCACGGCCTCGGCGATGCGCAGGGCGTCGCCGCCGATGAGCCGCGCCGCGACCGCGTCCACCATGTAGTCGACGTAGCCGACCACCGCGGCCGTCGCGGCGTCGAGCACCGGCGCCATCGCGATCTGCTCCGGCGAGCGGACCGCGCCGAGCAGCACCTCGGGGTCCGACAGGGCCCGCTGCACCGCCTGCATCGGATCGTCGTCGACGTCGAGCGAGGAGAGCTTCTCGGCCACGCCCGCCGGGTCGGGTCGGAAGGCGCCGACGTGGCGGCGCACCAGGGACGTGATCGCGTCGCGGACGGGGGCGTGGGAGAACACGGCGTGCCCGATGAGCTCCTGCGCGAGCACCCACAACCGCATCTCGTCGAGGGCCAGGCTCCAGCTCTCCGCGAAGGCGTCGATCGTCCGCGGGACCACGAGCAGGGTGGTGGTGCCGCCGCGCGGGATCGGGAGGTCGTACTGGCCGAAGGCCCGGGTCGCGAGCCGGCCGACCATCGAGCCGATCGCCATCCCCATCATCGACGGCGCCATCATCTGGCTCAGGCCCGCCATCATCGCCATCATCGGGTCGGCCGCCGACTCCGGATCGTCACCCGGCGCCGAGCCGGTCCGCCCGAGCGACACCGCGAGCTCGGTGAACAGCGGCCGGTACGCGTCGAGCGTGCGCTGCGCCCACACCCCCGGCGTGGTCAGCTCGAGGGTCGCCCGCGGCGCGTCGATCGCGGTGACGTCGCGCACGTGCATGTCGGCGATCTCGGCGAGCCGGTCGAAGGCCATCCGCACCTGCGGATCGACGTTCGCCTCGCTCGAGCCGCCGGTGGACGACAGCGCCGCGAACTGGCGGGCGGCCTCCCAGTTCAGCGGGCCCTGACCGGCCAGCGCTTTGGCCAGGTCGCCGAACATCGGCAGCGCGGCGAACGGGTCGGGCGGGGTGTCGTCGCCGTCGCCGGCGTCGGAAGCCATGCCCGGATGCTACGGCGCGGCGCTCGCTAGCGTGCCCCGGCATGACCGGCGTGTGGGTGAGCGACGCGGACAGCGCGCTCGGCACCCGCGTGCTCTCCCGGCTGGCCGGCGACGACCGGCTGCACGCGGTCGCCGCGCCGGACGCCGACGTCGCCGTGTACCTCGGCGGGTCGGACCCCGACGCACGTGCGCGGCGGCGCGAGAGCGTCACGAAGGGCGCGGCGGCCATGCTCGACCAGATCGGCCGCGCCCGCCACGTCGTGGTGGTCTCGTCCGCCATGGTGTACGGCGCGTGGGCGGACAACCCGGTCCCGCTCACCGAGGACGCCGTGCTGCGGCCCGACGTCGAGTTCGCCTACGCCCGCCAGCTCGCGTCGGTGGAGCAGATGGTCGACACGTGGCGCACCGCCGGCGCCGGGCGCTCGGTGACGGTGCTGCGACCTGCCGTCGCGATGGCGGCGAACGGCACGAGCGGGCTCGCCCGCGCGCTCGCCGCCGGCATGGGGCAGCGCTTCGGCGAGGAGGACGCGCCCGCGCAGTTCCTCCACCTCGACGACCTCGCCTCGGCCGTCGTGCTCGCGGTGCAGCGCGAGCTGGACGGCGTCTACAACGTCGCCCCGGACGGGTTCGTCCCCGCGGAGTCGGTGCGCGCCCTGGCGGGGGCGACCCCGCGGCTGAAGCTGCCCGACCGGGTCGCCGAGGTCGTCGCGACGCTGCGGTGGCGGTTCCAGCGCGGCCCGATCCCTCCGGGGTTGCGCAGCTACACCCGCTCGCCGTGGCTCGTCGCCAACGACCGCCTCCGGGCCGCGGGCTGGTCGCCCACCGTCACGAACGAGCAGGCCTACGTGGAGGGGACCGAGGCGAAGTGGTGGACGATGGTGACGCCGAAGCGCCGCCAGGAGCTCGCGCTCGGCCTGCTCGTCGTCGCCGGGGCCGCCGCGGTCGCGTCGGCCGTCGCCCTCGCTAGACGGTCGATCCGCGCGTCCCGAGCACGACGCTGACCGTCCGCTGGACCGGCCTCGCGGTCGTGCTCGTGCCCCCACCGGCCGGGGTCGCCGGCACGAGGGTGATCGACAGCGGGTCGCCGGGCCGCCGTGCCCGCACGATCGCCGTCACCTGATCCGCGCTCGTCACGCTCGAGCCGTCGACGGCGACGATCTGGTCGCCGATCGCGATCCCCGCCTGCTGCGCCGGGCTGGCCGTGTCGACCGCCGTCACCGCGAGCGGGTGCGATCCCTCGACGCCACCGAGGCGGACCCCCATCCACGCCTGCGGCGCGGCGGCCGTGGTGCTGGTGGACGTCGTGGTGGTCGCCCCGGCCGAGCTGGTCGGGGCGAGCGTGGTCGAGACCTGCGGCGAGGTGGTGGGGGAGCTGCTGGTCGCCGGCGCGCCGGCCGGGGTGGTCGTCGCGACGGGCGGCGCCGTCGTGGGCGCCACGGACGTCGCCGGCGCGGACGTCGACGTGGTCGAGGTGGCGGCGGCGGAGGTGGGCGGGGCCTCGCCGGCCAGCCCCTCGACGGAGCTGATCGGCAGCACCTCGAGATCGCCGGCGGCGAGCGTGCACAGCCCGACGAGGTCGCCGTCGACGTCGACGACCGGCGTCCCCTCGGCGACGCCCGCGGCGGCGACGACGTCGGCCGGGACGGTGTCGCCGTACGTGTACGACACCGTGCGCTCGCCGAGGATGGTGAGCGTGCCGCCCGCGACGGGCTCGTCCCACGTGGCGAAGCCGTCCTCGGGCGGCGCGGCGGCCGTGAGGTAGGCGAACGGGCCGTCGACGCCGACGACCTCCACCTCCATCGGCTCGCCCGACGCCGGGAGCGCCTCGAGGCGCATGCCCACCTCGACCGCGGTGGCGGTGGTGACCATCACCCCGAGGTGCTCGACGACCACGGCGATCGCGGTGACCGTCGTGCCCTGCAGGTCGGGCAGCCTGACGGTGTTGGCGGTGACGTCCTCCGCCGGGAGCAGGAACGTCGATGCCTGCGCGACCGCCGCGCTCGTCGCGGGCAGCTGCGCCACGGTGCTCACGACGCCGACCGGCAGCGTGGCGCGCAGGTCGTCCGTGGCGGTCGCGGCCGGTTCGACCGCGGAGGCTCGCGCCCGCACCAGCTCGGTCGTGCCCGCGATGGGGGCGTCGCCGTTCGTCGGGACCAGCAGCCAGAGGATCGCGAGCCCGAGGACGCACCCGATCGCGCCGGTGGTGATCATCAGGCCGCGCCCGAGGGCGATGGGCGGCTCGGTGACGACCCACTCGGCCGCGCCCACCTCGGACGGGTGGCGCCAGCGGCGCTCGTGCGCCGGGAGGGGGGCGGGAGGATAGGCGCCCTCGTCGTCGGCGTCGTCCGCGCCGCTCTCACCCATCCTCCACTCCACGAGTCGGAGATGGTAGTGAGCGGGTGCGCCGGGGAGGCGTCGCCCCGGCGCAGCGGGAGGAGCACCGGGTACGATGCACGCGTGCACCCGCCGGACGACGCCACCGACACCTGGGTCGGCCTGGCCGAGGCCGAGCTGCCGGTGGACGCCGCCTACCGGTGGTGCGTGCGCCCCGACTGCGGCGCCGTCGTCCTCTTCAGCGGCACCGTGCGCGACCACGCCGTGGGCGACGACGGCGAGGTGCGCACCGGCGTCCAGCACCTGACCTACGAAGCCTACGAGTCGCAGGCCGAGGAGCGCTTCCAGGCGATCGTCGCCGAGGTCCGCACCCGCTGGCCCGACACCGGCCGCGTCGCGCTGCTGCACCGCGTCGGTCGCCTCGCCCTCGGGGAGAGCTCCGTCGTCGCCGCCGTCGGCGCACCGCACCGCGCCGAGGCGTTCGAGGCGGCGCGGTACGCGATCGACGCGCTCAAGGCGAGCGCGCCGATCTGGAAGCACGAGGTGTGGGACGACGGTCGCGGCGGCACGACCGAGGCGTGGGGCGGCGGCGCCCACGACATCGTCGAACCGGCCGACGTGCCGTCGGGCCGGAGCGCCTGAATGACCCTGGCGATCATCGCCATCGTCGTCATGGTCGTCGTCGCCGGGCTGCTGCTGCTCAACCGCCGGCCGCGCCAGGACGAGGGCCTCACGAGCTTCCGGCGTCACATCGACGCGCTGTCGCCCGAGGCGCGCCGTGACGTGCAGGAGCGGGTCCGTCGCCGCGAGGAGGGGCGAGGCTGACGTGGCCCGCGACCTCGCGATCGACCTCGGCACCGCCAACACGCTCGTCTACATGAAGGGCAAGGGCATCGTGCTCAACGAGCCCTCCGTCATCGCGCTCAACCGCCAGACCGGCGAGGTGCTGGCGACCGGGCGCGAGGCGTGGCAGATGATCGGCCGCACCCCCGGCTACATCGTCGCCGTGCGGCCGCTGCGCGGCGGCGCGATCACGGACTTCGAGATCACCGAGCGGATGATCCGCCTGCTGCTGCAGCGCGTGGGCGTCAGCCGCTTCACGCGCCCCAAGGTCGTCATCTGCGTGCCGTCCGCGATCACCGAGGTGGAGCGGCGCGCGGTGACCGACGCCGCGCGCCGCGCGGGCGCCGCGGATGCGCAGCTGATCGAGCAGCCCATGGCCGCGGCGATCGGCGCCGACCTGCCGATCGACGAGCCCGTCGGCAACATGGTCATCGACATCGGCGGCGGCACCAGCGAGACGGCCGTGATCAGCCTCGGCGGGATCGTCGCCCTCGAGGCCGTGCGGGTCGGCAGCTTCGACATCGACGCCGCGATCCAGAGCTACGTGCGCCGGGAGCACGGCATCGCGGTCGGTGAGCGCACCGCCGAGGAGGTCAAGGTCGCGATCGGGTCCGCGATCCCGATGGAGGACGAGAACCAGGCGGAGGTGCGCGGCCGCGACCTGATGACGGGGTTGCCGAAGACGGTCCTGCTGACGCCCGAGGAGATCCGGTTCGCGACCGATGACGTCGTCAGCAGCATCGTGTCCTCCGTCGTGCGGTGCCTGGCGAAGGCGCCGCCCGAGCTGGCGCAGGACTTCCTCGTGCGCGGGATGTACCTGGTGGGCGGCGGCGGCCTGCTCCGCGGGCTCGCCCAGCGGATCGAGCAGGAGACGCGCGTCCCCGTGAAGATGTCGAACGTGCCGCTCGAAGCCGTCGTCCTGGGGGCCGGGCACTGCATCGAGCACTACGACGCGCTCAAGACGATGTTCATGGGCGCCCGGCGCTGAGGCGCTGCCGTGCGCTCGGGCGGGGCCCGGGCGCCGTCGAACCCGGAGGAGTCCCCGCATGGCCGAGATCCACGTCACCGACGACCGCATCGAGATCCGCCTCACGCGCGTCGAACGGGTGGCGGGGCTCCTGACCCACCAGGACCTGCCGCTGCGCCAGGTGACCTCGGTCCACGTCGAGCCCCGACCGGACGAGGGGATCACCGGCTGGCGCGCACCGGGTCTCGCCATCCCGGGACGGACCAGGATCGGCACCTGGCGCGCTCGCGGCCGGCGGGTGTTCGTGTGCGTCCGGAGCGGTGTGCCCGCCGTGCGGATCGAGGCCACGGGCGCCGGCACCTACGACGCGTTCCTGGTCAGCCATCCCGACGCGGCGGCGGTGCGCGAGCTGATCGCCGCCCGGCTCTGATCCCGGGAGCCGCGTCGGCGCCCGCCGGCCGCCGTCCGGTGGCCGGGCGTGGTCCCACCGCGGGTCGCGAGCGACGTACGCTCTGCCACGTGCTCCCCGGGTTCGTGCGTGCGCCGCTGTACGGCGACGATGCGCGCCGTGGCGACCTGCCGGACTGACGCGCGCCGCGCCGTCCGTCCGTCCGAGTCGTCACCCAGGGAGCCCACGTGTCCATCTCGTCCGCCCTCGCCGTCGCCGCCGCGTCGTGGGGGCTGCTCATGTCCGTCGCCCCGGCGCTGCAGATCCGCGCCATCCTCCGCCGCCGGTCGTCCGCCGGCGTGTCCGTCGGCTACCTCGCGGTGCTCGAGGTCGGCTTCGCCTGGTGGCTCGCGTACGGCCTGTCGATCGGGAACCTCGCGCTGGTCCTGACGAACGGCGTCTCGTTGGTCGTGTGCGGCACGACGATCGTCGTCGCGCTCCGCCACCGCCCGTCGGCGTCGCTCGCTCCGGCCGCCGCGGCGGGCGCGCCGCCACGCTGACGCCGCCCCACCGCCCGCGGGGTACAACGGGTGCATGGACCGCGCAGCCGAACCGACGCCGGACGTCACCTGGACCCGCACGGACGACCACGTCGGGGTGATCACGCTCGACCGCCCGCAGGCCCGCAACGCGCTCACCCACGAGATGTACGCCGAGCTCGAGCGGCTCGTGCGCGCCGCGCCGGCCGCGGGGGTGCGGTGCCTGGTGGTCACCGGCGCCGATCCCGCGTTCTGCAGCGGCGACGACGTGCGCCAGGTGATGGGCGGTGGTGAGGAGGGTCGGGCGCCGCTCGCGGCGGACGCCCCCGCCCGCGCCCCGCGCCTCACGCCTGCCGCCGACGCGCTCCTCCACACCGACGTCCCGGTGGTCGCCGCGGTCAACGGCGCGGCCGTCGGGTGGGGGATGGAGCTCGCGATGATGGCCGACCTCCGGATCGCGAGCGAACGGGCCCGCTTCGGCGAGCTGTTCGTGCTGCGCGGCCTCGTCAGCGACGTCGCCGGCCTCGGGCGCCTGGCGCAGCTCGTCGGCCGCGAACATGCCGCCGCGCTGCTGTTCACGGGCGAGGTCATCGACGCGGGGCGGGCGTCGGAGATCGGCCTCGTCGGGCGCGTGGTGGAGCACGACCGGCTGCTCCCGGCGGCGCTCGAGCTGGCGAGCCGGATCGCGGCGAACCCGCCGCTCGCCGTCCAGCGGCTGAAGGCGGGGCTGCGGCGCGCGTGCGACCCGGACTGGACCGACCTCGGGGCCTGGGTGAGCGCGACCCTCGGCGAGCTCTTCGCCACCGCCGACCACCGCGAGGGCGTGCGGGCGTTCCTCGAGAAGCGCCCCGCGGCGTTCACCGGCCGATGACGCGCACCCCCCGTGACGCGGACCCGGTGATCACCGACGGGCTCGACCGCATCCGCGCCGAGCTCGAGGTCCCTGGGCCGTTCCCGCCCGACGTGCTGGCCGCGGCGGAGCAGGCGGCTCGTCGCGAGCCGGGTGACGAGCACGTCGACCGGACGGACCTGCCCTTCGTGACGCTCGATCCGGCGGGGTCGCGCGACCTGGACCAGGCGTTCGCCGTGGAGCGCCGAGGTGGCGACGTCGTGCTCAGGTACGCGATCGCCGACGTCGGCTGGTTCGTCCACGACGGCGACCCGATCGATGCCGAGGCGTGGCGGCGCGGCGTCACGCTCTACCTCCCGGACGGCCGCGCCCCGCTGCACCCGCCGGTGCTGTCGGAGGCCGTCGTCAGCCTGCTCCCGGACGGGCCGCGGCCGGCGGTCGTCTTCACCGTCGCCCTCGACGGCGACGGCGAGGCGCGGCTCGAGCACGTCGAACGAGCCGTCGTGCGCAGCCGCGCCCAGCTCGCCTACGAGTCGGTCCGCCCGCAGGACCTGCCGGACGGCTTCGACGACCTGGCCGCCCGCCTCGCGAGGGCCGACGAGCGGCGCGGCGCCACGAGGGTGGACCCGCCCGAACAGGAGGTCGACGTCGTCGACGGCCGGTTCCGGATCGCGTACCGCCCTCGCCTCCCCGCCGAGCAGGCGAACGCGGCGCTGTCGCTGGCGACCAACCTCGCGGTCGCGGCGCAGCTGCTGGCCGCGGGGACCGGGCTGTTCCGGGTGATGGACCGGCCGGACGAGCGGGCCGTCGCGCGGCTGCGCCACACGGCTGCGGCGCTCGGGCTGACGTGGCCGGCCGCGGCGGACCTCGGCTCGTTCGAGCGCGGCCTGCGCGACCACGTCCCCGCCGAGGCGGCGATGATGCTCGCGATCCGGCGCGCGGGTGGCGGGGCCCGCTACGAGGCCCACCGCGCGGGGGCCGTGCCGTGGCACGCGGCCATGGCGGCCACCTACGCGCACGCGACCGCGCCGCTGCGCCGCCTCGCGGACCGGTACGTGGTGGGCGCCTCGCTGGCGATCGCGCGTGGCGAGGCGGTGCCGGCCGAGGTGGAGGCGGCGTTCGAACGCCTCCCGGAGGTGATGGCCGAGGCCGATGCGCGTGCCGGCCGGGTGGAGCGCGCGGTGCTGGACCTGGTCGAGGCCGCGGTGCTGCGGGACCGGGTGGGCGAGAGCTTCGACGCCGTCGTCACCGACGTGGACGAGCGGGGGGCGCGGGTGCAGCTGTGCGATCCCGCCGTCGTGGCGCGCCTCGGCGGCGAGGGGCTGGTCCCCGGGGCGCGGCTCCGGGTCCGGGTGGTCGAGGCCGATCCGGTGGAGCGCGTGGTCCGCCTGGACCGCGCCGGCTGACCCGTGTCCCGATCCGGTGACGGCGGGACCGCGCGCGGTCAGGCGGCGGTGAGGCGGGTGACCGCGCCGTCGAGCGAGATCGCGTAGAGCTCGCCGTCGGGTCCGGCGCGGATCGCGCCGACCGATCCGAGCTCGCCGAGCGCGACGACGTCGACGAGCACGCGGTCGACGACCCGCAGGCCCGTCAGCGCGCCGCTGCAGTAGTCGCCGTAGACGTACCAGCCGGCGAGGCCAGGGACGGCGGTGCCGCGGTACACCGCGCCCCCGCTGACCGAGCAGCCGGCGTCACCGTGCACGTACTCGTGGATCGGGGGCGTTGCGCCGTCGGGGGACTGGTCGTCGTTGAAGCGCTGCGTCCCCTCGAACGCGCTCCACCCGAAGTTCAGGCCGCGCCCGGCGTCGCGGCCCCCCGCCGCCCACGCGACGTCGATCTCCTCCAGGTCGCCCTGCCCCACGTCGCCGAACCACATGTCGCCGGTGACCGGATCGAAGCTCATCCGCCACGGGTTGCGGACGCCCACGGACCAGATCTCCGGTCGAGCGCCCGCGACGGACGTGAACGGGTTGTCGGGCGGCACCGTGTAGGGGAGCCCGCCGGACGGCGTCGGGTCGATCCGCAGGATCTTGCCGAGGAGGTCGCTCGCGTCGAGCGCGCGCCGGTCCGGGTCGCGCTGCGAGCCGCCGTCGCCCATCCCGACGTACAGCAGGCCGTCCGGGCCGATCATCAGGTTGCCGCCGTTGTGGTTCGAGAACGGCTGGTCGATCTCGAGCAGCACGCGGCGGCTCGCGGGGTCGAACGTCCCGTCGGCGTCGACGGCGTACTCCACGATGTCGGTGTCGCCGTCGAGGTCGGTGTGGTGCACGTACCCGCGCGTCCCGTCGGGCGAGAACGCGAGGCCGAGCAGGCCCTGCTCGCCGGCCGCGTCCGTGAGGTCCGTGACGTCGAGCACGGGCTCCCCGGCGACGCCGTCGCGCAGCGGGCGCACCCGACCGCCCTGCTCCACGACGTACGCGGCCGGATCGCCCGCCCGCCACGCGAGGTCGAGCGGCTGGTCGAACCTGGCGACCTCCTGCAACGCGATCCGAGGTCGTCCCCCGGCCGGCGCGGGCGGCGTGGCAGGCGCGGTGGGGGCGACCGTCGCCGTGGGCTCGGTCGCCGGCGCGGCCGTCGTCGAGCTCTCGGGCGCCGTGGCGGGCGCGGTGGTCGCGGCCGGGGGCGCCGCCGTCGACGCGGTCGACGCCGTCTGCGTCGCCGGCGGCGGCAACGTCGCGAACGTCACGGGGGGACCGGGGGAGCCGCGTCCGCCGCCGTCCTCCCCGCACGCGGCCGCGGCGAGGACGAGGAGCGGTGCCGCGCCGGCGAGCGCCCGCCTCAGGACCTCCCTCACCGAGGCGTGACCCCGACCCGAGCCAGGCCCTCCTGCACGACCGTGACCGCCAGGGTGCCGTCGCGCGAGAAGATCGCCCCACCGGCGAGGCCGCGCCCGGCGCCGCTCGAGAACGCGCTCTGGTCGTAGAGGAGCCAGCCGTCGGCGCGGAACGGCCGATGGAACCACATCGCGTGGTCGAGGCTCGCCATCTGCATCCCCGGGCTCTCCCACGACAGGCCGAACGGCAGCACCGTGGTGTCGAGCAGCGTCATGTCGCTTGCGTAGGTGACGATGCACGCGTGCAGCGTCGGGTCCTCCGGCAGGTCGCCGTCGGCGCGCATCCACACCCGCTGGCCCGTCGCCGGGCGGCCCTGGCGGCTGAAGGGATCGCCGTCGATGTGGCGGATGTCGATCGGCCGGGGGCGGTCGTACCATGGCCCCATCCGCTCCCGGTAGGGCGCCATGCGGGTCTTGAAGTCCGGCAGGGTCTCCGGCTCGGGGACGCCGGCCGGCATCGGGATCTGGTGGTCGGGCCCCGGCTCCACGACGTGGAAGCTCGCCTGCAGGTTGAAGATCGCCTTGCCGTGCTGGATGGCCACCACGCGCCGGGTCGTGAAGCTCCGGCCGTCGCGGATGCGGTCGACCTCGTACAGGATCGGCACCGTCGGGTCGCCGGGGCGGAGGAAGTACGCGTGCAGCGAGTGGACGAAGCGGTCGGAGTCGCCGACGGTGCGGGTCGCGGCCACGAGCGCCTGCCCGGCCACCTGGCCGCCGAACACGCGCTGGCGGTTCTCGTCCGGCGAGACGCCACGGAACAGGTTGACCTCGATGGGCTCGAGGTCGAGGAGCCTGATCAGTTCGTCGAGCGCTGCCGTCACGCCCGCCAGTCTCGCATCGCTACGGTGACGCCATGCCACTGCTCCCGCTCGATCCCGACCAGCTGCTGACCACGACGCGTGCGGTCCGCAAGCGGCTCGACCTCGACCGGCCGGTGGAGGACGACGTGATCCGCGAGTGCGTCGCCGCGGCGATGCAGGCACCGAGCGGGAGCAACCACATGACGATGCAGTTCCTCGTCGTGCGCGACCCGGTCACCAAGAAGGCGCTCGGCGAGATCTACCGCGAGTGCTACGCCATCTACCGGCAGATGGACGGGGTCTACATCCGCACCATCGACAAGGGCGACGAGGCGGCCAACGCGCAGCAGGCACGCAGCGCCGACTCGGCCGACTACCTGGGCGAGCACATGGGGGACGCGCCGGTGCTCGTCGTCCCCTGCAGCGTCGCCGGCCGCGTGGACGGCGCGCCGGCGATGATGGCCTCGTCGATGCTGGCGAACGTGATGCCGGCGACGTGGAGCTTCATGCTCGCTGCACGCGCCCGTGGCCTCGGCACGTGCTGGACCAGCGTGCACCTGATGATGGAGCAGCAGGCCGCCGAGGTGCTCGGGATCCCGTTCGACACGGTCCAGCAGATCTGCCTCACCCCGCTCGCCTACACGATCGGCACCGAGTTCAAGCCCGCGGCTCGGCCCGCACCCGACACGATCATCCACTGGGACCGGTGGTGAGCGCCGCGCCGCCCGGCGGCGCGTCGATCGACCCCGAGCTGCGTGCGCACGCGCTCGCCGCACGGGGGTTCATGCCGCCGGACGAGGGCGACGCGCTGCACGCCGCGGCGCTCGCCGCCGGTCGCGCGGTGCCGGGGTCGCCGCTGCTGGAGGTCGGCTCCTACTGCGGTCGGTCCACCGTGTGGCTCGGTGCCGCGGCCCGTGCGCTCGGGACCGTGGTGTTCGCGGTCGACCATCACCGTGGCAGCGAGGAGAACCAGGCGGGCTGGGAGCACCACGACCCGGAGCTCGTCGATCCCGCCACCGGCCGGATGGACACGCTGCCGACGTTCCGCCGCACGATCGCGGCGGCGGGGCTCGAGCGGGAGGTGGTCGCGGTCGTCGGCGAGTCGCCGGTCGTGGCCGCCGCGTGGCGGACGCCCCTCGCGTTCGTGTTCGTCGACGGCGGCCACGGCGAGGAGCCCGCTCGCGCCGACCACGACGGCTGGACGCCGCACGTCGCGCCGGGGGGCACGCTCGCGATCCACGACGTGTTCCCCGATCCCGCCGACGGCGGGCGGCCGCCGTACGAGCAGATCTTCCTCCCGGCGCTGCGCAGCGGCCGCTTCGCGCTCGTCAGCGCGACGGGCAGCCTGCGCGTGCTCCGCCGTGTGGACTGAGCCCGCCCGTCAGGGCGCCGCCCAGTTGAACACGGGCAGCATCTCCTCGTCCGAGTAGTCCTCGGGTTCGCGACCGTCGTGGCCCCACACCAGGACGCGGTCGCCGACCGACACCAGCGACGCGAACGTCGCGCTGAGGTCGGCGTGGAGCCGGACGCAGCCGTGCGACGCAGGCCGCAGCGGGATCTCGGCCGCGCCGTGGACCGCGATGCCGTAGTTGAAGTAGACGGGGTCGAGCATCCCGCCGAGCGGGCCCTGCCGGTACCCGGCGACCTCGCGCTCCACGCGGAACACGCCGCCCGGCGTCAGCGACACACCGCACTCGTGGCGCACGACGCGCTCGGGCAGCCGGGTGCCGTCGGCGGCGATGTCGTAGGACACCTGACCGCACCACTCCGCGGGTCGGCCGTCCTCGTCGAGCTCCCCCGAGGAGACGTGCGCGACCAGTGCGGGGCGGTCGTCGACGAACACCGCGAGCACCTGGAGCGGCAGCGAGATCTCGACGTGGGTGCCGCGCCCGTGGGGCCGCCGCGGGCGGACCTCGATCGGTTCGTTCATCCGCTGCCACACGGCTTCGTCCACGAGCTGGCCGCCGCGCCGCGCCTCGAGCTCGGCTGCCGGCGTCCCGAGGACGAGCTTGTGGAACGCCCACAGGGCCTGCTCCGTCAGCGGGCCGAGGACGCCGTCGGCGGGTCCGACGCCGAAGCCGAGCGTCGCGAGGCGCTCCTGGACGCGCCTGACGTCGCTGCCGGCCGACCCGAGGCCGAGCGGCGCTCCCAGACCGGCGACCGCGGGGGCCGCCGTCGTGGTGGGCGCGGGCGGGCTGGGGCTGGTGGAGGGGCCGGCGGCGGTCGCGCCCGCCGCGACCGCCGCCGACGACGACGCGGGGGTGTCCCCGGCGGCGGCGGCGTCGCCGCGGCGGGCCGACCCGACGAACGCGGACAGCGCCAGCACCACGAGGACCGACAGGCTCGCGAGCACGGGTGATCGCACGTCGCTCCGAGCGGTGCGCGGCGTGTGCGGGTGGTGCGCGAGCATCACCCGTCAGATCCGTCGTGGCGCTCGGTGGTGACGGCGCCGGACTCGAAACGCACGGGCGGACGTCACAGGACACGAGCCCCGCGCTTCGTGCCGAGCTCCGCCCGAGGCGCCCGTGACGCGCTCCAGGCGCCGGAGATCGGATCAGCCGGCGAGGCGCGGGACGAAGACGCTGCTCGCCGGGGAGGCGCCGGCGATCGCGTCGGCGGCGAGCACCACGGCGGCCGCCGTGTACGCGGAGGTCTCGTCCGCCGGGAAGCGCTCGAGCGACGGGTAGACGATCCCCGTCCAGTACGACCCGTCGTCGAGACGGTGCGACCGCGTCCAGCGCAACAGGTCGGCGGCGGTGGCGAGGTCGCCGATGGCGGCGAACGCGATCGCGCACTCGGCCGTCTCGCTCGCCGTGATCCACGGCTCGTCGTTGACGCAGCGGATCCCCTTGCCCTCCATCGCGAACTCGTCCCACCGGTCCGCGAGCCGCGCCTTGGCCGCCTCGCCCCGCAGCGCGCCCGACAGCACCGGGTAGTACCAGTCCATCGCCCAGCGCGCCTTCGGTTCGAACGCGTCCGGGCGGTGCGCGACCGCGCCGGCGAGCACCTCGCGCGCTGCGTGCCACTCGGGCCGCTCCTCGCCCACGAGCGCCGCGAGGTGCGACGCGCACCGCAGCGAGTGCGAGATGCTGGCCGACCCGGTGAGCAGCGCGTAGTCCCACGGGCGGGCGTCCTCGGTGCGGGCCCACAGGACGGTGCCCTCCGGCGTCCGCATCCCGAGCACGAACTCCACGGCGCGCTCCACCGTCGGCCACAGGTGGTCGACGAACGCCCGGTCCCACGTGCAGAGCCAGTGGTGCCACACGCCCGTCGCGACGTAGGCGCACACGTTGGTGTCGAGCTTCGCCTCCTCGACGCTCCCGTCCGGCAGGTAGTAGTTCCACCAGCTCCCGTCCGGCCGCTGCACGTCGACGAGCCACTCGTACGCCCGCTCGGCCTCGACGTGGAACCCCGCGACGTCGAGCGCCATCGCGGTCTCGACGTGGTTCCACGGGTCGCAGTGCCCGCCGGTGAACCACGGGATCATGCCAGTGCGCAGTTGCAGCGCGGCGATCGCCGCGGCGCTGCCGACGACCTCGTCGCGCGACAGCACCCCCGGCAGGTGCGGCACGCTCACGGCTTGCGCCCGTACACGACGTAGCTCTTGCCCAGCACGGGTGCGAGGCCCCGCTCGACCACGCGCAGCGCCGCCGGCCGCTCCACGATCTCCCACTCGAGCAGCCGGCGGTAGCCGTTCACGAGGCGGCTGTCGGTGCGGGCGGGACCGACCGCGCACCGCAGCCACCAGTACGGCGAGTGGAGCGCGTGCGCCCGGTGGCTGCCGACGACGTGAAGGCCGGCCGCGCGCAGCTTCGCCTTCAGCTCGATCGCGCTGTAGATGCGGACGTGGCCACCGGGGCTCCTGGGGGCGTGGTAGTCGTCGCTGAGCAGCCAGTTGACCTTCTCGGGCAGCGCCGCCGGGACCGTCGCCGCGAACGTCCCCCCGGGGCGGAGCACGCGGACGAGCTCGCCGATCGCCGCCACGTCGTCCTGGATGTGCTCCAGCACCTCGCTCGTGACGACGCGGTCGAAGCAGCCGTCCGCGAACGCGAGGCGCGTGGCGTCGCCGCGGAGCACGCCGACGAAGCGCTCGGGCGGGATCTCGCCGACGTCGATCATCGCCCCGAACGTGGCACGGGTCGCCGTCACCTCGTCGGCGGCCCAGTCGAGCGCCACCACCTCCGCGCCGCGCCGGGCGAGCTCGAACGCGTGCCGGCCGAAGCCGGCGCCTGCGTCGAGGACGCGGTCCCCCGCGCGCAGCCCGAGGCGGTCGATGCGGATCGTCAGCACCGGCTAGATCCGGCCGTTGCGGCGCAGCTTGGCCACGTTGGCGGGCATGGCCAGCACCTCTCGGTACTGCTCGACGGTGAGCTGCGCGCAGCGGCGCCAGCTCCACCGCTCGACCACGCGCTCGCGACCCGCGAGCCCGACCCGCTCGCGGAGGCTGGCGTCGCCGAGCCCGCGCCGCAGCGCCCCCGTGAGCGACTCGACGTCGCCGGCGCGGCACTGCAGCACCGTGTGCCCGTCGGTCCCCGTGACCTCGGGCAGGGCACCGCCGTCGGTGGCGACGAGGCAGATGCCGGTGCTCATCGCCTCGATCGCCGGCAGGCTGAACCCCTCGTAGAGGCTCGGCACGACGGCCAGCTCCGCCTCGGCGTACAGCTCGACGATCCGCTCGTCGGGGACGCCTGACACGAACTCGATGTGCGGGCGCAGCCCGAGCTTGTCGATCAGGTCCGCGCTCGCGCCGTCACGGGGCCTCCCGATGATCGTGAGCGTGACGTCCATCTCCGTGCGCAGCTTCGCCATCGCCTCGAGCAGGTACGCGAGCCCCTTCAGCGCGACGTCCGCGGACGCCGTCGTGATCAGCCGCCCCGGCCGCCGCGCCACGTGCGGCATCGGCGTGAACAGCTCGGGGTCGACGCCGACCGGGACGAGGCGCATCCGGTCGAGCGACACGCCCATGTCGGCGTGGATGTCCTTGATGCTGTTCTCGCTGACGACCACGATGCGCGGCATCCGGCTCGCGACGCGGCCCTGCATCTCCACGAAGCGGTACCACCGCCGGATCGCACGCCGCCGTCGCGGGGTGGGGGCGTGCGCCATCTCGAGCTCGCGGTCCTTCGTGATCGGGTGGTGGAGGGTGACGACCGTCGGGATGCGGCGCTCGAGCGCGAGGATCCCGTAGCCCAGGCACTGGTTGTCGTGGACGAGGTCGAACTCGCCCGCCCGGGGGCGCAGCGCCTCGAGCACCCGCAGGCTGAACGCGAGCGGCTCGCCGAACGTGCCGCCGACGTGCAGGAGGGTCTCGGCCAGGTCCGCCTTCGTCCTCAGCTCCCAGTACGCGGGCAGGCGCCCCGGGTAGTGGTCGTTCCAGAGGTCGAGGCTCGGGAGCCGGTGGAGCGCGATGCGCTCGTCGAGCACCGGGTACGGCTGGCCGCCGAACACCTCGACCTCGTGGCCGAGGTCGACGAGCGCCTTCGTGAGGTGGCGGGTGTAGACGCCCTGTCCGCCGACGTGCGGCTTGCCGCGGTACGTGAGGTACGCGATCCGCAACGGGTCGTCGGCGCCGCGACCGCCGTCCCTCACCCGTCCAGACATGGCCGTGGAGGTTACCCGCCGGTCACCACCGGCGGTCACGTGCGCCAGGTGATGGCCATGGTCCGCTGCAGCAGCTGGGTGGGCTCGAGGCGGAGGTCGTCCGCCGCGAGGGCCCCGATGGCCGCGAGGTTGAACGCGTCGGGCGGGGCCGTCTGCGGCTCGACGCAGGTCGCGACGTGGAGCTCGTCGAAGACCACCCACTGACCGGCGTCGCTCGCGATCGTGACGGTGACACCGTCGAGGTGCAGCCGCAGCGGTGCGAGCGGCTGCGCGAAGCAGTCGTCCCACGGCCGGGGAGCGGGTGCGACGACCTCGCCCGTGGGCAGCCCGTCGGCGCCGCGGCGCCACATCGCCCGGAACTCGAGCTCGTCGGCCTGCGGCTTGCGGAACCACGGGTGCCAGCCGAGGACGGCGGGCATCGCACGATGGCCGGCGACCACGGTCAGGACCGACACGAGCGCACCGTCGGTGAGCTGGAGGTGCTGGTGCGCGTGCCCGCCCAACGGCCACGCCAGCGCCGTGGTGAGCTCGGCGTGCGCCAGGCCCTGGTCGACCACGTCCCACCCGGCGACGAACCCGGTGCCGTGCAGGGCGTGCGGCTCGCCGCGGGTGTCGAGGACGTGGTCGCGACCGTCGAACCGGAACCGGCCGTCGCGGACCCGCCCCGCCCACGGGACCATCGGGAAGCAGCCCCACGCGACCGGATCGGTGGTCGCGTCACCGCCGACGAGGAGCTCGGTGCCGCCGACCCGGATCTGCCCGACGCGGCCGCCGAGGAGCGGGTGCACCTCGACCACGACGTCGCGCGCCTGGAGCTCGATCACCTCCCCAGTGTGTCGTCGCAGGCACGCCGGCGCAGCGCGGGGCGCGCGAGGATCGGTCCGTGCGAGCGCTGGTGCAGCGGGTGTCGTCGGCGTCGGTGACGGTGCGGGTCGCCGCGGTGCGCGAGATCGTCGGCGAGATCGGGCCGGGGCTGTGCGTGCTGGTGGGCGTGGCGCGCACGGACACCTCCGCGGAGGCGACGAAGCTCGCGGACAAGCTCTGGCACCTGAGGGTCATGGACGACGAGCACGGCGTGATGAACCGCTCCGTCGCCGACACGACCAGGTCCCTGCTGGTCGTGAGCCAGTTCACGCTCTACGGCGACACCAGCGGCGGGCGGCGCCCGAGCTGGATCGCGGCGGCGCCGCCCGAGCAGGCCGAACCGCTCGTCGACGCGGTCGTGGCGAGGCTGCGCTCACTCGGCGGCGACGTCGCCACGGGCCGCTTCCGCACCGAGATGGCGGTCGCGCTGGTCAACGACGGCCCCGTCACCGTCCTCGTGGAGGTCGACGCGCCGCCGGGCCGCCCGGGCTGAGCTCCACATCGCTCCGACGAGCGCGGTCGCGGCGAGCAGCACGTACGGGAGGCCCCCGGTGCGGGTGTACCACGTGCGACCCGTGCGGCGCGCGACGTCGTGGACGATCACGCGTGCCTCGCTGACGCCCGTGCGCTCGAGGACCTCGCCGCCGGGCGACACGAACGCGCTGAAGCCGGTCGGCGCGGCCTGCACCACCCACCGCCCCGTCTCCACGGCCCGCAGGCGCGACGAGGCGACCTGCTGGCTCTGCAGCACGGTGCCGGTGTAGCTGGAGCCGTTCGTCGGGTTGAGCATCACCTCGCCGCCGCTGCGCACGGCGTCGCGGGCGCGATCGCCGAAGAACACCTCCCACGAGATGACGACGCCGGCACGCACGTCGCCCGCCGCGAGGGGCACGTCGAGCGCGGCGGGGCCGGTCCCGGCCGCGGCGTCCTTCGGCACGAGGTCCGTCGGCGCGCCGAGCGCCTCGAGGAGCCCTCGCAGCGGGACGTACTCGCCGAACGGCACCCGCCGGACCTTGTCGTAGCGGTCGGTGATCCGCCCGTCGGGCGTCACCACGACCTGCGCGTTGAGGAAGCGCCGCTCACCGCCCGCGGACGTGGCGTCCTCGGTGATCCCGACCGCGAGCGGCACGCCGAGGCGCGCCCCCTCGGCGGCGATGGCCACCAGCTCGTCGCTCCCCTCGAACCGGGCGACGTCCACCACGTTCTCCGGCCAGACGACCAGGTCGACGTCGCCGGCCCGGATGCCGCGCGTCGCCGCGAGGTGGCGGTCCACCACCACGCGTGGATCGGTGTCGACGGCGCGGGTGCCCTGCTCGCCGCCCCCCTGGACGATCGCGATCCGCAGCCCACGCCCGGTGTCGCGGCCGTCCGGGGCCGCTGCGGCCACGACGACGAGCGCGGCGCACGCGGCGAGCGCGGCCAGCGCGCCGTTCCGACCCGACCGCCTCCCGAGCGCACCGAGCGCGACGCCGAGCTGGAGGACGAGCCAGCCGAGCAGCACGACGCCGCCGATGCGGGCGACACCGAGCAGCGGGCCGCCGGCCTGGCCGATCGCGAGCGTCGCGAGGGGGACGCCGCCGAAGGGGACGACGAGCCGCAGCGCCTCGACCAGCGCGTGCGCGGCCGGGCGCGCGAGGAGCGAGCCCCGGCCGGGGCGCACCGCCGCCGCGGCGAGGGCGTGGAGGCTCGCGAACAACGTGCCCGCGACGAGGTAGCCCGGCGCGGTCAGGAACCACATCCACCCCATGCCGGGGAACAGCCATCCGGCACCGAAGAGCCAGCCGAGCGCGGCGCGCCGCCCGGCCGACCTCCCCGCGCGGCCGTCGCGCTCGAGCGACCAGGAGAAGAGCGCGACGCCGACGATCGCGAGCGGCCAGACGCCCCACGGGGGCAGGGACAGCGCGACGAGCGCGCCGGCACCCAGGCAGAGCAGCGACACGGCGTGGTGCGGCGCCGGGCGCCGCCGGCTCACTGCTGCAGCGCGGCGTAGACGACGATGCGCTGGCGGGTCGAGCCCGGGGGGTGGCACGCGAACAGCGTCGCCGTCGGCGCCGGCGTCTGGTTGATGATGTACATCGCGTCGGGCTGGACGATCTCGGTGCCGGTGACGAGGTACACGAACCGTCCGTCGCCGGTCGTCAGCACGATCTCGTCGCCCGGCACGAGCTGGTCGATGTTCCGGAAGGGCTTGTCGTGGCTCGTCCGGTGGCCGGCGACGACGGCGTTGCCGATCTGGCCCGGCATGGCCGTGCCGGGCCAGTGGCCGGGGCCCTTGTCGAGGGTGGTCAGCGTGATCCCCTCGAGCAGCGGCTTGGAGATGCCCAGCTTCGGGATCTCGATGGTGCCGAGCTCGACGTGGGGCTCCGCCGCGCGAGGAGCCGGCGGGGCGTCGGGCGTCGGCAGCGTCTCGACGGTCGTCGGCGCGAGCGTCGACGGCGGCGCGGCGGAGGTGGTCGGCGCCACCGTGGTGGTCGGTGCGGTGGTCGTCGCCGCCGCGGTGGTGGTCGGCGCCGCGGTGGTCGGCGCGACCTCGGCGCGCCGCGCGGTGGTGGGCGCCGGGATCGTGGTCGCCGGAGCGGACGTGGTCGGTGCGACGCTCGTCGCCGCGGCGCCGCCGTCGTCGCCGGCGTCGCCGCACGACGCCAGCACGAGCGTCGCCAGCGCGAGGGGCGCGAGGAGTGAGCGGGCGGTCCGGGAGGTCACGCGCCACATCATCGCGCGCCGTCCGGGGGGAGCGTCAGCAGCTCGGCGGCGCGCTGGCCCGAGCGGATGCACGCGGGGACGCCGATCCCGTGGTAGCTCGCCCCGGCGAGCGCCACACCCGGCGGCAGGGCGGCCTCGAGATCGGCCACCAGGCGGTGGTGGTGCGGCCGGTACTGGGGGAACGCCCGCTGCCAGCGCGTGATCCGGACCTCCTCGGGGCGCAGCTCGAGACCGAGGTGCCCGCCCACCTCCGCCAGCGCCGCGTCGAGGATGCGGTCGTCGTCGAGGTGCAGGATCGGCACCCCGTCCCGGCCGAGGGAGACCCGCAGCACCACCCGGTCGGCGCTGCGCCAGTGCGCCCACTTCTGGGAGCCGAACGAGACGGCGGTCACGAGGCGCTGGACCGGCTTCGGCACGAGGTAGCCGCTCGACCCGTGCAACCGATCGGGCCAGCCGGACGCGGGCACGGCGAGCGTCACGACCACGACGTCCGCCGCGCCGATGGCGCCCGGGTCGCCGCGGCCGAGCAGCCGCGCCGCCTGAGGAGCCGGGCAGGCGAGGACCACGGCATCGGCCACCTCCCCGTCGACGCGCCAGCGCCGCCCGTCGCGCTCCAGCGCCGTGCACGGGGCGCCGGTGCGGATCGTGCCGCCGCCGTCGCGCACGGCGGTCGCGCAGGCCGCGACGAGCTCGCCCATCCCGCCACGGGGGGCGTGGAACACCGGGCCCGGCGGCGCCGGCGGCGCGTCCTGCGCCCGGCGCCGCGCCGTCAGCAGCACGCTGCGGCCCGTCGCGGCCAGGTCCGCGATCTGCGGCACCGCGGCGAGGCTGAAGCGGTCGGTGTCGGCGGCGTAGATGCTGCCGACGAGGGGGTCGACGAGTCGCTCCTGGACCTCGTCGCCGAAGCGGGCGCGCACGTAGCGCCCCAGCGAGTCGTGGTCGAGGGGGGAGCGTGCGAGCACCGGCTCGAGGGCCGCACGGAGCTTCCCCCGCCACGACAGCAGCCGCGACCGGGCGAGGGGGACGACGTCGGTCGGGAGGCCGAGCAGGAGGCCGTCGGGGATGCGCTGCAGCCCCTCCCACCACACCGACGCGGACGCCACGGCCGGCGACGTGAGGCGCTCGCCGAGACCCACACGCCTGGCGAGGTCGACCCCCCACGGCACGCGGGCGAGGAAGGCGTCGGCGCCCTCGTCCACGGCGTCCAGGCCGGCGAAGGGCGTCGTGCGGATCTTGCCGCCGAGGTGCGGCTGCGCCTCGAGGACCGTCACGCGCGGGGCGCCCTCGGCCCGGACGAGCTCGACCGCCGCGGCGAGGCCGGCGATGCCGCCGCCCACGACCACCACGTGGCGGTCGCTGGCGCCCACGGCCGGGGTCAGGCGGCGAGGACGCGCGCCGCGAGCGCCGCCATCACCTGGTCGTCGTCGTTCACGCAGGCGGTCCGCGCGAACGCGAGGCCGTGTCCGGCGGCGCGGGCGGCGGCCTCGATGTCGAGGTCGTAGAGCACCTCCAGGTGGTCTGCGACGAACCCGCACGCGCAGACCACCACGCCCGTCGCCGTGCCGCTCGCGGCGAGGTCGTCGATCACCTGGAGGACGTCCGGGCCGAGCCACGGCTCGGGCGTGCGACCCGCCGACTGCCACGCGATCGCCCAGTCGCTCCAGCTACGGAGGCCGGCTCCGGCGGCGACCGCCTCGGCCGTCGCCCGGAGCTCCTCGGGATACGGGTCGCCGGCGTCGACCACGCGCCGCGGGAGGGAGTGCGCCGTGAACAGCACCTTCGTGCCGGGCGGCATCGCGGCGAGGCGGGCCCGCAGGTCCGTCGCGAGGAACCGGACGAGGGCGGGCTCGACGGCCCAGCTCTCGATGCCGGCGACCTCGATCCCGCGGGGAGCGGCGGCGGCGCGGGCGCGGTCCAGGTACTGGCCGACCGACGCCGAGGACCAGTGCGGCGCGAGCACCAGCGCGACGATGCGGCCGAAGCCCCGGTCGGCCAGCTCCGCGACGGTGTCCTCGATGCTCGGCGCGGCGTGCTTCAGCCCGAGCGCCACGTGGTGGCTCCCGGGGGTGACCGCGTCGAGCGCGCGCTGGAGGGCGTCGCGCTGGGCCTCGGTCCGGGCCGCGAGGGGGGAGAGGACGTCGCCGCCCGGGGGTGCGATCGCCTCGTAGCGGGCGGTGAGCTCGGCCAGCTGCTCCGGCGCCGGCGGGCGGCCGCGGCGGATGTCGGTGTAGTAGGGGAGGATCTCGTCGCGCGTGCGCGGCGTGCCGTAGGCCATCAGCAGCACGGCGGTGCGGCCGGCGCTCACGACGCGGCTCCGGCGGGTGCCGGGCGAGCCGCGGTGCGCTCGTGGACGCGCTCGACCACCGCGGCGAGGACCCCGGGGTCGCTCTCGGGCTGCACGCCGTGGCCCAGGTTGAAGACGTGGCCGGGGTGCCCGCCGTTGTCGGCCAGCACCTGGTCGGCGCCGGCGAGCGCGGCGGCCGCCCCGGCGAGCACCAGGGCGGGGTCGAGGTTGCCCTGGACCACCGTGTCCGGCCCCAGCCGGCGGCGCGCCTCGTCGATCGGCGTGCGCCAGTCGAGCCCGATCACGACCGGTCCCGCGCCCATCACGTCCAGCATGGCCTCGAGCAGGTGGTCGCAGCCGATGCCGAAGTGGATGGCGGGGGCCTCGGGGTGCGCCGCCCGCAGCCGGGCGAAGACCTCCCGGCTGTGCGGCGCGACGAACCGCTCGTAGTCCCGGCGCGACAGCGCCCCGGCCCACGAGTCGAACAGCTGGTAGGCGCGGGCGCCGGCGCGCAGCTGCGCGTCGATCGACGCGACGGCGTGCTGCGTGAGGCGCTCCATCACCCGGTGCCACAGCGCCTCGTCGGTGTGCAGCAACGCCTTCGTCCAGCGGTAGGTCTTCGACGGCCGGCCCTCGACGAGGTAGCTCGCCACGGTGAAGGGCGCCCCGGCGAAGGCGAGCAGCGGCACGTCGGCGGGCAGCTCGGCGGCGAGGAGGCGCACGGTGTCGGCCACGTAGGGCACGTCGTCGTCGGGGCGCAGCTCGCGGAGCCGGTCGAGGTCGGACGCCGCACGCAGCGGCGCCGCGGCCACGGGTCCCGTCCCGGGGGCGACGTCGATGCCGAAGCCGACCCCGTGCGCGGGCACCACGATGTCGCTGTAGAGCACCGCCGCGTCCACGCCGTAGCGGCGCACCGGCTGGAGCGTGATCTCCGCCGCGAGGTGCGGATCCTCGATCGCCCGCAGGATCGTGCCCTCGCCCCGCACCGCCCGGTACTCGGGCAGGCTGCGGCCGGCCTGGCGCATGAACCACACGGGCGTGTGGCGGGCCGGCCGGCCGTGGGCGGCGTCGAGGAACGGGGCCGCGGCGCTCATGCGCAGCGCACGCTACCGGTGCGCGCCCGCCGAGACCCGGTGCGGGTGGCGGTGCCCTGCGTCCCAGGTGTCGCCTCCGGGCACACGGGTAGGCTTGTCCGACCCATGACGCAGCAGCACCCCGATCTCGCTGACGAGCAGGCGTACATCGACCACGCGTACGAGTGCCTCGAACGAAGCCGCACCGACGCATGGAAGCTCCGTGACATCCACGAGGGCACGCTGGGCGGGACGTTCCAGGCCCGCTACGAGCGCGACGTGTTCGACGAGGCGCTGGTCAACCGGCTGACGCGCCTCGACCTGGGCGACGCCGCCCTCGTCTTCGGGCGGATCGACCGCTACGCGGAGAGCCCCGACGAGCTCGAGAGCTTCCACATCGGCCGCCTCGCCGTCGCCGACGAGCAGAGCGAGCCCGTGGTGGTCGACTGGCGTGCACCGGTCGCCGAGCCGTTCTACCGCGCCACCGGGCGCGACAGCATGGGCCTCGCTCGCCGGCGGCACTTCGCCGTCGAGGGCCGCACCCTGCTCGGCCTGGAGGACGAGCTCTTCGGCGAGGGCCACCTCGGCGTCAGCGGGGAGGAGGGCCTCGGCGAGCTCCGCGGCGCCGCCGGCTCGCACGGCCTGCGCGGCTACTCGACGCTCCTCACGGCGCTCGAGCGGGGCCGCACCGGCCAGCTCGGCGACATCGTCGCGACGATCCAGGGGGAGCAGGACGAGATCATCCGGAGCCCGCAGGCCGGGGTGCTGGTGGTGCAGGGAGGTCCGGGGACCGGCAAGACGGTCGTCGCCCTGCACCGGGCCGCGTACCTGCTCTACACGCACCGGTTCCCGCTCGAGGACCAGGGCGTCCTCGTCATCGGGCCGAACCGCGTGTTCCTCCGCTACATCGAGCGCGTGCTGCCGTCGCTCGGCGAGGCCGGCGTCGAGCAGGTGGTGCTGCACGACCTCGTCCCCGACGTCGACTGGGCCCGCCAGGGGGTCGACCCGCAGGACCCGCCGCTGGCCGCCGTCGTGAAGGGCGACCTCCGCATGGCCGACGTCGTCGACAAGGCGGTGACGGACCGTGAGCGCCCGCTGCGCGAGGACGTCGTCGTCCCGTTCCGCACCGGGTTCCTCCGCCTGCGCGCCGAGGAGACCGCGCGGATCGTGCGGACCGCGCAGCGCCGCTACCGGCGGCACAACGCCGCGCGGCGGTGGGTCGAGGGGGAGGTCTGGGCGGCCCTGGCGGCGACGTGGCGCGACGGCTCGGTGGCGCCCGCCGACGTGCGCGAGGCGGTCCGGACCCTGCCCGAGATCCGGGCCGCGCTCGAGCGGATGTGGCCGGTCCTCACCCCCGCGCAGCTGCTCCACGACCTGTACGGGTCCAAGGCGCTCCTCAAGCTGGCCGCCACCGGCATCCTCACCGAGGACGAGTTCCTCGCGCTGCACCGGCCCCGGCACGACGACGTCGCCGAGGTCCGCTGGACCGACGGCGATGTGGCCCTGCTGGACGAGGCGCGCAACTTCCTCGGGCCGCGCCCGGCCCGCCGGGGCGCCGTCGAGGACTCCGACGAGATCCGCACCTACGGCCACATCGTCGTCGACGAGGTGCAGGACCTCACGCCGATGCAGCTGCGGATGGTCGCCCGCCGGTCGCTCAACGGGAGCATGACCGTGGTGGGCGACATCGCCCAGGCCACCGGGGCGCTCGCCCCGGACGACTGGAGCGACGTGCTGCGCCACCTCCCGGACACGAGGCCCTCGCGGGTGATCGGGCTCAGCGTCGGCTACCGCATCCCGGAGCGGATCATGGAGCTGGCGAACCGGGTGATGATGGCGGCGACGCCGTCGCTGCGAGCGCCGGTCAGCGTGCGCGCGGGCGACGAGCGCCCCGAGCTCGTGGCCGTCGCCGATCCGGACGACCTGCACGACGAGGTGGCGCGTGCCACGGCGGCGATGGCCGCCGGCATGTCCGGCGGCAGCATCGCCGTCGTCGTCCCGGACCCGATGGTCGACGACGTCTCGGCCGCCCTCGCACGAGCCGGGATCGACCACGGGCGCGCCACGCGCCAGGGCCTGGACGCCGGCGTGACGGTCGTCCCGGTGAGCGTCGTGAAGGGCCTCGAGATCGACGGCGTGGTCGTGGTCGAGCCCGCGGCCATCGTCGAGCGCGAGCTGCAGGGCCTCCGGGCGCTCTACGTGGCGCTCACGCGCAGCACCCGGCGCCTGACCGTCGTCCACGCGCGGCCGCTGCCCGCGGCGATGGCCGAGCGCGACGCCTGACGGTCGTCAGGACAGGTACGAGCCGACCAGCGCGCGCAGGTTCAGCGCCGCCTTGTCGGCGTCGGCGGCGCGCTTGAACCGCACCGCCGTCGCGAGGCGGGCGACGTTCGCGTCGAAGTCGTTCAGCAGCTCGGGACGCGTCGCCGCCACCTCGTCCTGCACCGCTCGCCAGAGCGCGTCCACCCGCGCCGCGGCGGCCGAGCTGTCGCCCTCGTCGATCATGAGCTGCGTGATGGACGTCGCCTCGCGGAGCAGCACGGGGAGGACCTCGGTGGCGCCGCCGGCGGGGAGGGTCGTGGTGGTCGACGGCTGGGGCGCCTGCTCGTCGGCGATCGACTGGTCGTAGGTCGTCGCGCCGCAGCCGGCGGCGAGCAGGGCGGCGAGCGCGACGGCCGACAGCCGCGCGACGCCGGAGGTCACGCCATCACCAGGATGCGGGCGCTCGCGAACGCGCCCACGCCCACGTGGCGCCCTTCGATCTCGACCGTCACGGTGCCGTCGGGGGAGGAGGCCGTGATGACGCCCGTGCGCCCCGGCTGGATGGCCGATTCCTCGAGGAAGTCGAGGAGCCCCGGCGTGAACTCGAGCTCCTCGGGGATCCGGTTCACCGTGAAGCGCTGGCCGACGTGCAGGTCGCCGAGCGGCGTCGACTCCGGCGCGAGGTACCGCGACCCGGGGATGGGGTTCCCGTGCGGGCACGTCGTGGGGCTGCCGAGGACGCGGTCCATCGCCGCCTCGACGCTGTCGCTCATGACGTGCTCCCACTTGCCGGCCTCGTGGTGCGCCTCGGCCCACGACAGCCCGAGCATGTCCGTGAGGAACCGCTCCGCGAGCCGGTGCCGCCGGACCACCCGCTGGGCCAGCTGGTTCCCGGTGTCGGTCAGCGCGATCTGGCCGCCGGCGTTGACCAGCAGCCCCTCGGTCTCGAGCCGCCGGATCATCTCGCTGACCGCTGGCCTGCTGATCTTGAGGCGCTCGGCGATGCGGGCCTGGATGACCTCCACGTCGTCCTCGCGCAGCTCGAAGATGCACTCGCAGTACTCCTCGAAGGCCGGGTGATGCTCTCCCGCGGCTGGCATGACCCGAGCCTACCGGCGCGCCCCCGCACCACGCAGGCGGCGCAGCCAGCTCTCGGCGTAGCGGAGCCGGCGTTCGAGCTGCTCGGTGGTCGCGGCGCTGACCTTGGCGACGCCGGCCAGGCGGTTCATCTCCGCGTTCACCTTGCCGTGGGTCCAGCCGGTGAGGTCGACCAGGCGCTGCGCGACCTGGGCGTTGCGCGACCGGAGGTCGTCCTTGAGCTCGGCGACGCTGCGCGTGCCGTCCCGGGTGAAGCCCGCTTCCGTCGGCACCTCCGGCAGCGACACGTCGAGCCCGGCGTCGTCGGCGGGCTCCGGGAGGTCGAGCTCGTCGGTGCCGAGCGTCGCCACCCCCTCGGCCGTCACGGTGTGGATCGCCATCCCGGTCGCGACGGAGCTGAGCACCGAGAACAGCGAGAGCTGCTCCGCCGCCTCGCCGTCGCCGCGCGGCTCGTCGAGCGCGGCCGGGTCGCCGCCGCCGCCGGGCTCGGTCGGCGACGGCGGGCGCAGGACGTGGCGCCGGGCGTCCGCGATCTGGAAGGCGTGCGCCCGCAGCCGGGGGTCGTCGGGCACGAACACGTAGGCGCGCTGGGCGCCGCGGCCCGCCTGCCACCGGACGAACCGGCCGACGGCCTGGCGGAAGAACAGCTCGGTCGTCACCGTCGTCGCGTACACGCCGACGCGCAGGCGAGGGATGTCGACCCCCTCGCTCACCATCCGCACGGCGACGAGCCACGGCGCGTCCGAACGGGCGAAGCGGGCGATCCGTGCCGAGGCGGTGGGGTCGTCGCTGACGACGACCTCGGCCGGGACCCCGAAGTGGCGCCGGACGAGCTGCGCGATCCCCTGCGCGTGCGCCTGGTCCATCGCGATGACCAGGCCGGCCGCGTCGGGGTGCCCGCCGGCGCGGATCGCGAGGAGCCGGTCGTGGGCCTGGCGCAGCACCGTGGCCAGCCAGTCGCCGTCGAGGCTGAGCGCGGCGCGGAGGCGGTGCGCCATCTGGTCCCGTGCCAGCTCGTCGTGGAAGTTCGCGCTGAGGACGCTGCCGTCGGGCGCGCTCCACTCCATCACGCCGTCGAAGCGGGGGAAGTAGACGGGGCGCACCACGCCACCGTCGCGCAGCGCGTCGGCGTAGCCGTAGGTGTAGTGGCTGCGGGCCACGTCGCCCTCGGCGCCGGCGAGGTACTGCACGAACGGGATCGCCGCCGAATCGCTCCGGAACGGCGTGCCGCTCAGGCACAGCCGGCGGTGGGCGGTGCCGAACGCGTGGCGGATCGCGTCGCCCCACGCCCGCTCGTCGCCCGCGTGGTGGATCTCGTCCAGCACGACGAAAGCGTCGTGCGCGACGCCGCGCAGGGCGGCGGCGGTGCCCGGCGTGGCCACGTGCTGGTAGGTGGTGACGAGGCCGTGGACGTCTCGGGCCAGGCCGCCGGCGGGCGTCCAGTCCGGATCGAGCTCGAGGCCGAGCCGGTGCGCCGCCTGCGCCCACTGGCTCTTCAGGTGGCTGGTCGGCGCCACGACGACGAGCCGCCGCCGCTGGTGGGCGAGCGCCCACCGGGCGCAGGTGAGGGCGAAGGTCGTCTTGCCGGCGCCCGGCGTGGCGACGGCGAGGAAGTCCGGCTCCTCCGACGCCGTGAACAGGTCGAACGCCGCCCGCTGCCAGGGCCGGAGGCGGATCGCGCCCGGTGCCTCGCCGCGGGCGGGGCTCGTCGCGGCGGGCGTCGCGCTCGGGGTCGGGCTCGGCGGCATGGGCCGCCCAGTCTGGCGGCGCACGATCGCACGCGCTCGCCGCCCGCGGGTGAGCCCGACGCGGCGGGGTCGGCGGTCCGTGCGCCGGGCCCGCTCGTGGGGCGGGTAGAGCGCACGGATCGGCGGGTCCGTGCGCCGGCCCCGCTCGTCGGGCGGGTGGGGCGCACGGATCTCCGTCGCACCCCGCCCGTAGCCTGGAGCCGTGGGTGCGCACCCGGTCCTCGAGCGGTTCTCCCCGGCCGTGCGCGCGTGGTTCGCCGCCGCGTTCCCGGAGCCGACGCCGCCGCAGGTGCAGGGGTGGCCGCGCATCGTCGCCGGCGAGCACACCCTCATCTGCGCGCCCACGGGCAGCGGCAAGACCCTCACCGCGTTCCTCGCGTCCATCGACCGCCTGTCCACCACGCCGGCACCCGACCCCAAGCAGCGCACGAGGGTGCTGTACATCTCACCGCTCCGGGCGCTCGCCTTCGACGTCGAGAAGAACCTGCGCTCGCCGCTGATGGGCATCGGCCTCGCAGCGGAGCGCCTCGGCGAGCCGTTCACCCAGCCCGACGTCGCCATGCGCACGGGCGACACCTCCAGCAAGGACCGCCAGGCGCTCATCCGTCGCCCGCCCGACCTGCTGATCACCACGCCGGAGAGCCTCTACCTGATGCTCACCTCGTCGGCGCGAGACACCCTCGTCAACGTCGAGACGGTGATCATCGACGAGATCCACGCGCTGGCCCCCACCAAGCGGGGCGCGCACCTGATGCTCTCGCTCGAGCGGCTCGAGGAGATCACGGTCCGTCCGCCCCAGCGGATCGGCCTGTCGGCGACGCAACGCCCCCTCGAGGAGGTCGCGCACTTCCTCGGCGGCCACGGCCCGGACGGCGCGCAACGACCGGTGGCCATCGTCGACGCCGGCATCCGCAAGCCCCTCCAGGTCGAGGTGATCGTGCCGGTCGAGGACATGGGCGACCTCGGGGGCTCCACGGCGCCGGAGCTCCGCAGCGGACCCGCCACGGCCGCCATGGCGCCGCAGCGCAGCAGCATCTGGCCGAGCATCTACCCCCGCATCCTCGCCCAGGTCCTCGAGCACCGCACCACGATCATCTTCACCAACGCCCGCCGCGCCGCCGAACGGCTCGCGGCGAAGCTCAACGAGCTCTACGAGGAGCAGGGGGGCAGCGACGCCGAAGGCAACGCCGTCGAGCTCGTCAAGGCCCACCACGGCTCCCTCGCCCGGGAGCAGCGCGTGGTGATCGAGGACGAGCTGAAGCGGGGCGCGCTGCGGGCGATCGTCGCGACGAGCAGCCTCGAGCTCGGCATCGACATGGGCGCGGTCGACCTCGTGATCCAGGTCGAGTCGCCGGGCGCCGTCAGCCGGGGCCTGCAGCGCATCGGCCGGGCCGGGCACAGCGTCGGCGAGCCGAGCAAGGGCAGCATGTACCCCAAGCACCGCGGCGATCTGCTCGAGGCGGCGGTCATCGTGCGGCGGATGGTGGAGGGCCAGATCGAGTCGACCCGGTTCCTGCGCAACCCGCTCGACGTGCTGGCGCAGCAGATCGTCGCCCACGCGGCGATCACGGGGGAGGTCCCGCTCGCGCAGCTCGGTGCCCTCGTGCGCCGCTGCGCGTGCTTCGCCGAGCTGAGCGACGAGCTGCTCGGCAACGTCCTCGACCTCCTGGCCGGCAGGTACCCCAGCGAGGAGTTCAGCGAGCTGCGGCCGCGCATCGTGTGGGACCGGGTGAACGAGACCGTCCGCGCCCGCGAGGGGTCCCGGCGGCTGGCGGTCACGAGCGGCGGCACCATCCCCGACCGGGGCTTGTTCGGGGTGTTCCTGCCCGACGGCGCCCGCGTGGGCGAGCTCGACGAGGAGATGGTGTACGAGAGCCGCCCCGGCGAGACGTTCGTCCTGGGCGCGTCCACGTGGCGGATCGAGGACATCACCTTCGAGCGGGTGGTGGTCACGCCGGCGCCGGGGCAGCCGGGCAAGATGCCGTTCTGGCACGGCGACCGGCCGGGCCGCCCGCTCGAGCTCGGCCGGGCCCTCGGCGAGTTCCACCGGCGCGTGCGCGAGCTGGCGCCGGAGCGGGCGATGCGTGAGCTGCTGGAGCACCACTGCCTCGACGCGTTCGCCGCCGGCAACGTGCTGCGCTACCTGGAGGAGCAGGCCGAGGCCACGGGCGCCGTGCCCGACGACCGCACCGTCGTCGTCGAGCGGTTCCGCGACGAGATCGGCGACTGGCGGATCTGCATCCTGAGCCCGTTCGGCACGCCCGTCCACGCGCCGTGGGCGATGGCGATCGAGCGCCGGTTGATGGACCGCTACGACATCCCCGTCGAGACGATGTGGGGCGACGACGGGATCGTGCTCCGGCTGCCGGAGGCCGCCGACGAGCTCCCGCTCGATGAGCTTGTGATCGACCCCGACGACATCGACGAGCTCGTGCTGTCGTCGCTGCCGCAGACGTCGTTGTTCTCCGCCCGCTTCCGGGAGTGCGCCGCACGGGCGCTGCTGCTGCCGCGGCGGCGGCCCGACCGGCGCACGCCGCTGTGGCAGCAGCGCCAGCGAGCCGCTGACCTGCTCGCGGTCGCCTCGAAGTACCCGAGCTTCCCGATCCTGCTCGAGACCTCGCGCGAGTGCGTGCAGGACGTGTTCGACCTGCCGGCGCTGCGCGAGGTGCTGGGCCAGCTCCGGAGCCGCGCGATCCGGGTCGTGAGCGTGGAGACGGGCAAGGCGTCCCCGTTCGCGCAGAGCCTGCTGTTCAACTGGATCGCGGCCTACATGTACGAGGGCGACGCGCCGCTCGCGGAGCGGCGTGCGGCCGCGCTCGCGCTCGACCGCGACCTGCTGCGCGACCTGCTCGGCGCGGAGGAGCTGCGCGAGCTGCTCGACCCGGGTGTCCTCGCCGACGTGGAGCTCGAGCTCCAGTGCCTCAGCGAGACCCGCCGCGCCCGCAGCGCCGACGAGCTCCACGACGTGCTGCGCAAGGTCGGCGACCTCAGCGCGGCCGAGGTCGACCTGCGCTCCGAGTCCGGTGCGCCGTGGCTGGGCGAGCTCCTGCGCGAGCGGCGGGCGGTCGAGGTGGTGGTCGCGGACGAGGCGCGGGTCATCGCCGCGGAGGACGCGGCGAAGTACCGCGACGCGCTCGGCTGCGCGCTGCCGCTCGGGTTGCCGCGGGCGTTCACCGAGCCCGTCCCGCTGCCCCTCGAGGCGCTCGTCGCTCGGTACGCCCGGACGCACGCCCCGTTCGTGACCGACGACGTGGCGCGCCGCTTCGGCATCCCGACCACGCGTGCCGCGGGGGCGCTGGCGGCGCTCGAGGCGAACGAGCGCGTGGTGCGCGGCGAGTTCCGGCCGGACGGCGCCTCGCGGGAGTGGTGCGAGGTCGACGTGCTGCGCCAGCTCCGGCGGCGGTCGCTCGCGGCGCTGCGACGGGAGGTCGAGCCCGTCGAGGCCGACGCGTACGTCCGGTTCCTCACCTCCTGGCACGGGATCCCCGCGGAACGGCGGGGGCTCGAGACGCTCGTCGAGGCGCTGGGCGTGCTGCAGGGCACGGCGCTCGTGGCCAGCTCGCTGGAGACCGACGTGCTGCCGCTGCGCGTCCGCGGCTACCGCGCGACGGACCTCGACGAGCTGTGCACGGCCGGCGAGGTCGTCTGGGTCGGCGCCGGGTCCGTCGGCGCGACGGACGGGAGGATCCGGCTCTACTTCGCCGACCAGCTCCCGCTGCTCGCCGCCGCCGTCGAGCCGGTCGAGCCGCCACAGGGGGCGATCCACGACGCCATCCGGACCCTGCTCGCCCAGCGGGGCGCGAGCTTCTGGGGTCAGCTCCGCGCCGCGACGCCCGGCGCGAGCGACGCGGAGGCGCTGGCCGCGCTGTGGGACCTCGTGTGGGCGGGGGAGGTCACGAACGACACGCTCGCGCCGCTGCGCGCCGTGCTGGCGGGCGCGCGCACCCGCGCGACCGCCGCGCCGGCCGCTCGCGCCGGGCAGCGGCGAGCCCGGCCCGGTCGCCTGTCGCGGATCGGCCCGCCCGCCGGTGCCGGCCGGTGGAGCCTGGTCGCGCCGCTGCTCGAGCCCAGGCCGACGACCACGGCCGCCGCCGCGGCCACCGCCATGCAGCTGCTCGAGCGCTACGGCGTCGTCACCCGCGAGGCCGTGCTCGGCGAGGGCGTGGTCGGCGGGTACGCCGGCGTGTACGCGGTGCTCAAGGTGCTGGAGGAGCGCGGCCAGGCCCGCCGGGGCTACTTCGTCAGCGGCCTCGGTGCGGCGCAGTTCAGCCTGCCGGGCGCCGTCGACCGCCTGCGCAGCGTGCGCGAGGCGCCCGACCATGAGCTGCACCCCGAGAACGTCCCGCCGCCGCTCGTGCTCGCGGCCACCGACCCGGCGCAGCCGTACGGGGCGACGCTGCCATGGCCGGAGTCGCCGGGGCGTCCGGCGCGTGCCGCCGGAGCGCTCGTCGTGCTGCACGCGGGCGAGGTCCTCGTGTGGTTCGACCGGCGCTCGCATCACCTCGTGACCTTCCCCGGCGCGCTGCGCACCGAGGTCTGGGCCGAGGCGCTGGCGACCCTCGTCAAGGACGGTCGGGCGCGCAGCATCGAGGTCCGCAAGGTCGACGGCGAGGCCGTCGGCGCCGGCTCACCCGTGGTGCCCGTGCTGCAGCGCAACGGGTTCGCCGACAGCTACCGCGGCCTCGTCGTCCGGGCCGAGCGCTAGCGGGCGCCACGATCCTCGGCGAAATGTGCGGCACCGATCGTCGCTGGCCGAGCGGCCGCAGCCCGCTCGTTCCCGGCGTGTCGGAACGATGGATGCCAGTGCCCTCGGCGAACGCTCTCGTCGCTGATGTTCCTGTCGGGCCGTCCGACGCTCGTGCCGAGCGTGGACCAGGCGCGTAGGGTGCGGATCCGTGAGCCGGGGGCCGACCACGACGTGCTGATCCACCCGGTGCGTCGCATGGAGTTCGTCCCACGCACCTGCCCGCGGCCACGGCTGCACGCCCTCAGCGACACCTGGAGGACGGGATCCGGCGGATGAGCGCACGCGGGGTCATCGTGCTCGCGGGGGTGGCCGTGGCCGGGCTCTCGGCGACCCTCGCGGCGATCCGCCTGGCGGCGGGTCGGTCCGGAGCGATCCTCGTGCTCCTCGTCAGCTGGGCGGCGCTGTTCGCGGTCGTGACCTGCCTGGCCCGCGTCAGGCGGGGTGGACCGCGCGCAGCCCGGCCCACGCCAGGTCGGCGACCTGGCCGCCCAGGACGTCCGGGTCGAAGCTCTCGCCCCGCTCGACCAGGCGCCGGCTGACGCCCTCGGCCAGCCCGACGAGCCCGTGCGCGAGCGTGCGCCGGTGCTCCGGGTCGATCTCGATCGCGATCAGCGGCGCGATCGCGTCGGCGGCGTCGGCGGTGATCTTGCGGACCGCTCGGGTCGACTCGGCGTCGCGGTTGGCCTGCGTCCCGAACAGGAGCAGGAACGCGTCGTGGTCGTCCGCGACCCACCGGAAGTAGGCGCGGAAGCCGAGGAGCGTCAGGGCTTTGCCGTCCGTGGCGGACGCCGTGGCCTTCGCGATCGCGTCCAGCATCCGTCGCCCCACGTCATCGAGCAGCGCGAGGTACAGGTCCTGCTTGGAGTCGAAGTGCTGGTACAGCACCGGCTTCGTGACGCCTGCCGCGTCGGCGACGTCGTTCATCGACGTGCCGTGGTAGCCGCGGTGCGCGAAGACCTGCACGGCGACGTCGAGGATCTGGTCCCGGCGGGCGCCGGCGGGGAGGCGTGCGTTCATGGCGGCTACTGAAGGGTAACCGTCAGACCCCGCGCGCGACGTCGTCCCGCTCAGCGGCCTTCACGGCGTACCCGAGCACGATGGCGGGGGCGAGGAGCACGGAGCCGACGACGAGGGCGACGACGATCAGGGTGGCGAACCCGCTCGAGAAGTCGAACGCGAACGCGAGCACGAACGCTGCGATCGCGACCGCGAAGCACAGGTACCCGGCCCGGTTGGCGCGCCGCGTCCAGCGGGCGACCAGCCGACGTCGCTCGCGCACGGGGTCACGTTCGGTGGCGGCGGAGTCGGGCGGCATACAGTCGCCCCATGGTACGTCTGGAGTGGCGCGGGCGGGTCCTGCTCGTCACCGTCGACCGCCCGGAGCGCCGCAACGCCGTCGACCACGCGACGCTCCTCCAGCTCGCCGACGCCCAGCAGGCCGCCGTGGCGGGGCGGGCTCGGGCGCTCGTCCTCACCGGTGCGCCGCCGGCGTTCTGCGCCGGCGCCGACCTGAACGGGGTCGAGGGGGGAGCGTTCGCCAGGGCGCTGTCGGCGGCGCTCGTCGGGTTCACGGCGCTCGACGTCACCACGATCGCGGCCGTGGACGGCCCGGCGCTGGGCGCCGGGACGCAGCTGGCGGTCGCCTGCGACCTGCGCGTGGCGACCGAGCGCAGCGTGTTCGGCATCCCGGCCGCGAAGCTCGGCCTCGTGGTCGACCGCTGGACGATCGACCGCCTCGTGCGCGAGCTCGGCTGGGCGAGAGCGCGATCGACGCTGCTCGCCGGGCAGACGTTCCGGGCCGCGGAGCTGCACACCGCCGGCGCCGTGCACCGCCTCGGCTCGCTCGAGGACGCGCTCGCGTGGGCCGAGGAGGTCGCGGCGCTGGCACCGCTGACGATCGCCGCGCACAAGCTCGGCCTGGAGCGGACGGCGCCTCCGCTCGGGGTCGACGAGCTGTTCGAGGCGGCGCGCGACGCCGCCTGGTCGAGCCTCGACGCGGAGGAGGGGCGGCTCGCGTTCCTCGAGAAGCGCGCCGCCTCGTTCGAGGGCCGCTAGAGGTTGGGTGGCAGCAGCCGGTTGACGTTCTCGAAGAAGAAGTACAGGACGACCACGAACGGCACGATCCCGACCAGCCCACCGACCCAGTTGCGCCGCACCCGCCGGCTGAGGGCCCACGCGCCGAGCGAGACCGCCGTCAGGGCGACGCCCCACAGCGCGACCTGCGGCGGGGCGTCCGGGTCGCTGAACCAGCCGTTCTCGAACAGCTCCTGGCTGGACGCCGGCGGCTCCCCGCCCGCCTCTCCCGGGTCCGACGCGGACGCGGGAGCGGTCGAGGCCACGGGCTCGGTGGCGCCCGGTGACGCCGAGGCCGGCGAGGAGGACGACGTCGGGACCGACGTGGTGGCGCCGGGCGCGCTCGGTGCCGCGGCGGTCTCGCCCGGCAGCTCCCTCGGCGCCTCCGCGTCGTGAGCGGGGTCCGCGACCGGGGCCACCGTCAGCGGGGAGGAGGCGGCCGCGTCGAGCTCCGCGTTGACCACGATCCGCTGGCTCGTCGAGAACTTCGGGTGGCACGACGTCAACGCGAGGGTGGCCTTCGCCGGGTCGAGCGTGGGGATGACCCGGTCGTAGTCGGCCGGGCCGACGACGATCGAGCCCGTGACGCGGTACACGTAGCGCCCGGCGAGCGTGGTGAGGACGATCTCGTCGCCCGGCTCCACGTCGTCGATGTCGAAGAACGGCTGGCCGTGGGTGGTGCGGTGGCCGGCGATCGCGGCGTTGCCCAGCTGGCCCGGCAGGGGCGTCTCCGGGAAGTGGCCGGGGCCGTCCTGCAGGTCGGACGGCGAGACGCCCTCGATCACGATCTTGTCGAGCCCGATCGCGGGGATCTCGAGGCGCGCCATCGGGTCGCCGGGCGGCGGTGGCGCCAGCACCGGCGCGGGCACGTCGGGAGCCGGCACCTCGGCGGGTGCCGCCGTCGGCTCGGGTGCGGCGCTGGACGCGGGCACACCAGCGGCGGTGGACGGCGTCACCGTCGTCGCGACCGTGGCCGGGACGGTGCTCGCCGGCGTCGACGGCGGCGGGAGGGTCGTGGCCTGGCGGAGGCGGTCCTCGAACTCGTCCTCCAGGCGAGCCTGGGCCCGCGCGGTCTGGATGCCGGTGCCCCACAGCTGGTAGCCGACGAACGCGAACATGAGCACCCCGACGGCGATCAGCACCCGCCCCACGCCGCCGACCACCCATCGCCAGTCGTGGGGCGCGGGGGGCCGGTCCCACCGCGAAGCCCGGCGCGCGCCGGCCGTCGTGCTCGCCCCGCCCGGCGCCTGCTCGTCGGGGAGGTCGGCCACGGCGCCAGAAGCTACCCGTCCACCGGCGCTCGGCCCGGTCGCTCCCCGGGAGGTGCTCGGTGGGTGATGTCCGGTGCGTGGGGCTCGGGACGGGCTCGTGGTGCCACACCACGCGGCGGGGTGGGGCCGGGGACAGGCCGGCGCCGGATGCCCCTCGGTAGCGTGGGGGCGCTCCATGGACGCCGACGCCGACGCCGCCACCGACGCGCCGCCGGGCGCGGCGCACCCGGGGCGCGAACCCGTCGTGGCGCTGCGGGACGCCGTGGCCCTCCTCGGCCGGTTCCCGGCCCTCGCGGGCGCCTCGCTGCGAGTCGAGCGGGGGGAGATCGTGCTGCTGCGCGGGGCCAACGGCGCAGGGAAGACGACCTTGCTGCGGCTGTGCGCCGGGCTCCTGCCCCTCGAGCGCGGGGAGGGGACCGTCGCCGGTTGCGACCTGCGCACCGAGCGCAGCGCCGTGCGAGCCCGGGTCGGCCTGCTCGGCCACGCGAACGGGCTCTACGGCGACCTCACCGTCACCGAGAACGTCGGGTTCTGGGGCGCGACGGTCGGCGCGACCGCTGCGGAGGTGACGGCGTCGCTCGAGCGGATGGGCCTGGCCGGTCGCCTGGCCCACCTCCCGGTGAGCCGGCTCTCCGCCGGCCAGCGGCGCCGCACCGCGCTGGCCTGCCTCGTGGCCCGGCGCGCCTCGCTCTGGCTCCTCGACGAGCCGCACGCCGGCCTCGACGCCGCCGGCCGCGACGAGCTCGACGCGACGCTCCGCGCAGCGGTGTCCGCGGGAGCGACCGTGGTCCTGGCGAGCCACGAGCTCGAGCGAGCGGGGTCGCTCGCGACGCGGGTGGTGGAGGTCGCCGGTGGGGCGGTCCTCGACGCCCCGGACGGTGTGCCCGGATGACGATCTGGCGGATCGCCCGGCTCGTCGCGGGCAAGGACCTGCGCGTCGAGGCGCGCAGCCGGGTGCTCGTCAACCAGGTGCTCCCGTTCGCAGCCCTGGTCATGGTCATGTTCTCGTTCGCGCTCGCGAGCGACCTCCTGGCCGAGCGGGTCGCGCCCGGCTTGATCTGGCTCGCCACGCTGTTCAACCTGCTCGTCGTCGTGCAGCGGTCGTTCGCGGTCGAGACCGCGGACGGCGCGCTCGACGCGCTGCGGGTCGCCGGCGTGCCCGCGCCCGCCATCTTCCTCGGCAAGTCGCTCGCGCTCGCGGCCGAGCTCGTGGTGCTCGAGGTGCTGCTGACGGTGCTCGCACTGGTGCTGTACGGGGGCCGGCTCGACGGGGCGGGGGTGGTGCTGTTGGTCACGACCCTGGTCCCCGCTACCGGTGGCCTCGCCTTCGTCGGTACGCTCTACGGCGGTCTCGCTGCCGGGGCCGCAGGCCGCGAGACCCTCCTCCCGCTCCTGGTGTTCCCGGTGGTGGCGCCCGTACTGATCGGTGCAACACGAGCGACCGAAGCGGCGCTCGGCGCCGGCGGCACGGCGACGAGCGAGGGGTGGCCCTGGGTGGCGCTCCTCGGGGTGTTCGCCCTGCTGTTCGGCGTCGGGGGCTCGTTCGCCTTCGGTCCGCTCATCGAGGAATGAGGCGTAGCGCAACGTGGCCATCACCGCTTCGAAGACCGTCGCGCGGGGCGCTGCAGCGACCTCCGGCCGCCCGCGCGGCACCGGCACCCGGGCGACCCGCTTCCTCGGGATCGCGGCGCTGGTCGGCGCCGCGGCCGTCGCGCTGTTCGGGCTGGTGATCTCGCCACCCGACGTCGTGCAGGGCGAGAGCGTCCGCATCCTCTACGTCCACGTCGGCACCGTCTGGGTGGCGTACCTCGCGTTCGTCGTCACCGCCGTGGCGTCGGCCGCCTACCTCTGGAAGCGCACGACATCGCTCACCTGGGACCGCGTCGCCGGCGCCTCGGCCGAGATCGGCGTGCTGTTCATGGGGGTCACGCTCCTCGTGGGCGCGCTGTGGGGGCGGCTGAGCTGGGGGCGGTTCTGGCTCTGGGACGCCCGGCTCACCACGACGGCCTTCCTCTTCGTGACCTACATCGGCTACCTCGCCGTGCGCAACCTCGGCGGGACGCACCACCAGCGCGCCCGCCGTTCCGCCGTCCTCGCCCTGCTCGCGGTGCTCGAGATCCCGCTCGTGCACTTCAGCGTCCGGCTGTGGCGGACGGTCCACCAGGACTCGAGCGTGGCCGCCCGGACGAGCGACGTCACCCTCGACGGGCTGATGCTCTTCACGCTGCTCCTCGCGCTCGTCGCCTTCACCCTCGTGTACGCCTGGTTCGTGCTCCACCGCCAGCGGGTGCTGGCGCTGCTGGACGCGCTGGACGACACCGGCCTCGACCGCGCGCTGGCCGAGCGCCGGGCCGACGGCGGCGCGGGGACGGTGGCGTGATGGAGGACATCGGCTTCATCCTCACCTCGTACCTCGTGACCTTCGGCGCCACCGGCGCGCTCGCGTGGTGGGTGGTGCGCCGGGGGCGCCGGCTGACCGCCGAGATCCCCGACGAGGAGCTGCCGTGGACCTGACCCCGCGCCCACCCGCCGGTGGGTCCCGCCCCTCGGGTCGCCGCGGGCGGCGCTGGCCGGCCCTCGTCGTCCTCGTCCTCGTGCTCGCCGCAGGTGGGATCGTGCTGACGCAGTTCCTCACCTCCTCGATCGACTACTACTGCAACGTCGACGAGGTCGGGGTGAAGGACGGCTGCGAAGCGGGCCGCCGCCTCCGCGTGCAGGGCACGGTCGAGGAGGGCTCGATCGTGCGCGACGGCGGCGTGACGTCGTTCACGATCGAGTTCGGCGGCCGGCGGATGCCGGTCCGCTACGAGGGCGACCCCGGCGGGCTGTTCCAGGAGTGCATCCCCGTCGTCGTCCACGGACGCCTCGGCGCGCAGGTCGCGGCAGCGGGTGCCGCCGCCGGCGCCGCACCCGTCGCCGGGGCGCAGGTGTTCGACGGCGACCGCGTCGAGGTCAAGCACTCCAACGAGTACACGGCCGACAACGGCGGCCGCCTCGACGACGCGGAGGCGGCAGCGTGCTCGCAGCAGGCCTGAACGGCGTCCTCGGGCAGTCGGCCCTCCTCGTGGGGCTCGTCGCGTCGCTGTTCGGCGCGGCGGGACTCGCCTACGCGACCGTGGTGGGCGATCGCCGCCTCGTGCGCACCGCGCCGGCCTACGCGTGGCTGGCCGCGGCGGGCGCCGCCGCGGCGATCGCGCTGATGCTGCGCGCGCTGATCACGCGCGACTTCTCGCTCGCCTACGTCCAGCAGGTCGGCTCGCGCAGCACCCCCCGGCTGTACAACGTCGCCGCGCTGTGGAGCGCGCTCGAGGGCAGCATCCTCCTGTGGCTCGCGGTGCTGGCGGGCTACACCGCGGTGATCGTGCGCCGGTACCGCCGCCGCCTCCACGACCCGCTCGTGGCGTGGGCCGTCGTGGTGATGCTCGTCGTCACCGCGTTCTTCTTCATGCTCGCGCTCGGGCCCACGGATGCGTTCGCGACCGGCCCGGCCGGCGTCGACGACGGGCCGGGGCCCAACCCGCTGCTGCAGAACCACATCCTGGTGATGTTCCACCCACCGATCCTCTACCTCGGCTACGTCGGCTTCACCGTGCCGTTCGCGTTCGCGATCGCGGCGCTCGTGACCGGCCGGGTCGGGGAGGGATGGCTCGTCGAGACCCGGCGCTGGGCCCTGTTCGCCTGGGGCTTCCTCACCATCGGCATCATCCTGGGTGGGTGGTGGAGCTACGAGGTGCTGGGCTGGAGCGGCGTGTGGGCGTGGGACCCGGTCGAGAACGCGAGCCTGCTCCCGTGGCTGACGGGCACCGCCTACATCCACTCGGTGATGGTGCAGGAACGGCGGGGGATGCTCCGGGTGTGGAACATCAGCCTGCTGATCGCCACGTTCTCGCTGACGATCCTCGGCACGTTCCTCACCCGCAGCGGGGTCATCCAGAGCGTCCACGCCTTCTCCGACGGCACGATCGGGCCCTTCCTCCTCGGGTTCTTCGCGCTGGTCGTCGTGGTCTCGCTCGCGTTGATCGCCTGGCGCGGCGACCGCCTGCGGTCGCCCGGGACGATCGACTCGCCCGTCTCGCGCGAGGGCGCGTTCCTCGCCAACAACGTGATCTTCGCGGTGTTCGCCTTCGTCGTCCTGCTCGGCACCGTGTTCCCGCTGATCGTCGAGGCGCTGCAGGACCGCCGGATCGCCGTCGGCCAGCCGTTCTTCGACCGCCTCAGCATGCCGATCGGGATCGTCCTGCTCTTCCTCATGGCGGTCGCGCCGGTGCTGCCGTGGCGCAAGGCCAGCACGGAGCTGCTCCGCGACCGCTTGTTCGTGCCGGCGTGGTGCGGCGTCGGGGTCCTCGCGTTCGCGGTCGCCGTCGGCTCCGACTCGTTCTGGGCGCTGCTCGCGTTCGCGCTCGGCGGCTTCGCCGGCGGCGCGGCGGCGCGCCAGCTCGTGCTCGCCACGCGACGTCAGGGCTGGCGGGGCCTCGTGGGCCGGACGAACGGCGGGATGATCGTCCACCTGGGCGTGATCCTCATCGCCATCGCGCTGGCCGCGTCGAACAGCTCCACGCGAGTCGGCGAGTTCACGCTCCGGCAGGGCCAGCCGATCGAGTTCGCCGGCCACCGTTTCGAGCTCGTCGACGTGAGGGCCTTCGAGGACGCCCGGTCGCGCGGACTCGCTGCGGACGTCCGCATCGACGGCGGGCAGAGCTACGCGCCGAGGATCACGCGCTTCACGCAGATGGGCACCGACATCGGCACGCCGAGCGTGAAGACGGGGCTGGCGAAGGACATCTACCTCACGCTCGAGGACGTCCAGGGGGGCGCCGAGGCCACCGAGGCGCAGGTCAAGATCTTCATCAAGCCGATGATCGTCTGGCTGTGGATCGGCGGCGGGATGATGGCCCTCGGCACGGTCCTCGCCGCGTTCCCCGGCCGCCGGCGGCGGCCGACGGCCCCGGTGTCCGCGCCGGCCGTGGCCGGCCCCGCCGTGGGCACCGACCCGGCGCCGGTGGCGGTCGCCCGTCCGGACGACGAGCTGGAGCCGGCCGGTGCCTGACGCGACGGAGCTGCGCTCGCGGCCGCGCGTCGCGCCCTTCGTCGCCCTCGCCGTCGCCGTCGTCGTCGGCGCGCTGCTGGTGGTCCTCGCCGGGAGCGACGGCGGTGACGCCGCGGTCGACTCGTTCCTCCTCGACCGCCCTGCGCCGGCCGTCGTCAGCACGTCGCTCGACGACGAGCCCTTCGACCTGTCGCGGCGCAAGGGCAGCTGGGTCGTGCTCAACTTCTTCGACCCGACGTGCGTCCCGTGCGTCGACGAGCACCCCGAGCTCGTCACGTTCGCGAGCGAGCAGGAGCGGCTGGCGGACGGCGCCGAGCTCTACACGATCGTCAACGCCGGCAGCGACGAGTCCGTGCGCGCCTTCTTCGATCGCGAGGGTGGCGACTGGCCGGTCGTGCGCGACGCGACGGGCGCCATCTCGACGGCGTTCGGCGTCGCGCAGGTGCCGGAGACGTGGATCGTCGATCCCTTCGGTGTCGTCCGCGCCCGCTTCGCCGGCGAGGTGACGGCCGAGAGACTCGGCGGCGTGCTCCAGCAGCTGCGCGAGGCCGCCTGATGCTGAAGCGCTGGCCGGGCTGGGTGCTGCTCGGCCTCGTCGTCGTCGGGCTCCTCGCCGTCGGCACGTCTCGCGAGAGCGGTCCGCGCACGAGCGAGGAGCGGGTCGAGGAGATCTCCAAGCGGCTGGCGTGCCCGATCTGCGACGGCGAGAGCGTGTTCGAGTCGCGCAACAACGCGTCGGCCGGGATCCGGGAGGAGATCCGCCGCCAGGTGGAGACCGGCCAGCGCACCGACGAGCAGATCATCACCTTCTTCGAGCAGCGCTACGACGCGAGCATCCTGCTCGTCCCGAGGGCGTCCGGCCTCGATGCGCTCGTGTGGGTGCTGCCGGTGATGGCGATGGTGTGCGCGATCGCCGGTCTGGCGGTCGCCTTCCGCCGGTGGCGCCTCGCCGCCGACCTGGTCCCGACCGAGGGCGACCGCGCGCTGGTCGAGGGGGCGCTGCGCCGCGCCGACGACCCCGACGACCCCGACGACCCCGACGATGCCGACCACCATCGATCCTGACCGGCTCGCCGAGCTCGAGGAGGAGCGCCGCTTCCTGCTCCGGTCGCTCGCGGACCTCGAGCGCGAGCGCGAGGCCGGCGACGTCGACGACGCCGACTACCGGGTCCTCCGCGACGGCTACACCGCGCGGGCGGCGGCCGTGCTGCGCGCGATCGAGGACGGGTCGGCGGCGGTGGCGGCTCGAGGACCGCGCCGGCCGGGACGGGTCGCGATGTGGGTCCTGCTCACCCTGGCCGTCGCGACGCTCGCCGGCTGGCTCGTCGCCCGCTCGTCCGGACAGCGCCTGGCCGGCCAGACCGTCACCGGTGGCCAGGAGGTGGAGGGCGTCGCGGCGTCGCTGGCCGAGGCGCGCCTGTTCCTCGCGCAGGGGGACTACGCGGCCGCGGCCGGCGCGTTCCGGCTCGTCCTGGACGAGGAGCCGTCGAACGTGGAAGCGCGGACGTACACGGCGTGGCTGCTCGTCCTCAGCTCGCCGGGGGCCAGCCCGGACGTGCGCGAGGTCGCGCTCGAGCGGGCGACGGCCGACTTCCGGGCCGTCATCGCAGACGACCCCGACTACGCCGACGCGCGATGCCTCTACGCCGTGACGCTGGGGAGGTTCCTGACCGAACCCGATCTCGAGGCCGCCCGGGCGGAGGCACGGCGCTGCCTCGACACCGATCCGCCCGTGGGCATGGCGCAGCTGGTCGAGTCGTTCCTGGCGAGCCTCGACGCGGCGGGATCGACGACCTCGACCGGGGTGGCCGGGCCGACGACCACCCTCGGGTAGCGTCCGCGGGCGATGAGCACGCCGCCGCCCCCGCCCCCTCCCGGCAGCCGCCCGTCGGGCGGGCCGCCGCCGTTCGGGCACCAGCCGCCGTTCGGGCACCAGCCGCCGTTCCCGGCGCAGCCGCCGCTGCCCGGCGCCCCGCCGGCCTACGGCGGTCACGACGGCGGGCGCCCCGCCGGCACCAACGGGCTCGCGATCGCGTCGATGGTGCTCGGCATCATCGGGACCCTGCTGTGCTTCCTGTGGATCCCGTCGATCCTCGCGACCGTCTTCGGCGGCATCTCGCTCAAGCAGATCGGGCGCAGCGGGCAGGGCGGGCGCGGCATGGCGATCGCCGGGCTCGTGCTCGGGATCGTCGGCCTGGCGCTCGCGGTGCTCGTGCTCGCAGCGGGCGACGTCGACTGGAACCTCGACACCGACAGCTGACCGGCTCGCGACGGCTCAGCTCGGGGGCGGCCAGACGGCGGCGGTGGCGAACGCGCCCGAGCCGTCGCGCTCCAACAGCCAGACGCTGCCCTTGCGCCAGTCGGGGGTGCCGCGCACGTCGCAGCCCCGTCGCTGCAGCGCGGCGATCGCATCCGGGACGATGTCGCCGTGGGTGCACAGCACCGCGCCGTCCGGCACCTCGTCCAGCAGCACGAGCACCTTCTCGAACGGGTTGCCCTCGGCCAGCCGGTCGTCGTCGACGACCGTCAGCCCCACGCGCTCGCCGAGCGGTTCGAGCGTCTGGCGGCAGCGCACGTACGGGCTGGAGACGAGGGAGGTGACCGCGCGCAGCGCGAGCGCGTCGGCGATCGCCCGGGCCTGCGCGCGCCCGTTCTTCGACAGGGGTCGCAGCAGGTCGTCGCCGTGCCAGTCCTTGCGGCTTCCCGCCTTGGCGTGGCGGACCAGGTAGACGGTCACGCCGCGCCCGTCACCCGCTCGTGCCGCGCCGTCATCTGGCGCACGATCGCGATCAGGGTGACCGTCGCGAGGACGCCCAGCAGACCGGACGCGGCGACGAGGGGGAGCGAGTCGGTCAGCGACTCGGCCAGGTCCTCGTTGTCGGAGCCGACGCTCACCCCGTTGAACGACTGCAGGCCGCTCGCGAAGCCGACGCCGACGGAGAGCAGGTTCAGCACGAGCCACACGGGGAGCAGCGGGGTCACCGGCTCGTTCCGCCACGAGTCGCTCGCCCGCGGGACCGGTGCGGTCGCCTTCCAGTGCTCGCGCAGCATGGCGAAGTTCAAGATGTTCAGCGTGCACCCGCCGAGGATCCACACCGCGATCGACCGCCCGGGGGTGAAGGTGATGTCCCGGCGGAGGGCGAGGAGGTTGCTCGCGATGCGGTAGGTCCAGAGGATCTGCAGCACCAGCACGGCGACGGTGACGGCCAGGACGAGGAGCGACACCGCGCCGAGCGCGGCGAGCCGGTCCTCGAACTCCGCGTCGCTGATGACGCCGTCGAGCAGGTCCTCGGCGTCGCCCGCCAGCGCGACCTGGAGCGCGGCGATCGCGGCGGTGGCGGCCGCGGCGATCGCGAGCAGGACGACGAGCGCCGTCGCCAGCCCCCGGACCGAGCGGTACGGCTGCTCCCACGTGCTGGACGAGACGTAGCCGGGGGGCGGCGTCATCGGTCCGGGCGGGGGCGGCGGGGGGAGGTCGCTCATGTGGGGCAGGCTAGTTGGCACCCCTCGGCGCGGGCGCGACGTGACGCGGCGGTGCACGACCGCGTGCGGGGGCGCGAGGATGGGGCGTGAGCTTCTTCGAGCGCAACCGGTCGGACCTCGCGAAGAAGGGCATCGACCCGGCGCGACTGCCGCCCGGGCAGTACCTGACGGAGCGCTTCCCGGTGCTGCACGTCGGCGACGTCCCCGACTACGAGCCGGGCCAGTGGGACCTCACGATCAGCGGCCTCGTGGACGAGCCGTTCTCGATCGGCCTCGACGAGCTCCGCGAGCTGCCGTCGGTCACCCTCACGTTCGACATCCACTGCGTGACGAAGTGGAGCAAGTTCGACACCACGTGGCGCGGCGTGCTGGTGCGCGACCTGTTCGAGCGGGCGCGCGTGCGGCCCGCGGCGACGCACGTCGTCGAGCACGCCGAGTTCGGCTACACGACGAACCTGCCGCTCGCGGACATCACCACCGACCAGGCGATCGTCGCGTACGAGTACGAGGGCGAGCCGATCGAACCGATCCACGGCGGCCCCGTGCGCATCGTCGTGCCGCACCTCTACTTCTGGAAGAGCGCGAAGTGGGTGCGGGAGCTGGAGCTGGTCGACGCGGACCGGCCGGGGTTCTGGGAGCGCAACGGCTACCACATGTACGGCGACCCGTTCCGGGAGCAACGCCACCCGGGCGACTGACCCGCCCCGCGGCGGCGCCGCCGGGGCCGGTGGCCGAGGTCAGCTGATCTTCAGGCTGGGGCTGAAGATCTTCCGTGGCTTCAGGTCGACGGCGATCCGGCGGGCCATCTCGTGGAACGCCTGCGACGCCTCGCTGTCGGGGTGCGACACGACGATCGGGCAGCCGTCGTCGCCCCCCTCGCGCAGGGCCGGCACGAGCGGCAGCTGGCCGAGCAGCGGGACGCCGAGCTCGTCGGCCAGCTCCCGCCCGCCGCCGCTGCCGAAGATCTCGTAGCGGGTGCCGTCGTCGCCGGTGAACCAGGACATGTTCTCGATGACGCCCTTGACCGGCAGGTGGACCTTCTCGGCCATCGCCGCCGACAGCCGCGCCACCTTCTGCGCCGCGGGCTGGGGCGTGGTGACGACGTAGACCTCGCCGCGGGGCAGGTACTGGCTGAGCGACAGGGCGATGTCGCCGGTGCCGGGCGGCATGTCGACCAGGAGGAAGTCCGGCTCGTCCCAGAAGACGTCCGTCAGGAACTGCTCGAGCGCCTTGTGCAGCATCGGGCCCCGCCAGATGACCGCTTGCCCCTCCGGGACGAAGTAGCCGATGGAGATGCACCGCACGCCGTGGCTCTCCGGCGGGACGAGCATCTGGTCGATCACGACGGGGTCGCGGTCGGCGCCGAGCATCCGCGGGATCGAGTAGCCGTAGATGTCGGCGTCGACGACGCCGACGGAGTGCCCCTGCTGCGCGAGGGCGACCGCGAGGTTGACGGTGACGCTGCTCTTGCCGACGCCACCCTTGCCCGAGGAGATGAGGAGCGGCCGGGTCTTCACCCCCGGCTCGCTGAACGGGATGGCGCGACCCTCGGCGTGGCCGTGCGCGTGGCCGTGCCCGGCGGTGGCGCGCGGGTCGCCGTGGAGCATCATCCGCACCGCCTCGCGCTCCTGGTCCGTCATCACCGTGAAGTCCAGCGCCACCGACGACACGCCCTCCAGCGGCGTCAGCGCGCTCGTCACGCGCTGCTGGATCTCGTTGCGCAGCGGGCAACCCGCCACGGTCAGCGCGACCTGGACGGCCACGCGCCCGCCGGCGTCGACGGCGACCGAGCGCACCATGCCCAGGTCGACGATGGACCGGTGCAGCTCGGGGTCCTCGACGGGCCGCAGCGCGTCGATGATCTGCTCGTTGGTCGTCATGCCGGGGGCTCCCTCGGATCGTCCGGATCGGCGCGGGCGCCAGCGGCGCTGCGCCGGATTACCACTACGCACGTAGGTAGAATACCGGCGTGGGTGCGAGCACGAGCGTGGGTGGCGGAACGGGGCAGCGGGACGACCGCGCGACCGGCGCGTTCACCGCCACGGTGTCGGCGATCACGCACGCGTTCGGTGACCCCACGCGGCGCGGCATCTACCTCTTCGCGCGAGAGCGCGAGCGCGGCGTGACCGCCGCCTCGGTGGCCGAGCGCTTCGGCGTCCACCCCAACGTCGCCCGCCACCACCTCGACAAGCTCGCCGCGGGCGGCTACCTCGAGGTGGCCGTCGAACGGGCCGAGGGCGCGGGCGCCGGGCGACCGTCGAAGCACTACCGGGCCGCCTCCGAGGCGCTCCCGGACGTGCCGGTGCGCAGCGACGACCTGGTCCTCACGCTCCTCGGCAGGGCGCTCGCGCTCCTGCCGCGCGACGCGGCGGAGGCCATGGCCGAGCAGGTGGGGCACGAGTACGGCAGCGCGATGGCGGTCGGTCTCACCGGCTCCGACGTGGCCGCCGGCCAACGCTCGTTGCGCTCGGCGCTGCAGGCCGTGGCCGACGCGCTGACCGCGCACGGGTTCGCCGCGCACACCGACCGCCGGGGCCACCAGCTCCGCATCGTCAACGAGCACTGCCCGTTCGGCGACGTGGCGATCGAGCACCCCGTCATGTGCGCCGTCGACCGAGGGATGGTGAAGGGCATGCTGCGCGCGCTCTACGGCGAGACGGAGCCCGAGCTCGAGTCGTCCCTCGCCCGTGGCGACACGGTCTGCTCCACCGCCGTCTGAGGTCCCCTCGGCTACGGTGCGCGTCCCGACGGACGCGGAGGTGCGGACATGGCGCAGCAGGTCAGGGGCGTGATCGCCCGCAGCAAGGGCGAGCCGGTGTCGATCGAGACCATCGTGGTGCCCGATCCCGGCCCGGGGGAGGCGGTGGTCGCGATCCAGGCGTGCGGGGTGTGCCACACCGATCTCCACTACCGGGAGGGCGGCATCAACGACGAGTTCCCGTTCCTCCTCGGCCACGAGGCGGCGGGGCTCGTCGAGGCCGTCGGCGAGGGTGTCACCGGGGTCGCGCCCGGCGACTTCGTCGTCCTCAACTGGCGCGCCGTGTGCGGCACGTGCCGGAGCTGCCTGCGCGGCCGGCCGTGGTACTGCTTCTCGACGTTCAACGCGACGCAGAAGATGACGCTGACGGACGGGACGGTGCTGTCGCCCGCGCTCGGCATCGGGGCGTTCGCGGAGAAGACGCTCGTCGCCGCCGGTCAGTGCACCAAGGTCGATCCCGCTGCGCCGGCGGCGGCCGCGGGGCTGCTCGGCTGCGGGGTGATGGCCGGCATCGGCGCGGCGATCAACACCGGCGGCGTGGGACGCGGCGACAGCGTCGCCGTCTTCGGCTGCGGCGGCGTCGGCGACGCCGCGATCGCGGGCGCGCGGCTCGCCGGCGCTCGGACGATCGTGGCGATCGACGTGGACGACCGCAAGCTCGCCTGGGCCCGCGACTTCGGCGCGACGCACTTGGTGAACTCCTCGACGGCGGACCCGGTCGAGTTCGTCCGCTCCGTCACGGGCGGCCACGGCGCCGACGTGTGCATCGAGGCCGTCGGCAACCCGGCGGTGTACCGCCAGGCGTTCGAGGCCCGCGACCTCGCCGGGACCGTCGTGCTGGTCGGCGTGCCCCGGCCTGACATGACGATCGAGCTGCCGTTCATCGAGGTGTTCGGGCGTGGCGGGCAGCTGAGGTCCAGCTGGTACGGGGACTGCCTGCCGTCGCGCGACTTCCCGATGCTGATCGACCTCTACCTGCAGGGCCGCCTCGACCTCGACCGCTTCGTGTCGGAGACGATCTCGCTCGACGGCGTCGAGGACGCGTTCCACAAGATGGAGCGCGGCGAGGTGCTCCGCTCCGTCGTCGTGCTCTGAGCGGACCCGGCGCTACTGGCGCAGCGCCGCGTACTGGACGACGCGCTCCATCACCGCGTCGCCCGCCTTGGCGACGGACCCCGCGTCGAACGGCGGCTGGGGGTCGTACTCGATCATCAGCTGGCTCGCCTTCGCAGCCGTGTCGTCGACGAGGAGCTCCACGAGGCGGAGCGCCATGTCGATGCCGCTGGAGACGCCGGCGGCGGTGATGATGCGCCGGTCGAGGTGCTCGACGACGCGCGTCGCCGTCGCGGTGGCGCCGGTCGACTCGAGCGTCGGGTACGTCGCCCAGTGCGTGGTGGCGGTGAGGCCGCGGAGGAGGCCCGCGGCGCCCAGCACCAGCGCCCCGGTGCACACCGACGTGGTGAACCGCGTGCCCTCGTGGGCGCGGCGGACCCACTCGAGGACCCGCTCGTCCGTCATCAGCGCCCGGGTCCCGAAGCCGCCCGGGAACACCACGACGTCCGGGCTCGCCACCTCCTCGAACGTGGCGTCGCGGGTCACGCCGAGGAAGCCGTTCTCGCTGCGGACCTCGCCGCGCTCGTGGCCGACGAACACGATGTCGAGGTCGGGGATCCGCTGCAGCACCTCGTAGGGGCCGATGGCGTCGAGCGCGGTGAAGCGGGGGAACAGTGGGATGGCGATCTGCACGGGTGGGGCTCCTCGCTGGTGGTGGACGGTGTGGTGGGTCACGACGCGGCGGCGCCGAAGCGCCGGCGGTACTGGTCCGGCGGCACGCCGAGGCGCTTGACGAACGTCCGTCGCAGCGTCTCGGCGGACCCGAAGCCGCAGCGGCGGGCGACGGCCGCGACCGTGTCGCGGGACTCCTCCAACGCTCGGCGGGCGGCCTCGGTGCGGACCCGCTCGACGTACTGCCCGGGCGGCTCACCGACCTCCGCGGTGAACACCCTCGTCAGGTGCCGGGCGCTCATCGCCGACCGGGCCGCGAGGGCGCCCACCCGGTGGTCGCCGGCAGGATCGGCGTCGATCTCGCGCTGCAGCGCGCGCACGGCCGAGCGCTCGGCCCTCGGCATCCACACGGGGGCGGCGAACTGGGTCTGGCCGCCGGGCCGCCGGAGGAACATCACCAGCCACCGGGCGACGGTCTGGGCCACCTCGGCACCGTGGTCGTCCTCGACGAGCGCGAGCGCGAGGTCGATGCCCGCGGTGACGCCGGCGGACGTCCAGACGTCGCCGGAGCGGATCCAGATGGGATCGGGGTCGACGACGACCGTCGGGAACTCGGCCGCGAGGCGCGCGGCGCGCGCCCAGTGCGTCGTGACCGTGCGGCCGTCGAGCAGCCCGGCCTCGGCGGCGAGGAACGTGCCGGAGCAGACCGTCGCGACCCGCCGCGACCGGGCGGCGGCGCGGCGGACGAAGGCGACGAGCTCCGGGTCGCGCCGGGCCGCGTGCACGCCGGTGCCGCCGGGGACGACCAGCGTGTCGATCGGAGTGCCCCGAGCGTCCAGCCGGGGGAGCGGTGACGTCCCGAGGGGAAGGCCGCTCTCGCTCGTGACGGTGCCGTCGCCCGGCGCGACGAGCTCGATCCGGTAGCCGGGGGGCACGCCGTGCTCCGCCCCGCTGCGGCCGCGGAGGGCCGAGGCGGCGCCGGCGAAGACCTCGAACGGACCGGCGACGTCGAGCGACTGCACGCCCGGGAACGCGACGATCACCACCCGGCGCACGGGCGGCGAGGTCACTCGGGCGCGGCGGTCCGGCGGCACCCCGTCATCCTGCGCGGCGGTCGTCGTGTCGTCAACGCCACGATGCCCACGGATCAGGACACGGCCGGGGCGTCCGGCGGCGAGGGTGCGCCGCCGGAGGTGCCTCCGTACGATGGACCGCATGGATCTCCGCATCGGCGTCACCCAGTCCCCTCGCGAGCTGAACCTCGAGCTCGCCGACGACACGGACCGCGCGGAGCTCAAGGCACGCGTCGAGGCGGCGCTGAGCGGGGCGACAGACGTGCTCTGGGTCACCGATCGCAAGCAGCGCGAGGTCGGTGTGTCGGCGGCGAAGATCGCGTACGTCGAGATCGGCGGGGAGAGCGACCGCCGGATCGGGTTCGGCGGCTGACGCTGCTCGATCGCCAGCTCCTGTTCGTCACCGGCAAGGGTGGCGTCGGCAAGACGACCGTGGCGGCGGGCGTCGCGGAGCTCGCCGCGCGCCAGGGGCGCCGGGTCCTGGTGTGCGAGATGGACGCGAAGGGTGCGCTCGCCGCCGCCTACGAGGTGGGGGAGCTCGCGTTCGACCCGGTCCAGGTCGCGCCGCGGCTGTGGGCGATGCAGATGAACACGGAGGACTCGCTGCGCGAGTACCTCCGGCTGTTCGTGCGGATCCCGCTCGTCGCGCGGATCGGCCCGCTGGCCCGGACGTTCGACTTCGTCGCGGACGCCGCGCCGGGCGTGAAGGAGATCCTCGCCGTCGGGAAGCTCTGCTACGAGGTGCGCGAGCGGCACTACGACCTGGTGGTCGTCGACGCGGAGGCGAGCGGTCACATCGTCGCCCAGATCGGTGCGCCGTGGGCCATCCGCCAGCTGGTGCAGGTGGGGCTGGTGCGCGACCAGACGGCGTGGATGATCGACATCCTCGAGGACCCGGCGCGCACGGGCCTCGTCGTCGTGACGACGCCCGAGGAGATGCCGGTGACCGAGACCATCGAGCTGCTCGAGCGCGTCGCCGCGGAGACCGGTGTGTCGGTGGCGGGGATCGTGGCCAACCGGGTGCTGCCCGCCCTGTTCTCCGAGCGCGAGGCCGACGTGTTCCACCGGGCGCTCGGTGACGCGCCGCGCGCCGCGTTGGCGGAGGTCGCGGGGGCACCGGTCGACGTGGTGCTCGAGGCGGCGCGGCTGACCGAGGCGCGCCGGCGCCTCGGCGCCGGGCACCTCGACCGCCTGCGCGACGCCCTCGCACCGGACGTCCCCGTGCTGATCGTCCCCGAGCTGTTCACGCGGGCGACCGGCCGGCGGGTCGTGAACCTCGTGGCCGACGCCATCGGCGAGGAGCTCTGATGGCGCGCGGTCGCGGCTCCGACCAGCGGGCCCCGGAGGGGGGCGGCCTCGACGGGCTGCTCGCGGCGAAGGAGATGGTGGTCGTCTGCGGCAGCGGCGGCACCGGGAAGACCACCGTCTCGGCGGCGCTCGGCGCGGCGGCGGCGACGCGCCTCGGCGGTCGTGTGCTCGTCATCACCGTCGATCCCGCCCGCCGCCTCGCGACCGCGCTGGGGCTCGGGCACGTGGGCAACACCGAGACGCGCGTCGACCCGAGCGTGCTCCGTGCCGCCGCCGCCGCGGCCGGGATCGAGGCAGGTGCCCGGACCGGCGAGCTGTGGGTCGCGATGCTCGACACGAAGGCGGGCTGGGACGAGCTGATCCGGCGCCACGCGCCCGACCCGCAGCTGCGCGACCAGATCCTGGCCAACCCGCTGTACCAGAACATCACCGGGCGCTTCGTCCACAGCCACGGGTACATCGCCATGGAGCGGCTGCACGAGATCCACGCCTCGGCGCGCTACGACCTCGTCATCATCGACACGCCGCCGTCGCGCAACGCGCTGGACCTGCTCGACGCGCCGGCGCGGATGCGCGAGTTCTTCGGGTCGCGGTTGCTGCGGTGGCTGACCGTCCCCTACCGCTCGCGCCTGTTCACGGCGGCGTCCAAGCCCTTCTACCAGGTGGCCGACCGGGTGCTGGGCTCCCGGTTCCTGCAGGACATCGCCGAGTTCTTCGTGCTGTTCCAGGCGATGGAGCAGGGCTTCGTGAAGCGGGCGACCGAGGTGGAGCGGCTCCTCGTCGACCCGCGCACGTCGTTCGTGGTCGTCTCCACGCTCGAGGCGGCGCCGGCGCACGAGGGCGCGTACCTGGCCGAGGAGCTGCGGCGGCGGCGGATGGACCTCGGCGCCGTGGTGGTCAACCGGGCGCTGCCGGCGGAGATCCGCAGCCCCGCCGCGTCACGCTCGGCCCGCGCGCTGTCGGCCGCGATCGACGACGACGCGGTCGCCGCCTCCCTGGCGGCGCTGCTGGAGGCCGACGAGGCCGACGTGCGGGCCGTGGTGGCCGAGGTCGGCGAGCGGTTCCACGACATCGCGGTCGTCGCCGCCCGCGAGGCCGCACGCCGGGCGGAGCTGGAGTCGCTGGGCGCGCTGCTCGTGTCGCTGCCGTCGCTCGAGCGCGACGTCGACGACGTGTCCAGCCTGCTCCGCCTCGGCGGGCTCCTCCTCGACGGGTGACCGCCTCCGGGGCGCCGTCGCGCAGCCGCGCGGTCCCGGCGGTCCATCTGCAACACTCGACCACGTATGGCCACGCTCGCGGACGTCGCACGACAGCAGACCGCCCTGTCGCCCCAGCAGATCGGGCACCTCCAGCGGCTCGTGGGCGAGTGGGGGCTGCTGGCGGACCTGTCGTTCGCGGACCTGCTGCTGTACGTGCCGACGCGCGACGGGCGCTGGGTGATCGTCGCCCAGGTACGCCCCGCGACGGGGCGGACGCTGTACATGGCGGACTACGTCGCGACGATGGCGGACGCGGAGACGGCGCTGCTCGACAAGGCGGTGTCGCACGGGGCCTGCGAGGGCGAGATCAGCGTCGAGGGCCTCGTCGAACCGGCCAACATGCTCGCGGTGCCCGTCCGGTACCACGGCGAGGTCGTGGCCGTGCTCGGGCGGGAGTGGTCCACCCGCTCTGGGCGGCAGCTCGGCGAGCTCGAGCGCACCTACCAGTCGATCTTCGAGCGCTTCGCGGTGATGATCTCCGAGGGCGTCTTCCCCGTGGAGGGCGCGGTCGACGACTCGAGCGCGGCGCCGCGCGTCGGTGACGGCGTGCTCGTCCTCGACGACGAGGCGCGGGTCCGCTACGCCTCGCCGAACGCGATGAGCGCGCTCCACCGGGTCGGCATCACGGCGAACGCGCTCGGCATGCGGCTCGCGGAGCTCGGGTTCAACGACAGCCCCGCACGTCGCGCCTTCGAGCTCCGCCAGCCCGTCATCGAGGAGTTCGACCAGACGAACGAGGTGACGTTCCTCAGCCGGTGCCTGCCGATCCTCGCGGGCGGTGAGGTGACCGGTGGGCTGCTGCTCATCCGGGACGTCACCGAGGTCCGCAAGCGCGACAAGCTCCTGCTGTCGAAGGACGCCACGATCCGCGAGATCCACCACCGGGTGAAGAACAACCTGCAGACCATCTCGTCGCTGCTGCGGCTGCAGGGCCGGCGGCTGGTGTCGGCCGAGGCGAAGGCGGCGGTCAACGAGTCGGTGCGGCGCATCCGCACGATCGCGCTGGTGCACGAGACGCTGTCGCGCGAGGCCGGCGACGAGGTCGCGTTCATCGAGATCGTGCGACCGCTGCTGCGCCTGGCCGAGGAGGGCCTCCAGTCACCCGACCGGCCCGTGCGCTTCACGGTGCAGGGCGAGGGAGGCAGGCTCCCGGCGACGATCGCGACGCCGCTGTCGGTCGTGCTCACGGAGCTGCTCCAGAACGCGATCGACCACGGCTTCCCCGAGGACAGCGTGGGTGGCGACGTCGTGGTCGATCTCGCGAACGACGGCGAGGTGCTGTCGATCACCGTGATCAACGACGGGGTCCCGCTCGAGCGCGGGTTCGAGCTCAACCGCGCGACCGGGCTCGGCCTGTCGATCGTGCGCACCCTCGTCACCACCGAGCTCGCCGGCACGATCGAGATCCGGACGGGCCAACCGGCCGACTTCGAGGCGGTCGGGATCGCGGATCAGCGCGAGGCCGCGGGCACCGTCGTGCACCTCACCGTGCCGCTCGGCTGACTGTGAGGATGCTGGGCACCGCTTCGCCGTTGTGGTGGGCGGTTGCCGGTGGCTCTGGTTCGTGACCCTTCGCCTGACCGGCTTCGCCGCGCCCAGGCCGATGACGTGGTACCAGCCGCCGCCGACGTCGCCCACCTCGTCCCCGGGCCCGACCGTTTGTTCCGTCCGAGGGCGACGTTCGCACGGCTTCGTTCCGGGTGGACTCGGACACGAGGAACGAGGCGGGTCAGTCGTCGGTGCGGGCGGACTCAGGGGTGTGGCAGCCGATCGTGGCGAGGTCACGGTCCATCGTCGCGAGCGTGTCCTCGTTCTCGAAGCGGCCGCGCTGGTCGAACAGCTCCCGACAGCTCGCTCCTCTGTCGAGTGCGCTCTGGAAGCTGCGGTAGTCGTGCGCGATCGAGCCGGAGCACGATGCGGTGCCGACTGCCACGGCGGCCATCACCGCGACCGTCGCGATGCGGATCCGTCCCGAGCGGACGGTGGTGGTGGTGATGTCAGCCGTTCCTGCGCGACCGCTCGATCTGCCAGCTCGAGACGCGCCTGCTCGAGCTGGCGGTTCGTGCGTTCGAGCTCCTCGGTGTGCGCCCGGCGGCTGCCGACGAAGTTGCCCGGCAGCCAGGCCGAGACGATGAGGGCCGGCACCCCGACGTCCGTCGGCCCCGGGGGCAACGTCGCGCCGACGACGCCCGCCACGACCGAGATGGCGAGTACGAGCCGCGCGGTCGGTGGTGACAGGAGCGCAGCGGCGGAGTACACCGAGAGGAGAACGACGGGCGTCATCGCGAGCGGGTAGTCCGCTGCCGCGTCGAGGAACCCCGCACCCAACCCGACGGCGACGGCGAGGGCAGGGGCACGCCGCCGACCGACCGGCGCCGCGCTGTACACGGCGAGCAGGACATAGGCGATCGCGTCGACGCGCCGGAGACCCGCCGCCGGATCACCGCGCTCCAGCACCAACACGCTGATCCCGAACGACGCGGCGCACACGACGACATCGATCAGCAGCGCCCGCCGCACCGACGAGACGTTGCTCAGGTGGTGCTGCGATCGGCAGCACGTCTCGGCCTCCCGCCGGGCCGGCGGTGCAGACGCGGCCGAGCGTCCGCCGGAGGCCATCAGCTTCCGGCTGAGCGGAGGTGACGTCGCAACGTGACGACGGAGCACGCGAGGATCACCGGGTAGATCTCGAGTCGACCGAGCAACATCTGAGCCACGACGACCACGCGGGCAGACGCAGGGAGGTTGAGGTAGTCGCCCGAGGGGTCGATGGCGCCGACTCCGGGGCCGACGTTGCCGAAGCCCGACGCAGCAGCCGAGAACGAGGTCATCATGTCGGGTCCGGTGAGAGCGATCAGGATCGCACCTCCACCGAACACCGCGAGCGCCATGATCATGAAGCCGACGATGCGTTGGACGACGTCGTCGGGGAGCGTGATCTGGCCGACCCGCACCGGTCGCACGAGGCGCGGGTGGAGGTGGCGCAGCGCGGAGCGGTGCGCGTAGCTGGCGACGGCGAGGATCCGGATGAACTTGATGCCGCCTGCTGTGGAGCCGGCCATCGCCCCGAACGGCAGCAACAGCACGATCACCACTTGTGCAGCCTGCGTCCATTCACCGAAGTCGGCGGTGGTGAAGCCGGTGGTCGACACCACGGTGACGATCGAGAACAGTGAGTCACGGCTGTGCTCTGCGATCCCGGTCTCGGCGTCTGCGACCACGAACACGGTCACCGATGCGACCAGGACCACGGCCGTGTACACGTGCAGCTCCGTCGATCGCAGCAGTGGGCGCACGTGGCCCCGCAGCGCGCGGTAGTAGAGCGCGAAGCTGCCGCCGGCGAGGAACATCGCGACGATCGCGATCCATTCGATGACGGCCGAGTCGAAGTGCCGCAGAGAGCTGTTGTGAGGTGAGAACCCTCCGGTCGACACGGTCGTGAAGGTGTGCGCCAACCCGTCGTACAGGCTCATGCCCGCGAGCAGGTAGGCGAGGACCACCGCCACGCTGAACCCGACGTACACCAGCCAGAGGTTGCGGGCGGTCTGGCGGACGCGCGGTGTGAGCCGCTCGCCCGAGGGCCCAGGTGCTTCCGCCTGCAACAGGTTCATCGCACCTGCGCCGACGGTCGGCAACAGCGCGATGACGAGCACGATGACGCCCATGCCGCCGATCCACTGGGTGATCGCCCGATACATGAGCAGGCCCTGCGAGGTGTCGGCGACCGGACGCAGCACCGTGGCGCCGGTGGTGGTGAAGCCGGACAACGATTCGAACAACGCCTGATCCGGCGCCGTGAGCCGGCCAGTGGCGAGGTACGGGATCCCCCCGATGGCGGCGAGTACCACCCAAGCCATCGTGACGGTGACGAACGCGTCCAGGATCCGCATCTCGGCGGGCACGGAGGTGCAGCGCCACACGACCAGACCGACCGAGGTGGTCGGCACCCCACACGCCAGCAAGGCCACCAGGTCCGGACCGCCGTCGATCGCCTCGACGACAGCACCCGCGAGCATGCCGACGCCGGCGACCGCTGTCGACAGCGCTCCGACGTGGATCGGCAACGACGCGTGACGACGCCTGGGTTGGAGCCGTTCACCGACGATGGCCGCGGTCACGGTCGGAACAATCGCTGCGCCCGCGAGAGATCGGCGGCCCGCGAGAAGACCACCACTCGGTCTCCAGCGTCGAGGCGGGTCGCCCCGCCCGCGATCTCGACACGTCCATCCGTCCGGACCACAGCGCCGAACAGCACCCTCCGCGGCACGCCCATCTCCGAGATGGGCGTGCCGTCGGCTCGGCTGCCCGCCAACACCTCGAGCTCGTTGGCCTCGACATCGCTCTCGAGGAAGGTCGTCACCGACCCGATCCGTCCCCTCAACTCCCGCAGCACGGCGTTCGCCGATGCGGTGCGGGGGCTCACAGTCGCCCCCACACCGAACTGCCCGACCAGCGGCAACAACGCCAGCCGGTGGATCACCGCCACCGTGAACGCCAGGCCCTGCGCTGCGGCGAACGCACACGCGAGGACGTTGGCCGTGTCGTCACCAGTGGCCGCCACGACCACGTCCGTCGTCGCGATCGACGCCTCGCGCAACAGATCCACGTCCGTCACGTCACCGAGCAAGATCCGAGCACGCGGCATCTCGGCCGCCAGCCGCTCCGCAACCGAGCTGTCCCGCTCGACCAGGACGACCTCGACCCCCTCTCGGGTCATCGCACGCGCCACCCGCCGTCCGGTCGCGCCGCCCCCGAGCACCATCATCCGTCGAGCCGGCGGCTTCGCGGCGCCGAGCAGCTCGAGCGTCGACCGACGCGCCGAGCGTGTGGTCAGCACTCGGACATGATCGCCCACTTCGAGTACCTCGTCTCCGTGCGGGATGACGGTCTCTCCCCGACGGGTCACCGCACCGAATACGAACTCTCGCTCGGACGTGAGCGAGGCGCCGACGTCCCGGAGCGCTTCACCCGCCACCGCCGCGCCGAGCTGGATCGTCGCCCCGAGCACCACCAGCTGACCCTCGGCCATCGGATACACCTCATCGGCACCGGAGAGGTGGACCAGCTCGAGGATCTCCTTCGCCGTGTCGAAATCGGGGTCCATCACGACATCCGCACCGACTGCTGAGAGCAGACGCCGACCGTCCTCCCCGTACAGCTCGTCGTTCTGGATCCGCACGACCGTGCGCTTCACCCCGAACTGCTTCGCGAGCAGCGATGTGATGAGGTTCACCTCGTCGCTCTGCGTCACCCCGGCCAGCAACGACGCCCGCTCCACCCCGGCCTCCACGAGGACCGACGGATGACACGCATTGCCCACCACCACTTGGACGTCGAGGGATTCCGAGATCGCCCGAGCGATTCGGTCGTCCATCTCCACCAGCACCACATCATGCGACTCGGCGCGCAACCTCTCCGCGAGGTACCAACCCACCTCACCACCGCCCACGATCACCACGTGCACCCGCGCAGTCTGCCCCACCGGCCCCTCCGCGTGCGGACCGCCTTCGCCTGGGGGGATCCCGCGCCGGCACCGCCCCCATCCCCGCGTCGTCCGCTCACCACCCGCCACCGCCTCAACCGCTCCGGTGACCCGGCAGCTCAACCGGGCGATCCACACGATCGTGCGCACGGCTCCGCTACGACCCCGCCACCCGCGCCGACGCCCAACGCCGCCACGCCGGCGGCACGACCCACCGCGGGATCCGACGCTGCCTCGAGCGCTACATCACCCGCCAGCTCGACCGAAGAGCTGAGACCCCGTCACCGCGTGACAGACCCAAGGCGCGTCGTGGCGGCGGGTCTCCGCCGGGATCAGGCGTAGAGGCGCTGGCGCGACGCGTGCTGGCGCCGGATCGAGCGACGCTCCTCCTCGGACAGGCCGCCCCAGATGCCCGAGTCCTGGTTCGTCTCGAGCGCGTACTCGAGGCACTCCACCCGCACCGGGCACTCACCGCAGACCTCCTTGGCCCGCGCGATCTGGACCAGCGCCTGCCCCGTCGTCCCGACGGGGAAGAACAGGTCGGGATCGGTGTCCCGACAGATCGCCCGTGTGCGCCAGGAGTAATCGGCGTTGGCCAGCGCGAGGCTGGACGCAAGGATCGTCACGTTGGGTGCTCCCGGTGGGTCCGTCGATTGGGCTCGGGCGGCGACGATCCGTCGGCGGCACCCGGACGGGGACCGTTCACGTCGTGGTCACGCACCGTTCAGTAACGGTAGGAAACAAAACCGCCGGGCACAAGGCCCGCGTCGAGGTTCTCTGCCTGGGACGGTCGCGCGGCCATAGTTTCGAGTGATGGGGGTATCTGTGAGCACCTGGGATCGGCGGGCGGTGCAGGTCCTCGCCCACCGGGGAGCGTCGGCGGTCGAGCGCGAGAACACGGTGGCGGCGTTCCGCCGCGCCGTCGCCGTCGGCGCCGACGGCGTCGAGCTCGACGTCCGCCGCAGCGCCGACGGCCGGCTCGTCGTGCACCACGACGCGGCGTTGCCGGACGGGCGGATGGTGCACGAGACGCGGGCGGCCGAGCTCCCCGCGCACGTGCCGTCGCTCCACGAGGCGCTCGACGCGTGCGCGGGCGCCTGGGTCAACCTCGAGGTCAAGAACGACCCCCGGGAGGCGGCCTTCGACCCCGCGGAGCGGGTGGCCGAGCAGACGGTGAGCTCGCTGCTCGTGCGGGGCGACCCCGAGCGCTGGCTCGTGTCGTCGTTCCGGCGCGAAGCGATCGCTCGCGTCCGCGCAGCGGCCGACGCGGCCGGGGCGCCGATCCGCACGGCGTGGCTGTGCAACGCCGCGCCCGCCGGGGTCGTCGAGTGGCTGGTCGCCGCGGGCCACGGCGCGCTGCACCCGTTCGTCGAGCGGCTCGAGCGGGACGTGGTCGAGAGGTGCCGAGCCGCCGGCCTCGACGTGACGCCGTGGACGTGCGACGACCCCGGGCGGATGGCGGAGCTGGTCGGGTGGGGCGTCACCGCGATCTGCACCAACCTGCCCGACGTGGCCCGGCGGGTCGTCGACGGTCTCGCCGGGACCACGCCGCCGGTCTAGGAGCCCTCCGGGCCGAGCACGGGCCGGACGAGGCGCGCCGCCTCGGGGACGTGCACGAACCGGAGCCGGTCGGTGTCGCCGAGGTGGTCGCCGTCGAGCTGGTAGGGGAACGGCCGCGCGTGCTCGACGGTGAGCGCGGCGAGGTCGGTGCGGACGTCGAGGTGCTCGCTCGGACGGACCCCGCCGCCGCGCAGCGCGCCGCCGAGGCTGCGCAGGATCGCGACCGCCCGCATGGTGCGGAACGTGATCGCGACCAGCCCGCGATCGAGCGTGGCCGCGGGCGACAGGTCGAGCGGCCGGTTGCCGAGGTACGTGTATGGGTTGGTGTTGAGCACGATCGTGAAGTAGCCGTCCGGGACCTCGAACGCGGCCCCGGTCGCGTCGGTGCCGTGGAGGCGGAAGTGCGGTGCCGAGCGGTCGTAGTCGAACGTCCAGGTGCGCAGCGCGGCGTAGATGAACAGCGGGTGCCCGAGCCACCGCTTCACCGCGCCGCGCCGCTCCACCTGGTCCACGACGGCCGCGTCGTAGCCGACGCCCGTGTGGAAGCAGAAGTAGCGCCCGTTCACCTGGCCGAGCCCGATCGGCTCCGGAGGCGCCGCGTCGAGCCCGGCGGCGAGCTGCGCGACCGCCCGCACCGGGTCGTTCACCATCCCGAGCGTCCTCGCGAACACGTTCGTCGAGCCCCCCGGCAGCACCCCGATCGCGGTCGCCGTCCCCGCGACGCCGGTGGCGACCTCGTTCAGCGTCCCGTCACCGCCGAAGCCGACCACGACGTCCACCCCGCGGCGCGCCGCGTCCTGGGCGAAGCGCGTCGCGTGGCCCCGGCGGTTCGTCTCGACGGTCTCCACGTCGTGGCCCTGCCCGAGCGCGCGCTGCACGATCACGGTGTTGCGCGCGGTCACCGAGCTGGCGAACGCGTTGACCACGAGCAGGATGCGCAGGGCGACGACGCTACCCCTCCGCGCCCGCCGGGCCCGGTTGGGCCGGACGGCTACCCGTGGGTCACAATGGCGCCACTATGAACGTGATCGTGTGCGTGAAGCAGATCCCGGACCCGGCGTCGCCGGGCGCGCTGGATCCCGGGACCAACACCTTGCGTCGCGACGGGAAGCTGATCCTCGACGAGTCCGACAGCTACGGCGTGGAGATGGCGCTGCAGCTCGTCGCCGCCGCGGGCGGCGGCGAGGTCAGCCTGGTCTCCATGGCGCCCAACGGCGAGACGAGCGGCATGCGCACCGCCCTGGCGATGGGCGCGGCCAAGGGCGTGCTCGTCAGCGACCCGGCGCTGCTCGGCAGCGACGCGCTGACGACGGCGAAGGTGCTGGCCGCCGCCGTCGGCCGGATCGGGGGCGCCGATCTCGTGATCGCGGCGACGGAGTCGAGCGACGGCTACACCGGCACGGTGCCCGAGCAGATGGCCGAGGTGCTCGGCCTGCCGTCGGTCACCTTCGCGAAGAAGGTCGTCGTCGACGGCTCGTCGCTGCAGGTCGAGCGCCAGACCGAGGAGGGCTACGACGAGGTGACCTGCCCGCTGCCGGCGCTCATCAGCGTGACGGCGGGCGTGGTCGAGCCGCGGTACCCGAGCTTCAAGGGCATCATGGCCGCGAAGTCCAAGCCGATCGACACCGTCACCGCCGCCGACCTCGGCGTGTCGCCGGTCGGCTTCGCCGGGGCGGGCCAGGAGATCGTGAACGTCGGCCAGGCCGAGGCGCGCTCGGCGGGCGAGATCGTGGAGGACGACGGCGAGGCGTTCGCCAAGATCGTGTCGTTCCTCGAGAACCTCAAGGTCATCTGAGCGGGACACGGGAGACGGAGCACATCATGGACATCTGGGTCTTCGCGCAGGAATCGAACGGCGCGCCCACGACGGGCACGCTCGAGCTGCTCACCAAGGCACGTGCGCTCGCTGCAGGTGGCGCGGTCACCGCGTTCGTCGGCGGCGACGCGAGCTCCATCGCGGCCGCGCTCGGCGAGTACGGCGCCACGAAGGTGTACGCCACCGGCGACCTGGCGGGGAAGCTGCCCGGTGTGGCGGTCTCGGCGGCGATGCAGGCGGTGATCGCCGGGGGCGACGCGCCCGGGCTGATCATGTTCCCGCAGAACTACGAAGGGCGCGACGTGCTGAGCCGCCTGAGCGTCAAGCTCGACCGCACGGTGCTCGCGAACAACGTGGACATCGCCGCGGGCGACGACGGCGTCACGGTCACGACCCCGATCTTCGGCGGCAACACCCTGGTGACGACGAGGTTCACCGGGCCCGGCCCGCACCTCGCCGCCTTCCGTCCGAAGAGCTTCGCGGCCGAGCCCGCGGGCGGCGGCGCACCCGAGGTCGTCTCGGCGCCGGTGCCCGACCTCGGCGCCACGGGCGGTGCGCAGGTCAACGCGGTCCACGTCGAGGAGACCTCGGGGCCGAAGCTGGACGAGGCCGCCGTGGTGGTGTCGGGCGGACGCGGGCTCGGCGAGGCGGAGAAGTTCGGGATGGTGGAGGAGCTGGCGAAGCTGCTGAAGGGCGCGCCCGGCGCGTCGCGGGCCATCGTCGACGCGGGCTGGGTGCCGTACAGCTACCAGGTCGGCCAGACCGGCAAGGTCGTCAAGCCGGGCGTGTACATCGCGGCCGGCATCTCCGGTGCGACGCAGCACATGGTGGGGATGAAGGGCGCGAAGAACATCATCGCCATCAACAAGGACAAGGAGGCGCCGATCTTCGGCATCGCCGACCTCGGCATCGTCGGCGACGTCCACAAGGTCCTGCCGAAGCTGATCGAGGCGCTGAAGGCGCGGTAGCGCGGCTCGTCCCCGCCGCGCCGGGTCCGGCGGGTGGGGGCCGTGTCGAGCCCCCGCTGCCGGACCTCGACCCTAGATCGCGTCGCGTGCCGCGATCGCCCAGGCGTAGCCCTCGTGGGGATCGTGCACGGCGAGGTGCAGCTCCCAGCCGCCGGCGGGTTCGTCGGGGTGCCACCAGCACCAGCGCAGGCGCGCCAGTGCCTCCGCGAGGGGGTCGGGCCGCAGCGCGCCGTCCACCAGCGCGTCGGCGATCGTCGCCACCGTCCACCAGGCGCCGAAGCGACCGAGCGCCGCGCCGCGACGGCGGGCCATCGCCCCGCCCGTCCCGCCGGCCCACGCCAGCCAGCGCAGCGCCTCGCTCGCGTCGATCTCCGCGACCCGCGCCCGCCGCGGTCCGAGCGCACCGACCGCGTCGAGCGCGTCCCCCTCGACGCACACGACCTCGGCGCGGCCGTTCGACGACGCGGTCCACGGTTCGAGCAGCTGGCGCACGGCGAGCTCGACCTGGTCGTCGTCGATCACCTCGGCCCCGAGGGGGAGCTCCACGACGTCGGCGGCGGGAGCGGCCGGCGGGTCCTGCACGACCCCCTCGTCGCTGTAGGTCGCGACGAGGTAGTCCGGTTCCCACACCTGCCCCTCGAAGGGCACCTCGAGCACCGGGAGGAGGCCGGCGGGGTCGATCTCCTCGCCGCGGACGGCCCGCTCGTGCGCGACGAAGGCGGCGCGCGGACCCGCCGGCAGGTGCGGGCGGAGCTCGGCGAAGGTGTGGTGCTGCGCGACGACCTCGGTCAGCGGCCCGATCGTGAACCGGCCGCTCGACTCGTCCAGGACGGCCGCCGCCCAGGGCGCGTCCGCGTGCAGCGCGAGGCGGTACTCCGCCAGCGTCGCCGCCGGCCACAGCTGCCGTCCCGTCGAGACGGCGGATCGGCAGCGGTCGCGCAGGCGCAGCAGGCCGGCCCACCCACGGCCCTCGGTGAGCGCGTCGACCATCCGCACGAGCCCGTCGAGGTCAGCCCGCGAAACGAGCACGTCCAGCTCGGAACGCTCGTCGCCGGTCACACCAGCGGCCACGGGTAGCGCCGGCCGGTGCGGTCCACCGGGAGCACGGGGTGCTCGACGACCCACCCGGCTCGCTCCTGCAGGGCCTCGACCTCGTCGTCGGCGAGCAGCGCGCTGATCTCGAGCGGCACGGCGGACGCGAGGCGACGGGCCCGCTCGACCAGCGGCGCGGGCACGGCTTCGCCACCGAACTCCCACACGACGGTGCGGAGCTTGAACTCCGCGGCGAAGCACAAACCGTGGTCGATCCCCCACACGTGGTCGTCGGCGTCGATCAGGACGTGGCCGCTCTTGCGGTCCGTGTTGTTCGCGAGGAGGTCGAACACGGCCACAGCCCGGAGGTCGTCGTGCAGGTCGTCGCGCTGCTCGTGGATCGTGAAGTAGTGCTGCTCGTGGTCGGCGTCGACGAACCACTGGACGCTGCCCTCACCGAGGGGGCCGTCACGCAGCACCGTCGACGGCACGAGGTCGAGGCCCAGCGCGAGGCTCAGGTGGTAGGCGGCCACCTCACGCCGGTGGAGCCCCGGCTCGAAGTCCCACAGCGGGCGCTCGCCACGCAGCGGCTTGTAGATCGCCCTCGTCGAGCGCGCGCCGTCGGCCACCTCGACCAGGAACGTGGCGTTGCTGCTCCACGGCATCCGGCCGACGATCGCGACCTCCCCGCAGCGCAACAGCTCCAGCTCGTCGTCGCGGCGCATCAGTTCATGCGCGGGCAGGCGTGGCCCTCGGGGTCCATGGGCCCGCCGCACCACACGCACGGCGGGCGTCCCGCCGCCACGAGCTGGTCGGCCTGCACGCAGAACGCCTGCACCTGGCCACGGGTGAGGAAGACCCGCACGCGGCCGCGGTCCTGGAGCAGCTCCGGGTCCTGGTCGCCCTCGTCGTCGATGGGGACCATCTCGTCGAGCTGGATCAGGAAGCGGTCGCTCGCCCGCTCGTAACCGAGCCCGATCGGGCCGAGCACGAACACGGCGTCGACCGGGGGCGCGAGCTCGAGGGCCCCCGGCATCGGCCGGTCGGCAGGCGGCGGGAGGTCGTTCAGCACCTTGCGCAGGTACTCGGCGATCGCGGCGGCCTGCTGCTTCTCGCACTTCACCGTGACGCGCTCGCCGCCACGGCGCGCCTGGAGGAGGAACGTCCGCTGGCCGGGGCGGCCGATGGCGCCCACGGTGAACGCGTCCACCTCGTCGAAGTCGTAGTACACGCCCACGGCACCTCCTCAGGAGGGACGCAGCTCGCGCAGCGAGCCACCGGTGGAGTTGACGGTCAGGACGACGGGTCCGCCCGCCGAGTACGCGACCGCGCTGATGGAGCAGGGACTGACGACGATCCGCTGGAAGAGGTCGAGGTGGGTGCCCATCGCGTGGGCGACCGCGGCCTTGATCGGGTCGGCGTGGGACACGCACACCACCACGCCGCCCGGGTGCGCGACCCGGATCCGGTCGAGCGCGCCGACGATCCTGGTCTGCATCGCGAGGAAGCTCTCACCGCCCGGGAACGTGAACGAGGAGGGAGCACGTTGCACCGTCTGCCACTCCGGCAGCTTCATGAGCTTCTTCAGCTCGGCGCCGGTCCACTCGCCGAACTCGCACTCGAGCAGCCCGCGGTCGATCCGGACCTTGAGGTTCCGGGCCTTGGCGATGGGGGCGGCCGTCTCACGCGTCCGCTCGAGCGGCGAGGAGTAGACGGCGTCGACGGTGGGGAGCTCGGCGATGCGCTCCGCCGCTCGTCCGGCCTGGTCACGCCCTGCATCCGCGAGGTGCAGGCCCGGAGCGCGACCGGGCAGCAGCGTCCCGGTGGTGGGCGTCTGCCCGTGGCGGACGAGCAGCACCAGCGTCGGCTTCGTCGGCGTGGAGGCAGCGGTCTTCGGCATGTCGGTTCCCGACGAGCAACCTAACGTGATGACCGTGGAAGCGGTCGCCGAGCCGATCGACGAGCTCGCCCGGCTCGCCGGCGACGTGGCCGCGTGCCGCGCCTGCCCGCGCCTCGTCGCCTGGCGGGAGGACGTGGCGGCGACGAAGCGGGCCGCGTTCCGGGACGAGGAGTACTGGGGGCGCCCGATCGCCGGCTTCGGCGATCCGCGGGCGCGGATCCTCGTGCTCGGGCTCGCGCCGGCGGCGCACGGGGCCAACCGGACCGGACGGGTGTTCACGGGGGACCGCTCGGGGGACTGGCTGTTCCGGTCGATGCACCGCGCCGGCCTCGCGAACCAGCCCACGTCGTCGTCCAGCGACGACGGCCTCGAGCTCACGGGCGCGTGGGTGACCGCAGCGGTGAAGTGCGCGCCCCCCGGGAACCAGCCCTCGCCGGACGAGCGAGACACGTGCCGACAGCACCTGCGGCGGGAGCTCCGGGCGCTCGGCGGCGTGCGGGTGGTCGTGTGCCTCGGGGGGTTCGCCTACGCCGCCGCATGCGTCGAGTGGCCGGTCCGGCCACGCCCGCGCTTCGGTCACCTCGTCGAGGTACCGGTCGCCGGCGGGCCGACGCTCCTGTGCTCGTTCCACCCGAGCCAGCAGAACACGTTCACCGGGCGGCTCACCGAGCCGATGCTCGACGCCGTGTTCGAGCGCGCGGTGCAGCTCGCGCGCTGACGCTTTGCTGGAGGGTGCCTCAGCTCCGGCTCGGCGGGCCCGCCTCGACGATCCGCGCGAGCTCGAGGGCGACGTCCGAGAACGACCCACCCGTGAGATGCGACGAGCGGGCGTCGGTGAGGTCGCGCTCCAACCTGGCGGCGAGCTCGCTGCCGGCGTGCATCCCGAACATCCCGAGGCTCCCTGCCAGGCGGTGCGCTGCAGCGAGTGCCCGCCGGTGATCCTCCTCTGCGACGGTCGTGCCGCGGGCGAGGAGCTCGCCGTGTTCCACGAGGTGGCGCGCGCACGCCGCCGTGGCCTCGAGGTGCTGCGCCCAGGCTCGGCGGATGACGTCGTCGAGATCCACGGGCGTCAGGGCCCGAACCCCAGCAGGGCCGCGACGTCGTCTGACAGCGTCATCGGGTCGAAGGGCTTCACGAGCACCCCCCGGGCGCCGGCGTCGAGCAGCGTGTCGTGCTGGTTCGTCCGCGCCTTGGCGGTGAGGAAGATCACAGGGACGGCCGCCGTCACCGGGTCGCCGCGCAGGAGCGCGAGCGTCGACGGGCCGTCCAGGCCGGGCATCATCACGTCGAGCAGGATCGCGTCCGGCGGAGCCGCCCTCGCAGCTGTGATCGCCTCGGCGCCCGAGCTCACAGCCGTGACCGCCCACCCACCGACGAGCTCGAGTGCGGTGGTCGCGACCAGGCGCACGCCGTCGTCGTCGTCCACGAGCAGGAGGCGGCGGCTCACGACCCGCTCCTCCCCGGGCCCGCGAGCGGCAACGTGATCGTGAAGGCGGAGCCGACGCCGACGGTGCTCGACGCGTCGAGCCGCCCCCCGTGCTGCTCCACGAGCGCCCGAGCGATCGCGAGCCCGAGCCCGCTGCCGCTCCCGTGCCGGGCATCGGAGGAGTCGACCTGTTCGAAGCGCTCGAAGATGTGGTCCAACCTCTCTGGGGGGATGCCGCGCCCCTGGTCGGTCACGCTGACCACCAGATCCCGTTCACCGGCGGCGGCCCGTGCGGCCGAGACCGTGACCGTCGTGCGGGGCTGCGAGAACTTGGCCGCGTTCCCGAGCAGGTTCGTGAGCACCTGGACGATCCGGTCACCGTCACAGACGAGGGTCAGGTCGCCCGGCCCGGGCAACGACGCCTCGAGCGAGATCTCTCGTGCCGCGAAGACCGCCGCGACCGCCGCAGTGGCGTGGCCGACGAGGTCATGGATGTCCTGCTCCCGGAGATCGAGCTGGAGGCGGCCCGCGTCGACGCGGTGCAGGTCGAGGATGTCGTTGACGAGCCGGACGAGGCGGTCGGTGTTGCTCACCGCCACCTCGAGCATCGTCTGGGCGCGCTCGGGCAACGGGCCGTACACGCCACCGGTGACCAGTCCGAGCGATCCCTTGAGCGACGTCAGCGGCGTGCGCAGCTCGTGGCTGACCATCGCCACGAACTCGTCCTTCGTCCGCTCGATCTCGACCTGCTCGGACACGTCGGTGAAGACCACCACCGCCCCCGTCACGGCGTCGTCCTCGACGATCGGTGCCGACGTGAACGACACCGGGAAGGTGGTGCCGTCGGGGCGCCAGTAGACGTCCCGCTGCGTCGCGATCACGCGCCGCTCGTCCAAGCTGACCTTCGTCGGACACTCCTCCCACGCGCGCGGCGTCCCGTCGGCTCGGCTGTGGTGGACGAGCCGGTGGAGGTGCTGGCCCACGAGGACGTCGTCGCGGAGGTGCAACATGCGGTGCGCCGCAGGATTGGCGTAGACCGCGTACCCGTCGGGGTCGATCTGGACGATCCCGTCCGCCGTGGAGGCGAGGATCGTGCGGTGCCGGCGGTCCAGCCGCTCCATCTCGCGCTGCGCGGCGAGCTGCTCGCTCAGGTCGCGACCGCTGGCGATGTACACGGTCCGGTCGCGCACCCGCGCGGATGCGAAGCTGACGGCGAGCGGCAGTTCGGCTCCCGTGGCCGTCCGCACGACGACCTCCACGTGGCTGACGGTGCCGCCGAGCGCGGCGCGCTGCAGCTGGTCGCCGATCTCGCGCGGGCTGGGCTCCACGAGGATCGACGCTGCCGCCCGGCCGAGCAGGGGCTCGGCGCCGCTGTCACCGAACCATCGCGTGGCGGTCTCGTTGGCGAAGACGATCCGCCCCTCGAGGTCGATGGCGACGATCCCCTCGGCGACCGATGCGGCGACGATCCGCAGCTGCTCCTCCGCATCCCGCTGGCGGCGCACGGCGCGGTTGAGCTCGTGCTGTCGGAGCTCGGCCTCGGCCACGGCAGCCAGCTCGCGGAGGATCTCGCGCTCGCGGTCGCTGAAGGACCTCGGGCGGACGTCGAGGACGCAGAACGTGCCGACCCGCTGCCCGTCCGTCGCTCGCACCGGGTGCCCGGCGTAGAACCGGATGTGCGGCTCACCGGTGACGAGCGGGTTCCGCGCGAAGCGGGCGTCCCCACCGGCGTCCTCGACGACGAACGTCTCGTCGCGGCGGATCGCATGCGCGCAGAAGGAGATCGAGCGGTCGGTCTCCGTCGTGGCCATGCCCACGCACGACTTGAACCACTGCCGGTCGGCGTCGACGAGGCTCACGAGCGCGATCGGGACGTCGAACACGCTCGAGGCCAAGCGCGTCAGCCGGTCGAAGCGCTCCTCGGCGGGCGTGTCGAGGATCTGGAGCGCGCGGAGCGCCGCCAGGCGATCCTCCTCGTCCTGGGGGGAGGGTGCGGCAGTCACCGCTGCGCCGCCACGTCCCGCGTCGCCGGTGCGGGCCGTGGCGTGACCTTCCACTGCCGGTCGCCCATGACCTCCTTCACCTGCGCGACCCGAGCGATCAGGTTCTTGAACTCGGTGTAGAAGACGCTCGCCACCAGGAGGTAGAGGAGGAACCAGCCCCCCCGGGCGCGGATCTCTGGGGCGGCGAGGTGGTACGAGAACCACGTCTGGGACGGTCCCACCGAGAGCGTGAAGACGGTGGTGAGGACGAGGATCGGGACGAACCAGTCGAGGCTCCGATCCGCGCCCACCGTCCAGTAGGCGATGATCGGGAACATCTGCAGCGACAGCCACGGGTAGATCTCGCGCCACGCGAGCAGGTGGAGGAAGCCGAGCTTCTGGCGCACGCTCAGGTGGGGCGAGCGCAGGGCGCGACCGGTGTGCCGCAGCGACACCTGGAACCACCCCTGGGCCCAGCGCATCCGCTGGTTCCAGAGCTGCGCGAGGGTGGTCGTCGCCAGCTCACGAGAGACGAGCTTCGGGTCCGAGACGATCCGGCCGCCCTCCTCCACGACCCGCAACGACGAGTCGATGTCCTCGGTGAGCATGCGTCCCCGCATCCGGATGCTGCGCAGGAGCGGGGTGCGCCAGAACCCGTTCGAGCCACCGAAGATCCCGAAGCCGTGCAGCCGGCTCCGGCCGGGGTGGCTGACGGAGTAGATCGCCTCGAACTCCACCGCCACGGTCCTCGCCACCCACGACGCGTCGCCGTTGCGGACGACGGGGTGCCCCTGCACCACGTCGGCGCCGCCGGCGATCCACCGCCAGGCGCGAGCGAAGGACGACGGATCCGGGTGGTGGTCCGCGTCGAACACGCCGACGAACTCGCCCTCGACGATCGCGAGGGCGGCGTTGACGTTCTGCGCCTTCGACGTGCTGTCGTCGACCCGGAACGCGACGAAGTCGGGGTTCGTGCGGGCGAGCTCCGCCAGCGTCTGCTCCACCGGGTGCGGGGTCGGCGTGTTGTAGGCCAGGATCACCTGCAGGCGGCCCGGGTAGTCGATGCGGAAGAAGGCCTCCAGCGTCTCGACGATGGTCGCCGCCTCGTTCGGGAGGTACGCCGCGATGATCGCCGACGCGGCTGGGTGGTCAGGCGGGTCGTCCGGCGGATCGTCGGAGCGCAGCGCGGCGATGCCCTCCGCCCAGATCAGCGCGCCGGTGACGACGAGGGCGACCACGACGACGACGTACATGACGCTGGCGAGGTCGAAGCCGGCCTGATCGGACGCCCAGTAGGCGAGGTAGGGGAGCGCGAAGCCGACGAGCAGCGTCACCGCGATCTGGAAGGCGGTGCGACCTCGCTGCCACAACCGGGCCACCGTCGCAGTGCGCCGGGTCCGGCGTCGCTGGTCGAGGACCGCCTCGAGCGCCGGCGTGAAACGCACAGGGAGGAGATCGAGGTGCGCCGACGCGGCGTCGGACGCGAGGCGCGCTCGCTCGACGAGCACGTCGGCATCGTTCGACTCGGCGACGTCCTCGAACCCGATCACCGGCGTGAGGCGCAGGTGGGACCCGCCGGCTGCCACGTCGGCGTCGTTGACGCGCCGCGCGAGGGCGGTGAGGGCCTGCTCGGCGCCCCCGACGTCGGCGACGAGCAGCAACCACCCGCCGTCAGGATCGCGAGCGACGACGTCGAACGGTCCGACCGCGGCGTCGAGCACGAGCGTCACCTGCCGCGCCGCCTCTCGCTCGGCGCGAGCGCCGAGCCGCCCGCGGACGACCTCGAGCTCGGGGACCCGGACGTGGGCCACGACATGGCCCCGACCGGCACGTTGGCGCTCGCGCTCGAGGACGCGCACGAACGCCGCCTTCGTCAGGGCGCCGGTGGCGCGGTCGACGGGGAGCAGGTCGACCGGCACCGTCGGGCGTTCGACCTTCGAGCGCACCCGCGCCACGAGCTCGGCCGGTGCGAACGGCTTGGTGAGGTAGTCGTCCGCGCCGAGCCCCAGTCCGGTGACGACGTCCTCCTGAGCGGTTCGGGTCGTCACGAACAGGAGGGGGACCGTCCGCAGCGCGGGTTGCGCCCGCACGAGCCCGATCAGCTCGAATCCGGTGAGGCCCGGCATCATCACGTCGGACACGATGACGTCCGGGATCGCCTCGGCCAAGCGCTCCAGCGCCTCGACGCCGGAGCTGGCCGCCACCACGTCGAAGCCGCCCTGCACGAGCGTCTCGACCATCAGGGTCCGCACCAGCGGATCGTCGTCGACCACGAGGACGTTGCCGCCGGCACCCGCCGCCTGCGCCGGCGCGTCGATCCGATCATCTCCACCGCCCGGCACGACGCCGACCGTACCCAGCGCCTCCCGTCTCCGACCGGCCCCTCTGGGGGGTCAGCCCGTCAGCGGCCGAGGGCCGCCCGCAGGTGGGCGGCTGCGAGCGCGAGGGCGGCCTTGCCGTCGTCGAGGAAGTCGGCGAGCGAGACGAAGCCGTGGACCATGCCGGAGAACCGGACGTGGCTCGTCGGCACACCCAGCTCGGCGAGCCGGCGCGCGTAGGCCTCGCCCTCGTCGCGCAAGGGGTCGTACTCGGCCGTGATCACGAGCGTGGGCGGTGACGACGCGAGGGCGTGGTCGCTCCCGTGCAGGGGTGAGGCGCGTGGATCGTCGCGCCGGACGCGGTCGACGCCGAGGTAGTGGTCGATGAACCACCCCATGCCGTCGCGGGTCAGGACGTACCCGGCCGCGTTCTCGTCGTAGCTCGGGTGCGCGCGGGTGCAGTCGGTCACCGGGTAGACGAGCAGCTGGTGCACGAGCGGCACCGGCGCGAGCTGCGAGATCGTCGCGGCGAGGTTGGCGCCCGCGGAGTCGCCGCCGATCGCGACCCGGTCGGCGCGACAGCCGAGCGATGCGGCCTGCGCGTGCGCCCACCGCAGCGCCGCCAGCGCGTCCTCCAGGCCGGCCGGGAACGGGTGCTCGGGAGCGAGCCGGTAGTCGACGGCGAGGACCGCGTGCCCGCTGCCGTTCGCGAGCGAGCGGCAGACCGCATCGTGCGAGTCGAGGTCGCCGATGACCCAGCCGCCGCCGTGGAGGTAGACGAGCAGCCCCAGGTCGGTCCGGTCGCTCGGTCGGTACAGCCGCGCCGGCACGCCGCCGGCGTCGAGATCCCGGATCTCGTGCACCTCCTCGGTCGCAGGGCGCTGCCGGGCGCGGCGCGCCGCACGTGCCGCCTCGGGCGTGGAGCGCTCGACGGGCGGGTCGCCGATCTGGGCGATCAGCTCCAGCAGCGAGACCGCCTGCGGGTGCAGCGGCACGTCAGCCGCCGGTGGCGGCGACGTTGGGCGCCACGTCGCCCGGGTGGGGATCGGCGGGTGGCGCGGGCACCGGCTCCACGCCACCACCGGCCGGCACGCCGTCGGGTCCGGTCGGCCCGGGGTCTCCAGCGGGGACCGCGGCCGCGACCGGGGCCTTCTTCTTGGGCGGCGGGACCCCGATCGCCGGTGCCGGGTCCGCGGTGGCGGGCCACCGGCGGCGGCTGACGATGGACAGCGTGCGCAGCAGCTTCATCGCCTTCTCGTCCTCCTGGGCCGGACGCGCGACGATCGTGCCGTCGGCGATCATCCGCTGGATCACCTCCTCGCCGAGCTCGGTGCGCACGATCGTCAGCGTCCAGTCGTTGTCCTCGCCGATGCCGCCGGTGGAGATGTCGGCGTGCTCCGCGGCGAAGTCGGGGCAGTTCTTGCACCCGTTGCGCGTCCACTGGTGGCACTCCTTGAGGTCGATCTCGTGGTACGAGCCGTCCTTCATCCAGATCTGGAACACGCCCTTGATGTTCATCTTCACCATGTCCTGCTTCGGCAGGCCGTACTTCGCCTCGAACAGCTCGGGGAAGATCGAGTCGTCGAACGTCTTCGAGCACAGCAGGCCGATGTTGAACAGGAACGGCTTGCTCACCTTGCCGGCCTTGCGGTCCCACATCGTCGGCGGCGAGCTCGTCTGGCACCCCATCCCGACCAGCGCGAGGCGGTTGAGGCCCTCGGCCTTCGCGTCGCGCAGCGCCAGCGGGTTGGCGCAGTACGTGTACCGGCTGCCGGCGGTCGCGAGGACCTCCTCCGGGGTGTGGGCGAGGACGGGCTTGGCCTTCCACGCGTCGTCGGGCTCGACGCCGCTCACCATCGCCGCCTCGATGTAGTCGTGCTGCATCAGCCACACGAGCATCGCGGACACGAAGCCGCCGTCCTGGCCCTTCTGGTGCTGCACCGGGTCGGCGGCACGGGTGAGGAGCAGCTGGCGCCAGATCCCGGCCATCTCGTCGGGCTCGCGCACCCGGCCGAACAGGTGCATGTCCGCCGCCGGCTCCCACGCCCGGAACCGCGGGCACGCCCGGGTGCACGTGGTGCAGCCCTTCTCGCCGTGGATGCAGTTGTCGGGCCCGAGCTCCTCCTCCAGGTGGAACGGGAGGTACTTGCCCTCCTCGTGCTCGTAGCCGATCACGTCGTGCGGGCAGGTGACGACGCACCCGGCGCAGCCGGTGCACAGCCCGGTCGTGACGACCTCGGCGTACAGCTCCTTCCACTGCGCGGTCCAGCGCTCGGCCTTCGCTGCCGCCGGGGCGCTCGACGACGGCGGTGCGGGCTCCGTGACGGTCATGCGGTCACTCTAGGCAGGGCCGTGTCACGGGCTCCTCCCGGGGCCGGAGCGCGCTCTCGCGTGCGCGGCGTCGGGGTGGAACGGGTGGCGGCGTCATGAGCGGGGGGTCCTGGAGCGTCTCCTCGGCCGGTCGCGCCCGTCCGGAGCGCGCTCGCACCCGGCGCCCCCGCGCCGGCAACGGAGGAGCACCATGCACCGACATCAGCCGCCGCCCCCCACCCTCCGCCCGCGACGGGCGTGGCGCCACGTGCTCCTCGGCGCGACCGCGGCCGCGGTCGCGGCGGGCACGATCGCCGCGCCGCCGGCGGTCCACGCGATCGTGGGCGGGGCCCCCGTGGCGTCGCTCGCGGAGACGGCCCCGTGGATGGTGACCGTGCTCGCGTCGTACCCGAACGGGAGCACCGCCGGGTGCGGAGGCACGCTGGTCGCGCCGGGCTGGGTGCTCACGGCGTCGCACTGCGTGGATCGCCACGCGCAGGGTGTCGACGCGAGCTCCATCGAGGTGGTCGCCGGCGGCCTGGAGATCGTCCCCGAGCCCGGGGAGCAGGCGCGACACGTCGAGGCCGTGCAGTTCCACCCGCACTACGCCGACGATCGGACGGGGATCGACGTCGCGCTCCTGCGCCTCGAGCGGCCGTTCGACCTCGGCCCGTCCGTCCAACCGATCTCGCTCGTGCCGAGGGGCACCGACCTGCGAGGTGCGGAGGTCGAGCACCTCGGGTGGGGCGGCGGCGCGACGCACCTCCGCGCCGCGACCACCAGGGTCTCCCTCCAGCCCTGCAGGTACGACTTCTGGCTGTGCACCGCTCGGGCCACCGGCCAGTCCGGCGACAGCGGCGGCCCGCTCGTGTGGCGGCGCGACGGGCACCCGCCCGTGCTCGTCGGCGTCACGATGCAGGCCGTGATCTTCGGCAACGTCGCCGCTCCCGTGGTCCACGACTGGATCGTCGGGCACATCGGCGCCGCGCCGTCCGCGCCGGAGCCGGTGCCCGAGCCGCCGACGGCGCCGGCTGCGCCGGTGCCCGAGCCGCATCCGGATCGAACGTTCGTCCCGGTGGTCGCGCTCGCGGCGAGCTCGAGCGTCGAGTGGAACGGCTGGGGGCTGGCCGGTGTCGCCGACGGCGGGAGCACCGGCCTCCACGGCTTCCACTCGATGTACGGGCTCGATCCGGCGGCCACCCAGTGGGTGAGCGTCGACCTCGGCGCGACCCGCACCATCGACCTCGTCCGCCTCGACGCGGCGGACCACATGGGCAACCCGCGGTTCGGGTTCCCCGACGCCTACGTGGTCCAGGTCTCCGACGATCCGACGTTCACGACGGCGACCACCGTCGCCACCGGCGGCGGTGCTCCCGCGGCCGGCGTCGTCGACGTCCCGGTGCCGCACGTCGCTGCCCGCTACGTCCGAGTCGTCGCGACCACCCTCGGCACGACGGCGCACGGCGTGCGGGCCTTCGTCCTCGAGGAGATCGGGGTCCGGGCCCTGTGACCGCCCGCTGACGCGCCCACGCCGGCCGGTCATCCGCGGCCGGACGCGAGAGGGGCCCGGCACGTGCCGGGCCCCTCTCGCCGCGACGTGGCCGTGTCAGATCGCGTCGACGCCCTCCTCGCCGGTGCGGATGCGCACCAGCCGCTCGACGCTGGTCACCCAGATCTTGCCGTCGCCGATCTTGCCCGTCGACGCCGCCTTCAGGACCGTCTCGACCACCTCGTCGACGAGCGCCTCGTGGACGATCACGTCGATCTGGATCTTGGGGACGAAGTCGATCCTGTACTCGCTGCCCCGGTAGGTCTCGGTGTGGCCGCCCTGGCGGCCGAACCCGCGCACCTCGCTCACCGTCATGCCCTGCAGGCCGATCGCCTTCAACGCATCCTTGACGTCGTCGACCTTGAACGGCTTGACGATCGCGGTCACGAGCTTCATGTGTCAGACCTCCCGTGGGACATCGCCCGGCGATCCGGCGGCGATCGGAGTGTACGCCGGGGCCCGCAGGTGGGGCGGAGCCGTGGAGGTCGCCCCGAGCGGCCCGGGCCACGGACGCGCCCTCGTCAGACCGCCTGCGGCCCCTCCTCGCCGGTCCGGATCCGCACGAGGCGCTCGACGCTGGTGACCCAGATCTTGCCGTCGCCGATCTTGCCGGTCGCCGCCGCGGCCGTGATCACCTCGACCACTTGGTCCGCGACGGCGTCGTCCACGACGACGTCGAGCTGCACCTTCGGGACGAAGTCGATCTTGTACTCGCTGCCGCGGTAGGTCTCCGTGTGGCCGCCCTGGCGCCCGAACCCGCGGACCTCGCTGACGGTCATGCCCTGCAGGCCGATGGTCTTCAACGCGTCCTTGACGTCGTCGATCTTGAACGGCTTCACGATGGCGGTGATGAGCTTCATCGGTGGTCGTGTCCTTCGTTGGTTCGCGTGTCGGATGGGTCGGTGTCGGACGGACGGGTGGGGGCGGACCGGTCAGTGGGTGGCACCGATGCCGTCCGCGGTGTAGCCGGGAGAGCCGTGCTCGTGCACGTCGAGCCCCTCGAGCTCCTCCTGCTCGCTGACGCGCAGCCCGACGGTCGCCTTCAGCAGGGTGAACAGGAGTCCGCTCGTGACGAGGACGAACGCCGCGATGGCGACGACGCCGATCAGCTGCGAGACGAGCTGATCCGCGCCGCCGCCGTAGAAGAGACCCTCCTTCAGCAACCCCCCGGACTCCTCGGCGTCGAGCTCGGAGAAGAGGCCGACGGCGATGGTGCCGAACGCTCCACAGACGCCGTGGACGCTGATCGCGCCGACGGGGTCGTCGATGCGGACGCGGTCGAAGAACGACACGGCCACCACGACGAGGAGCCCCGCGACGGAGCCGATCACGATCGCGCCGAGCTGATCCACCGCCCAGCAGCCCGCGGTGACGCCGACGAGGCCGGCCAGGAGCCCGTTGGCGGTCATGCTGACGTCCGGCTTGCCCGTCCGGACCCAGGTGAGCCCCATGGCGGCGACCGCACCGGCGGCGGCCGCGAGCGTGGTGTTGACGGCGATCTTGCCGATCACCGGATCGGCGCCCAGCCACGAGCCGGGGTTGAAGCCGTACCAGCCGACGAGCAGGACGAGCGTGCCGAGCACCGCGAACGGGATGCTGTGGCCGAGGATCGAGCGCGGCGTGCCGTCGGGCGCGTAGCGCCCGAGGCGCGGCCCGAGGATCGCGGCGCCCGTCAACGCCGCGCACCCGCCGGTCATGTGGACGATCGAGCTGCCGGCGAAGTCGTGGAACGGCGTGTCGAGCTGGAACAGCCATCCGCCGCCCCACTGCCAGCGGACCACGATCGGGTAGATGATCGCCGAGATCACCGCGCTGTAGATGAGGTAGGCCCTGAACTTGGTCCGCTCCGCCATGGCGCCGGAGACGATCGTTGCAGCCGTGGCGGCGAACGCGACCTGGAACGTGAAGAACACGAACTTGTCGAGGTTGCCGTAGGTGAAGACGCCGTCGCCGGCGAGGAACCAACCGTCGCCGCCGATGAACCTGCCCGCCCCGGTGACGTCGCCGCCGAACGCGATCGCGTAGCCGACGGCGAAGAAGAGCAGCGCGCCGACGCAGAAGTCCATGAGGTTCTTCATGAAGATGTTCGCGACGTTCTTGCCGCGGGTCAGCCCTGCTTCGACCAGCGCGAACCCGGCCTGCATGAAGATCACGAGGACCGCGGCCAGCAGGATCCAGACGTTGTCCAGGATCACCTGCACCTCCTGCGCCGCGTCGCCGGCGGCGTCCTGGGCGACGCCCGTGCCGGTGACGACGAGCAACGGCGCCGTGGCGCCGACGAGTGTGCCGGCGACGAGCCGTCGCGAGATCGGTGTGCGCACCAAGTCCTCCTGTCGGTCGTGCGGAGGAGCGGCCCCTCGGGTGGGAGCGCCCCGGCGACCGTCGCGGCGCTGCGGGGTCGGCGGGACCGTACGCACGACACGTTTCCCCACCGTCGCTGCCGTGTTTCCGGCATGTGGCGATCGCGTGCCCCGCGTCGGAGCCCGCGGGCTCAGACGAGCGTGGCGACCGTGTGCTCCGCCACCGGGCTCAGCATCCACCCGCGCGAGCGGACGGTGATGACGGCATCCGCGCCGAGCCGGCGTCGGACGCCGACGAGGACGCTGTCGCAGCGCCGGTCGCCCTTCTCCCCGAGCCCCGCCAGGCGGGCGAGCTCCCGCCGGCTGACGACGCGCCCACGGTGCGCGTAGAGCACGGCCAGGACCGCCCGCTCCTGCGCTCCGAGGGACACCGTTCCGAGGGGGGTGGAGGAGGTGTCGACCCGGGAGGCAGGAGCGGGATCGGCCATCGCGGGAACGTAGGAGCCGCGCGTTTCGGTCGTGTGCGAGGTCTGTGAACCGCGCGTGAACGGCCGCCGCGCCGGAGCGGCCCGCTGGATTTCCCGGGACTTGACCCGCGGGTCAATACTGGGCGGATGGACCTGACCTACCCGCCCGAGGCCGAGGCCTTCCGCAGCGAGATCCGCGCCTGGCTCGAGGAGCACCTGCCCGCGGGCTGGACCGAGGACGGCTTCGAGATGTCGCCCGAGGAGCGCCGCGCCTTCAACGAGTCGTGGCCCACCAAGCTGTTCGAGGGCGGCTGGATCTGCGCCACGTGGCCGGTCGAGTACGGGGGCAAGGGGTTGACGACGATGCAGGGGGTCGTCCTCGCCGAGGAGTTCGCGCGCGCCAAGGCCCCGCTGCGCGCCGACTTCTTCGGGGACACGCTCGTCGGACCGACGCTGCTGCAGTGGGGGACCGAGGAGCAGAAGCGCGAGTTCCTGCCGCGCATCCTGAACGGCACGATGCGGTGGTGCCAGGGGTTCAGCGAACCGAACAGCGGCTCGGACCTCGCGTCGTTGAAGACCTCGGCGGTGCTCGACGGCGACGAGTGGGTGATCAACGGCCAGAAGGTGTGGACCACGGGCGGGCACCACGCCGACTACTGCTTCCTGCTCACGCGCACCGACCCCGACTCGCCCAAGCACAAGGGCATCAGCTACCTGCTCGTCCCCATGCGCCAGGCAGGCGTGGAGGTCCGCGGCATCACGCAGCCCGACGGGACCGCGGAGTTCTGCGAGGTGTTCTTCACCGACGCGCGCTGTCCGAAGGACAACGTCGTCGGTGGCGTCAACAACGGCTGGAAGGTCGCGAACTCGACGCTGGCGTTCGAGCGCGGGATGAGCGCGACGACGGGCTACCGGCGGTTCGAGGACGAGTACCAGCTGATGGTGCAGGCGGCGCGGGAGCACGGCACGATCGAGGACCCGATCGTGCGCCAGCGCCTCGCGGCGTACTACACGAAGATCCAGATCCTGCGCGTCAACGGGCTGCGATCCCTGTCGGCCACCCTCAGCGGCGCGAAGGACATGGGCGTGGTCGCGCTGGGCGCGACGAACAAGATGTTCTGGAGCGAGATGCACAAGGCCGCGATGGAGCTCGCGCTCGACCTGCACGGCGCGGCCTCCATGCTCGTCACGACGGGTCCACAGGGCGGCTCCTGGCCGGGCGCGCTGCGCGACAAGCGCCGCGAGGGCTACCCGGTGAGCCCCATGATGAGCTCGTTCTTCTTCAGCCGCTCGGAGACGATCTGGGGCGGGACGAGCCAGATCCAGCGGAACATCGTCGGCGAGCGGGTCCTCGGTCTGCCGAAGGAGCCGCAGGCGGGCGGCTGACGCCGTCGACCCTCACGGGCGTCCCCGGCGGCCGGACCGCCGCCGGGCGGCGAGGCCGTCCAGCCACAGCGCCTCCGCGGCCTGGGCGGGGTCGAGCGGGACCCAGGTCGGCAGTGGCCGCCCCTGTGGCGACGGCCGGCGCGACCGGTTCGTCCTGCGCGTGGTGGGGTGGTGGTGCATGGCGACGCTCCTCGGTCTCGGTGGTGGCGCTCGGTGGTGCTGACAGCATGCGCCGGAGATACCTTGGTGTCAAGCTACTTGTACCAAAGATGCATGGCCTGGAGCAGATCCGGGCTTGGGGCCGGGGTCGGCGGACTGCGATGCTGTCCCTCCGTGAACCGGACCCGATCGCTCCCCGCCCTCGTCGCCTCCGCAGCCCTGCTCGTCGGCCTCACCGCGTGCGGCGGTGACGACGGCGGCTCCGAGACCGCCGAGGAGGGCAGCGAGTTCTGCGAGCTCGCCGAGGACGCGGAGCGCCTCGGGGACCGCGTCGACGAGCTCGACTTCGAGTCGGCCTCGCCCGAGGAGATCGAGGAGGCGGTGACGGAGGCCGTCCGGGCGTCGCGGGCGACGGTCGAGGAGGCACCCGACGACATCGTCGACGCGATGGAGCGCACGGTGGAGGTGCAGGAGGCGGCCGCCGAGCTGCTCGAGGACTTCGACTGGGACGCGGCGGAGGCGTTCCAGTCCGAGGAGGCGCAGGAGCTCGTCGAGGACCAGGAGGACGCCGAGGACGACCGCGACGACGTCCGCGAGTACCTCGAGGACCGGTGCGGCATCGAGAACGACGCGGACGACACCGTGCCCGACGACACGACCGACGCGACGACCGAGGAGACCACCGACGACACGACGGACGACACGACGGACGACACCGCGACCGACGCGTCGACCGGCGACGATCCGGACGTCAGCGTGGACGGGGTCGACATCGACCTCCCCGACGGGGAGGAGGGCTTCCGCCGCTTCGTCGAGCTCTACGCGCTGGGCAGCGGCACCGAGGTCTCCGAGGAGCAGACCGACTGCGTCGTCGCCGAGCTCGAGGGCGAGGTGACCGTCGACGAGCTCGAGATGGCGATGGCGGGCGACGTCGACATGTCGGTGCAGCAGGCCGTCGGCCTCGCGTTCCTCACCTGCGACATCGTGACCGGGTGACCGGCTCGCCGCCCATCGGGCGACGGGGAGTTCACGGACCTGTCATCGTCGCGACATGACCCGGAACCGCGCCGGCGACATCGTGAGCCGGTGACGATGTCCGACCTCCGCCAGCAGCACCGGACCTGGGACGAGCTCCTCGACGCGAACGGCGAACCACGCCCGGCGGCGAGAGCGCTGCTCGAGCAGCTCCGTGCGCTCGAGCACGCCGAGCTCCAGGAGCGCCAGGACCTCGCCGAGATCGACATCCTGACGATGGGCATCACGTTCACCGTCTACTCCGACGGGCGCGGCATCGACCGCGCCTGGCCGTTCGACATCATCCCCCGGATCATCGCCGCGCAGGAGTGGCGGCGCATCGAGCTCGGGCTCGTCCAGCGGCTGCGCGCGATCAACGCGTTCATCCACGACGTGTACCACGACCGGCGCATCGTGGCCGACGGCGTGGTCCCGGCCGAGCTGCTGGAGCGCTCCGCGAACCTGCGCCCGGAGTGCCGTGGCGTGGAGCCCGTCCACGGCGTGTGGGCGAACATCTGCGGCAGCGACCTCGTGCGCGACGCCGAGGGCACCGTCTACGTGCTCGAGGACAACCTGCGCGTCCCCTCGGGCGTCAGCTACGTCCTCGAGAACCGTGCGATCTCCAAGCGGGTCTTCGCCGACCTCTTCGCCCAGCAGAGCATCCTGCCCGTGGACGGCTACACCGACGAGCTGAACCGGATGCTGTCGTCCATCGCGCCCGAGGGCGTGCGCGATCCCGTGATCGCGGTGCTGACGCCGGGGGTGTTCAACTCGGCGTACTTCGAGCACTCGTTCCTCGCGCAGCGGATCGGTGCCGCGCTCGTCGAGGGCGCGGATCTCGTGGTGGCCGACGACGACCACGTCTACATGCGGACGATCGGCGGCCTCGAGCGGGTCGACGTGATCTACCGGCGGGTCGACGACCTGTTCCTCGACCCGGAGGTCTTCCGGGCCGACAGCGTCCTCGGCGTGCCGGGCCTGATGCGCGCCTGGCGAGCCGGCAACGTGGGCATCGCGAACGCGCCGGGCGCGGGTGTCGCCGACGACAAGGTGGTGTACGCCTGGATCCCGGACATCATCCGCTACTACACCGGCGAGGAGCCGCTCCTGCCGAACGTGCCGACCTATCGCTGCGTCGTCGACGACGAGCGCGCCTACGTGCTCGAGCACCTCGACGAGCTCGTCGTGAAGCCGGCCAACGAGAGCGGCGGCTACGGGATCCTCATCGGCGACCGGGCGACGCGCTCGGAGCTCGACGCGCACGCGGCCATGATCGACGCGGACCCGCGCAACTGGGTCGCGCAGCCGATCCTCGCGCTGTCGACGGTGCCGACGCTGTGCGACGGCAGGGTCGAGCCCCGCCACGTCGACCTGCGCCCCTTCGTGCTGAGCGGCGAGCGCAGCTACGTCACGGCCGGCGGTCTGACGCGCGTCGCGCTGCGGGAGGGGTCCCTCATCGTCAACTCCTCGCAGGGAGGCGGCAGCAAGGACACCTGGATCGTCGAGTCTCGATGACGCTGCTGTCGCGCGTGGCCGACAGCCTGTACTGGGGCGCCCGGTACCTGGAGCGAGCAGCGGACACGGCTCGCCTGGTGCGCAGCTACACGGAGCTGGTGATCGACCTCCCGACGAGCGTCACGACCTCGTGGGAGCCGCTCCTGGCGGTCGCCGGTGGTGAGGGATCCACCCGCGCGGAGGCGCCACGTGGCGAGATCGAGATCGTCCGGTTCCTCGTGGCCGACATCGGGCACCGGGGGAGCGTGGCGAGCAGCGTCGCGCAGGCGCGGGAGAACCTGCGCACGACCCGCGAGGTGCTCCCGCGCGACGCCTGGCAGACCGTGAACGACCTCGCGATGTACGTGGCGGCGAACGCCTCCAGCGGCGTCGAGCGACGCAGCCGGGCACGGGTGCTGAGCCGCCTGATCGCCGAGTGCCAGCGCATCGACGGCGTCATGTCGACGCTCATGAACCGCGACCACGCGTACGAGCTGTGGTGCCTCGGGCAGTCGCTCGAGCGAGCCGACATGACGACGCGCGTCCTCGGCGTGCGTGCCGCCGCGCTCCTGGCCGCCGGCAGCGGGCCCGGGCAGGACCCGCTCGAGCGGCTCCACGACGATGTGCAGTGGATGGGCCTGCTGCGATCGGTGAGCGCGCTCCAGATGTACCAGCGCACGACGCGCGGGCCGATCGATCCCGCCTCCGCCGTGCGGTTCCTGCTGCTCGACGGGGCGTTCCCGCGCTCGGTCGCGAGCTGCGTCGAGCGGGCGCGCCTGGCGCTCGCGGCGCTGCCCCGTTCGGCGGGGACGCTCCCGGCCGTCGACCACGTCGACGAGGTGATCGCCGCCGTCGCCGCCGGCGCCGCGCGCGGCGCGGTGCTCGACGGGGCGGCGCTCGACACCGCGATGGACGAGGTGCAGCTGGCGCTCGGTGGGGTCGACCGGGCCGTCCACGACGCGTTCGTACGGTCCGGCGGATGACCACTGCGCTCGATCCCGTCCCGTACCGGGCCGCCACGCACGTGTTCGACGAGGCGGTCGCCCCCGGCGGCGAGTGGCGCCGGTCGTGGCGTGACGTCGTCGGGCTCGTGGGCGGCGGGCGGCCGGGCGAGCTCGTCGAGCGCCGGCGCCAGGCCGATCGCCTCCTCGACGCCGAGGGTGCGGGACACCTGGTCCACGAGCTCGCGTTCGAGCGGTGGTTCGGCAGCGCACCGTCGACGGCGCCGCCACGTCGCCAGCGGATCGACCCCCTGCCGCTCGTGCTGGACACCGAGACGTTCCACCACCTCGCGCGCGGGGTGGCGCAACGGATGCGGGGGCTCGAGGCGCTGGTCGCGGACCTCCACGGCGCCCGTCGCGCGGTCGCGGCGGGCTGGCTGCCGGGGCGGGTCCTGTACGGAGCACCCGGCATGCGGAACCCGCCGACCGGGACGCAGCAGCGGTGGCTGGTGGTCTGCGCGCTGGACGTGGTCCGCACCGCGGACGGCTCGTGGCGCCTCGTGGGCGACGACACGGATGCGCCTGCGTCCGTCGGCGATGCGTTCCTCCACCGGGCCGTGATGGGTCGGCTGGTGCTCGGCGGCTCCCGTGCGTCGATCCGCCCCGTCGCACCGTTCGCCGACGCGATGCGCGACGCGCTCGCCGCCCACGCGCCGCGGGGCCGGCGCAGCCCGCGCACCGTCGTCCTCACGAGCGGCCCGGGCCACCCGGCCTACGTGGAGCACTCGTACCTGTCGATGCTGCTGGGGTTCCACCTGGCCGAGCGGGGCGATCTGGTGGTCCGGGAGGGCAGGGTGTGGCTGCGCGCGCTCGAAGGGCTGGAGCCGGTCGACGTCGTGCTGCGTCGCGTCCGCCACGCGGAGCTCGACCCGCTCGTCGCCGCGCCGGGCGGCCGCGGCGTGCCGGGCATGACCTGGGCGGCGCAGCGCGGCGGGGTCGCGCTGGCGAACGCGTTCGGGTCCCACGTGGTCTCCGAACCCGACCTCGCGCCCTGGGTCGACGCCGCCGTGGAGCACCTCATCGGCGAGTCGTTGCTGCTCCCGCGGCTGGGGAGCGACGACCGGCTCGCGACGACGCCGGTGCACGCGGGCGCCGGAGCGGACGCCGTGGTGCCGGGGAACGTGCTGCTCAGGGTGTTCGCCGTCGCGTCGCCCACCGGCGTCACCGTGCTCGACGGCGGGGTCGCCCGGGTCCTGGCGCCCGGCGACGCGCCGCACCAGCCGACGTCGCAGCTCGTGAAGGACGTCTGGATCGTCGGCGACGACGCCCGACCGGCGCGGCTCGCGCTGCGCGCACCGCCGCCGCCGCAGGTGGACCTCGGTGCGTCCGTCCCGAAGCGCTCGGCGGACGCCCTGCACTGGATGGGGCGCTCGGCCGAGCGCGCCGAGGTGGCGGCCCGGCTCGTGCGGCTCCTGCGCATGCAGCTCGCCCTCGACCCGGCGCTGCGCGACGTGGGCGACGGCGGCTGGGCGCGTGGGGCAGTGGCGCTGCTGCGCGCCGCGCAGGGCGTGGGCCTCGGGGCGCCGCAGAGCCCCGCCGCCGGCGCGGTGGGCGACGCGCTCGCCGGCGAGCTGGACGCGGCCCAGGCCACGGTGGCCTCGCAGCTCGGCGTGCTCGTGCAGGAGGCGATCTCGGTGCGGGAGTACCTCTCGTCCACCACCGGACGCGTCCTCGGCCACCTCGCCCGGCTGCGGGCCGACCTCCTCGGTGGCGAGGCGGCCGCCGACGACCTGGACGTGGTGCTCGTCGATCTCGCGGCGGTCGCCGGGCTCGCGACCGAGAGCACCGTGCGTGGGCCCGCCTGGCGCTTCCTCGACCTCGGCCGGAGGATCGAGCGGGCGCTGGCGGTGCTCGGATCCGTCGAGGCGGGGCTCGGCGCCGTGGTCGACCCGCTCGCGTTCCAGCCCCTCGCCGAGGCGGTCCTCGGCGCGAACGAGAGCCTGACCGCGTACCGCCGGCAGTACCGCAGCGACGTGGAGCTCACCGCGGTGATCGACCTCCTCGTCCACGACGACGCGAACCCGCGCTCGCTCGCGTTCCAGCTCGACCGGATGCGCGAGCACGTGGCGTCGCTCGCGTGGCCGGAGGGAGGCGACCTCGTGCAGCGCGCCAGCGTGGGGGCGATGCGCGCGCTCGACGACGTCGTCGCGAACGGTCGACGCCTCGCGGTCGACGCGCTCGTGGTCGCCACACGTGGGCCGCTGCTCGACCTCGGCGACGCGATCGCCCAGCGGTGGTTCGCGGACCCCGTGCACCCGACCGTGATGGGCCCTGCGTGACCGACACCCGCTTCTCGGTGGTGCACCGCACGGAGTACCGCTACGCCAGGCCCATGAGCGACGGGTACACGGTCGCGCACCTGCTGCCGCGCGACACGCTCTCGCAGCGGGTGGAGGAGGCCCGGCTGGAGATCGTGCCCGACGTGGACGCGTACGACGACGACGTCGACGTCTTCGGGAACCGCGTCGTCCGGCTGGGCGTCCACCACGCCCACGACCACCTCGTCATCACGTCCCGCTCCGTCGTCGCCCTCGCGACCGAGCCGCTGGAACGGCTGCGCGACCGGCTCGGGACCGCACGATCCTCCTGGGAGGACGTCGCGGCGGCGGTGGAGGCGCTTCGTGGCGAGCCGGCGCTCGACGTGTCCCCGTTCACGGCGGCCGTGCCGGCGACGCCGGTGACGGAGCGCATCCGCGCCTACGCCCGGACGTCGTTCGTGGAGGACCGCTCGCTCGTGGACGCGGTCCGCGACCTGTGCCACCGGATCAACGTCGAGTTCGAGTTCGACCCCGGCTTCAGCACGGTCTGGACGCCGGTCGAGGAGGTCCTCGACGCGCGGCGCGGCGTGTGCCAGGACTTCGCCCACCTGATGCTCGCCTGCCTCCGCTCCTGCGGGCTCGCGGCTCGGTACGTGAGCGGGTACATCGAGACCGACCCGCCGCCGGGGGAGGAGAAGCTGGCCGGGTCCGACGCCTCGCACGCCTGGTGCTCCGTCTGGTCGCCGGACGTGGGGTGGTTCGACGTGGACCCGACGAACGACCAGATGCCCACCACCCGCCACGTCACCGTCGGGTGGGGCCGCGACTACGCCGACGTCGCGCCCGTCCACGGTGTCGTGATCGGTCCGCCGGCCGAGCAGACGCTGCTCGTCGGCGTCGACGTGACCCGGCTCGGCTGACCGAGCAGACTTCACCGGTGCCCCCCGACGCCGACGACCCGCGCCCGCGCGAGCTGCCGCCGGACCCGGAGCCCGCTCGCATGGTGACGGGGACGTTCCTGCTCGTCTCCGCCGTGACGTTCCTGTTCTTCCTCTACGTCGGCGTCCAGGTCCCGCTCGTGCCGCGCCTGATCGAGGACGGTCTCGGCGGTTCCGAGGCGGACATCGGCCTGAACCTGGCGGTGTTCAGCGTGGCGGCGATCGCGGTGCGCCCGCTGCTCGGCCCCTGGGGCGACCGCTGGGGCCGCAGGTCGCTGATGAGCACCGGCTCGCTGCTCGCGGGCGTGATGGTCCTCGCGATGACCGCGGTCGACGACCGGTTCCTGCTGCTGCCCCTTCGGGCCCTGGCGGGGATCGGCGAGGCGGCGCTGTTCGTGGGCGCGGCGACGATGATCAACGACCTCGCACCGGCGCACCGCCGTGCCGAGGCCGCGAGCTACTTCTCCATCGCCGTCTTCGGCGGCCTCGGGGTCGGTCCGATCCTGGGCGAGGTGCTGATCGAGGGCGAACGGTTCGACCGCGGCCTGGTCGCCGCCGGCGTCTGCGCGCTGCTGGCGGGCGCGCTCGCGTTCACCGTGCCCTCCGACGCCGCGCGCCGCGCCGCCGCGCACCGGGCGCTCCACGGCGGCGCGGCGCCGCGTGCGCCCCGCTTCCACCCGGCGGCGCTGCGCCCGGGGCTCGTGCTCGCGTTCGGGATCGGCGGGTTCACGACGTTCAACGCGTTCATGCCGGACCACGCGGACCGCGTCGGCCTGGACGGGTCGAAGTGGGTGTTCGCGCTCTACAGCGGCGTCTGCCTCGTGGTGCGGATCGTGGGGGCACGGGTGCCCGAGCGGATCGGCCTCGGCAGGTCGGTCGTGCTCGCGCTCGTGCTGCTGACGCTCGGCCTCGCCGGCGTCGCGGCGGTCGCGACGCCCGCGGGCGTGTACGGGGGCACGCTCGTGCTCGCCCTCGGGATGGCGTTCATGTACCCCGCGCTGATGGCGATCACCGTGAACGCGGTCGTGGAGTCGGAGCGGGCGAGCGCGATCTCCACGTTCACGATGTTCTTCGAGATCGGCACCGCCGTCGGAGCCCTCGCCTTCGGCGCCGTCGCCGAGGTCGCGGGCAAGCGCGGCGGGTTCCTCGCCGGTGCCGTGTCCGCCGCGCTCGGGCTGTGGTGCTTCGCGTCGCTGGTCGGGCGCCGTCGGCGCACCCGTCCGATTCCCGCTAGCGGGAGCCCGGTCGGCGCGGCACGATGACCAGGTGCCCACACCCGCGACCGACGCCGTGATCGATGGCGGCGACTCGATCGTCCACGACGTCGAGCGCTGCTACCGCGCCGTGCAGAGCCGGGACGCGCGCTTCGACGGGTGGTTCGTCACGGCGGTGCGGACGACCGGGATCTACTGCCGCCCGTCGTGCCCAGCCACGACGCCGGCTCGCCGCAACCTGAGCTTCTTCGCCACGGCCGCCGCTGCCCAGCAGGCCGGCTACCGGGCCTGCAAGCGCTGCCGCCCGGACGCCTCGCCGGGTTCGCCGGAGTGGAACGTCCGCGCCGACGTGGTGGCGCGGGCGATGCGGTCCATCGCCGACGGCGTCCTCGATCGTGAGGGCGTGGCGGGGCTGGCACGACGCCTCGGCTACAGCGAGCGCCACCTCAACCGACTCGTGACCGACGAGCTCGGCGTCGGGCCGCTGGCGATCGCACGGGCGCAGCGGGCGCAGACGGCCCGCACGTTGATCGAGACGACCACCCTGCCGATGACGGACGTCGCGTTCGCCGCCGGGTTCGCGAGCATCCGCCAGTTCAACGACACCGTCCGCGAGGTCTTCGCGACCACGCCGTCGGCGTTGCGCGCCGCGCGCCGACGGGGCGCTGACCCGGCCACGCCCGGGACGGTCACGCTCCGCCTCGCCCTCCGCGGGCCGTTCGACGCCTCGTCGCTGTTCGGGTTCGTCGGCGCGCGCGCCGTCCCGGGGGTGGAGCGGTGGGACGGATCCACCTACCACCGCACGCTCCGGCTCGCCGCCGGTGCGGCGACGGTCGCGCTCCGCCCCACCGGCGAGGCCGTGTCGTGCACGCTCCAGCTGGACGCCGTGTCCGACCTGCAGTCCGCGGTGCAACGCTGCCGGCGGTTGCTCGACCTGGACGCCGACCCGCTGTCGATCGACGAGCAGCTCGGGCGTGACGAGCTCCTCGCGCCGCTCGTCGCGAAGCGCCCCGGCCTGCGCTCGCCCGGCGCCGTGGACGGCGGCGAGCTCCTGGTCCGTGCGGTGCTGGGCCAGCAGGTCTCCGTCGCCGCGGCGCGCACGATCGCCGGCCGGTTGGCCGCGCGCGTCGGTGACACCGGCCGCTCGCCGCACCTCGCCGCCGCCGGGCTCGTGCTCTTCCCGTCGCCCGCCGCGCTGGCCGAGCTGGACGACGCGGACCTGCCGATGCCGACGTCGCGGCGACGGACGCTGCGTGCGGCGTGCCGTGCCCTCGCGACGGGCGCGATCTCGATCGACGCCGGCGCGGACCGCGACGCGCTGGTGCACGACCTCGAGGCGCTGCCCGGCATCGGGCCGTGGACCTCGAGCTACGTCGCGATGCGCGCCCTCGGCGATCCGGACCGGTTCATGCCGACGGACCTGGGCGTGCGCCGCGCGCTCGAACGCCTCGGCGAAGCGGGGGACCCGCGTCGTGCCGGCGAGCTCGCGACGCGCTGGCGCCCATGGCGCTCGTACGCGCTCCACCACCTCTGGGCGAGCCTCTCGTGAGCCGCCGCCCTCGTACCGACCGCAGCCCGATCCGGAGCACCACGATGACCCCCACCACGCCCACCTCCACCGCCACCCCCGACCCCGCTCCGGCCTCGACCGCAGCCGCACCGCGACGCGCCCGGGTCGGCGGCGCGCACACGATGGAGGCGCTGCACACGACGACCGTGCCGAGCCCCGTCGGCGACCTCACGCTCGTCGCGTCGCCGCGCGGCGTCCGCGCCCTGCTCTGGCCGGGAGAGGAGCCGGCGCGTCTCGCCGGCGCCCCCGGCCGCGGCGCGACGGGTGCCGACGCGGCCGCGGCGGCGGCCGTCGCCGACCAGGCCGTGCGTGAGCTGACGGAGTGGTTCGCGGGTGAGCGCACCGACTTCGACGTCCCGATCGACCCCGTCGGCACGCCCTTCCAGCAGCAGGCGTGGGCGGCGCTGCGCACGATCCCGTTCGGGCAGACGATCAGCTACGGCGCCCAGGCCCGAGCGCTCGGCGATCCCCGCAAGGCGCGAGCCGTGGGTGCCGCGAACGGGCGGAACCCCATCAGCATCATCGTCCCGTGCCACCGGGTGGTCGGCGCGAACGGCTCGCTCACCGGGTTCGCCGCCGGCGTCGGCACGAAGGCCTGGTTGCTCGACCACGAGCGCGAGGTGCTCGCTCGCGGCGCGACGGCTCGCTGAGGGCGCGAGCGGGGATCAGGCGCGGTGGCGGGCCCGCGCCTGCTGCTCCCGACGCGCCCTCGCCTCGGACTGCTTGCGCTCCTTGGCCGCCTTGCGGCGGGCGCGGACCTCGTCGTCGGCCGTGCGCGCCCGCACCACCGGAGCCGGCGCCTCGACCTCACGCGTCGGGATGGCGAGCACCTCGTCGTGCTTCAGCAGCCGCGTCAGGACCGTGGCAGCAGCGGCCTCACCGGCGACCGACGAGGCGTACGTCAGCCGCACGGTGGCGACGCCGTGCCGCTCGATCAGCCCCGGCGTGACCTCGGCCAGCTCCTCCTCGGAGGGGTGGTCGGAGGAGTCGCCCAGCTGCCGGATGCAGTCCGCCAGGCACGGGTCGGTGAGGATCGTCGCGACCTGTTCGAGCTGGCCGCCCATCCGCCCACGCGCGACGGTGGCGCGCAACGCGAGCACCCGGCTGGAGGGATCCTCGAAGCCGCCCTCGCGCGCGCCCGCGAGCTTGTCGAGCGCAGCGCGGTGGTCGTCCGGGAGCGAGGCGACGAGCGCCTCGAGCTCCTCGTCGGTCATCGCCACGAACGCCCGGTCGAGGAGGGAGAGCGCCTGCAGGCGGGTCTTCATCTGGTTCACGGGCTGCCACGCTACCGACGGTCGGCGACGGGCCGGCGGGCAGGTCCCGCGCTCGGGGCCGGGCAGGTGCACACGCTCCCGCCCCGAACGGGCCCTTCGCGCCTGGCTGCGCCCCTCGTGGCGTGCGCGATCGCGAGAGCCCGGGACGATCCGCCCCCCGGTGGACCCGGGCGGTCGCCGGACGGAGGACGAGGCATGGACGAGGCGAACGGAACGGCACGGCGGGCCCAGCGTGCTGCGGTGGCGATGGCCGTGGTCGCGGCCGCCCTCGTCGGGTCGGTGCTCCGGCCGAGCTCGCCCGATGCGGCGGCCGCGTCGGCGAAGATCACCATCTGCCACCGGACCCACAGCACCGGGAACCCGTACCGGCGGATCACCGTGAGCCAGAACGCGGTCCAGAACGCCCGCCACGGCGGCCACGGGCTCCCGGCCGGCTCGACGAACCCGGCCGTCTTCGACGCGAGCTGGCCCTACACGCCGAACACGAAGCACTGGGGCGACGTCATCCCGGGCGCGACGAACGGCGGGAGCGCCTACAACGGCTCGAGCTCCGTCGCCCTCAACTGGACGCCAGCCGGCCAGGCGCACTTCTTCGGCGCGACGTGCGGGGCCATGAGCGCCCGCGAGTTCTACGACGTGGAGATCGCCGCCGGCGTCCCCGCCGCGGAGGTCATCGCCGACCTCAACGAGCAGGCGGCCAACGAGGACATGGCGCTCCTCGCCGCCCTCGGGGGATCGTTCACCACGGGCAACCTCGCCAGCTGGACGACCGCCGTGGTGGTCACCACCGGGGCCCCCGACGGGATCACGGCGACGTCCGCGACCCTCCGCGGCAGCCTGACCGTCGGCCCGACGTCCACCGCCACCGGGTTCGAGTACGGCACCGATCCGACCCTCGCGACCCGCACCACGGTCGCGGCGTCGCCGTCGCCCGTCACCGGCACGACGGCGATCAGCGCGGTGCTCACCGGCCTCGCGCCGTCCACGACGTACTACGTGCGCGCGACCGGCACCACCAACGCCGGCACGGACACCGAGGGCGTCCTGCGCGGCGACGTCGTCGCGTTCACCACCCTCGCCGCGGAGATCTCGACGACCACGTCGAGCCCCACGACGACGATGGCGGCGACCACGACGACGATGGCGGCGACCACGACGACGTCGGCGGCGACCACGACGACGATGGCGGCGACCACGACGACGATGGCGGCGACCACGACGACGTCGGCGGCGACCACGACGACGACCACGCCCGCCACGAGCGTGGTGCCCGAGTCGTCGACCAGCACGTCGAGCACCCCCGCGACGAGCACCCCCGCGACCAGCACCACCGCGACCAGCACCACCGCCCTCCCCCCGACCACGCCGCCGGCGACGGGGCCGGCACCGGCCGGCGCAGGGTCGCCGCCGGTGGCACGCGTCAGCGGCGTCGTCTGGTTCGACCGCAACGGCAACGCCCGGATCGACGCGAGGGAGTGGATGCTGCCGCACGTGGACGTCGTCCTCACCCCGGCCTCGGCGCCGAGGACCCAGCGCGTCGAGCTCGCGTCCTCGCTCCGGGTGCGCAGCGCCCCGGACGGCTCGTACGCCTTCGAGGACGTGCCGCCCGGGGAGTACGTCGTGACGGCGGTGGCCGACATCGACGGCTTCGACCGGACCTCTGACACCGACGGCGATCTCGACTGGACGGTGCGCGTCAGCGCGCCTGCGGCGACCACGGGGATCGCCGACTTCGCCGGCCTCGGACGCGGTCACCTGGCCGGCGACGTGGTCGAGGTGGGGACGTCGCGCGCCATCGCCGGCGCGCAGGTGCGCTGCCGGTGGGGAGGCTTCGACGACGTGCTCGGCACGCCGGACGACGTCGTGTTCACCGGCACCGCGGACGCGACCGGCAGGTTCGACCTCGCCGGCGTGCCCTACGGCGAGTTCTCGTGCGATGCGACCGACCCCGCCACCGGCGCCGTGTCGGCGGCCGCGGGAGCCGGCGTGTTCACGCCCGAGCGGGTCGAGGCGCGCCTGCCGGTGCCCACGGCCCGGCCGCCGGCACCCGCGACGGGCGCCGGCGGCGAGCTGCCGCGGACCGGCTCGTCCGTCGTCGCCCTGTGCGTGCTGGCGGCGGCCTGCGCCCTCGCCGGCGCCGCCGCGTCGGGGCTGGGGCGCCGCCGACGGAGGAGCTGACCGGGGGAGCGCCGGGTCGGGTCAGCCTCGTCGCACGAGAACCACATCTCCGGGTCGTCGAACCCCTGCCACATGAGGCCCCCGAACTCGAACGGCACCGTGGCGAGCCGACCGGTCGCGACGCCCTGCTCGACGACGAGGTGGTTGGTGAGCGGCACCCAGGTGCCGTCGATCCGCACGTGCGAGGCGAGCGGCGCGCCGGCGACGCTGTTCTCGACGGCGTCGCCGACCCGCACGTCGTCACCCGCCTCCGGCCCGGCGACGACGAACACGCCCATCGCGTCGTGCGGCGCGCCGGGCCCCGTCAACCGGTCGTGGACCTGGACGTGGGGCGGGAGGTCGCGCGGCCCGTCCGGCGTCGGGATCCCGGCACGCGCCGGCGCTGACGGGCGTTCCTGTTCGGGACGATCCTCGCAGCCCCGGTGGGGTGACTGGCATCGGGCTCGGAGGACCCGGACCCGCTGGTCGCTGTGGCGGCGCGGCGGAGCGAGCGCGTCCTCCGCTCGCAGCGCAGCACCGACGCCGGCCGCTCACCGGGGCCGCGGGTTCTGTGTGAGACCCCGGTTCTAGGGTTCGGGTCGTTCGTCGGTTGCTCCGTCTTCCCCCGGGGTCCGGCCAGGTCGGTTCGTGCTGGTTCGTGGATGTGGGGAGGTGGGTGGTGGGTC
>Ga0164290_1000228_pt1 | contig 215673 bp, 199 predicted proteins | sample Micstemetagenome_FD_108782 | JGI IMG/M metagenome (GOLD analysis project Ga0164290, IMG submission 108782) | Contaminated culture microbial community from soil near Moab, Utah, USA - Microcoleus steenstrupii SON62 (Illumina Assembly) | ecosystem: Environmental > Terrestrial > Soil > Soil crust... | reverse complement strand
GGTGTCGACATACGCCACCGCCGCCTGCCAGCCCCCTTCGAAGTTCTTCGTCACGCCCACCTTCCAGTCGGTGAAGTCGTAGTCGTCGTAGTTCTTCACCTTCTGGTGACCGACGTGAACGTTGGCGATCCACGACGGCATGAACTCGTAGTTCGCGTTCAGCTCGACGTAGTCCGATCCGTCCGAATCCGCGCCGAAGGCCTTCTTGCTGAAACCGAAGTAGTCGGTCACCGCGTACGAGTACTTCAGCTGGATGAACTTCCACGTCACCGCCGCGTTCAGTTCCAGCGTGTTCAGGCTTTCAGTGCCGCCGCCGACCAGGTCGTACTTGCCACCCGGAAAGATGAACTGCAGGAAGCCGACGTCGAAGGTCCAGTCATCGATGGTCTTGGCGAAGCCACCGTACACGTCGATCTCGCCGGTCGCGTTCGACAGCGCCAGATCGCTCACATTGGTACCCCAGATGCCCAGGTAGGCGCCGCTCGAGTGCGCGAGGTCGAAACCGCCCTGCACCGCCGGATTCTCCTGCGTATAGCTGATGCCGCGGAAGATGTACTGCGAGAACAGGCCAACGTTGGCGCTGATCGTATAGGCCGGTGCGGCGGCCGTTTCCTGCGCCTGGACGGTGACGGAAGCGGCGCACAGCGCGAGCGCGGCCAGCGGGAGGCGAATGAAGTTCTTTGTCATGATGCCGGATACCTTTCTGGATGTGTTCCGCACGCGCGAACGCTTGCCGCGCGCCGGAGGAAGGTCGTTCGAATGCGGATGCCTTGAAAAAGACCCGGTACATGCGGCGCAGGAGGAGCCGCCCCGCATGTACCGGCCAAGGTGAGGACGGTGTGCGCCGCCCCTTCAGCGCTGGCCCGCGCGGACTCGGGCCAGTGTGTGCCTGTAACGCGCCCAGACGTAGGCGTCCATGACCATGACGGCATAGACGAAAAAGCCGCCGGCATGGCGCCCGACGAATGAATGCTCGGGCGTCGTCATGTGCCAGCTGACGACGCCGAGGCTGAGCGCGAAGAACAGCATGATCCACGCCCGCACCAGCATGCCGTTCAGCACCTGCCCCATGCCAGGCAGCAGCAGCGCAGCGGCGAGCACGAAGAACGGATGCGGCGGACGGGATGGTGTCGATACGCTTGCGGAAGTCATGCTGCCTTCTCCAGTTTCGTAAGCTTCAGCGACGAAGCGATGCGCAGTGCGGCATCGAGCAGCGGCTGCAACAGCTCCGGCTCGACGCGCGTCTCGTCCGGCAGCAGCGAGCGCAGCACCAGGTAGTGCGCGCGCTGTACGCCTCCGACGCGGAACACGATGCGCACGCCGCGCGGGCTCACCAGCAGTTCCTTGAACGAGGGCTCGTCGATCAGGCTGCCAGCCGCTTCGCGCAGTGCACCCAGCGGCGGCCGCCAGCCGGCCGGGCTGACCTTGGCGATCTGGTGAACCGGCCAGTCGGCGGGCAGATCGATGCGCTCGTCCATGCTGTCCGAGGCCGACCAGAACTCGATGTTCTGCGGCCGCATCAGCAGGTCGAAACGGCCGCCCACCGGCAGCGGCGTGCGCAGCGTCACCGACAGCCACAGCGAGGGCACCTTGCGGTAGCCGACGTGATCGAGCATGGCCTGCAGCTCGAACTGCGCACCGCCGTAGCGGCCGCTCAGGCGCGGGTACTCCGCCCCCGAATCGGCCACGCCGACGGCGTCGAACATGCCGGCACAATGGTCGAACACCGCCGCACGCTCGTCGCGGAACTGCCGCTGCGTGCGCCGCTGCCACCACGCGAACAGTCCGCCGCCGAGCAGCAGCGCCGCCATCGTCGCGACCGTCATCAGTAGCCCTTGGGACGCGGCCACGGCATCGTGAATTGTTCGCCGCGCTTCACGTAGGGATAGCGACGCACGACGAACCAGATCGACACCAGGATGTAGAAAGCCATGATGGACAGCAGCGAGGTGCCGTAGCCCAGATAGGTCGCGAAGTAGGTCGCCCCGCACAGCAGGCCGAGCACGATGCAAGGCAGCGGGTGGTAGGGATGCACGTAACCACGCTCGATCGACCCCAGCGGCCACAGCCGGCGGAAGCGCACGATGTTGAAGGACATGAAGGTGTAACCCAGCAGGCCCGACAGGATGGAGAAGGTGATCACCTGATCGAGCAGCCCGGTGAAGGCGAAGGACACGGCGATCGGGATCAGGAACAGGATGGCGCGGTAGGGCGTGCGGTAGCGCGGATGCACGGCACCGAACCAGTGCGGCATGTAGCGGTCGCGCGACATCGAGAACCAGGCGCGCGAGGCGTCGTTGATGCAGCCGTTGGCCGACGCGATGGCCGCGAACATGGTGCCGATGAACAGGATCACCTCCAGCTCGACATTGCCGGTCAGTCGCGCGGCGTCGTAAAGCGGCGTCGTCGCCTGGCCCAGGTATTCCCACGGGATGAGGCCGGTGCAGATGTACCAGGTCAGCGAAGCCGCGATCAGCAGCGTCATCATGCCGCCCATCGTGCCGAGCGGAATCGAGCGGCCGGCCGAGCGCACTTCTTCCGCCGCCTGGCAGGTGCCTTCGATGCCGAGGTAGTACCACATGCCGAACTGCAGCGAGGCGAGCACGCCGATCCAGCCGTAGGGCAGATCGGTCAGCAGTTCGCTGTGGCGCAGCACGCTCTCGCCGCCGGCGATGCCGGTGGTGCTGAAGAACAGCACCAGGATGGCAAGCACTGCGAAGGCGGTGATGACGAAGTTCACCGTCAGCGTCATGAACACGCCGCGGTAGTTCAGCCAGGCGAGGAAGGCGATCGTCAGCACCACGAAGGGCTTGGGATCGAGCTCGGCGCCGTACTGCGCAGCCACCGCATGCAGCAGGTCACCGACCACCAGCGCGTCGGCCGCCTCCAGCATGGTGTAAGCCATCACCAGATAGAGGCCGACGTTGAAGGCCATCAAGGGCCCGATGATGTGCTTGGCCTGCGTGTACTGACCGCCGGCCGCCGCGACCGTTGAGGTCACCTCGGAATCGATCATCGCCACACAGGTATAGAGCAGACCGATCACCCAGCAGGCGATCAGCGCGCCGTAGGCGCCGCCCTTCGCCACCGAGAAGTTCCAGCCCATGTACTCGCCGACCAGCACGATCCCGACGCCCAGTGCCCATACGTGCACCGGGCCCAACACTTTCAGCAGTGAAATCTTCTCCTGCTTCCCTGCCGCTGCAGTTGCAGTTCCCATCTTGTTCTCCCGTCTTCACGCACGCCGTTGTGCGTGGTTCGAACCACCGATCACTCGTCGCCTTCGCGCGAGCTGAGCAGGAAGTCTTCGCCGTAGGTGGTGCTGACGAAGCGCGCATCGACCAGCATCCAGCCGATCAGCACGATCGAAATGCCCCAGGCCGCGTATTCCAGTGCCGTCCAGAAATCCATGACTCAGTCCTCCTTGCCGGCGCGCGGGCCGAAGCGCTCGTTGATGACTTCGCGGTACTCGCGGTCGGACACCTTGAGCACGAAGAAGAAGTAGATGGCGATCACGGCGACGGTGATGCCCAGCGACCAGGGTTCGATCTCGTAGCTGAACTTCTTGCTGACGATGGGCTCGGCCGTTTCGGCATCGAAGCCGAGCTTCTGCCACTGCGCGGCCATCGTTTCGTTCTGCTTCATCGCCTCCCAGGTCGCGACCGGCTTGTCGGCGGGCGCTTCCGATTCGGCTGCGGTGCCGCCGAGCAGCAGCGGCGCGAGCAGGCTCAGATAGACCAGGGCGAGCACGACCATGGCGTCGACGAACTGACCGAAGCCCTTCTGCACAGGGGGTTTGTAGGCGTTGCGGGACATGTGTGCGCTCCTCAGCCGATGTCGACGTGAGCCGGGCGCAGTGCGGCCTTGCGGGCACGGGCGCGGTGTTCGTCGAGGTGGTGGATGTCGATGCCGTAGATGTGCTCGCGGTCTTCGTTGTAGTGACGAAGCATGGCGATCACGGATGCCGTGTTGAACAGCAGTACGAGCGAACCTGCCACGGTCAGCACGATGCCGACAGGCGAGCCGAGGAAGCCGTGCGGGACGGCGAAGTACACATAACCCAGCGCCAGCCAGAGGCCGATGAGCGCACCGAGCGACATGGCCCGATCACGTCCGAACATGCTGTTGATGCGGCGTTCGAGCGCGGGACTCACGGGGTGTTTGCTTTTGCTTTGATCCATCTTGCTCTCCTCCTTTATGGGTGCATTTTTTGATGGGATGAAATCGTCAGCAGCAGATGTGGAACGTCAGATATGCAGTGAGGGAGTCTCCTTGTGAAAGTGTCTGTGGGGGTTGCGTCGTTCAGGCCTGCGACTTCGAAAAGAGCTTGATCACCGCGACCCCGCTCACGATAAGGGTGATGCCCGCGAGCGCTGCCGTATCGAGTCGCTGACCGAATGCGATGAGGCCGATTATTGATATCGCGACGATGCCGACGCCCGACCACACCGCGTAGGCGATGCCGATCGGTATGGTCTTCAGCGACAGCGACATCAGCGAGAACGCGATGACGTAACCGACGACCGTGAACGCCAGAGGCAGCGGGCGTGATAGGCCCTCCACCTGCTTGAGCGCACTCGTTGCTATGACCTCGGCAACGATGGCGCCCAGCAGGAAGAGCCAGCCGGTCACGTCCGCAGACTCCTCATGGCGGCGTGGATCAGTAGCCGTTGTGGCCCGGGATCCAGCTGGTGCCGGCCAGCGGGATGCGCGCCATGGCGGCGGCTTCCAGCGTCAGGGCGACCAGATCTTCACGCTCCAGGTGATGCACGTTCTGCTTGCCGCAGGCACGGGCGATCGTGGTCAGTTCCATGTTCAGCGTCTTCAGGTAGTTCTTGACGCGACGTGCGCCGACATCCGGCTGCAGGCGCTGTTCGAGCACGGAATCCTGCGTGGTCACGCCGACCGGGCACTTGCCGGTGTGGCAGTGGTGGCAGAAGCCGGGCGTGGTGCCGAGCGCGTCGTAACCTTCCAGTGCCGACATGTGCTGACCGTTCTGGATGTAGGTTTCCGAGTTACAGCCGAGCGCGTACAGGATGCCCTGGCCGATGGCGACCGCATCGGCGCCCATGGCCAGCGCCTTGGCGACGTCGGCGCCGCTGCGGATGCCGCCGGACACGATGAGCTGCACTTCGCCCTTCATGTTCAGGTCTTCCAGCGCGTCGACCGCCTGGCGGACTGCGGCCAGCGTCGGGATGCCGATGTGTTCGATGTAGCAGGTCTGCGTCGCCGCGGTACCGCCCTGCATGCCATCGACCACCACCACGTCGGCGCCGGCATGGACTGCCAGCTTGACGTCGTTGAAGGTGCGGGTCGCACCGACCTTCACGTAGATCGGCTTTTCCCAGTCGGTCAGTTCGCGCAGTTCCTGGATCTTGATCGCCAGATCGTCCGGACCGGTCCAGTCCGGGTGACGGCAGGCCGAGCGCTGATCGACGCCCTGCGGCAGCGTGCGCATCTTGGCCACGCGCGGGTTCACCTTCTGGCCCAGCAGCATGCCGCCGCCGCCCGGCTTGGCGCCCTGACCGATCACGACCTCGATCGCGTCGGCACGACGCACGTCGTCCGGGTTGAAGCCGTAACGCGACGGCAGGCACTGGTACACCAGCGTCTTCGACGAGTTGCGCTCTTCCGGCGTCATGCCGCCGTCACCGGTGGTCGTGGTGGTGCCCATCTCGGTGGCGGCACGGCCCAGCGATTCCTTCACGTTGGCCGACAGCGCGCCGAAGCTCATGCCGGCGACCGTGATCGGGATGTCCAGCTCGAGCGGCTTCTTGGCGAAGCGGGTGCCGAGGATGGTCTTGGTGACGCACTTCTCGCGATAGCCTTCGAGCGGGTAGCGCGACAGCGAACCGGCGAGGAAGACGAGGTCGTCGAAATGCGGCAGCTTGCGCTTGGCGCCCATGCCGCGGATTTCGTACAGGCCGTGCGCCGCGGCGTTCTGGATGTAGTCGATGACGCTGCGGTCGAAGCTGGCGGACTCCTCGCGGGAGACGCGCTTGAACGATACGGGTTTGATGTCCATGTTGAGTCCTTGATGTATCCGTGTCTGCACCGGAGGAAGCACCGGGTCGTCCCTGGCTTCCTCGCCGCCCCTCGGGGCCCGGAGCGGCGTCGCCGCTCCGTGTGGGTCAATACTCCTGGTTCGCGTCGGCGTTCCAGTGGTACAGGGAACGCGCAGAAGCGATGCGCTTGAAGCTCTTCGGGTCGTGCTCGAGACCGGCCTTGGACAGCAGTTCGGCAAGCGTCGCGTAGTCGGCGTCGGTCATGTCCTCGAAGCGTGCATCGGCACCGAGCGACTTGACGTTGCCGCGCAGGTAGATGACCGCTTCGTACAGCGAGTCGCCGAGCGCGTCGCCGGCGTCGCCACAGATGACCATGTGGCCGGCCTGGGCCATGAAGCCCGAGAAGCTGCCGACGCTGCCGCCGACGACGATGTCGCCGCCCTTCAGCGAGATGCCGCAGCGCAGACCGGCGTCACCGTCGATCACCAGCAGGCCGCCGTGGGCGGTGGCGCCGGCGCCGTTCGAGGCAAAGCCCTTCACATGCACCGTGCCGCTCATCATGTTCTCGGCCACGCCGGTGCCGGCGCTGCCGTGGATGACGACGCGGGCGTGCTTGTTCATGCCGGCGGCGTAGTAACCCGCATGGCCATGCACCTCGACCGTGACCGGCTGGTTCAGGCCGACCGCGATGTTGTGCGCGCCGTCCGGGTTCAGCACCGAAATGTGGCGCTTGTCGCCCTCTTCAAGACCCTTGTGCAGGAAGGTGTTCATCTCGGTCAGCGACGAGCTGGCGAGATCAAAGGTCATGCGTTCCATACGTACATCTCCTCGGGCGCGGGTTCGAACACGTTGGCGTGCTTGACGCCAGGCAGGTGGGCCAGCGAACGGAACTCCGACGCGATCGCGACGTAGTCGTCGGTTTCGGCCACAACGGCGGGCTTGCAGGCGAAGGGGTCGCGGATCAGCGCGAGCTTGTCCGGCGTGCCCATCAGGAAGGTGAAGAAGCCGTCCAGTTCGTCGAAGCCCTTCTGCAGCGCGACTTCCAGATCGTCGCCTTCACGCAGACGCCATTCGAGGAAGCGGCAGGCCGCCTCGGTGTCGTTGTCGGTTTCGAAGTGGATGCCGGCCGGCGTGAGCTTGCGGCGGATCGAGTTCGGGTTCGACAGCGAACCGTTGTGCACCAGGCAGAAGTCTTCGCCGGCGGTGAAGGGGTGTGCGCGATCCGGCGTCACCGCCGACTCGGTCGCCATGCGGGTGTGACCCACCAGGTGCGAACCCTTCATCGACTTGAAGTCGTAGCGGTCTGCGACCTGCGCCGGCGTGCCGATGTCCTTGTACAGGTCGATGGTGCGACCGGTGCTCAGGATGTGCAGCTTCGGATGGTTCTCGCGCAGCCAGCGCTTGACCAGTTCCGGCGACACGGCGAACGACAGCACGGCGTGGTTGTGCTTGACGTCGATGTGCGCGTCGACATCGAGGTGTTCCTTCAGCGCGTGCGTCAGGCCGTGCCAGTTGAAGTCCGCACCGTCGTCGGTGAGGCCCGAGTACAGGCTCAGCTTGCGCGAGTTCTCAGCCAGCGTGTCGCCGAACACGGCCAGACCCGCCGAGTCCGGACCGCGTTCGGTCATGCCGATCAGCATGGGCACCATCAGTTCGCCCAGGCGTTCTTTCAATGCCGGTGTCTTGACCAGCAAACCCACGATTCCACACATAACAGTTCTCCGGGGATGATCAGAAGAATTCGAGGTAGCTGTTCACTTCCCAATCGGAAACGTGACGCATGTACTCGACCCACTCCATATGCTTGAGGCGCAGGAACTCGTCGACGACCGGACCCAGAGCACCACGGATCACTTCGTCCTTTTCGAGCGCCACCAGCGCCTCGTGCAGGTTCTGCGGCAGTACGCGGATGCCGGCCGCGTCGAGCTGGGCCTGGCTGTAGTCGTACAGGTTGTCGTTCTGCGGCGCGCCCGGATCGAGCTCGTTGTTCACCCCGTCCATGCCGGCGGCGATGACCGCGGCCGTCGCGAGATAAGCGTTGCAGGAAGCGTCCGGCAGGCGCAGTTCCAGGCGACCGCCCGGGCTGCGGATCATGCCGCTGCGGTTGTTGCCGCCGTAGCAGATGTAGGCCGGTGCCCAGGTGGCGCCGGTCAGCGAGCGACCGACCACCAGGCGCTTGTACGAGTTGACCGTCGGGCAGCACAGCGCAGCCAGTGCCGGCGCGTGCTTGAGCAGGCCGGCGGCCCAGTGGTAGGCGAGCTTGGACAGGGCGAGGCCGTTCTTGTCCGACTTGTCCTCGAACAGGTTGCGCTTGCCGTCACCGATGCTCATGTGCATGTGCAGGCCGTTGCCCGGGCGGTTCGAGAACGGCTTGGGCATGAAGGAGCAGATCAGGCCCAGTTCGGCGGCGATCTCGGCGGCACCCATCTTGAAGAAGGTGTAGTGGTCGCAGGAGGTCAGCGCGTCGGTGAAGGTGTAGTTGATCTCGAACTGGCCGTTCGCGTCTTCGTGGTCGATCTGATAGACGTCGATGCCGACCGCGCGCAGCGATTCGGACAGGCGCTCGAGGAAGACGCGGGCGCGCGACAGGCCCTTGTAGTCGTAACAGGGCTTGGACAGCGTGTCGCCCGGGTCGGCCGGCAGGATCTTGCCTTCGACCTTGCGCAGCAGCGAGAACTCCGGCTCCATGCCGGTGAAGAAGGTCCAGCCGCGTGCGGTGATCTGCTCCAGCTGCTTCTTCAGCACGACGCGGGTGTCGTACTCGTGCGGCTTGCCATGGGTGTGACCGTCACAGGCGATGCGGGCATAGCCCGGCTGCCAGGGCACCAGCGACAGCGTCGACGCGTCGCCGACGGCCATGTAGTCGGCGTCGACATTGGGCGTCATGCCCATGCCCCAGATCGCGAAACCGGCGAAGCCGGCGCCATCCGTGACCACGGTTTTGTAGTGCTCGGCCGGAACCGACTTCGTCTTGGCCGAACCGTGGATATCCACGAACTGCGCGAGGATGTACTTGACCTCGTTTTCCTTCAGGAACTGCTGTGCTTCGCTGGGTGACATCACATTCCCTCCCTGTCCAAACGGCTCTGATCCCACTGATTTGCGTCAGCTTCGATGACGCGCTCTTTGCTTGTTATTGCTGTGCAATCCGCCCGAGTGCATCGAGGCCGACCGCTCCACCTCCGAGATCCGCAGCCACCTCGACCAGCGTGGCCCACAGATAGCCGCCGTAGGTGCCGTCGCACCACAGGCGGAAATACGTGCCGTCGGCGCCGTCGAGCGCGATCGCGGTGACGCCGACGCCGACCATCGACGTCATCACCAGCGGCTGCGCGCTCGGCGACAGGCTGGCGAAATCGAAGGCGCAGGTCTGGCGGGTCAGTTCGATCGCGTTGCGGCCGGTAATCACCAGCGCGGCGTCGTAGCGCGGCACCGGATAGACGCCAGCGCTCGGCGCGGTGGCGAGCATCGTGGCGGCGCGACTGCCGCCGGCGACGTCCTCGACCAGGAACTCGGTATTGCCCATGCGCAGCACCAGCGTGCCGTCATCGAGGCGCAGATAGCTGTTCGGCCGTTCCGGCGTGGCGATGCCGAGCGCGTTGAGCCAGACGGCGGCGCCCGGTCCCTTGACGCCGGCACGGCGGCGGAACGACAGGTCGCCGATACCGGCAAGCGGCACACGTGCTGCGTCGGCCGAACCGTAGGCGGCGACGCTCTGCATCGTCTCGACCTGGGTCCACTTCGCCGCGTGCGGCGCCTGTTCGTCGAACAGCGGACTGATGCGAGTAGGGGCGAAGGGGGCGTTCATTCGATTTCCTTCTGGCGTTCGTCTTTCGGGTCGAAGAAGGGCGTGCTGCAGACCTCGGCCGCGACCATGCTGCCGTCGGTGATGCGGATCGAGAACGGCGTACCCGGCTCGGTCATGCTGGGCAGCACGAAGGCCAGACCGATGTAGCGACCGACGTGCGGGCTCCACGAAATGCTGGTCACGCGGCCGGCGATGTCACCGTTCTCGATGATCAGGTGGCATTCCTTGGGCACTTCGCCGCTGTAGTTCTCGGCCAGGCGGAAGCCGACCAGCTTGCGCTTGAGCGGCATCTTCTTGACGATCTGCAGCGAGCGCTTGCCGGTGAAGAAAGGCTTGTCGAGCTTGACCGCCCAGTCCATGCCGACCTCGAACGGGTTGGTCAGGCCGTCGGTGTCCTGGCTCACGATCAGATGGCCCTTTTCCAGGCGCAGCAGACGCTGGGCCTCGACACCGAAGGGACCGATGCCGGCGCCTTCACCCGCCTTCATCAGCGCGTCCCACAGCGTCGGGCCGTATTCGGCCGGCACGTGGATTTCATAGCCCCATTCGCCGACGAAACCGACGCGCATCATGCGTACCGGGATGCCGGCGACGGTTCCGCTGCGCACCGCCAGATACGGGAAGGCGGCAGACGACAGGTCCATGTCGGTCAGCTGCGCCAGCACCTTGCGCGAGGCCGGGCCGGCGAGGTTCATCGCCGAGTACGAGCCGGTCAGGTTGATCAGGCCGCAGTCCAGCTTCCACTCGATGTTCAGGCGCGACAGTTCGCGATAGACGGTGGCCGCACCCGAGCTGGTGGTCGTGAAGTAGAAGACGTCTTCGGCGATGCGCGCCACCACGCCTTCGTCGCTCAGCACGCCGGACTCGTCGCACATGACGGCGTAGCGCGTGGCGCCCACCTTCATGTTGTCGTAGCGGCCGGTGTAGCAGCGGTTCAGGAACTCGGCCGCCTGCGGACCACGGATTTCCAGCTTGCCCAGCGTGCCGACGTCGATCAGCGCGACGGCGGTGCGCACGCGGCGCGCTTCTTCACGGATACAGTCGATGCGCGACTTGCCCTCGACCGCGTAATACTCCGGACGCTCCCACGCGCCGGCCTGCATGAACACCGCACCGAGCGCGGCGTGACGGCCGTGCAGCGGCGAGTGACGCTGCGGGCTGAAGCCGCGACCGGCCAGATGCGACAGCGGCACCGGATGGAAGAACGGGCGCGCGGTCGTGGTGCCGACCTGCTGCGGCGACTTGCCGGTCAGGCGCGCCAGGATGCGCAGCGCCGTCATGTTCGAATGCTTGCCCTGGCTCGGGCCCATGCCGACAGTCGAGAAGCGCTTCAGCAGCTCGATGTTGTCGTAGCCTTCCTGCACCGCGTTCTCGAAATCCTTCACCTGCAGATCCTCGTCGAAATCGACGAAGTTCTTGCCGTCCGGATGGGCGACGATGGGCCATGCGTGCGACGGCGATTCGGTTTCGGGCGGCACATCGACCTGGGCAGCGCTGCCGTGACCGGCGTGCGCGGCGGCGGCCAGGCCGGCGCGCTGTCCGTCGGCGATGCGCGATTCCAGCTTGAACACGCCATTGACGCGACCACAGGCGAACACGCCTTCCGGCAGCTGGTCCGGCACGAACTGCTGCAGCAGTTCGTCGAAGCGCATCTTGGTGCCGGCCTGGTACAGCAGGTTGGCAGCCGGCGCCCAGCCGGTGCTCATGGCCAGACCATCACAGGCGATGCGACGCTGCGAACCCGACACCACGCGGCCCGAGCCGTCGATGCTGCAGGCGGTAATGCCGGCCAGTTCGCCCTTGCCGTCGGCGTGCGCCTCATAGACGGCGTGGCCAGCGAGGATTTCGACACCCTTGGCGCGCAGTGCGTCAGCCTGTGCCGACGGCGGCACGCTGGCACGCATGTCGAGCACGGCGGCAACGCTGGCGCCCGCAGCGATCAGGTCGAGCGCGACGCGGTAGCCGTCGGCGTTGGCCGCCAGCACGACGGCATTGCCCGCCGGCTTCACCGCGTAGCGGTAGATCAGGCGCTGCATCGCCGAGCCGTTCATGACGCCCGGCAGGTCGTTGTTGCGGAACACCGCCGGCTGTTCGAAGGCACCACTGGCGACGATGACGGCCTTGGCGCGCATCTTCGTCATCTTGTCGGCGTCGATCAGCGGCACCCACTGGTCGGCGTAGTAGGCACCGGCGTAGGTGCCCTCGAGCAGACGGATGTTGGCGTGCGCCTTCACCTTGTCGAGCAGTGAGCGGGTGTGCTGACGGCGGACGGCATCGCCGCCGAGCTGATAGAGGCCACTCCCGCCGGCGCGGGCGTTCTCGTCACAGATCACGACGCGGGCGCCGGCATCGGCGGCCGACAGCGCGGCCGACAGACCGGACGGACCGGCGCCGATCACCAGCACGTCGCAGAAGTCGTAGCGCTTGGCGGTGCGGATGTGCGGCGTCGAGAAGTCGACTACGCCGAGGCCGGTGATGCGGCGGAACACGCGCTCCCACATCGGGAACAGGCGCTTGTTGTGGAAGGCCTTGTAGTAGAAGCCGACCGGCAGGAAGCGGGCGAACATGCCGAGGTGGCGCGCGCGGTCATTGGCCAGACCGCCGAAGGTGTTCACCGCGGTCAGGTCCATGCCCTCGCGCACGGCGACCACGTCGCCGCGGGTGTTCAGCTTCTGGCCGTCCTGCACCATCACGTTCACATCGTGGTTGGCGGCGGACAGGATGCCGCGCACGCGGTGGTACTTGAAGCTGCGGCCCTGGGTGCGCTGACCGGCCGCCCACAGCGCGCTGGCGATGCTGTCGCCAGCGACGGCTTCAAAGGCGCGACCTTCAAAACGGAACCGGACAGTGCGGCTGCGATCGAGCCACTCGTCGGGCATTGCGGGCAGGCGCATCACTTGTCTTCTCCATGCAGATAGGTGCGCAGCACCTTGTCCTTTTCGGTATCGCGCTCGGCGATGAACCAGGTGTTCGACGGCGTGTGGCACCACCATTCCTTCTTCACGCCAGGTGCGCCGTTGCGGTTGAACACGTAGTCGGCCCACTGCTCGTCGGTGCAGGTGTCGGCGTCGGGTGCCGGGCGGATTTCGCCCCAGTAGGCGAACTCCGAAATCGGACGCGTGCCGTTCATCGGACAGGTCATCAGTTTCATGTCGTCGTCTCCGCTCTCTGTTCGGCGCTCAGTGACCCACGCTCGCCGCACCCTTCTCGCCGGTCAGCGAGTAGTTGCGGAAGCGGTCGAGCGAGAAGCCGGTGATCAGCTCGTGCGGCTTGTCATTGACGGCGGTCCAGGCCATGGTCTTGCCACAGACCGGCGTCGCCTTGAAGCCCCAGGTACCCCAGCCGGAATCGAGATAGAAGCCTTCGACCGGAGTCAGACCCATGATGGGCGCGAAGTCCGGCGTCATGTCGGCCATGCCGGCCCACTGGCGCACCACCTTGGAATGGGACAGGAAGGGGAACATGTCGAGCAGGTGAGCGGCGAGGCCTTCCGGGAAGTCCAGCGTCGAGCGCGTCGATTGCACTTCGTACGGATCGAGCGAGGCGCCCATCACCAGTTCGCCGCGGGCGCTCTGGCTGACATAGATGTGCAGGCTGCCGGACACCAGGATGGTGTCGAGCCAGGGCTTCATCGGCTCGCTCACCATTGCCTGCAGCGGATGCACGAAGATCGGCGTCTTGAAGCCCACCATGTCGGTGATGCGCGGCGTGAAGCCGGCGACCGCACAGATGACCTTGTTGGTCGAGATGAAACCCTTGGTGGTGTGTACTCCGACCACCTTGCCGCCCTTGACCTCGATGCCGGTGACTGCGGTCTGCTGGTGGATTTCCGCACCGCGCATGTCGGCGCCGCGACCGTAACCCCAGGCCACCGCGTCGTGGCGGGCCACGGCCCCCGGCGCGTGGTACAGCGCGCCCTGGATCGGCGCATGACCGCCACAGGACAGGTCGATCTGCGGGGTCTGGCGCTTCACCTCTTCCGGGCCGACCACTTCGGACGCGATGCCGTAGTGCTTGTTCACCTCGGCGCGCCAGCGCATCGTGCGCATCGCGGAGTCGGTGTGGGCCAGCGTGAAGTGGCCGCGCGTCGAGTAGAAGAGGTTGAGATCGAACTCGGTCGACAGGTCCTGCCACAGCTGGACCGACTTGTCGTAGAACTTGACGCCTTCGGGCGTCAGGTAGTTCGAGCGGATGATGGTGGTGTTGCGGCCGGTGTTGCCGCCACCGATATAGCCCTTTTCGAGCACCGCCACGTTGGTGATGCCGTGATCACGGGCGAGGTAGTAGGCGCTGGAGAGGCCGTGGCCACCCCCGCCGATGATCACCACGTCGTACGAGGGCTTGAGCTTGTCGTGAGCCGTAAACATCCGGGGTTCCGGATGGGACTTCGACAGACCGAATCGCAATAGGCGCCAGGGCATGTGCTTTCCTGTAGTCCAGACTGAAAGGGTGTCGCTTCTGCTGCAATGCAGCGTGTTTCGGGTGAAGCAACTTTTTTTCGAATCATGAACCTTTTTGTACCCAAGTCAACTTAAATTCTTCTTATGAAACCCCGCGTGTAAGATAACGGTCACAAGGGACAGGTAGAGGCCCAGTCTGGAGGCGGAAAAGCAATGAGTACACAAGACGGCGTCATGGAAGGGGAGCTGGAGCGCTACCTCGGAAACACCATCCGGGAGCTGCGCCGGGCGCACGGCCTGACGATTGCCGATATTTCGGAGCGCGCCGACATCAGCCGCGGCATGCTGTCGCGCATCGAGAACGGTCAGACCGCCACCAGTCTCGACGCGCTGTCACGCATCGCGCGTGCGCTCGGCGTGTCGCTGTCGGCGCTGTTCAAGAACTACGAGACGGAGGGCGGCGGCGCGCAGCTGATCAAGGCCGGCGAGAGCATGGAAGTGGCCCGGCGCGGTACGCGCAGCGGTCATACCTACCACCTGCTGTCCTACCACCAGGGCCCGACCAAGCTGTTCGAGCCTTTCCTGATCACGATCGAGCAGGAAAGCGAAACCTTCCCGGTGTTCGAACACCCGGGAACGGAATTCATCTACATGCTGGAAGGCCGCATCGAGTACCGCCACGGCAAGACGGTGTACGACCTGCAGCCGGGCGACGCGCTCACCTTTGACGGCAACGTGCCGCACGGCCCGGAAAAGCTGACCCAGGTGCCCATCCGCTTCCTGTCGATCACGATCTACCCGGAAGCCGGGCATGAGTGAGTGTTTCAGGGGCTGGGGGCTAGGGGTCAGGGGCTGAAGCGCCCCTGGCCAGCACCTTTCAGCTCAGGCGACGATTTCTCTTGATGTGATGGTGTAGCTGAAGCCGGCGGGGTCGAGGCTATCGAGGCGGCCGGCGGCGGTTTCGCCTTGCGGGTACATCAGGAAAGGAACGGCGGCGCCGTTCGACCCCGGCAGTGCGATGTCGTGAGCGACGTTGTAGGCCAGCCAGTTCATCTCCCACGCGCCGAACAGCTTCTTGCGCGCGGCAACGACGACGTCGTCCTTCAGCGTCAGCCCGGGGCGCTCTTCCAGTACCACCTTGCGCACATCGGCCGGATCGACCGGCACCCAGCCGTAAGCGGCCAGCCACACCTCGGCGCGGCAGTGCTGCGCCTTCGTGATGTCGCCGCTCTTGCCCAGGCTCTTGTAGCCGAACTTCGAATCGGCCACGCGGATGCCATAGACATCGCGCGCCGGCAGCCCCACCGAGCGGGCAAGGCCGACGAACAAGGCATTCAGGTCGGCGCACTTGCCCGACAGGTTGCCGCTCTCCAGCATGCTGCGGATATCACCCAGGCCGCAGCCGCGCGTCTTCGGGTTGCGCTCGGTGTTGTCGCAGATCCACTCGTACAGCGCACGGGCACGGTCGGTATCGGTCTTTGCGCCGCGTGTCGCCTTCTGTGCGGTGTCGAGCACGATGCCGTCGGTCGGCAGCAGTTCGGTCGGCTGCGTGAACAGGCGCCGCTCGGCCGCGTCGAGCGGCGGTACCGCGCTCGGCGCAGCGAAATCGATCGCGCGGTCGCGGGTGGCGAAGCGGCTGACCACCTCGATCTCCGGCGCGGCCCGCCCGGCGCTCCACTGCGCGACCAGCATGCGTGCGCCATAGACCGTGTCCTCGGCCACACCGGCGCGCGCGGCGTTGCCGCTCCATTCGTTGCCCAGCGTGCGGATCCAGTCGTCGTTGTTCAGCGACGGCAGCGGAATCCACACCGTTACCGCCTGATCGCTGGCCACCGGCGTCACCCGGGTCACCACCTCGTAGGTGCGCCAGCCACTCGCTGGCGACGGATCGAAGCCGGCCGGGGCGGCGCGCAGTGCGCCGGGCAGTGAGGCCGACAGGCCGGCCAGCGCACTGGCGTGAATGAAACGACGACGATCCATGGACATTCTCCAGACGAAATTCAATCAGCGCATCAGGCGCTGCAGCTGTTCGCGCACCGCCGTTGCGTTCCAGTCGACAACGCCCTGCGCACGCGCCACCACGCGATGCCGGCCATCGAGCACCACGGTGTAGGGCAGCAGGCGCACACCCCACGCCTTGCTGATGCGCTGCTCGCGGTCGAACAGCAGCGGCAGGGCGACACCGGCCTGATCGAGGAAGCGGCGGGCATCGGCGTCGCGGTCGGCGACGGCAATCGTCAGCACCACGACACCCCTGTCCGCGAGCGCCTGCAGCGCCGGCATTTCCTCGCGACAGGGTTCGCACCACGACGCCCAGAAATTGACCAGCACCGGACGACCGGCGTATGACGCGAGCCGCGTGGCAAGGTTCGCGTCGCCGCTCTGCGGCAATGCCGTCGGCTCGACCAGCGTCAAGGCGGCCGCACAGAACGGCGCCGAGCACAGCGCCAGCAGGCAGGCCGTCAGACGGCCGGCACGCAGAACGGACGGAAACATGTGCGCACAAAGGATGAGTCGAAGCGCGCAGTGTAGTGGCAGCCGGTACTCATTTCATCCGTTCGGCTCGCGCGGCCACTGTCACGCCGCTGTCACCACCCCGTCACCGGCCTGCATTGGGCCGCGATGACACTGTCCACATGCGTCGCGACGATCCCCGCACCGACATCGCCTTCACCGTCGAACGCCTGCAGGCGGCGGACGAGGCATTGCGCATTGCCGTCGTGACCGAGACCTGGCCGCCCGAGGTCAATGGCGTGGCGATGAGTCTGAAGCGCATGGTGGACGGCCTGCTCGCGCGCGGCCACCGGGTGCAGCTGATCCGGCCGAAACAGCATGCGACCGACGCACCACTGCGCGACGGCCCGCTGCGCGAGGTGCTGGCGCGCGGCGTACCGATTCCGAAGTACGGCAGCCTGCGCGTCGGCCTGCCGGCGAAGCAGAAGCTCGCCCGGCTATGGACGCTGGAGCGTCCCGACCTGGTGCACCTGGTCACCGAAGGCCCGCTCGGCTGGTCGGCGATGGCGGCGGCGCGCAAGCTCAAGCTGCCGGTGACCAGCGACTTCCGCACCAATTTCGACGCCTACAGTGCGCACTACGGCATCCGCTGGCTGAAACGGCCGATCGCCGCCTACCTGCGCCGCTTCCACAACCTCGGTCACGCCACCTTCGTACCGACGCAGGCGCTGCAGGCGCAGCTGACCGACTGCGGCTACCGCAATATCGAAGTCGTGTCGCGCGGCGTCGATACCGCGCTGTTCTCGCCGTCGCGTCGCAGCAAGGCGCTGCGCGCAGCCTGGGGGGTCGGCGCGGACGATCTGGTGATCGCCTTCGTCAGCCGCCTGGCCCCGGAGAAGAACCTCGACCTGGTCGCCCGTGCGTTCGAGGCGCTGCGCCGCGAGCGGCCGGACGCACGCATGCTGTGGGTCGGCGACGGACCGGCGCGCGAAACGCTGGCGCAGCAGTATCCGCACCACCTGTTCGCCGGCATGCGCAGCGGCGAGGATCTGGCCACTCACTACGCCAGCGCCGACCTGTTCCTGTTCGGCAGCCTGACCGAAACCTTCGGCAACGTGTTGACCGAAGCGCTGGCCAGCGGCCTGCCGGTGGTGAGCTACGCCCAGGCGGCCGCGGCCGAACTGATAGAACCCGGCCGCAATGGCCTGCTGGCGCCGCCGGGCGACGAAGCGACCTTCATCGAACAGACCTTGCGCGCCGGCCGCGACAATGCGCTGCGCGCCGCGATGGCGACCGGTGCGCGACGCAGCGTCGAGCAGCTGGACTGGAACAGCGTCGCGGACACCTTCGCCCGCCGGCTGCGCAACGCCGTCAGCAGCGCCGAAACGCTGCGCCGGGCACGCGACGACGCCTTCTGAAGGCCTGCCGGTGCCGCTCCGGGCGCCGTATACTCGCGGTTTTCCCGCTACCGGCACGCCCTCCATGTCCGTCCTCATCTGCGGCTCCATTGCCTACGACAACATCATGGTCTTTCCGGACCGCTTCAAGCACCACATCCTGCCGGACCAGATCCACATCCTGAACGTGTCCTTCCTGGTGCCGGACATGCGGCGCGAATTCGGCGGCTGCGCCGGCAACATCGCCTACAACCTGAAGCTGCTGGGCGGCGAACCGCTGATGATGGCCACCGTCGGTCAGGACGCCGGCCCCTATTTCGAGCGCTTTGCGGCGCTCGGCATCCCGGTCACCCACGTGCGCCGCGTCGATGACGCCTTCACCGCGCAGTGCTTCATCACCACCGACCTCGACGACAACCAGATCACCGCCTTCCATCCGGGCGCGATGAGCTTTTCGCACGAGAACCGGGTCGGCGACGCACACGGCGTGAAACTGGGCATCGTCGCCCCCGACGGCCGCGAAGGCATGGTGACGCACGCGCAGCAGTTCGCCGACGCCGGCATCTCCTTCGTGTTCGATCCGGGTCAGGGCATGCCGATGTTCAACGGCGACGACCTGCTGCACTTCCTCGAACTGGCGACCTGGTGCACGGTCAATGATTACGAGGCGCGCATGCTGTGCGACCGCACCGGCCTCAGCGAAGCGCAGATCGCCGAGCGCGTCGACGCGCTGATCGTCACCCGCGGCGGCGAAGGTTCGCGCGTCTATCACGGCGGCACGGTGACCGAGGTGGCCTGCGTACCCGCTGACGCGCTGCTCGATCCGACCGGCTGCGGCGACGCCTACCGCGGCGGTCTGCTGTACGGTCTGTCGCGCGGCGCAGATGTCGTGTCGTCGGCCCGCCTGGCGTCGGTGATGGGGGCGATCAAGATCGCCAGCCGCGGCGGTCAGAACCACGCGCCGACGCGCACCGAGATCGAGCGCCGCTTCCGTGCCACCTATGGCAGCACGCTCGATTTCTGACCCGGAGCACGGAAACAACTGCTCACGATTGCAGCATCGCCGGTTCATTGCCGGCGCGTTAAATGAGGTGGTTTGCCGGCATCGTGCCGGCAGCGATCCGACGGAGAGATGAAATGAATCGCTTGGCGCTTGCCGCGCTGATGACCGCCGGCCTGGTGCTGGCCGGCTGCCAGTCCAGCCTGTCCGGTGACACCTATTCGCGCGATCAGGCGCGGCGCGAAATGTCGGTACGCATGGGTACGGTCGAGGCCGTGCGCGCGGTCACCATCGAAGGCACCAAGTCGCACGTAGGTACCGCCAGCGGTGCCGCCATCGGCGGCCTGGCCGGTGGACGCGGTTCGACCGCAGGCGCCATCGCCGGCGCAGTGGTCGGCGGCGTCGCCGGTGCATTGATCGAGGAAGGCGCGACCCGCCGCTCCGGTCAGGAAATCACGATACGTCTGGACAGCGGCAACGTGATCGCCGTGGTGCAGGAAGGCGACGAGAAGTTCAACCCGGGCGACCGCGTGAAACTGGTCGGCTCCAGCGGCAATACGCGGGTCAGCCGTTACTGATGTCGGTCTGCGTGTGCGGCAGCGGCCGCGCGGCGGGCGCCTGCTGCGCGCGCCTCCATGCCGGCGAGCCGGCACCGACGCCGGAAGCGCTGATGCGCTCGCGCTACAGCGCCTTCGTGCTCGATCTGCGGGACTACCTGCTGGCGACCTGGCACCCGACGACGCGTCCCCCCGCACTGCCGCCGCCTGAGCCGGGCCTGAAATGGCTCGGGCTGGAGGTGAAGCGCAGCGCGCTGCAGGACGCCGATCACGGCACGGTCGAATTCGTCGCCCGCAGCAAGCTGGGCGGACGGGCGCACCGCCTGCACGAAAACAGCCGTTTCGTGCGGGAGGACGGCCGCTGGTACTACGTCGATGGAGATTTCGCGCGCTGAGCGCGACTGACGGGCGGAGATTCCATATTCAGGGGTCAGCGCTGCCGTCCTCCTGAAAACCCGACGATCCTGCGCACCTGGGGGAGCGGCCTTCCGACCGCAACTGCGCCTGTCATCGTCGGCAACACACGTCATGCGCACTGTCGCGGTCGGAAGACCGCTCCTACAGGGCTCACTGAGCAGAAGACCGCCCGAAACGGCTCAGTAGTCGTCGTCGTTCGCGACCTCGTCCTCTTCGTCTTCCTCGTACTCGTCGTCCGCCTCTTCGGCGACGCGGGCTTCGAGGAAGGCCTTGAAATCGTCCGGGTCACAGAACTCGTCGATGAAATCGGCGAGTACGCTGACCACCATGTCGGGGTCCCAGTCGCACTGGTCGGCGGCGTCGTGGATCAGCTTTTCGGTGCTCATTGTCTTTCTCCCGAAGGAACACTGACGAGGGTGAGAACGGCTTTTGCAGCCTAGCACAGCCTCATTGCTTCGCCACCGTATCGGCGTTCTGGCCGAACAGCAGCTTGCGCGACTGCTCGTCCACGACCGGCTTGTCGCTGACCTGGGCGCCGCGCTCGTAGGCGCGCACGGTGGCGGTGCGGGCACGTATCGATTCGAACCAGCGCTTCAGGTGCGGAAAATCGTCCAGATCCATCTGCTGGCGCTTGTGCGGCACCACCCACGGGTAGCTCGCCATGTCGGAGATCGTGTAGTCGTCGCCAGCGATGAAGGCGCGGTCCGCCAGATGCTTGTTCAGCACGCCATACAGTCGGCCGGTTTCGTCGACATAGCGCTTGATCGCGTAGGCGATCGCCTCCGGCGCGTACTGGACGAAATGGTGATTCTGCCCGGCCATCGGCCCGAGGCCGCCGACCTGCCAGAACAGCCATTCGAGCGCCTGCACCCGGGCACGCAGTTCGGCCGGCAGGAACTTGCCCGTCTTTTCCGCGAGATACAGCAGGATGGCGCCGGACTCGAACACCGACAGCGGCGCCCCGCCGTCGGCCGGTGCGTGATCGACGATGGCGGGCATGCGGTTGTTCGGCGAGATGGCCAGGAATTCGGGGCGGAACTGCTCGCCGGCACCGATATTGACCGGCACGATGCGGTGCTCGACGTTCGCTTCTTCGAGGAACATCAATACCTTGTAACCGTTCGGTGTCGGCCAGAAATGAAGATCGATCACGATGCGCTGCCTCGGAATGAATGCCGTCGCGTCCAGCCTACCCTGCCGCCGCGGTTTCTGTCTGCCCGAGCTGTAAGCCGCCGTGTCGGATGGCGCACCGCCGCCACGTACAATGTCGCTTTCTCGCAACTGCCTCGCCCATGCTCCAGCACGCCATCATCCCGGTCACCCCGTTCGCCCAGAACTGCACCCTGCTGTGGTGCGACGAAACGATGAAGGGCGCCGTCGTCGACCCGGGCGGCGATCTCGACCGCGTGCTGGCCGAGGTGAAGCGCCACGGCATCACGCTGGAAAAGATCCTGATCACCCACGGCCACCTCGACCACGCCGGCGCGACACAGGACCTGGCGGAACTGTTCGATCTGCCGATCGAAGGCCCGCATCCGGACGACAAGTTCTGGATAGACGGCTTCCCGGTGCAGGCGCAGATGTTCGGTTTCCCGCCCTGTCGCCCCTTCGTGCCGACCCGCTGGCTGGCCGACGGCGACACCGTGACGGTGGGCAAGGTGACGCTGGACGTGGTGCACTGCCCCGGCCACACGCCGGGCCACGTGGTGTTCGTCGACCGCGCCGGCCGTCTGGCCCAGGTCGGCGACGTGCTGTTCGCCGGCTCGATCGGCCGCACCGACTTTCCGCGCGGCAACCACGGCGACCTGATCCGTTCCATCCGCGAAAAACTGTTCCCGCTCGGTGACGACATCCGCTTCATCCCCGGCCACGGCCCGATGTCCACCTTCGGCGAGGAACGCAAGTACAACCCCTACGTGGGCGGAAACCACTGATATGCAACTCGAACGCATCCTGCAGAGCCAGGGCTTCGGCACCCGCCGCGAATGCCGCGCGCTGGTGCGCCTCGAACGCGTCACCGTCGGCGGTGAAATGATCGACGACCCCTTCGTCGAACTCGACCCAGAGGGCCTGGAATTCACCGTGAACGGCCAGCCCTGGCGCTATCACGAAAAGGCCTACGTGATGCTGCACAAGCCGGCCGGCTACGAGTGCTCGCAGAAGCCCAAGCACCACCCGGCGGTGTTCACGCTGCTGCCCTCGCCACTGGTGGTGCGCGCGGTGCAATGCGTCGGCCGGCTCGACGAGGACACCACCGGCCTCTTGCTGCTGACCGACGACGGCCAGTTCATCCACAAGCTCACCTCGCCCAAGCACGGCGTGCTGAAGCGCTATGTCGCGACCACCAAGCACGCGGTGGACGACGCCCAGCTCGCCGCGCTGCGCGGCGGCGTCGAGCTGAACGACGCGCCCGGAATATCGGTGGCCGCGCACGCGGTCGAACAGATCGATGCAAACCACCTGTCGATCACGATAGGCGAAGGCAAGTATCACCAGGTCAAGCGCATGGTGGCCGCCGCCGGCAACCGCTGCGAGGCGCTGCACCGGGTCGCCGTGGGCAGGCTGGAACTGCCGGCCGATCTGGCACCCGGCGAGTGGCGCTGGATCGATCCATCGGAGGTGTGAGCGCATGGCCATACAGACCGATTCCCTGCCCAGCGGCCCGCGCATCGTGTCGGCCGCGCCCGCCAGCCCGCAGGAGGACGCGCTGGAGCGCGCGCTGCGGCCGAAGCGGCTCGACGAGTACATCGGCCAGCAGAAGATCCGCGACCAGCTCGACATCTTCGTCGCCGCCGCCCGCGGTCGCAGCGAGCCGCTGGACCACGTGCTGCTGTTCGGCCCGCCGGGCCTCGGCAAGACCACGCTGGCCCACATCGTCGCCGCCGAAATGGGCGTCAACCTGCGCCAGACCTCGGGCCCGGTGCTGGAGCGCGCTGGCGATCTGGCGGCGATACTGAGCAACCTCGAACCGAACGACGTGCTGTTCATCGACGAAATCCACCGCCTGAGCCCGGTGGTGGAGGAAATCCTCTACCCGGCGCTGGAGGACTTCCAGATCGACATCATGATCGGCGAAGGCCCGGCAGCGCGCTCGATCAAGCTCGACCTGCCGCCGTTCACGCTGGTCGGCGCCACCACGCGCGCCGGCATGCTCACCAATCCACTGCGCGACCGCTTCGGCATCGTTGCCCGGCTGGAATTCTATTCGGCCGACGAACTGGCGCTCATCGTGCGCCGCTCGGCGCGCCTGCTCGAGTGCGCGATCGACGACGCCGGCAGCCTCGAAATCGCCCGTCGTTCGCGCGGCACGCCGCGCATCGCCAACCGCCTGCTGCGCCGCTGCCGCGACTACGCGCAGGTGAAAGCCGACGGCACCATCACGCGCGAAGTGGCCGATGCCGCACTGCTCATGCTGGACGTGGACAGCGTCGGACTGGACCTGATGGACCGCAAGCTGCTCGAAGCGGTGATCGACAAGTTCGACGGCGGCCCGGTCGGCGTGGACAACCTCGCCGCCGCCATCGGCGAATCGCGCGACACCATCGAGGACGTGCTGGAGCCCTACCTGATCCAGCAGGGCTATCTGCAGCGCACGCCACGCGGCCGCATCGCCACCGCGGCCATCTATCGCCATTTCGGGTTCAACGCACCCGGCCCCGCGGTCGCCTCGCTGTGGGACGAACGACCGGAGGGCTGACCGCCGATCAGCGCTCGCCGTCGGTCGTGCGGCGGCGCATTTCGTCGAGCGCGGAATCGAAGCGCGCGTCGCCGGCCCGGATGTTCTCGATATAGACCTCCCACGCCTCGACACCCTGGCGAGCGGCGATCAGTTCGCCCGGCCGCAGCGCGAACGCGCGGTCCTCGTCGCGGGTGCGCAGCTTGGGCGGCGTGAACAGCACCAGCATTTCGCCGCGCGCGAAGACGTCCTTCGCCAGCGCGACACGGCGCGACGCCGCCGCCGGGCCGATCGAACCGTTGGGCGTGGTGACCCGGCCAGTCAGTGAATCGACGCCGGTGTAGAGCGCCGGATCGCGCGGGTTCTGGCCGGCCTCGATCAGATCGTCGATCTGCGCCATCACCTCCTCGCGCCGCTGCGGTTCTTCGAGCAGCAGCGGGAACACCGCGGCGTTGAGACGTTTCGCGTAATCCTCGAAATTGAGCTTCACCCGCATCGCCACCGCCTCGTCCGACACGTTGCGGCCCAACGCGTCGAAGGCCTGGACGGCGCGCCCCACCTCCTCGATGGCCACTCTGGCCAGCAGCGCGGCGCGCGCGTGGTGATGGTGACGCAGCAGCAGCGGCACTTCGTGCAGCAGCTGGCGTGCGTTGTCGATGGCCACGTCGCGGATGGTGCGCAGCAGACGGGAACTGAGGGGGATGGTGGCGAAGGATGCGGACGACACGTCTTTGCTCCGGTTACGCAGATGGACATACCGGCTTGTGGCCGGCGGTCGCAGATCAGCATACCCAGCACGCTTCGACGCGTCCAGATGCCGGCACGCCTGTGCGGACGGGGTCAGCCGGCGAGCGCGCGCTCGATGAAATGGCGCGGCACGCGCGTCTTCGGCACGCGACCGCCGAACCATGCGCGCACGTCCTCGTCCAGGCCGATGCCGTGCATGTAGTTGTACAGCGCCTTGTTCAGCGCGGCGCCCATCGCGTCGTGGTCGGTGCCGACCGGGTCGATGAAGCCGACGTCGTTCTTCGCGAAGGTGACCGGCGGCAGTGGCAGCAAGGTCACGCCGTAGTCCTCCGGGTGCATGCCGACCGGCGAATGCACGGTACAGGCGAAGCGGTGGAAGAAGCCGCTCTGGATGCAGCCGTGCTCGAACAGCTGGCGCACGTATTCCAGCGCATCGACCGTGTCCTGCACGGTCTGCGTCGGAAAGCCGTACATCAGGTAGGCGTGCACCAGGATGCCGGCGTCGGCGAAGCCGCGCGTGACGCGCGCCACCTGCTCGACCGACACGCCCTTCTTCATCAGCTGCAGCAGCCGGTCGCTCGCCACTTCCAGTCCGCCGGAAATGGCGATGCAGCCGCTGTCGGCCAGTTCGAGGCACAGCTCCGGCGTGAACGACTTCTCAAAGCGGATATTGCCCCACCATGAAATGCTCACGTCGCGCCGCTTCAGTTCAGCCGCGAAGGCGCGCAGCGACTTCGGCGGAGCCGCCTCGTCGACCAGATGGAAACCGCTCTGCCCGGTCTCGGCGATGATGGCTTCGACGCGATCGACCAGCGTGCTTGCACTGGCCGCGTCGTAGCGCGAAATGTAGTCGAGGCTCACGTCGCAGAAGCTGCACTTCTTCCAGTAGCAGCCGTGCGCCACCGTGAGCTTGTTCCAGCGCCCGTCCGACCACAGCCGGTGCATCGGGTTGAGCATGTCGAGCAGCGACAGGTAACGGTCCAGCGGCAGACCGGCCCAGGTCGGCGTGCCGACCTCATCGAACGGAATGTCCGGCTCGACGAAGTTCACGTACTTCACCGCGCCATCCGGTTCGCGCAGGAAAGTCCGCACCAGTCGCTGTCGGGAGCGTCCACCGGCGAGGTGGTCGAGCAGCGCCAGCAGCGGCCGCTCGCCGGCGTCCAGCGTCACGTAATCGAAGAAGTCGAACACGCGCGGCTCGCTCAACTCGCGCAGTTCGGTGTTGACGAAGCCGCCGCCGAGCACGGTGACGATGGACGGATCGACCGCCCGTATCGTCTGCGCGATGCGGAAGGCCGCGTACACCGCGCCGGGAAAGGGCACCGACAGCAGCACCACCCGCGGCGCGTGGCGTGCCAGCGCCTCACGCGTGAGCCGGTCGAGCGCACGGTCGACCAGCGTGGGCGCTGCGGCCAGCGCCTGCGCCAGCGGGTCGAAGCTGGGCTGGCTCTGCGCCAGCGATTCGGCGTAGCGGACGAATTCGAAGCGCGGGTCGACGGCTTCGCGTATCGCATCGGCGACGTCGTTCAGGTAGAGCGTCGCGAAATGGCGCGCGCGGTCCTGCACGCCCAGCGCGCCGAAGGCCCAGGCCAGCGGATCACCGCCGTCCGGGTCGATGTAGGCCTCCAGCGACTCGAAGCGCGGCCCTTCCGGCAGAAAGCCGCGCGACACGATGCGGTGCGCCAGCGTCGGATCGCGTCCCTGCAGGAAGGCGAGCACCGGCGCCATGGTCGCGGTGTAGCGCGCATGCTGCGCCGCGAAACTGGCAGCGGCGCGCGGGCGCTTCTTCTGCGGCAGCGCCTCGCAGGCCTCGCGCAGCGCCACCAGACCGTCGCGCGACAGCAGGTCCAACACCAGCGCCAGCGCCAGATCCTCCTGCACCGCATCGACGCCGCGCGAGCGCAGGAAACCGGTCAGGTAGGCGGTGGACGGATAGGGCGTGTTCAGCTGCGTCATCGGCGGAATGACGGACAGCACACGGGGCGACGGGGTCGAGGAGGCGGGCGCGCTCATGGTGGATACGGCGGTGCGACAAGCCGCGCAGCGTACCCGAAGGCGCGCCGATCCGCGCAATACCTCACGACTGACCGCTCGCGGCATCGGTGACCACGCCTGGTTCCCAAATATTTACTCGGCAATTCGCTGCACGCCCCTACCATCACGGCGATACGAGCGCGAAGGTCCGTCGACGCCGTACCGAGGAGAGAGGCCACGATGCCCGAATCACCTACCCAAGCCGGACCGCCGTCCGTCGCAGTGCTGATCGAGGCACTGGCGGCCGATGCCGGTGACCGCACGGCGCTGATGCGCAGCGACGGCAGCAGCCTGTCGCGCGCCGAGCTTGCCAGACGCACCCGCCTGCTGGCGCAGCGGCTCAACGCGCTCGCCATCGCGCCGACCGACCGGGTGGCGGTGCTCGCGCCCAATGGCATCGACATGGCGCTGGCCGTGCTGGGCACGATGCGCGTCGCCGCCTGCGCGCCACTCAATCCGCAGTACGGGCCGGCCGAACTGGCCTTCTACCTCGACGACCTGGCCGCACGTGCGCTGGTCGTCACCAGCGACAGCCCGGCGCTGGCGCGCGAAATCGCGGCGCAGCGCGGTCTGCCGGTGATCGAGGCGGGCGAAGCACTGTGGGCGACCGGCGACGCGCCGCTGCCGCCGACACCGGCGTCCGACGACATCGCGCTGGTGCTGCACACCTCGGGCACCACCTCGCGTCCGAAGCAGGTGCCGCTGAGCCACGCCAACCTCGCCGCGTCGATGGCCCACATCGTCGCCGCGCTACAACTCGGCGCTGACGACTGCGCACTGAACGCGATGCCGCTGTTCCACATCCACGGTCTGGTCGCCGGCCTGCTGGCGCCGCTGGCCGCCGGCGGCCGCACCATGTGCGCACCGGCACTGCGCCTGCCCGACTTCTTCGACTGGCTCGATGCCTGCGGCGCCACCTGGTATTCGGCGGTACCGACCATGCATCAGGCCGTGCTCGCTGCCGCCGACGGTCGCCGGCCACGACGCCCGCTGCGCTTCGTGCGCTCGTCGTCGGCCGCGCTGGCGCCAGCCACGCTGGCCGCACTCGAAGCGCACTTCGGCTGTCCGGTGATCGAGGCCTACGGCATGACCGAGGCGGCGCACCAGATGGCCAGCAACCCGCTGCCACCGGCCGTGCGCAAGCCCGGCTCGGTCGGCCTGCCAGCCGGCCCGGAAATCGCCGTCATCGACGCCGCCGGTGCGCCGCTGGCCACCGGTACGCGCGGCGAGATCGCCATCCGCGGCACCAACGTGATGCGCGCCTACCACGCCCACCCGGAGGCCAACCGCAGCGCCTTCACCGCGGGCTGGTTCCGCACCGGCGACGAGGGCTATGTCGACGCCGACGGCTATCTGCACATCACCGGACGGCTGAAGGAAATGATCAACCGCGGCGGCGAGAAGATCACGCCGCGCGAAATCGACGAAGCGCTGCTCGCCCATCCCGACGTCGCCCAGGCGGTCGCCTTCGCGGTGCCGCACCCGACGCTGGGCGAGGACGTCGCCGCCGCCGTCGTGCCGCGGCCAGGGAGCGCCATCGGACCGGAAGCGCTGCGCGAATTCCTGTTCGGCCGGCTGGCCGACTTCAAGGTGCCGAGCGAGGTGCTGCTGCTGGCCGAGATTCCGAAGGGACCGACCGGCAAGGTGCAGCGCATCGGTCTGGCGGACAGGCTGAAGGCGCTGCGCACGCCGGACTTCGTCGCACCGCGCGACGTGATCGAGGACATCCTCATCCAGTCCTGGCGGGAGGTGTTGGGCGGCGACATCGGCGTGCATGACAACTTCTTCGCGCTCGGCGGCGACTCGCTGAAGGCCACCCGCGTGGTTGCCCGCATCGTGTCGGTGCTGCCGGTCGATCTGCCCACTGCGCTGCTGTTCCGCCACCCGACGGTCGCCGCCCTCGCCGACGCGGTACGGCAGACACTAGATCCGTCGGTGATCGCCGAGATCGAGTGCATCCTCGACGAACTGGCGCCGCTGCCCGCAGCGCGCGACGAACAGGATGCGCGCCCCGTCTGACCGGAAGCGCCGGACCGACGCGGTGCTCGACCGCCTGGCGGCGCTCGCGCCGGCGCATCGCGACGCCCTGCGCGAAGCGCTGCTGGCGCGCCGCGTGCGCGGTCACGACGCGGTCGCGCAGGCGCTGACCGCACTCGGCATCACCCATCTGTACGCAATGCCCGGCCTGCCGATCGACGAGACGATAGGCGCCTGCGCACGGGCCGGCCTGACCGTCACCGGCGCCCGTCACCAGCAGGCGACGGTGATGATGGCCGCCGCCCACAACTACATCGCCGGCCGCCTCGCCGCGGTGGCCATGGTGTCCAGCGGCGTCGCGGTGACCAATGCGATGACCGGCGTGCAGGTCGCGCAGGACAACGGCTGGCCGGTGCTGCTGCTTGCCGGTGCGGTCGAGCAGGCCGCCGCCGGCATGGGCGCCTTCACCGAACTGGACGGCATGCGCGTGATGCGTCCGCTGGCCAAGGACTGTCTGTGCGCCGGCAGCACCGCCGACATCGGCCGCACATTGGCCGCCGCCGCCCGCATCGCCTGCGACGGACGCCCGGGCGCCGTCCATGTCGACCTGCCGGAAGACAGCCTGAGCGGCTTCGCCGTCGCTGCACCTGCGGACATCGGCGCACCACCCGCCGACACGACACCGGACACCGCTGCCCTCGATCGCACCGCCGACCTGCTGCTCGGCGCACGCGTGCCGCTGCTGGTGTTCGGCAAGGGCGTGCGCTGGGACGACGCCTACCGCCCGCTGCGCGCGCTGGTCGATCATCTGCAACTGCCCTTCGTCGCCTCGCCGATGGGCCGCGGCCTGCTGCCGGACGATCACCCGCTGTCGCGCACCGCCGATCAGGGCCGCGCGCTGGCCGCCGCCGACTGCGTGCTGCTGGTCGGCGCCCGGCTGAACTGGACCTTCCGCTACGGCGCGGAAATCCGCCCCGGCACGCCCATCGTGCAGATCGACTGCTGCGACGCCGCCTTCGCCGAAGGCCCGCCGCGCGCGCTGACGCTGGCCGGTCGCGCCGGCACACTGCTGCCGGCCCTGCTCGACCGGATCCGGCAGCGCCGACCCCTTCCTGCGACGGCGCCGGACAGTACGAAGTGCGTCATCGCAGCGCCGCCGGCCGCAGCCGCCGACCGGCCGACGCCGGACGAGGTCGCGGCGGCACTGGCCGCCACACTGCCCGCCGACGCGATCACCGTGCTCGACGGCAACGTGACGCTGCTGGCCGCACAGAAACACATCGTCGTCCGCCAACCGCTGTCGCGACTGACGCCGGGCACCAGCGGCTGCATGGGCAGCGGCCTGCCATTCGCCATCGCGGCCGCGCGCGCCGGCCGCGGCCGGCCAGTCGTGCTGGTCACCGGCGACATGGCACTGGGTCTCAATTTCTTCGAGCTCGAAACGGCGGTGCGGCACGGAATCAAGCTCGTCGTCATACTGCTGAACAACGACGGTCCGTCCGGCGAACGTCGTCAGCACAAGGCCTTTCCGGCCGGTCACGGCGAGCGGCTGCTGGCCTACCGCAGGGGCCTGCGCTACGACCTGATGGCGCAGCAGCTCGGCGTGCGCATCGAACAGGCAGACGGTCCGGCGACGCTGCCGGCAGCACTCGCGCGGGCACTGGGCGGTGACGGGCCGGCGTTGATACAACTACAGATCGATCCGCTGGCAAGCTGATCGCGAGGGGGAGCGCATGAGGATGCGTCGTGGGTGATATCGGCAGACAGGATGCCCTGACCGGCGGACCGGTCGCACGGGCCGGGCGGCTGGACAGCGCGCGCTTCGATGCCTTGCGTGCGCGCATGCAGGCGGCGTCGGCGACGCCGTCGCAGTTGCGCGCGCATCCGCGCGCGGCCGATGGCGAACCCTGTTCCTGCGAACAGGCGCGCGCCTGGTTCCTCGAACAGTGGGAAGGATCGAGCGCGCTCTACCACGTGGTGAGCCGCTGGCGACTCGACGGGACGCTCGACGAAGCAGCGCTGCAGCAGGCGCTCGACGCGCTGGTGGCGCGGCACGAATCGCTGCGCACCGGCTTCCCGGCCGTCGACGGCGAACCGGTGCAGCGCATCGCCACGCACGCGCACTGTCCACTCGAGCGCATCGCCACGGCCGACGCCGACGCGCACGCGCAGCGCCCCTTCGATCTCGAACAGCCGCCGCTGCTGCGCGCAGCGCTGTGGCACGCCGACGACGGCGCGCAGCGGCTGCAGCTGGTGACCCATCACATCGTGTCCGACGGCTGGTCGCAGGGCGTGCTGCAGCGCGAACTGGGTGCGCTGTACGCGGCCGCGCTGCGCGGCGACGATGCCGCACTGCCGCCGCTGCCACTGCAGTACGCCGATTTCGCGCGCTGGCAGCGAGAGCGTCTGCACGGCAGCGCTTACGACGCGCTGCTCGGCTACTGGCGCGACGCGCTGGCCGGACTGCCGCAGCTTGCGCTGCCGACCGACCGCCCGCGCCCGGCGCAGCCGGATTACCGCGGCGCCACGCTGGATTTCCATCTCGACGCCGCACTCACCGGCAAGGTGCGCGCGCTCGCTCGCCTCCACGGCTGCTCGCTCTACATGGTGCTGCTGGCCGCCTTCAAACTGCTGCTGGCGCGCTGGAGCGGACAGGACGACGTCGTCGTCGGCACGCCGGTGGCCGGTCGCGGCCAGCCCGAACTCGACCACCTGATCGGTTTCTTCGCCAACACGCTGGTGCTGCGCAGCCGGATAGACCTGCAGGCCGGCGTCGCCGATCTGCTCGACCGCGTTCGCGCGAGTGCACTCGGCGCCTTCGACCACGCGGCGATGCCGTTCGAGAAGCTGGTCGAGGAACTGAAGCCGCCGCGCGACCCGGGGCGCAACCCGCTGTTTCAGGTCATGTTCGCGCTGCGCAACGCACCGCGGGCCGATCTGCAGCTACCCGGCATCGTTGCGCAGCCGCAGGCACTGCGCAGCGACATTGCCAAGTTCGACCTGACGCTGGAACTGAGCGAAAACGACGACGGCATCAATGCACAGGTCGAGTACGCCTGTGCACTGTTCGACGCCGCGACCGCGGCGCGCATGGCGGACCACTTCCGCCACCTGCTCGAAAGCATGGTGGCCGACGACGGTCTGCCGGTCGGCCGGCTGCCGATGTACGCCAGCGATGCGGCGCGCGACGGCAAGGACACCGCCGTCGATTACCCGGCGGACGCCACGCTGGCATCGATGTTCGCGCAGCAGGTCGCACGGTCGCCAGACGCCGCCGCGCTGGCCTGCGACGACCGGGTGCTCGGCTACGCCGAGCTGAATGCACGCGCCAACCGCGTCGCCCACCGGCTGCGCGCACTCGGCGTCGGGCCGGATCGCTGCGTCGCGGTCTGCATGGGGCGCAGCTTCGAACTGGTGATCGCGCTCATCGCCATCCAGAAGGCAGGCGGCGCCTACGTGCCGATCGACCCGGACTATCCGGACGCGCGCATCGACTACATGCTGGACGACGCCGCCGCGCCGGTGCTGCTGACCGAGCGTGCGCTGGGCGCACGCTTCGCCGCGCGCGCTGCGACGGTGATCTGCCTCGACGACGACGACTGCGCCGACATGCCGGCGCACGACCCGGCGCCGTCGGCCGGGCCGCGCGACCTCGCCTATGTCATCTACACCTCGGGTTCGACCGGCCAGCCCAAGGGCGTGATGATCGAGCACGCCGCCATCTGCAATCACATGCACTGGATGCTCGCCACCTTCGGCTTCGACGCATCCGACCGCATGCTGCAGAAGACCGGCATCTCGGCCGACGCCTCGGTATGGGAGCTGCTCGCGCCGCTGTTCTGTGGCGCCTGCATGGTGCTGGCCGAGCCCGGCAGCCAGCGCGATCCGTCGTCGCTGGTGCGACAGATGCAGGCACAGCGCATCACCGTCATGCAGGTGGTGCCGTCGCTGCTGCGCGCACTGCTGGCCGAGCCCGGCTTCGCCGCCTGTACGGCGCTGCGGCAGATGTTCTGCGGCGGCGAGGCGCTGGAAGCGCCGGTGGTCGCCGCCTTCTTCGCGCGCAGCACGGCGCGTCTGCACAACCTGTACGGCCCGACAGAGGCGGCGATCGACGCCACCTGGTGGACCTGTGATGGCGCGCCCGGCGCGCAGGTGCCGATCGGCCGGCCGATCAGCAACATGCAGGCTTACGTACTGGACGAAGCGATGCAGCCCGTGCCGGCCGGCGTCGCCGGCGAACTGTATCTGGGCGGCATCGGTCTCGCGCGCGCCTACCTGGGCAAGCCGGCGCTGACCGCCGAACGCTTCGTCACCGATCCCTTCGACCCGCGCGGCGGTGCACGCCTCTACCGCACCGGCGACAGCGTCATCCGGCGCGCCGACGGCGCACTGGTGTTCGTCGGCCGCGTCGATCACCAGATCAAGCTGCGCGGCTTCCGCATCGAGCCGGGCGAGATCGAAGCGGCGCTGTGCGCCGACGCGACCGTCGAGCAGGCGGTCGTCGTCGCACGCGAGGAGCGTCTGGTCGCCTACGTGACCGGCGCCGGACACCGGCCGGACGCCGCCGCGCTGCGTCAGCGGCTGCAGCGCTCGCTGCCGGCGCATCTGGTGCCGGCCGCCATCGTCGTGCTCGACGCGTTGCCGCTGACTCCGCACGGCAAGCTCGACCGCAGCGCACTGCCTCAGCCCGACTCCGCCGCCGTCGGTGACGACGCGCCGCGCACGCCGCTCGAATGCGAACTGGCGGCGCTGTGGGCCGAGGTACTGGGCCTTCCCGCCGTCGGCGCGCGCGACAGCTTCTTCGACCTGGGCGGCCACTCGCTGCTCGCCGCGCGACTGGCGACGCGGCTGCGCGCCCGCTTCGGCATCGACGTGCCGCTCGGCGCCTTGCTCGACGCGCCGAGCGTGCAGGCGATGGCGCGCTGGCTGGACGGCCGGACCGCGGTGACCGCGAACGACACGGCGACACTGCACGCACTGTTCGAAGTGCAGGCCGCGCGCACACCGGACGCCGTGGCGCTGGTGCACGCGGGACGTACGCTGCGTTACGGCGAACTGAATGCGCGCGCCAACCGCATCGCGCACGCCTTGCGCCGCCGCGGTGTCGGCGCCGACACTCCGGTCGGCGTGCAGCTCGAACTGTCCTGCGACCTGGTGGCCGCGGTGCTCGGCGTATTGAAGGCGGGCGGCGCCTACCTGCCACTGGACACGCGCAACCCACCGGCGCGCACGCTGTGGATGCTGGCCGACGCCGGGGCGACGCTGCTGCTCACCACGCGCGCCGCGGCATTGTCGGAAGCCCCGGGCGTCACCACGCTCCAGCTCGAGGACGAAGACTGGCTGCGTGACGAGCCAATGCACGACCCTGAGCACGATCCTGAGCACGACCCTGAGCACAACCCTGAGCACGACGGCACGGCCGACACCCTGGCCTATGTGCTTTACACCTCCGGCTCGACCGGCACGCCCAAGGGCGTCATGGTCGGTCACGCGGCGATCGGCAACCGCATGCGCTGGCTGGTCGGGCAGTTCGGCATCGGCGCTGGCGACGCCATGCTGGCGCATGCCTCGATCGGCTTCGACGTATCGGTCGGCCAGCTGTTCGCCTGTCTGATCGCTGGCGGCCGCTGCGTGCTGGCTGGTGACGCGCTGCGCAGCGATGCCGCCGCACTGATCGAACTGAGCCGTCATGAGCGCGTGACGCTGTGGGATTTCACGCCGGCGCTGCTGCGCCTGCTACTCGACGAACCGGCGCTGCCGGAATGCCGCGCGCTGCGCCACGTGTTCTGCGGCGGCGAGGCGATGGACGCCGCGCTGGCGCGCACCTTCCGCGCCCGCTGCGGCGCCGCACTTCACAATATGTATGGCCCGACCGAGGCGGCCATCGACGCCACCTTCTGGACCTGCACCGACAGCGACGGCGACGGTCCACCGCCGATCGGCCACCCGATCGCCAACGCGAGCGTCTGGGTGCTCGATGAGCGGATGCAGCCGCTGCCGATAGGCGTCGAAGGCGAGCTCTACATCGGCGGCGCCGGCCTGGCCCGCGGCTACATCGGCCGCCCCGAACTGACGGCCGAACGCTTCCTGCCGCACCCTTTCGACCCGACGCCCGGTGCGCGCCTGTACCGCACCGGCGACCGTGTGCGCCGGCGCGCCGACGGCGCGCTGATGTTCGCCGGGCGTGCCGATCACCAGATCAAGCTGAATGGCGTGCGCATCGAACCAGGCGAGATCGAGGCCGCGCTGACGGCCCTGCCCGGCGTGCGTCAGGCCGCGGTCATGGCGCAGGCCGATGGTCAGCGTCTGGTCGCCTGGGTCGGCGGCCGCGATCTGGATGCCGCCGCACTGCGCACCGGACTCGCGCGCACGCTGCCCGCCCACATGCTGCCGAGCGCCATCGTCGTCCTCGAACAGCTGCCGCTGACCGCCAACGGCAAGATCGATCGCAAGGCGCTGCCGTCAGCGCCGGGCGACGACACACCCGATGCTCACACCGGCCCGCGCACACCGCTGCAGCAGACGCTGGCCGAGCTGTGGGCGGACGCGCTGGGCCGGCGCAGCGTGGGTATCGACGACGACTTCTTTGCGCTCGGCGGCCACTCGCTGCTGGCGGCGCGTCTGGTCAGCCGGCTGCGCAAGCTGCTCGACCAGCCGCTGCCGCTGCGCGCGCTGTTCGAGGCACCCACCGTGGCGGCGATGGCCGCCCGTCTCGAAGCGCTGCGTGACGACGCTTCGCCCGCACACCTGATCATGCAGCCGTCGACCGGCGCGCTCGAGACGGCCTGCGCCCATGCGCAGGCCGGCCTCTGGTTCATCGAACGGATGGGCGCCAGCGGCGGGCTGTATCACATCGTCAACCGCTGGCGCATCGCCGGCGCACTCGACGTCGATGCGCTGCAGCGGGCGCTCGACGCGCTGCTTGCCCGACAATCGGCGCTGCGCACCGGCTTCGTCGAACGCGAGGGCCGACCGCATCTGCACATCGACGCCGCCGCGCGCTGCGTCGTCGAGCGGATCGCCGCGGCGGACGCCGACGCGCACGCCGAGCGCCCCTTCGACCTGGCGCAGCCGCCGCTGTTGCGCGTGGCGCTGTGGCGCGACGACGAGGGTGCCGAGGTGCTGCAGACGGTCATCCATCACATCATTTCCGACGGCTGGTCGCAGGCGGTGCTGAACCGCGAACTGGGTGCGCTGTACGCCGCAGCGCGCCACGGCGGTCACGCCACGCTGCCTGCGCTGCCGCTGCAGTACGCCGACTACGCACGCTGGCAACGCGCGCTGCTGGACGGCCCGGCCGGCGAGCGCCTGCTCGGCTACTGGCGCCGGCAGCTGGACGGACTGGGCACGCTCGAACTGCCGACCGACCGGCCGCGGCCGAAGCACGCGGATCACCGTGGCGGCAGCGTCGACTTCGTGCTCGACGCGTCACTCACTGCCGCCCTGCGGGCGCTCGCGCGGCGCACCGGCTGCACGCTCTACATGGTGCTGCTGGCCGCCTTCCAGCTGCTGCTCGCGCGCTGGAGCGGGCAGGACGACATCGCCGTCGGCACGCCGGTGGCCGGCCGCGCCCAGCCCGAGCTGGACCACCTGATCGGTTTCTTCACCGACACGCTGGTGCTGCGCACCCGCATCGATGTCGACGCCGACGTGCGCGCACTGCTGGAGCAGGTCAGAGCGACCTCGCTTGGCGCCTTCGAGCACGCCGAACTGCCCTTCGACCGTCTGGTCGAGGCGCTGCGGCCGCAGCGCGAAGGCGGCCGCAATCCACTGTTCCAGGTCATGTTCGTGCTGCAGAACGCGCCGGCCGAAACGCTGACGCTGACCGGCGCCTCGACCCATGCGCTGCCGGCGGCACGGCCGGTGGCGAAGTTCGATCTGACGCTGGACCTGACCGAAACCGCTGACGGTCTCGCCGCGCAGTTCGCCTACGCCACGGCGCTGTTCGATCGCGGCACGCTGGAGCGCATGGCCGGTCATTACCGCCAGCTGCTCGCCGCCATGGTGGCCGACGAAGGCAGCGCCGTCGGCCGCCTGCTGCTGCTGACGCCGGCCGAACGCCAGCGCCTGCTGATCGACCGTAACGACACCGTCTCCGACTACCCGGCGGAGGCCACGCTGGCGTCGCTGTTCGAAGCCCGCGTCAGGCAGGCGCCGGACGCCCCGGCGCTGATCAGTGGCGAACAGGTGCTGAGCTACGGCGAACTGAACGCGCGCGCCAACCGGCTCGCCCACCGGCTGCGCGCGCTCGGCGTCGGGCCGGATTGCTGCGTCGGTCTGTGCATGGCGCGCAGCGTCGAGCTGGTGGTCGGCGCGCTGGCCATCGTCAAGGCCGGCGGCGCCTACGTACCGATGGACCCGGCCTGGCCCGCGGCGCGCATCGCCCGACTGCTGGGCGACACACAGTCCGCCTGGGTGGTCGCCGGGCGCGAGGGCGACACGCCCCTCGATGGCCTCGCGGTGCAGGTGCTGCACGCCGACGACGCGACATTGCAGGCCGAACCGGCCTCCGATCCGCCGCCGCTGGGCAACAGTCGCAGCCTGGCCTACGTCATCTACACCTCAGGTTCGACCGGCCAGCCCAAGGGCGTCATGGTCGAACAGCGCAGCGTCGCGCGGCTGGTGTTCGGTTGCGACTACGCGCACTTCGGCCCGGACGAAACCTTCCTGCTGCTGGCGCCGATGGCCTTCGATGCATCGACCTTCGAACTGTGGGGCGCGCTGCTGCACGGCGCACGCTGCGTCATCCATCCGGAGGCAGCGGCGACGGCCGCCGGTCTCGAAGCGACGATCGAACGGCACGGCGTCAGCACGCTGTGGCTCACCGCGGCGCTGTTCAACGCGGTGATCGACGAACGGCCGACGGCGCTGCGTGGACTGCGCCAGCTGCTGACCGGCGGCGAGGCGCTGTCGCTGCCGCACGTGAAGCGCGCGCTGGCGGCCCTGCCGGGCGTCGCGCTGATCAACGGCTACGGGCCGACCGAAAGCACCACCTTCACCTGCTGCCAGCGCATCCCGAACCCGCTGCCGGAGGACTGGGCCGCCATTCCGATCGGCCGGCCGATCGCCAACACCACGGTCTACATCCTCGACGCGCAGGGTCAGCCGGTACCGGACGGCGTCGAAGGTGAGCTGTACATCGGCGGCGCCGGTCTGGCCCGCGGCTACATCGGCGCGCCCGCGCTGACCGACGAGCGTTTCGTCGCGCCCGCCTTCGCGGATTGCCCGGACGCACGCCTGTACCGCACTGGCGACCGCGTGCGCTGGCGCCACGACGGCAGCATCGCCTTCGTCGGCCGCAACGACCAGCAGATCAAGCTGCGCGGCTTCCGCATCGAACCGGGCGAGATCGAAGCCGCGCTCGCTGCGCTGCCCGGCGTGAATCAGGCCGCCGTCATGTTGCGCACCGCAGCCGACGGCGAGCGCCGCCTGTTCGCCTGGGCGAGCGGAGAGCGCTTGGACGGCGCTGCGCTGCGCGCACAGCTCGCGCAGACGCTGCCGGAGTTCATGCTGCCCTCCGCCGTGATCGCGCTCGAACGCATGCCGGTGACTGCCAACGGCAAGCTCGATCGCGCCGCACTGCCAGCGCCCGACGCGGTCAATGCGCCACGCACGAGGCGAGCGCCCACCGATGCGGCCGAGCGCCACCTGCTGGCGATCTGGGAGTCGCTGTTCGGGCGCGACGGGCTGTCCACCGACGACGACTTCTTCGCCATCGGCGGTCATTCGCTGCTCGCCGTGCGTCTGGTCGACGCGATCGAGCGCACCTTTGGCGTGCGCCTGCCGCTGGACACCTTCTGGTTCCGCGGCAACACCATCCGCGACATCGCCGGCCTGCTGCGCGGCGCCGGCGCACCGCTGCGCTGGCCGGTGCTGGTGCCGATCCGGCCCGGCGGCACGCGCCGTCCGCTGTTCTGCGTGCACACGATAGGCGGCAACCTGTTCCACTACTACGAACTGGCGAAGGCGCTGCCGGACGGACAACCGGTCATGGGACTGAACGCGGTCGGCGTCGGCGGCGCCGAGCCGGCGCGCAGCCGCATCGCCGACATCGCCGCCGACTGCGTCAGTGCGATGCGCAGCGCGCAGCCGGCGGGGCCTTACCGCCTGCTCGGCTTCTCCAGCGGCGGCACCGTCGCCTACGAGATGGCGCAGCAACTGCGTGCAGCCGGCGAGCAGGTCGACTTCCTCGGCCTGCTCGACACCTGGGCGCCGGGCACCTACCTGCGCGCAGCGGACGGGAGTCTGATCGATCGCCTCATCGCGCCGCTGCGCCCCTACACCGACCGGCGACGCCTGCAGCACCTCGTCTGTTCGCTCACCGGTCTGTCGCCGCGCCGTTTCCCGGATGCCGCGTCGGCACACTGGTGGGCGCACTGGAGCTACCGCCCGACGACCTACCCCGGCCGCGTCGACCTGTACGTCGCCGACGCGTCGCGGCTGGAGGCAAGCGCGCCCTGTCTCGGCTGGTCGAGCCGCGTCACCGGGCCGCTGGTACAGCACCCGGTGGAAGGCAGTCACGGTCTGATGGTGAAGCCGCCGCGCGTGCGCGAAATCGCGCAGATGCTGCAGCAGCGACTGGATGAGCTCGATGCCGCCACCGACTGACGGTACACCCGCGCTGGCGGTCGACGAGGTCCATCTGTGGCTGGCGCGGGTGGACGACGCGCCGCCGACCGACACGCTCGCCACCTGGCTCGACGACGCCGAACGCGTCCGCCTTGCCCGCTTGCAGCGCGAAGAGGACCGCGCACTGTTCACACTCGCACACGCGTCGCTGCGCGACGTGCTGGCGCGCAGCCTTGGCATCGCCGCGCGCAGCGTGCAGATCGACTGCGACGCGCACGGCAAGCCCCGTCTCGCCGCCGTCCACGCCAGCGACCTCTGCTTCAACCTGGCGCACGCCGGCCGGGCGGTACTGATAGGCATCGCCCGCGGCCGCGAACTCGGCGTCGACATCGAAGCCGTGATCGCGCACGACGATCTGCGCGCGGTGGCCGAGCAGGTGTACTCGGCGGACGAGAGGGCGGCGCTCGACGTCTGCCCGGCAGCAGCGCGCACCGATCTGTTCTACACGCTGTGGACACGCAAGGAAGCCTGCCTGAAAGCCTGGGGCTGCGGCCTCGACGGCCCGCTGCAGCAGTTCAGCGTGCACGCCGCCGCGTACGACGACGTCGCCGCTCCGGCCGGCAGTGCCTTACCGCCACTGCACTGCCGCGACCTGCCGGCGCCGCCGGGTCATGTCGCGGCGATCGCCGTCAGCGGAGGACCGACGACGGCGGTGTGCAGGCGCTGGCACGCTTAGGCGCCGTTGGCCCGGGGGCCGGGCGCGTCTTCTCCGCAGGCGGGAATCGCGGGCAAGCGTGTATCCACACCAGGCTCGCTGTCCGAACCCGAGGGGTGTCGGAGCGAGCTTGCTCGCGATGCGGCCGCCTACCGCGCTCAGCCGCGGCGACGCACTGCCAGCGACAGCAGGCCGAGGCCTGCCAGCAGCATCGCGTAGCTGCCGGGCTCGGGCACGGCGAGCGCCAGCGCGTGCGACGCCTGAACGTCCAGCGTCGGCGCCATCGCGTAGAGCAGGCCCTGATTGAAGTCGCTGGCCGAATCGCTGATCACGCCGACCGAGGTATCGCCACTGCCCAGCACCTCGAACGACAGGGTCGCCAGCGCCAGCGAGGTCTGACCCGCATCGACCACACCGGGGAAGGCGGAGCCGGACAGCACGAGGCCGGTGAAGGCCGAATCGTCGCTCCAGCCGTCGGCAAGCGACACACCCAGCAGCTTCAGCAGGCTGCTGTCGAAGGACAGCGCCAGACCGAAGGCGAGCAGTTCGTCGCCGGCGCGTTCGCCGTCGAAGGGCTGGAGCAGCGACACATCGAGCGTGAAGGTCTGGCCGACAGCCGCGCTCGCGGTGCCGGACAGCGAGACGGTGGCGGCTTGGGCCGACAGGGTGCCGGCGGCGATCAGCGCGGCGACGAGGGTCTTGATCATCATGTGGATTCTCCTTGCGGGGCGGCGCCGTCATGCGCCGCCGCCTGTGGTCACTGAGCGCTCACTGCTTGGTGAACAGTGCGTACCAGAGCTTGTAGTCGGCCTGGGTGATGCAGCGGTCGCCGTCGAAATCAGCCAGCGGCTGGTAACGCGCGTCGCCGTCGCAGCTTCCGAGCGCGGCGCGCTGGGCATCACGGTCGGCCACGTTGATGACGCCGTCGCCATTGATGTCGCCACGCTTGCGCACCGCGAAGGGCACGCGGGCGGCGGCTTCCTCGTAGCCGTCGTTCAGCAGGAAGACGGCGTAGTACTCGCCGGCGGCCAGACCGCTGAACGACGCCGTACCTGCGGCCCCGCCGGCATAGCGCCACAGCACCGACGGGCTGCTGCTGCCCGGCGTCTGGGTCGAGCGGTAGATGCCGATCCAGTCCTTCGCATTGCCTGGCATGCCCGACCAGTTCACCTCCAGCGTGTCGCCGGTGCGGATCAGGTTGCGGGTAACGCCGAGCACGCGCGGATCCGGTTGCGGCTCGCTGCCCTCACCGACCGTGAAGTCCACGCGGTTGGATACTTCGGTGTAGGAGTCGTTGATGTACAGCGCGAGGAAGTACTCGCCATCCGGCAGCGGTTCCGGCGGCGACAGGCTGCCGCTGGCCCGACCATCGACGTAGTAGTAGTTCACCAGCAGGTCGATGCCCGGCACGGCGCCCTTGCGGAACACGCCGATATAGTCCTTGGCCGTGGCCGGACCGTCGGAGAAGCGGATGTCCAGACGCTCGCCGCTGGCCAGTGCGGTCTTGACCAGGCTGACGCTCGCGATCTCGCTGCCCACGGCGAACGGCACGCGGTCGGAAATTTCGAAGTAGGCATCGTTGATGAAGAAGGCCGCGTAGTAATAGCCCTTGTTCAGCGCACCCAGCGTGACGCTGCCGGATTCGGTCGGCGTATAGGCCCAGGTGGTGGAACCGATGCCGCCCGGCGTCTGGCCGACGCGGTACACGCCGATCCAGTCCTTGGCGCCGGCCGGTGCGCCGCTCCAGCTGAAGGCCGGCCGCTCGCCGACGTTGAACTGGGTCTTGTTGATCGTCAGTTCCGGCATGTTGCCGACATAGAAGGCCATGCGCGGCGCGATCTCGACATAGCTGTCGTCGGTGAAGAAGGCGGCGAAGTATTCGACGCCTGCCGCCAGTCCCGAGAACGCCATCTTCCCGCTCACGCCCGACACATAGCCCCACTTGATCGACGGCGTGGCAGAACCCGGCGTCTGACCCTTGCGATAGATGGCCACCCAGTCCTTGGCCTTGCCGCGACCGTTCAGGTACTCGACGGTGACCGGCTCGTCCGGTGACCACACCTTCTTCGCCAGACGCAGAGCCGGGTCGCCGTCGGCGCTGCCTTCGACCTTGAAGCTGCGCGCCTCCGACCACGGCGACCATTCGGCATTCGCGTCGCGGTGGCGGGCGCGGATGTAGTAACTGCCGTTGTTCAGGCCGTACTGCTGCACGGTATAGGTTTCGATATCGACGCCGGCATGGATGTCCACCGGCTCGTAATCCGGTGCGCCGGTGTCGCCGTAGACGTTCTCGACGTCGCGGATCAGGTCGACCACGGTGCTGGAGAAAGCGGCATCGCGGGCGATCTGGAACTGCGTGCTGTTCAGCGCCATGCCCGACATCGACATAAAGGGCGACAGCTTGAACGACTGCGGCAGCGTGACCGCCGCGCCATCCGGCGCGCCGTTCAGCTCCGGCTTCTCCGGTGCGGCCGCATCGAGGTGACGTTCGAATTCGTCGATCAGCCGGCTGTTGTAGGCGAAGCCCAGCTTCGGGTGACCTTCGGCATAGGTCGACACCTTCATCGAGCGCGCGTCGAGATCGAAGTCGATTAGCTGCCAGGTCCAGTTGGCGATGGTCTTCTGCACGTCATCCATGTCGCGCTCGGTCGACTGGCCCCAGAACTGGTCCCAGGCGGTACCGCCGCTGATGATGTGGTAGATCGGCCAGTCGCGGGTCTGACCACGCGCGTACAGGTGGTGGTGGGCGCCGATGTTCAGCGCGTGCTTGCGCGTGCCGGCCAGTATCGGCATCGCGGTGTCGCGGAACCACTGCGAAATGTCTCCGACATACTGTTCCGCCTGATAGGGGCGATGCACGACGCTGATCACCCAGTCGACGTCCGGATCGGCGTCGGCCGCGGTCACCACCTTGCGCAGCCATTCGGCCTGTGCCGAAAAGCCCGATTCCGAGTTCAGATACACCAGCAGTACGCGACCGACCTGATGCGCGTAATAGCTTTCGTCGGCCGCAGCGGCGATGCCCTTGTAGCTGATCTGGTCGTAGAAGTTGTGCGCGCGCCAGTTGGCCAGACCCGGGTCGTAGTAGGTTTCGTGATTGCCCAGCGCGGTCATGATGGCCAGATTGCCGGACACGACGGCCGACGGCTTCATGTGCACGAATTCGTAGTGATCGAGCGTGCCGACGTCGACCTGGTCGCCGTTGTTCAGCATGAGCTGCACCGACTCTTCCAGCGGCAGACCGGTCAGGGACTGGATCTTGGCCTTGGCCGCCTGCAGCAGCGGCGTGTGGCGATCGTCGTTGCGCAGCTGATGGTCACCGGTGAGCAGGATGCGGAAGTGGCCAGTCTTGCGCGCCGCCGTGGGCTGGGTGCGGAAGCGGAACACCGGCGACACCTGGCTGCCGGTGCGCACGCGGTAGGTGTACAGCGTTTCCGGCTGCAAGCCGGTGAGTTGTACGCCGTGCAGGCGGTAGTTCGCGGCCAGCGTCTGCGCCGAGCCGGAGGCGGTGCGGTTCAGCGGTCCGCCATCCACGCCGTATTCGACGACGGACTCGTCGCCTTCGGCGGTTTTCCACGACACCCAGATCGAGTTCGCGGTCGGCGTCTGCAGGTAGGGAACGATGTCGGCTGCGGCTGCGCTCAGCGACGCGCAGGCACACACCAGCGCAACGACGGCGATGTACAGCCGTCGCATGAATGCGGCATGGAAGTTCATGGTCGGTACATCCGGAAGAAAACCGCCGGATTACAGCGACCCCGGATTACATCTTCGAACGGCTTACCGCCTCGCGGGTAAGCCGTTCGGATCATCCGGGCAGCGAAAACATCGAAGGCTCAACGGTTTGCACCGCCCACGCACTGTACCGGTCGCTCGACCGCTACAGCCGTGCGCAGACGCTCAGCGGATCGCGGCTGCGATGTCCGCGGCCAGCGCATCGGCCAGCCGGCCGTGCGCCTCGACCAGTGCTTCGTAGGTCTGCGCGCTCACCGGTTCGCTGCGGCTGAAGCGGCCGCTGCCGATGTCGGTGCCGTCGCGGCGGACGGCCCACACGGCTTCCAGCGTGACCGACGAGAAGCCGTCGGCATCGAGGCGCAGCACGTCCACCGGCACCGTCAGATCGGGCCGGGCGACGCTGTTCTGCGGGGCAGCCACCACGCGCGCCAATCCGCGCTCACGGGCGATGGCGGTGGCGAGCCGGCGAGCCAGTTCGGCTTTCAGCGACCCCGCCCAGCGGTGACCCTGTGCCGGCTCGGCGCGCGCACCGGCGACGCGCTGCACGATCTGCAGACGGTCCACCGCTTCCGGCAGGCTGATCGGACCGACGACGACGCTTGGTGACGCTGCGCCGGCAGCGACCGGCGCTTCGCCGGTGGTGAGCGTGTAGTGGCGTACGGTGGGCGAACTGCCGCATCCGCCAAGCAGCAGTGCGACGATGGCGACCGGAATCAGACGAAGAAGGATCACGGTTTCTCCTCGGGCTTGCCGCGCAGCAGCGCTTCCGGGTTGCGTTCCAGCGTGTCGGCGAGGTGGCGCAGCGACTGCGCGGCGCGCGACAGTTCCTGCAGGCTGTCGCGCAGGTCCTGCTGCAGCGGCGCGTCGCTGGCCAGCAGGCGGCGGCCGTCGGCGACCGCGGCGCGCGCCTCGGCCATGGTCTGCTGCGTTTCGGCGACGGCGGCGCGCACTTCGTTCGATGCCAGTCCGTCCAGTCGCTGCATCAGCGCCTCGGTGCGCTCGACCGCGCTGGCCAGACCGGCGATGGCACGGCGCGTTTCGGCGGCGATGTCGTCCAGCGGCAGGCGGTCGATCTTGGCGGCGATGCGGCTCAGCGTCGCCTGCAGTTCGTCCAGGCTGCCGCGCTGCGTCGGCAGTTGCGGCGGCCGCCCGGCCCAGTCGACCTTCGCCGTGTCCGCATTGGGAAAGAAGTCCATCGCGACATAGAGCTGACCGGTGACCAGGTTGCCGTTGCGCAGCTGGGCGCGCAGACCGCGCTTGATCAGGCGGTCGACGAAGGCGCGGAAGTCGGCCTCGCTCATGTCCTGCGTGGTGTCCTTGCGCGACTGCATGCGCTCCGGGAACACCGCGATGTCCACCTGCAGGCCGACGTCGGCGGCATCGACATCGACGTCGGGCGAGATCGCGATCACCTCGCCGATCTGGATGCCGCGGAAGTCCACCGGCGCGCCGACCGACAGGCCGCGCAGGGTTTCGGTAAAACGCAGCTGCCAGATCTGCGCGTTCGAGCTCGGCTGCTTGAGCGCCTCGGCGCGGGTCGAGAACAGACGGAAGTCCTGGCCCGCCGGCGCCGCGTCGGTATCGCCGCCGGGCGGTGTTTCGAAGGCCAGGCCGCCGGCCAGTATCGCGGTCGCCGATTCGGTGTTCAGCTGCAGCCCCTCCGCACCCAGCTTGAGATCGATGCCGCTGGCGTTCCAGAAGCGCGTGTCTATCGTGACGAAGCGATCGTAGGGCGATTTGATGAACACCTGGATGTCGAGATGCTGACCGGCGTCGTCAAGCTTGAAGGCGGTGACCTGCCCGGCCTGGATGCGCCGGAAATACACCGGCGTGCCGACGTCGATCGAGCCCAGCGAGTCGGCGTGCAGCGCAAAGCTGCGCCCGGGCACGCCGAGCGACACCACGGGCGCATCCTCCAGCCCGACGAAATCGCGGCGCGCCTCGCCCGACTTGCCGGCATCCATGCCGACATAGGTACCCGACAGCAGCGTATCGAGACCCGACACCGCGCTGCCCGACACCTTGGCGCTGACCACCCAGAAGCGCGTGTCCTCGACCAGCAGCGGTGCCGCCTCGCGCGCCATCTGCGCGATGGCGACGACGTGGCTGCCGTCCTCCGCCAGCCGCACGGTGCTGATCTGGCCCACGTCGACGTCCTTGTACTTGATGCGCGTCTTGCCCGGCTCGAGGCCGGCGCCGGTGCGGAACTGCAGCGTCACCACCGGCCCCTGTTCGTACCAGGTGCGGGCGGCGAGGAAAAGACCGATCAGCGCGGCGACGATGGGAATGACCCAGACAAGCGGGATGCGGAAGCGGCGCGGCGGGTCGACCACGGCGGTGGGCAGCGCGGGCGGAGTCGGGTCAGACATGGGTGGCAGGTTTCCCGGGTTCGGTGAGGGGGTCCCAGATCAGTCGCGGGTCGAAGCTCATCGCCGCAAACATGGTCAGCACGACGACGGCGCCGAAGGCGATCGCCGCCGGCCCGGCCTCTATCGTGGCGAGGCCACGGAAGTTGACCAGCGCCACCAGTATCGTGATGACGTAGATGTCGAGCATGGACCAGCGGCCGACGAATTCGACGATGCGGTAGAGCCGTGTGCGCTGCATGACGCTGCGGCGCGAGCGGCGCTGCACCGTCACGGTAAGCCAGGCGAGCGCGATGATCTTCAGCAGCGGCACCATGATGCTGGCGAAGAACACCACCGCTGCCAGCGGCCACGAACCGCTCTGCCACAGGAACACGACGCCGCTCATGATCGTGTCCTGCTGTCGACCGAGCAGTGAGGACGTGGTCATCATCGGCAGCAGGTTGGCCGGCACGAACAGCACGGCCGCGGCGATGATGAGCGCCCAGGTGGTCGATACGCTGGCCGGCTTGCGCGGGTGCATCGGCGCCCGGCAGCGCGGGCAGCGCAGCAGCGCCGCGTGGTCAGCAGGAATGTGCGCCAGCTGGCCGCACACGTGGCAGCTCATCAGCCCGGCTTCGCGTGCGGTCAGGTCGCGCTTCATCCGTTCGCGCCCTCCGGCGGCACCTGCCACAGCAGCCGCGTGTCGAAGGCGCGCCCGGCCAGCGTCAGCGCGACGATCAGCGTCGCCATCGCCCAGAAGGCGGTGCCGAGCAGCACGGTCGCCATGTGCGACAGCTTCACCAGCGATACCAGCATGCCAAGCAGGAACACCTCGACCATGCCCCAGGGCTGCACCGAACGGACCAGCCGGAAGAAGGGCGCCAGCCGCGGCGACACGCGGCCGAGGCGCAGCGGCAGCAACACCATCAGGATCATCAGCAGTTCGAGCAGCGGGAACAGCAGCGCGGTGCCGAACACCAGCGCGGCGACCGGCGTCATGCCGTCCTGCCACAACACCTGCACCGCGCCGATCAGCGTCACCTCGACGCGCCGGCCCTGCAGTTCGAGGCCGACCAGCGGATAGACGTTGGCGATCACGTACAGGATGGCGGCGGTCAGCGTCAGCGCCAGCGTGCGATCCAGGCTGTCCGGCGGGTTGCGCGCGAGGAAGGCGCCGCAGCGCACGCAGCGCGCAGTCTGCCCGGGCGCCAGTTCGGGCTCGGTCTGCAGCAGATCGCACTCGTGGCAGGCGATGGTCTGGGCGGGCAGCGTGGGATGCGCGTGGGACATGGGCATTACCGTGGAATCAGCGGCGATTGTGCGGGCCGCTGCCCCGCCACGCAACGTGGCCGCCGCCGGTGCGCCTGCAGTGCGGCGTCAGCGCACACCGACGCCGTCGCGCGCCGCCAGCTTGGCGGTGATGTAGTCGGCGTGAGGGATGTAGAGCAGATCGGCCACCTTGCGCATCACGTGCGCCTCGTGCGCGTGCAGGTGACCGTCGGCATAGGCGACCTGCCACATCAGCTCGATCACGCGCAACTTGCGTGCGGCGTCGAAAGCGCGGTTCAGCTGGCCGGTGAAGCGCTGGTAGTCGTAGGCCTCGGCCGCCGCGGTGGTGGCCAGTTCGATCAGACGTTCGATCTCGTCGTCGGCGAGCGCGAACTTGTCGCGCAGTGCCTGCATCGCGGCGGCACGCTCGTCGTCGCCGATGTCCGGGTCGGCGCGCATCACTTCGACCAGCAGCACGGCGGTGGCCAGCTGCAGCTGGTGTTCGGTGGCAACCGGATCGACCGCCGGTGCGGCGAAGCTGTCGAACAGCTCTTTCAGGGTACGGAACATCCATTCATCCTCGTTCGGGCCGGCGCAGGTCGCCGGCCGTGTTGTGCAGAGTGTGCATCGGTGCGGCGTGTTCCCGCCCGCGCCGCATCGGGCGACGGACGATCACGCCGGAAGCTGCGCAAACTCGCGCGCCAGATGATCGACCAACCCGCGCACCGCCGGCAGCAGGCCGCGGCGCGACGGGAACACGACGTGGGCGATGCCGCAGCGCGGCGCCCAGTGCGGCAGCACGTCGATCAGACGGCCGCTGGCGAGGTCGTCGCGCACCATCATGGTCGGCAGCTGGGCGACACCGACGCCGTGCAGCGCCGCGCTGCGCAGGGCGGCCAGATCGTCGGTCACCAGTCGCGGCGCGTGGCGCACCTGAGCGCTGGCCCCGTCCGGGCCTTCCAGCATCCACGCGTGGTCGCGCTGCGCCGGCCCCCAGGCGACGCTGGGCAGCGTTGCGAGATCGGCCGGTACGCGCACCTCGCCCAGCGGCGCGATCAGGTCCGGGTGAGCGACCAGGCGTTGCAGGCTGTCGCCCAGTACCTTCATCACGAGGTCGGTGTCCTCCAGCGGCGGAAAGCGCACCCGGATCGCCAGGTCGAAACCTTCGCGGATCACATCCACGCGCCGGTTGGTGCTCTCCAGATGGATCTGCACGCGCGGGCAGGCCGCCATGTAGCGGCTCAGCATGTCGGCCACCTGGTATTCGAGCAGCGCGGTCGGACAGGCCAGCCGTACGATGCCCTGCGGCTCGGCGCGCGTGCGCTCGACCGCCTCCTGCGCCGCCTCCGCCTCGACCAGCATGGCGACGCAATGACCGTAATAGGCCTGGCCGATCTCGGTCACCGCGAAGCGGCGCGTCGAGCGCTGGATCAGGCGCACCCCGAGACTGTCCTCCAGCAGCGCGATGCGCCGGCTGAGCTTGGACTTGTGCATGTCGAGCGCGCGCGCCGCCGACGCAAAGCCGCCGTGCTCGACCACGCGAGCAAAGTAGTAGAGGTCGTTCAGGTCCTGCATCTCAGTTGCCACACCGCCTCCATCGTTCCATCAATAGAACACTGAATAGCGATTTTGCCGTCTAGTGCGTCGATTGTCCCGAATCTAGTATTCACCTCAACGCAGCACGGTTCAGACGGAACGGTGCGAACGAACAGGAGAAACACCATGAAGAAGATTTCGGGTCTGTACAGCGCACCGCGCCAGCACTGGGTCGGCGACGGTTTTCCGGTGCGCTCGCTGTTTTCCTACGATTCGATGGGCCGCCACGTGAGCCCCTTCCTGCTGCTGGACTACGCCGGCCCGGCGAACTTCGAGCCGTCGGACACGCCGCGCGGCGTCGGCCGCCACCCGCACCGCGGCTTCGAGACGGTCACCATCGTCTATGACGGCGAAGTCGCCCACCAGGACTCGACCGGCGCCGGCGGCGTCATCGGCCCGGGCGACGTGCAGTGGATGACCGCCGGTGCCGGCATCATCCACGAGGAATTCCATTCGCCGGACTTCACCCGCCGCGGCGGCCCGCTGGAAATGGTGCAGCTGTGGGTGAACCTGCCGGCGCGCGACAAGCGTGCCGCGCCCGGCTACCAGCACCTGGCGAAGAAAGACATTCCGGTGGTCGAACTGCCGGACGGCGCCGGACATCTGCGCGTCATCGCCGGTGAGTACGCTGGGCACGGTGGCCCGGCCCGCACCTTCACGCCCATCAATGTGTGGGACCTGAAGCTGAAAGCCGGCGCCGACCTCGAACTGACGGTGCCGGAGGGTCACACGCTGGCGCTGGTGGTGCTGCGAGGCCTGATCCACGCCAACGGCAGCCAGCCGGTGCGCGAGGCGCAGATGGCGCTGTACCACCGCGAGGGCAGCCGTTTCGCGATCGCCGCCGAAACCGACGCCAGCGTGCTGCTGCTGGCCGGCGAACCGATAGACGAACCGATCGCCGGCTACGGCCCCTTCGTGATGAACACGAAGGACGAAATCCGCGAGGCGATCGACGATTTCAGGTCGTCCGAATCGCGCTTTCTTGCGGTGCGTTGATCGTGAGCCCCGTGCGATCAAGGCGTACGCCGCCGCTGAGACTGGCTGTCTCTGCAAGAAGTACAACGCAGAGCGCAGGGGGCTCACGTTCAACCCTTTGGGCGGCGATCAGCATGCTCGCATGGCTGCGTTGCACCTCCTCGACGGACAGCCAGTCCGTCAGCGTCGGCGCGCCTTGCCCTGCGAGCATGCTGATTGCCGCGCACCGTAAGAAAGCGCGATTCGGACGACCTCGCGGACGCTTCGAGGCAGCCGCGACGACCTGATCCGCTTCACCCCCTGCGCGCACCGGGGCGCGCAGGGATCACTCCGCCGGGAGCCACAAAGGCCAAAGCCACCCACCCGGCACCCAACCTCAACTGCAAGGAGAATCGCCATGACCATGAAGACCTACAAGAAGCTGAACAAGGACGACGCCGTGATGCTGCTGGTGGACCACCAGGCGGGCCTGCTGTCGCTGGTGCGCGACATCGATCCGGACAAGTTCCGCAATAACGTGCTGGCCACCGCCGATCTGGCCAAGTACTTCAAGCTGCCCACCATCCTGACCACCAGCTTCGAACAGGGCCCGAACGGCCCGCTGATGCCGGAACTGAAAGAGATGTTCCCGGACGCGCCCTACGTCGCCCGCCCCGGCCAGATCAACGCCTGGGACAACGAGGACTTCGTCAAGGCGATCAAGGCCACCGGCCGCAAGCAGCTCATCATCGCCGGCGTGGTGACCGAAGTGTGCGTCGCCTTCCCGGCCCTGTCGGCGATCGAGGAAGGGTTCGACGTGTTCGTCGTGACCGACGCCTCCGGCACCTTCAACGACATCGCCCGCCATTCGGCCTGGGACCGCATGTCGCAGGCCGGTGCACAGCTGATCAACTGGTTCGGCGTGGCGTGCGAACTGCATCGCGACTGGCGCAACGACGTCGAAGGCCTGGCGACGCTGCTGTCCAACCACATCCCGGACTACCGCAACCTGATCACCAGCTACAACGCGCTGAAGGGCTGAAGCCCGGAGGCATGAGGGCGGGTCGTCCGGACGGATGACCTGCCAGCGTCATGTCCGGCGATATCATAGGCACGCTCTGAACCGCTCGATGCCCGCCGCCTATGTTCATCGCCCATGCCCCATCGGGCTATCTTCTCGCCACGCAGTTCGTCGATCCTGCGCGAACGCTGCCCGTCCGCGCGAGCGTCGCCGTGGCGGCCGGCGTGATCGGCGCTCTCGCGCCGGACTTCGACATGCTGTGGTTCTACCTGGTCGACGCCCGGCAAACCCACCATCACAAGTACATCAGTCACTGGCCGGTCTTGTGGCTGTCGCTGCTTCTGCTTGCACTGCTGTGGCGGCACACGAGGCCCTTGAGTGCGGGCGCCGCCGTGCTCGGCATCTTCTCGGCGGGAGGGTTGCTGCATATGGTGCTGGACAGTGTCGTCGGCGACATCTGGTGGTTCGCACCCTTCATTGACCGCCCGTTCGCGCTGTTCACAGTGCCTGCGCTGCACACGCCCTGGTGGCTCAACTTCCTGCTGCACTGGTCGTTCGCGCTCGAACTGGCGATCTGCGTCGGTGCAGTGATTACCTTTCGCCGCCGCCGCCAGCGCAGCGGCGTCCCGGCGAAGGTCTAAGCCGGTGTGCGAGGCGCACCGCCGGACGGAGGTCCCGCCGGCACTTGCGTGAATCACGCTGCAGGTGCCGGCAGGGTCCGCACGATCAGACGATGGACGACGTGTCCGCCTGACCGTAAGGCCGGGTGCCGTAGTAGGCGTGAATGCCCTTCTCCCAGGCGACGTCGGCCATATCGGGCCAGTGGTTCTTGTCGAAGCCCGGTGCGCTTTCGAGGCGCTCCTTGTTTACGTCGAGCACGAAACGCTTGTTCTCGGTGTCCAGCTTCAGCGCGTCCCACGGGACAGCGAACAGCTTCTCGCCCATGCCCAGAAAGCCGCCGAAGGACATCACCGCGTAGCTCACGTGGCCGGTGCGCATGTCCAGCATGATTTCCTTGATGTCTCCGAGTTCTTCCGACTGCTTGTTGTAGACCTCGTTGCCGATGAGGGTGTCAGCCCCCATCAGATGGGGCCCGGGGCCGGTGTGCGCATCCGGTCCTGCTCCGTTGTTTCGTGCCGGCTTGTATATGCCGTAGGCGTCGCGATCTTCATAGTTCATGGTCATCTCCTGTCGAAGGTGTGCAGTCGTCGCAGCGGAACCCGCCGCGTACCTGCTTCCTCCTGCAGCAGACTAGGCGCCCGCGACAACGCGGTCTGTTCGGCAGCCCACGCAGCCACCGCTCAGGCCCGGAACTGCGCGGCCGCGAATGCCCAGACCATGCGTGAGGCATCGGGCCCGCGCGGGTCGCTACTGGGCAGTTGTGCGGCACCGCCGCTCCATGCGTGCGCCAGCCCATGTACCTCGACCAGCCTGGACACGATGCGGCCGGCACGGCGGAAATCGGTCACCGTCATCGCGTACCGCTGACCGCGCTGCACGTCGCGTGACGGCCGTACGCGCGCGCCCGCAGCGTCGGCCCATTGCTGCGCGGCGGCCTGGGCGTTCTGCAGGGCCACCACCGGATCGGCGTCACCATGGATCACCAGCAGCGGGGGCCAGCCGCTTTCCATCGTCAGCGGGGTCGCCGCCAGAGGTTGCGTGGCGCGACGGCCGTGCATCGCACCGAGTGCCGACAGCGTGGAGTGGGCGGTGCCCGGCGGCACACCCGAGTGCATCGCCACGGCGCGGAAGCGGTCAGGGTGACGGGTCACCAGCAGGGCCGCCATGCTGGCGCCGGCTGACAGTCCGGCGATGGCCACCCGCCCGGAGTCGGCCGGGTGCAGCAGGCACACCTGGTCGATCATCTTCATGATCAGCGCCGCTTCGCCACTGGCGCGGCCGGCGGTGGCGTCGAACCAGTTCCAGCACCCCTGCGCGTTGGCCAACCTGTCCTGCTCCGGGTAGAGCACGAGGAAGCGCTCGCGCATCGCCACCCGGTTCATACGCGTGCTGCGGGCGAAGGCGTTCGCGTCCTGGCCACAGCCGTGCAGCATCACCATCAGCGGCAGGCGCTCGCCGATCGCGACACCGGGCGGTCGATAGAGCCTGAAGCGGCGCGCACCGGCGACACCGGTGGCAATGCCGAGCACCCACGCCCCGTCGCCCGGCGGTGGTGTGCGCCGGCTGACCACCGGCTTCATCGCCCGCCCCACTGCGCGCGCGCCTGTCTTCATCGCGCTGCGGGTGATGGCGACCAGGCTGCGTTCGAGACTGCGGGCCCAAACCGACTTGCGTATGCGTTTTTTCATCGGTCCATTATGCGGTGCCTTGTGCGACAGCCCTGCGCATGCCGACGGATCACCGTGTCATCGGCGCGTCGCCGGTCAGAAGGCCGTGCGCACCAGCCCGCCTTCGGCGCGGATCGCCGCACCGTTGATCACCGCGGCGCGGGCGCTGGCGATGAAGGCGACGACGGCGCCGATTTCCGCCGGGTCGATCAGCCGCGCGATCAGCGACGACGGTCGGTTTTCGGCCATGAAGCGGCGCTGCGCCTCGGCCGGTGGCAGGTCAGGAAACAGGTCCTGGATGAATTTCTCGACGCTTTCGGTGCGCGTGGGGCCGGGCAACACCGCGTTCACCGTCACCCGCGTGCCCTGCGTCAGTTCCGCCAGCGAGCGCGACAGGCCCAGCTGCATGGTCTTGGTCGCGCTGTAGTGCGCCATTTCCGGCGCCGGGCTGATGCCGGATTCGCTGGATATGAACACCACCCGGCCGTCGCCGCGGGCCAGCATGCCGGCGAGGTAGTGCCGGGCCAGCCGCACACCGCTCAGGATGTTCACCTCGAACAGACGCTGCCAGTCGGCGTCGCTCTCGTCGAAGAAGCCGACCGCCTCGTAGATGCCGAGATTGTTCACCAGGATGTCGACCTCGGGCAGCGCGGCCAGCGTGGCGGCACACCCCTCAGCCGTGCCATTGTCGGCCACCAGCGGCAGCAGATCGGCCTGCGGATGGCTGGCGCGGATGCTGGCGACGCCGGCCTCCACGCTGGCCGCGCTGCGCCCGTTGATTACCACCTGCGCACCTTCGGCCGCCAGCGCGCGGGCGATTTCCAGCCCGATGCCATTCGACGACGCGGTGACCAGGGCGCGCCTGCCCTTCAGTTCGAGATCCATGTGCAGCTCCTTGCAGTTGATGTGCCTGCAAGTGTGCCGCCGCCTTATCATTTCACTTACCACCAGAAAAACAATTGATTGTTGATCACGAGTCAAATATCGACCGGACCACGCCCATGACGACGCGCACCGAAGACCTGCTGGCCTATCTGGCGGTGGTCGATGGCGGCTCGCTGACCGCGGCCGCCGAACAGCTCGGGCAGACGGTGTCCGGCGTCAGCCGTGCGCTGGCACGGCTGGAACGCAGGCTGGACAGCACGCTGCTCGTGCGCACGACGCGGCGCATCGACCTGACCGAAGAGGGCCGGCTGTTCGCCGACCATGCGCGGCGCATCGTCGCCGCGCTGGCTGAGGCGGAGGAATGCATGGCCATCCGCCGTCAGCGCCCGGCCGGGCGGCTGCGCGTGGACGCCGCCTCGCCCTTCGTATTGCATGTGCTGGTGCCGCGCGTCGGCGCGTTTCGCGCGCGCTACCCGGACATCGAACTGGAGCTGCACAGCAACGACCGCATCACCGACCTGATCGAACAGCGCACCGACGTCGCGCTGCGCATCGGCACGCTGCCCGATTCGACGCTGCACGCGCGCCTGCTCGGCCGCTCGATGCTGCGCATGCTGGCCTCGCCGGCCTATCTGGCCGTACACGGCGAACCGGCTGACGCGGCGGCACTCGCCGCGCACCGGCTGATCGGCTTCACCGCGCCGGCCCGTCTGAACACCTGGCCGCTGCGCACGGCGGACGGCGAAGGCTGCGCGATCCGCCCGTCGCTGTCGGCGTCCAGCGGCGAAACGGTGCGCCAGCTCGCGCTCGCCGGCGAAGGCATCGCCTGCCTGTCGGACTTCATGACCGAGGACGACCGGCGCAGCGGCCGGCTGGTCGAGCTGCTCGCACCGCTGCGCGTGCCGAGCCTCCAGCCGGTGCATGCCGTGTACTACCGCAACACCACGCTGGCGGCGCGCATCGCCTGCTTCATCGACTTCCTCGCCGAAAGCTGGCCGGCGCCGGGCGGGGATTGAAGACGAGGGTGCGACGGGCGGACAATCGCCCCGACTTCGCTTGGCCGCGCTGTCACAAAGACGGATGCGGGCGCGTCTTCGACGCGTATCCACTCCTCTCTGGCGCCTGCACATGACCTTGAGCACCCACACCTTCGACCAGCACCGCCGGCGACTGACCGGCATCGCCTACCGCATGCTCGGCTCGCGCGCCGACGCCGACGACGTGCTGCAGGACGCCTGGCTGCGCTGGCACGAGTCCGCCCCGGCCGACCTGCGCTCCGCCGAAGCCTGGCTGGTCACCGCGGTGACCCGGCTCAGCATCGACCGGCTGCGCGCGCGCAAGGCCGAAGCGCAGCACTACGTCGGCCCCTGGCTGCCGGAACCGCTGGCCGAGCACGACCTGATCACGCCGGAATCGCGGCTGGAGCGGGCCGACGACCTGTCGTTCGCCTTCATCGCGGTACTCGAACGCCTGAGCCCGGACGAGCGCGCCGCCTTCCTGCTGCGCGAAGTGTTCGACTACGACTACCCCGAGGTCGCACAGGCGCTGGACAAGAGCGAGGCGGCCTGCCGCCAGCTGGTGCATCGCGCGAAGACGCGGGTGGGTGAACAGCAGCCGCGCTTCACCGTCGACCGCGAGGCCCATCTGCGCGTGCTGCGCCGTTTCATGGCCGCCGCCCAGTCTGGCAAGCGCGACGACATCGAAAGCCTGCTGGCGGACGACGCGATCGCCGTGTCGGACGGCGGCGGCAAGACCTGGGCCACGCTCAAGCCGCTGCACGGCGCTTCGCGCATCGCCTGGCTTTACTACGCGGTCGCGCGCAATCCGAACATCAGTCTGGAATGGCGCGAGGGCCTGGTGAACGGCGAGCCGGCCATCCTGCGCTTCCGCAACGGCGTGCTGCACTCGACGCTGTCCATCGTGACCGACGGCGAACGCGTGCTCGCCCTGTACGGCGTACTCAATCCGGACAAGCTGGGCAGCTTCCGCATCGACTGATACAGGCGGCTGTCACACCGGGCGGCCGGTCGTCGTCTTGTCCATGAGCGCATCGATTCCGCTGCGCCCTCACATGGAGAAGCTCTCATGCACGGCCTGCGTCTGCCCTACTTCCGCCTCGCGCCGGAAGCCTACAAAACCCTGTACGCCCTGTCCGACCAGATCGGCCGTGGCGCGCTCGACAAGAAGCTGGTCGAGCTGGTCTATCTGCGCGTGTCGCAGATGAATGGTTGCGCCTTCTGCCTCGACATGCACGCCACCGCGCTGCGCGGGCTGGGCGAGGATGCCCAGCGCATGGACGTCGTCGCCGGCTGGCGCGAGTGCAGCTTCTTCAGCGACGCCGAGCGCGCCGCGCTGGACTGGGCGGAAACGCTGACCCGCATCGGTGACGGCGCACCGGAGGACGCGCAGTTCGACGCGCTGAAACAGCACTTCGCCGACGCGCAGATCGCCGAACTGACCTTCGCCGTCGCCACCATCAACGCCTGGAACCGCATCGCCGTATCGATGCAGCAACCGATCGAGCGGAGGGCGTCATGATGCGCCGCGCGTCGCTGTTCACCGCGCTGCTGTCGCTGGCGTTCATCGCGCCGCCTGCCCCCGCGCACGAAGCCGGTCACGGCGGCGGCGGCGTTGCGCAGCGCCTGAGCCAGCCGTTGCAGCCGGGTCTGGACGAAGGCGTGCTGCTGGTCGTCACGCTGGCCCCCGGCGAAGCCAGCCCGGCGCATCGCCATCAGGCGCATGTCTTCGTCTACATGCTGGAGGGCGAAGTGCTGATGCAGGTGGCCGGCGGACCCGAGCGCCGCCTCAAGCCAGGCGACGTGTTCGAGGAAAAGCCGGACGACATCCACACGCAGGCGCGCAACCTGAGCAGCACGGCGCCCGCCCGTTTCGCTGTGTTCATGGTGAAGAAGCAGGGCGTGCCGGTGGTGCTGCCGGCGAACTGAGCAACCGCCGTTCCGCGGCGCGCCGCGGAACGCAGTCTGCTATCGTCCCGACGCTCCGACATCACGGCAGGTCTCATGAGCGTCATCACCGTCTATCACAACCCGAAATGCAGCAATTCGCGCGGCGCGCTCGAACTGATACGCGAACGCGGCTTCGAGCCCCAGGTCGTCGAATACCTGAAAACCCCGCTGTCGACCGCGGCGCTGCGTGCGCTGGTCGCCGCCTGCGGCGTGCCGGTCCGCGAACTGATGCGCAGCAAGGAAGCGCTGTACGGCGAACTGGGCCTCGATGACCCGACGCTGGACGACGACACGCTGATCGCTGCGATGGCCGAACACCCGGTGCTGCTGAACCGCCCCATCGTGGTCACCCCGCGCGGCGCCCGGCTGTGCCGACCGCCGGAAACGGTGCTCGACGTGCTTCCTTGACCCGGTCCGCGACGCGCATCATCCGTGAAACGCACACGGGATGCGCATGCAATGGAGGCCCCACAGGCGGGTAGCCGTTCCACGCTATCAGCATGAGACATCTGTGCACGCGTGATTGTCATGCGCTACCATGCGACCGCCTTCGGCGGGCAATGACGCCCGCCTGCTCATTTCAGATATGGAGGATGACCCGCATGTCCCTACGCCCAGGACACGTGCACGCCCGCCCTTTAATTTCGCGCGTCATTGCGCGTGCCTGCAGGCGCGTTCTTTCGTGGACGATGCTCGGCGCGGCAGCGTGCACACTCGCAGGCTGCGTGCCGGCCATGAAGGTGGCGAAGGTGGATCCTTCAACAGGATTCCTGCATAGCGAAAAGCCCATCGCCGCAAAAGCCGAACGCGTGCGCGGAGAACGGGTTGACCTTTCGAAGCACAAGGACCTGCTGCTGGTGACCGGATACACACCGGAAACCGCGAAATTCCTGGCCGCGCAGATCAGTGAAATCGGCGTTTTCGATTCGGTCGTCACCCTTCGCGAGCTCGAGGAACAGGTGATCCGCCATGGCCTGCAGGACCGCATCGTGTCTCTGGACAGCCAGATCGCCCTCAGTCGCGTAGCCCGGCACTACAAGCCTTTCCTGTGGCTGCACCCGAAAACCGTCAGGGAAAACGACAAGTCCTACGGCAGCCTTGTGCTGCGCGACGCGGCGACCGCCACCGATCTGTTCGAGGCACGCATCGATTGGTCGTTCGGCACGTCCGATGAAACATTCTGGTACCCGCTGTTCAACGAACTGATCGCTTGGGTCAATGAAAACCGCCAGGGAGAAGAGTGACATGCAGGCGCGCGCACTCCGAAGTCTGGCCTTCATCCTTTCCGCATGTGTGCTGACGGCCTGTTCGATCGGAAAAGTCCAGCCACTCGATCCGGTTTCGGGCACCCTGCCCGCCAAGGCCAAGGCCGACATCCGTACCCAGGTGGCGCTGGATCTCGATCAGCGCAGGAAGCTTGTGGTTATCAGCGATGCGGAGCACGGATTCTTCAAACGACAGATCGAACAGTTCGCCTATTTCGACGAGGTCATACCGCGGTCCGAACTGGAAGTACGGATCATCCGCGCCCAGCTGGGCGACGAAGTTCCCACGATCGCGGATCGCATCGGCCTGAACAACGCGGCGCGGCGTTACCGCCCGTTCCTGTGGATTCACGTTGAGCGCACCCGGAAGGACAACACGCCGTTTGCTCAACTCGTAATGACCGACGCGACCACGATGGAAGACTTGTTCGTCGCGGAAACCGAGCTCGACTTCGCCTGGAAAGGCGTCAACGACCAGTACAACTGGTATCCGTTGATGAACGCGCTGGTGGACTACATCGAGAGCAATTCGAACACCTGGCGGAGACCCGCTGGCGCGACGCCGGCCAAGTAGAGGTCCGGGGCGTCCGGTCGCAAGGACGGCGGCGTAACCACGCCGCCTTGCACCGGGCGCTCGCGCGGTGGAGGGCAGAGCACTACCGGTGCGCCAGGCAAAGCGCTAGATTGACGATCCCATCAGCGCCATCGACGAAGCATGCCCGACAGACGTCATCGCGCCTGCACAGGACCAATCCGCCCATGAGAAAGACCGGACCGAACAAGGCCGAAACGGATCTGTTGCCCGCGTTCGAAGGACTGACACTGAAAGACATCGTCATTCCCGAAACGAAGGAAGCCGTCGCTGCCGCAGTCGCTGAGATCCGCGCAGCCGGCGAAGCCGGCTTCGACACCGAATCCAAACCCACCTTCAAGCCGGGTGAAGTGAGCAGCGGGCCGCACCTCGTGCAGTTCGCGCTGCCCGACCGCGCCGTCCTGTTCCAGATGCACGACAGCGCCAGTCGCGATGCGGCGTCCCTGCTGCTGGAGGATCCGGCGGTGCTGAAGATCGGCTTCGGCCTCAGCGCCGACCGCAGCCAGATCCACGCAAAGCTCGGCGCCACCTTGCAGTCGGTGCTCGACCTTGACCACCTGTTTCGCCGTCGTGGTTACAACAACTCGTTGGGCGCACGCGCCGCCGTCGGCCTGGTGCTGGACCGCAATTTCCGCAAGTCGAAGTCGGTGACCACCACCAACTGGTCGCTGCCCCGTCTGAGCGATGCGCAGAAGCTCTATGCCGCCAACGACGCCTACGCGGCGCTACGCGTATACCTCGCGATCACGCTGACGCCGCAGGAAAGGCAGGCGCTGCTGCCAGGGCGCTGAGCGCGTCTCGTCGCGGTCGGAAGACCGCTCCTACACCCTCCCGAGGCTCAAGCCACGCGTCTGGCGTCCTCCTGTGGGAACGGCAGTGGCCGCGACACGGCCACTGCCGTCCGCAGGCTTCGATACAGGCCGCAGTCGGGGTCAGAAGACCCCTCCCACAGAAACCCGGCTCCGGCCACCGATCGCGAGTCTGGCGCCCCCCTCTGTGGGAGCGGCCTTGGCCGCGACGCGACCGCTGCGGTCCGCAGGCTTCGATACAGTTCGCAGTCGGGATCAGAAGACCCGCCCCCTCTCACAGAAACCCGCGAAGCTTGCCCGTGCTGCGCCTCAGCCGAGCACGCGGGTCATGTAGCAGGCGCCTTCGCCATAGCTTGCAAGCGCCTGCACAGGCACAGTCCCACGCGCCGGTCGGTAGCCGCGCTGCGCCCAGTAGCCGGCGGCATCGCCGACCGCCACCAGGGCGCCGCAGCGAAGTCCGCGGCATGCCGCCGCATCGCGTGCCGCCTCGTACAGCGCGGCCGCAACGCCGCTGCCGCGGGCCGACGCGGCGACCGCGCAGTCATGCAGATACCAGCGCGTCGCCGGCACCGGCAGCGCGGCAAGTTCGGTGTCCAGCGCCGGCGGCTTGCCGTCGTGCCACGGATGCGAAACCAGATAGCCGAGCAGATCGCCGGCCGCTGACTGCGCGACCAGGCAAAGATCCGGTGCCAGCCTCATGCGGTTCAGATAGACGGCAGCGCCCTCGGGTACGAAGGCCGCATCGGCATAGGCGATTGCCTGCAGCGCAAGCACGGCGTCGACATCGTCGGCGCGCATCGGGCGGATGATCGGATGCATCGTTACAGCAAGGCCTCAGGAAATGAAATGCGCGTCGGCACCTCGCGGAGTTGCGACACCTGCGCGCCGTCTCACGATGCAGCGCGCAGTTCCATCCTGCCGTCGGCGACCAGGCCGCGGCCGATCTCGCGCAGGTCCACGCCGATCGGATGCTGGCTCACGCTCAGTCCGAACTCCGGCAGGATGGCCAGCAGGTGGTCGAAGATGTCCGACTGTATGCCTTCGTACTTCGACCACGCGGTGGTGTTGGTGAAGCAGTAGATCTCCAGCGGCAGGCCATCCGGCGTCGGCGCCAGTTGCCGCACCAGCAGCGTCATGTCGCGGTGGATGCCCGGATGCGCGCGCAGCATGCGTTCGACGTAGGCGCGGAAGCAGCCGATATTGGTGACCCGGCGATGATTCACGGCCGCCTTGCCGCGCGCTTCGAGCTGGCGGTTCCAGTCGTCGATCTCGCGCTGTTTCTCGCCCAGATAGTCCTCGAGCAATGCAAAGCGTGCCAGGCCGCGCCGCTCCTCGTCGGACAGGAAACGCACGCTCTGCTGGTCGAGCAGCAGGCTGCGCTTGATGCGGCGACCGCCCGACTCCTGCATGCCGCGCCAGTTCTTGAACGGGTCGGTGATGAAGCGTTTGGTCGGAATGGTGGTGATGGTCTTGTCCCAGTTCTGCACCTTCACCGTGTGCAGCGCGATGTCGATCACGTCGCCGTCGGCGTTGAGCTGCGGCATTTCCACCCAGTCGCCGACGCGCACGATGTCGTTCGACGAAATCTGCACGCTGGCCACCAGCGACAACAGCGTGTCCTGGAACACCAGCATGAGCACCGCAGCCATCGCACCCAGACCGGACAGCAGAATGAGTGGCGAGCGGTCGATCAGCGCAGCCACCATCAGGATGGCGGCGACGACGTACAGCAGGATCTTCACGACCTGGATGTAGCCCTTGATCGGCTTCAGGTGAGCGCCGGGCCGCCGCTCGTACAACGCGTTGAGCCAGCTCAGCAGGGCGCCGATCGCGAGTGCCACGGTGAGCACCATGAAAGCACCGGCCACGTTCTGCACCACGGTGACCGCTGTCGGCGGCACGTCGGGCAGCAGCGCGATGCCGTTGTGCAAGATGAGCGCGGGTACCACATTGGACAGACGGCGCACGACCGTGTCATCGAAGGTACTCTGCCCCTCGCCCACCGGCAGCATGCGCAAAGCGCGTGTGAGCACGCGCAGCAGCACCTTCTTGACGATCCAGTTGGCCGTCCAGGCCAGCAGCGCGATCAGCGCGATACCGATCAGCGCACGCAGCTCCGGCGGGTAATGGTCAAAGGCCTCCATGAGCTCAAGATAGCTCGTCACTGTTGTCTCCCTGTGAATGGCCTGCGGCGGCGGCGCCGCGAAGACGCGCCCGCTCTGTCGGCACGCAGGACCGACAGGCGGAAAGGGCGCAGGGTTCCGCAGATCGGCGCCGCCAGACGGCGGGCCGGCACTGCGCGGATCAGATCACCGGCGCGAGCCAGCGCTTCATGACCGGCTCGGGCATACCTTTGCGCGCCGCCAGATCGGCCACCTGATCGGCGCCCACCTTGGTGATCGCGAAGTACTGCGCGTCCGGGTGGGCGAGGTAGAAGCCGCTCACCGCCGCCGTCGGCAGCATGGCGTAGCTTTCGGTCAGCGACACGCCGATCGCGGCTTCCGCGTCGAGCAGGCGGAACAGGTCGCCCTTCTCGGTGTGGTCCGGGCAGGCCGGATAACCCGGCGCCGGACGGATGCCACGGTACTTCTCGGCGATCAAAGCTGCGTTGTCGAGCTGTTCGTCGCGCGCATAGCCCCAATCCTCGCGCCGCACCTTTGCGTGCAGGTACTCGGCGAAGGCTTCGGCCAGCCGGTCCGCCAGCGCCTTCAGCATGATGCTGCTGTAGTCGTCGTGCGTCTTCTCGAACTCGGCCAGCTTGGTTTCGATGCCGATACCGGCGGTGACGACGAAGGCGCCCGCCCAGTCCGCCACGCCGCTGGCGCGCGGCGCCACGAAGTCAGACAGACAGTAGTGCGGCTTGCCGGCCGGGCGCTCGTGCTGCTGGCGCAGGTTGTGCCAGGTCATCGCGGTGTTCAGGCGCGTCTCGTCGGTATAGAACTCGATGTCGTCGCCGCGGCTGTTGGCCGGCCAGACGCCATACACCGCGCGTGCAACCAGCCACTTGCCGTCGATCACCTGCTGCAGCATGGCCTGCGCGTCGGCCAGCAGCTTGCGCGCCTCGTCGCCGACGATTTCGTCGTCGAGAATGGCCGGATACGGACCCGACAGTTCCCAGGTCTGGAAGAAGGGGCCCCAGTCGATGTAGTCGACCAGCGCCGACAGGTCCTGGTCCGCGATCACCTGACGGCCGATCTTCTGCGGCCGTTCGGGGATCACTTCGCTGCCCCAGCCGCAGCAGTAGGCGTTGTCGCGTGCGTCGTTCAGCGACACCAGCTTCTGGCCTTTCTTGGCCGCATGCTGTTCGCGGATCTTCGCGTAGTCGGCCGCCACTTCCTCGGCATAGGCCGCGCGCTGATCCTTCGACAGCAGGCTGGTGGCGACGCCGACCGCGCGCGAGGCGTCCGGCACATACACCACCGGAGAGGCGTAATGCGGCGCGATCTTGATCGCGGTGTGTGCACGCGATGTGGTGGCGCCGCCGATCAGCAGCGGAATGTCGAAGCCCTCGCGCGTCATTTCCGACGCGACGTGGCTCATCTCTTCCAGCGACGGCGTGATCAGGCCCGACAGGCCGATGATGTCCGCCTTGTGCTCGCGTGCGGTCTGCAGGATGCGGTCGCACGACACCATGACGCCCAGATCGATCACGTCGTAGCCGTTGCAGCCCAGCACCACGCCGACGATGTTCTTGCCGATGTCGTGCACGTCGCCCTTCACCGTCGCCATGACGACGCGGCCCTTGGTTTCGCCGACCTTCTTCGACGCCTCGATGTAGGGCTGCAGATGGGCCACCGCCTGCTTCATCACGCGGGCCGATTTCACCACCTGCGGCAGGAACATCTTGCCGGCGCCGAACAGGTCGCCGACGTGGTTCATGCCGGCCATCAGCGGGCCTTCGATCACCGCCAGCGGCGGCTTGCCTTCGGCTTCCAGCCGCGCGCGCACCTCTTCGGTGTCCTCGACGACGAATTCGGTGATGCCCTTGACCAGCGCGTGTTCGAGGCGCTTGTCGACCGGCCATTCGCGCCAGGCCAGATCCTGCGTCGATTCCTTGGCCTGTCCCTTCACCGTGATCGCGAATTCGACCAGCGCGTCGCCGGCTCCCGGGTGGCGGTTCAGCACCACGTCCTCGACCTTGTCGCGCAGCGGCTGCGGGATGTCCTCGTACACGCCGAGCTGGCCGGCGTTCACGATGCCCATCGACAGGCCGTTGCGGATCGCGTGGTACAGGAACACGGTGTGGATGGCTTCACGTACCGGGTCGTTGCCGCGGAAGGAGAAGCTCACGTTCGACACGCCGCCCGAAGTCTTCGCGTACGGCAGGTTCTTGTGTATCCAGCCCACCGCTTCGATGTAATCGACCGCGTAGTTGTCGTGCTCGGCGATACCGGTGGCGATGGCGAAGATGTTCGGGTCGAAGATGATGTCCTCCGGCGGGAAGCCCACCTGTTCGGTCAGCAGCGTGTAGGCGCGCTGGCAGATTTCGGTCTTGCGCTGATAGGTGTCGGCCTGGCCCTTCTCGTCGAAAGCCATCACGATGACCGCCGCGCCGTATCGACGGGCGAGCTTCGCCTGGCGCAGGAATTCGGCCTCGCCTTCCTTCATCGAGATCGAGTTGATGACGCCCTTGCCCTGGATGCACTTCAGGCCGGCTTCGATCACGCTCCACTTCGACGAGTCGAGCATGATGGGCACGCGCGAAATGTCCGGCTCGGAGGCGATGAGCTTCAGGAAGCGCTCCATCGCAGCGACCGAATCCAGCATCGCCTCGTCCATGTTGATGTCGATGACCTGGGCGCCGTTCTCGACCTGCTGGCGGGCCACCGCCAGCGCGTCGTCGAACCGCGATTCCAGAATCATTTTCGCGAAGGCGCGCGAGCCGGTCACATTGGTACGCTCGCCGACGTTCACGAACAGCGAGTCGGCGCCGACATTGAACGCTTCCAGCCCGGACAGGCGCAGCTTGCGTTCGATCTCGGGTACGGCGCGCGGCGGCATGCCGTCCATCGCCTCGGCGAAGGCGCGGATGTGGTCGGGCGTCGTGCCGCAGCAGCCGCCGACGATGTTCAGGAAGCCGGACTGCGCCCATTCGCGCAGGTGATTCACCATGTCGGCCGGCGTTTCGTCGTACTCGCCGAAGGCATTCGGCAGGCCGGCGTTCGGGTGGGCGGACACGTGCGTGTCGGCCAGATGCGCCAGTTCCTCGACGTGCTGGCGCATGTCCTTCGGGCCGAGCGCGCAGTTGAAGCCGAAGGAGATCGGATTCGCGTGTCGCAGCGAATTCCAGAACGCCTCGGCGGTCTGGCCGGACAGCGTGCGGCCGGAGGCGTCGGTAATGGTGCCGGAAATCATGACCGGCCAGCGCCGGCCGACCTCGTCGAAGAACTTCTCGACCGCGAACACCGCGGCCTTCGCGTTCAGCGTATCGAACACGGTTTCAATCAGCAGCAGGTCGGCGCCGCCTTCAGTCAGGCCACGCGCGGCGGCGACGTAATCATCGACCAGCTGGTCGAAGCTCACGTTGCGGAAGCCCGGATCGTTCACGTCCGGCGACAGCGAACAGGTGCGCGAGGTCGGACCGAGCACGCCGGCGACGAAGCGCGGCTTGTCCGGGTTCTTCGCGGTGTACGCGTCGCACGCCTCGCGCGCGATGCGCGCACCTTCGACGTTCAGCTCGTGCACGATGGCTTCCAGGCCGTATTCGGCCTGCGATATCACCGTCGCGTTGAAGGTGTTGGTTTCGATGATGTCCGCGCCGGCCTCGAGGTAAGCCGCGTGGATGCCGCGGATCACGTCCGGCCGCGTCAGCAGCAGCAGGTCGTTGTTGCCCTTGAGGTCCTTCGGGTGATCGGCGAAGCGCGTGCCGCGGTAGTCGGCCTCGACCAGCCGGTGCTTCTGCACCATGGTGCCCATCGCGCCATCCAGGATCAGGATGCGGCGGGCCATCAGGGCCTTGAGCTGTTCGGTGCAGTCTGGACGAATCATCGGGTCTCTCCGTGGAGCGGCGACCCGTGATCATCGAAAGGCAGGGGACAGAAACGAAAAACCCGCCGGACGCGGAAAGCGTGCTGACGGGTCGTGGGCAGCTCGCTTTAGCGGCATTTATAACGCGCCCGCAAGCTGGAGGCTCAAATCGGCGCGGACCCGCACCTTAAGGGGGTGCGGGGTTCAAGTCAAGTTTCAGCGGACGTCCATCGACAGTATCCAGCCGACCAGCTTGCTGGCGTCGGCTTCGTTGATCGCCACCGCATTGGGCGGCATCGCCAGACCCGCGGCCTTGCCCTTCCAGTGGCTGTCGTAGGGGTTGGAGCCCTTCATCACCGTCTGCACCAGCTGCTTCTGCGCGTCCTTGATGCCGTAGTAACGCGCGGCGACGTCGCGCCACGGCGGGCCGACCGGCTTGTCCGCCTTGTTTGACGGCTCGACGCTGTGACAGACGGTGCAGCCACTGCTGGCGGCGAGCTTCAGCATGGCGGCATCCTTGGACGGATCGGCCATCGCCGGGCTGCTGCCGAGCGCGAGCGACAGGGCGCCTGCTGCAACTGCGTAACGGAAGGTGTTCATGGTCTTTCTCCCTGATGAATGTAGGCGTCCGGTACCGTGACGGTTCTCGTGAAACCGTTGCGGCATCTCATGTCGCCACGCTAATCCCACACACTCGATAGGGGATTGACATGCATCAAGGGCGTGCTGCGGCGCAAAAACTATCGCTTCGCACGCGAAAGACCGACCTGGTCAGAAGCAGTTCGCCTCGGCCAGCCCGAGCCGGCAGCTCCACTGGAACTGTTCGCGCGCCTGCTTGATCGAGCGCTGGAACATCGCGGTCGGCTCGGCCAGGATGGCGTCCGGCAGCGGCACGGCCGGGGCCGCGCCGCTGCTGTTGGTGAAGAAGCGCAGGAAGCAGGTTTCTTCCTTGTCGCAGCTCTGCTCGATCACGCGGTTGTAGTAGGCGCGGTCGCGCGCCGACGCTTCGGGCACGACGATGAACTGCATCAGGCCGAGCCGGCCGGCGACGATCCAGTCCTGCGTGTTCGCCGGCGCCTGCCCGGCAGTCGCGCCGGCAGACAGCGTGAGCGCGCAGAACAGCGCGCACAGCATGCGTTTCATGGCTTCTCCTCCGGATCGGCGCAAAAGCGCCGCTTGCCGGTCAGACCGGCCCGGCGCTGCCCGGTTCGTCGTCGGAGCCGGCGCGGCGCGTGCGCAGGCTGCCCTCGACCATGCGGTACTCGAACAGCCGGCACTCGAGCGCGCCATTGAACAGCGGCGTGCGCCGGCTCGCCTTCAGCTTGATCAGCTTGGGGAAGTCCGGGTCAGCCGTGATGAAGTGGCAGCGCCAGCCGGCGTAGCGCTGCTTCAGCAGGTCGCCCAGCTTCGGGTAGAAGGCGTCCAGCGCCGGTTTGTCTTCCAGCCGCACGCCGTAGGGCGGGTTGGTCACCATGACGCCGTGGTCGGCCGGCGGATCGCGGTCAAGCACATCCGCGCCCTCGACCCGCACCACCCAGGGCAGCTTCGCCGCCTGCAGGTTTTCCTTGGTACGTGCCAGTTCGCGGCCGGAAATGTCGGAGCCGAAGATGGGCAGTTCGCGCGGCGTCTGCGCGCGCGCAGCGGCGGCGTCACGCACCGTCGTCCATACCGCGGCGCTGAACGGCGTGAGCTTTTCGAAGGCGAAGCTGCGACCGAGGCCGGGCGCGATGTCGAGCGCCATCTGCGCGGCTTCGATCAGGAAGGTGCCGCTGCCGCACATCGGGTCGAAGAAGGGCTCCACCCGGTCCCAGCCGGACAGCATGATGATGCCGGCGGCGAGGTTTTCCTTGATCGGCGCTTCCACCGCGGCCACCTTGAAGCCGCGCTTGTACAGCGGCTCACCCGAGGTATCGAGGTAGAGCGTGGCTTCGCGGTCGGTCAGGAAGACGTGGGCGCGCACGTCCGGATTGGCGGTGTCGATGCTGGGCCGCTGCCGGGTCTGTTCGCGCATGCGGTCGCAGATCGCGTCCTTCACGCGCAGCGTCACGAAATCAACGCTCTTCAGCGGCGAGCGCACCGCGGTCGTGTAGACGCGCAGCGTGCGCTTGGGGCTGAACCAGCGCTCCCACGGCAGGCCGTAGGCGAGCTTGAAGATGTCGTCTTCCTTGCGGTACGGCCCCTGGCCGACGCGCCACAGCACGCGGGTGGCGATGCGGCTTTCCAGGTTGACGGTGTAGGCCAGCTTCCAGTCGCCGGTGAAGCCGACGCCGCCCGGCACGACCTTGACGTCGGCCGCACCGAGCCGCGTCAGCTCGTCGGCCAGCACGGGTTCGAGACCGCGCGGACAGGGCGAGAAGAAGTACTGGCCGGACTTCAGTTCCGGCTCCTCGCGGACCACGCGACGGATGGCGCGGACGCCGGGCTTGGGGGAGTTGGGGGTATTCGGCGGGGTACTCATGGCTCAGAAAGGCTTCAGCACGACGAGGATGACGACCACGAACAGCACCAGCACCGGCGCTTCGTTGAACCAGCGGTACCAGACGTGGCTGCGCGTGTTGCGGCCCGCTTCGAAGTCGCGCAGCAGCCGCGCGCAGTAATGGTGGTAGCCGATCAGCAGCAGCACCAGCGTGAGCTTGGCGTGCATCCAGGCGCCGGAAATGCCCTCGCCCAGCCACAGCCAGAGGCCGAAGCCGACCGCCAGCCCGGCCAGCGGGCCCATGAAGCGCAGCAGCTTGCGCGACATCAGCAGCAGGCGGTCGCGCACTGCGGTTTCGTCCGGCCCGAGCATGGCCAGGTTGACGAAGATGCGCGGCAGGTAGAACAGGCCGGCGAACCAGCTGGTGACGAAAACGATGTGCAGGGCCTTGGCCCACAGGTAACTGCTTTGCATGGTCGACAGGGTCAGGAGGGCGTGGAAGGGGTTTTCAGTGCGGCCGCGAGTACGGCATCGACGTCGGGCCGGGCCAGCCGGAGGCGCAGTTCGCGCTTCATGCGGCGGTTGTCGAGCACGCGCGACTCACCCATGAAGGAAAGCGTCATCGGCGACAGTTTCTGCGCCGCTTCTGCGCGCGTGACGCGTGGCGGGCGCGGCAGCGCGAAGGCGTCGGCGACGCGGTCGAAATAGTCGGCCATCTTCAGCCGGGTGTCGTCGCTGGCGTTGAAGGTACGGCCGCCGCGGGCGCGGTGCAGCGCGGCCCAGGCCAGGCGGGCGAGATCTCCGGCGTCGATGTGATTGGTGTGCACGTCGTCGTCGGCCTGCAGCACCGGATCACCACGCTGCAGCCGCTCCAGCGGCAGGCGGTCCGGCCCGTAGATGCCGGGCGCCCGCAGGATGGATACGGCAACGCCGCGCCGCGCCAGCGTGCGCACGGCGCGCTCGGCGTCGACCCGTCGCTTGCCGCGCGCGCTGGCCGGCCGCAACGGCCGGCTTTCCGATACGAGGGCACCGCCGCAGTCGCCGTACACGCCGCTGGTGCTGATGTAACAGAGCCGACGCACGCGACCGGCGCGCGCCAGCGTGTCGACCAGCGCCCGGCTGCGCGGGTCGGTCGCCGACCCCGAATTCGGCGGTGGCGCGAAATGCCACACCCGGCTGGCGAGCGCGGCAACGCGCCGAAGGCTGCGCCGCTCATCGAGGTCGGCGCGCACGCAGCGCACGCCCAGCGGGCGCAAGTCGGCCGCCGCGGCGTCGCTGCGCACCAGCGCCAGCACGCGTATCCGGCGGGCAAGCCACGGCAGGGCGCGACGCGCAACGTCGCCACAGCCTACAATCAGCAGTCTTGACCGGGCGCCGCACCAGTTTGCGGGGGTGGCGCGTCGCGGTCTGCTCGTCATCTTCATTACCGGATTGTCTCACGCAGCCATGTCCTATCAGGTCACGCTCCAGCCCAGCCAGCATCACTTCACCACCGATTCCGAAACCCGCCTGCTCGACGCCGCCCTGGCCGCCGGTTTCAACCTGCCCTACGGCTGCCGCAACGGCGCCTGCGGTTCGTGCAAGGGCAAGGTGCTGTCGGGCACCGTCGATTACGGCAAGTACCAGGCCGCCAAGCTGACCGAGGCCGAGAAGGCCCAGGGCTATGCGCTGTTCTGCGTCGCCACCGCCTGTTCGGACCTGCAGCTGGAATGCCGCGAAGTGGGCGGTCTGAAGGACATCGCCGTACGCACGCTGCCCACGCGCGTGCAGGAAATGCAGAAACTCGCACCCGACGTGATGCTGCTCAAACTCAAGCTGCCGGCCAACGAACGCCTGCAGTTCCTGGCCGGCCAGTACATCGACTTCCTGCTGAAGGAGGGCAAGCGCCGCAGCTTCTCGATCGCCAATGCGCCGCACGACGACGAATTCATCACGCTGCACATCCGCGAAGTGCCGGGCGGCCATTTCACCGGTCACGTGTTCGGTGCGATGAAGGAACGCGACATCCTGCGTTTCGAAGGCCCGCACGGCAGTTTCTTCCTGCGCGAGGACGTCGAGCGGCCGGTGGTGATGCTGGCCGGTGGCACCGGTTTCGCGCCGATCAAGGCGGTGATCGAGCACGCGATCAAGATCGGCTACACGCAGCCGATCACGCTGTACTGGGGTGCGCGCACGAAGCAGGATCTGTACATGCACGAACTGGCCCAGAGCTGGGTCGGCGCCCTGCCCGGCTTCCGCTATGTGCCGGTGCTGTCGGAGCCGGCAGCCGGTGACGCGTGGGACGGCCGCACAGGCTTCGTCCATCAGGTCGTCATGGCCGATCTGCCCGACCTGTCGGGTCATCAGGTCTATGCCTGTGGCGGCCCGGCGATGATCGATGCGGCGAAGGAGGACTTCACCCGCCAGTGCCGTCTGCCGATAGAACACTTTCACGCTGATTCCTTCACCTATTCAACGTAATCGACGTAATGGACCAGGACGTTTTCTTCACCCGGGAACCGGTGGTCAACAAGCAGCGGGCGATCACTGCCACACGGCTGCGCGTGCACGCACCGGACTGCGCGACGGCGGTGGCCGCGCTCGAATCGATCGGCGATGACTGGCCGCTGGCGCGCCCGGTCTTCGTCGGCCTCGCCGGCTGCCGGCCGGACGCCACGCTGGCCGACTGGATCGCGCCGGAAGGCGCCATGCTGGAGGTCGCCGCGCCCTCGCTGGCCGACCCGGTGACCGCGCAGGCGGTGTCGCAACTGGCGCAGTCAGGTCTGCCGCTGGTGCTGTCCGACTACAAGGCCGGTACCGAAATTCCTGCCGGCCTCGCCTTCCGCTTCGTGATGGCCGACGCCCGCGTGCAGCCGGTCACCATCCGCGTGCCGGGCATCCTGATCGCCACCGGCATCGACGAGCCGGCCGCCTTCGACGCCGCGATCAAGGCCGGTTACGGCGGTGCCGCCGGCTGGTTTTTCAAGGCCGGACAGACCACGGCGAAGAAGCTCGCACCGGCGCACGCACAGATCGTGCGCGTGCTGAATCTGGTCCGCCGCAACGCCGACCCGAAGCAGATCGAGGACGCGATGAAGCAGGACGTGGCGCTGTCCTTCAAGCTGCTGCGCTACATCAACTCGGCGGGCTTCGGCCTGATGTGCCAGGTGCAGTCCTTCCGCCACGCCGTGGTCATCCTCGGCTACGAAAAGCTGAACAAGTGGCTGTCGCTGCTGCTGGTGACCGCCGGCAAGGACCCGTCGGCGCCGGCGCTGATGCAGGCGGCGATCGCCCGTGGCCGGCTGATGGAAGTGCTGGGCGCCGAGTTCTTCCCGCGCGAGGAACACGACAACCTGTTCATCACCGGCGCCTTCTCGCTGCTCGACCGCCTGCTGGGTGCGCCGATGGACAAGGTGCTGGAAGAAATGTCGCTACCGGACCGCATCAGCGACGCCCTGCTCGGCCAGGACGGAGCCTACACGCCCTTCCTGAAATTGGCCCGAGCCTGCGAGGACGCCTCGGCGGACGGGCTGTCGGAATTGACGCACGCACTCGGCCTGAGCGCCGATGCGGTGAATCGCGCCCAGCTGTCGGCGCTGAAGTTCGCCGACACGCTGGAGTTCTGAGTTCCGGTTCCGAAGGCCGCGCAGCGGAGGCCGGTCCCGCAGTGTGAGTCCCAGCCGTATCAGGCCTTCGACAGTGCCTTCAAGGCCTGGCGGATGCCATCGGACACGCTGACGCCCTCCGGCAGCGTCTTCAGCGCGGACTGCGCCTCGCGGTCGCTGTAGCCGAGCGCCATCAGCGCGTTCAGGATGTCGGCGCCGGCAGCCGGCGCGACCGCGGCGGCCAGCGACACGGTGGGCATCAGCTTGTCGCGAAGTTCCAGCAGCAGGCGCTCGGCGGTCTTCTTGCCGATGCCCGGAATCTTGGTCAGCCGGCCCGCCTCCTGCATCGCCACCACGCGCGCAAGTTCGTCGACCGACATGCCGGACAACACGGCCAGCGCCATGCGCGGGCCGATGCCGCTGATCTTCACCAGCTGGCGGAAGGCCGCCAGCTCGGCCGGCGCACCGAAGCCGAACAGGAAGTGCCCGTCCTCGCGCACGACGAAATGCGTGTGCAGCGTCACCCTCTCGCCAATGGCAGGCAGGTTGTAGAAGGTGCTCATCGGCACATCGACTTCATAACCCACACCCTGCACGTCGAGCAGGATGCGCGGCGGATTCTTTTCCAGCAGAGAGCCGGTGAGGCGACCGATCATGAAAACTCCGGGAGACTGAAGGCGCTTGCCGCGAGGGATGCGGTCAGGCCGGACGACGGGCGATGATACGCCCGCCGCGACGGCGCGCGCCGGGGCCGCCGATGGCGCCCATGCCGCGTGCGGCGTGCGCGTGGCAGATGGCGCAGGCCAGCGCGTCAGCGGCGTCGGTGCCGGGCGCCGCGGCGAGCGCGAGCAGGCGGGCCACCATGTACTGCACCTGTTCCTTGTTCGCCTTGCCGTGCCCGACCACCGCCTGCTTCACCTGCAGCGCGGTGTACTCGGCGACCGGCAAGCCGGTGGCGGTCAGCGCCGACAGCGCGGCGCCGCGCGCCTGACCGAGCAGCAGCGTAGATTGCGGGTTCACGTTCACGAAGACGATTTCCACCGCCGCGTGCGTCGGCTGCCAGGTATCGACCACCTCGCGGATACCGGCGAACAGCGTGGCGATGCGCGACGGCAAGGGCTCGCGTTCGTTCGAGGTGATGCGGCCGCTGGCGACGTAACGCAGCTTCGCACCCTCGGCTTCGAGCACGCCGAAGCCGGTGATGCGCAGGCCGGGATCGATGCCCAGGATGCGCATGTCGCTCACTGCACCATGCCGCTGCCGACGTTGATGCGTTCGAGTTGCTCGCGGATGCGGATCGGGTCGTCGGAACGCAGCAGCTTGATCACGCGCGGCGCGATGTCGCCGCAGTCGCAGCGCAGTACCTCGCGTTTCACTTCCAGCAGCTGCGACGGATGCATCGAGAACTGGCGCAGGCCCATGCCCAGCAGCAGGCGCGCGAACTGCGGCTCGCCGGCCATCTCGCCGCACACCGCCACCGGCATGCCGGCCCGCTTGGCCTGCGCGATCACCTGCTGCACCAGCCGCAGCACGGCCGGATGCAGCGGGTCGTAAAGGTGCGCCACCGCCTCGTCGGCGCGGTCGATCGCCAGCGTGTACTGGATCAGGTCATTGGTGCCGATGGACAGGAAGCTGAAGTGGTTCATCAGCGTGCCAAGCGCCAGCGCCGCAGCCGGAATCTCGACCATGGCACCGATCTCGACACGGTCGTCGAACTTGCGGTTCGCTTCGCGCAGCTGCTGCTTGGCCAGCGCGACCATCGCCAGCGCCGATTCGATCTCGTGCTGGAAAGCCACCATGGGCAGCATGATGCGCACCTTGCCGTAGTGCGCGGCGCGCAGGATGGCGCGCAGCTGGGTGACGAACATGCGCGGTTCGGCCAGGCAGTAGCGGATCGCGCGCAGGCCCAGCGCCGGGTTTGCTTCGCTGCGCTCGGCGCCGCGCAGCGCCTTGTCGGCGCCGATGTCCAGCGTACGCAGGGTGACCGGCTTGCCCTTCATTGCCTGCACCACGCTGCGGTAAGCCTCGAACTGCTCGTCCTCGTCCGGCAGGTCGTCGCGGTTCAGGAACATGAACTCGGTGCGGAACAGACCGATGCCGTCGGCTTCGACTTCGCGCACCTGTTCGACGTCCTGTGGCAGTTCGATGTTGGCGAACAGCTGCACCGCTTCGCCGTCGAGCGTGGTGGCGACGGCGCCGGTGAGGCGCTTCAGCTTCGAGCGCTCGATCTCGATCTCGCGCGCACGCAGCCGGTATTCGTCGAGGATGCGCTCGTCCGGATTGATGATGAGCACACCGCGCACGCCGTCGACGATGAGCATGTCGTCGTCCTGGATCAGCCGGCGCGCCTGATGCATGCCGACCAGCGCGGGAATCGCCAGGCTGCGGGCGACGATGGCGGTGTGCGAGGTGGCACCGCCGAGGTCGGTCACGAAGGCCGCGATGCGCTGCGCCTTGAACTGTATGGTGTCGGCCGGGGACAGGTCGTGCGCGACGACGATGCTGTCGGTGTCGCGCCGGCGGGTGCTGACGCGATTGCGCTTGCCGGCCAGCGCCTTGATCACGCGCTCGACCACCTGCACCACGTCGGCGCTGCGGCTGCGCAGGTAGGCGTCGTCGATCTGTTCGAACTGTTCGACCAGACGATCCATCTGCCGCTTGATCGCCCACTCGGCGTTGCAGCGGCGGCTGCGGATGTACTCACCGGCCTCGTCGAGCAGCAGCGGATCGTCGAGAATCATGCTGTGCAGGTCGACGAAAGCGAGCAGTTCGCCGCGCGCCTCGGTGCCGTCGTTCAGCAGGCCGCTGCGCAGCTCGGCCAGTTCGGCGCGCACGGCGTCGAAGGCGCGGCCCAGCCGGACCACTTCGTCATCGACCTTGCGCGGCGGCAGCGAATAATGGGCCACCTCGAGCGTCGCGTGCGACACCAGATAGGCGTGGCCGATCGCGATGCCGCCGGAAACGGCGAGACCGTGCAGCGTGAAGGTCACTTACTCGCCCTCGCCGAACTTGTCCTCGATCAGCGCGACCAGTGCAGCCATGGCAGCGTCGGCGTCGGCGCCTTCGGTCTCGATGACGATGACCGAGCCCTTGGCGGCCGCCAGCATCATGACACCCATGATGCTCTTCGCATTGATGCGTCGCCCATTGCGCTCCAGCCACACCTCGCAGCCGTGGCGGCTGGCGATCTGGGTCAGCTTGGCCGAGGCGCGGGCGTGCAGGCCCAGCTTGTTGGTGATTTCGATCTCACGTCTTGGCATCGCGCCCCACCTTCATCGCCATCACTCCGTCGCGGCCACCGCTGACCGCCTTGTTGACCAGCCCGTGCAGCGTTTCGCGCTCGCGATAGGTCAGCGTGCGCAGCAGCATGGGCAGATTGACGCCGGACACCGCCTCGACCTTGTCCGGCACGCACAGTTTGAGCGCCAGATTGGACGGCGTGGCGCCGAAGATGTCGGTCAGCAGCAGCACGCCTTCACCGCTGTCGACGACCGACATCATCCGCCGCGCCAGCGGCAGCAGGTCCAGCGGATCGTCCTGCCCGGACACGCCGAGCTGCGCGATCTGCGCCGGCCGTGTGTTGAGCACGTGGCAGGCGCACTGGATCAGCGACTCGCCGTAGCTGCTGTGCGTAATCAGAAACAGGCCGATCATGTTTTGAATTCTCCCTTGGCGGCATTCTAAGCGCTGCAACCGGCTTGAACCGGGATGCCGGCACGGCGGACTGCGCAGATCAGAAGCGGGCGCAGCGCTCGCAAGGCACCTGCACCACGGCGTGGTCTTCCAGCCGCACCGCGGTGAGCTCGCCGCCCCACAGGCAACCCGAGTCCAGCGCGATCAGATTGGAAGCGCGGCGATAGCCCAGCGCCGACCAGTGGCCGCACACGACGGTGTGCGTGCGCCAGCGCGCGGCCTCGACGTCGAACCACGGCAGGTGTCCGGGCGGCGGCTCGTCCGGCGACCCCTTGCTGAAGAACTCCATGCGACCGGCCGGCGTGCAGAAGCGCATCCGTGTGAGCGCATTGACGATGACGCGCAGGCGGTCCCAGCCGGTCAGCGTGTCGCTCCAGGCCGCCGGTTCGCTGCCCCACATGCGATGCATGAACTCGGCGTGCTGCGGCCCGCGCAGCGCGTCCTCGACCTCGCGCGCGAGCAGCATCGCCTGCACCACGTCCCACTGCGGCAGCAGGCCCGCATGCACCATCGCGAATCCGCCCTCGACGTGCATCATCGGCCGCTCGCGCAACCAGGCCAGCAGCTCGTCGCGGTCAGGCGCGTCGAGTACGTGGTGGAAGGTGTCCAGCCGGTGCTGTTTGCCGTGACCGGCGGCGATCATCAGCAGCGACAGGTCGTGGTTGCCGAGCACGGTCACCGCAGCGTCGCCGAGATCGCGCACGAAACGCAGGGTTTCCAGCGACTTCGGACCACGATTGACCAGATCGCCGACAAACCACAGCCGGTCACGACGGCGATCGAAGCCGCAGCGCTCGAGCAGCGTTTCGAGCGGGTCGAAACAACCCTGCAGATCGCCGATCGCCCAGGTGCTCATGCGCCGGTACCGCTGCGAACCTCGCCGGACGGGGCCGGCGACGGTGCCGGGCCGTCACCCTGCGGTACGTATTCCGGCACCCATTGCGCCAGTTCGGCGCGCACGGCGGCCGGCTCGGCCGGCAAGGGGCCGGTCAGCCAGCGCTCGAGCCGGCCCAGCCACAGTGCGTCGTCGATCGCCCGCGCACGCGCGATGCGCACCTTCGGGTGATGGGTGGGGCGCGTCGTCTCGTCGCTGGCCAACAGCTCCTCGTACAACTTTTCGCCCGGGCGCAGTCCAGTGAACTCGATCTTCACCTCGGATTCCGACGCACCGGACAGGCGAATCATGTCGCGCGCCAGATCGGCAATGCGCACCGGTTCGCCCATGTCGAGCACGAAAATCTCCCCGCCCTCGCCCATCAGCGCCGCCTGCAGCACCAGTTGTGCCGCCTCGGGGATGGACATGAAGTAACGGATGATGTCCGGGTGAGTGACGGTGACCGGACCGCCACGGGCGATCTGTTCCTGGAACTTCGGGATGACGCTGCCGGCACTGCCCAGTACGTTGCCGAAGCGCACCGTACTGAACAGGGTATCGCCACCGCGCGCCGCCAGCGCCTGGCAGCCCATCTCGGCCAGCCGCTTGGTCGCGCCCATCACGTTGACCGGATTCACCGCCTTGTCGGTCGACACCAGCACGAAACGCGGTACGCCGCTGGCCTGCGCAGCCCGTGCCGCGGCCAGCGTGCCGCCGACGTTGTTGCGCACGGCTTCCGCCGCGTTCACATCCTCCATCAGCGGCACATGCTTGTAAGCCGCCGCATGAAACACCACCACCGGCCTGAAGCGCGACATCGTCGCCAGCAGGCGGGCTTCCTCGCGCACATCTCCGATCACCGGCTCGATACGCACGTGCGGAAACAGCTCGGCGAACTCCTCGACCAGCGTGTACAGGAAGAACTCGCTGCGCTCAAAGGCGACGATGGCCGACGGCGAGAACCGTGCGATCTGGCGGCAAAGCTCGGAACCGATCGAACCGCCAGCGCCGGTGACCATCACCACCTGTCCCTCGATCAGCTGACGCAGTCGCGGCGCATCGATCTTGACCGGATCGCGACCGAGCAGATCCTCGACCTCGACCTCGCGTACTGCAGCAACCGCCACCTTGCCGCTGATCAGGTCGTCAAAGGACGGCACTGTCATCGGCTTTACGCCGGCACGCACGCAGGCGTTCGCCGCTTCGCGCCGCACCTCGTGCGACGCGTTGGGCATGGCGATGATGGCGTGCGACACCTTCAACTCGCGTGCGAAGCGCTCGAGATCGCGGATCGCGCCAAGCACCCGCAGTCCATATACGGTGCGATCGTGCTTGCGGATGTTGTCATCGAGCAGACCGACCACGCGCCATTGTCCTGACCGGACCAGTTCGCGCAACAGACGAACCGCCGCCTCGCCAGCACCGAGGATGAGTACCGGCTTGCCTTTGGCCATCAGCGACCCGAACTCGCGGTGCTCGCGCCATGCGCGATAGGCGAAGCGACCGCCGCCCATCAGCATCAGCAACAGGATAGGATCGAGCACATAGACAGAGCGCGGCACCACGCCCTTGCCCTGCAGCAGCCAAACGACGACCGGTCCGAGCACGGCGGCCGCACCGATCGCACGGACCAGCCGCTGCAGATCGGGCAGGCTGGCAAAGCGCCAGATGCCCTGATAGAGGCCGAAACCGCGGAATACCAAGGCTTGCACGGCGACGATGAAGGGCATCGCGTACAGCATGCTGTGCTCGAAATTGGGTGGAATAGCGAAGTTGAAGCGCAGCAGGAAGGCGCCCCACCATGCCAAGGCGGCAAGCGAAACGTCACTCAGGAAGACGAGAGCAGAACGTGAAAACGGCATGTTCAGCGGGCGGAGTCCGGATTTGAAGCCTGAAAGCGTTGCCAGCGCAGATCAATGAGGCGGGCGGCGAACGCGTAAACCATGAGCCAGACGGGGAGCAACCAGCCGCCATGGTCCGGCACCAGCGCATGTGCCAGTAGGGCCGAGCCCCCACTGCCGGCCATGGCAACGTAACACAGCTTCGCGGTGCGCGCATGACCCAATCCCATGCGCACCATGCGCTGGTAGTAGTGGGTGCGATGCGCTCGCCAAACCTTCTCGCCCCGCAAGGCGCGCCGCGCCAGCGTGAGCGAGGCATCGAAAATGAACATCGAGAAGGCAAGCAACGGCAGCCAGCCCGGCCACAGCCCGCGTGCCATGCCGACCAGTCCGAGCGTGGCCGCGGCAAAACCGAGCGGCACTGAGCCGCCATCACCCATGAAGATGCGCGCCGGATGCCAGTTCGTCCGCAGAAAGGCCAGCGCGGCCGCGGCGATGGCCAGACAGAGCGCGGCCATGCCGGCATCACCGGCAACGAGCGCCGCACCGCCAAGCGTGGCGAAACCGAACAGCGCCATACCACCGGCCAATCCGTCGGAGCCGTCCATGAAATTGAACAGGTTGGTCATCCACACGATGGCCGGCACCGCCGCCAGCGCCATTGGCCAGCCCAGACTGTCAGGCAGCAGACCGAGCGCAACACCGGAGGCTGCCATGCCATGTACCGCGAAGCGCAGCCCCGCGGACAAATTGCGGAAATCGTCGGCCAGAGAGATGCCGATCAGGAGCACCAGCGCTGCCAGCAGCACCCAGCGCCCGGGCAGATCGATCAGCAGCAACGCGCACAAGCAGCCCGCCATCACGGCCAACCCGCCGCTGCGTGGCACCGGCTGGCTGTGTAGCGAACGTTCATTGGGGCGATCAAGCGCCATCCGGTCACGCCCGGCGCCCAGTAACCAGTGCAGGCACAGGGTGGCAACCACCCAGGCGATCAGCGGCACCAGCCAGAGCTGCATGCTCATGACGCGCATTCCGCGGCCACCATGGCCTTCAGCGCGTCGTCCATGGTCTGCGGCGGCTGCCAGCCCAGTTCGCGCCGAATGCGGCTGCCGTCCAACACCAGCGATCCGGTCAGCCGGTCGACCGCCGCCGAACGCCCAGTCAGCGTCCCGGCCAGCCGGAGCAGGACGACCGGCACCGGCAGGAGCCGGGCAGGCCGCCCAAGCGCCCGACCGATGCGCCGGCAAAGTTCTGCGGTGCCGACATCTTCGCCATCGGTAACGAAATAGGTACGGCCTGCCGCCGCCGGATGCTCGACACAGCAGCGCAGCGCATCGGCCAGATTGCCGACCGCCACCAAGCTGCGGCGGTTGCGCACGCAGGCCAGCGGCAGGGGCCAGCCGTGCGCCACTGCGCGTACCAGCGCGCGGAAGTTGGCGCTCACACCCGGGCCGTAGACCAGTGGCGGACGCACGATCACCACCTGCATGCCGGTGTCCATGGCGATCTTTAGCAGCGCCTGTTCAGCTTCGAACTTCGAAATGCCGTAAGGGTCGGTGGGCCGTGGTAGGGTGGTCTCGTCGATCACTCCGTCCGGCGGACTGGCCTCTCCAACCGCCTTGACCGAACTGACGAACACGAAACGAAGCACGCCAGCCGCCGCCGCTGCGCGCGCAAGACGCTCAGCACCGGCGGTATTGACCGCGCGGAAGGCCGCCAGAGGGTCGGCCGAGCGGTCATCCATCTGATGCACCCGCGCCGCCAAGTGAATCACCGCCTGAACGCCCTCGAACGCGCCGCTCCAGTCGGTGTTGCCGTCAATGCCGGCTACCCGGAAGCCTTCACCCGCCCGTACCACCGGACTTACCTGATGTCCGGCCGCGCTCAGCGCGCGCGTGGTCTCGCGGCCTACAAAGCCGGTGGCTCCGGTCACGAGCACCTTCATCGGATATCCAGCGAACGATCAGCGAATTGGCTCAGACGACTGGCCAGCTTCACCAGAATGAACCAGGGCGGCACCGGAATGTTGTGGGAACGAACGGCGCGCCAGGCTTCGAGATTTCCGCGCAGAACGTTGCGCAAGCTGGCATTGCTGGCGCCGCCCATGCGCATGCGGACCCAGAATTCAGGCACGAAGCGGGTGCGGATGTGATGAATGTCGAGCAGCCGCAGCGCCATGTCGAAATCGGACTGCAAGGCATAGTCGAGATTGAAGCCGCCGTACTCGGCATATACGCTGCGGCGCGCGTAAAAGGTGGGGTGTGCAGGCATCCAGCCACTGCGCGCGCACAGACCAGGCACGTAATCGCGCGAGCGCCAGACACGGCGGATCAGGTCTAGCTGCTGCGGATCGACGAAATACAGATTGGCGTAACAGGCGTCGAGCGTCGGATCAGCCATGACCGACGCAATGCGCGAAAGCACGCCGGGATGAGCATAGACATCGTCGGAATTCAGAAAACCGACGACATCGCCGGTGGCATGCGCCAGCCCCTTGTTCATCGCGTCATAGATGCCCTGATCGGGCTCGGACACGAACACCTTCACATGGCCGCCCTCGCGCTCGACCAGCGCCCGGGTGCCGTCGGCAGAACCGCCGTCGATCACAATGTGTTCGATGTCAGGGTGGTCCTGCGTAGCCACCGAAGCCAACGTATCGCCCAAGGTCGCTGCAGAGTTATAGCAGACGGTGATGACGGAAATCTTCATTCAGGTACCCGGAGGGCGGCAACCGGGCGACATCATGCCGGTCCGGGCCGCTGTGACAGTTTGAGCGAAATCAGGCGCGCGCACAGCGCGGACGCGAAACGGATGCGGTGCATCAGTCTCTCAACGACACCGAAGTGGCTGCGCTCGCCCGTGGGCGATGCGTTGGCACCGTGACGACGATACAGCAGCGTGACCTCGGCCACGAAACGGACGCGGCCGGTCGCAGTGGCGATCAGGCCGATCCAGGTATCGTGCATGGGCAGGCGGTCCGGAAAGGGTAGCGCACGCGCGAGCACAGTGCGGCGAAACGCCATGCAGCAGCCCAGAAAGCTGTTGCGCCACAGATTACGCAGCACGCCCGGTGCCGACCTCCGAAGCACAAAGAAGGACGGTGCGATCACGTTAAGAGAGGCATCGGTCACCTGGCAGTCTGACACCGCCAAATCCGCGTCAGACAGGGCTTCCAGAAACACCGAGCGCTTGTTCGGCAGCCAAACGTCGTCCTGATCGCACAGGAACACGATGTCGCCACGCGCCGCGGCGAGTGCTCGGCCGAAGTTAGCCACCACGCCCAGTCGGCGCTCGCCGCGCAGCAGCCGGATACGCGAATCTCCGCACGCGTTGATCAGTTCCAACGTGCCATCGGTCGAACAGTCGTCTGCGATCACCAGTTCATCGCCTGGATCGAGCTGGCCCAGCACCGATTCAAGCTGAGCCCGCAGATGGCGTTCCCCGTTGCAGGTGGCCAGGCAGACCGAAATCATGCCCTCGTCACGGCGGCATAGGCCCGCCGGCACAGACGGTAGAGGCTGACCGGCAGCGCGCGCTTGAGCAGCCGGTTCACCTGCATCAGGGGAGTGACCCGCGGCGCATGGCCAGCCAGCAACATCAGGTCCAGCGCATCGCCCGGTGCGGTCGCGCGCACCGCGCGCAGCACGCACTGGTAAACCGTGGCATGCGGATTGCGCAGCACCGCGGTCTTCAGATCGTCCGGCGCGCGGCGCCAGAGGTCGGCGTACTCAGTGTCCTCCGGCGCGCGGCTGACGAAGCCGGCTTCGACGACCTTGAATCCGGCGCCTTCGACCAGCGCCTGCATGTTCTTCAGCCCGAAGAAGCGGATGTGGGTGCTGTCCAGCAAACCGGCGTCGCGATACTCGAAGTCCTCGTCCATCAGGCAGGCGTGGATAACCGCGTGACCGATGTGGGGCAAGGAAATCACCACGCAGCCTTCGGGCGTCAGCAGCGCCTCACAGGCACGGAGCAGATCCTGCGGCTGATTCAGGTGCTCCAGCACATCTGCCGCGACCAGCGCGTCGAAATGCTCGCCACCGACCTCGCCGACCCAGGCCGTTTCGTTCAGATTAGCCTGAATCACCCGCTCGCAATGGGGGGCAAGGTGGGGCAGGAAGGACGCCTCCAGTTCCACCGCGGTGACGCGGCTGGCCCGCTCGGCTTTGAGGCGGCGGGTAATCGAGCCCGGACCGGCGCCCAGTTCGAGCACCCGCGCGTTCTCGGGCACCATCGCCAGTACGATGTCAGCAGCGTTCTCGCCCTGTCCGTAAAGCTTTTCGTAGTGGTAATTGATCGGCTCAGCGCTTCCCATTCGACTCCCCGGTTCTGATGCCCACGCGAATCAGGGTGCGGGACAGCAACCGATCCAGTGCATTGGCGTAGCGCAGTATTTTACTTTTGATGAAGAAGCCGCGCAGCGCGCGGTCGAATTCGGGTATTGGCCGACGCGGCACATCGCTCACCGTCAGCGGCACGGGCGACGGCTGTACCCGGTAAGGATCGAAACGCCAGGACGAACAATGAACACCGGTGCCATCCAGCCCGATGTTGCGAATGGTCGATCGAACCGGTGCCAGCGAAAGCTTGCCCGCCAGGTACAGCGAGGCGTGCCAGCGAATGAACCACGAGTTATTCCGGCCGGAAATCTGGTCGTTCAGCATCCGCATGAAATTGCCGGGACCGACACGGTCGAAGGCCACGGTCAAAGCGCGCTCTTCAAGCGCCTGTACGAGCTTGCGGCCATCGGGTTCGAACAGCTGCCAGGCGCGTGACCAGGTCGCCCAGCCCCAGCTCATCGGGAACGGCAGCAACAGGGTATCCGGCATGCCGGCCGGCACGTTCACCGGATACATGTAGGCGGAAACGCAGCCCACCGCCTCATCGTCCGCATAATGGTCAAGCGCATCGTTCATGTAGCGCAGGAAGTGCGGCGAGGTGATCAGGTCGTCCTCCAGCACGATCACCCGACCATGCCGCGCGCACAGCAAGCCAGCCCCGTCGATGATCGAGCGCGCCAGGCCGAGGTTGTGTTCGCGCCGTATCAGCGTGACCGACGCGAAGCCCTGCACGTCTCGCACGCACTCCAGCACCTCCTCATGGGCAGCACGGGTGGCTTCATCCCGCGGCGCATCGGCAAAAACATAGAGCGGCGTCTCGTTAGCAAGCGTGTTGGTCCGCAGCGCAGCCAGCGTCTGGCGCGTGTGGTCCGGCCGGTTGTAGACGAAGAGGGCGACCGGGGCCCGACTGACTGAGTTCAGGGTCGCCATCACGAGCGGTGTCGGGCCTTGAGCAGTGCGCGCAGCGCCCGGCGCGATTCAATCAGGCCAAGCATCAGCGAACTCGACATCCTCGGAGCAAGTCGCACCATGGACGCCGGGCGGGCAATCTCTGCAAAGGGGCGTACCGCCTCGGTCACCTCGTCCACGAGAGCAGGATCGATCTGCAGGCGGTGATGGCGCAGCAGCATGAACGAATAGACCAGGCGGCGCTTCTGCAAACGGAAAAAGGCGCGCAACATGTCCTGCGTCACCCAGGGTGCACGCGTGGCTGCACGCACCAGCATCGCGAAATGACCAAACGCGATCTTCGCATAGGCCGACGGATTCGCCTGCCAGCCATCCTGCGGCAGCAGGCCGATCACATGGTTGCCGGCGAAGTGACACCAGCGGATGTCGCGAGCGGCTTCCAGAAAGACACCGACCTGACAGTAACAGGTGCCGAAATAGCGCGACACGTCCACACTGCGCCACAGTTGGGTGCGAATCAGGAAGGTCGGAAGGAAGGTCGGAAGGTGGTGTCGTGTGTGGGTCACATAGCTCTGCAGACCGACACCGAACACGTGCTGATCCAGCCGGGCCGCTTCCACCACGTGTTCGCCAAAGCGGCCGGCGACGCGCTTGGCATGGTTCATCAGGACGAAGTCGATATCGGGGCGCTCGGCGAGAAAGTCGAGCACACGGGCCAGACCGTCTGCCTGGATGAGATCGTCCTGACCGCTGAACCACAGATACTGGCCTCGCGCCAGCGAGGCGACGTGGGCGAAATTGCGATCCATGCCGAGGTTGACGGCATTGCGCTCGCAGCACAGCCGAGCGTCCAGCGATGCCCGGCGCGTCAGCGCCTCCCAGCTGCCGTCCAATGAACAGTCATCGGTGACGACGATTTCGAAGTCGCTGCGCCCGAGGGCCAGCAGGGCATCCAGCAGCCGTTCGAGATGGGCGCCACCGTTGTATGCCGGCACGCAGATGGATATCAGCGGAAAGGTCATGACCTGCGTGGCTTGGGCAGGGAGAGCAGGATACGCACGCGGATCAGCACACCGAACAGCGTGACCGCCGTCAGGTAGAGCAGCGCGAGCGCGGCCGGGATGCGGCCGAAAGGCAATGCGAAGAACACGAGCAGCGTGTGACCATTCACGGTAGCCAGCGCCGCGTAGAGCACGCGCACCGGGGCCGGAAACCGGCTCTGGAAGCCCCCGCTGGCGATCGCGCTCCCGGCATTCGTCTCCGGCAGTTGAAGGCGCACCGCCTTCAACTCCTGACTGATGACAGCGTAGTACAGGAAAGCGAACAGCGCAGCGCTGGCGAACAGCCACAGGGCGGTATCCTGATGACGCCAGCCGGCCGCAACGATTACCAGCGACACCTTGGCCAGATCGCTCATGTGATCGAAGCGGAAGGCATTGCGTGACACCCGGTCGGACATGCGCGCCACCGTGCCGTCACAGAAATCGAGCAGCAGCGACACCGTCCAGAAAATGACGAACAGCCAAGCGTCCGGCTGCAGTACCAACGCCGCAGCGGCCGCTACAGCGGCGGCGCAGGACAGGGCCGTGATCTGGTTGGGCGTCATGCCGAGCGCGTTGAGCGCGCGGGCGAACGGGAAGGCAAAACGGTACATAGCCAGCAGCAGCAGGTTGTGGCCGATGGTGCCGTGGTTCGCATACCGGTCGGAAAACACGCGGGCCAAGAGAGAAGTCATGCCGGAAAACGGGCCCTCAGAGCGCCGCCGCAATGCCGGCCAGGCGCTCGCGGGTGACCGCGGATTCAAGATCGCTCACGGTGTCGACCTCTACCCAGCCGCCATTCACCGTGACCGCCGACAGAGCATTGCCCTCATCAATCATGAGTTGCAGCAGGTCGGTCATGTAGGCCTTCTCAGGCGATTTGCCTCGCAGCAAACCGGCCGCCCGGGCGCGATGGAAGGTGTCGCGCAGGATGTCGAGACCGCGCGGCGAGAATTTCATCAGGCCCATGTACTGGCCCTGGATCTGGTCCAGCGACAGCGGTTTCTGTCCGATCTCGATGATATGACCGGCGGCGTCCATGCGCAGTGTCTCGGCATCATCCAGCGGGTTCTCGTTGCGCGCCCGCCAGTATCGCTCCCAGTCCAGATCGATGGTCACCGCGATATCGGCGGTCGACGCCAGCAACGCACGCAGGATGTCGCGCGAATAGACGATGTCGCCATAGGCCAGCACCAGTTCGCCCTGCAGCGCCGACTCTGCGCTGAACAGCGTCCACACCATATTGGTCTCGGCGTAACGCGGATTCAGCTCCAGCCCCAGACCCGGGCGCTTCAGCATGTCACTGCGATAGCCACCTACCAGCGTGATGTCGGCAACGCCCTCGCTGCGTAGAACCGCGAGCTGGCGGTCGAGCAGACTCGCGCCCTCGACCTCGACCAGACATTTCGGGCGATCCAGCGTGTAGGGACGGAGGCGGGTACCCTCGCCCGCGGCAAGTATCAGGGCCTTCATTCCTCATTCTCCAATCAGAAGTTGTCGGGCTCGCGCCAGTTCGCCTGCGCCAAAACGCGCCTCGCGCTCCGGATGCCACATCCAGCCCTCCCAGCGCAGTGCGCGGTGACGCATCGCCTCGATGCTCCCGTCCGGCGCGGTGGCCAGCACGGCGTAGCCCGGCGGACAGGCGGCCAAACCCCAGTTGTGGAAGCTGTTCACCTCCGCCGGGATGGCGCCGGACAACACTGCGTCGCCCTGCAGGGGGTGACGCGTACCGGCGTGGCCGCCAACCGGCACCAGGGTGGCGCCTGCATGGTGCGCGAGCATCTGCATGCCGCGGCAGATGCCCAGCACCGGCAGCCCGGCTCGCGCCGCGTGCTCGAGCAGCGCAGCTTCGGTGCCATCGCGTTCCAGGCTGTCGCCGATGTCGTTGCCGCCGGACAACAGCACCGCGGTCGGTGCCAATGCCGCCAGCCAGCCCGCCAGGTCATCACCCAACGCGTTCGGCACCGGCAGTGACAGCGCCCCCAGCGCGCACACCCAACCGGTGAGCCGCTGGTCCAGCGCATCGCGGTTTTCCGCGCGCGCCGGCACGCGGTCCACGCGCTGGCTGATGGCGATGAGCGGTCGCGTGCTCACGGCCGGCGTGCGATCAGCACGTAGATGTTGCAGAACTGGTCCGGCAGGAAGCGCATCAGCGCGTCCTGCAGCAGCTGACCCAGGCCGGACAGGCGGTAGCCCTCGGCACGCGCCCGGTTCTCGTCGAATGCCTTGTGCGTGCGGGCACGGAAGAAAGCGAACTTGTACAGGATGGGCATGTTCTCGACCGGCGACACCGACTCGACCACGAAACCCGCACGCTCGAACAGCGCGGCGAACTCGCGCCGGGTCAGATTCATCTTGTGGAAGGCGGTGCCGGCAACCTTGCCGCTGCGGCGCGCCCTGCGATCCGCCAGCCGGTCGGTCAGGCGGGTCTGGATGTTGTCGGCGCGGAATGAGGCGCACACCCTGCCCCCCGGTTCGAGTACGCGCAGGGTTTCGGCCACCGCCGCATCCAGGCCATGTTCGAGATTGTGATAGAGCCCGTAGGCCAGCACATAGCGGAAGCGACCATCCGGAAACTGCAGCCGGGTGATGTCACCGGTTTCGACCTTGAGCGTGGGGTCAGCGTCTCGCAGCTTGGCCACGGCAACATCAATGTAGTCGATGCCCGTGATGTCATAGCCCCGCTCGTGAAAGTACCGCAGGATGCGCCCGGCACCGCAGCCCGCTTCCAGGATGGCGCCGTCGCGCGACACCACCGTCTGCAGCGCGTACTTCAGCGGGTACACGCCCTCGTTGGTCATCGCGCTGTCGGCCGGAATGTCGGCCCAGCGGGAAGCCCAGTAGTCCTTCACGCCGCGGCTTCGATAGGTGATGCGCATCTGTGATCCAGGTGTCTGCGGAAATATTCGTCCTGCGGCTCGCTCACTGTCCGCCAAGAATGGCGAGATGCTTGAGCACCGGATGAATGATGTAGTAGGTGTCGCCACCCGCATTGTCCGGCAGTTCGAAAGTCCAGTCGCCGTCGCGGCGCCAGGCCTCCAGCGTGTCGACCAGCACCCGAGCGCGCGCGGCGGAATCATAGACGTGATCGATGCGGGTGCGCAGCGCCGGCGGGGCAAAGCGCCGACGACGTATGACCGGGCCGCAGTCGATCTCGGCGGTCAGAAAAATCGCGGATGCCCCGATCGCTCCTTCGGCCAGAAGACTGAAATAGTTGGTGGTACTGCCCTTGAAATCGGGCAGATAGCCCCCGTGCACATGCAGGAAGCGCTTGCCGGTCGCCAGCACCGCAGCGCGCAGCAGTGCGCCGCCATAGCCGGAATACACCAGCACTTCGGGCGCGGCCTGCGCGATCAGCGCCACCACCGCCGGATCGTTGATGTCGCGCGAACCGGATACGACGTAAGGCAGGCCGAGCCGCTCAAGCCACGGTCGCAACGGCGCCGCCGGATCGAATTCCGCCTCAGGCCAGTCCGCATCGGCGCTTGCCATGGACGTGTCTGCGGCCGCCTGGCCGGGCATCGCTGCCGGCGTATCGGCGTCGAGCAGCAGCACCCAGGCCGGCCTCAGCCCCCGGCGCTCCATCGCCGCCAGGTAGGCACGGGTACGCGAGGTATCCGCGGCGATCAGTCCGAACTCATGCGACATCGACCGTCACTCCCTCTGCAAGGGCCAGCATGCGGACCGCAGCGAGTTCCGCCTCCACCAGCAGTGCCAGTCGTTCCGGCGGGCAGGCCGGCCGCAGCGTGCCGGCATCGAGCGACAGCAGCAGGTCGACCAGCTTGAGCTGCGTACTCAGGTACTGCAGGTGCCCGGTCAGGGCGTGTGCCAGCGCCAGACAGAGGGCCAGTTCAACGTAGCGGGCCGGGTCACGCGCTTCGCCCTCACCCTTGCGGAAACCGGGTGCATAGGCGGCATACAGCTTCTTGCTCACCTCGAAACGCTGGACCACGCGGTTCAGCCAGGGCCGTGCCGCCGCGACATCGCCGTCGGCCAGCACGCCGAGCAGCGCGGCCAGCAGCGGCTGCAGCGTCACACCGTCGGCGGGCGAGAACCCGCCAAGCGCCGGGCCCGACGCCAGCGCACGCGCCGCGGCCGACAGAGCGGCCTTCAGGTCGCCCTGTGGCGGGCAGGATGCGCCCTGCAGATGCTGCGCAAGCCGCACCCTGCGGTCTGCGCCATAGGCAGCGAGAAAGTCCTGCCCGCCGTACGGCGCATACATGTACGCATGCGGCGCATCGAGCCGGTTCTCGGCGGCGTACGGATAGTTCACGCGGGCACCCCGCAGATGCGGTCCGCGATCACCGGCGCATGGGCCAGCAGGGCGTCAAGCGACCCGTTGTTGACGATGAGCAGGTCGGGCGCGGACGGGCGCGGAAAGTCGAGGTCCAGCCCTGCCACATCGCGGATCTCGCCACGCGCATGGCGGGCGTACAGACCCTTGGAATCACGCTGGCGCAGTACCTCGATCGGCGTGTCGATGAACACTTCGTAGTACTGACGCAGATGGTCGCGGCACCACTCGCGCGACTCGGGAAAGATGGACAGGATGGCGCACACCACATCGATGCCCTGGGCGTCGAGGAAGGCACACAGGCGGCAGATGCGCTCGGCGTTGCGCCGGCGGCCGTCGAGGTCGTGACCGAGGTCGTTGCCGAACAGTTCGCGCACCCGGTCGCCGTCGAGCAGCACCACCTGACGTCCGCGCGCGCGGACGGTGTCCACCAGCTTTTCGGCCAGCGTGGTCTTGCCCGCGCCGGACAGTCCTATCAGCCAGACAACCATGTCGTTTCCGTTCAGTGCAAGGGAGTGATCAGGCCGGCGGAACAGTCAAGACTGAGCCGGCGTGCCTGCAGGAATGCTTCGAAGCGCTGCTCGCCACAGCCGATGGCGGCCGGAATGCCGAACTCGGCGCAGCGTATCGCCATGTGAGAGTTGGCGCCGCCGTACTTGGTGACCAGACCGGCGATGCGCTGCGCGAATATCCAGTCGTAACCGGGATCGGCATTCTCGATCAACACGATGCGCCCATCGAGTGCCGGCGCGATCTGGCGCGCATCGAGGCACACCAGGTCGGCGGTCACCTTGAGTCCGGTGATGAAATTGGGCTGGCTGACCTGGAAGGGCACCACATGCACGCCCGCTTCGTCGAACAGCACCTGCGGCAGGCGGATCGCCGACGTCAGCGCGTGGCGCTCCGCCTCGCGTTCGGCAATCGCGCGCAGACGCTCCTCGACCGATGCATCAGTACTGCACAGCGCGACGTCGAGCAGCGAGCCGACCGGCACATGCGACATCTCCTCGCGACTCAGGCCGTGACGTTCACCAAAATCGGCGATCAGCTCCAGCATGGCGCTGATGGAACGGGTGAACACGAACTTGCCGTACTCGCGGCCGGCGATGGCCGCCGCGCAGTAGGCCAGCAGTCGCCCGCAGTCGACGCCGTCCAGCCCGGCCTCACGCAGCAGCGCCTCGATGGCGGCGCGCTGCCGGGCATCCGGTTCGAACGCCGGCGGATGGCTGACCGCCTCGCCCTGCGCGGCACCGCCGGAGGTGGCGAAATCCTGCATCTGATCGTAGCGCGGCGACAGGATGTCGTAAGTGCCGGGCCGCAGGTGCCCGTAGCGGTTCATGAAGGCTGCACGCGACAGCGCGTCGGTCTGGAGGCGACGCATGTCGTCAACCAGATCGCCCGCCACGGTGCGCACGCCGGCCTGGAAGCGGGCCACGTCATCGGTGGTCAGCGCGCCGCGCGCCACCAGCGACTGCAGCAGCGTGCGCGCGATGAAGCCGTGCCGCGCCAGCACCGCGAACGGCTCTGTGCCGAGACGGCTGCAGTCCTCGATCATGGGCAGCAGCGCGCAAAGCCCGCTGTCCGCGGCCGGCAACTGCTGCGCGGCGAGCTGTTCCACCCGGGCCAGTGCGGCCGCGATGGCGCCATCACCCTCGCCGCGCAGCAGCGGCAGCGTCATCCGGCGCAGCGCATCGCGGAAGGCCCGGCGTTCGTCCGCCGACAGGGCCTCGCCGACCAGCCGCTCGAGCCTGTCATCGACATCGAAACTGAAAGTGGTGATGGCCACCTCGAACTCGATCTTGTCATGCAGTTCCGGGTGCGCCCGCAGCCGCGCCACCCAGGCATCGACCAGCTTGCCGGCGACCGGCGCCGGCAGGTCGGCCGGAAGATAGGAATGGAAGCTGAGCCGGGTGTCGATGAAGGGCTGGCCGGCCAGCGACACCATCAGTGCCTGTCCGGCCGGCGTGGCGTAGCCCATGCTCTCGCGGGCACGCCGCCACGCATGATCGGTGATCAGCGTGCGGTACAGGGAAAGCGCCAGCGCACGCGGCGCGCGACCGATCATTTCCGCTGGGTTCCAGTCCGGCATCTGGCCGAGCACCGTGGTGTGGCCGAACACGCCGTGCGCCGGCCGCAGGCGCTCACGCACGAAGGTCTGGATGCCGCGCAGTTCGGCATCGATGCGGCGCGCCACCGCGCGGTTCCAGTTCGGCTGGGTAGTGATCGCGCGCACCTGCAGCAGGTAGGGCTGCAGCGCTTCGTCGAGCGCGAACTCGATGTCGAGGAACTGGCTGCCGAGCAGCTGCTCCAGCTCCTGCACCGCGGCGATCAGGCGCTGGAAGCGCTCGGACCGGATCGCATCGGCCGCGCCGCGGTGGATGTACAGCGTGCGGTTGGCATACTCGCCACCGCCCGAGGTGACCGTGTTGGTCAAGCCGGACACGTCGTCGTAGTTGATGACGTAGTAGGGCGCGCCGGTATTGAGGTCGTGGGTGAACACGACGCCGCTCATCGCCGGACGCTCGATCAGCGTCTGGAAGATCACTTCGTCACGCGACGCGCTGCGGCGGTCGCGTGCATAGCTGTCCATCACCGTCCGGGCGGCCGCCAGCAGCGCCGGCCCGTCGTCCGCTGGTACGCCCAGCACTGAATCGTAGGCACCGGCCTTGGAGGCGAGCACACCGTCCTCGTCGCCGGCCGACGAGCGCACGATCAGGGCCGTCGCGCCAAAGCGCGCCGAAACCTGGGCGCACAGCACCTCCTCCGGCATCTGTGCCAGCTGATCGACAGTGAAGGCCAGCAGATCCGGCACACGGAAGCGGGTCACCCGGGGCTGCAGCTCGATCAGCATGCGGGCCTTGGAAAGGGTCTTGTTCATCATCGCTGATTCATTTTCCGGGAACAGGCACGACACGGCGCAGCAGACGCCCGGCATTGTCCAGATAGAGGCCGCCCACCCGCGGCAGATTGCGGCTGAAGGACTGCCACAGGGCACTGCGCAGGCGCCCGGCGTCGGTATCGGCGTCCTGCCCAAGATAGCGGCCGACCGCCTCGCGCTGGGCGTCGCTCACCGCGTCGAGCGGTTCGGCGAACAGCCTGCGCAGGGCCATGAAGCGCTCGATGTCGTCCTCGTCGCCATAGTCGCGCAGATCCTGTTCGCCGTCGCGCACCGCGCGCGACCCTTTGATCACATAGGTGGGCGCCGGTCCGTGCAGGAAGAAGGCCACCCCGGCCTCGGCCAGATAGAAGCTGTGCGAGCCTATGGTGGGCGAACACGCGTGGCGGAAACGCCGAGCGATTCCGTAGAAGCGGTCGACAAAACACTGCGCATTGGTGGTGCCCGCAGTCACGATGGGAAAGCCGTAGCGGCGCAGCGTCCGGTGCATGCCCTTGAGCACGTCGTGAAAGGACAGGCAGATCACCACTGGATGGAACCGGGCCGGCAGATCGCAAAGGCTCTGCATGTAAGCGTCGAGCGATTCGAACACCGGCGTGGTGGTGGCATTGGAATGGGTGAAGAACACCACGGTGCCGCGGCGTGCAGGGTCCGGTTCCGGAAAGTGCTTCTTCCGGTATGCCAGCCAGGGATGCGGGACGTGCAGCGCCTGCTTGCCGTGCCGCTCGCGCATCAGCCGGGCCTTCTTCCCGTTCCAGGTCAGGAACAGGGCGTACGGCGACTCGATCTCGTTCGGCCAGCAGCGCGATTCCCAGTGAACCCCGTGATCGGACGTGGCACACAGCGGCAGCCATGACGGATAGCCCGCCCAGGCGCGCAGCGTGCGGCCGAAACTGGAATTCTCGGTCTCCCACGACGCCCAGGGCGCAAGGCCGGCGTCGGTCCGGCGCTGCAGGCGGCTAAGGCGCAGCAGTTCATCGTCGCTGAAGCCTTCGTGCGGGTCTCCCGGCAGCAGGGCGCTTTCCAGCGGATTCAGCACGGCCACCCCTTGCCTATCGTGATGTATCTGTCGCCGGCATCGAGTTCACGCGTCGCGGTTGCGGTGAAGGCGGCCGCAGGCGACGGTGGTGCAAGATCTGCGGGTGTGTCCGGCTGCCGTGTGCTCCAGCCGCGGAAGGTCCACTCGCTAGGCGACACCGCCTCCCAGTAAGCCGGATTGCGATGCTGATCCAGCATGAAGCGCAGCGACTCGGGCTGCATGCCCAGCCAGTCGCAGAAGCGCTCCAGATGCCGCGGCGGCACCAGCTCGTGCTGCCGGACCAGCGTCAGGCCCTGCTCGCGGGTCAGCCGACCGTGGCGGATTTCCCGCGTGGCGTGGTCGGTCACCCGCGAATAGCCGTGCTTGAACAGCTTGAGCTGGTCGTGCAGATCCATGTAGTTGAAGCAGTCGACATGGTCATAGGTGTCGAAGGTGCGGGCAAACGCCGCCGACGCGTAATCGTGGCGCGCGATCATGGCCTCGTGCTGCGCCTTCGGGTCCCAGCGCACGTAGTTGCCGAGGTAGATGCCGCGCACACCCACCGCGTCGAGCGCGGCATCGTCCGGGTAGCGGTACTGCCAGATATCACCCTCGGTCAGGGTATCGAACACCGACAGCAGGTCGTCCGCCTCGTAGCCCATCAGGTCGTGGTCCTTGCGGTAGCGGCGGGTCATCTCGACTTCGTGCAGGTGCGAGAACATGCCCACCTGCTCCAAACCCTGATGCGCGCCCCAGATGATGAGCGGAACCCTGAACCGCACCGCAGTCTGCACCGGGAAAACGGTCTGCCCGGCGAGGATGGGCCAGTAGATGCTGCCGAAGCGTCGCAGCGTGCTGCGGACGATGCGCTTGACCGACTCCGGATTGACGTTCTGGTAGAGGATGTCGCAGTTCAGGCGGATGCGCAGATTGGCGAGATTGCGTATGCCCAGCGGCGTGTTGAAGTAGCGGTTGTAGGTCACCAGCAGCGGATTGAGACCCAGCCGTTCCTTCACCAGATGCACGATGTAGTAGGCGTCGTGCGCACCGCTCACCGGCACGATGCAGTCATAGTTGCGTCCATCGGTGCCGCGGTAGGGCGCCACGATGGACTCCAGTCGCGCCCAGCGCTCGGCCCAGTCCAGACTGTCCTTCTCCTCATGCACCCGGCAGCCGGAGCAGACGCCTTCGTCGTCCAGCACGAGTCCGAGCGGGTGGGCGGTTGTGTAGAGGCAGCGCTTGCAGAACTCCATGCTTCAGGATCCTTCGACCGGTGTCGGACCGGCGTGCATCGGCGGGCGCAGGGCCGCGCTGGCCACCGCCCGCTTGTAGGTCTGGTAGGCGTGCTCGCGGTAGGCGAACGGATTGCCGACCGCCACCGCGGCAACCGCCGGCTGTTCGAGGAAACGCCGCGTGACTGCCGGATCGGTGAAACCGCCGAACAGGATGAGCGGCACGTCCGGACAGGGCAGCTCACCCAGCCGTTCAGGTTCGAAACCGGTCAGCCCGCCCTCGTTCTGCCAGTCGATCAGCATCAGTTCGGACACCGCTCGCTCGGCGATCAGCGCCGGCACGCCATCGCCGAAGGGCAGACACCGCCGTGTGAGGTAATCGTGGCGGAGCACGCTGTCGGCGAAGCGCACCGGCACCGCGGCGATCAGCGCCTGCGCCCCCAGCCGTGCCGACATGCGGCGGACCTCGTCCGGTGCGCGGTGCAGCGCCTGGTCGACGGTCACCCGGTCGGCACCGGACTGGATGGCCCGCACGGCGTGGTCGGCCGAGGCGACACCGCCGCCATAGATCAGCGGGGTCTCAAGTCCGAGCCGACCGAGGCGCGAGAGCAGATCGAAATCCGGTACCCGATCGCCGGCACTGCGGTCGATCACTTGCACCAGGATTTCATCGGCGCCCCAGCGATCGAGATTCTCGACGAGGCACTCCGGTCGCCCGAGTGGCAGGTAGCGTCGGTAGCCGAAGGACTGCACCGCCCAGCCGTTGCGTACGGTCACCACACCGATCAGACGCTTTCTAAGCATGCGCCAACTCCATGATCAGGGTATGCAATAGGCGCGTACCGGCGCTCTGGCTCTTCTCCGGATGGAACTGCAGCCCGGCCACGCGGCCGAGGCGCACGGCTGCGGTCACTGGCTGAGGCAGCCGTGCCTGCGCGGTGACGCAGGCACCCGCATCGACCATCTTGAAGGAATGATTGAAGTAGAAGGATTCGCCCTCGCTCTGGCGGAAGGCCGGATCGTCGCCGACACACTCCAGGGTGTTCCAGCCGATGTGCCAGGGTGCTTCATCCAGTGGCACCACCCGCCCCGGCAGGATGCCTAGGCCGCGGGTCTGCCCCTGCTCGAACGACTCCTGGGCAAGCAGCTGCATGCCGAGGCAGATCCCGAGCAGCGGTCGTCCGGCCTGCGCCGCGTCACGCAGATAGGCATCCAGCCCGGTGTCGCGCAACTGCGCCATCGCCGCAGGAAAGGCACCGACGCCGGGCAGCAGCAGAACATCACAGGCATCGAGCCCCTGCGCATCCGCAGCCACCCGCACGCGGAAGCCCGCGTCGTGCAGCACGTGGCTGACCGAGGCGTGATTGCCGACACCGTAATCGACCAACCCGACGGTAGTGCGGCTCACAGCCCTTCCCCCACCCGGAAGCGCCGGGTTATCGCGCCATCGCTGCCGATGTCGAACAGTTCGCGGTTGGTCGACGCGTGCACGTGCTGCCAGAAGCGTTCTTCGCTGATGCCGATGAAGTCGCAGAAACTGCGGATGTAGCGCGGCGAGCACTGGCCGTCGTAGCGCTCGACCAGATCGATCGCGGTGGCGCGGTCCATGGTGCCGGCACGCATGGCCTCGTTCACGTACTCGGTGACCTTCCCGAAGCCGAACTTCAGGTATTTCACCATCTGGTTCATGTTGTGCCAGTCTTCGTCCAGATTGCTCAGGCCCAGAAGGTCGCCGGTCTGGTCAGGCCCCTCCGCGCGGATGCTCAGGCCGTGCGGGCAGGCGTAGCCGGCGTTGTTCACCAGGCTCCAGTCGCCGAGGAACCAGCCTAGAAACACGATCTGGATGTCGGCCGCAGCGAACTCCGCTTCGCTCGGATAGACATAGGGCAGGATGTCGCGTAACGGATAGCCGGCTTCCAGCATCCATTCATGACCCGAACTCAGGGTGTTCGAGTATCGAAGATTGTTTCCGTCATAACCGTTGCGACCCATGGTCTTGAGGTCGCCCACCTGCAGCGCCGGGTTCTCGCCCCAGAAGATGAGCGGAATGCCGTAGCGGCTGGCCAATTGCGGCACCGAACTGAACAATGCCAGTTCGGAGGAGCGAGCCCAATTGGTGAACTTCATGAAGCTGTCGTGCATCAGTCGGCGCCAGGTGTCCGGTGCCGGTGAGGACAGTACGACATCGAATCCGAGTTCGATCAGGTTGGACACGTTGTTCACGCCGAGCACGGACACCTGCTGCGGCGGATGGCTGAGCGACACCAGCAGTGGATGCATGCCCAGCTTGTCGCGCACCCACAGCGCCTGGCGGGTGCTGTCCTTGCCGCCGCTGACGCCGATGATGCAGTCGAAGCCGGCACGATCAGCACGACGGTGCTTCGCCACCAGATCCTCGATGATCTCGAAACGCTCCTGCCAGTCTATGCCCTGGGCCGCGCTGTGATAGGCGCAGGCCGGGCACCGCCCTTCCGGCGTGAAAATCGTGTTCGGACGCGTGTCAGGCTGCAGGCAGGTGACGCAGTACTTCATGGGGCGATCGATTGTTCGTAGGCCGAGGCCAGTACCGCGTGATCGCGGCACAGCAGCGGGATGCCGTCGAGTACCGGATAGACCAGACCGGTTTCGCGCGACGAGAAGGCGCTCTCCGAACGCACCAGCGGTGCATGAGTGAGCGGGCAACGCCAGGCGGGCAGCGCGGGTACGCCCGCATCCGTCTTGACGATGCACACGACGCCACTCGGATTGAGCGGGTTCACATAGAAGTCGAGAAGACGATAGTCGGCGACCGTGCAGCCCAGAGCCTCGGCGGTCGCCTTCAGGTTGCGCACATAGCCGTGATGCGCCATGCGCTCGCGTGCCTCCGGGCCGGCCAGTTCGTAGATCGGTTCGACCAGCACCACCGCACGCCGGGCTACCCGAAGCAGTTCCTGCAGCGCAGCCTGTTCGCGGCCACCGTTCGGCTCCAGCGAATGCGAGGTGTAGACCACATCCACGCTTGCATCGGCCAGCGGTATGTGGAACAGGTCAGCCACGAACAGCTCGGCCTGCTGCGTCTTCTGCCGGAGCCAGCCACGGCCGTGCGCACAGCGCGACCAGCTGATGTCGAACCCGAGCGCGGTAGCCAGCCGCTGCGGCAGCGCTTCGAGCAGGCCGGCCAGCGTAGTGGCTTCACCCGAACCGACCTCCATCACCGAGCCGCTCGGCGGCAGATGAGGGGCAACCAGCCCGGCGAGCTGAGCGCACCAGCGCTGCTTGCCCGCGGGGTCGGACAGCGCATGGCGCACGTAGGCTCCGGCCTGCAGGTCGTAGGCAATCAGCGTCGCGGCCGAAAGATTCTCGTTACGGCCGAGCATGCGGCGCGCGTACTCCATCGCGTTCTCGCCGCGTGCGAATGCCTCGCGCATGCCTGCGAGCAGGGTACGCAGTTCGGCAGCCGCTGCATCGGTGGCCTGCTGGTCAAGGGAAAACATAGTCTTCGCGTGTCAGTCGGGGTTTGAGAGGGCGGACATTCACTTGAGCAGATCCCACGAGATGGGCGTGCCGCGCGGCACCGCGCGGGCAACGGTGCGCCCGATCACCGCATCGATGTATCCGGGCGCCAGCCCCAGTCCGGGCCGGATCGCGCGCACGTTGTCACGGCTCAGCACGTCGCCCGGCACCAGATCGGCGGTCACATAGAGCGAGCGCCTGAACTGCAGCGACTTGCGCTCGGCTTCGGTCGGTCCGTAACGCACCTCGCCCAGCGCCTGCCAGGCACGCTCGGTCTCCACGACCAGCTGCACCATTTCATGCGGTTCCATCGAGAAGGTGGCGTCCACGCCGCCTTCGCTGCGATCCAGCGTGAAGTGCTTTTCGATCACGGTGGCGCCCAGCGCGACGCTGGCCACCGACACGCCGACGCCCATGGTGTGGTCGGACAGCCCCATCTCGCAGCCGAACATTTCGCGCAAGTGCGGAATGGTGCGGATGTGGGTATTGGCCGGCGTGGCCGGATAGGTACTGGTGCACTTGAGGAGCACAAGATGGCGGCAGCCGGCTTCGCGGGCAGCACGCACGGTCTCGTCCAGTTCAGCCAGCGTCGCCATGCCGGTGGAAATGATGAGCGGCTTTCCAGTGGCCGCCACGCGGCGGATCAGGGGCAAATCGGTGTTCTCGAAGGACGCGATCTTGTAGCAGGGCACGTCGAGCGACTCGAGAAAATCGACCGCGCTGTCATCGAAGGGCGTGCTGAACGGAATCATGCCCAGCGCGCGCGCGCGCTCGAAGATCGGCGCGTGCCAGTCCCAAGGCGTGTAGGCCTCGCCGTAAAGTTTGTAGAGTGAGGTTCCCGCCCACAGGCTGTCCGGATCCGCGATGTGGAACTCGCGTTCGTCCAGATCCAGCGTCATGGTATCCGGCGTGTAGGTCTGGATCTTCAGCGCGTGGGCGCCCGACTTGGCGGCGGCATCCACGATGGCCAGCGCCCGGTCGAGCGACTGATTGTGATTGCCGGACATTTCAGCGATCACGAAGGGCGGGGCGCCAGCGCCGATCGGACGGCCGGCAATATTGAAGGCGTCAGTCATCTGGAAGGATCCGCTTGAAGAAGCGCGCGGCATCGGGAAGGTAGCCGGCAGACAGGAACATGTGGCGGGACGACGCGTTGTCACCGGCCACTTCGGCGCGAATCTTACACACACCTGCCGGCCGTTCGAGCGTCAGCCAGCGTTCTGCGGCGGCGAGCAGATCGCCGCCCGCACCGGCGCCATGTTCGCCCGGGGAGAGATAGATCGACACTTCGGCCTCGTCACCGGCCAGATCGAAGCGCACCACGCCCAGCGCCTGACCGTTGCGCTCGCCGACCAGCAGCAGCCGGTCGGCGCGCCCGAGCGTTTCAGCCAGCCAGGCATCGTGTGCGGGGCGCGGAATCGGGTCCCGGTTGCGCGACACCCGACGCACCGCCTCGCGGTTGCGCCATGCGAAGAGGCAGTCACTGTCCGCCACTGCCACCGGACGCATCGTGACGCCGGTGCAGCCCAGCGCCCGGCAGACCCGGGCGGAGCCGGCGCCGTCGACCGTCGCTGCACCGGCGGCGGACAGCGCATGCAGCAGGTGCGGGCTCTCGCAAAGCGCCGCGATCTGTCGCAGCAGCGCCTCATCCTCATGATCGGCATGCAGCGGTGCATGTAGCAGCCCAGCGTCAGCTGCGGTTGCGACCTGTTCGCGCTGATTGTCAGCCACCGGCCAGACCAGCGCCGGCAGCCCGACGCAGGCACGCTCCCAAACCGCGGTGCCGCCGGCACCAATGGCCAGATCGGCCGCTGCCATCAGCTCGGCCATGCGACCGGTCTGCACATGACAGCCGTAGCCGGCCTGCGCGCAGGCCGCCTCGATGGCGGCGCGATGAGGGTGCGCGGCGCCGATCACAACATCGACCGCAACCTGCGCAGACAGCACGCGCGGCAGCAGCGCGATCACCCGACCGGTCTGGTTGGCCGCATCGACACCGCCGAAGAACACCAGCACCCGGCGCACCCCGCCGTCGCGATGGCGGCCACGCATGGCCGTGAACTCCGGCCGCAGCAGCGCGTAACGCGGACCGAGAAGCCGCCGGGCAGAGGCCGGAACCCGCTGCGCGTAGCGCGCAGCCATGTCGGCATACAGATTCTGATCCAGCAGCAGGTCGCATGCGTGATCGCGGTCCGCCAGATCGTCGATCGCCATGATGCGGAGCGCCCGCTCGCGCAGCGCACGCTCCCAGCGCGCATCGAGCGCGTAGTGGTCGACGATGAGCCAGTCGGGCGCGAAACCGGCCAGTGCGGCGCAGGTGCGCGCCGCATCTTCCGCCTGGGAACCGCCCAGCCAGGCCGCATGGGGCAGGTCGTCCGGCTCGCCCGCGCCATCGATTCGCATCACCGCGTGACCCGCCGCCTGCAGGCGCTCCTGCGCACCTTCGGTGAGGTGGCGACAGACGAAGCGTATCTGCGCACCGCGCTGCGCCAGCGCGTCGGCCAGCGTCTGGCAGCGCGCCAGATGGCCGGTGCCGATCTGCGACGAAGCATCGGTGCGGATGCCTACTCTCATGCGACGCCCCCAGCGCGCAGGCGCAGCGCCATGCCGACCTCGGCCATGGCGAAATCAGCTTCATCATCGATATCCATCGCCGACATCCAGTCCATCGGATGCAGGGTATGCCCGGGCAGGTAGAAGCTGCCGCTCTCCAGAAAGGCATTGCGTTCGGCCAGCCACAGCGCGCCGCTCGGGCAGTACAGCAGCGGCAGATCCTGCGACCGCGCGCTGCGAGCTTCAGGAAACAGCCAGTCCGGCTGTCCGTCTGCCTGCAAGCGAGCGGCCCACCACGGGTTCATCCAGCCGAAGCGGAAGGCGCTGATCTGCGCAGGCGCGGCACCGGTCTCGAAGGCCGTCATCGCGTCGCGGATGTCATGGGCATTGCGCAGCGGGCAGTTGGCCATCAGCTGCGCCACCGTGTCGTAACGCTCGGTCCAGTGCGCCTCGGCCTGCAGCAGCGCGACCCGGGTCGCCGCGCTGGAAGGCGCCTGATCGTCGGCGGCCGCATCGCGCAGGAAGGGAACCTCGGCCCCCGCCTCGCGGGCCACCGCGGCAATCTCTGCATCGTCGGTCGACACCAGCACCCGGTCGAAACAGCTGGCATCGATCGCCGCCTCGACCGACCACGCCAGCATAGGCCGGCCACCCAGAGGCAGCACGTTCTTGCGCGGCAGCCTCTTCGAGCCACCGCGCGCGAGGATGATGGCGATGCGACGATTCACCAGACGCTCCAGCCGCCATCAGCCATCATGATGTGGCCGGTAACCGCCGAGGCGGCGTCGGACAGCAGCAGATCCACAGGCCCGGCCAGTTCGTGCTCGCCCAGCATGCGACCGCTCGGGCACAGCGCGGCGTAGCGCTGCTTGAACGCCTCGTCTACCCGACCCTCGACACCGCCGAAGGCCACGCAGTTCACGCGGATGTCCCGCGCCGCCAGACGCACCGCCAGTTCCTTGGTCAGATGCGCCAGGGCCGCCTTGGCCACGCCATACTGCAACGGCGACTGTCGCAGTGGATCGGTGTAAAGGCGCAGGTTGGGAGCGACCGCACCGTACTGCGAGCCGATATTCACCACCGCGCGCAGCCGGGAGTCGGGTGCATCGGCCAGCGCCATCACCAGTTCATACGGCGTCACGACATCGAGCGCGAACTCATCGAGGAAATCCTGGCGAGCGACCCGACCGTCCTCACCGGTACGCAGGAAAGACACGTTGCGCGCGTTATTGATCAGTCCATCCGGCATGCAGCCGATCTGCCTCAGGCCATCCACTACCGTGGCCGCAGCGTCCGGCGCCATCAGGTCGGCACGCAGCGTGTGCAGGGTCCCTCCCACGCCGGACAGGTCTATGGCCAGTTCGGCCAGCGCGTCTGCCGAACGGCCGGCAGCGATCACGGTATCGCCGGCGGTTAGAAAGTGGCGCGCAAGCACGCGACCGATCTTGCCGGTGGCGCCAGTGATGAGGATGGAACGGCTCATGCCTGTCTCCCGAGTTCGATCAGATCCACCACCTCCAGCATGGCGGCGGGCGCGATGCGGACGTCGCGTGCGCGCACGCCATCGACGAAATCCTGCAGCGCCGCGCGGAAGGCACGGAAAGTGTCGGCAAAGTGCAGATCACACCAGCCGGCCGCGCCGAACACGCGCAGGCCCAGCGGCGCACTGGTCGCACCCAGGGTCGATATCCGGACCTCGACACCGGAGGCAAACTCGATCTGAAGCGTAACGCGATCGGCGACTGACCAGCGCTGGCTTCGAATCACCGCCCCACGATCCGGCAATAGCTGCAACAGGGGCTCGATCACATGGACCGCATACTTGTCCCAGTCCTTGGGCACAGTGGCGGCGATGCAGTGGACCGGACCGATCTGGTCGCGCTGGGCAACGGTCAGCCCCAGTTCCGGCGCGTAACGAAGCGCCGAACATGAGAACAGCTGGCCGGGAAAGCGCTGCAGACCAATCAGCGTTTCCGCCTCGACACGCGACAGCGCGAGCGGCTTGTCCACATAGATCGGCACTCCCGCCTCGAGAAAGGGCCGGGCGAGCGCAAGGTGGGTATCAGCGTCGTCTCGCGCCAGCAGTACCGCATCCACCTGTCCAATCAGATTGGTGCAGTGGTCGACGACGTGCTCGATGCATGCCGCCTGAGCCACATGCCGCGAGATCGCAAGGTCCTGAGTCCACACATGGGTCACCCGGGCACCGGCGATCGCGTCGTCCGGAAAGCGCTGCCTCTCAAGGTAGCGCGGAATCACCGGAAAGCCGCAATGCTCCATGGCTACCGCATCATAGCCATTGAAGATGGCCGACCACGAATAGGGATGGCCGTTGCCAGGCGACAGTCCGATCACGCCAAGTCGGAGTGCGCTACTCATGACAGCCTCCAGTTCACCGGATTGAGCAGCTCCGGATCGTTACATGCGAAAGACGTGGCGTCGAAGCGGGGCACCTCGTCCAATCCGTTCAGAGACTGTTCGAGCTGGGCGCGGCTCTGTACGCCGATCAGGCAGCAGCTGACCTCGGACAGATCGCACACGAAGGCGAGTGCGGCCTGTTGCGGCAGCACATTCCGTTCGGCGCAATCGGCATGCCATGCCCGTAGCCGCTCGCGCCAGGGGTCGAAAAAGGCAGGCGCGCTGTCCGGCGGCATCAGCAGCAAGCCCTGCAGGAAGACCGAGCGAACGTGAATTTCAACGCCGAGCGCCGCCAGCCGAGCCAGCGATCCATCGACGATCAACCGCTGGTCGAACACGTTGAGCGGCAGCTGAACCAGATCCGGCGTGAAGCGCGCAAGTATCGCGTCTAGCTGGGCCCCGTCGTAGACCGACACTCCGATGCGCGCGACCTTGCCCTCGGCGCGCAGCGCACGCAGTGCATCGATCAGCCGCTCGCCGCCCGCCACCAGGAGATCGTCGGCGTGGTGTGCGAGCAGACCGTGCACCGCGGGCAGACGCAGCCGCGCCAGCGAACGGATAAACGTGGCCTTCAGGTCATCCGCATCTGCGGCAGTGATCGGCGCATGCGCGTACCGCGGCGTTTTCGTCACCACCTGCAGGCCACTCAGATCCTGCTCGCCGAGTACCGCCTCGGCTTCGCCGTACAGGGCAGCCGTATCGAGGACCTTCAGACCGGCGGCCCGGCCCGCGGCGAGGATGCGCGTCACCTCTGCCCGCGGCGTGCGGCCGTCGCGATTGGCCACGCCGTAGTCCACGCCCCACTGCACGGTGCCGAGGCCGATCCGGACATGACGGTCGGTCACGCGAGCGCGTCCCGGAGAGCGCCGATCACGCGATCCTGATCTGCGTCGGACAGGCCCGGATGCATGGGCAGGCTTATGGCGCTGGCGTAATACTGCTCCGCGCCCGGGCAGTGGCCGGGCCGAAAGCCGAGGCCTGCGTAGTAGGGCTGCAGATGAACCGGTATGTAGTGCACGTTCACACCGATGTCGCGCGCGCGCAGCGCCTCGAATACGATGCGCCGGTCATGACCGGCACCCACCTGCACCACATAGAGATGCAGCGCGGAACGCCCATCCAGTTCGGCCGGCGGCAGGCTCAGAGGAAGCGCTGCGAGCGCTTCGGCATAGCGCGCGGCCACCCGGTGGCGCTGATCTACGAAAGCGTCGAGTCGGTTCATCTGGCTCAGGCCGAGCGCAGCCTGCATGTCGGTCATGCGGTAGTTGAAGCCTAGATCGATCTGCTGGTAGTACCAAGGACCATCCGGGGCGTGGGTCATGTCCGCCGGGTCGCGCGTGATGCCATGGCTGCGCAGGCGCTCCATGCGGCGGGCCAGTGCAGCGTCCTGCGTCAGCGCCATGCCACCTTCGGCGGTCGTGATGATCTTGACCGGATGAAAGCTGAACACCGTAATGTCGCTGTAGCGGCCGTCACCCACCGGCGCACCGTCATAGCGCGCCCCGATGGCATGCGAAGCGTCCTCAATCACCGCAAACCCGTAGCGACGGCTCAGCGCGCGGATCGTCTTCATGTCGCAGGAGCGGCCGCACAAGTGCACCGGAATTACCACCTTGGGCAAGGTACCCGCCCGCTCCGCCTGCGCCAGGCGCTCCGCCAGATGTTCGGCACACATGTTGCCAGTGGCCGGATCGACATCGACGAAATCCACCGTGGCCCCGCAGTACAGCGCGCAGTTGGCACTGGCGACGAAGGTGACCGGGCTGGTCCACACCCGGTCGCCGGGGCCTACGCCCAGCGCGAGGCAAGCCACGTGCAGCGCCGAGGTGGCGCTGTTCATCGCCACCGCATGGGCGGCGCCGCAGTAGCGCGCCACCGCCTGTTCGAAAGCGGGGACCGCGGGCCCCTGGGTCAGATAGTCCGACCGGAGCACGCGAACCACCGCCTCGATGTCCTCCTCGCTGATCTGCTGCCGACCATAGGGGATGAAGCCGCTCATATGCGCCCCACCTTGTCGCGGTTGGCATCGATCCACGCGCGCAACGCCTCGATGCTCATCCACTCACGGTTGTTGTCGGAGGAATAGGTGAAATCGGGCGCAACCTTCACGCCGTCATTGATGCGGCCGGGATCCTCGCTCCACTTGTGGATAGCCGGCAGGATCTTGTAGTGATCGCCGTACTCGTAGGTGTGCGGCGCGTCCTCGGGGCCGATCATCTGCTCGTGCAGCTTCTCGCCAGGGCGGATGCCGACGATGTCGTGCTGCGCGTCGGGCGCGACCGCACGCGCGATGTCGGAGATGTTCATCGACGGAATCTTCTTCACGTAGATCTCGCCACCCACCATGTCGTCGAAGGCGTGCCAGACCAGATCAACGCCCTGCTCCAGCGTAATCATGAAGCGGGTCATGCGCGGATCGGTGATCGGCAGCGCGCCCTTGTCGGCGATCGACAGGAAGTAGGGAATGACCGATCCGCGCGAACCCATCACGTTGCCGTAGCGCACCACCGCAAAGCGGGTGTCATTGCCGCCCGCGTACGAATTACCAGCAACGAACAGCTTGTCCGACGCAAGCTTGGTGGCGCCATACAGGTTGGCGGGGCTGCTCGCCTTGTCAGTCGACAGCGCCACCACCCGCTTCACGTTCTGGTCGATGCAGGCATCGATCAGGTTCATCGCGCCGATCACATTGGTCTTGACGCACTCGAAGGGGTTGTATTCGGCGGTCGGCACGATCTTGGTGGCGGCGGCGTGTACCACGTAATCGACGCCGTGCAGCGCCCGGGCGAGGCGGTCCTTGTCTCGGACGTCGCCGATGAAGAAGCGCACCCGCGGATCGTCACCATAGAGCTTGGCCATTTCCCACTGCTTCATCTCGTCACGCGAGAAGATGACCAGACGTCGCGGGTTGTAGCGTGCCAGCGTCATCGGCACGAAGGTATGGGCGAAGGAACCGGTTCCGCCGGTCACCAGGATGGATGCGTTGGTCAGCATGAAGTCAGTCCAGAGAGGGGGCGGCTTCGTCGGCCGCCCTGACAAGTTGATCGAGCACCTCGGCCGGAGCACCGGTCTGCACCACCCGGCCGGCTTCGAGGCGGCACAGCCGGTCGCACTGTTCAACCGTGCTCAGCCGATGCGCCACGATGACGATGGTTTTGCGTCCCTGCAGCGCCGCAACCGCCTTCATCACTTCGGCTTCGGTTGCCACGTCAAGCGCGCTGGTGGCTTCATCCAGCACCAGGATGGGCGGGTCATGGTAAAGCGCGCGAGCGATGCCGATGCGCTGACGCTGGCCACCCGAAAGACGCACGCCGCGCTCGCCGACAAAGGTGTGCACGCCTTCAGGCTGGGCGGCGACAAAGGCCTCCAGCTGCGCGAAGGCCAGCGCGCGAGCCACCGCGGCATCGTCGATCTGCGCGTCCGGAACGCCGAAAGCCACGTTGCGACGCAGCGAGTCGTCGGTGAGATAGATGGATTGAGGAACATATCCGATCTGGCTTCGCCAGCCGCGCAGGTCGTCGCGAATGTCGCTGCCATCCGCGACGATGCGTCCGACATCCGGGTTGAGCAGGCCAAGCAACAGATCCACCAGCGTGCTCTTGCCCGAACCGCTGCTGCCGACGATGCCGAGTGTTTCGCCGGCATGGATATCCAGCGACAGCCGGTCAAGCGCTAGCGCCAGGGCTCCCGGATAGCGATAGCTCAGCGCATCTATGCGGATACCGCGATTGAATGGCGCGCGGGCCGCACCGGCAATGCCTGCGTCCTCCGCACCCTGCGGCCGGGTGAGTTCGGCATGCAGCATGTCGATCACCGGCAGGCCATAACGCAGGCCATGCAGCGCGGTCAGCACGCGATTCATCGAGGGCATCAGCCTGAAAGCAGCGGCCGCGAACAGACCAACCACCGGCACGACATCTGCCAGCGCGCGCTCGCGCCAGATCATGCTGAGCACCAGCAGAGCCAAACCGCCGACCGCCAGCAACTCCAACCACAGACGCGGCATCTGCTGCAGCCCGGACTGCTGTCCGCCCACTTTGGCGACCGCGTCATTGTGCTGATCGAATGCGGCGAGAAAGGCGGCCTCACGCCCAAATACGCGTACATCCTTCACCCCGCCCAACCCCTGCTGGATCTGCTGCAGCTTGAGCCCTTCATGGTGCTGGCGCAGAAGCCCCCAGCGCGCCACGCGCGAGCGGGTGAAACGGTTGAACGCCCACGCCGCACCGCCGACCACCCCGCCGACCACGAGTGCGCCCACCGGCTCAAACAGGAGCAAAAGGGTGCCAATACCGACCAGCACGCACGCTTCGGCAACCAGCAGCATGCCGGGCAGCAGTGCATGACTCCCGAACAGCGTCGCTTCGGTGGTAACGTTGCGGATCAACTGCGCAGAGTTGTGCTGCACGTGGAAAATGTAGGGTTCAGCCAGATAGCGGGCAAACAGCTTGTGTGCCACCCGTGCCTGTGCCGCGAAGGCAAAGGCAGACTGGCGCCAGGCGAGAAAAGCGAGAAAGGCGTTCTTGGCCAGATAGACCAGCGCTAGCGCCGATACGGCCCAAGCCACCAGCGTCGCCTGCGGCGGTTCGCCGAGCAGCCGTAGCACGCTGGCCACATGAGGGCCGCGGGAGGCGGGATCGTCCTGCATGAGCACCGCCATCGCGGGTACCACCAGCCCGACGCCCAGTGTTTCGAAGGCCATGCCGACGAGCATGAGCAGGAACAGGCCTCCCGCCGACCGTCGCTGATCGGGGTCGAGCACCGCGAACACCTTTCGCGCCAGTGCAAACCGGGACGCAGCGCCGCTCATTGCCGACTCTCTTCCGGCGGGGTCTCGCCCGCCTGCGCGCTCATGCGGCGCGCCTCGACCTGCAGTTCCTCGATCTCGGATCGCAGCGTTTCGTACTCCTGCAGTTTCTGCTTGAGATAGCGCAGCGACACCCGCGCCTTCTCCTCGAAGCCGGCAGGCGTCAGGAAATACATGTAGGCGAGCTTATTGCGGCTGTTGCGGAAGTTGCGCGCCTTGACCAGGCCACGCTCGATCAGCGCGTTCAGGCAGAAATTGACCTTGCCGACGCTCATACCCAGCGCCTGCGCGAGCTGTCGTTGCGACAGTTCGGGCTTCGCTTCCAGCAATTTCAGCAAGCGGTATCGGGTCTGTTCGTCGAGCATCGTGCGTTCATTGATTGAACGCGCGAATTACACACGTAGCCGCCTTCACTGTCAATTCGGCCGACATCCGGCTGCTATGCTCGCGCCCTCATGATGCGCGCCCTCTACACCCTGATCTGGCTGCTCGGTCTGCCCTTCGCGCTGCTGCGCACGCGGCTGCGCGGCCGGCACGAACCCGGTTACCTCGAAGACATCGGTGGCCGTCTCGGCCTGGGTGCGCAGCCCCCTGCCCGCCCGACGCTCTGGCTGCACGCGGTGTCGGTCGGCGAAACCCGAGCGGCGGCACCGCTGCTGGCGGCGCTACGTGCGCGCCACCCGGATCACCGCATCCTGATCACCCAGATGACCGCGACCGGCCGCGTCACGGCACGCCAGCTGTATGGCGATTTCGCGGCGTTCGCCTGGCTGCCCTGGGATTTGCCCTGGGCCCAGCGCGCCTTCCTGCGCCGGTGGAAACCCGAGCTGGGCGTCGTGATGGAGACCGAGATCTGGCCTAATCTGCTGCAGGAATGCCGGCAGGCGGGCGTGCCGGTGGTGCTGGCGAATGCCCGGTTGTCAGCCCGCTCTGCCGTACGCTACGCCCGCCTGGGTGGTTTCGTGCGGACCGTGCTGCGGGATTTTTCTATGCTGATTGCCCAGACCGCGGACGACGCGGCACGGCTGTCCGCGCTCGGGGCGAAGCAGGTTGCGGTCGCGGGTAACCTGAAATTCGACATCGAGCCGCCGTCCGGTCAGCTCGACCTCGGCCGTCGCTGGCGCGAAGCGCTCGGCCCGCGGCGCGTGCTGCTGCTGGCGAGCACCCGAGAGGATGAGGAAGTCCTGCTGCTCGATGCCCTGCTGCCGGTCCTGTCGGACGACGTGCTGATCGCGCTCGTGCCGCGACATCCACAGCGCTTCGACGACGTCGCCGGCCTGATCCGGACGCGCGGCATCACGCTGCGCCGGCGCAGCACCGGGGAACTGCCGGACGCGGACACCCGGATCTGGCTGGGCGACGCGATGGGCGAAATGTTCGCCTGGTACGCGCTGGCAGATCTGGCCCTGATCGGCGGCAGCTGGCTACCGCTCGGCGGACAGAATCTGATAGAGGCCTGTGCGGTCGGTTGTCCGGTCATCGTCGGACCGCACACCTTCAATTTCACACACGCCACGGCCGATGCCATCACCGCCCGTGCCGCCCGGCGCGCAGCGCATCCGGCCGAAGCGGCGTCAATTGCAACGCAGCTGCTGGCCGACCCGCCGGCACTCGCGATGATGGGGGCTGCGGGCCTCGCATTCGCGCAAGCCCATCGCGGCGCCACCGCGCGCACGATGGCGTTGATCGAGCCGCTGCTACCCGACGCTACCTGACCCTCACCGCCCCCGCCTCCACCTTCAGTCGCTGTCGTCCATGTCCGGCGGGAATCTGCACGGTACCGGCCAGGCGATACGGTCCGACCACGCTCGGCGCCACCTCGACCACGGCGCGGCGCCCGGCGGCCGAATGGCTTTCCAGCCACCAGCCCTTGTCGTCGCGCGTCGTGCGCATACCGAAGGGCCGCGCCAGCGGTTCGCCGACGAACACGCCTTCGCCGGGCCAGGCCACGCTCTTCCAGTAGGCTTCGATCAGCGTTTCGCCCTCGGCGTAGAAGGTCATCAGGATGCCCGGGTGCGGGAACTTGCCGAGGTGATTGCACGGTTCGACCACGGTGCCGTAGCTCCCGGTGGCGCCGGCACGCAGCCACTCCAGTGCGCTCATCTGCGTCTGGTTGCCGGTCAGCTGGCCGCCGAAGGAGGTCAGATGGTCGGCCGGCGCGCCGGGCAGGAAGGTGAGCGAGTCGATCGCGGGCACCCTGACCGCACCGGTGAAATAGCCGATCACGTCACGCCGCCCGCCCGCCTCGGCGGCGGTCGGCGTCTCGAAGTGCAGGCCGCGCACCTGCTGCACGATCTCGTCGAACATGCCGGCGCGTACGTTGCGCGCGGAATCCTCGGTGCGGACCAGGTAGACGCTGCCCTTCGGATAGCTGTAGTCCGATGCGATGCCGCGGTCGATCAGCTGTCGTACCTGCTCGACCGTTTCGCCGGCCAGCAGCATGGCCGGTCTCGGCATCGGCATGTCCTCGCTCATGGCGCGGCCGCCATTGAACATCCGGCTGGTCTGTGTCGGTCCGCAGCTGGCTGAGCAGAAGCGTTCGTCGTAGCCGAAAGCGAAAGCGGAGGTGATGCTCATGCAACCGGCGCGCCATGGCTTGGTCCACGCCAGCGCGAACGCCTGGATGCCGGACGGCAGCTTCTGCTCGACTTCCGCCTGCAGCGCTTCGAACTCGGCGCGTGTCAGTGCCGCACGGTCGTGCGGCAGACGCACCTCGATCAGGTTCGCCTCCGGTATGCCGCGGCGGATGCGGTAATAGGTGCCGGCATCGACGCTGGCCGGATCCGACACATTGACGATGACCGCCAGCTCGCCCGGGCCCAGTGCTCGCGCGACGTCGGCGAGCGGAAGCAGCAGGGCCAGCAGCAGGCAGCGAAGATAGACAGTGAGTTTCGGCATGTGGCGTCCGCAGCGCATTTCGATCAGGCCGACAGTCTATATAGGCAGGCGCCTGCGAGACACCTGTCCGCGCGCGGGCATGGCACCATCCGGGCGCAGATCCAGCCCTGCGCCCACGACACTATCCAACGGAGGTTCACTCGAATGCGTTATCAAGCCTATCGTGAGCAGTGCAATGCAGACAGCCTGACGATGATCGACGCTGAAGTCCCGCGTCCCGGTCCGGGCCAGGTGCTGGTCAAGATGCGCGCAGCGTCGCTGAACTATCGCGATCTGTTCATCCTGCAGGGCCTGTATCCCGGCGTCGATTCGAAGGATCTGATCCCGCTGTCCGACGGCGCCGGCGAGGTGGTCGAGATCGGCGCGGGCGTCGACCGCTTTGCCGCCGGCGACCACGTGATCGGCACCTTCTTCGAAACATGGATCGCCGGTCGACTGCAGCCGGCGTATTTCGGCAAAACTCTGGGCGGCACCGCACCTGGCGTGCTTGCCGAATACCGCCTGTTCCCGCAGGAATCGCTGGTCGCCAAACCGGCGCACCTGAGCTTCGAGGAGGCGGCGACGCTGCCCTGCGCCGCGCTGACCGCGTGGAACGCGCTGTTCGAAGGCCCGGCCCCGCTGCGTGCCGGCGAACGCGTGCTGGTGCTGGGCACCGGCGGCGTGTCGATGTTCGCGCTGCAGCTGGCAAAGGCGGCCGGTGCCGAGGTGATCGCCACCTCGTCGAGCGACGCCAAGCTGGAAAAGGCAAAGTCGCTGGGCGCGACCACGCTGATCAATTACCGCAGCCACCCGGAGTGGGATCAGGAAGTGCGCAATGCCACCGGTGGCGCAGGCGTCGACCACGTGGTCGAAGTCGGCGGCCCGGGCACGCTGCAGCGCTCGATTGCCTCGCTCGGCCAGAACGGCCAGGCGCACCTGATCGGCGTGCTGACCGGCGGCGAAATCAACCCACTGCCACTGCTGTTCACCACCTCGACCGTGCGCGGCGTGTTCGTCGGTTCGCGCGAAATGTTCGAATCCATGAACAAGGTGATTTCGCTGCACAAGATCCACCCGGTCATCGACCGCGTGTTTGGTTTCGACGAGGCACGCGCAGCACTCGCACACCAGCAGAGCCAGGCCCACGTCGGCAAGGTGGTGGTGAGGATAAGCTGAGGGGCTAGGGGCTAGGGGCTAGGGGCTAGGGGCGGAGTCCGGCGCGCACCGAGGGTTCCTTACCTCCAGTCCCCAGTCCCTAGCCCCTCTACCCCAGCCCCTCCTCAAAGCGCCTTCGCCGAGAAGGTATCGCAGGCCGCCATCTCGCCCTGTTCCAGCCCGCGGCGGAACCAGCGCATGCGCTGCTCGGCGCTGCCGTGGGTAAAGCTCTCCGGCACCACATAGCCCTGCGCCTGCTTCTGCAGCGTGTCGTCGCCGATGGCGGTGGCGGCACGCAGGGCCTCCTCGACGTCGCCCTGCTCCAGGATGCTGCGCGAGCGGTTGGCGTGGTGCGCCCAGATGCCGGCGAAGCAGTCGGCCTGCAGTTCCATCCGGACCTGCAGCAGGTTGGCCGCGCGCTCGCCTGCGCGCTGTTTCGCACGCTGCACCTTTTCGGCAATGCCCAGCTGGTGCTGCACGTGGTGCCCGACCTCGTGCGCGATCACATAGGCCTGGGCGAAATCGCCGGGCGCGCCGAAGCGGCGCTGCAGGTCGTCGTAGAAACCGAGGTCGAGATAGACGCGTTCGTCGGCCGGGCAATAGAAAGGCCCCATTGCCGCCTGCCCCATGCCGCAGCCGGTCTGCGTGCCGCCGGTGTAGAGCACCAGCCGCGGCTCGCGGTACTCGCCGCCGCCGGCGCGGAACAGCGCACCCCAGGTGTCCTCGGTGTCGGCCAGCACACGCGAGGTAAAGCGCGCCAGGCCGTCCTGCTCGGCCTGACCGGTCGACTGCACACCCGGCTGTACCGGTGCCTGCTGCTGTGCATCCGGCAGGCCACTGCCCATATTGAGCACCACCGACGGATCGACGCCGAAATACATCGCCACCAGCGCCAGCACGATGGTGCCGATGCCTATGCTGCGCCCGCCACCCGGCAGGCCGCCGCGAGCGCCGCGCCTGTCCTCGATGTTCTCGCTTTCCCGTCCGTCGTCCAGTCGCATGCTCGCCCCCTCCTCGCAGACGCACATGATAGGCGGATCAGGTGGTGGCGGTATCCATCACCGGTAGCCACAGCGTGACCGTGGTGCCCGCGCCGGGCGCACTGACGATTTCGATCTCGCCGCCGTGCAGATCCATGATCTCCTTGACCAGCGACATGCCCAGACCGGTACCCGGAATGTTGCCCGAGGGGTCGGCGCGATAGAAGCGCTCGAAGATGCGCGCCTGCTGCTCGGGCGTCATGCCGATACCCTGGTCGCTCACGTGAATGCCGGCCATCAGGCGCGAGTTACGCGTCACCTCGGTCACCGACAACCTGACCTCGCCGCCGTCCGGCGAGTACTTGAAGGCGTTGGTGATGATGTTGCTCAGCGCGCGCACCATCTTCTCGTGGTCGACGCGGATGCGCGGCATCGACTGCGGCATGTCCAGCGACACGCGATGCGTGTCGCCGGGCATCGTCAGACCTTCCAGCGTCGCGTTGATGAGCATCTTGACCGGCAGGTCCTCGTAGCGGAAATCCTGTCCGGCACGCGCTTCGATGCGGGCAAGGTCGAGCAGGTCGTTGATCAGGTTAACCAGCACGCGCGACTGCCGGTGGATGATGCCGTGCATGCGCCGGCGCGCCGTCTCGTCGTACTCGCGGTTCAGCAGCAGTTCGGCGAAACCGAAGATGGACGACAGCGGCGTGCGCAGTTCGTGCGCCGCCGTGCTGAGGAACTCGCTCTTCATCCGGTCGACTTCGAACTGCTGGGTAATGTCGCGGAAGTAGAGCACCGTTTCCGACCGCCCCTGCGGTGCCACGCGCGCACTGCGCTCGAGCACGCGGCGCTCCGGGCGCAGCAGCCACAGCCGCTGCGCCGCCTCGCTCGACCCGTCGAGCGCGAACTCCGGCCAGGGCTGCGCCGGGTCCGACAGCCCGGCCATGCGCCGGTCGAAGGTCTGCGCGTCCAGCCCTAGCAGTTCGCTCTGCGCCAGATGCGTCATGCGCACGAAAGCCGGGTTCACATTGGTCAGGATGCCGTCCGCATCGAAGGTGACGAAGCCGTCGGGCGACAGCGCGAACACCGTGTGCAGGCGATTGGTCCGGCGGATCAGCTTCTGCTCGAATTCGACCCGCTCGGTGATGTCGTCGAACACATCGACGTAGTGCGTCACCTGTCCATCGTTGTCGCGTACCGGTGACGAAGACAGCGCCACCCACATCGTGCGCCCGTCGGCCCGCCGCACTTCTGCCGTCGTGCTGAAGGGCTTGCCATGGGCAACGGCCCAACGCATCTCGTCGCCGACGCGGTCGTCCGACGCACCGTCGGCGGCATACGAGAAAGGACGCCCGATGAGCGCCTGCGCACTGCGCCCGGTCAGTCGCTCGAAAGCTGCATTCACATAGACCACGGGCAGGCCGGCGCGCTGCACATCGCGAATGAGCACCGCCTCGCTCGACGACTCGAGTGCCCGGTCGTGCAGGCGCATGCGCGTCTGCGCGGCAACCTGCTCGCTCACGTCGCGCAGCAGCAGCGTGTGAACCACGCGCCCGTCATGCATGAACCCGCTGGCCGAGACGGTCACCGGGAAATGCCGTACGCCGCCGCGCAAGCCGGTGCAGTCCTCGTGCCGCGCCAGGCGGGCGCCGGATTGCGCATCGTGCAGCCGCGCGGCGAACCACGCGGCGTCGAACTGCGGCAGCAGACGCGACAGCGGCAGGCCGATCACCTCGTCCGGACGGCGGTCGAACATGTCGGCAGCCGAGCGGTTCATGGTCAGCACCATGCCGCTCTCGTCGGTCGTGACGATGCCGTCGGCAGCCGTGTCGAGCACCGCCGACAGCCGCGTTTCGCTGAGCGCCAGTTCGCGCGTCGTCGCCCGCGCATTGCGGTGCGCCCGGGCGGTCTCGGCCAGCAGTCGCAGCAGATGGAAAAGTACCGCGCTCAGCGCGATACCCATCAGCGGCACCAGCCACAGCACCAGATGGTCGGAGCCGAATCCGGCGGGCGCGCAGGTACGCACCGTCCAGACGTGCCCCGCGACCTCGATCTCGCGCACATCCTCCAGGCCGGACAGCTTCTGACCGGCGCCGGCATTGCTGTAGAGCAGCGTCTCCTTGTCCACGCCCCGACCGTCGTGAATGGCGACCACGACATGGTCGGCATAGCCGCGCAGCGCGCTGCCGAACAGATCGTGCGCGCGATAGGGGCTGTAGGCGTAGCCGATCAGCGCGCGCCGGCGCGCCTCGACGGTATCGACTGCGGCGCCGCGCGCATACACCGGGTAGTACAGCAGGAAGCCCGGCTGTACGCCTTCCTTGCCCTCCTGCACCAGAACGACGCGCCCCGAGAGCGCGGCGTCACCGCTGTCGCGCGCGCGGCTCATCGCCGCCGACCGTATCGGCTCCGAATTCATGTCGAAGCCGATCGCCCTGCGGTTGCGCTCGTTCAACGGGGCGAGGAAGAGGATGCTGTGATACTCGGCGCGCGGCGTGCCGGGCTTGATCGCGTAATCGGGCATCTGCCGGCGGATCGCCGCCTCGTGTGCCGCCTTGTCGGCCGCCGGCAAACGCACCGACAGACCGACGCCGAGGATGCCCGGAAAGTTGCGCTCCAGATTGAGCTCGTTCACATAGTCGCGCCACTCGTCGCGCGTGACCTCGCGGCTAGCTCGAACGAGGCCGGCCGCGCCGCGCAAGATTTCCTCGTGCGCAACCATGCGACGACGCAACTGGGCGACCACCTTGTCCACTTCGCTGTCGAAGCGCTGCGCAGTGGCGGTGTTCAGCCTTTCCCAGAGCAGCGTGCTCACAGCCGCGGTCACCAGCAGGCCGAGCGAGAGCGCCAGCCAGGCCAGCCAGTCGGGAATGTTCAGCCGGTGGCGCAGGCTGGCGTCGGTCGCTGCCATCGTCGCGCTCCGGGCCCGCGGCCCGTCACCCTTCATCGCGCCGACGAGCCTCCGAGCAGCGCAGCGATCCGGTCGAGCAGTTCCATCGGGCTGAATGGCTTTGTGAGATAGGTGTCGGCCCCGGCTTCACGGCCGGCCTCGATGTCCCGCTGCTGACCGCGCGCGGTCAGCAGGATGACCGGCACCCGCGCGGTCGCCGGCTGCGCACGCAGACGCCGGCACATTTCCAGCCCGTCCATCGAGCCCGGCATCATCACATCGAGCAGCACCAGATCCGGCACGTGCTGCTGGATCTTGCTCCAGCCGATGTCGGCGTTCTCGGCCTCGCTCAGTTCGAAGTCGCCGAACTCCAGGGTCATGCGGATGAGCTGACGGATTTCCGGCTGATCTTCGATCACCGCGATGCGGGCCCCCATGTCAGTACGCTCCCCTTACGCGGACTGGGGTGGCACTGCGGACAGGGAACACGTTCATTGCAAGCTCGCCGGAGAGGAATCCGGACAGCTTAACGACGTGAACGCGAATTTGCTTGAGTCGTGTGCGGGAGCGGCCCGCACACGCCGTATTCAGCCCGCCGCGAACACCAGGATGACCTGATCGACAGCCAGACTCTCGCCCGCTCCGGCCGACACCTTCTCGACCACGCCGTCGCGCTCGGCACGCAGGATGTTCTCCATCTTCATCGCCTCGATCACCGCCAGCCGCTCGCCGGCCTTGACCGCCTGCCCGGGCTTCACCGCGACCTCGCGCAGCAGGCCGGGCATCGGCGACAGCAGGAAGCGCGACATGTCGGGCGCGGCCTTCACCGGCATGCGCGCCAGCAGTTCGGCCGCGCGCTGGCTCATCACCTCGGCGTCGACGCGCACGCCGCGATGCTGCAGCCGGTAGCGCAGGCCGATGCGCTCGACCTGAACGGCAAAGGGCTTGCCGTCCAGTTCGCCGCGATAGACCGGGTCCGACACCTTCCAGTCGGCCACCAGGCGATGCGGCTTGCCGTCGATGCTGACCACGTGATCGTCGCCGTCGACATCCAGCTGCACGAAATGGGCGACGCCGCGCAGGCGCACCACCGCTTCCGGCTTGATGCGGAACTCGTGGCCCGGCATCTGGCCGACGATGCGCGAGGCGCGTTCGTTGTAGCGCTGGTGCACGCTGGCCGCCACCGCCAGCAGCAACGGCGCGTCCTCGAACTCGGCGGCGGCCGGATCAAAGCCCTGCGGGTACTCCTCGGCGATGAAGGCGGTGGTGAAACGGCCAGCGGCGAAGCGCTGGTGGCCCAGCACCGACGACACGAAAGCGATGTTGTGGTTCGGGCCGCGGATGACGAAATCGTCCAGCGCGTCGCGCAGGCGGGCGATCGCCTCGTCGCGGGTGCGGCCGTGACAGATCAGCTTGGCGATCATCGAGTCGTAGTGCATCGACACTTCGCCGCCTTCATAGACACCGGTGTCGACGCGCACGGCATCGGTCTGCACCGGCGGCCGGTACTTCACCAGCCGGCCGACCGAGGGCAGGAAGCCGCGCGCCGGATCTTCAGCGCAGATGCGTGCTTCCATCGCCCAGCCATCCAGCTTCACGTCGGCCTGGTCGAAAGTGAGCGGCTCGCCGGCGGCGACGCGGATCATCTGTTCGACCAGGTCGAGTCCGGTGATCAGCTCGGTCACCGGGTGCTCGACCTGCAGCCGGGTATTCATTTCGAGGAAGTAGAAGGACTTGTCGCGGCCGACCACGAACTCGACCGTGCCGGCCGACTGGTACTGCACCGCCTTGGCCAGCTTCACCGCCTGTTCGCCCATCGCTCGCCGGGTATCGGCGTCGATGAAGGGCGACGGCGCTTCCTCGATCACCTTCTGGTGGCGGCGCTGGATCGAGCACTCGCGCTCGTTCAGGTACACCACCTTGCCGAACGCATCGCCCAGTACCTGGATTTCGATGTGGCGCGGCTCCTCGACGAATTTCTCGATGAACACGCGATCGTCGCCAAAGGCATTGCGCGCCTCGTTCACGCAGGACGCGAAGCCCTCGTGCGCCTCGGCGTCGTTGAAGGCCACGCGCAGGCCCTTGCCGCCGCCGCCGGCACTGGCCTTGATCATCACCGGGTAGCCGATGCCGCGCGCGATCTCGACCGCGCGCTCCGGGCTTTCGATCGGATCGTTCCAGCCGGGAATGGTGTTCACACCCGCTTCCTTGGCCAGCTTCTTCGACGCGATCTTGTCGCCCATCGCTGCGATGGCGTGCGTCTTCGGGCCGATGAACACGATGCCCTCGCGCTCCAGCGCCTCGCAGAAGGATTCGTTCTCCGACAGGAAGCCGTAGCCCGGGTGCACCGCCTGGGCGCCGGTCGCCTTGCAGGCGGCGATGATCTTGTCAGCCACCAGATAGGACTCACGCGCCGGCGCCGGGCCGATGCAGACGGCTTCGTCCGCCAGTTCGACGTGCAGCGCGTTGGCGTCCGCTTCGGAGTACACCGCGACGGTGGCGATGCCCATGCGGCGCGCGGTGCGGATGACGCGGCAGGCGATCTCGCCGCGGTTTGCGATCAGGATCTTTTCAAACATGGCGGGTCTCCGCGGCGAGGTCGCCCTCACACGCTGCGCGTGTGAAGCGGGGAGTGAGGTTCGCAGCGCGACCGCGCTGCGAGTCGCCGCGGTTCGCGATCAGGATTTTTTCAAACATGGCAGGTCTCCGCTGCAACTTGTGCGACCAACATTCTCATCATCATGTTCAACCTTCCTTCCGCACCATCACAGCGGGATGTTGCCGTGCTTGCGCCACGGGTTCTCGATCTGCTTGTCGCGCAGCATGGCCAGCGATCGGCAGATGCGCTTGCGCGTCTCGCTCGGCATGATCACGTCGTCGATGAAGCCGCGCTTGCCGGCGATGAAAGGGTTGGCGAACTTCTCGCGGTACTCGGCTTCACGCGCGGTGATCTTGGCCGGGTCGTTCTTCTCTTCGCGGAAGATGATTTCCACCGCGCCTTTCGGCCCCATCACCGCAATCTCCGCACTCGGCCAGGCGAAGTTCACATCGCCGCGCAGATGCTTGGAGCTCATCACGTCGTAGGCACCGCCGTAGGCCTTGCGCGTGATCACCGTCACCTTGGGCACCGTGCATTCGGCGTAGGCATAGAGCAGCTTGGCGCCGTGTTTGATGATGCCGCCGTATTCCTGCGCGGTGCCCGGCATGAAGCCCGGCACGTCGACCAGCGTGATGACCGGAATGTTGAAAGCGTCGCAGAAGCGCACGAAGCGCGCCGCCTTGATCGAGCTCTTGATGTCCAGACAGCCGGCCAGCACCAGCGGCTGGTTGGCGACGATGCCGACCGTGCTGCCTTCCATGCGCGCGAAGCCGACGACGATGTTCTTCGCGTAGTCGGGCTGGATCTCGAAGAAGTCGCCGTCATCGACGATCTTGAGTATCAGCTCCTTCATGTCGTAGGGCTGGTTTGCGTTGGCCGGCACCAGCGTGTCGAGGCTGGGGTCGAGGCGGTCGGTCGGGTCGGTGCTCGGGCGCACCGGCGGCTTCTCGCGGTTGGACAGCGGCAGGTAATTGAACAGGCGGCGCGTGTACATCAGCGCATCGACGTCATTCTCGAAGGCGAGGTCGGCCACGCCGGATTTCGTCGTGTGGGTGGTCGCACCACCGAGGTCCTCGGCGGTCACTTCTTCGTGCGTCACCGTCTTCACGACTTCCGGGCCGGTCACGAACATATAGCTCGAATCGCGCACCATGAAGATGAAGTCTGTCATCGACGGCGAATACACCGCGCCGCCGGCGCACGGCCCCATCACCAGCGAAATCTGCGGAATGACGCCAGAGGCCATGACGTTGCGCTGGAACACTTCGGCATAGCCGCCGAGCGAGGCGACACCCTCCTGGATGCGGGCGCCGCCCGAATCATTGAGGCCGATCACCGGCGCGCCCACCTTCATCGCCTGGTCCATCACCTTGCAGATCTTTTCCGCGTGCGACTCGGACAGCGAGCCGCCGAACACGGTGAAGTCCTGCGAGAACACGAACACCAGCCGGCCGTTGATGGTGCCGTAGCCGGTCACCACGCCGTCGCCCGGCACCGAGTCGTCGGCCATGCCGAAGTCGGTGCAGCGGTGCTCCTTGAACATGTCCCACTCTTCGAAACTGCCTTCGTCGAGCAGCACTTCGAGGCGTTCGCGCGCGGTCAGCTTGCCGCGCGCATGCTGCGCGTCGATGCGGCGCTGGCCGCCGCCGAGCCGGGCCTTCTCGCGCTTTTCGTCCAGCTTGCGGATGATGTCTTGCATCGTCAGTCCTCCGTGAATTCAGTCCATCGCCTGCAGCAGCCGCAGCGCGGCCGCCGATGCAGGCAGGGTGCCGGCGGCCACCGCCGCGCGGATGTCCGGCAGCGCCGCACGCACCGCCGGGTGGTGTTCGAAACGATGGCGCAGGCCCTGATCGACCAGCGCCCACATCCAGTCCAGCGCCTGCCGGCTGCGCCGCGCCTCCCAGGCGCCGCTGGCCTGCATGGCATCGCGGTAGCGCAGGATGGCCGACCAGAAATCATCCAACCCGGCATGCTTGACCGCCGACACCTTGAGCACCGGCACCGTCCAGTCGGGCGAGGCCGCGCGCAGCAGGTGCAGCGCGCCCTTCATCTGCTGCATTGCGCGCTCGGCCGCGGTTTCATCGAGATCGGCCTTGTTGAACACGACCACATCGGCCAGTTCGACGATGCCCTTCTTGATCGCCTGCAGGTCGTCGCCCGCATTGGGCAGCTGCAGCAGCACGAACACGTCGGTCATGCCGGCCACCGCGGTTTCCGACTGACCGACGCCGACGGTTTCGACGATGACCACATCGAAGCCGGCCGCCTCGCACACCAGCATGGCTTCGCGCGTACGCGCCGCGACACCGCCCAGACTGCCGGCCGACGGTGACGGACGGATGAAGGCGTCCAGGCTCTGCGACAGGTGCTCCATGCGCGTCTTGTCGCCGAGGATGGAACCGCCGGTGACCGTCGACGACGGATCGATCGCCAGCACCGCCACCTTGTGCCCCTTCGCGATCAAGGCCAGACCGAGCGCCTCGATGAAGGTGGATTTGCCGACGCCGGGCACGCCGGAAATGCCGACGCGGATCGAGCGGCCGGTGCGCGGCAGCAGCGCGCGCAGCACCTCGCCGGCGCGCAGCTGGTGATCGTCGCGCGTCGATTCGATCAGCGTGATGGTCTTGGCCAGCGCGCGGCGCTGGCCAGCCAGTACGCCGTCTACGAGCGACTGATCGGACGCGTCAATCACGCGACCTTCGCCCGGATCGCGTCCAGCGTGTCCTTCGCGGCTTTCGGGATCGGCGTGCCGGGACCGAACACGCAGGACACGCCATGGCCGTACAGCTCGTCGTAGTCCTGCGCCGGAATGACGCCGCCGACCACCACCACGATGTCGTCCGCGCCCTGGGCGCGCAGCGCCGCAATCAGTTGCGGCACCAGCGTCTTGTGACCGGCCGCCAGCGTCGATACGCCGACTGCATGGACGTCATTCTCGATGGCCTGGCGCGCCGCCTCTTCCGGCGTCTGGAACAGCGGCGCGATGTCCACGTCGAAGCCGAGGTCGGCGAAGGCGGTGGCGATCACCTTGGCACCGCGGTCGTGGCCGTCCTGGCCCAGCTTGGCGATCAGGATGCGCGGGCGACGACCTTGCTCTTCGGCAAACTGGCTGACCTCCTCCTTCATCGCACCCCACCCTTCGTCATCGGCCACCACGGACTGATACACGCCACTCACCGCCTGCGTGCTCGCGCGGTGACGGCCCCACACCTTTTCCAGCGCATCCGACACCTCGCCCACCGTGGCGCGTGCGCGCATCGCGGCGACCGACAGTTCGAGCAGATTGCCCTGACCGGATTCGGCCGCAGCGGTCAGTGCCGCCAGCGCGGCATTCACCGCCGCAGCGTCACGACTGGCGCGGATGCGCGCCAGCTGCGCCACCTGCGACTCGCGCACCGCGACATTGTCGATCACCAGCACGTCGAGCGCGTCTTCCTTGTCCAGCCTGTACTTGTTCACACCGACGATGACGTCGCGGCCGGAGTCGATGCGCGCCTGTTTTTCGGTCGCGCACTTCTCGACCTGCAGCTTGGCCCAGCCCGACTCGACCGCCTTGGTCATGCCGCCCATCTGCTCGACTTCCTCGATGATGGCCCAGACGTGGTCGGCCATGTCCTGGGTCAGCTTTTCCATCATGTAGCTGCCGGCCCACGGGTCGATCACGTTGGTGATGTGCGTCTCTTCCTGCAGGATGAGCTGTGTGTTGCGCGCGATGCGGGCCGAGAATTCAGTCGGCAGCGCGATCGCTTCGTCGAAGCTGTTGGTGTGCAGCGACTGCGTGCCACCGAACACGGCGGCCATCGCCTCGACCGTGGTGCGCACGACGTTGTTGTACGGGTCCTGTTCGGTCAGCGACCAGCCCGAGGTCTGGCAGTGGGTGCGCAGCATCTTCGACTTGGCGCTTTTGGCGCCGAAGCCATCCATGATGCGGCTCCACAGCAGTCGTGCCGCGCGGAGCTTGGCCACTTCCAGATAGAAGTTCATGCCGATGGCGAAGAAGAAGCTCAGTCGCCCGGCGAATTCGTCGACGTCCATGCCACGCGCCATCGCGGTGCGCACGTATTCCATGCCGTCGGCCAGCGTCAGCGCCAGCTCCAGGCCCTGGGTCGCGCCCGCTTCCTGCATGTGGTAGCCGGAAATCGAGATCGAGTTGAAGCGCGGCATGTTGCGCGCGGTGTATTCGATGATGTCGGCGACGATGCGCATCGACGGCTGGGGCGGATAGATATAGGTGTTCCGCACCATGAACTCTTTGAGAATGTCGTTCTGGATCGTGCCCGACAGCTGCGCCTGCGGCACGCCCTGTTCCTCGCCGGCGACGATGAAGCCGGCCAGCACCGGCAGCACGGCGCCATTCATCGTCATCGACACGCTGATCTTGTCGAGCGGAATGCCGTCGAACAGGCGCTTCATGTCTTCGACGCTGTCGATCGCGACGCCGGCCTTGCCGACATCACCGACCACGCGGGGATTGTCCGAGTCGTAGCCGCGGTGGGTCGCGAGGTCGAAGGCCACCGACACGCCCTGGGCACCGGCGGCCAGCGCCTTGCGATAGAAGTTGTTCGATTCTTCGGCGGTCGAGAAGCCGGCGTACTGGCGGATGGTCCACGGCCGTGCCGCGTACATCGTGGCCTGCGGGCCGCGCACGAAGGGTGCGAAGCCGGGCAGCGTATCGGCGTTGGGCAGACCCTCGACGTCGGCGCGGGTATACAGCGCCTTCACCGTCAGGCCTTCCGGCGTCTTCCAGTCCAGGTTGGCGGCGTCGCCGCCGGGCGCGGATTTGGCGGCAGCCTTGAGCCACGCTGCGTATTCAGGGTGGGCGCTGCCCGTCGTGTCGGCCATGGTTCTGTCCTTGCGGATTGCGGGTCGGCGCTGCCGGCACGGCATCGGTCGGATACCGGCTTGACTCAGCGCGCAACGGAGAATACTTTATCCATAATTATGAATGCAAGCGGATGTTGCGTTGCAGAAAACAGGGTCGGTCCCGATCTTGGCCGGCTGGCTGCAACCGGCTTTTCGCCCCTCATCCGCGCTCAGCTCGAAACACACACATGAACAGCGAAACCCTGAATCCCTCCGCCGAAGCCATCGCTCCGCGCGCTCTGTATATAGAGGTCGCCGACCGTCTGCGCCGGCTGATCCAGAGTCACGCGATGGCACCCGGCGAGTGGATAGACGAACAGGCGCTCGCCACCCAGTACGGTATTTCGCGCACGCCGCTGCGCGAGGCGCTGAAGGTGCTCGCCACCGAGGGCATGGTGGTGCTGAAGCCGCGCCGCGGCTGCTACGTCGCGCAGATCAGCGGCGGCGACCTGGAAGAGATCTATCCCATCATGGCGCTGCTGGAAGGCGAGTGCGCCGCCGGCGCCGCCCGCCGCGCGTCCGACGCCGACCTGGCCGAGCTGGCCGCGCTGCACCAGGCGCTCGAAGACAGCGCGGCGGCGCGCGACATCGACCGCTTCTTCGACGCCAATCAGCGCTTCCACCTGCTCATCCATCACATCGCCGGCAACCGGCGGATGGCGCAGATGATCGACGAACTGCGCGCGGTGCTGAAGCTGCAGCGGCACGACTCGCTCTACCTCGAAGGCCGGCTGGTCGCCTCGTTGGAAGAGCACCGCGTGCTGCTCGCCGCGCTGCAGGCGCACGATGCTGAAGCCGCCCGCCGCGCGATGCAGGAACACATCGAAAGCAGCCGCAGGGCGCTGAGCAGCTGACGTCTGCAGGAGGTCTCGACCCCGGCCGAGGCGTGTATCGAAACTCGCCCACCGCGGAGGGCGCGTCGCGATCAAGGCTGGCGCCTTCAGTCGCGGCAGCGCCAGCCGTAAAGGCGATTGCCTCGTCGCCGGCACCGGCGCAGGATGCATCCGCCTTGACCTTATCCGGGAGTCGCCGTGAAATCCGCTGTCGCCACCGCCCTGCTCGCCCTGTTCATGCCCACCGCGCATGCCCTCGAACTGCTGGTTCCCGCCTACTTCTATCCGGCCGATGAGGGCGCGAGCTACTGGCAGACCCTGACCGACTCGGCACCCGAGGTCGGCATCACCGCCATCCTGAATCCGGACAGCGGGCCAGGCAGCACGCTCGACACCCACTACACCGCCGTGGTGGACAGCCTGCAGGCTGCCGGTGGTCGCGTGATCGGCTATGTGCACACGTCCTACGGTACGCGCAGCGCCGCCACGGTGCGCACCGAGATCGACCGCTACTACGCGCTGTACGGCGTCGACGGCATCTTCATCGACGAAATGTCGAACGACACCGCCCACCTCGGCTACTACCAGTCACTGCACGACTACATCCGCGGGCTGGATGGCAGCGGCTTCATCGTCGGCAATCCGGGCACGCAGACCGCTCCGGACTACCTCGCCACCGCCGACGTGCTGGTCACCTTCGAAAGCCCGGCCGCCGAATACGCCGGCTACGAGGCGGACGCCTGGACACAGACGCAGGACGCCAGCCGCTTCGCCCACCTGGTCTACGAGGTGCCGGACGCTGCCGCAATGCAGGCGGTGATCGCCCGCGCGCGCGCGATGAACGTCGGCCATGTCTATGTCACCGACGACGACATCAGCAACCCGTGGGATACGCTGCCGTCCTACTGGGCGGCCCAGACCGCCGCCGTGGCCGCGGTGCCGGAACCGTCTGCCTGGGCGACGCTGGCAGCCGGCCTTGGCCTGATCGGCGCCCGGCTGCGCCGCCGTCGCTGAGGCGCTGGACACGCGGCGCCAGCCGCGAACACAATGCACGCATGAACACCCGTGGCCGACCACCATGCCGCTGACCCCGACCAAGCGCTGGGTCGCGCTGCGCCACACCGGCCACGGGCACCCGTCTCCGCACCGCCTCACGCGACGCGTTTCGCGCCCCTTCTCATTGCGGAGACACCATGAACTTCAGCTTCCGACCCAAGCTTCTCGACACGCTGCCCGGTTATGACCGCGGCCAGTTTTCCGGCGACCTGTCGGCCGGCCTGACGGTCGGCGTGCTGGCGCTGCCTCTGGCCATGGCCTTCGCCATCGCCAGCGGCATGTCGCCGACCGCCGGCATCTGGACCGCCATCGTCGCCGGTTTCCTGATTTCCGCACTCGGCGGATCACGGGTTCAGATCGGCGGCCCGACCGGCGCCTTCATTCCCATCATCTACGCCATCGTCGCCGACTACGGCGTGCAGAACCTGCTGATCGCAACGATGATGTCCGGCGTCATGCTGCTGGCCATGGGCGCCTTCCGGCTCGGCAGCATGATCCGCTTCATCCCGCTGTCGGTGGTGATCGGCTTCACCAACGGCATCGCCGTCGTCATCTTCATTTCGCAGATCAAGGATTTCCTCGGGCTGAAGATCGACGCGCTGCCGGGCGAATTCTTCGGCAAGATGCGCGCGCTGTTCGACGCGCTGCCGACACTTGACCTGCCGACGCTGTCGCTGTCGCTTGCCTCGCTGGCCGTGCTGCTGGGCTGGAACCGCGTGGCGAAGGACATCGCGTGGATGCGCCGGCTGCCCGGGCCGCTGGCGGTGCTGGTGATCGCCACCGCGGTCAATGCGCTGCTGCAGCTGCCGGTCGACACCATAGGCAGCCGCTTCGGCGGCATTCCGCGCGAACTGCCGGACATCGGCCTGCCCGCACTGTCGCTCGGCCTGCTCGGCAAACTGATCGCACCGGCGCTGGCGATTGCGCTGCTCGGCGCCATCGAGTCGCTGCTGTCCGCACGGGTGGCCGACGCGCAGATCGACGACCGCCATGATCCGAACCAGGAACTGATGGCGCAGGGCATCGCCAATGTCGCCGCCCCGCTGTTCGGCGGCTTCGCCGCCACCGGCGCCATCGCGCGCACCGCCACCAATGTGCGCACCGGCGGCCGCACGCCGGTGGCCGGCATGCTGCACGCGACGGTGCTGCTCGTCATCGTGCTGGCGGCCGCACCGCTGGCCGCGCACATCCCGCTGGCCACGCTGTCGGCCATCGTCGTCGTCGTGTCGATCAACATGGGCGAATGGCACGCTTTCGCGCCGTCGGAACTGCGCCGCTATTCGGCGCCCTACCGCACCATCCTGCTCGCCACCTTCTTCGTCACCGTGGTGTTCGACCTGACGCTGGCGGTGGAACTGGGCATGGTGCTGGCCAGCCTGTTCTTCATCTACCGCATGTCCGACCTGACGCGCATCGATCGCCTGCCGCTGGAAGAGCACTACGGCATCGAAGCACTCGCGCGCGCCGACGGTACGCCGCGCATCCTCGCCTACAGGCTGACCGGTTCGCTGTTCTTCGGCGCCGCCAACAAGCTGGAAAACCTGCTGCTGATGCAGGACGGCCATCCGGACGCAGTCATCCTCGACCTGGAAAAGGTGATCAGCATCGACACCACCGGCCTCGACATCCTGCAGACGCTGCAGCGCAACCTCGCGCGGCGCGGCGCCACGCTCATCCTGTGCGACCTGAATGACCAGCCGGCGTCGCTGATCCGCCGCTCCGGCTTTGCCGCGCGTCTGGGGGAGGACAACATCGCCGGCAATCTGACGGACGCCCTGCTGCGCGCGCAGGCAGTGCGCCCGACAACGCCAGCCGTCAGCTACACGTGAGCGCCCCCAGACCTGCCGCTTCGCGTCAGGCCCCCCGAGGGGGGTCAAGAAAACTCGGGAACGGCCCAGCGTTTTCTTGAGAGTTCCGGCCGGCCGATACGTTGTTCGCCGCCGATACGTCGTTCACCGTATTGGCCGCGCCGGCCGCACTCGCAGAATGGGAAGTCTTGAACTTCTTTTCCACCCATTCCGCAGCGGAGGCCACTCATGCACCACGGGGACATTTCGAGCAGCAAGGACACGGTCGGCGTCGCCGTCGTCAATTACAAGATGCCGCGCCTGCACACCAAGGCCGAGGTGTTGGACAACGCGCGCAAGATCGCCGACATGATCGTCGGCATGAAGTCCGGCCTGCCCGGGCTCGATCTGGTCATCTTCCCGGAGTACAGCACGCACGGGATCATGTACGACTCGAAGGAAATGTACGACACCGCCTCCGCCATCCCCGGCGAGGAAACGGCCATCTTCGCGGCAGCCTGCAAGAAGGCCAAGGTGTGGGGCGTGTTCTCGCTGACCGGCGAACGGCACGAGGAACACCCGAACAAGGCGCCGTACAACACCCTCATCCTGATGAACGACCAGGGCGAGATCGTCCAGAAGTACCGCAAGATCATGCCCTGGGTGCCGATCGAGGGCTGGTATCCGGGCGACTGCACCTACGTGTCGGACGGCCCCAAGGGCCTGAAGGTGAGCCTCATCATCTGCGACGACGGCAACTACCCGGAAATCTGGCGCGACTGCGCGATGAAGGGCGCCGAGCTGATCGTGCGCTGCCAGGGCTACATGTACCCGGCCAAGGACCAGCAGGTGACGATGGCGAAAGCCATGGCCTTCGCCAACAACGTCTATGTCGCGGTCGCCAACGCGGCCGGTTTCGACGGCGTCTATACCTACTTCGGCCACTCGGCCATCGTCGGCTTCGACGGCCGCACGCTGGGCGAATGCGGCGAGGAGGAAATGGGCATGCAGTACGCGGCACTGTCCAAGAGCCTGATCCGCGACTTCCGCAAGAACGGCCAGTCGGAAAACCACCTGTTCAAGCTGCTGCACCGCGGCTACACCGGCCTGATCAATTCGCGCGAAGGCGACAAGGGCGTGGCCACCTGCCCCTACGACTTCTACTCGAAGTGGATCAACGATCCGGAAGGCACGCGCAAGGCGGTCGAAGCCTTCACGCGCGACACCGTCGGCACCGAGGAATGCCCGATCGAAGGCCTGCCCAACCCGTCTACCGTCGGTCACAAATGAAGTTGCACGACCCGGTGGCGCCGGACGACGCGCTGGCCGACTGGCGCATCCGGGACGAACCCTGGTATGCGCCGGTCGGCGGCGAGATCGCCGCCTTCGAGGCGGCGCACGCGCGCGGCCTGCCGCTGATGCTGAAGGGCCCGACCGGTTGCGGCAAGACGCGCTTCGTCGAGCACATGGCCTGGCGCCTGGGCCTGCCGCTGATCACCGTCGCCTGCCACGAGGACCTGTCGGCCGGTGACCTGATCGGGCGCTTCCTGCTCGACGCCGGCGGCACCCGCTGGCAGGACGGCCCGCTGACGCGCGCGGTGCGCTTCGGCGCGATCTGCTATCTGGACGAGCTGGTGGAAGCGCGCGCTGACACCACTGTACTCATCCACCCGCTGACCGACGCGCGCCGCCAGCTGCCGCTGGCCGCCACCGGCGAACTGCTGCACGCGCACCCGGATTTCCGCCTGGTCGTGTCCTACAACCCGGGTTACCACGGCGTGCACAAGACGCTGAAGGCGTCGACGCGGCAGCGTTTCACCGCGCTCGAGTTCGGCTACCCGGACGCGGCACGCGAAGCGGCCATCGTGATGCACGAATCCGGCGTCGATGAGGTCATCGCGAAGCAACTGGTGACGCTGGCCGAGCGCACGCGCCGTCTGGCGGGCGATGTCCTGGACGAGGGCGCATCCACCCGCATGCTCATCCACGCTGGCCTGCTGATCGCCGAGGGCCTGGCACCCCACGCCGCCTGCCTGCAGGCCATCGCGGTGCCGCTGTCCGACGACCCGGAAGTCGCTCATGCGCTGGTCGCCATGGTCGATGCCTGCATCGCCTGAATCCGCGCTGGCAGACAGCCGGCCGCTGGGCATCTATCTGGATGCGCTGTGGGCAGTGCAGCCGCGGCTGGCGACGCTCGCGACGGCGGACGACCGCCCGCGCGCGGTCCTGTCGCGCGCCGGCACGCGGCCGGTGCTGCACCTGCCAGCAGACAACGCGCTGCTCACCCGCGCCCGCGCCGCCCACGCGGCCGCCCACCTCGCATACGGCGGCGCAGCGCAGCCGCGCGCGAAACTGAAGCCGATACAGCGCGTGCTGCTGGAAACGCTGGAAGACGCCCGCGTTGAATGGCTGGCGATGCAGGACCTGCCGGGCCTGCGCACGCTGTGGGCGCCCTTCCATGTCGCCGGACCGGACGACGGCAACGGCTTCGACGCGCTGCTGGTGCGGCTGGCGCACGCGCTGTTCGACCCGGCGCATGCCGACGGCCACGCCTGGATCGCCAAGGTGCGCCGGCTGTTCTTTACAGCCGATGGCACGCTCGCGCTCGACACGCCGCAGCGGCTGCGCGAGGCGGCATCGCTTCTCGGCAACGACATCGGCCAGATGCGCCTGAATTTCAATGCCGCCGGCTGGCGGGTCGAGCCGGCCTACCGGGACGACAACCACCACCTGTGGATCGCCGATGACAAGCTGCCGCCGTCTGCCACGCCGCTCGAACGCGAGGACGCCGACAGCCACGGTAGCGGCGACGACGACAACGCAGTGACGGCGGAACGTCCGCCGCCGCAGGCGACCGGCAGCGCCGATCAGGGCGAAGGTGCGGCCACCGCACTGTGGTCGGAAGCGCCGCTGCGCGTGCTGAAGTACCCGGAGTGGGATCGCCTGATCACGCGACTGCGGCCGGACTGGTGCACGGTGATCGAAAGCCGCCCGCTCGAAGTCGACGCCACGGCACTGCGTGCGCGACTGCGGGCGCAAGTCCGCCGGCCACCCGCTGCGCAACGCCGCTCAGCGGGGCGCCCCGGCAGCGGCCGCGAGCGCGACGGCGAAGTGCTGCACACGGACGCGCTGATCGAGGCGGGCATCGCGCTGCACACGCGCACGCGGCCGCCGTCACGGCTGTATCGCGCAGCCCATGCAACGGACAGCGGCCGCGATCTGCTGCTGCTCATCGACGCGTCCGCCTCCACCGCGCAGCCCTGCGCGGATGGCCGACCGCTGCTCGAACACCTGCGCGACGCCGCGTTGCTGGCCGCACACGCACTCGAGCGCGACGCCCACACCGTCCGCGTGTGGGCGTTCGCATCCGACACCCGTCATCGCGTGCGCGTGCAGCACCTGAAGGACGAACACGACGGCGCGCTGGACCGGCGCGTGTGCGCCCGCGCCGCCGGACTGCGCAGTCACGGGTCGACCCGCATCGGCACCGCGCTACGCCACGCCGCCGCCCATGCGCGGGGCGAGCAGCCGCTGATCGTGCTGCTGACCGACGGCGAACCGCACGACATCGACGTGCACGACCCGCGCTATCTGCTTGAGGATGTGAAGAAGGCGGTCGGCGAAGCGCGCCGCGCCGGCGTGACGGCGCAGTGCTTGCACGTCGGCCCGGCCGCACCGTCAGCGCTGCGCCACGCCTTCGACGCCGGCCGCTGCGTTGCCGTCGATCCGCGGCACATCATCGACGTGCTGCTGTCCGGCCTGCGGCGTGGCTGACCCGCCACCGCGTCCGCTGGCACAATCGCGCCTCCGCCCGACCGCGCACGCCCAATGTTCCACATCGTCCTGTACCAGCCCGAGATTCCACCCAACACCGGCAACGTGATGCGCCTGTGCGCCAACGGGGGCTTCCGCCTGCATCTAGTGAAGCCGCTCGGCTTCGACATCAGCGACAAGCAGCTGAAGCGCGCCGGCATGGATTACCGCGACCTGATCAACGTGACGGTGCATGAGGACTGGTCTGCGCTGTCGGCAGCCCTTGCGCTGCAGCCGGACGACAGCCGGCTGTACGCGCTGAGCACGCGCGGGCGGGTGGCGCACACGACGCCGCACTACCGTGCCGGCGACATCTTCCTGTTCGGTCAGGAAACCGCCGGCCTGCCCGGCAGCCTGCTCGACACCGTGCCGGCGGCGCAGCGCCTGCGCATTCCGATGCGCCCGGACTGTCGCAGCCTGAACCTCAGCAATTCGGTCGCCATCGTCGCCTACGAAGCGTGGCGACAGCACGGCTTCGACGGCGCGCTTCAGCCCGACTGAGCGCCCGTTTGCAGAACGCCGAGATCAGCCTCGTCGGCGCGTTCGAGCACCGCTTCCTGTTCCACCTTGGGGTCGCGCGCCAGCAGTCGTTCGGCCGCCTGCGCCGCGCTGAGGCGGCCGTCGAGCACGTCGGCGACGGCGCGCGTGATCGGCATGTCGACGCCCATGCGGCGCGCCAGCGCAGCGGCTTCGCGCGCCGTCGACACCCCTTCGGCGACGTGGCCCAGCTTCTGCAGCACCGCGTCGAGCGACAGGCCTTCGGCCAGCATCAAGCCGACGCGGCGGTTGCGCGACAGGTCGCCGGTGCAGGTCAGTATCAGGTCGCCCATGCCGGCCAGACCCATGAAGGTGATGCCGTGGCCGCCCAATGCTTCGCCGAGGCGGGCGATTTCGGCCAGACCGCGGGTGATCAGCGCAGCGCGTGCGTTGAGTCCGAAACCCAGTCCGTCGCAGACGCCGGTGGCGATGGCGAGCACGTTCTTGACCGCACCGCCGACCTCGACGCCGGTCAGGTCGTCCTGCGCGTACAGGCGCAGCCGCGGGCTGTGCAGCTCGGCGGCGATACGGCTGGCAAAAGCGAGGTCGTTGCTGGCGACGGTGATCGCGGTCGGCTGGCCGCGCGCCACCTCGACCGCGAAACTGGGGCCGCTCAGTGCGCCGCGGCTGACCGCCGCGGGCAACACCTCGTCCGCCACCGCATGCGGCAGCAGGCCGGTGCCCGACTCGAAGCCCTTGCACGCCCACAGCACGGCCGGCACGCCGGACGCGGCGACGGCATGCAGCGCCTCGCGCAGACCGGCGATCGGCGTGGCGATCAGCGCGAGTTCGCAGCCGGCCAGCGCGTGCGCGATGTCGGCGTCGATGCGGATGCCGTCCGGCAGCGCGATCTCGGGCAGGTAGCGCTCGTTGCGACGCGACGCGCGCAGTGCCTGCGCATGCGCCGCATCGCGCGTCCATAGCGTGACATCGTGATCGGCCGCGTAGGCGACGGCCAGCGCGGTGCCCCAGGCACCGGCGCCGAGGACAGCGATCTTCATGCGCGGCGGGCGGGGCTCACAGGCCCCACACCTGGCCGATGCGGACAAAGCCGCTCTGGCCGTCGCGGTGCTTCACGCGCGCCCAGCCGGCCGGCGCCGGTTCCGACACCGGTTCGAGCAGCACGCGGCGTTCGGCCTCGAACACCAGCGCTGCGTTGTCTTCCGGCTTGGCCAGGATGCGCGCCTTGTCGACGCTGACGATGACGGTGCGCTGCGGCGACAGCGCCGACGATTCGACCCAGGCGAGCATGCCGCCCGGCTCGCGCACCTTGACCCAGCCGGCCTGCGTGCGCACCACCTCGACCGGCGTCTGGCGCGCGATCACGTATTGCTGGCGCGCCTGCTTTGACGGCGCGTCGTACATGACAGCGACGTCGGCAAGCGAGCGATATTCGAGCCCCGCCGCCTGGGCGGCCGGGGCGATGGCGAAGGCGGCCAGCGCCGCCAGCGCGAAGTGCTTCATCACTGGACCGTCGGCGCGCCGTCCTGGCCGGCTGCGGCCTGCTGCGCGCGCTGCTGGTAGAGCGCTTCGAAGTTGACCGGCGCCAGCACGACCGGCGGGAAGCCGGCGCGGTTCACCGCATCCGACACGCTTTCGCGGGCGTACGGGAACAGGATGTTCGGGCAGGCGATGCCGAGGATGGGCTGCAGGTCTTCCTGCGGCACGTTGCGGATCTGGAAGATGCCGGCCTGACGGACTTCGACCAGGAACATCGTCTTCTCGCCGATCTTGGCGGTGACGGTGACGGTCAGCGTCACGTCGAACACGCCGTCCTGCACCGCCTTGCCTTCCGTCTGCAGCTGGATCTGCACGTTCGGGTTCTCGCGGGTCAGGAAGATTTCCGGGGCGTTCGGGACTTCGAGCGACAGGTCCTTCACGTAGACCTTCTCGATGGAGAACACCGGGCCCTGGGGCTGTTGGGGTTGCACTGCTTCGTCGGCCATTTTTCGCTTCTCGGTTGGTGATGAACGCCGCAGGTCAGGCCTGCAGCAGCGGGTCCAGCTTGCCTTCGCGGTCGAGTGCGTGCAGATCGTCGCACCCGCCCACATGGAAGTCGTCGATGTAGATCTGCGGCACGGTACGCCTGCCGGTTTTCTCCATCATTTCAGTACGCCGTGCCGGGTCGGTGTCGACCCGCACTTTCTCGATGTCGGTCACGCCCTTGGACACGAGCAGGCGCTCCGCCTGTACGCAGTAGGGGCAGTAGCCGCTGGTGTACATCAGCACGTGTGCCATCGCGTCACTTCTTGGTCAGTGGCAGACCGGCCTGTTCCCAGGCGCCGATACCGCCGTCGAGTGCGAACACCTTTTCGAAACCGGCCTTGCGCAGCGTCGAGCAGGCGCTGGCGGAACGCATACCGCTGGCGCAGACGACGATGAGCGGGCGCTCCTTGAACTTCTCCAGGTCACCGATGCGCTGGTCGAGCTGGCCGACCGGAATGTGGCGCGAACCGGCAATGCGGCCCTTGGCCCATTCGGGCTGTTCGCGCACGTCGATCACCTGGGCGTCCTCGCGGTTGATCAGCTGCGTCGCCTGCGCCGGCGTCAGCCGCGGTCCGGAAGTTTTCGTGCGCACCGTCATGACAAGCAGCGCGACGCCGCTGATCAGGGCCGAAATGGCCCAGAGGTAGTTGTTGTTCTGAGTCAGGAATTCCATGGGAGAGAGGTGCTGGCAGGCTGTGGGGCTCGCGGCAGGCGGTCCGCTGTAACGGGGTCCGCATCATCGCCGGGATCGTGTCATCCGGCAACGCGGATGTTTCGACATGTCATCTTCTGTCGAATTTTTACGGGGCCGCGCGCTGCGTTTTCTGGGAAAATGCGCATTTTAGCCCAAGCGCGGTCAGTCCACCTGCAGACCACGAGTCCGCAGTGCAGCACGTCTCACCGGGGCGCCGCGCCCTTCACACATAGCCCACCCGATATGTACAAGCTCGTTCTGCTGCGCCACGGCGAATCCGTCTGGAACAAGGAAAACCGTTTCACCGGATGGACCGACGTCGGTCTGACCGACAAAGGCGAAATCGAGGCCCGCGAAGCCGGCCGCCTGCTCAACCGCGAAGGCTACCGCTTCGACATGGCCTTCACCTCGGTGCTCAAGCGCGCCAACAAGACACTCTACGTCGCGCTCGAACAACTGAACCTGATGTGGATTCCGATCCGTCCGACCTGGCGCCTGAACGAGCGTCACTATGGCGCGCTGCAAGGCCTGAACAAGGCGCAGACGGCGCAGAAGTTCGGCGAGGAACAGGTGCTGGTATGGCGCCGTTCCTACGACACGCCGCCGCCGGCGCTGGAAGAGGACGATCCGCGCCTCGATCGCAAGAACCCGCGCTACGCCGAAGTGCCGGACGAGCAGTTCCCGCGCACCGAATGCCTGAAGGACACCGTGGCCCGCGTCATCCCGTTCTGGGACGCCGAGATCGCGCCGCAGATCAAGGCCGGCAAGAACGTGCTCATCGTCGCTCACGGCAACAGCCTGCGCGCGCTGATCAAGTACCTCGACAACGTGTCGGAACAGGACATCCTCGGCCTGAACATCCCGACCGCCCAGCCGCTGGTGTATGAGCTGGACGAGAACCTGAAGCCGATCCGCCACTACTACCTCGGCGACCAGGAAGCCATCCGCGCCGCCATCGACGCCGTGGCCAACCAGAGCCGCGCCGTGCCGCAGCGCCAGCGTCCGCCCATCCCCGAAACCGAAGAGCCGCAGACGGCCGAACAGCGCGCACCGTGGATGGAGTGAAGCGCTGGCTGATCCGGGCGCTGCTGTGCGCATTGCCCGGAGCCGCCTTCGCCGAGCGCGCAGTCCAGTCCAGCCCGGAACAGCTGCGCGCCCTTCAGCAGCGCATGGAAGCGCTGCGCGATGAACTGAACCAGTCGGAAAGCGCCCACCGCGAAGCCCGCGACGAGCTGCGCAGCTCGGAAAAAGCCATTTCCGACGCCAGCCGCGCGCTGCGCGACATCGCCGGCCGCCGCAAGGCGGTCGAAAGCGCGCTGACGCAGACGCGCAAGGACGTGGCCGCCGGCGAGGAGCGTCTGCGCACCCAGCAATCGCAACTGGCGCAACTGCTGCGCGGCCACCAGCGCGCCGGCGAGGCCGATGCGTTGCGCCACCTGCTGTCCGGCACCGACCCCAACCAGAGCGCACGCGACCTGCACTACCTGCGCAGCCTGTCGAAAAGCCAGCTCAGGCTGATGGACGACCATCGTGCGACGCTGACGCGCCAGCGCGAGCTGCTGGCGCAGCAGGACGCCCAGCTGGACGAGATCCGCACACTGGAAGCGGAGCGCGAACGCGAACGCGGCAAGCTGCACGCCGAGCACGACGTGCGGCGCAAGGTGCTTGATCGCATCGCCACCCAGTTGCGCACCGAACGCAAGGAACTGGCCCAGCTCAAGCGCGACGAGGCGCGGCTGAGCCGGCTGATCGAAGCGCTGTCGCGGCGCAGCGCCCGCAGCACACCGCCGAAGACGCCCGCGGCAGGCCCTGCCGACGACGCGCCGGCGCCCGCCGGCCGCGAAAGCCGCGGTCCGGTCGTGCAGTCGGCGCCGGTCGATCACGGCGGCGTTGCCTTCCCCAAACTGCGCGGTCGACTGCCCTGGCCGGCCAGTGGCGAACTTGCGCGCCGCTTCGGTGCCCAAGGCGCGGATGGCGGAACACCGCTGCGTGGCATCTTCATCCGCGCAACGGCGGGCGACGTCAAGGCGGTGGCTGCCGGTACCGTGGTGTTCGCGGACTGGCTGCGCGGTTTCGGCAACCTGGTCATCGTCGATCACGGCGACAACTATCTGAGTGTCTATGGCAACAACGAAGCCGTGCTGAAGTCGGTTGGCGCAGCGGTACGCGCCGGCGAGGTGATCGCCTCGATCGGCGCCAGCGGTGGGGCTTCGGAATCAGGTTTATACTTTGAATTGCGGCATCAGGGACAGGCGCTGGACCCGCTGAAATGGGTTGCCCGCTAGGCTGCACCGAGGGTGCAGCTTCCGTTACCTGCCAAAAAATATGCGGAGTGCAATCGATGCAAAAGAAGCTGCAGCAAACCGGGCTGGTCATGATCGGACTGTGTGCCGGGGTACTGCTCAGTCTCAATTTCTCCGCCAACGCGAACAAGCCGGTCGGCAGCACGCTGCCGGTCGAGGAACTGCGCCAGTTCGCCGACGTGCTGAATGCGGTGAAGTCGGGCTATGTCGAGCCGGTCGATGACAAGAAGCTGATCACCCACGCGATCAGCGGCATGCTGTCGGGTCTCGACCCGCACTCGGCCTACCTCGATCAGGACGCGTTCAAGGATCTGCAGGCTGGCACCCAGGGCGAATTCGGCGGCCTCGGCATCGAGGTCGGCATGGAAGACGGCTTCGTCAAGGTGGTGTCGCCGATCGAGGACACGCCGGCCTTCCGCGCCGGTGTCAAGGCGGGCGACCTGATCATCAAGCTGGACGACACCTCGACCAAGGGCCTCACGCTGAGCGACGCCGTCAAGCGCATGCGCGGCAAGCCGGACACCAGCATCCGCCTGACCATTGCGCGCAAGGGCGAAACCAAGCCGATCGAGGTCACGCTGACGCGCGAAATCATCAAGGTGCAGTCGGTGAAATCGAAGCTGGTCGAACCCGGCTACGGTTACCTGCGCCTGACGCAGTTCCAGGAAGCCAGCGCCGAGGATCTCGCCAAGCACATCGGCAAGCTGTACAAGGACGGCGAATTGAAAGGTCTGGTGCTCGACCTGCGCAACGACCCGGGCGGCCTGCTGCACGGCGCCGTGGGCGTATCTGCCGCCTTCCTGCCGCCGAAGGCGACCGTGGTGTCGACCGACGGCCGCACCGAAGACGCCAAGCGCCGCTTCATCGCCGCACCGGAAGATTACCTGCGCGGATCGCGCGAGGACTATCTCGCCACGCTGCCGGCTGGCGCCAAGTCGGTACCCATGGTGGTGCTGGTGAACTCGGGTTCGGCCTCGGCGTCGGAAATCGTCGCCGGCGCGCTGCAGGACCACAAGCGCGCGGTCATCATGGGCACCCAGACCTTCGGCAAGGGCTCGGTGCAGACCATCATGCCGCTGGCCAACAACACCGCGATCAAGCTGACGACGGCGCGTTACTACACGCCGAACGGCCGCTCGATCCAGGCCAAGGGCATCGTGCCGGACATCATCGTCGAAGAGACGCCGAATGGCAGCGGCGGCGGCATCCGTCTGCGCGAAGCCGACCTCGACCGTCACCTCGGCAACGACAAGGAACCCGAGGAAGCCGCACCGAAACCTGCCGCTGGCGCCAAGGGCAAGCCGGCGAAGGAGGAGGACGAGGAGGCCAAGCCGGCCGCGCCGTTCGAGTTCGCCACCGCGTCGGATTACCAGTTCACCCAGGCCTTGAATCTGCTGAAGGGATTGCAGATCATCCAGAAAAACTGAGGCCCGCCGTACCTGGCGGGCCGTGCGGCGATCTGCGGATCGCCGCCGGATGCAGGAGCTGAACCATGGTCGCACATGCCAGCCAGCGTCGTTTCGGCCGCGAACACCGCGCGCCGCGCAAGCCCGGATACGGCCCCCAGGCCGGCCTGATGAAGCACCGCGAACTGCGCTTCTGTCGGCGCTGCCCGCGCCGCGTCGATGAGGCGCTCGCGCTGCTCGCCGCGGTCGGCGGCATTTCGGTCACCGCGCAGGGCGATCGCGTGGTCGCCATCGAGTACAGCCTGACCGACCACAGCTTCCGCAGCATAGAGCGGGCACTGCGCGCGCACGGCTTCGTGCTCGACGGTTCGCTGAAGATGCGACTGATCCGCACGATGCTCTATTTCTGTGAAGACACCCAGCTGCGCAACCTGAAGCAGCCGGAGCGACTGATCAAGAAGTCGAACGAAATCTACGTCAAGGCCTGGCAGCACCACCCGCACGGCGATCACGACGACACGCCGAGCGAGCTGCGCGACTACCGCTGACCCACCTTCTTCCTCACCGATATGCGCCGCCGCATCCGCTGGCGGCCTGCTCTCCATGAATGACCAGCAACTGCTGCGCTACAGCCGCCACATCCTGCTCGACCCGATAGGCATCGAAGGACAGGACAGGCTGCTTGCCTCGCGCGCCCTCATCGTCGGTGCCGGTGGCCTCGGTTGCCCGTCGGCGCTCTACCTCGCGGCGGCCGGTGTCGGCACGCTGGTGATCGCCGACGACGACGACGTCGACCTGACCAATCTGCAGCGGCAGATCCTGCACCGCGAACATTCGGTCGGCCGCGCCAAGGTCGAATCGGCGCGCGAAACACTGCACGACGTCAATCCGGGCACCGAGGTGATCGCGCTGAAGAAGCGGCTGGCCGGCGACGAACTGCTGGAACAGATCGCCGCCGCCGACGTCGTGCTCGATTGCAGCGACAACTTCGCCACCCGGCACGCGATCAACCGCGCCTGCGTGGCCACCCGCACACCGCTGGTATCGGGCGCGGCCATCCGCTTCGACGGTCAGGTATCCGTGTTCGACAGTCGCGAGCCGGACGCGCCCTGCTACCACTGCCTGTTTCCCGAGGGCGGCGAGGTCGAGGAGGTGCGCTGCGCGGTGATGGGCGTATTCGCGCCGCTGACCGGCATCATCGGCACCGTGCAGGCGGCCGAGGCGCTGAAGATACTGGCGCAGACCGGCCGCACGCTGGCCGGCCGTCTGCTGCTGCTCGACGCACTCGGCATGGAGTGGCGCAGCATCACGCTGCCGCGCGACCCCGACTGCACCGTATGCGGCGAGGGCCGGAGCTCCTAGCCCCTAGCCCCTAGCCCCTAGCCCCTAGCCCCTAAAAAGGCTAGTGCAGCTTCACGTGCGGCTCGGTGCTCTGCTTGATGAAGCGCGCCACCGCGTCGAGCGAGCTCTTGATCCAGCCGTGCAGCGCGATCTGGTGCATCTGGTACAGCGAGCGGTACATCATGCGCGCGACCAGACCTTCGATGAACATGCTGCCGCCGACCACGCCGCCCATCAGGTTGCCGGTAGCCCCGCTCTTGCCGAGCGACACCAGCGAACCGAAATCCTTGTAGCGGAACGGGCCGGGATCGCCCTTACCCTCCAGCCGCATGGCGAATATCTTCACCAGATAGCTGGCCTGCTGGTGCGCCGCCTGGGCGCGCGGCGGAATCGTGCCCTCGCCACCCAGCCACTGACAGGCCGCGCAGTCGCCGAAGGCGTAGATGTCCGGATCGTGCGTGGTGACCAGATGGTCATCCACCACCAGCTGGTTGATGCGGTTCGACTCCAGCCCGCCGAAGCCGGACAGCATGTTCGGTGCCTTGATGCCGGCCGCCCACACCATCAGGTCGCCGCGGATGAAATGGCCGCTGGCGGTGACCAGACCGTCATGGCGCACTTCGCTGACACGTTCCGACTTCAGCACGTCGATGCCCATGCCACGCAGCAACTCTTCGGCCGACGCCGAAATGCGCGCCGGCAGCGCCGGCAGCACGCGGTCGGCCGCCTCGATCAGCGTAATCCGCACATCCTGGCGCGGGTCCATGCTGTGTACGCCGAAAGCACGCAGCACCTTGCTGGTGTGGCGCAGTTCGGCCGACAGTTCGACGCCGGTGGCGCCAGCGCCGATGATGGCGATCGACACTTCGTGCGGTTCGCCGCGTTCGGCACGCGCATCCGCGCGCATGCAGGCGGCGACCAGCTTCTGCCGGAAGCGCTCGGCGTCGTGCGTGGTGTCCAGCGCCATCGTGTGCGCGTCCGCACCGGGAATGCCGAAGGTGTTCACCGTGCTGCCGATGGCGATCACCAGATAGTCGTAATGCAGCTCGCGCTCGGGCAGCATCGGTTCGCCGTCGAAGTCGGCCACTGCCTCGATGTGGATGGTCTTGCGCGTACGATCGATGGCCGTCATGCGGCCCATCTGGAACTCGAAGTTGTGCCAGCGCGCCTGCGCGACGTACTCCAGCCGGTGCATGTGCATGTCCATGCGCCCGGCGGCGACCTCGTGCAGATGCGGTTTCCAGATGTGGATGGGCGAAGCATCGACCAGCACGATGTCGGCCTGCCCTTTGGCGCCGTAGCGGTCGCCGAGCTGGGTGACCAGTTCGAGGCCGCCGGCGCCGCCGCCGACCACCACGATGACGGGTTTCTTGGAATTATTCATGATCTCCTCGGAGCGAAGCCCGCCCTGCACGGGAGCGGACGGCGCATTCTGCTACAGCCCCCGCCGCTTGTGCAGGGCGGGGCTCCGGGTGTCATGGCGGCGGAACAGTCGACCGCCCAGTGTGTTCAGCCGCGGCGCAATGAAAGCAGCACAGCAACGACTGCGAGCACGCTCAGCCACAGCAGCGACCACTCCGGAATGTCCAGACCGAGTATCGGCGGCAGCTTGGCGCCACATGCGCCGTCGGCAAAGAAGGCCTGCGGGAACCACTGCGCCGGCGGCAGGCTGTTGACGAAATCCTCGACCGGATCGAGGCCGCAGCTGACCGACGGGTTGTACAACACATAGACGTGACGCCCGGCCACCGCCGCGCCGGCGGCCGCGATCAGCGCCGACACCCACAGTCCGCTGCGCGCCAGTGCCCCGCCGAACAGGCCGCTCAGCAGGAAGAACACGCCGGCACCAAAGAAGGCGTAGCGCTGCAGGATGCACAGCGGGCAGGGCGCCAGACGCTCGACGTGCTGCAGCCACAGCGCGAAGGCGAGCAGGCCGAAACAGAAGTAGGACAGCAGGAAGTAGATGCGCGTACGGGCAATCGGGGTCATCGGGGACTCGTTCTCGTTGTTGGGACAGCCGGTGCGTCAGAGCACGTAGCGCGCGAGATCCTCGCTCTGCGCCAGTTCGCCCAGCCGGGCGTCCACGTAGGCGGCGTCTATGGTGAGCGAGCGGGCGTGCTGGCCGGCGTCGAAGGACACCTCCTCCAGCAGCTTTTCCATCACCGTGTGCAGTCGCCGCGCGCCGATGTTTTCGGTGCGCTCGTTCACCGACCACGCCACTTCAGCCAGCCGGCGGATGCCGTCCGGCGCGAAATCCAGCGTCACGCCATCGGTTTCCAGCAGCGCCGCGTACTGGCGCGTGAGGCAGGCATCGGTGGCGGTCAGGATGCGTTCGAAGTCGTCGACCGACAGCGACTCCAGCTCGACGCGGATCGGAAAACGGCCCTGCAGCTCGGGAATCAGGTCGCTCGGCCGCGAAAGGTGGAAGGCGCCGCTGGCGATGAACAGGATGTGGTCGGTCTTCACCATGCCGTACTTGGTCGTGATCGTCGTGCCTTCGACCAGCGGCAGCAGATCGCGTTGCACGCCCTGGCGCGAAACATCGGCCCCGCCGTGGTCGGAGCGCGACGCCACCTTGTCGATCTCGTCGAGGAACACGATGCCGTTCTGCTCGACCGCGACCAGCGCCTGCTGTTTCACCTCGTCCTCGTTGATCAGGCGCGCCGCCTCTTCGTCGGTCAGCACGCGCAGCGCCTCGCGGATCGGCATCTTGCGGCTGCGCCGGCGTTGCGCGCCGATGTTCTGGAACATCGACTGCAGCTGGCCGGTCAGTTCTTCCATGCCAGGCGGCGTCAGGATTTCCATCGCGGCCGGCGCCACCGCCACCTCGATGTCGATCTCCTTGTCGTCCAGTTCACCCTCGCGCAGTTTCTTGCGGAATTTCTGCCGCGTGCCGCTCTCGTCGGTCGCCGGCGCATCGACGCCGAAACCGACCGGCCGCGCCGGTGGCAGCAGCACGTCGAGAATGCGGTCCTCGGCGGCGTCCTCGGCACGGGTACGTACCGCCTTCATCGCGCGTTCGCGCAGGTCCTTTATGGCGATCTCGACCAGATCACGGATGATGGTGTCGACATCGCGGCCGACATAGCCCACTTCGGTGAACTTGGTCGCTTCGACCTTGATGAAGGGCGCGTTCGCCAGGCGCGCCAGCCGGCGCGCGATCTCGGTCTTGCCGACGCCGGTCGGGCCGATCATCAGGATGTTCTTCGGCGTAATTTCGCTGCGCAGCGGCTCAGCCACCTGGGCGCGACGCCAGCGGTTGCGCAGCGCGACAGCCACCGAGCGCTTGGCGCGCGTCTGGCCGACGATGTGCTTGTCCAGTTCGGACACGATTTCGGAAGGGGTCATGACTTGATCCGCAGTGGTCACGGCGCTCACCACTCGATGCTTTCTATGGTGTGACTCTGGTTGGTGTAGATGCACAGATCGCCCGCGATGCCGAGCGACTTCGACACCACGTCGCGCGCCGACAGCTCGGTATTCTCGACCAGCGCACGGGCCGCCGACTGGGCGTAGGCACCGCCGGAGCCGATGGCGACGATGCCGCCCTCGGGCTCGAGCACGTCGCCGTTGCCGGTGATGATGAGCGAGGACTCGCGGTCGGCCACGGCCAGCATCGCCTCCAGCCGGCGCAGCATGCGGTCGGTACGCCAGTCCTTGGCCAGTTCGACCGCGCTGCGCAGCAGATTGCCCTGGTGCTTTTCAAGCTTGGATTCGAAGCGTTCGAACAGCGTGAAGGCGTCGGCCGTGCCGCCAGCGAAGCCGGCCAGGATGCGGCCCTGATAAAGCCGCCGCACCTTGCGCGCGGTGGCCTTGACGACGATGTTGCCGAGCGTCACCTGGCCATCGCCACCGAGGGCGACCTGACCCGGGCGACGCACCGAAAGTATGGTGGTGCCGTGATACTGTTCCATCGCAATTCCCGAAAAATGCCGCGAAGGCTGCGCACTTTAAACCATGCGCGGCGGGGCGCCGGTGGCGCTAGAAGCGGCGTTGCTGGATTTCCGCCACGGCGGCGACACCGATCAGCAGCAGCAGCGCCGCCACCATCGGCCGCACATCGACCAGACGGGGCTGGCGGCCGGTCGCCTGCACCGCGGTGATCACGTTGAACAGCAGGCCGGCGCTGATGAAGTCCATCCGGCAGAGCTCGGAACAATCGACCTTCATGACCCCCTGCGGCAGGTCAGCCGCCTGCAGCGCGGCAAAGGCGTCCTGACGGGCGCCGACGATCTCGCCGCGCAGCGCGATGCGCGCATTCTTCTCGACCGGCGCCGGTTCAGCCGCGACCGGCGCGAGCACCGACGACACCCAGCGGGCGTCCCATGACGGCGGTGACAGTTCGAAGGTGACCGCGTACTGGATCGCGAATTCCTCGAAGTTGGCTTCGTCGCCCAGCTGCTGCAGCGCTTCCAGGTAGAGCAGCCACTGCGCCGGCCCTTCGGCCTTGCCCGGCACGATGCGCGGCGCCAGCAGGTCGCGCAGCACGGTGGCGCTGAGCATGGCCACACCGTGGCCGCAGCGGCGCAGCGCAACCAGCACGTCGAGCAGCATGCGCGCGCCCTCCTCGTCCACGTCGTGCAGACGGGCGACATCCACCCGCACCACATGCGCCTTCGAGCACAGGCGGTCGATCTGGTCGATGGAGGCGCGGCTGGCCGCGGTCAGCTTGCCCGCCAGCGTCAGCGTGGGCGGGCCAGCGGTCGCGCCGCGCGACGGAGACGCCGGCCAGGCCGGCGCCGAACGTTCGAAGCGCTCAGCGTAGGCCAGCGCGTGCGCCTCGAAGGCGTCGACACGGCCGAGCGCGTGACAGAGGTCGAACAGCATGGCCCACACCTGTTCGGTCGAACTGCCGAGGTCGCCGAAGGTGGCGCGCTCGAGCGTGGACAGGGCAGCCTCATCGTCGCCATTGGCGAACAGCATGGCCGCTTCCTCGACCACTGGGTGCAGCCCGCTGGACACGTCCTGCACCTGCAACTCGCCCTTGCCCGCGCGACGGGCGCCCTCCAGCGGATCGCGCGACACGAAGTCGAGCGACATCAGGCCTGCAGACGACGGCGGATCGCTTGCCGGCATGCTGTCCGGCGGGCGCGACGCGGTCGTCGTCGCCGCAGCCGGTGCGGTCGGTCGCACCGGCTTGCGGGTTTCGACCTGCGGCGCAGGTGTTTTCTTGAAGAAGGAGAAAGCCACGGATGGGTCCGGATCGGGGCGCGAACCGTAATTAACGGCGCATCGATTCACAACTGCAACGATCGGTAACTTTACCTTTCAACCGCGGCGGGCGGCACCCCCGAAGGCGTAAGAAGACGTGACAAGGTGCTGCAAGGGCACGAATCGGCGCCCAGGCGCGACGGGCGCGGCATTCGTCGCGCCCGTGATGCACCGGGCAATGGTCAGAAGGAGGCGCGCAGGCCAGCCATGATGCTGCGGCCCGGCATCGGTGCGATGCCCTTCAGGAAGGACACGTGGTTGCGCGCCTCGGTATCGAACAGGTTGTTGCCGCGCAGCCAGGCTTCCCAGTTCACGCCGGCCGCCTGGAAACCGTAGCTGGCGAAGGCATTGACCAGCGCGTAGCCGGCCGTCGGCGTGCCGAGGTCGTCGACCCGGTCCTGCCGGCGGGCACCCTGCACTTCAAGCCGCAGGTTCAGCGCCTCGCGATGCCAGTTCAGCGCCGCCATGCCACGCATCGGCGCGATGCGCGGCAGCGGCTCGCCGGTGTCGCGATTGGCGGCGCGCACCATGTCGGCCTGCAGGTCGAGGTGCAGTTCGCCGGCGCAGCGGCACAGCAGCAGATGGGCCTGCGCCTCCAGGCCGTAGAACTTCGCCGGCACCGCCCGGTAGGCGAACTCGGGCAGTTCGCCGGCCGGATCGATCAGGCCGTCCTCTTCGCGCCGGAGGCCACTGTCGGCGAGCGCGATGAAATTGCGGAAGCGGCTGTGGAACACGCCGATGCTGCCGCTGTGATCGCCGCGCTTGACGCGCAACTGGGCGTCGATCGAGTTCGACTGCTCCTTGTCCAGCGCCGCGTTGCCGACCTCGTAGTTGCCGGTGGCCGCGTGCGGGCCGTTGGCGAACAGCTCGTAGAAGGTCGGGGCGCGCTCGGTGTGCGCCAACTGGGTGGCAACCGAGAAGGTGTCGTTCAGCGGATAGACCGCACCGAAGGCAGCGCTGCGCGCGGTGAAACGCCGCTCCTGCGCCGGGTCGAAGCGCGGCGTACCCGGATTGTTGGGGTCGTCCGGGCCACCGCCGTCGCTGCCCACCTCGACCCGCTCGACGCGACCGCCGAAGGTGAGTTTGAGGTCGCCGATGCGGGTTTCCTCGAACAGGAAGAGTGCGCGCGTATCGGTGTTGGTCGAGGGCACGAAGGCTTCGTCGCCCAGCGCCGAGAACTCGCTGCTGTCGAGCTGAACGCCGACCACGCCACGGAAGGGGCCCAGCTGCGCATGGGCCGCCTCGACCCGCAGGTCGGTGCCCTTGCTGAAGAAGCGCGTCTCGGGCGATCCGCCGTCCAGTTCGACGTGCTTGTAGTCGGTATGGCCGGCGCGGAACTTGACGCCAGTAATGAAGCCGTCGATTTCGCGCAGTTCGCCGGCGAGATCCCAGCGCTCGCTGCGCATGTCTATCGTGATGTTCTCTTCGGCCACTGTGCCGTAGGTCGAATCGAATACGCCGTAGGAGGCGCCGAGGTAGCCGCGCTCGCCAGCGAACGAGGCGCCGAAGCCGCCGCCCTCGGTGTCGGCGGCCGAATTGCGCAGCCGGCCATCGGGGATGCGCAGATCGGACGTCGAGCGGGTGAAGCCGTCGGCGTGCAGGTTGAGGCCGTTCTTGCCGAACTCGACGCGGCCGGCCAGCGCGCGGGTCGAGTCGGCGCCGCCGACGATGCCATCGACGCGGCCGCTGGCGCCGTTCATCGGCGACTGCGGAATGCGGTTGTCGAGCGCGTTCACGACGCCGCCGACCGCGTTGCCGCCATACATCAGCGCTGCCGGGCCACGCACCACCTCGACCCGCTCGATCACCAGCGGATCCACCGTGGTCGCGTGATCGAAGGACAGCGAGGAGGCATCGACCGTCGCCCCCCCGTTGCCGAGAATGCGCACGCGGTCGCCGTCGAGGCCGCGGATGACCGGCCGGCTGGAATTCGGGCCAAACCAGGTCGAACTGACGCCCGGCAGGTTGCCGACGGTTTCGCCCAGCGTGCTGGCACCGCGCAGCGTGAGGTCGTGATCGTCCATCACCGACACCGGGCTGACGAGATCGGACAGGTCGCTGCCCAGCGGATTGCCGGTGACGACGATGGCCGGGAGGTTCTGGATCGCCTGGGCGAACACCGGAACGGAAAAGGACACGGAGGCGGCCGCCGCGAGGGCGCCACCGACAAAACGATGGATCTGCATGAAGTTCTCCCCGCGCCCGGACACGGACGCGCGCCCGCGCGTGCTCGCGCGGGTCAGTCTGAATGTATGAAGTGCATGCCCCGGAGGGGGCGACGGATCAGAGCGGGGAGAAGGCAGGCGGCCCGTGCGCGCAGGGCTCGGGCGCCGCACCATGGACCGCGACGCGCAGCGAAGCGGCACGCAGCACGTGCGACAGATCGGGAACAGCCGGGGCGGGCGCGGCACCGACGGACAGCTGGGTCAGGGAATGGGCCGACAGGCAGTCCGGACAGACCGGCGCGTGCGCGGGGCCGCCGTCGTCCTCGGCAGCCAGCGCGATGCCGGCCGTCGGGACGTGTTCGAAAGCGTGGACGAGCGTGACCTGCTGTGCCCCGAGCAGGCACAGCAGCAACATGACGAGCCGCAGCGCGGACAGGCGTCGGAACATCGCGCGTCCGGGCCCGGCCTCAGTCGCCGTACAGCTTCTGCAGACGTTCGCGGCGCTCCTGCGCCTCGATGGTCAGCGTCGCGGTCGGGCGGGCGAGCAGGCGGCCGATGCCGATCGGCTCGCCGGTTTCGTCGCAATAGCCGTATTCGCCGGCATCGATGCGGTCGATCGCCTGTTCGATCTTCTTCAGCAGCTTGCGCTCGCGGTCGCGCGTGCGCAGTTCCAGCGTGTGTTCCTCTTCCACCGTGGCGCGGTCGGCGGGGTCGGACACATTGTCGACCTCGCGCATGTGCTCCACGGTTTCATCGGCCTTGCGCAGGATGTCGTCGCGCATGCGGGCGAGCAGGTCGCGGAAGAAGGCGAGCTGCGCCTCGTTCATGTAGTCCTTTTCCGGCATCTTCAGGATGTCGGCTTCGGTCAGCGGCTTGTCGGCCTTGCTGGCGTTCTTGGTGGCCATCCGCATGAACTCCCGGGGATTGGAAAGGCGAAGAGGATACCAATGTTTTGGCAAAAAACTGCGTAACGCTTCACTCGATCCTGAGCAGCAGCCCCTTCAGGTACTCGCCCTCGGGAAAAGCCAGCCCCACCGGGTGATCCGCCCCGGCGGACAGGCGCTTCAGCACGCGCGCCGACACCCCGGCGTCGGCTGCCGCGTCGGCGACGATCTTCTGGAAGAAGTCGACATCGACACCGCCCGAACAGGAATAGGTCATCAGCAGGCCACCCGGTGCCAGCAGCCGGAAACCGAGCAGATTGATGTCCTTGTAGGCGCGCGCCGCCGACTTCGCGTGCGCGGCCGACGGCGCGAATTTCGGCGGGTCGAGCACGATCAGGTCGAACTTGCGGCCCTCGGCACGGAAGGTGCGCAGCGCCTGGAACACGTCCGCCTCCAGCCATTCGGCGCGAGCGGCGTCGATCTGCGGGTTGTGGCCGACATTGCGCTGCGCGGTCGCCAGCGCCGGGCCGGAGGAATCGATGGACAGCACCGATTCGGCGCCACCGGCCAGCGCGTGCAGCGAAAAGCCGCCGGTATAGCAGAAGCAGTTCAGCACGCGGCGACCGGCGGCCAGACCGCCGCACAACCGGCGATTTTCGCGCTGGTCGAGATAGAAGCCGGTCTTGTGGCCGCTGGCCACGTCGATTTCGATGTTCACGTCGCCGGTCACGCCGGGTTCGGCAATCACCGGGAAAGACGCCTCTCCGTCGCCGATCAGCCAGCCGCTGCGCGGCTCCAGACCTTCGAGCGCGCGCACGTCCGAATCCGAGCGCTCATAGACGCGTTCGATGCCGGTCGCACGCACCAGCGCGTCGGCGATGGCGGCGCGCCACTTTTCGCCACCGGCGCTGGTGATCTGCAGCACGATCACATCGGCGTAGCGGTCGGCGATGACGCCGGGCAGACCGTCGGATTCACCGTGCAGCAGGCGCACACCGCCGCGCGGACCGAATTCGCCCGCCAGCTCCGGCAGATCGCGCCGCTGCTCGACCGCGCGCGCGACCGTGCGGCGGAAGAAGGCGTCGTCGATCGATTCGTCACCGAAGGTCCACATGCGGGCGCGGATCTGCGACGCCGGCGAAAACGCGGCGCGGCCGAGCGCACGCCCATTGGCCGCCTGCACCAGCACGGTGTCGCCGGGGCGGGCGCGACCGTCGAGACGATCGACCGAACCGGCGAATATCCACGGGTGACGGCGCATGACCGAGCGCTCGCGGCCCGGTGCAAGAATCAGGGTGGCACTCATGGTCTGTCAGTCATCACGCTGCGCCTGCCGAACAGGCCGGCTGTGCAAAGCCGGCCCTGTGCGAACAAAGTGAGCGTTGGGCCAACGCGCCGTCCGAAGGGCCGCCCCGAAGGGTGTAGCGGGGGTTTCGGCGAGCACTGCTCGCCGCCCGCGCAACCGGTCGGCTGTGCAAAGCCGACCGTGGACGAGCGCAGCCCCCTTGGCGGGGGTGAAGCCGGGGTTTCGCGGCGCAAGCGCCGCGCAGGCTGAACAGGCCGGCTGTGCAAAGCCGGCCCTCCTGAGCGAACAAAGTGAGCGTGGGGGCCAACACTCTCAGCCCAGTTCGCGGATCAGCGCGGCACCGAGCAGCTCGCCGATGCGTTCCAGATAGAGCGTGCCCATGTCCGGTACGAAGCGTGCCGCGTCGTTGGCACCCAGCGCCAGCAGACCGACCACGCGCGATTCGCGGCGCAGCGGCACCAGCGCCATCGACTGCACGACCGGGGCCGACTCGCCGAACCAGGCGACGACACCGAGGTCGTTCACCGGGCCGCAGTAGGGCTGACGCGCCTCGTTGGCGAACACGCGGATGCGCTCCTCGACTGGCTCGAACACGTCGCCGTCACGGGTAAGCACGCTGTTCCACAGGCGCAGCGCGGTGTGCGGCACCGAAAAGCCCTCGGACAGCTGCTCGCGCAGCGCCACCATCACGGCGTCGAAGCTGCCGGCCGTCATCAGCGCCATCGACAGCGCGTGCACACGCGTCGAAATGACGTCGTTGTCCTCGCCGAAACGCAGCAGTTCGGCCAGTTTCAGCTCCAGCAGCTTGGCCTTCTCGCGCAGGGTCAGGATCTGCCGCTCGGTGATCGAGATCGCGCGACCGCCGTGCGGGTGCGGCACGTACAGATGGGCGAGCAGGTCGTGATAGTCCTCGAAGAACTGCGGGTGGTCCTGCAGGTAACGCGCGACGTCGTCGGCTTTCATGGGGGTACTACTCCAGATGGATGTCGGCTTCGAATACGGTGACGGCGGGGCCGGTCATCAGGACGGGCTGGCCCTCGCCGGCCCAGGCGATGTTGAGTTCGCCGCCGCGCGTGCTGACGCGCACCGGGCTTTCCAGCAGATTGCGGACGATGCCGGCCACCACGGCGGCGCAGGCGCCGGTGCCGCAGGCCAGCGTTTCGCCGGCGCCGCGCTCGTACACGCGCAGCCGGATGTGGTGGGCATCGACCACCTGCATGAAGCCGGCGTTCACGCGCGCCGGAAAACGCGGGTGCGATTCGATCAGCGGGCCCTGTTGCGCCACCGGCGCGCGGTCGACGTCGCCCACCACCTGCACTGCGTGCGGGTTGCCCATCGACACCGCGGTGATCGGCACCGCACTGCCGGCCACGTCCAGCGGCTGCACGAAGGCGTCGGAATCGGACTGGAAGGGGATGCGCGCCGGCTCGAACACCGGTACGCCCATGTTCACCGTCACGTTGATGTCGTCGGCGGCGGTCAGCGTGATCACGCCGCTCTTCGTTTCGACGCGGATCTCCCGCTTGTCGGTCAGGCCCTGCTCGCGCACGAAGCGCACGAAACAGCGCGCGCCGTTGCCGCACTGCTCGACCTCGCCGCCGTCGGCGTTGAAGATGCGATAGCGGAAATCGACGCCCGGCTGCTGCGCGCGCTCGACCACCAGCAGCTGGTCGCAGCCGACGCCAAAATGGCGGTCAGCCAGAAAGCGCACCTGATCGGGCGTCAGATCGACGCGTTGGCGGATCGCGTCGATCACGACGAAATCGTTGCCCAGCCCGTGCATCTTGGAAAAACGCAGCTTCATTCGCTCACCATGGAAACGTAGTCGCGCCACACGCAACGGTCCATCACGACGGTCAGACCGGCCGCCTGCGCGCGCAGCGCCGCCGCCTCGTCGATCACGCCGTCCTGCAGCCACACGGCGGGCAGGCCGAGCGCGATCGCCTGATCGACGAAAGTACCGACGCGGTCGGCGGCGATGAACAGGTCGACCAGATCGATCTGCCGGCGCAGGTCTGCGGGAATGTCGGCCAGCGAGGCATAGGCCTGCTCGCCCAGCACCTCGGTCACCGCCGGGCGCACCGGCACGATGCGCCAGCCGAAGCGCTGCATGCCACGGGCGACGCGATGACTGGGACGGGATTCGTTCGGCGACAGGCCGATCACGGCGACCGTGCGCACGCGGCGCAACAGGTCTGCGATGGCCTGCGGCGCAGGATTCGTAAACATGGCCGTCATTCTACAGGGGCGGGCCGCTGCACACCCGGCGGGCACTTGTAGCGCTTGTAGCCCCAGATGTACTGCGCCGGATACCGGCGCACCAGCGCTTCGACATTGCGGTTGATCGCCTCGACCCGCTGCGCGGTATCGCCGTCGACCGGCACTTCGGGTTCGATGAAATGCAGGTGGAAGCCGCGCCCGGCCGGCAGCCGCTCGGCGAACACCATGACCGTGCCGGCTGCCATCGCCGTGAGCCGCGCGGCCAGCGTCATCGTGTAGGCCGGACGACCGAAGAAGTCGGCCCACATGCCTTCGCCGTTGGCCGGCACCTGGTCCGGCAGGATGCCGACCAGACCGCCGTCCTTGAGGGTGCGCAGCAGCCGGCGCACACCGGTGCCGTCGGCCGCCGCCAGCGACACGCCGTCGCCGTCGCGCCCCTGCTCCATCAGCGGGCGCAGCCAGTCCTGGCGCGGTGCGCGGTAGAGCACGGTGATCGGGATGCGCGAGCCGATCAGCCGGGCGGCGATCTCGAAAGCACCCATGTGCGGCGTCAGCAGCACCACACCGCGGCCGCTGGCGTGCAGCCGCTCGACATGTTCCCAGCCGCTGACCTCGACCACGCCGGCCACCACGGCCGGGCGCGGCCGCATCCAGATCCACGGCAGTTCGAGCATGGCGCGTCCGGAATGGGCCGCCGCCTCGCGGATCAGCGCGGCGTCGGCGCCAGGTATCGCCGACGTCAGATTGCGGTCGAACTCGCGCCGGAACCTGGTGGAGCGTGCATGGATCAGACGCCCGGCGATGGCGCCGATCGCCTGCAGCGTGCGCAGCGGAAGGTGGGAAAGCAGCCGGAAGGCGGCGGTGGCCATCCGGCTCGCGAAGTCGGACATGGAAAAAAGCTGGATTCGCGAAAACGACAGGACGCGGTAGACTACTGTTTCCGCCGAGTTAAACGAGACAACTTGCAGGGCGGATTAAAAATACTGCTAAAGCGTCGCCTGCTCGCTTCCCGGGGCTGGTTCGACGAACCGCAACAGGGAAGTTACAAGGAGCAGGTGCATGTCAGAGTATTTCTTCACTTCGGAGTCGGTGTCCGAAGGCCACCCGGACAAGGTGTCCGACCAGATTTCCGACGCCATCCTCGACGCCATCCTGGCGCAGGACCCGACCGCCCGTGTCGCCGCCGAAACGCTGTGCAATACCGGCCTCGTCGTGCTTGCCGGTGAGATCACCACCACTGCCAACGTCGATTACATCCACGTCGCGCGCGACACGATCAAGCGCATCGGCTACGACAACACCGAATACGGCATCGACTACAAGGGCTGCGCCGTGCTGGTGGCCTACGACAAGCAGAGCCCGGACATCGCCCAGGGCGTCGACCGCGCCAGCGACGACTACCTGAACCAGGGCGCTGGCGACCAGGGCCTGATGTTCGGCTACGCCTGCGACGAAACGCCGGTGCTGATGCCGCTGGCGCTGCACCTGTCGCACCGTCTGGTCGAGCGCCAGGCCCACCTGCGCAAGGACGGCCGCCTGCCGTGGCTGCGCCCGGACGCCAAGAGCCAGGTCACCATCCGCTACGTCGACGGCAAGCCGGAGCGCATCGACACCGTGGTGCTGTCCACCCAGCACGCACCGGACATGTCGCTCGAAGCGATCCGCGAAGCGGTGATCGAGGACATCATCAAGCCGGTGCTGCCGCCGGAACTGGTCAAGGGCGAAATCAAGTATCTGGTTAACCCGACCGGCCGCTTCGTCATCGGCGGCCCGCAGGGCGACTGCGGCCTGACCGGTCGCAAGATCATCGTCGACACCTACGGCGGTGCCGCACCGCACGGCGGCGGCGCTTTCTCCGGCAAGGATCCGTCCAAGGTCGACCGCTCGGCCGCCTACGCCGGCCGCTACGTGGCGAAGAACATCGTCGCCGCCGGCCTCGCGTCGAAGTGCCAGGTGCAGGTGAGCTACGCCATCGGCGTCGCCCAGCCGACCTCGGTCATGGTCGAAACCTTCGGTACCGGCAAGATTTCGAACGAAAAGCTGACCGAACTGGTGAAGCGCCACTTCGACCTGCGCCCGAAGGGCATCGTGCAGATGCTCGACCTGCTGCGCCCCATCTACCAGAAGACCGCCGCCTACGGCCACTTCGGCCGCGACGAGCCGGAATTCAGCTGGGAAGCGATCGACAAGGCAGCCGCACTGAGGGCCGACGCGGGTCTGTAAGCCAAACGCTGGTTCGGAAACAACGGAAGAAGGGCCGCTCACGCGGCCCTTTGCTTTCCCAAAACGCGTGACGGGCCGGACGGCTGGATTCAGCGCGTGCCCGGCATCGGAGGATCGAGTTTGGGTGCGACACCGTCTGCGACCCACGGGCCGGACGGAAACACTGCGGCTCTGACCTGCCCTTCGAATTGGGGATAGCGCTGTCCCAGCAGCGCAAGATCGCGCGACGCCGCGTTGACCAGACCGACATAGCCACCGCCGGTAATTTCGATCCCGAACACGTTCTCCCCGCGCTGGAGATGGCCGTGGAATGCACCGACGTAGATAACCTCGCCCGCACCGACCTCGAATTCAAGTGGCACCAGCGTGCCGCGCGGAAAGATGCGCAGGCCTGTTCCATTGGATATCTGCCAGTGCGTGAATCGATGCTTTCCGGGCGCCAGGGGCACCACGTGAAGAAAACCCTGCACATCCTCGAAATCGTTCGGGCGCCGAGGCATGACGATCGGCGTCTGACCGTTTGCCGACGACGCGACCACGCCGCCGCGCTCGATGCCACCGTCGAGATAGAGAATGGTCTGGTTCAGGTCGCCCCCCTTGATATCGTGCGCGACGGAAAATACCGCCACGCCGACCTTGGGGCTGGCATCCCACTTGAAATCCCTCGCAACTTGCGGCGCTGAGCATCCGACAAGGCCGAGCGTCAGAAACAGCAGCACGAACCGGATATTTCGCAGCATCATCGACGACCCCATGAAAAACCCTTTTGTCATGTATTGATCGTCATTGTGACATCAACCGCGACACGCCAGCCACACGAGACGCCGCCTACTCCACCGGATGCCGCCCCACGAACGCATCCACCGAGTTCTCGGCGATGCGCGTCCACAGGTGCTGTTCCGAGCGGAAGCGGTTCCACGGTTCGAACACCTTGCGGAACTGCGGGTTGGCGGCAGCGGTTTCCCGGTACAGCGCGAACGCCTCTTTCTGCAGCGCGAGCAGGATGTCGCGCGAGAACATGCGCAGCTGGGCGCCGCCTTCGATCAGCTTCTTCATCGCCGCAGGGTTGCGTGCGTCGTAGCGCGCCTGCATGCCGATGTGGGCCGCCGCGCAGGCGGATTCGAGGATCTGCCTGTAGTCGGCCGGCAGTGCGTCGTACGCCTGTCGATTGACGTAGATGGTGAGCTGCGGACCGGCTTCGGCCCAGCCCGGATAGTAGTAATAGGGCGCGACCTTGTAGAAGCCCAGCTTGAGGTCGTCGTACGGGCCAACCCACTCGGCGGCGTCGATCGCACCTTTTTCCAGCGCTGGATAGACGTCGGCGCCCGGAATCTGCTGCGGCACCACGCCCAGCCGCGACACCACCTGGCCGGCGTAGCCGCCGATGCGCATCTTCAGGCCCTTGAGGTCTGCCACGCTGCGGATTTCGCGGCGGAACCAGCCGCCCATCTGCGCGCCGGTATTTCCGCAGGGAAAATTGACGATGTTGTAGCCGGCGAACAGTTCGCGCATCAGCGCCATGCCGCCGCCATCGACCAGCCATGCCGCCTGCTGCCTGCTGTTCAGGCCGAAGGGCATGGCGCAGTCGAAGGCGAAGGTGGGGTCCTTGCCGATGTAGTAGTAGGACGCCGAATGGCCGCACTCGACCGTGCCTTCGCGCACCGCGTCGAGCACGCCGAAGGGCGGCACCAGTTCATTGGCCGCGAACACCTGGAGCTGGAAGCGGCCGCCAGTGGCGGCACTGACCTGCTGCGCCACCTGTTCCGCGGCGGCGTACAGCGCATCCAGCGCCTTCGGGAAGCTCGACGCCAGCCGCCAGCGGATGGCTGGCTGGGCGCCGACGACCGCCGGCGCGCCGGCCAGAGCGGCGAGCGGCGCCGCTTTCAGGAAGCTGCGCCGGGCGGTCACTCAGGCACCTGCAATGCGCATGCGGTCAATCAGCACCGAGCCGCTCTGCTTCGAGCCGCGCACCAGCGCGTCGGCGCCGACTTCCTGTATGCCCATGAACATGTCGCGCAGATTGCCGGCGATGGTGATTTCCTGCACCGGGTAGGCGATTTCGCCGTTCTCGATCCAGTAGCCGGCAGCGCCGCGCGAGTAGTCGCCGGTCACGTAATTGACGCCGTGGCCCAGCAGTTCGGTCACCAGCAGGCCGCGCTTGATGCCGCGGATCAGCTCATCCAGGCTCTTCCTGCCCGACTGCAGGATGAGGTTGTGCGAGCCGCCGGCGTTGCCGGTGGTTTCCATGCCCAGCTTGCGCGCCGAATAGGTGCTCAGGAAATAGCCGTTCAGCACGCCGCCCTGCACCACCTCGCGGTCGCGCGTGGCGACGCCATCGTCGTCGAACATGCCGGAGCCCATCGCACCCGGCAGGTGCGGCCGCTCGGAAATGTTGATGTGCTTCGGGAAGATCTGCTTGCCCAGGCTGTCGAGCAGGAAGGAGGACTTGCGGTACAGCGCGCCGCCGCTGGTCGCCTGCACGAAATGGCCGAGCAGGCCGATGGCCAGCGGCGCCTCGAACAGCACCGGCACCCGTGTCGTCTTGACGCGACGGGCGCCAAGACGCGACAGCGCACGCCGCGCGGCGTAATCGCCGATCGCCTCCGGCGCCGGCAGGTCGTGCGCATTGCGGCGGCTGGCGTACCAGTCCTCGCGCTGCATGCCGTCACCTTCGCCAGCAATGACCGAGCAGCTGATGTACTGCCGCGTGCTGGCGTAACCGGCCATGAAACCCAGGCTGTTGGCGGAAATGAACTGCGACTGCTGGGCCGACACCGAGGCGCCTTCCGAATTGCGGATGTCGGGCGACACGCCGAAGGCGGCGTCCTCGCAGCGGCGGGCCAGATCGATCGCCTGCTCGACCGGCAGTTCCCACGGGTGGAACAGGTCGAGGTCGCGGAATTCGGTGGCCAGCAGCGACTTGTCCGGCAGGCCGGCCGCGTCGTCCTCGGCGGTGAAGCGGGCGATCGACAGCGCCGCATCGACGGTGGCGCGCATCGCGTCCAGCGAAAAGTCGCTCGAACTGGCGTAGCCGCGGCGCTGGCCGACATAGACGGTGACGCCTATGCCCTTGTCGCGGTTGTACTCGATGGTTTCGACCTCGCCGCGGCGCACGGTGACCGACTGGCCGAAGCCTTCGGACACGTCGACTTCGGCGGCAGTCGCGCCACCGGCGCGGGCATGATCAATGAGCTGTTGCGCGATGTCGCGCATGCTGGCGTCGGTATAGCTGAAACCCTGTCGGGACATGGCGGATTCGTGGTCGGGCAAAGGCTGCAATAATAGCCGCTTGCCACGCTCTGCCCCGTCCTCTGTATCCCAATGCGCCCCAAATCGATTTCCACCACCGAAAACCCCGACGATCAGGATCTGCCGGACCGTCCCAGCAAGAGCCAGCGGAAGCGCGACGCCCATGTGCTGCAGGACATCGGTACGCAGCTGGTCGCGCTGTCGGCCGAACAGATCAAGCGCATCGACATGCCGGAAAACCTGCGCATCGCGATTACCGAGGCCCAGCGCACCCGCAGCCACGAAGGCCTGCGCCGGCAGATGCAGTACGTCGGCAAGGTGATGCGCGGCATCGACACCGCGCCGCTGACCGAGGCGCTGGACGCCATCCACGGCCGATCCGCCCGCGCAGTCGCGCGCGAACAGATGCTGGAACGCATGCGCGAGCGGCTGATCGCCGACGAACAGGTACTGGGCGACATCGCCGCCCAGTGGCCGGGCGCCGACCTGACCCATCTGCGCACGCTGCGTCGCAACGTGCTGCGCGAACGCGAACTGAACAAGCCCCCGCGCGCCTTCCGCGAAATCTTCCGCGTGCTGCGCCAGCTCGACAACGCGCAGAGCGGCGAAGACGACATCGAACCCGAACAGGACGAGAACGACGATGAGTGACACACAGGATCTGCTGACGGTCGGCCTGGTTTCCGTCTCCGACCGCGCATCGAGCGGCGTCTACCAGGACCAGGGCATCCCGGCGCTGAAAGACTGGCTGTCGGCCGCGCTGAAGAACCCGGTCATGTTCGAAACGCGGCTGATCCCGGACGAACAGCCGCAGATCGAGGCGACGCTGATCGAGCTGTGCGACAGCGCCGGCTGCGATCTGGTGCTGACCACCGGCGGCACCGGCCCCGCGCCGCGCGACGTGACACCAGACGCCACCGTCGCGGTGGCGCACCGGGTGATGCCCGGCTTCGGCGAACAGATGCGCCAGATCAGCCTGCGCTTCGTGCCGACCGCCATCCTGTCGCGCCAGACCGGCGTAATCCGCGGCAAGACGCTCATCCTCAACCTGCCGGGCCAGCCCAAGTCGATCAAGGAAACGCTGGAAGGCGTCAAGGACGCCGACGGCAGCCAGCTCGTTCCCGGCATCTTCGCCGCCGTGCCCTACTGCATCGACCTGATCGGCGGGCCCTACATCGAAACCGACGACAGCGTGGTGAAGGCCTTCCGCCCGAAATCGGCAATCCGCGCCGCGAAAACCTGAGCTCGCCGAGCCGCAGCGGCCGCGAGTCGCGCCCCCTTGTGGGAGCGGCCTTGGCCGCGACACGGCTACTGCAGTCCGCCGGCTTCGCTGCAGGCTGCCGTCGGGGTCAGAAGACCCCTCCCACAAAACCCCGGCCCAGGTTCCGGCCGCCGGTCTGGCGCACCTCCCCTGTGGGAGCGGCCTCGGCCGCGACACGGCCACTGCAGTCGGCCGGCTTCGATGCAGGCCGCTGTCGGGGCCAGAAGACCCCTCCCACAGAACCCAAGCCCAAGCTCTGGCCGCAGGTCTGGCGCAACTCTCTTGTGGGAGCGGCCTCGGCCGCGACGCAGCCGCCGCAGTCCGTCGGCTTCGATGCAGGCCGCCGTCGGGGTCAGAAGGCTCCTCCCACAGAACCCCGGCCTGGGCTCAGGTCAATGTCGGGATCAGAGGGCCCCTTCCAAAGAATTGCACGGCCAGTCCTCCGCCAAACTCGTCCTTACCGCACCAGAAACGGCAGATTGGCGGTCGCCACCTTGCCGATCCGGTCCGTCACCGTAATGAACAGCCGGTAGGCGCCGGGCACGTTCGGGGCGACGAAGCGCACGCTGCGCGCGTCGGCGTGCAGCACGCGCACCGGGATGCGCGGCGGCACGACCTCTTCGTCACCGCCGAGGCGCAGATCGGTCGCTTCGGCCCACACCGTCCATTCGGTCGTCAGCACCGAACCATCGGACGACTGCGCATCGACGCCCGCCGACACCTCGCCCCCCGCCCGGAACTCATCGGCCGCGATACCGATGCCGAGAATGCGCGGCGCCGCGGCCGTCGGCGGGCGCCCCCAGGCGACCGCCAGCGCGTCGGTCATCGCGGTCGGCCTGCCGACGTCGAGCAGGCTGTGCCAGGTGGCGGTCTGTTCCTGCTTCTCGCCCCACAGGAAGGGAAAGGCGGCGACGATCTGCGGCTGCCCGGCGACGAAGGCCAGCGCGTCGCGGAAGAAATCCGCCTTCTGCGTGCTGGTCAGCTCCACCGGCGCGCCCCAGGGTTTGCGCCCGGCCTGCCACTGACCGAGCGGACCCAGTTCGGTCACCAGCACCGGCTTCGCAATGCCCAGCCGCTGCAGTCGGGCCGGCAGTTCGAAGATGGAACCGCCATACAGGTTCAGCCCCAGCATATCGACGTGGGGGCAGCAGCCGGCAAGCGGCGCGAGCCACGCGTCGCTGTTGTCGGCAACCACCATGACGGTCGGGTGCTTCGCGTCGAGCGCCTTCACCAGCGCGGCGACGCGGTTCACTTCGTTCCACAGCGGCCGCGGATCGCCAACGCCGGTCTCGATCTCGTTGCCGATCGCCCAGGCGAGCAGCGCCGGGTGCTCACGGTGGCGCCGCACGAAATCCGTGATCCGCGCGTCCTGCGCAGCGACGAGCCGAGCGTCGCGGTAGTTGAAGCCGTGGCGCGGATGGCCGAGCCACAGCCCCATCACCACCTTCATGCCCATCGTCTGCGCCGCATCCAGCACCCAGGCGTCGCTCTCGCGATAGACGCGCACCACGCGCGCGCCGGCATCGGCCAGCATCTGCAGCGCCACGCGGTCTCCTTCGAAGGCTGCGCCCTGCCAGGCGGGGTCGGCGGCACGGCCGGACAGCGGCAGGCACAGTAGTGCGACGAACGCGAGCAGGGTCAGCGGCCGGGAAAGTTCACGGAATGCCATATATATATGCACGACGCCGCCAGCCGGCGGCCACGAAGCTGAGAGGCGCGTGGCCGTCCAGTGTTCCCGCCGATGCCCTCAGGCGGGCTGGGTCAGCGTCATCAGGATGTCCGCATACCAGGCGCAGTTCAGCCCCAGCGCCTCGTCCATCTTGAGGTCGCGCGTCCCGACGTCAAGCCGTGCGGAGTGCACGCCGAGCAGCATCCACGGCAGGTCGCCCAGCGTGGCAGGGTCGTCGGGCACGCGCATCACGACCGGAGCGCCGCTGATGCCGCGGTGGGTGCGGGCGTCGGTCAGGAAGTAGCCTTCGCCCTGGAAGCGCAGGCCGAAGGACGAGGCGATGCCGGCCTGGCGCACCACCGGCATGTGATGCAGCGTGTCGTGGAAGCCGAGCGGGAAACCGACCACCAGCAGCGAGCTACCGACTTCGATGCGGTCGAGGTCGGCCGACAGGTGAGCCGGCGTGAAGGCGCGCCAGACGGCGGTCGGCGGAAGCGCGGCGCGATCCAGTTCGATCAGCGCGACGTCGATGGCGCCGGCACGGTCGGCACCCTGGCGCCACAGGCTCTTGCCATTGCGATAGAGCGGGATCGAGAAACCGGTCGAGCGCGCCATGTTGGCGGCGTCGGTGTGCAGTTCGATTTCGATGCGGTCGGGAAAGTGACGGCTTGGCTGATCGACCAGCACGTGGCGGCTGGTAACCAGATAGAGCCGCCCGTCACGTTCGAAGAAGAAGCCGCTGGCGTTGGTGAGCGCGCGTGCGCCGTCGAAGGTGCAGATGCGCGCGGCGGCGAGCAGGATGGGTTCTATCATCGGGTTCGGCGGCATGAAACGGTCCTCATTGTGATCGCCTTCGGCAGATATACCGACAGAAAGGCCGTTTTCGGTGCATAGTGTCGGCCGGCGCCGCACGGTTTTCACCGATTCCGGCCGCGTCGTCACTGCAGTTTTCCGGTTTCCTTCTCGCGCAGACCCCGTCGTCGGCGACCCGAATCCAGTCGCATCCCAAAGCGATCCCGCAGTCAGTCCTGCTGACGTTCCACGGCCCGCGCGCCTGCGGCCCGGCGTCCACTTTTCACGCCCACCCCGGGAGAGCCGCAATGGCCAAGGAAGAACTGATCGACATGAACGGCGTAGTGACGGAAGTCCTGCCCGATTCGCGCTACCGCGTCACGCTGGAGAACGGCCACATGGTGGTCGCCTACACCTGCGGCAAGATGCGCAAGCACCACATCCGCATCATCGCCGGCGACAAGGTGTCGCTGGAAATGTCGCCCTACGACTTCAGCAAGGGGCGCATCACTTTCCGTCACATCGAAGGCCGTGGCGCAGCGTCCGCACCGGTACGCCGCACGCATTGAGTCCCTGCTGCGCGGTCAGCGTCCGCGCATCTTGCGGCGCTTTTCGTGCAGTTCCTGCGCCTCGACCGACATCGTTGCGGTCGGCCGCGCCAGCAGCCGGGCGAGCCCGATCGGCTCACCGGTGAATTCGCACCAGCCGTAACTGCCGTCGTCGATGCGCGCCAGCGCCTCGTCTATCGTGTGCAGGTGCTTGCGTTCGCGATCGCGAACGCGCAATTCCAGCGAATGATCCTCCTCCAGCGACGCGCGGTCCGACGGGTCGGGCGTGCGTTCGAACTCGTGCAGGTGCTGTGTCGTTTCGTGCGCCGACTGCAGCAGCGCGTCGCGCTCGGCGAGCAATCGCTGCCGGAAGAAGGCGAGTTGCTCCGGCGACATGTACTCCGACGGCGGGGATGCGAGCAGGCGGGCTTCGACGTCCGCCTCGGCAAGGAGGGTAGCGCTCATGGTACGGGCCTTCCGGGTGAGCGGTGGATGGGCGCACGCAGCGGTGCGTGCCCGCCGGCCGCCGCAGGAATCGGCGATCCGGTGCGCTAAAGATACACGTCCCGGATGACGGCGGTGCGCACAACTTTTCCCGCTGCCGAAGAATACCGCCCGCCCGCGCCCGGCAGCGATTGACAGGGCCGGCGTCGCCGACGCAAGGTATGCGCCCCGCGATGCCCCGCCCACACCTGTGCTCAGACTTCTCCACACCGCCGACTGGCAGATCGGCCGACAGTACGGACAATTCGACGCCGACGAGGCGGCGCTGCTGGCCGAAGCCCGCATCACAGCGGTCGAGCGGCTGGCCGCGCTGGCGACCGAGCAGCGCGTCGATCTGGTGCTGGTCGCCGGAGATGTGTTCGACGCCCAGGGCATCGCCGACAAGACGGTGCTGCGGCTGTTCAACGCGACGCGCGCGCATGCCGGCCCGTGGGTCATGATTCCGGGCAATCACGACGCCGCACTCAGCGAGTCGGTGTGGACGCGCGCGCAGCGGCTCAACGCGGTGCCCGACAACGTGCACCTGTGCCTGCGCCCCGAGCCGCTGCAGTTCGACGGACTGAACGCCGTCGTGCTGCCGGCGCCGCTGACCCAGCGCCACACCTATAACGACCTGACCGACTGGTTCGCCGCTGCCGAAACGCCGGCCGCTGCGTTCCGCATCGGCATCGCGCACGGGGCGGTGCAGGGCCTGCTGGCCGAGGGCATCGATTCGGCCAACCCGATTGCCGCCGATCGCGCTGCGCAAGCGCGGCTGGACTACCTCGCGCTCGGCGACTGGCACGGCTGCCGTCAGGTCGATGCGCGCTGCTGGTACAGCGGCACGCCGGAAGCCGACCGCTTCCGCAACAACGATTCCGGCCGCGCGCTCATCGTCGACATCGATGCGCCGGGCGCGGTGCCGCGGGTGACGCCGGTGGATACCGGCCGCTACCGCTGGCGCAGCGAGGCGCTTACGCTGCAGGTGGCGAGCGACGTCGATGCGCTGTGCGCACTGCTCGGCGCGCTCGCAGCGGACGACGTGCTGCAGCTCGACATCGACGGACGCACCGACCTCGACGGTCTGAAGCGCATCGGCGATGCGATCACGCAGGCGCGCGGCCGTGCGCGCGCGGTGCTGGCCGAGCTCGACCGCGTGCGCATCGAACCGACCGCCGACGACCTCGAACGGCTGGCCGCCGAAGGCTATCTGGGCGAGGTGATCGCCGATCTGCGCGCCGCGCAGGATGGGGCCGACGGCGACACCGCGCGCGACGCGCTGGTACTGCTGGCCGGCCTGCTCGATACGCGCCGCGCGGGAGTGGCGCGATGAAGATCAGCCGACTGCGCGTCGACCAGTTCCGCCGCTTCCGCCAGCCCTTCGAGCTGCGCGACCTCGACCCCGGCCTCAATCTGTTCGCGGGTCCCAACGAGGCCGGCAAGAGCACGCTGGTCGCCGCCCTCCGTGCCGCCTTTTTCGAGCGTCACCGCTCCGGCACGGTCGAGCACCTGCGCCCCTGGGGCGACACCGGTGCCGCACCCGAGGTCGAACTCGATTTCGAACTCGACGGCACACCCTGCCGCCTGAACAAACGCTTCCTCGGCAAGAAGCGCTGCACGCTGCAGTTCGGCACGCGCACCTACGACGGCGCCGAAGCCGAGGACTTCATCGCCGAACAGCTCGGCTTCGCCTTCGCCGCCAAAGGGTCGAGCAAGGCCGAGCACTGGGGCATCCCCGGCCTGCTGTGGATGGAACAGGGCAGCGCGCAGGACATCCGCGCTGCCGTCACGCATGCCACCGATCACCTGCGCACCGCGCTGAACGCGTCGCTCGGCGAGATTGCCGGCGGCGACGGCGACGACGTGACGAACGAGGTGGAGCGGCTGCGCAACGAATTGCTGACGCCGTCCTCCGACCGTCCGCGCGGCGCCTATGCCGAGGCACTGCAGGCCGAGCAGTCGCTGCGCGAAGCGCTGGCGAAAGTGGACGACGATCTGCTCACCTTCCGCCAGAAGGTGGACCGGCTGGCGCAACTGCGCCGCGAGCACGACGCCGACGCCGCACAACGGCCGTGGGAGGACTTGCGCGCACGTGCCGCCGCCGCCGCCACGGCACTGCGCGAGGCGCAGTCGCTGCAGGAACGGCTGCTCGTCGAGAAGCGCTCGGCGCACTCGCTGGCCGAGCGGGCCGATCTGTTGCGCCAGCAGCTCGACCGCTGGGCGGCCGAGGCGAGCGACGCACAGTCGCGTGCCGAGGCCGTGACAACCGCGCAGCGCGCGCTCGACGACGCACTCGCGCTCGCCGCGCCCTGGCAGCAGCGCGAACGCGATGCGCAGACGCAACACGACGCTGCCCGCCGTACGCTGGCGCTGGCGCGCGCACGCGACAACCGGCGCTCGCTGGTGCGCGATCTGGACGAACTCCGCCACAAGGGCGAAACGCTGGCCGCCACGCTGGCGCAGGCCGAAGCCGAACAGGCGCGCCAGCTTGCCCTGCAGGCCGAAGTGGCGGCCCTCGAAATCACGGCCGGCGATCTGAACGCACTGCGCGATCAGGCGCGGCAGCTGCGCGAACTGGACATCCGGCGCACGGCGATCGCCACCCGGCTGCGCTTCGCACTCGAAGCCGGACGCGAACTGCGCATCGGCGACGACGTGCTCAGCGGCGACGGCGAGCGCCTGCTGCTCGACGCCACCACGCTGACGCTGCCCGGCTACGGTCGGCTGCGCATCGAACCGGGCGGCGGCGACCTTGCCGCGCTGGCGCGCGAAGCAGCCGAACTGCAGGACCGCCACGCCAGCGCGCTGGCCCGGCTCGGCCTCGCCTCGCTCGACGCCGCCGAGGCACGACAGCAGCAGCACGCACACAAGCTGTCCGACCTGAAGGCGGCGCAGGCGACGCTGAAAGCGCTGGCGCCACAGGGCGTCGATGCGCTGCGCGCCGAAGGCGCCGCGCTCGCAGGCCGCGCGTCCGAGCTGGCGCAGCGGCTGACGGCACAGGCGGACGAAGGTGACGACGCGCTGCCGCCGGTCGCCGAAGCAGAGGCGGCCGAAGACACCGCGCGCCGCACGCTGGCCGAGGCAACGCGTCGCCTGGCCGACGCGCGCAATGGCTGCACGGCGGCGCAGGCAGCGCTGGACGCTGCGCAACGCGAACTGATCGCAGCCCGAGCCCGGCTCGACGACCCGGCGCGCGCGCAGCAACTGGCCGACACCCGCATCGCGCTGACGGACGCACTGGCGCAGCAGGAAGCGGCCGCGCTGCGCATCGACGAACTCGCGCGCCAGCTCGACGCCGCCCGCCCGCAGGCACTGGCGCAGGACGTCGAGCGCTACACGCGCAGCGCCGAGCAGATCGAGCGCAGCTTCGCGCAGCGGCGCGACGCGCTCACCGTGCTCGAAGTCGAACTGCAGGCGGCCGGCGCACAGGGCCTGGACGAACGCCGCGCCGCGCTGGCGCGCGACCACGCCGCCGCCGAGCGCCGCGCCGGCCAGCTGGCGCGGCGGGCCCGCGCGCTCGACCTGCTACTGCGCAAGCTTCGCGACAAGCGACACGCGTTGACGCAGCGGCTGCAGGCGCCGCTGCAGGCACATCTGAACCATTACCTCGGCCTGCTCTTCCCGGGTGCGCGCATCACGCTCGACGACAGCCTGAGCCCCGGCCCGCTGACGCGCGACAGCGCCGGCGGCAGCGAAAGCGGCGAGGTCGACGCACTGAGCTTCGGCGCGCGCGAACAGATGGGCGTGATCGCCCGCCTCGCCTATGCCGATCTGCTGAAGGCGGCCGGCAAGCCGACGCTCATCATCCTCGACGACGCGCTGGTGCACAGCGACGACGCACGCCTGGAGCGCATGAAGCGCGTGCTGTTCGACGCCGCGCAGCGTCACCAGGTGCTGCTGTTCACCTGTCATCCGGACAAGTGGCGCGACATGGGCGTGCCGGTGCGCACACTGGAGGCGGCTTTGTAAGCAGGGTTTGCCTCAACGGCCGACGGCGGAACTGCCGACCGGCCGCCGGATCGGAGCAGCATTGCCGCCCACCGACGGAGTGCCGATGAATCCCGACAACGCCCTGCTCACCATTGCCCTGTTCGCCGCCTTCGCCGACGGCGTCAAGGACGACCGCGAGCGCGAACACGTGCGCCGCTTCGCCGACTCGCTCGGCGCGCAGGCGCCCGACCTGCCGCGTCTCTACCAGGACGTGCTGCTCAAGCGGGTGACCTTGCGCGACGCGACCTCGGCGCTGGAAGACCTCGGCCAGCGCCAGTTCGCCTACGAAATGGCGCTGTGCATCTGCGACGCCGACGGTCGCCAGTGCGACACCGAACGCGCCTTCCTCGCCGACCTGAAGCGTCAGCTCTGTCTCGACGGCGACGCGCAGGTGGCCGACGCCGAAAGCAAGGCCGACGCGCTGGCCGACCTCGACGCGTACGCACCCGCCACGATCGCTGCCTCCACAACGCTCGCTGCCGCGCAGCCGGCGCCGTCGGACGCCGAACTCGACAAGACCATCCTGAATTACGCCATCCTCAACGGCGCGCTCGAACTGCTGCCGCAGACCTGGGCCTCGGTCGCCATCATTCCGCTGCAGATCAAGATGGTCTATCGCATCGGCCGCGCGCACGGCTACGAACTCGACCAAGGGCACATCAAGGAATTCCTCGCCACGGTCGGCGTCGGCCTCACCTCGCAATACCTGGAGCAGTTCGGCCGCAAGCTGCTGGGCGGCCTGCTCGGCAAGATGGCCGGCAAGACCGTCGGCGGTCTCGGCCGCGCCGCCACCGGCATGGCCTTCTCGTTCGCCAGCACCTACGCGCTCGGTCACATCGCCAAACGCTATTACGCCGGCGGCCGGCAGATGAGCGCGGCAGCATTGCAGCAGGGCTTCCAGCAGATGCTGGAACCGGCGAAGAAGCTGCAGGCCGACTACCTGCCGCAGATGCGCCAGCGCGCATCCGGCCTGGACGCCGGGCAGATCATGGCGATGGTGCGCGGCGGCTGAGCGCGACCAGCCGGTTTGCGCTGGCGCAACGGGTCCGACGCAGCGGCAGTGCACAATGACGGCCCCCGCAGTCCGCGGGCGATAAACCGATCATGAATGGGTAGGCCGTGAGTTCACTTCCGAAATGTCCGCAGTGCAGTTCCGAATACACCTACGAGGACGGCAGCATGTACGTCTGTCCGGAATGCGCGCACGAGTGGCCGCAGCGGGCCGCCGAAGCCACCGATCAGGCGCGCGTCGTGAAGGACGCCTACGGAAACGTGCTGACCGACGGCGACAGCGTCACGCTGATCAAGGACCTGAAGGTGAAGGGCTCGTCGTCGGTGCTGAAGGTGGGCACCAAGGTGAAGTCCATCCGCCTGGTCGAGGGTGACCACGACATCGACTGCCGCATCGACGGCTTCGGCGCGATGCAGCTGAAGTCGGAGTTCGTAAAGAAGGCCTGAGTCGGGCAGTGCGAGCCGGCCGTCGACCGGCACGCACCGCGATCAGAAACGCTCCACCTCGACCTTCACGTCGTCGATCGCCAGACCATGATCGAAGCTGTAGTGGTTGCGCACCGCCCAGCGCAGCCACAGGCGGCTGCCGGCCGTCCATGCCGGCGTGATGATGCCGCCGAGCGCCTGTTTCGCCAGCGGGTCGCGGCCGAAGACCGGTGCGCCGCTCGGTGTCACGATCAGCGGCGACGGCGATTCGAAGTCGAAGCTGGCGCCCGGGCGCACCCAGTCGACGTGGCCGAATTCCTCGCCGACGCCGTACTCGAACACCAGCACGTTCAGGTCGTCGCTGGCGCCCTGCCGCCACTGCTGGCCTTCGAACGCGACGCGCACCGCGTCGATGGTGCGAGCACCCGCGTTGCGGAAGGACACGGCGATGTAGCCCGCGAGCTGACCGGAGGCAGGCGTGCCGAAGTAGCTGCCGCCGGTGCCGACCGCGCCGAGCGCGCGGTTGGGGTCGCCTTCGAGGCCGTAGCTGTAGAAGCTGCCGCCGGCATCGTCACCGGTGTCGCCGCGGTATGTCGGCGTCACCAGCGGCTGTTCGACGAAGTTGAGCAGCCGCCAGCCGGGCAGCGTGTCGTTGTCGCGCCAGTCGAAGGCGCGGCTGGTGGCGCCCAGCGTGTCGAAGTCCTGCACATAGACGAAGCGCCCGGTGGCGTCCGGCGCCACCGCGATGTCGGCCGTGGCCGGCAGCGCAGTGGCGCCGAGTGCGGCGGCGAGCAGACAAGCGCGTATCGAAATCATCGCCACCGTCCGCTCAGGCGCGCTTGCGGCGTGCAACCGCACCGACGATGCCGAGGCCGGCGGCCAGCAGCGCGATCGAGGTCGGTTCCGGCACCGCCGGGATGGCGACGCTCAGCGACACGTTGTCGATGGCCAGACCGTGGTCGAAGCCGGCGCTGTTGTAGTCGATCCAGGTGATCCACAGCGTCTGGCCGGCTTCCCATTCGAGCGCGATGTCGCCGCCGCGCAGCACGGCATTGGCGTTGCCGTCGGTGGCGAAGCCGGCGGTCGAGGCGGCGTTGGTCACCGTCGAGTTGTACTTGAACGCGCTGCCCGGATTGATCCAGGCGCCCACGCTGGCAAAGCTGTCGCCGAAGCCGTAGCGGAAGTCCAGCGTGTCGCTGCCCTGGTTGGATTCGCCAACGCGCCATTGCTCGGCGTCCCAGAACACGCTGACGCCTTCGATGGTGGCGCCGCTGTCGTTGCGGAAGGCGGCCGCGGCATAGCCGGACAGCGCGCTGGAGGCCGGCGAACCCCAGTAGGCGCCGCCGGAGCCGAGCGCGCCGAGCGCGCGGTCGCTGTCGCCGTTCTGGCCGTAGCTGTAGAAGTAGCCGCCGGCGTCGCTGCCGTTACCGGCGCGGTAGAAGGTCTTGGCGACCTTGGCCGAGTCGAACAGCGACCAGCCGTCGATGGTGGCGTCATTGCTCCACGCGACGTTGCTGCTGCCGTTGGCGGAGGCCAGCGTGTCGAAGTCCTGGAAGTACTCGAAGCTGTCGAACAGGCCGGAAGCGTCGCGTTCGAGCGTGACGCTGATGGCGGCCTGGGCAGGGGCGGCGAGAGCGGCGAAGGCAACGGCGAGGGCGGTGGCAAGGGTGCGGTGGATCATGGTGAGGTTCTCCGTGAGGTGCGGTGGGTTCGGATTCAGGCGAGCGGCAACAGCGCGCGCTGGGCGCTGCCGGGCAGCGTGCGCACGGTGGCGCCTTCGCTGAGCGTGTACTGGCGGGACTTGACGGTGCTGACGAAGTACCAGGTGGAGCGGCACTCATCGCGCGTGGCGGTCAGCACCATGAAGCCGCGGTGACCGGTTTCGGCGTACTTGAGGTCGGGAATGTTGTCGACCATCCACTGCGCAACGACCTCGGGCCCGTCGGTGCGGCGGCTGACCTCCATGCCGGGCGAGGACACGCCGGGAGTGGCGAACTCGACGCCGATGCGGTTGCCGGCGGCGTCGACCAGGTCACTCGCCCAGGCGTTGTGCGTGTCGCCGGCGACCACGATCAGGTTCTTGTCGAGCCGGCGGGCAGCGGCGTAGACCGCCTCGCGCGCCGCTTCGTAGCCGCCCCAGGCGTCGGTGCTGCGCGGGATCGACGGTTGGCCGAGGATGTAGCGCTCGGCACGGGTAAGCGCGTCGGGCTGCGTCGCCGCCTTGTCGTTCAGTGCCATCCAGTTGGAGATCGAGATCTGGTCCAGCGCGATGGCCGCCGGAATTTCGGCGCGCGCCATCAGCACCTGCTGGCCAAGTACCTGCCAGGTCGCGGTCGAGTCGGCCATCTGCTGTTCCAGCCAGGCCTGCTGCACGCTGCCCAGCATCTGCCGGCTGTCGGCGCCGATTGCCGCGCGCAGTGCATCGGCGTCGATGCCGTCCGGACCGACGAAATCGCCGAAGGAGAGCTGTTCGGTGCGCGCCAGCAGGCGGGTTTCCAGCATGTGCAGCGACAGCAGGTCACCGAAGTCGAATGAGCGGTAGATGCGTCGCAGGTCTGCGGTGTCCGGCGTGCGCACCGGCAGCCACTCGTGATAAGCCTTCAGCGCCGCCGCGCGGCGGTCGGCGTAGGGCCCTTCGGTGGCCGGCGTGTGATTGGCGGCGCCGGACACGAAGGTGTTGTTGCACACCTCGTGATCGTCCCAGACCGCGATCAGCGGCACCGCCGCGGTCAGTGCCTGCAGGCCGGGGTCACCGCGGTACAGCGCGTGACGGGTGCGGTAGTCGGCCAGCGTGATGCATTCGCCCACCGGCAACACTTCGCGGCCGAGCGCTGCGGCGTCGTCGGTGGCATAGCCGCCGCGGCCGTATTCGTAGATGTAGTCGCCAAGATGCAGCGCCGCGTGCAGGTCGTCCATGCGCGCCGCTTCGGCGTAGGCGTGGAAGTAGCCGGCCGGGAAGTTCGAGCACGAGAACACCGCAAGCTTCACCTGGTCGACCGCGCCCTCGGGCAAGGTGCGCGTGCGGCCGACCGGCGAGCGCTGGCTGCCGTAGGTGAAGCGGTAGTGGTAGCGCGTGTCCGGGCGCAGGCCGTCGACGTCGATCTTGACCGTGAAGTCGCGCGTCGCATTGGTGCGGAACAGGCCACTGCGCACGACGCGGTTGAATGCGGCATCGGTCGCCACTTCCCAGAACACGCGCGGCTGGGCGTCGCCCGGCGCGGTGATGCGAGTCCACAGGATGACGCGTCGGGCCAGCGGATCGCCGCTGGCGATGCCGTGAACGAAAGGCGCGGCGGCGGCCTGCGCAGTCGTGCCGGAAAGAAGGGCCGGCGCGGCAAGCGCGGCGGCGCCGAGGGTGCCGATGAACTTGCGGCGGCTTGTCGGGGACGTGGTCATGTACGGTCGGCGCAATGCGGGAAAGCGAAGGCCGCACAGTGTTGTTCGCCGACATTACAGGCCGCATCTGCGCGACGCAGCCGCGCGTGGTCCGTTCAGACTATCGACTGCGGCGGCGCACTTCGTTCACCCTGTTTGCGCAAATTGACCGAAAATCGTGCGCCGCATTGGCCGCCCGCGGTATTTTCCCGGTCATGGACAGACGACGCACCGCCCCACTCGAAGCCGTGATGGACCTCCTGCTCGACGCCGTATGCGTCGTGGACGAGTTCGGGCACTTCGTATTCGTCAGCGCCGCCTTCGAGCGCATCTTCGGTTACAGCTGCGACGAGGTGATCGGCCGCCGGATGATCGACCTGGTGCTGCCGGAAGACCGCGAACGTACGCTGCGCGCGGCGGCCGAAATCATGTCGGGCGACCCCAAGCTCAGCTTCGAGAACCGCTATGTGCGCAAGGACGGCGCCATCGTGCACATCCTGTGGTCGGCGCGCTGGTCGGAAAGCGAGCGGCTGCGCGTGGCAATCGCGCACGACATCACCGCACGCAAGCGCGCCGGCGACATGCAGGCCGCGATGTACGCGATGTCCGAGGCGGCGCACGTGGCGACCGACTTGTTCGATCTGCTGGCGCGCGCGCATCGCATCGTCGCCGACCTGCTGCCGGCCGAGCGCATGATGGTGGGCGTGCGCAACGAGATCGACGGCGCGCTCAACATCGCCTACGCGGCCGACGCGCACGGCGATCCGGTCGATGGCCTGCCGTCGCGCTGCATCGATTTCTGTGCCGACGTGGTGGCGCGCGGCGAAACCCGACTGATGGCCGGCGAACGCGGCGAAACCTGGCTCGGTGCGCCGCTGGTATCGGCCGACGGCTGCCTCGGCGCGCTGGCGTTGAAGCGTGCCCCCGGTGCTCCGGTCTTCACCGAGCGCGACCGCGAACTGCTGAATTTCGTCGCCACCCAGATCGCCACCGCGCTGGAGCGCATGCAGCTGCAGACGCGCCTGCGCCGCATGGCGCAGTATGACGGTCTGACCGGCCTGCCTAACCGCGCGCTGCTGCACGACCGCATCGAAACGGGGATCGCCGCGGCGCGGCGCGCCAAGGGCCGGCTGGCCCTGCTCTATCTCGACCTCGACCGCTTCAAGGAAGTGAACGACACGCTGGGCCACGCCGCCGGCGACGTGCTGTTGCACGATGTCGCACAGCGCCTGCGCCACTGCGTGCGCGACGCCGACACGGTGGCGCGCATTGGCGGCGACGAGTTCGTCGTGCTGCTGGCCGACGTGCGCCGCATGGAGGACGCCGAGACGGTGGCCGACAAGATCCGCGATGTACTGGCCAGACCGGTGACGATGGACGGCCACGAACTCACGGTCGGCGCCAGCATCGGCATCGCCCGCTGGCCGGAGAACGGCGACAGCGCGAAGGATCTGCTGCTGATCGCCGACGCCGCGATGTACGCCGCCAAGCGGCGGCGCTGAACGCTGGCGCGCTCAAGCGCCGTCGTCGATGAACTGCAACCGCGCCAGTTGTGCGTACAGGCCATTGCGCGCCAGCAGTTCGGCGTGCGTGCCGGATTCGATCGCGTGACCGTGGTCGAGCACGATGATGCGGTCGGCGCGCTGTACGGTGGCCAGGCGGTGCGCCACCACCAGCGTGGTGCGGCTGGCCATCAGCGGTGCCAGCGCAGCCTGCACCATGCGCTCGCTTTCGGCATCGAGCGCCGAGGTGGCTTCGTCCAGCAGCAGGATGGGGCGGTCGGCCAAGATGGCGCGGGCGATCGCGATGCGCTGGCGCTGGCCGCCGGACAGCCGCACGCCGCGTTCGCCGAGCGGGCTGTCATAGCCGCCGGGCAGTTGACGGATGAAGGCGTCGGCAAAGGCCGCCTCGCAGGCGGCGCGGACCTCGTCGTCGCTCGCCTCGGGTCGCGCGTAGCGCACGTTGTCGGCCACGCTGGCGGCGAAGATGACCGCTTCCTGCGGCACCAGCGCGATGCGCGCGCGCATGGCGGCCGGGTCGGCCTGCGCCAGCGGCACGCCGTCGATCTCGACGCTGCCGGCCTGAGGATCGTAGAAGCGCAGCAGCAGCTGGAACAGCGTGGACTTGCCGGCGCCCGACGGCCCGACCAGCGCCACCGTCTCGCCGGCGCGTACCGTCAGATCGAAGCGGTCCAGCGCCGGAATGTCCGGTCGGCTCGGATAGCAGAAGCGCACGCCGCGGAAGGCGATGTCGCCTCGCGGTGGCTGCGGCAGCGGCTGCGGGTCGGCCGGCGCGGCGATGTCCGGCTGCGTGTCCAGCAGTTCGATCAGGCGTTCGGTAGCACCGGCGGCGCGCTGCAGTTCGCCCCATACCTCGGACAGCGCGCCGACCGAACTGGCGACGATCGCGGCGTAGAACACGAAGGCCGACAGTTCGCCGGCGCTGAGGCGCCCGGCCAGCACGTCATGGCCGCCCACCCACAGGATGAGGGCAACCGAGCCGAACACCAGCAGGATGACCATGACGATCATCACCGCCGTGTGGCGGTAGCGGCGCACGCCGGTGTCGAAGCTGCGCTCGACCAGCGCCGCAAAATGCGTGCGGTCGGCCGCCTCGTGACCGCAGGCCTGCACGATGCGGATGGCGTGCACGCTCTCATCCACATGGGTACCGAGGTCAGCCACCCGTGCCTGTCGCTCGCGCGACAGCCCACGCACGCGACGGCCGAAGATGACGATGGGCGCCACCACCACCGGCACGCCGGCCAGCACCAGCAGCGTCAGCCGGCCGCTGGTGAGCCCCAGCATGACCAGGCCGCCGGCCAGCATCAGCGTGTTGCGCAGCGCGATCGACAGGGTCGAGCCGACCACGTTCTCGATCTGCGCTGTATCGTTGGTCAGCCTGGAAATGACCTCACCGGTACGCCCGGCTTCGAAGAAGGAGGGCGGCAGCGTAAGCAGATGGGCGTAAACCCGCGTGCGCAGGTCGGCCGCCACCCGTTCGCCCAGCCACGAAACATTGTAGAAGCGCAGCCAGGTCGCGCCGGCCAGCAGCACGACCAGCCCCAGCGTGCCGGCCAGCGCGCGGTCCAGCCACTGCGGATCGCCGGCGGCGAAGCCCTGGTCGATCACGCTGCGCAGACCCTGGCCGAGCGCCAGCGCCGAACTGGCGGCCAGCACCAGACCGAGCGCCGCCAGCGCCAGACGGCCGCGGTGCGGCTTCACCAGTTCCCACATCACCTGCCGGGCACGACGTAAATCACTCACGCAGAATCATCCTTTTTGTTGTATATTCGCGCCCCTACCCAAGTGCGCGGGTGGCGAAATTGGTAGACGCGCTGTCTTGAGGGGGCAGTGCCGCAAGGCGTGAGAGTTCGAGTCTCTCTCCGCGCACCACACCTTCAGCACCTTCCGGTGCCTATCCCGAACCGTCAGGATCGGGAAAACTCCATGTCATCGAAGTGGCCGCAGCTTACCGTGCTGCAGTGCGCTGCTGCCTGTTCGCGCGCTTTGTTACTATGCGCGTCGCAATTCCGAGCCAATCAACCCAAATCAAGACTTCCTGACTACGAGCGGGAGGCGGACGAGGTCGGAGAAGGAGACAGCGATGGCGTTGGACAAGGTCCTGCTGGGACGCTTGCTGCAGTTGAACGAACCGTGGACGGTACGCGATTTCCGTTTCGATCCGGGTGCCCGCCGCATCGACGCATGGATAGGCCTTGAAGTTCAGCGCGGCTGGTTCGGCCTGGCGCGCAAGCAGGAGCCGGAGGCGGCCGAGCGCGTCTGGCGTCACATCGATCTCGCCGGCTGGCGCTGTCATCTGCGCGTGCTGGCCCCGCCCAACGCCGATCTCAGCTCGCTGCCGTGGGCCGGCCCGGCCGACATGCCCTTCTCGCAGGCGCTGTCCAAACAGGTGTTCGCACTGTTCAACGAGGGTGTTTCGCTGAATGGCATCTGTGCCATCACCGGCATTCCGCTGCAGGAACTGTGGAAATTCAAGTTCGCGCTCGACCAGGGCAAGGCGGCGATCGCCGAGCCGTCGAAGGCATCCGCCGCGGCAGCGATACAGCCCGCGGCTGATCCCGGTGCGCCGCCGGCCGCTGCGTCCGACGACGATATTCCCGACGTTGCCGATCCGGTCTGGCTGCAGCTGATCGAGGGCCAGCGCGACATCGACATCCGCGCGCTCAGCCTGAAGCTGCTGATGACGCGACTGCGCAGCCAGATGGAGGTGATCACCGACGACGAGGTGCGCATGCTGAAGCTGCGCGAACTGCACCGCTATTTCGTCAAGAACGCCCGCATGCTCGGCCACGAACTGGCGCAACTGCGCACGCACTGATTCCCGGACGGACCTACATGACCACTCAGAACACGTCCGCCGTGAGCGGACGCATGATGGGGCTGTCCGAGGCGACGGCCCTGATCCGCGGCGGCGGTCATTTCAGCGTCGCCGGCGACGAGGCGCTGCTGCGCCAGCTGCCGCGTGGCCACTGGATAGGCGGCACTATTCCCTACTTCATGGGCCAGGACGGCGGCGTCACCACGCGCGACCAGCTCTATGTCGCGCAGGTGCCGGTGATCAACGGCCTGCCGATGATCCGCTTCTACGACCAGATCAGCCTCGAACGCGTCTGCGCCGACGCGCCGGAGAACGGTTTTTCCATCATCGTGATGCCGGCCTTCTCGGCGGTGCATTCGCTGTTCGCGCGCAACGCGCCGGGCTACGAGGACATGTACCTGAAGCCGCTGGTCGGCTGGATCTCCGGCATTCACCTGTCGGATCTCGGTCGCGCCAGCCCGCTGGTGGTCAACGGCGAGACACTGGAATTCGATGGCGAGCGCGCACTGGTCATGCACGTGCCGCTGCCCGAGAACAAGTACGCGCAGATCGACATCATCAACCTGTTCACGCAGGGCGAAGGCGACCGCATCCGCTTCCCGGCCAAGGGATTCAGCGCAACCGACTGCCTGATCAACGGCCAGCCGGGCAACTTCGCGCAGTACGTGAGTTCGCGCGCGATCGACACCAAGCTGCCGCTGGTGGCCGACTACAGTGGCGCGATGATCAACGTGAGCATCAAGTCGGTCGATGCCAACAAGGGCACGGTCGATTTCTACGCGCCGGTGTTCGACGACATCGAATACCGCTTCGCGGCGCCGGTGCCGGACTACGTGAGCGCCTTCCACACCGCGCTGCCCGGGCAGACCGGCCCGATAGGCTTCAGCTGCAACTGCGTGCTGAACTATCTGTACAGCGAGCTCGAAGGCAAGCGCGTGCCGGCTATGCTCGGCCCGATGACCTTCGGCGAAGTGGCTTACCAGCTGCTGAACCAGACGCTGGTCTATCTGACCATCGAGGGCTGAGAGCGCTCTTGTGGGAGCGGCCCTGGCAGCGACGCGGCCGCCGCAGAGAGCCGGCTTCGATTGAGACCGCCGTCGGGGTCGAGACCCCTCCCACAGAACCGTTGTCCGGGCGCCGGCTGTGGGCCGGAGGCACCTCCTGTGGGAGCGGCCTTGGCCGCGACGCGGCAGCTGCACTTCGATTAAGGGCGCCGTCGGGGTCAAGACCCCTCCCACAGAACCCTCGTCCGATCCGCGGCCGGGGGCCGATTGGCGTAGCATGCCGCTTTCCCGCCCCGCATCGCATTCCGCATGAACGACTCCTCCTCCCAGCCGCGCCGCCTCGCGCTCGTCATCGACGCCGACAACGCGCAGCCTTCGCTGATCCAGCCCGTCCTGCTTGCCGCCGCCTCGCGTGGCCGCGTCACCGTGCGCCGCATCTACGGCGACTGGACCTCGCCCAACATGACCAGCTGGAAAGCCCATCTGCTGGACCACTCGATCCGGCCTATCCAGCAGTTCCGCATCGTCGGCGGCAAGAACGCGACCGACAGCGCGATGATCATCGACGCGATGGACCTGCTGCACTCCGGCCTGGTCGATGGCTTCTGCATCGTGTCCAGCGATTCGGACTTCACTTCGCTGGCCCGCCGCATCCAGGAAAGCGGCCTGTTCGTGATGGGTGTCGGCCGCCGTACGACGCCGGTCGCCTTCCAGCGCGCCTGCGAGGAGTTCGTGTTCACCGACGACATGCGCGCGTCGCCGCCGGCTTCGGCGCAGAAGAAGAAACCTGCGGCATCGTCCGGCAGCAGCGCCGCGCGCCCCGAACAAACACCGCGCAGGCCGCGCAACGCGCAGCCGGACGCGCAGATCCTCGAACTGCTGTCGCAGGGCATCCGGTCGGCCACCGACGAGGACAGCGGCTGGGCTGGCATCGGCCGCGTCGGCCAGATCGTGCGCCAGTACGAACCCGGCTTCAGTCACAAGGATTACGGCCACGCCAGCCTGTCCGGCCTGCTGGAAAGCCATCCGGAACTGTTCCGCCTGCGCAAGGGCGACAACGGTCAGGCACAGGTGCAGCTGATCGAACGTGCGGCCGACAAGCAGCTCGAACTGTTGCCGGAACCGGCGCCGGACGCTGCACCGGAGGCCGCGACCGAGACGCCGGCGAAGTCGCGCCGCAGCCGCCCGCAACGCAAGGCCAAGCCGGCCGCCGAGACGGTGACGCCCGCGCCGACCGAAGCGCCCGCCGCAGCCGCGCAAGCCACGGTCGAGTCGACCGAAGCCAAATCGGCGAAGCCGCGCGCGCCGCGCCGCAGCCGGACCCGCAAGCCGGAAGGCGAAGCGCCGCAGTCCTGAGCGCCGGCCTCAGCTGCGCACTTCGTCGGCGGCGGTCGAGTCCTGCCGCGGCGGCCAGAAGAAGTCGCGCGGCCGCGTCAGGAAGCGACGGGCCAGCTTGACCGACAGGCCGCGCGTATCTTCCGGCTCGATGCCGCGCGAGCGCAGCGCCACCTTCATCGCCAGGCTGAAGCTGACGATGAGGTTGGTCAGGCCGATCAGCATCACGCCGAGCGCACCGACCGCGATGGTGTGCCAGTCGAGATCGAAGCCGAGCGCGTGCGTGCCGTAGGCGAGGTTGGCCGACGCGAAGGCGACGTGGCGGATGTCCAGCGGCAGGCCCAGCAACTGCCCGATGATGGGTGTGCTGCCCAGCATGCAGCCGAACAGGAAATTCCCCATCAGCGCGCCGAGGTTGTGTTCGACATAGTTGGCCAGCCGGTTCAGTCGCGCTTCGCCCAGCAGCGCCCGCAGCCATTTCACGCGGCGCAGCCGCTCCGGCACCCGGTGATACAGCGACTGGTTGTCGTAGTAACCCGAAATGAGACCGCTGAGGAACAGGAAGACGCCGGCGATCGCCGCGTGCGGAATGGCCATGCTGAGCAGCGGATGCAGGTCGTGCAGCAGGTGCGCGCCCTTGACCGGATCGACCGGGTGCCAGTCGAGGAAGGTACCGCCGACCATCGCAATCGACATCGCAGTCAGGAAGCCGATCAACACATTGCCGGCGATCGATATCCACTGCGTGCGGCTGACCTGCGCGGCCAGATCCGCCAGCACGCCAAGGCGCGCGTCGCGGTTCTGCTTGCCGTCGAGCGCGGCGGCCAGCGTGGCGGCGGTCATCGCTGGCTGCTTGGTGGCAACGGTCAGGTGCAGGATGTGGATCAGCACGAAACCCAGCCCGTAGTCGAGGCTGTGCACGACGGCCTCCCACACCGGCGGCAGACCGAGTTTGCCGGTCACGATCTTGATCAGCGCCATGCAGCCGATGATCAGGCCGGCACCGGCGGCGGCGCGGAACATGCCGAAGAACTCGCCGCGACTTTCGGTCACGTAGTGCTCGCCCGACTTGCTCGCCTGTTCGGTCACGCGCCGCGCCAGCAGTTCGGTGGTGCCGGAGAACAGGTCGCGCACGCTGTTGCGGCGGGTTTCCTGGCGCACCAGACAGAGGAAGAAATCGATCGCGCGGGCGCGCAGGGTCGGCGCATCGACGGCAGGATCGGGCAACACCAGCATGCGCAGCAGGCGCAGCCGGCCGGTGATCTGCTCGATGCGCGCCAGCACGAACACCAGGTTCACGCCGACGCCCGCCTCGCGCGAACGGCGCCGGATGGTGTCGACATAGCTCACGCACTGTTCGAGCAGCACTTCGAGGTGGCCGTCGTGCGGCAGCACCTCGTCGCTGTCGGTGTGGCGGGCGATGAAAGCGCGTACCTCGTCGCTCTGCGCGAGGAAGGGCGACTCGTGCCGCGCCAGTGCCGGCAGATAGCGCAGCAACGCCGGCTCCATGCCGAGCGCCGCCAGCCGGTGCGAAGCCATGCGCATCGCTTCGAACAGCTCGTGCCGGATCTGGCGACGCGCCGGTGCAAAAGCATCGCCGGTCACCTGCAGCAGATCGAGCAGCGCCTGCCAGTCCTCGCGCGGAATGGCGCTCATCCATTCGCCGTCGCCGGCGTCGTCGAACACCTCGCTGAACAGGTCGCGCAGGAAGTCGGCATCGACCGCCGGCGGCAGCATGCGGCCGAGCAGCCGACTGCTCAGACCGCTGAAGAAGCCCTGGTTGGCGAGCACCCCGGATTCGGCATACAGCGTGCGGTGCATGCGCGCGGCAAGCACCGCGTTCAGATGGGCCGACAGCGCGCCGGCCAGTTCCGCGCGCGCGCCGAGCAGGCGCAGCAGCGCGCGGAAACGCGACTCGGCAACCTCGACGCCGTCGCGTCGTCCGGGGCGCATCAGTGTGATCAAACGGGCGAGCCGCTCGCCGGTGGTGTCGGTGGTGTTGCGCGCCACCTCTTCGAGCAGCGCAGTCAGTTCGGCGACGTAGGCAGTGCTGTGTGTCGTCATGATCGAAGCGGAATAGCGGAATGTGGATCGGGGTCGGCGCGCCGCCCCGCGCGGCGTTCAGTCGCCGCGGGCGATGCGGCCATCGACCAGTTCGATGCGGCGGTCGCAGCGCGCCGCCAGACGCGGGTCGTGCGTCACGATGAGGCAGGCGCTGCCGCGTTCGCGATTGAATTCGCGCAGCAGCGCAAAAATATCATCCGCCGTGTGAGTGTCCAGATTTCCGGTGGGTTCATCGGCCAGTATCAGCCGCGGCGACAGCGACAGTGCGCGCGCGATCGCCACCCGCTGCTGCTGACCGCCAGACATCTGATTGGCCTTCTTGTGCTCGTGGCCCTTCAGACCGACGCGATCCAGCAGATCGAAGGCCACCGCCTCCGCCTGCGCGGTGGCGACACCGTGCTCGATGATGGACGGCATCATGACATTTTCCAGCGCGCTGAAGGCCGGCAGCAGATGATGGAACTGGAATACGAAGCCGATATGACGGCCACGGAGCACGGTCAGCGCCTGTTCGGACAGGCCGCGCGTCTCGGTCCCGGCAATCGCCAGCTCGCCCGAGGTCGGTCGTTCGAGCAGACCGATCAGGTTGAGCAGCGTGCTCTTGCCGGAGCCGCTGGGGCCGATCAGCGCGCAGAACTCGCCCTCGGCCAGTTCGAAGTCGAGCCCGTGCAGCACTTCGGTTTCTACCGGCGTGCCGATGCCGTAGGACTTGCGCAGGCCCCGCAGCGATACGATGGCGTTCATGCGCCGCGCCTCATGCACGAATCGCCTGCACCGGGTCCATCTTGGCCGCGCGCCGCGCCGGAATCAGCGCCGCCAGCACGCCGACCACCAGCGCGATCAGCGCCGCCGACAGCGCGATACCGGTGTCCAGCTGCGGCTGGAACAGCGGCGCGCCGTCGCCGGTGCGATAGACGCTGGAGAAGAACTGCAGCAGACCCCAGGCGAGCGCGACACCGGACAGCGCGCCGACGAAACCGACCAGCCCGCCCTGCAGCAGAAAGATGCCCATTACGCGGTTCGAACTGGTGCCCATCGCGCGCAGGATGCCGATCTCCTTCTGCTTCTGCACCACGCTCACCACCAGCACGCTCGAAATGCCGAGCGCCACGATGACGATGACGAAGCCGCGGATCAGGTTGTTCGATACCGTCTGGTTGCGCAGCGCGGCCAGCAGCTGGGAATTGGTGGTCATCCAGCTTTCGACCGTCAGGCCGCTGCCGGCCTGCAGCCGCTCGCTCACCTCCTGCGCATCGAAGATGTCGGCCACCGTGATGTCGATGTTCGACACACCACCCGGCAGGTCGAGCAGCGACTGCGCCAGCTTCATCGTCGTAAACACCCAGCGCCGATTCAGGTCCTTGTTGCCGATGTCGAACAGGCCGGTGATCTGCAGCAGTTCGTCACGCCCGCCGGCAGCGCGCAGAAACATCTTGTCGCCCACCGTGACGCCGAGATCCTTCGCCAGTTCGATACCGATGATGGCGTTCGTGCCGTCGACCTGGAAGGCGCCGCGCGTCATGTAGGTGTCCATCTTGACGATGCGGCGATAGCGGTCGGGCTCGACGCCGACCAGCGCGACCGACTTGCTGGCGCGACCGCGCAGCGCGAAAGCGGGGCCGCTCACCACCGGCGACACCGCAACCACGCGCGGCTGTGCTTCGGCCAGCTTCACCATCGCTTCCCACTGGTCGATCGAACGCAGGCGCTGCGCGCGCGGCTCGATCAGCACGGAGCTGGCAGGGTCGGTCGAGGCGCGCAGGTTCACTTCCTCGAGCGGCCGCATCACGACGTGCGCCTGACTGCCCAGCACGCGGTCGATGATGGTGGCCTGCAGCTGCGATATCAGCTGCGACAGGAACACGATGACCGCGACGCCGCCGGTCACGCCAAGCAGGATGAGCGCGGTCTGCATGCGCCCCTCGCGCAGGAAGCGCAGCGCGACCAGGAACTCGAACGGAAGCTTGGGCCGCGCCATCGTCAGCGACCGAGATTGGGCGTCGGGCCCGGTGCGCCGCGCGCCGGCTTGATGCGGATGCGGTCGCCATCGAGCGCGCCGCCGGCCGGCATGATGGCGACCTCACCCTCGGCCAGTCCGTCGGTGATCTCGACGCGGCCGACGCCGCGCAGACCGACTTTCACCGGCACCTTCGCCGCTGCGCCGTCGCGCGCGACCAGTACCCAGGGCGCAGCGCTGTCGACCTCGCGCACCGCCTCCAGCGGCAGCGACAGCGCCTGCTCCTTGCGACCGATCACCACCTCGACCGATACCGTCATGTCCGGCCGCAGGAAGGCCGGCGGTTCGGGCACGCGCAGCCGAACCTCGACCGTGCCGCGCTGGGCGTCGATGGCGGGCGACAGGTAGTAGACAACGGCGTCAAAAGGCTGACCGGGGAAGGCGTCCGCCACCGCCTGAGCGCGGGCGTCGAGCCGCAGGTAGCGCAGGTTCTTCTCGTCCAGCGTCGCGTAGATGCGCGTTTCGCCGTTTTCGGCCAGCGTCAGCAGCGCGCGGCCGGCCTGGGCGACGTCGCCCGGCTCCGCGTCGCGCGCAATCACCAGCGCATCGACCGGCGCGCGCAGCGTCAGCAGGTCGCGTCGTGCCTGCGCCGATTCGAGCGCAGCCTGTGCCTGCGCCAGCCGCGCCTGGGCGCTGACACGTTCGGCACCGCGTGGCGTGTTGGCGTCGCGCTGCGCCTGCGCGGTGCGCAGCTGGGCGCGCGCGTTGTCCAGCTGGCGCGCCGCCTCGTCCAGTTTCGACGGCGAGAAGAACTGCTGCGCCACCAGCGCCTCGGCGCGCTGGTACTCGGCCTCGGCCACGCGCAGATTCGCCTCGGCCTGCTTCACCGCCTGTTCGGCCACCGGCAGGCCGACCGCGTCGAGCTGGGTGAAACGCGCCTGCGCTTCGGCAATCTGCGAGCGCGCCTGTTCGACCGCCGCGTCGGCGTCGCTCGCGCGCAGCCGCACCAGCAGCTCGCCCGCCTTGACCGCCGCGCCCTCGCGCACGGTCACCTCGTCGATGATGGCAGTGATCTGCGTGCCCAGTTCGATGCGCGACGGTGTGGCGATGCGGCCGGTGGCGACCACGCTCTGGGTCAGCGGCGAACGCTCGACCTTGACGACATCGACGGCGATGCCGCGCGGCCAGAACAGCCATGCGACGAGCACCGCTGCGGCGAGCAGCAGTGCGATCAGGTGACGGGTTTTCATTGAAGGGGTCAGGAAGCGGGCGGGAGCAGTGTGTCGATCAGCGCGTCGAGCTGTCTGTGATCCGGGTTACCGATGATGCGTTTGACGATGCGGCCATCGCGATCGACGAGGAAGCTGGTCGGCGTCGCACGGATGCCGCCGAAGCCGCGATCAAGGGCCCCGACCGGGTCGAAGCCTACGCGAAACGGCAGCTTTTCGCGCTGCGCGAAGTCCTGCACATGGCTCGGCGCGTCGTAGGACATGGCGACCGCCACCACCTCGAAACCCCGCGCCGCGTGGCGGCGGTGCGTGTCCGCCAGACCCGGCATGCCCTTGATGCAGGGGCCGCAGGAGGTGGACCAGAAATTCACCAGACGCACTTTTCCATCGGCGTGACCGAGGTCGATCCGGCCACCGTCCAGCAGCGCGACCTGAAGTGCCGGCACCTGCTCCGGATGACCGGTGCCGCGCAGCAGCCATACCACTGCAATCAGCGCCAGCAACACTAACGGTGATACCCATTTGCGATCCATAATCTTCATTCGTTCAAACACAGAGGGCTTCGACCATGCGTGCGATTGTCGGTTTTGTGGCGTGTCTTGTCATGTGCACCCAGGTGTGGGCACTGTCACTGTCCGACCTGTCGGACAAGGACGCCGGCGGTGGCCTGAAGGAGGCACTGACCCAGGGCGCGTCGAAGGCGGTCGATCTGCTCGGCAAGCAGGACGGCTTCCTGAAGAACGCCAAGGTGAAGATCCCGATGCCCGACGGCCTGCGTCAGGCGGAAAAGCTGATGCGCACCTTCGGCATGAAGAAGCAGGCCGATGAACTGATCACCGCGATGAACCGCGCTGCCGAGGCGGCGGTACCGGAAGCGAAGGAGCTGCTGGTCGGCGCGGTCAAAGACATGAGCGTCGAGGACGCGAAGAAGATACTGACCGGTGGCGACACGGCGGGCACCGAATACTTCAAGGGCAAGACCTCGGCCCAGCTGAAGGAACGCTTCAAGCCCATCGTGCAGAAGGCGATGGACAAGGTGGGTCTGGCCAAGAGCTACGAGAAGTTTGCGTCCAAGGGGGCGCAGTATGGCGTGATCAGCAAGGAAGACGCCGACCTCGACAACTACGTGACGCAGAAGACGCTGGACGGCCTGTTCACGATGGTGGCCGAAGAGGAGAAGGCCATCCGCAAGAACCCGGTCGGCGCTGCCGGCAGCCTGGCGAAAAAGGTGTTCGGCGCGCTGCGCTAGGCGCGGCCCGCGCAGACCTTCGCGATAGCGCCGCCGCTCGACGCCGCTATCGCGAGCAAGCTCGCTCCCACACAAGCCCGGCCCCAGCTACAGGTCGGGCACGATCCCTGTGGGAGCGGCCTTGGCCGCGACGCGGCGGTTGCAGTCCGGCGGCTTCGATGCAGACCGCTGTCGGGGTCAGAAGACCCCTCCCACAAGAACCTCAACCGCGGTGAGCGCCAGGCACAGTCCACGGTGGGAGCGGCCCTGGCTGCAACACGGCCGTTGCAGACGGCCGGCTTCGATTCCGACTTCTGTCGGGGTCAGAAGACCCCTGCCACAAGAACCTCAACCCCGGTGAGCGCCAAGCGCCGCCCTCAGCGCTTCGCGGCCTTCGCGAAGGCCGCGGCCAGCGCATTGTTGGCGGCAGGCGCCTCCTTGGCTTTGGCCATCGCGCGCGGGTCGGGGCGCGCACCGCGATTGTCGCGGCCACCGCCGGCAGGCTTCTTCACCACTTCGTCGCCCAGGCGCATGGTCAGCGCGATGCGCTTGCGTGCCAGGTCGACCTCGACCACCTTCACCTTGACGATGTCGCCCGCCTTCACCACTTCAGCCGGGTCCTTCACGAAGCGGTTGGCGATGGCCGACACGTGCACTAGCCCGTCCTGGTGCACGCCGATGTCGACGAAGGCGCCGAAGTTGGTCACGTTGGTCACCACACCTTCGAGCTGCATGCCCGGTTCGAGGTCCTTCATGTCCTCGACACCGTCGCGGAAGCTGGCCGTCCTGAACTCCGGGCGCGGGTCACGGCCCGGCTTTTCCAGTTCGCGCAGGATGTCCTGCACGGTCGGCAAGCCGAAGCGCTCGTCGGTGTATTTCTGCGCCGACAGCTTCTTCACTGTGGCGGCGTCGCCGATCAGCTCACGCGCCTTCTTCTGCACGTCGGCCAGTATCCGCTCGACCACCGGATAGGCTTCCGGGTGCACCGCCGAAGCATCCAGCGGATTGTCGCCATTCATGATGCGCAAGAAGCCGGCGCACTGTTCGAAAGTCTTGTCGCCGAGTCGCGGCACCGACAGCAGGGCCTTGCGCGAAGGGAAGGCGCCGTGCGCGTCGCGGTGGGCGACGATGTTCTGCGCCAGCGTCGAGTTCAGACCGGAAATCCGCGCCAGCAGCGGGGCGGACGCGGTGTTCACGTCGACGCCGACCGCATTCACGCAGTCCTCGACCACCGCGTCGAGCGAGCGCGCGAGCTTGGTCTGGCTGACGTCGTGCTGGTACTGACCGACGCCGATGGCCTTGGGGTCGATCTTCACCAGTTCGGCCAGCGGATCCTGCAGCCGGCGGGCGATGGACACCGCGCCGCGCAGGCTCACGTCGAGACCGGGGAATTCCTTGGCCGCCAGTTCCGACGCCGAGTACACCGAGGCGCCCGCTTCCGACACGACGATCTTGGTCATTGCCAGTTCCGGCTTCAGCTTGATCAGGTCAGCCGCCAGCTTGTCGGTTTCGCGGCTGGCCGTGCCGTTGCCGATGGCGATCAGCTGCACGCCGTGCTTCTGCGCGAGTGCGGACAGCACATGCAGTGACCCGTCCCAGTCGCGGCGCGGCTCGTGCGGATAGATGGTCGTCGTATCGACCAGCTTGCCGGTGGCGTCGACCACGGCCACTTTCACGCCGGTGCGGATGCCGGGGTCCAGGCCCATGGTGACGCGCGGACCGGCCGGTGCGGCCAGCAGCAGGTCCTTCAGGTTCTTGGCGAACACGCGGATCGCTTCCAGTTCGGCACGGCTGCGCAGCTCGCCCATCAGGTCGAGCTCGATGTGCACCGACAGCTTGACGCTCCAGGTCCAGCGCGCGGTATCGACCAGCCAGCGGTCCGCAGCACGGCCCTGGTCGCGGATACCGGCGTGCGTCATGACGCGGCGTTCGCAGGGGTTGGGTTCGGGCGAACGGCTGCCGTCCTCCGGGTCGCTGTCCAGCGCCAGCTTCACCCGCAGCGCCTCTTCGTTGCGACCGCGGAACAGTGCCAGCGCGCGGTGCGACGGAATGTCGGCCAGCTTTTCGCGGTAGGCGAAGTAGTCGCGGAACTTGGCGGCTTCCGCGTCGTTGTCCTTGCCGTCGGCCACGGTGGCGACCACCACGCCATGTTCACTCACGTAGTCGCGCAGCGCGCCGACCAGTTCGGCGCTTTCGGCGAAGCGCTCCATCAGGATCTGCCGCGCGCCGTCCAGCACCGCCTTGGTGTCGGCGAAGCCAGCTTCGGCGTTCAGGAACTTGGCAGCTTCGACGTCCGGTGTCAGCGTCGGATCGGCCAGCAGCGCGTCGGCGAGCGGCTCGATGCCAGCTTCGCGCGCGATCTGCGCCTTGGTGCGGCGCTTCTGCTTGTAGGGCAGATACAGATCTTCCAGCCGCTGCTTGCTGTCGGCGCTCTCGATCTCGGCGCGCAGCGCCGGCGTGAGCTTGCCCTGTTCGTCGATGCTGGCGATCACCGCGACACGGCGTTCTTCCAGCTCGCGCAGATAGCCGAGGCGCTCTTCGAGCAGACGCAGCTGGGTGTCGTCGAGGCCGCCGGTGGCTTCCTTGCGGTAGCGCGAAATGAAGGGCACGGTCGCGCCTTCGTCCAGCAGGGCGACGGCGGCGTTGATCTGTTGCGGGCGTGCGCCCAGTTCTGCGGCGAGCCGCTGTTCGATCGGAGGAAGCATGTGAAGCGGACAGGATGGGCTACGGGAGGCGCGAACCATACCCACGCGGGACGCACGCCGCAAGCCGGTACAATCCCGGCACTCCATCGATTGGTGCGCTGCCCGTCCGGGCGGTGACTGCATCCCATGCTGTCCGACATGAACGCGCCTCAGCGCGAGGCGGTGAAGTATCTCGACGGCCCGCTGCTGGTGCTGGCCGGTGCCGGCTCGGGCAAGACCCGCGTCATCACGCGCAAGATCGCCTATCTGGTGCAGGAGTGCGGCTTCGATCCGCGCAACATCGCTGCCATCACCTTCACCAACAAGGCCGCCAAGGAAATGCAGGAGCGCGCTTCGCACCTGCTCGAAGGGCGCGCCGGCAAGCAGCTCAACATTTCGACCTTCCACGCGCTGGGCGTGAAGATGCTGCGCACCGAAGCGAAGGCGGCTGGTCTGAAGCCGGCCTTTTCGATACTCGATTCGTCGGACGCGACAGCCATCGTGTCCGACATTTCGAAGGAAACCGAGAAGTCGCGGCTGCGCGCGCTGGTGTCGCGCATATCGGGCTGGAAGAACGCAATGCTGCCGCCGTCGGCCGCCGCCTCGCACGCCGCCGACGAGATGGAGGCGCTGGCCGCGCGCGTCTACGAGGAATACGAGCGCACGCTGCGCGCCTACCAGGCGGTCGATTTCGACGACCTGATCGGCATCCCGGCGCGCCTGCTCGCCAGCGACGAAGAACTGCTCGAACGCTGGCAGCGCCGGCTGCGCTATCTGCTGATCGACGAGTACCAGGACACCAACAGCTGCCAGTACCAGATCGTCAAGCTGCTGGCCGGTCATCGCGGCGCCTTCACCGCGGTCGGGGACGACGACCAGGCCATCTACGCCTGGCGCGGCGCCGACGTCGAGAACCTGCGCAATCTGCAGACCGATTACCCGAAGCTGAAGGTGATCAAGCTCGAACAGAACTACCGTTCGATGCAGCGCATCCTGTCGGCCGCCAACACGCTGATCGCGCGCAACGAAAAGCTGTTCGACAAGAAGCTGTGGTCCGACATGGGGCGCGGCGACCCGATCACGCTGATGGTGGCGCGCGACGCCGAGCACGAGGGCGAGTGCGTCGCCATGCGCATCGCTTCGCACAAGTTCGAACACCGCGGCAAGTTCAGCGACTACGCGGTGCTCTACCGCGGCAACCACCAGGCGCGGGTGATCGAGACGGCGCTGCGCGAGCAGAAGATTCCCTACGTCATCAGCGGCGGCCAGAGCTTCTTCGACCGTGCCGAAATCAAGGACGTGATGGCCTATCTGCGGTTGATCGCCAACGGCGACGACGACCCGGCCTTCATCCGCGCGGTGACGACGCCCAAGCGCGGCATCGGCGGCATGAGTCTCGAAGCGCTCGGCCGCTACGCCGGCGAGCGCCACATCGGCCTGTTCGCGGCGATGTTCGAAACCGGCGCCGAGCAGGCGCTGCCGGCACGCGCGCTGACCCCGCTGCGCGAATTCGGCGATTTCATCAACCGGCTGGAGTGGCGCGCCCGCACCGAGGCGCCGCGCCTCTTGCTCGAAGACCTGCTCCGCGGCATCGGCTACGAAACCTGGCTGTTCGAACAGTTCGAGCCGAAGGAAGCGGAAACGCGCTGGAACAATGTGCGCGAGTTCGTCGACTGGATGGGCCGCAAGGGTGAGGAAGACGGCAAGACGCTGATGGAACTGACGCAGACGGTCGCGCTGATCACCATGCTGGACAAGCGCGACGACGGCGAGGAACGCGACGCGGTGCAGCTGTCGACGCTGCATGCATCCAAGGGCCTGGAGTACAAGCACGTGTTCCTGATCGGCCTGGAGGAAGGCATCCTGCCGCACCGCGAATCCATCGACGGCGGCAAGATCGAGGAAGAGCGGCGGCTCATGTACGTCGGCATCACGCGCGCGCAGCGCACGCTGACCCTGAGCCACTGCGAACGGCGCAAGAGCGGCCGCGAATCGCGCGACTGCGAACCGTCGCGCTTCATCGCCGAAATGGGCGAGGACGTGCAGCGCCCTAAGAAGGACGGCGCCGCCCCGACCGCCGAAGACCGCGCCACCAACGTCGCGCGGCTGGAGGCGATGAAAGCACTGCTGGCTGGCAAGGGGCCGGCGGGCGGTTGACCGGCGTCGCGCTCACCTCGCGCGCGAGGCGGTCGCTGCAGACAGCGGGCTCCGATCCAGGCCGCTGTCGGGGTCAGAAGACCCCTCCCACAGAACCCCGTCCCGCGCTCAGGCCGTGGATAGGGCGCACCACCCCTGTGGGAGCGGTCTTCTGACCGCGACAGGGCCGCTGCAGTCCGCCGACTTCGATCCACGCCGCTGCCCGGGTCAGAAGGCCTCTCCCACAGAACCCCGTCCCGAGCTCAGGTCTTGGATAGGGCGCACCACCCCTGTGGGAGCGGTCTTCTGACCGCGACGCGGCCGCTGCAGTCCGCCGGCTTCGATCCACGCCGCTGTCGACGAACTCATGTGTCGAACGGCAGCCGCAAGCGGGAGTTGCGCACTCACGTCGCCCGCGATGGACAAAAAAAAGCCCGCTGGTCAGCGGGCTTTCTCTTTGCAGCGGTACTGCGCTTACTTCTTCTCTTCGTAAGCCGGCGCCGCAATGGCCGCGGCTTCGACCGGCGCCGCCGGGGCAGCGGCTGCATCGGCAGCCGGCGCTTCGGCCGCATCGGCGACCTTCGGTTCGGCAAAGCTGGCGCCCGACTTGTTGCCCATGTAGGCCACGGCGCGGGTGATTTCGTCGTCGCTCAGCGAGGCATTACCGCCCTTGGCCGGCATCGCGCCCTTGCCGTTGATCGCCGACTTCACCAGTGCATCGAGGCCGGTGGCAATACGGCTGGCCCACGCGCCACTGTCGCCCAGCTTCGGCGCGCCGGCCATGCCGGCGTCGTGACAGGCGGCACAGGCGCCCTTGTAGATCTGCTCGCCCGTTTTCGGGCCCTTGGCTTCCGGCTCGCCCAGAGCGAGTTGCGCAACCGGCTGGATCGCGCGCGACACCACTTCCGGATCAGGATTGCTGGCGCCCTTGTAGCCGGACGACACGTACTGGGCCACCAGCACGCCCAGACCGACAAACACCACAAATGACAGTACGACCACCGCGATCAGCTGTTGCGGCGTCTTGATGAGAGTTTCGTGCTCTTCGTGCGCGTCCGACATGGTGCCTTCCTCTGATGACCTGGATAGGGTTGGAAAAACAGAACGCGCCATTATAGCGGCAGCCGGCGCCGCCTGCGCCCCGGACGCGCGACCTGCATGGACGCGCAGGCTCAAAGCGGCTATCCTTCGCCGCCTGCGGGCTGTTTCACCGCCCGCAATGCGCCCGTAGCTCAGCTGGATAGAGTACTGCCCTCCGAAGGCAGGGGTCGTGCGTTCGAATCGCGCCGGGCGCGCCATGCATACAACGGGTCAGTCTTCGCGGACTGGCCCGTTTTCATTTGCGTTCGCCTGCCGTCCTCGGCGGGTGGCATGGTCAGTGCCCGCGGTGCGCGGGCGTGCCCACGTCGGCGCGATCCGCGACTCCTGGCCAACGCGGGTGTCTGCACAGGGATTGCCGCAGCGGTCCGCAGGATCTTGCGGTCGTCAGGCGCGGAAGCCGGAGGCGGCGCGCAGGGGCGCCGCAGCGGACGGATGGGTTTCGGCCGGCATCGGGTCGGCCGCACCGATGCGTTCCGCGAGCCACTGCGTGGCAGCAGGCGCAGCCAGCGGACGCGACCACAGGTAGCCCTGCCCCTTGTTGCAGTCCAGCGTCGCCAGCAGCGCCGCCTGACCTTCGGTCTCGATGCCTTCGGCGGTCGTGCTCATGCCAAGGCTGCGGGCAACGCGCACGGTGGCTTCGATCAGCACCCTTTTGTGCAGATTGCTCTCGGCGTCGGAGACGAAGGAGCGATCGATCTTGACCGTATCGATCGGCAGCTGGCCGAGACAGGCCAGCGAGGAATAACCGGTGCCGAAATCGTCCAGTGCAAGCGCGATGCCGAGCGCCTTCAGTTCGAGCAGGCGGGCACGGATGTCATCGCCCTGAGCCGCCATGCTCTCGGTCACTTCCAGCTGCAGCGCCTGCGCCGGCAGGCCGCTCGATTCGAGCACGCGCGCAACCTGGTCGGTGATGACGGCGTCCTGCAGTTGTGCGCGCGACAGGTTGACCGACACCATGCCGGGCGCCTGCGCGCCGAAGCGGCGCTGCCAGGCGGCCAGCTGTCGGCAGGCCGAATCGAGCACGAACTCGCCGACCGCGCCGATCAGGCCGCACTCCTCGGCAATCTCGATGAACTCGACCGGCGACACCAGACCGCGCTGCGGATGCTGCCAGCGCACCAGCGCCTCGAAGCCGGCGACGCGACCGTCGGACAGCTCGACGATCGGCTGGTAGACGACGAACAGTTCGCTCTGTTCGAGCGCCCGCCGCAGTTCCACTTCGAGTGCGCCGCGGCGGGTCGCGATGTCCTTGATCGACGGCGTGAACAGCACGTGGCGTCCGCCGCCAGCGCGCTTCGCCTCCTGCATGGCGAGGCTCGCGTCCTGCAGCACGGCATTCGCTTCGGCCGCGGCATGATTTCCGGCGACGACGCCAATGCTGGCGGAAATATGAACCTCGACGCCGTCGATCAGATAGGGGCGGGACAGCGTGTCGATCAGCCGTTGCGCGATGCTGTGCACGTCCTCGCTGCCACGCAGGCCATCGAGCAGTACAACGAATTCGTCGCCGCCGAGGCGGGCCGTTGTATGCAGCGGCTCCCGCGCAGGGCCGACGGCATCGCGCTGACGCACGGTGCCGTTCAGCCGCTCGGCCACCATGCGCAGCAGCCGGTCGCCACCGGCCTGCCCGAGCGTCAGATTGACGCGATTGAAGCGGTCGCAGTTGATGAACAGCACGGCAAAGGTGGGGGCACCGCTGGCGTCAGGGCGCGCCAGCGCCTGCTGTATGCGCTCCAGCACGGCGGAGCGGTTGGGCATCAGCGTCAGGCTGTCGGTGCGCGAGGCGTCGCGCATCCGCGACGCCAGACGCTGTTGCTCCAGTTCGACCTCGTGCGTCACGTCATTGACGCAGCCCATGATGGTGTGGGCATCGAGCCGCAGCAGGCTGATACCGAGCACGCGCCGACTTCCGGTCGTCGGCGTTACCGGCATGCGCAACCCCTCGCACACCAGCGCACCCGGCTCGATGGCGGCGTCGGCCATGGCGCGCAGATCCGGCGCCACCTCGTCCAGTACCTCGAACAGGTTGTCCAGATTGCCCTGCCGCGCCAAGGGCATCAGCAACTGTGCCGAGCGCGGATTCATCATCGTCACCGTGCCGTCGGGCCGGATCTGCAGCAGGCCGATCGGCGCCTGATAGAGGAACTGGATCAGCGCCTCATAGGCGGGCGGCTGCAGATCCTCTGGGTCGCTGTCCGGCTTCATCGCACGGCCGCCGACTGAAGCGCCGGCTGCCAGCGCTCTACCCGGTTGCGGCCGCCGGCCTTGGCCGCATAGAGCGCCTCGTCGGCACGCTGCATCAGGGCATCGAAATCGCTCACGTCCGCATCCATCGTCGCAACGCCGGCGCTGATCGTGTAGCGCACGGCCTGCCCGCCGACCTCCACCGCCTGCGACGCGAGCAGCTGGCACAGGCGCTGGGCGACAATCTCTGCGCCCTCCAGCGTGGTGTCCGGCAGCAGCACGACGAATTCCTCGCCACCGAAGCGCGCCAGCACGTCCATCGCGCGGAAGGTCGCGGTCATGCCGGCGGCGAGATGGCGCAGTACGGCGTCGCCGGCGGCGTGCCCGTACTGGTCGTTGATGCGCTTGAAATGGTCGGCGTCTATCATCACCAGCGACAGCGGCCGCGGGAAGCGCGCCCAGCGCTGCATCTCCAGCTCGACCGCCTCGACGAAGGCGCGGCGGTTCAGCAGGCCGGTCAGGTGATCGCAGGACACCGCCTTCAGCAGCGCTTCCGCCGCCTCGCGCCGGTCGGACACGTCGCGGATGATGAGGCTGTAGGCGTGTTCGTCGGTCGGCGCATCGTCGCGGTCGTGCAGCGGGGCGATCAGGCAGCTGCCCCAGTAGCGACCGGCATCGGCGCGCACGCACCAGCCCTCGTCCAGGCTCCAGCCGGTGCGGTCGGCCTCGTGCAGCCGGTCGAGCACGCGCTGTTCGGAAATCGCGTCTTCAGGGTAGAACATCGACAGGCTGCGACCGATCACCTGGTCCTCGGTGAAACCGGTGATGCGGGCGATGCTCGGGTTCCAGTCCTGCACGCAGCCATGGTGGTCGAGCGATACCAAGGCGTAGTCCGTCAGGCCGATCGCCAGCGTGTTGATCCAGGCCTGGCTCTGGCGCAGTTCGCGGTCCCGGCGGACCGACTGCGTCACGTCGGAAATGACGGCCATCAGCCGCTCGGCGTCGAGCTTGAGCAGCGTCAGCGCCAGCACCTGGCTCTGCCTGCGGCCGGGCTGGCCGGTCGCGATGGGCACCTGCAGCGCGTCGCACACCGTGCCGTGCACGTCCGGAAAATCCTGCACCCGCTGTCGCAGGTCGGGCACTACGGCTTCCAGCGCGGTGAACAGATTGGCCAGCTGGCCGTCCGGGGAGAGCGGCATCAGCAGCTGTGCGCACAGCGGATTGATCATCGTGATCTCGCCATCCGCCAGCGTCTGTACAAGGCCTATCGGCGCCATGTACATGAACTGCAGCAGCGCTTCGTATTCCTCTTCTACCGGTGCGCTCATGCGTGCTCCGGCTCAGGTCTGGCGGTGGACCAGCACATAGCGCAAGTCGCTGCCGGGTCGGGCGAGCAATCTGAGCTTCACCTTGACCGGGCGCATGCGCAGGGTCAGCACGTAGTCGATGGTGTCGTCGAGCACACTGCCGTCCTGCTGCGCGTCCTCGAAGCGCTGGGCAACCATGAAGTTGTTCATGCACGGCGCCACCACGGTGAACAGCGCGTGCCCGATCACTCGATCGGGCGACAGGCCGGCGGCGGCCGATTCGAAGCGGTTGTAACGTCTGACCTGGGTTGCGTCGTCCATGCCGATGACGCCGAAGTCGAGGCTGTCGAGCTCGGCATCGCTGGCGCGGTCGAGATAGTCAAACAGTGCTGCATTGGAGAACGAGAGGGTCTGTTCCGTATTCATGGTGCTCCCTGGGTCGGTATCAACGGACACCTTGAGGTGCGCCGGATGGCAATGCGGAGGCAGCGGACACTCCGGACAACGGATCAGTTATCGGGAGTGCACCCGCGAACTTGAGGAGGCAACGAGGGCGCGATCGGCCAATCGACCAGCTTGCCGCGGGCGTCTACCGGCAACTGGTCACCGAACGACCAGGCGCGTGGACATTCGGGTGCCGACAGGCGTTCCCTCACCCACGCTTCAAGTGCGGGCAGCAGCGCCGCCGGGGTGGCGCCTGCGTGCGGCACGACGAAGGCCTTCAGGCGTTCGCCCTCGGTCGGCGACATGCGGCGTACCGCGCACGCCTCGACCAGCGGGTGTTCGAGCAGCACGTCGCGCACCCGCGCCGGAAACACGTTGATGCCCGCCACCTGGACCGCCTCGTCACGCCGCCCGGCCAGGCGGAAGCGCCCGTCCGGCAGCCACTCGATCAGGTCCTGCAGCACAGCTCGAAGCTCGCCACCGTCCGCCGTCGAGCGCACCAGTGCCGCGTCGTCGGCCACCGCGCGGCGCCAGTGCGGCATCAGCGCGTAGGGCGCGCCAGCGGCGTCGCGCCAGCCGATGCCGGCCGTCTCCGAACTGCCATAGATCTGCAGCAGACGCGCCAGCCCCTGCGCGCACAGCGCATCGGCCAGCGCATCCGGGCAGGGCGCGGTAGAGCTGCTACCGATGATGTCGGCAGGCAGCTGCGGACCGAAGCGGGCGAGCAGCGACCAGTGCGCCGGATGGCTCACCAGCAGATCGCCCGGCTGCAGCCGGGCGGCCAGCGCCTGCGGCGGCAGCGGCCGCACATCGACGACATCGTGCGTGCCCAGCCGGGGCGGCAGCAGGACGCCGAAGATGAAGCCATAGATGTGATGGACCGGCACCGCGACCAGCACCCGCCGGCGCGGCCCGATGTGGGCGGCCAGCGCATCGGCCTCCTCCTCCAGCATTGCCAGCGCGTGTGCGCACGCCTTCGGCATGCCGGTGCTGCCGGACGTGCGGAAGGTCAGGCGGCGGCCATCCTGCGCGAGGCCTTCGCGGGCCAGCGCGCAGTACTGACCGAAAGTACTCGCCGCCGGCAGCGCATCGATCACCGTGCTGTCGTGCAGCTGCAGCAGTTCGGCGATGGCGGCGGCCAGCGTATAGCGCTCCAGCGAATCGAGCCCGAAACCGCTGTCGTCGAACGCCATCGACGCCGACCACGGCTGCGGCGGCAGCGGTGAGCCGCCGGGCCGCAGCCGTCGCACCTCGTCGGCGATCAGGTCGGCGAGCACGCGTTCCAGCGCCGGGCCGTCGGCGTGCCAAGAGGCGCTCATCCGTCCGACTCCAGCACGTCTGCTGCGCTGCCTGTGCGCAGCACGCCCACCAGCCGGGTCAGTTCATGGTCCAGCGCGCGGTCCTCGACCACCAGCGGAATGCAGGACTCGAGCCACGACTGGGTGTGCGCCAGCACCGGCGGCAGCGCACCGGCGTCGATGCGGCCGCGCAGCGCGACCGCCTGCCGGGCCGACACCAGCATCGCCGCCAGCACCTGTTCGCCCAGTTCGAGCACGCGCAGGCAGTCGCGCGCGGCGATCGTGCCCATGCTCACCTTGTCCTGGTTGTGGCATTCGGTCGAGCGCGAGAACACCGACGCCGGCAGGGTGGTCTTCAGCGCCTCGGCGGTCCACGCCGACACGGCGATCTGCAGCGCCTTCAGGCCGTGGTTCAGTGCGCCACGTTCGCCGGTGGCGGCGGTCAGGTTGTCGGGCAGGCCGTGGCTGAAGCGGCTGTCCACCAGCAGCGCGAGCTGGCGGTCCAGCAGGTCGAGCACATTGGCGACCGCGGTCTTCAGGCTGTCCATCGCGAACGCGACGTGACCGCCGTAGAAATGTCCGCCATGCAGCACGCGCCCGCTGTCCGGGTCGATCAGCGGATTGTCGTTGGCGCTGTTCAGTTCGTTCTCGATCAGCGTCCGCGTGAAGGGCAGCGCGTCTTCGAGCACGCCGATCACGTGCGGCGCGCAGCGCAGCGAGTAGCGGTCCTGCAGCCGTGCCGGATTGCGTGCCGTGCCGGCGTCGCAGGCGAGGTCGCGACGCAGCCGGCGGGCCACCGCCTGCGGTCCCGGATGCGGCTTGGCGGCGAACAGCAATGCGTCGAAGTGGTGCGGGTTGCCGGCGGCCGCGAACACGTTCAGCGCGGTCAGGCGGGTGGCGACCCGGCTGCAGCGGCGTGCCCGCTGCCAGGCGAGACAGGCCAGCGCGGTCATGACGGCAGTGCCGTTCATGATGGCGAGTCCCTCCTTCGGCTGCAGCGACAGCGGCTGGATACCGGCTTCGGCCAGCGCCTCGCGCGCCTGCATGCGCCGCCCTCGCCACAGCACGTCGCGCTCGCCGCACAGCGCGGCGGCGACGTAGGACAGCGGCGTCAGATCGCCGCTGGCGCCGACCGACCCTTCGGCTGGAATGCAGGGCAGGATGTCGTGCTCCAGCAGCGCCGCCAGATGCTGCAGCAGTGCGTAGCGCACACCGGACATGCCCTGGCACAGCGAGGCCAGCCGCGCGGCCAGCACCGCGCGCGTCTCGTCGGCCTCCAGCAGGCGTCCCATGCCGACGCCGTGATAGGTGTAGAGGTGGTGAGGCAGCTCCGCCACCTGCGCGGCGGGCACCGCCACTGTGCACGAGTCGCCGTAGCCGGTGGTGACGCCGTAGATCACGCCGTCGTCGGCGAGCAGCTGCAGCACGACGCGGGCGCCGGCGTCGATGCGGGCGCGGAAGGCTGTCTCGGTCGACAGTACGGCGCGACGCCTGCCGTCGGCGATGCCGGCGATCGCCTCGATGTCGAGCGGGCGACCGTCGAAAACGACGTCATCGTGTTCCGGTGCGGCAGCGGTCATGAGATCCCTATCGAAGTGGGCACGGAGGCGAAGCATGGCAGCGGACGGCCGGGCTGCGCAGTGTTGCCCGGGCACCGGGCCGAAGCGAAGACAGCGGCCGGGCGACGTGGTTTCACGCGCGTCGGTGGTTCAGCCAGCGCAGCGCCGTTCGACCTGGCGATGGAACAGCGCACCGGCCGCCACGCTGGCCGCCCACGCGAAGACAAGCGCCGCTGGCGCAGTGTCCGGCGTGGCGCCCCACAGACGGGTGACGACGGCGTTCACCAGCATGGCCACCGGGTAGTGGATCAGGAAGACCGAGAACGAGATCCGGCCGAGGAAGGCGAGCGCCGGAATGTCGGGCCAGCGCGCCAGCAGCCCGCTGCGCAGGCCGCCCCACAGCAGCAGTGCCACGCAGCCGGCGAAAGCCACGCGTTCGCGGTGTTCGAGGGTCAGCGCCAGCAGCACGGCGGCGGCGACCGCCACGCCCCACAGCAGCGAGCGGCCCGGTCTGGACAACCAGCAGGCGGCAGCCCCCAGCGCATAGACACCGAAATAGTAAGGGCCGGCCACGTCCCAACCGGTATTGCGATTGATCACGAACAGCGACGCGGCGGCAACGCCGGCGGTGATCGCGGCGAGCACGACGGCGTGGCGCGTCGGGCCGGTGCGCGAGGCCAGCCAGACCAGCAGCGCCGCCATCGCGTACAGCTGGAAATCGATCGCCACGTACCAGACGCCGGCCGACAGCGCCTCGACGCCGACGATGTCCTGCAGCAGCAGTGCGTGCGCGAGCAGCTGACCGACCGAGGGCGTACCGGGCAGGCTGGGGTCGTCGATCAGGGCGCGGGCAATCGCGGCGCAGACGACGCTGATCAGCACGGCCGCCATGCAGGGCAGTGCCAACCGGCGATAGCGCTTCCACAGCACCGCCGGCAGCGACAGCGGTCGCGGCTGCAGCGCCGGCGCCAGCGCACGGGCCGCGAGGAAGCCACCGATGACGAAGAACACCTGAACCGCCAGCCGCCCGTCGTAGTAGAGCCAGTCGGACAGAGCAGGAAAGCGGCTGCGGAAGGCCTCCGCCAGCGGACCGTAGGCGACCAGGTGATGCAGCACGATGAGCTGCGACGCGACTGCCTTCAGCGTGTCGAATATCGCGAGGCGCGAAGCGACGTCGTGCCGGTCGGCGCGGGAGAGGGCATCGGTGCCGACCGTCGGCGCATGCATTGCGGGGGATTCCAGTGCGAGGCCCCGCATTGTGCATGCCGCTGGCCCGAATTCAAGGCCGGCCGCGTCAGCCCTCGCCGCGCGCCACTTTTGCCTCGTAGGTGGCGAGATCCAGCAGACCTTCCTGCATCGCCTGCCGGCGTTCGTGCTCCGGCAACACGTCCTGCACCATGTCCAGCCGCTTCCACGAGGCAAGCGGCGTCGTGCATTCCGCCTTCGGCACGTACTTCGACTGTTCGAGCTTGCGGTAGCGATGGACGTAGCGCGGACAATTCACCCAGATCTTGCTGACCGTTACGCGCACCAGATACTTGGCTTCGTCGTAGTCCGCCAGCAGCGGATCGTCGGCGAGGAATTCGGCGCTGCCCTGCACACGCACGCGGTGCGGGTTCTCGAAATCGATGAACAGCAGGCCGACGCGCGACTGGCCGACGATATTGCCCACCGAGTAGAACATGCCGTTGCCGTCGTAGCCCGGGAACACCAGCGTGTGCGCGTCGAGCACCTTGACAAAGCCGGTGGGGCCGCCCTTGTACGACACCGTGGGATTGCCGTCGGGATCGACCGTCGACAGGAAGAACATGTCGCGCGACGTGATGAAGGCGCGCTCGTCGTCCGAAATCTGCTCATGCACCCACCCGGTGTCGAGCATCTCGGCCAGGCCGGTGGTGCCGTAGGCCTGTTGCAGTGCGCGATGGTGGTCTGAATACAGGGAAGACATGGCGGTTCTCCTCGGCTGGATTGCAGCGAGCGAAGCGAACCGGCTCGCCGGCGCATCGACGGGTGCGCGTGAACCAGCATAGGGAGAGCCGTGCGGGCAAGGTGCCCGCCGCGCTGCGGCGCCTCAGTGCGCCTCGTCCCAGTTGCGGCCGACGCCGGCTTCGACCTTGAGCGGCACCGACAGCTGCGCCACGCCTTCCATCAAGGCCGGCACGCGCTCGCGCACCAGTTCCAGTTCGGCTTCGGGCACTTCGAGCACCAGCTCGTCGTGCACCTGCAGGATGAGCCGCGTCTTCAGCCCATCGGCCGTCAGCCAGCCATCCACCGCGATCATCGCCAGCTTGATCAGGTCGGCCGCCGTGCCCTGCATCGGCGCGTTGATCGCCGCGCGCTCGGCGCCCTGGCGGCGTCCCACCTGCTGGGCGCGGATGTCCGGCAGTTGCAGCCGGCGACCGAACACGGTTTCGACATAGCCCTGCTCGCGCGCCAGCGCACGCGTCTCGTCCATGTAGCGGGCCACCCCCGGGTACTGCGCGAAGTAGCGGTCTATCCAGCTCTGTGCGGCGCTGCGCTCGATGTCCAGATTCTTCGCCAGGCCGTGCGCGCTCATGCCGTAGATCAGGCCGAAGTTGATCACCTTGGCATAGCGGCGCTGTTCGCTGCTCACTTCGTCCGGCGGTACGCCGAACACTTCAGATGCGGTGGCGCGGTGCACGTCCTCGCCGTCGGCGAAAGCCTGCAGCAGGCGTGCGTCCTGCGACAGGTGGGCCATGATGCGCAGTTCGATCTGCGAATAGTCGGCGCTGACCAGCACGTGGCCCGGCGGCGCGATGAAGGCGGAGCGGATGCGCCGGCCCTCTGCCGTGCGCACCGGAATGTTCTGCAGATTGGGATCGACCGAGGACAGCCGGCCGGTCACCGCCACCGCCTGACCGAAACTGGTGTGCACGCGGCCGGTGTCGGCGCGCACCATGCGCGGCAGCTTGTCGGTGTAGGTGCCCTTGAGCTTGGCCATGCCGCGGTATTCGAGAATGAGGGCCGGCAGCGGGTAGTCCAGTGCCAGCTGCGACAGCACTTCCTCGTCGGTCGACGGCGTGCCGGACGGCGTCTTCTTGATCACCGGCAGCTTTTCGCGCTCGAACAGGATTTCCGCCAGCTGCTTCGGCGAATTGATGTTGAACGGCTGCTTGGCGGCGGTGTGCGCGCGCTGTTCCAGTTCGAGCATCTTCTGGCCCAGTTCGTTGCTCTGCGCGGCGAGCGAGGCGCTGTCGAGCAGCACGCCGGTGCGCTCCATGCGGAACAGGATGTCGGACACCGGCAGTTCGATGTCGCGATATATATATGCAAGCTTGCTGTCTGCCTGGATGCGCGGCGCCAGCACCTCGTGCACGCGCAGCGTCACGTCGGCGTCCTCGGCGGCGTAGGCAGAAGCGCGGTCGATCGCCACCTGTTCGAAGCCGATGCGCGCCGCGCCCTTGCCGGTCACCTCGTCGTAGCTGATCACCTTCAGGCCGAGGTGGCGGGTGACCAGGGTGTCGAGGTTGTGGTTGCGGTCGGCTTCCAGCACATAGCTTTCGAGCAGCGTGTCATCGACCACGCCGGCCAGCCGGATGCCGTGGTTGGCGAACACGTGCCGGTCGTACTTCAGGTTCTGGCCGAGCTTGCCGTGCGTCGCCGATTCGAGCCAGGGCTTGAGCTTCGCCAGTACCTCGTCGCGCGGCAGCTGGGCCGGTGCGTCCGGATAGACGTGGGCCAGCGGCAGGTAGGCGGCCACACCGTGCGCCAGCGCGAAGCTCATGCCGACCAGCTGCGCTTCCATCGGCTCCAGGCTGGTGGTTTCGGTGTCCAGCGACACCACCTGCGCCGCCATCAGCTTCGCGTGCCAGCGCTCGAAGGCCACCCAGTCGAGCAGGGTTTCGTAGTCGGCACGGTGGCTGCCCTCGGGCGCGGTCGAGGGCACGGCGTCCTCGGCCGGCGCCGGTGCGTTGACCGTCTTGCGCGGGCCCTTGGCCAGATCGTCGAGCAGGCCCTTGAAACCGTAGCGCTCGTACAGCGGGCGCAGCGCATCGGCGTTCTCGCCGTCGGAGGTGAGCGATTCCAGCGGCTGCGGCAGATCGACATCGCATTTCACGGTCAGCAGCTTGCGCGCCAGCGGCAGGAAATCGAGGTGGGCGCGCAGGTTCTCGCCGACCTTGCCGCCGATGTCGGCCGCATTGGCGACCACCGAATCCAGCGTGCCGCCGTACTGCTGCAGCCACTTTACCGCGGTCTTCGGGCCGCACTTGTCTACGCCGGGCACGTTGTCCACGCTGTCGCCGATCAGCGCGAGGTAGTCGACGATGGCCGACGGCGGCACGCCGAACTTGGCCAGCACGCCGGCTTCGTCCAGCTTTTCCTCGCTCATCGTGTTCACCAGCGTCACGTGCTTGTTCACCAGCTGGGCGAGGTCCTTGTCGCCGGTCGATATGACGCAGTCGATGCCGCGCTCGGTCGCCTGCGCGGCCAGCGTGCCGATCACGTCGTCGGCCTCCACGCCCTCGACCATCAGCAGCGGCCAACCGAGCGCGCGCACGGCCTCGTGGATCGGCGCGATCTGCGCCGCCAGGTCTTCCGGCATCGGCGGGCGGTGGCCCTTGTAGTCCGGATACCAGTCGTCGCGGAAGGTCGGGCCCTTGGCATCGAACACGACAGCGCGATAGTCCGCCTTGTAGTCGGCTGCCAGCCGCCTTAGCATGTTGATGACACCGCGCAGCGCGCCGGTCGGCTCACCCTGTGCGTTGCGCAGGTCCGGCATCGCGTGGAAGGCGCGGTAAAGATAGGACGATCCATCGACGAGCAGCAGCGTGGGCATGGCGGATTCCGCGTGGGGACATTCGGTCGGCCCGCGATTATCGCCGCACCCGCCCTGATCGGGCACTTTCACCGGATACTTTTCCCATGAGCGCGAAAGACAAACTGCCGGGCATGATCGACCCCGGTGAAGCGGCACGCACCAGCAGCGCGCGCGAGGCCTGGCGCATCTTCGGCATCATGGCCGAGTTCGTCGAGGCGACCGAGCGGCTGCAGCAGATCCGGCCGGCGGTCAGCATCTTCGGCAGCGCCCGCACACCGGTCGACCATCCGTACTACGCACTGACCGAGCGGGTCGCGCGCGAGCTGTCGGACGCCGGTTTCTCCGTCATTTCCGGCGGCGGCCCGGGCATCATGGAAGCGGCCAACAAGGGCGCCTTCCACGGCAAGTCACCGAGCGTCGGGCTGAACATCCAGTTGCCGATGGAACAGCACGCGAACGTCTATCAGGACATATCGCACTCCTTCGAGCACTTCTTCGCCCGCAAGTACATGTTCGTGCGCTTCGCCGCCGCCTATGTCGTGATGCCCGGCGGTTTCGGCACGGTGGACGAGCTGATGGAGGCGCTGACGCTGATCCAGACGCGCAAGAGCCGCAGCATTCCCGTCATCCTGGTGCACGCGCCGTTCTGGGCCGGCCTGATCGACTGGTTCCGCAACACGCTGGTGGCCGAAGGCATGATTTCGCCGGAGGACATGGACCTGGTGCAGATCATCGACGACCCGGCGCAGATCGTGGATGCGATATTCCGGCACTACGAGAACCGCAGCTTCATGCCGCTGCCTGAGGAACACGAGGCGATGTTGAATCTTTGAGATGCAGGGGCTGGGGACTAGAGGCTAGGGACTAGTGAAAATCTCGCGCGGCGACAGCGGCGCCTGTTCGCTAGCCCCTCATCCCTAGCCCCTAGCCTCTGCCCCATGCCCCCCGCCCTGCCTCTGTTAAACTGCCGGAATTACGAAGGATTTTCGATGCGTCCGCTACTTTTTGCAGCAGTTCTCGCAGCCGCGCTGGGCAGTGTGGCGCCTGCGGTGTATGCCCAGGCCGGTCGTCCGCCCGATCTGCAGCCGATTCCCGAACCGCCGCCGCCGCCCGAGCCGCTGGAAGGCGAAGTGGCCGTCGAGCCGCAGATCACCATCATCCAGCGCGGTGAGGAAACGGTGGAAGAGCACCGTGTGAACGGCAAGCTCTACATGATCAAGGTGACACCGCGTCACGGTGTGCCCTACTACCTGATGGACGAGAACGGCTCCGGCGCGATGACGCGCTATGACGATCTCGATTCGGGCCTGCGCGTGCCGAAGTGGGTGATCTTCTCGTTCGACTGACCCGCGCGCGCCGCCGGCGCGTGCCCAACCATCCGTTCTGACTCGTGTCCGTCTTCACCACCGTCACCGCAGATGAGCTGCGCGACTGGCTGAAGAATTACTCCATCGGCCATCTCGTGTCGCTGGAGGGAATTCCGGCCGGCATCGAAAACACCAACTACTTCGTCGACACCTCGCACGGTCGTTACGTGCTGACGGTGTTCGAGAAGCTGACGCGCACCGAACTGCCGTTCTACGTGCATCTGATGGCGCACCTCGCACGCCACGGCATTCCCTGTCCGGCGCCGATCGCCGACCGCGACAACGAATACCTTGGCACGATCCACGGCAAGCCGGCCATGCTGGCCACCCGCCTCGCCGGCCGCTCGCAGATGGAACCGGGCGCGGCGCACTGCGCCGCCATCGGCGGCATGCTGGCCACCATGCACGTGGCCGGCCAGAGCTACGGCCGCCGTTTCGACAACCCGCGCGGCTACGGCTGGTGGCTCGAAACCGCGCCGAAGCTGCTCGGCTTCCTGCCGGACGACGAGCGCGCGCTGCTCGAAACCGAAATCGCCTTCCAGCGCGAAGCCCGTGAACGGGGCCTGTGCCGCGACCTGCCCTTCGGCGTCGTGCACGCCGACCTGTTCCGCGACAACTGCCTGATGGATGGCGAACGCATAGGCGGCATCATCGATTTCTATTTCGCCGGCGACGACTACCTGCTGTTCGACCTCGCAGTGACGCTGAACGACTGGTGTTCCGACGCCTCCGGCGAACTGGTGGCGGACAAGGCCGACGCATTGATCAAGGCCTACCACGCCGAGCGCCCGCTGTCTGACGCCGAGTACCGCGCCTGGCCGGCAATGCTGCGCGGCGCGGCGCTGCGCTTCTGGATGTCGCGGCTTTACGACTTCCACATGCCGCGCGGCGGCGAGATGGTGCACACGCACGATCCGGCCCGCTTCCGCGACGTGCTGCGCGCGCGCATCCGCGCCGGTGACGCACTGCCATGGCGGTGAATCTGCAGGCGCGCACGCTGCCCGCGCTCGCCGGCTGGTCGTGGATCAGCGGCGGCTTCGCGCTGTTCCGCCGCAACCCGCCGCTGATGACCGCGCTTACCATGACCTATCTGCTGGTCATGGTGTTCCTCAACATCGTGCCGCTGCTCGGTCCGGTGCTGGTGGCGGTCTGCCTGCCGGTGATGTCGGTCATCGTTTTCAACGGCGCCCGCATCCTCGACGAGAAGCGCGACATCGACGCCGCCGGCCTGAAGCAGGGGCTGATGGCGAACGCCCGCACGCTGGTACAGCTGGGTTTCGTGCACCTTGGCGGATCGCTGGTGGTGGTGCTGATCCACACGCTCATCTTCCAGATGCCGGAAGGTGCCGCGGTCGACGCCGACGAAGAGCTGTTCATGCGCACGCTGATGCAGCTGCTGCCGCTGGTGCTGCCGCTCATCCTGATCATGTGGTTCCCGCCCTACCTGATCGCGACGCAGAACATGCCGCTCGGCAAGTCGCTGTTCTTCGGGGCGGTCGCCGTGCTGCGCAACGCCAGCGCCTTCATCGTCTATTTCGCCGGTGCGGCGCTGCTCGGCGTCGGTCTGCCGATGCTGGTGGTGCAGGTGCTCGGTGGCGACGGCAGTCTGGCCAGTGCGCTGCGTTTCCTGCTGCGCATCGCACTGCTGTTCGTGCTGGTGCCCACGCTGGCCGCCAGCCTGTACGTGAGCTTCCGTCAGGTGTTCGCGCCGGGCGAGCAGCCGGCGCCCGAGCCCGCCGATGAGTGAAGCGCCGCCGCTCGGCGTGTTCGGCGGCACCTTCGACCCGGTGCACGTCGGCCACCTGAGACTGGCGGAAGAGGCGCGCGAAGCACTGCAGCTCGGGCGCGTGCGCTGGATTCCGGCCGGTCAGCCCTGGCACCGCGCGGCGCCGCAGACCTCGCCGGCGCACCGGCTGGCCATGGTCGAGGCGGCCGTGGCGTCGAACGAGGCGTTCGAGGTCGACGGCCGCGAGGTCGCGTCCGGCCGGCCGAGCTACACGGTCGATACGCTGACCGCGCTGCGCGCCGAACTGGGCGACGCGCTGCCGCTGGTGCTGATACTGGGCACCGACGCGTTCAGCCTGCTGCACACCTGGCACCGCTGGCGCGAGCTGTTCGCGCTGGCCCATATCGGCCTGGCGACCCGGGCCGGCCAGGCGGTCGATGCCGCGGCGCTGGACCCAGCGCTGGCAGCCGAACTGGCGGCACGCGGCGGACGTGATGCGCAGGCCTTGCGCGAGCGCCCGTCCGGCGCCATCGTACGTTTCGACATGACGCCGCTGGCGGTGTCGGCCACCGACATCCGGGCACGGCTGGCGCGCGGCGAGCGCTGCCGCTACCTGCTGCCCGACGAAGTATTCGAATACATCCGCCTTAACCGGCTCTACTGAAAGCTTTACATGGATATCAATGCACTGCAGGCGCTGGTCATCGACGCGCTGGAAGACATCAAGGCGAAGGACATCGAAGTGATCGACACCTCGAAGTTCAATGCGCTGTTCGACCGCCTGGTCATCGCCAGCGGCGACTCGAACCGGCAGACGCGCGCACTGGCGCGCAACGTGCAGGAGAAGGTGAAGGAAGCCGGCGGCACGGTGATCAGCGTCGAGGGCGAGGACACCGGCGAGTGGGTGCTGGTCGACCTCGGCGACCTGGTCGTGCACGTGATGCAGCCGGCGGTACGCGCCTATTACAACCTCGAAGAGCTGTGGTCCGGCTCGGCCAAGCCGTCGACCGACAAGTCGGCCGCGGCCCGCGCACGCGGAACGGCGGCGCGTTGAAACTGCTGGTGATCTGCGTCGGGCACCGTATGCCCGACTGGGTCGATGCTGGCGTGCAGGAATTCGCCCGCCGCATGCCGCGCGACTCGGCCATGCAGATCGTCGAAGTGAAAGCCGAACCGCGCACCCAGGGCAAGCCGGTCGAGGTGCTGATCGAAGCCGAACGGGCACGCATCGAACAGGCCATCCCGCCGCGCGCCCGCATCGTCGCACTCGACGAGCGTGGCGACGACCTGACGACCGTCGCGCTGACCGCGCGGCTGCGTCGCTGGCGCGCCGACGGTGACGACGTCGCGCTCCTCATCGGCGGGCCAGACGGCCTGTCGCCGGCGCTGAAGTCGCGCGCACACGAGCTGATCCGCCTGTCGAGCCTGACGCTGCCGCACGCGCTGGCCCGCCTGCTTCTGGCCGAAGCGTTGTATCGTGCGGTGAGCCTTGAAGCCAATCACCCCTATCACCGAGAATGAGCCTTTCGAACACCGTTCCGCCCGTCCTCTATCTCGCCTCGCGCAGCCCGCGCCGGCGTGAACTGCTCACCCAGATCGGCCTGAGTTTCCTGATGCTGCCCTTCCGCGGACTGCCGCGCGAGGACATCGACGTATCTGAAGACGTGCGCGACGGCGAGGACGCCGAAACCTATGTCGTGCGCGTCGCACGCGCCAAGGCGCTGGGCGGCGAACAGCGCCTGGCCTGGCGGCGCATGTCGGCCGGGCTGGTGCTGTCGGCCGACACCACGGTCGAGATCGACGGCGACATCCTCGGCAAGCCGGCCGACGCCGCCGACGCCACTGCCATGCTCACCCGCCTGTCCGGCAGCACGCACCGCGTGCTCACCGCGGTCGCCGTCAGCGACAGCCGGCGGCTGGAGCACGCGCTGTCCATTTCCACCGTGCGCTTCGCGAAACTCGAGCCGCGCGACATCGAACGCTATGTACTCAGCGGCGAACCGATGGACAAGGCCGGTGCCTACGGCATACAGGGCCGCGCCGGCGCCTTCGTCGAGCACGTCGAAGGTTCCTATACCGGCATCGTCGGCCTGCCGCTGAACGAAACCTGGCAGCTGCTGCGCCGCTTCGGCATGGACATCTGATCCGACTTCCCACTTTCCGGTCCGCACCATGAACGACCAGTTCCTCATCAACTTCACGCCGCAGGAAACGCGCGTCGCCCTGCTGCAGCAGGGCGCGGTGCAGGAACTGCACATCGAGCGCAGCAGCGCGCGCGGCATCGTCGGCAACATCTATCTGGGACGCGTCGTGCGCGTGCTGCCCGGCATGCAGTCGGCCTTCATCGACGTCGGCCTCGAACGCACCGCCTTCCTGCACGTCGCCGACATCTGGGAAGCGCGCCAGAACGGCGAGCCGCCGAAGCCGATCGAACGCATCCTGACCGAAGGGCAGAGCGTGCTGGTGCAGGCGCTGAAGGACCCGATCGGGACCAAGGGCGCGCGCATGTCGACGCAGATCAGCATCGCCGGCCGGCTGCTGGTACATCTGCCGCAGGACCGTCACGTCGGCATTTCGCAGCGCATCGAATCGACCGAGGAACGCGAGGCGCTGCGCGCGCGCATCCACGCGCTGCTGCCGCTGGAGGACCCGGGCGGCTACATCGTGCGCACCATGGCCGAATCGGCCAGCGACGAGGAACTGGCGGCCGACATCGCCTACCTGCGCAAGACCTGGCAGGAAATACGGAATCGCGCAAAGACCGCCAAGCCGCCCACGCTGGTGTTCGAAGACCTGACGCTGGCGCAGCGCGTGCTGCGCGACCTCGCCTGCGCCGATACGCAGAGCATCCAGGTCGACTCGCGCGAGAACTACGTGAAGCTGCGCAGCTTCGCCGAGGAATACATGCCGCAGCTGACCAAGCTGCTGGAGCACTACACCGGCGAGCGCCCGCTGTTCGAGCTGCACAGCGTCGAGGAGGAAATCGAAAAGGCGCTGGCGCGCCGCGTCGATCTGAAGTCCGGCGGCTACCTGATCTTCGACCAGACCGAGGCGATGACGACGATAGACGTGAACACGGGCGGTTTCGTCGGTTCACGCAATTTCGACGAAACCATCTTCAAGACCAATCTCGAAGCGGCGCACCAGATCGCCCGCCATCTGCGGCTGCGCAACCTCGGGGGCATCATCCTGATCGATTTCATCGACATGGAAAGCGAGGAGCACCGCGCGCAAGTGCTGGCCGAACTGCACAAGGCGCTGGGCCGCGACCACACGAAGATTTCGGTCAGCGGCTTCACCTCGCTCGGCCTGGTCGAAATGACGCGCAAGCGCACCCGCGAATCGCTTGCCCACGTGCTGTGCGAACCCTGCCCGACCTGCGGCGGCCGCGGCGAAGTGAAGACCGCACAGACCATGAGCTTCGACATCCTGCGCGAGCTGCTGCGCGAAGCACGCCAGTTCAGCGCCCGCGAATTCCGCATCCTGGCTCACCCCAAGGTGGTCGACCTCTTCCTCGAAGAAGAGTCGCAGGCGCTCGCCATGCTGTCGGACTTCATCGGCAAGCCGATTTCGCTGCACGCCGAGTCGAGCTATTCGCAGGAGCAGTTCGACATCGTGCTGCTCTGAGCCAGAGGCCCTGGCCGTTGTGTGACAGTACTTGGCTGACGGACAAGGCGTTTTTGTGGTTTGATTGAATGCAAATCGATCACAACAAATTGCAGGCCATCATGACCGGATCCGGACTGAAGGAGCGCATACGCGCGATCAAGCTCGAAGTGATGGCGCTCGCCGTCGCCGCGCAGGACACGCGCACGCCGCGCCGCGCCAAGATCCTGCTGCTCTTCCTGCTCGCCTACGCGGCCAGCCCGATCGACCTGATTCCGGACTTCATCCCGGTGCTCGGCATGCTGGACGAGGTGGTGCTGCTGCCGCTGGGCATCTGGCTGGCGGTGCGCATGATCCCGCCCGACGTGATGGAAGCGGCGCGCGCCCGCGCCCGTGCCGGCAAGCTGCCGGCCAACTGGGCGGCCGGCATCTTCATCCTGCTGCTGTGGGCGGCGTCGATCGCCGCCATCGCGTGGTGGTGGATGAACCGGAGCCCGGCAGCGTGACAGGCTGCGCCTGCTTGCGCTGACACAATTCCTTGCAATCCCGTCAATGACTTACAATCGGGCCGCAATCAGAGCGGCCCCGCAAGAGGCCGCGGCAAAAAAACTGACCGGTGCCTGCGATGGGACTCAGACTCAAATTCAACCTCGTGCTGATCGGCGTGTTCGCGATCGGCCTCGCCGCCTGTGCGGCGCTGTCGCACCGGCTGCTGCATGACAACGCACGCGCCGAGGTCGAGCGCAACGCCCGGCTGATGATGGAAACCGCGCTCGCCATCCGCGCCTACACGGTGAGCCAGATCAAGCCCCACCTCGATCCGATGCTGGCCGAGCAGTTCCTGCCGCAGACGGTGCCGGCCTATGCAGCGACTGAAACGCTGAACGAGCTGCGCAAGAACCACCCGGAGTACGCCTACAAGGAAGCGACGCTGAACCCGTCCAACCCGCGCGACCGCGCGTCGGACTGGGAAGCCGACCTGGTGGCCAGCTTCCGCAACGCGATGGACGTGAAGGAGCTGACCGGCGAACGCGACACGCCGACCGGTCGCCACATGTATATCGCGCGGCCGATCCAGATCACCAATCCGGCCTGCCTGGCCTGTCACAACACGCCGGCGACCGCGCCGCCGAGCATGGTGAAGGTGTATGGCGAAGCGAACGGCTTCGGCTGGAAGATGAACGAAATCATCGGCGCCCAGGTGGTGTCGGTGCCGATGACGGTGCCGGTGAGCAACGCCGACCGCGCCTTCACCACCTTCATGGCCTCGCTGGTGGGTGTATTCGTGTTCGTCATGGTGGCGCTGAACCTGATGCTGGAATGGCTCATCATCCGCCCGGTCGCGCGCATGTCGGCCGCCGCCGACCGCATCAGCACCGGTGATTTCTCGGTGCCGGAATTCGGCGACGGCGGACGCGACGAGGTGTCAGTGCTCGGCGCCTCCTTCAACCGCATGCGACGCAGCCTGGAAACGGCGATGCGCATGATCGACAGCTGAGCACGGCGTGACCTCCACTCCTTTCGGCGACGACGACGAGGCGTTCACCGAAGACAGCGTCAATTCCGACGTGCTGGCCGGCAGCGGCTTCCTGCCCACGGCCAACGCCAGCCCCGGTGCGCTGCCGGTCGGCTGGGCCCTGAACGAGTACCGCATCGAATCGCTGCTCGGCGGCGGCGGCTTCGGCCTGACCTATCTGGCGCACGACACGCTGCTCGACTGCAAGGTCGCGGTTAAAGAGTTCCTGCCCACCGACATCGCGGTGCGCGGCGACGCGCAGCGCGTGCTGCCGCGGGCCGGCCCGGCGGTCGAGATGTTCGAGCAGGGCCTGCGCCGTTTCCTCGACGAGTCGCGTGCACTCGCCACCTTCCGCCATCCCAACATCGTGCGCGTCAGCCGCTTCTTCGAAGCCAACGGCACCGCCTACATGGTGATGGACTATGTGCAGGGGCGCACGCTGAACCAGTGGGTGCGCGAGCGCAACGACGCGATCGACCGCACGACGCTGCTGGCCATCGTCAAGCCGCTGCTCGACGGCCTGCAGGTGGTGCATGACGGCGGCTTCCTGCACCGCGACATCAAGCCGGCCAACATCTGCATCCGTGACGACGGCACGCCGGTGTTGCTCGACTTCGGTGCGGCGCGCCGCTACCTCGACACCGAGCACACGCTGACCGCCATCGTGACGCCCGGCTTCGCACCGTTCGAGCAATACCACTCGCACGGCAATCAGGGGCCGTGGACCGACATCTACTCGCTGGCCGCCGTCATGTACTGGCTGGTGACCGGACAGCGCCCGGTCGAATCGGCCGCCCGCGTGCACAACGATCCGCTGCGGCCGGCCGCCAAGGCCGCCGATGCGGCCATCTTCGGCGCCTCGCTGCTGCGTGCCATCGACTGGGCGCTCGAACCGCACGAAACCCGGCGCCCGCGCAGCGTGGCCGACTTCCGTCGCGTGTTCATGCCGGTGCCGGCGGCGCGCGGCCCGCTCGCGTCCGGCACGCCGCCGGCGCCCGCGGTACGCGCCAGCGGCGCATCGGAGGAGCGGCGCACCATCGTCTGCAGCGTGCTGTACGCGCAGATAGACCGCAGCGTCGATCTCGACACCGCGCAGCGGCTGGCCTGCAAATCGGAACTGGACGACGCCCTGGCGCGCGCCGCACGCTCGGTCGATGCCGACAGCCGGCTCATCCACGACACCGAGGACGGCGCCGCGCTGTGCCTGCTCGGCCAGCCCGAGGACGCCTGCGTGGTGGCGCAGCGGCTGCGCGCGCTCGATCTCGGCGACGAGGGCGGCGGACTGCGCCAGGGCATCAATCTGGGCCCGGTGCGGGTGACCCGCGCCGGCACCGGCGCGCTCGACGTGCACGGCGACGGCCTCGACGCCGCGCGCACGCTGGCCAGCCTGGCGCGCGCCGGTCAGGTGCTGGTGTCGCGCGCCTATTTCGAAACCGTGTCGGCGCTGGGCAGCGGCGCACCGGTCGGACTGCACGCCACCGGCCAGCGCGCGGAAATCGCCTCGCGCAGTCAGGAGGTGTTCGAACTGGATGCGCGCAGCGGTATCACCCGCCGCGTCGACGATGCCCAGCCCGGCCTGGCGCAGGATGCGCTGACGCCAGTGCTCGAAGCGCTGCTCGCCCGCCACATAGGGCCGATGGCGCGCGTGCTGGTGACGCGCATCGGACCCAAGGTCGCCAGCCCGGCCCTGCTGATCGAGCAGCTGGCGACGCACATTCCGGGCGACGCGCAGCGCGCCGGTTTCCTGATCGAGGCCAAGCGGCACATCGCCGGAACCACCGGTGTGTCATCGACCGTGCGCAGTGCGTCGATCGACACGGTCAGCGCTTCGCGCCGCAGTGCGCCGCTCACCGCCCCGTCGCGCAGCGGTGCTTTCGGCCCGCGACCGCTGGACGACGCGCTGATCGCCGACATCGAGCACCGGCTGGCCCGGCGCATCGGGCCGATGGCGCGCATCCTGGTCGGCCGCGCACTGAAGCGGGTGAGCGACGAACAGGCCCTGCTCGACGAGCTGTCGCGCGACATTCCCGACCCGGTGCAGCGCGCCGCCTTCCTCGCCGGCAAGTGATATGTCAGCCCTGAACCGCTGCCCGCACTGCGGGCGGGACACCATCGCGCGCCTGATCAAGCTGACCGCCCGCGCCAAGGCGCCGGCCGTGTGTCCGGAATGCGGCGGGCGCTCGTGCACCGGCATCACGCCACTGTCGCTGTTCGGCTACTTCGCGCTCATCCTGGTCTGCGGCACGCTGCTGCGGCTGGCCGCGCGCACCGGCAACCGCTGGTCGCTGCTGGCCGTGCTGGCGCTGTTCGGCGGCGGCTTCCTCTACATTTCCTACCGCACGCCGCTGGTGAAGCTGGAGCGCTACCCGCTGCAGCGGAACATTGCCATCGCCGTCGTCGTCGCGGTTTTCGCGGCGGGCGGCTGGTGGTGGTTCAGCAGCGGCGTCTGAGTCGCCGGTCGAGCAGCCTGTCAGCAGCGCGCCTGGTCGCAACTTGAGGTCGCGGCCGGCTCGCCGCTCGAACCGCCCTGCTGCGCCTGCAGCGTGCGCGGCATCCGTTGCCAGTCCGCGGCCATCGCGTCGAGCCGTGCCTTGATCGCCTCGCCAACGGCGATCTGCGGCTCCGACGCTTCCAGCCCTTCCGCCGCCTCCCGCGTGCCGACCGCCGCACGGGCGCGGGCGAAGGCTTCGGTGAAGGATGGCGTTGCGCGCAATGCCTCGTCGAAGAAGGCGCGGCCGAAGAAGGTCCAGTCGGCTTCATGCGAACAGCCGTGCGAACTGCGGTCGGCACGCGCGGCCGACATGACCAGCGTATCGGGTCCGGCGAGCGGCGCGATGAAGCCGCCCGAATAGCAGGCCGACACCAGGATGACGCGGTGGCGGATGCCGGCCGCGTCGAGCAGGGCGCCAAGGCGCTGCGGCGTCAGCTGTTCCAGTTCCCACGGCCACAGGCTGAGGTCGAAGCGGTGGTCCTCGGCGCCGTGCGAGGTCAGGAACACGAACAGCACGTCCTCGTCGCGGTTCATCCGTTCGCCCAGCGCGCGCAGGCTGGCTTCCATCGCACTGACGGTGGCCAGCGGCCGGTCGAGCACGGTGGCCGGGTTGTTGGCCAGCACGATGCTGCGGCTGCCGGTGTCGAAGCGCTCGGCGAACAGGCGTTCGACCTTGTCCACCTCGCGCAGGAACACATCCTGTGCGCCATGGCCGGCGATGGCCAGCAGGAACAGTTCCGGCCGGCCCGGTTGGCCGGGCTCGATCCGCGCGATCGCCTCGGTCAGCAGCAAGGGCTGGCGGTAGATCAATGCTTCGCTGCGGGCGGCCTGCCAGCGCGCCGTTTCACCGTCGTCATCGGTCTGCGTGGCCACCCACAGCGGCATCTGCGTACCTAGCATCGCAGTCGGCAGCAGGTAGCACAGACCGACGATGGCGAGCATGCCGAGGCGCCGCGCCGGTCTGGCCTCGAATACCTCTCCCAGCAGCACGGCAGAAGCGATCAGCCCCCAGGCAGCGGGCGCCCACCAGACGAGATCGACCGCGTCGCCCAGTTCCGCCCACACCTCGGCCGGCAGCAGCGCGAGCGCATTCCACAGCAGCGACAGCCATATCCACAGCGCCGCCATGCCGACCACGCCGCGCAGCCAGGCCTCTGGCCGGCCGGCCAGACGGGCCGCCGCCCACACGGCGAGCATGAGCCAGGGCAGGTGGAACAGCTTGCCGGCCAGCGCATCGGCCATGAACTGGCCATCCGGCCCGGCGCGCGCGAAGTCGAAGCCGAAATCGAGCGCCAGCGACAGCAGTTCGAGTGCTATCCAGGCCGCCGCGCCGGCGCGCAGGGCCGGGGCGGCCTTCCACAGCAGCAGGGCGCGCAGCCCGGCACCCAGATTGCGGGCGAGGTCGGCCAGAGGCGAACGGGGTGGCGTCGGTTCCAGTTCCATCGTCGGATGCCGTAAATCGTGCGTAGGTCGGGAACGGATTATCCGTTGCCACACTCTGTAGCGGGCGCCGATCGTGAAACCGGGTACTTCACCCGGCAGATGCGGGGCGCGACGCTATAATCCAAAGCTTCCGAGGAGCGCTGCAAGGTGCCGCAAGGCCCCCAGGCTCGGACCCCGCCAGACCGCCACGGTCGCGGGCACTTTTGCAACGGCGCTCACCTGAACCCGCCGCCCGGGCAGCAGTCCGGCCGCGGATGGCAGGTGAGATACCGCCTGCCGCATCAAAAGGAGCCCGTAATGAATGCACCCGCCGAACTGAAGGATTACGTCATTGCCGACCTGTCGCTGGCCGACTGGGGACGCAAGGAAATCGCCATCGCCGAGACCGAAATGCCCGGCCTGATGGCGATCCGCGAGGAATTCGCGACGCAGCAGCCGCTGCGCGGCGCCCGCATCACCGGCAGCCTGCACATGACCATCCAGACCGCCGTGCTGATTCAGACGCTGGAAGCGCTCGGCGCCGAAGTCCGCTGGGCCTCGTGCAACATCTTCTCGACCCAGGACCACGCCGCCGCCGCGATCGCCGCTGCCGGCACGCCGGTGTTCGCGGTCAAGGGCGAGTCGCTGGAAGAGTACTGGGACTACACCCACCGCATCTTCGAATGGCCGGACGGCGGCTACAGCAACATGATCCTGGACGACGGCGGCGATGCGACGCTGCTGCTGCATCTGGGCACCAAGGCCGAAACCGACCCGACCGCGCTGCACCACCCGGCGAGCGAAGAAGAGGTGTGCCTGTTCAACGCGATCAAGACCACGCTGGCGCGCGACCCGAACTGGTACTCGAAGCGCATCAAGCACATCAAGGGCGTGACCGAAGAAACGACGACCGGCGTGCACCGCCTGTACCAGATGCACAAGGAAGGCCGCCTCGCCTTCCCCGGCATCAACGTCAATGATTCGGTCACCAAGTCCAAGTTCGACAACCTGTATGGCTGCCGTGAATCGCTGGTCGACGGCATCAAGCGCGCCACCGACGTGATGGTGGCCGGCAAGGTGGCGGTGGTGGCCGGCTACGGCGACGTGGGCAAGGGTTCGGCGCAGGCGCTGCGCGCGCTGTCGGCCCAGGTGTGGGTGACCGAAGTCGATCCGATCTGCGCTCTGCAGGCGGCGATGGAAGGCTACCGCGTGGTCACGATGGACTACGCCTGCGAGCACGCCGACATCTTCGTCACCGCCACCGGCAACTACCACGTGATCACGCACGATCACATGGTGAAGATGAAGGACCAGGCCATCGTCTGCAACATCGGCCACTTCGACAACGAGATCGACGTCGCCTCGGTCGAGAAGTACCAGTGGGAAGAGATCAAGCCGCAGGTCGATCACGTCATCTTCCCGGACGGCAAGCGCATCATCCTGCTGGCCAAGGGTCGCCTGGTGAACCTCGGCTGCGGCACCGGCCACCCGTCCTACGTGATGTCGTCGAGCTTCGCCAACCAGACCATCGCGCAGATCGAGCTGTTCACCGAAACCGCAAAGTACCCGGTCGGCGTCTACACGCTGCCCAAGCACCTCGACGAGAAGGTGGCGCGCCTGCAGCTGAAGAAGCTGAATGCGCAGCTGACCGAGCTGACCGACGCGCAGGCCCGCTACATCGGCGTGCAGAAGGAAGGCCCGTACAAGCCGGATCACTACCGCTACTGAGTATTCGGTTCGCGGTTGGCGCGCCCTGTGGGCCGCGCCAATGAAAAAGGCCATCCCGCGGGATGGCCTTTTTTGCATCCGCGCGCTTCAGCGCGACTGTTTGATCAGCCGGCTGTTGGCCGCCTGCACCGGCCGCGCATTGTTGCGGTAGAGGTGGCCGAAGATGCCGATCTGTTCCGGCGACAGCTGCAGCGGTTCCTTCATCACCAGCCAGGTCACGCCTTCCGAGCACGGCGGCGTCGTCAGCGAACCCATATAGGTGTAGTAGTCGCGCTTTTCCGGCAGCAGTTTCGCCAGATCGATGCTCACGTCCGGGCGCGACTCGACGTTCTTCTGCAGCGGCAGGTAGGCCCAAAGCGTATTGAACAGCGGATGTTCGGTGCCGCGGTCGAGCAGCACCGCGACCACGGCCAGATTGCCGTCCAGATCCTTGTGCACCAGGTGGGCGACCATGTCATAGGTCTTGCCATTCACGCGCTCTTCGGCCGGCTTGTGGAAATGGAACTGCACCAGTTCGTAGCGCTTGCCGACCAGCGTAATCGTGCTGCCCTCGCCGACGTTCACCTGCACTGTGTGGCCGTTGTCGACGACGGTGAAATAGGTGGTCCGGTAGTCGAACTGTACCGGCGGCAGATCGACCTTGATGCCGTCACGGATGTCGATCGGCGATTGCGTCTGGCCGGTCGCGCATTTCGTCCATTCCGGCTTCAGCCGGCCCCAGTTCTGCGGGCCGAATTCGCCTTCATAAGTCCAGTGGATGTCGCCGTGCGCGTGCGTGACGGGCGCGGCTTCGACCGCCGGCTTCTTCGGCGCTGCGTGAGCGGCCGGCGCGACGGCGGCCTGCATGACCGGGCGCGGCCGCGGCTTCGGGGCCGGCGGCGGCAGCGGGATTTCGCTGCGCATCACCGGCGGCTTGGTCGCCGCTGGCGCGGCGTCGTGGGTGTCCGGCTTCTTCGTGCCGGCATCGGCCACCTTTGCCGGCTCGGCCTTCGCTGCCTCGGGCTTGCCCGCTGCTCCTGCAGGCTTCTTCGCGCTGCTCATTTCCTCGCGCGCCTGCGCCGCGGCTTCGCGCAGATCGGGCTTGATGTTCACCATTTCGGTGCGCTCGACCTTGCCGAGGTCGCCCGCGTTGGCGGCGGTGCGCGCAGCACGGCCAGCCTGTTCGGCCACCTGACGGAGTTCTTCGGCGGCCGGCGGCTGACACACTTCGCGGAACAGCTTTTCGTCCAGCGTGCCGGGCAGCAGCGAAATTTCGCTGTCCGAGCCGGTGCGCTCCTCGCGCAGGATTTTCTGGTTGGCGTCCAGATAGACGCGCTTGATCGTGGCGAAACGCAGGCTCTGGCAGTCGTAGCGATTCAGGGCCTGCACCATCGCGTAGCCGGTTTTTTCGGCGTCGGCCTCGGTCAGCACCAGCCGGCCCCAGGCCACCTTCTTGCCGCCCTCAGCGCGCAGCACGCTGTCGCGATCGATCTCGATCTTCTTGCCGCGGTCGGTCGAAATCGTGTGCCAGTCGGCCGCCTGCACCGCGCCAGAGGCGCAGCCGATCGCCAGCGCGATCAGGGTCGGTCGGAAGATGGAAAGCTGCGTCATGTCCGGTCTCGTTCAGGCTCTGCCCGTATCGGGGCGATGACCGGTCTACGGCAGAGGGGCCCGTTGGCTTGAACGGCACGCCTTGCGCTTGCGTCGCGGCCGGGTTACCGTGTTCAGGCACACGTTAGGGGTGCCGGTGACCTGAAGCATGGCAGCCGGCTGAGACACACCCTCAACACCTGATCCGGATCATGCCGGCGTAGGGAAACGGGCGACTTCTCGACATGGAAGCCGGCGTTTCCCGCGCCGACACAGCAAGCACAGGAGCTTCCATGAACGCCAAAGACACCTTCCTCGCCGACCAGGCGCACGTCGACGAAGCGGCGATCGCGCCGCTGCCCAATTCGCGCAAGATCCACATCGAAGGCTCCCGCCCGGACATCCGCGTTCCGATGCGCGAGATCTCCCAGGCCGACACGCCCACCGGCTTCGGCGGCGAGAAGAACCCGCCGGTCTTCGTCTATGACTGTTCCGGCCCCTACACCGACCCGCAGGCCTCGATCGACATCCGCCGCGGCCTGCCCGCGCTGCGCGCCCGCTGGATCGAAGAACGCGGCGACACCGAGCAGCTCACCGACCTCTCCTCCGAATTCGGCCGCATCCGCGCAGCCGATGCCGCGCTCGACGACCTGCGCTTCCCCGACCTGCACCGCCACCCGCGCCGTGCCAAGGCCGGCCGCAACGTCACCCAGATGCACTACGCCCGCCAGGGCATCATCACGCCGGAGATGGAGTTCATCGCCATCCGCGAGAACATGAACCGCGCCGCCTACGTCGAGAGCCTGCGC